>Ga0209417_1000008_pt1 | contig 597101 bp, 555 predicted proteins | sample RifGroF2_FD_184002 | JGI IMG/M metagenome (GOLD analysis project Ga0209417, IMG submission 184002) | Groundwater microbial communities from Rifle, Colorado, USA - Groundwater F2 (SPAdes) (version 2) | ecosystem: Environmental > Aquatic > Deep subsurface > Groundwater | place: Rifle, Colorado...
TTTGGGGAAAATTCCTACGCGTTACTAACCCGTTTGCCGTGGGCCTAAACCCACTCGACTTGCATGCCTTATCCACGCCGCCAGCGTTCATCCTGAGCCAGGATCAAACTCTCAATAAGAAAAGTTTTTTGTAAAACTTTTCATAAAACTCACCAAATGAATTACCTTACGATAATTCAGGTAAAAATTAAAAAGATTTTTAAATCCATTTAAAGCTCTCTCTGAACATTAGCAATTGTTTTTATAAAAAACAATTAAAAATTAAAATATAGGGAACCACAAAAAATTGTGATTATTTGAATAATAAATTCCATTCGAAAGAAATTTATTATTACAGTTCTTATACTACATAATTATCTATTCTATTTGGTTGTCAAAGTTCGACATTGCTTGTTTTACCAACAAACAAAAACGCATCCCCGAAAATAAATTTTATTTCAGAAACGCATATTTATTCACCCGTATTTTCAAGTTAATAATTGCTTTCCTTAATTGCTTATCCATACTAGCAAGATATTTTTTTCTTGTCAAGCTTTTTTAGAAATTAAAAACTAAACCTCTAAAATGAGCTTTTTTCACAAGCAAATAAGTCCTTTTTTCTCTTATATTTTTAGGTATCTTCTAATAGATATCATACTACTAATAACCCCAATTAAAAGCCCCATTGCCAAAACTAATCCCCCTATTTTCCATAGGTTATTCATATAAAATATAAGCATTTCTTCTTTAGGTATCACCCCTTTTCCCAACACTGGCACCCCGCTATAGCTGATAGCCAAAATAAAAATCAAAGCAATTAACGCAGAGAAAAAACCATAAAACATTCCTTCAAAAATCGAAGGCATTTTTATATAAAGATTGGAGGCGCCTACCAAACGCATAATATCAAATTGTTTTTTTCTAGCATACAAACTTATTCGAATAGCGCTAAAGGTAACCAATATAGCGATAACAATAAAAATTGATCCAGCTGTTAAGCCTATTTTTTGCATTACCGACACCACATTTCCCAACCTGCTAATTACCGCTTTATTTTTATCATAGTTAATTCTATCAATCTCATCTTTGTAGGAGCCCTCCATATATTGAGCCAACGGTTCGTACTGATCATTGCTTTTGGCTGTTATAATCAAAGAAGAAAAAAGCGGATTTTCACCTATCTCTCGGAGTGCTTCTGAGATAGTTTCATTTCCTTCATTATTTTTTGAAAATTTTTCAAAAGCCGCTTCTTTGCTTATATATTCAGCCGAAAAAACTTCGGGTTTTTGTTCAACGCTCTTTTTTATTTCATCAATCCTTTCTTTGCTCACGCTGTCTTTAAAGTAAATACTTATATTTACATTTTTCTCTATATTCTTTATTAATTCATTGGCGCTCATTCCGATTAGCAAGGTGCTTCCGATTATAAAAAGAGATAGCGACAAAACTCCGATAGTGGCCACCGTTAACCATGAGTTACGCTTAAAACTTATCCATCCTTCTTTAAATGCTCTTTTAAACTTTAAAAATTTCATAATTTATTTTTCCACTTCCCTCTCCATCTTTGCCTGTCCCGTCAGAGAATATCTGACTGGGATACTCAAGGGGGAGATGTCCGAAAGGACAGAGGGGGTTCAGAATTTTGTTTAATTATTTTTTTAAATCAAATATTTTCCTGGATTTTGATCGCTTACAATTCTGCCTGCTTCCAATGTGATAACTCTCTTTTTGGCCATATTAACAATATCATTGTCATGCGTAGCCAAAACCACCGTAGTTCCCATACTGTTTATTTTTAATAACAATTTCATTATTTCCATGCTGGAAAATGGGTCGAGATTTCCTGTAGGTTCGTCAGCGATGATGACATCCGGTCGATTTATTAAAGCTCTCGCCAAAGATACTCTCTGCTGTTCTCCACCGCTTAATTGCTGGGGATATTTGCTTCCTTTTTCCAATAAGCCAAAAACAGCCAAAATTTGAGGAACAGATTTATTAATCTCTTCGTCGGTTTTACCGATAACTTCCGCGCCGTAAGCCACATTTTCAAAAACGGTTTTTTGCGACAATAACTTAAAGTCCTGAAAAACAGTTCCGAAATTTCTTCGATAAAAAGGTAATAATTTTTTCTTAATTTCATCCGTGCTTCTATTGCCATAATAAACCCTTCCCTCATCCGGCATCTCTTCCGCATAAATCATTTTAGCCAAAGTGGTTTTGCCTGCTCCGCTTCTTCCTACAATAGAGACAAACTCCCCCGGCTCTATGGTCAGTGTAATTCCCCTTAAAGCGGAGAATTTATTTTGGTAACTTTTTTTGACATTTTCAAATTTGATAATTGACATAACTGTATACTTTAAAGGTTTTAATATTTATTTTAATTTTCCTTCAGATATATTCTACACTTCATATATTATACAACAACAATATTAAATTTCAAAATCCGTCACGCTCTACGAATTACGAATTTATACGAATATACGAATAATCCAAATTTGGTGGTTTTTGTAGAGGCGCGATTCATCACGTCTAAAGTAAATAATAAAAATGTAAATTAATAAGACGTGATAAATCACGTCTCTACATTTTTTTATTTTACATTATCCAAGTAACTCTCCAGTATTACCCTGGCGGCTTCGGCGTCGTCTGCGCTGATTTTTTTTGAGCCAGCTTGGATTAAGTTTTTCTGAGCTGATTGAGTGCTAAAGATTTCATTTTGAAATATTATTTCTACGCCTGTCGCTTCCTTAATCTTCTCGGCCATTTTTTTACCAAAAAAAGTTTCTTCTTTTTTATCAAAATAAACCGGCACCCCCATCACCACCGTAGTGATTTCTTCTTTTTTTATAATCTCGCAAATACTCGCGATTATGTTTTTATCATTTTTTAAAGTGCCATAAGTAAAGGCCATTTTGGTCTCACCATCAGCCAAGGCCAAGCCAATTTTTGACTTTCCCCAATCAATTCCTAAATAATTTTTTATTTTCTCATTCATTAAATTCTTCTCACTTCAATATACTAGTATATTGAAATTTTTATTATCAACTAAGAATTATGATTTAGGGGCTAAGTCCCCAATTGGGGACTTAGCCCCTAAAAATAATCTGCAACCTAAAAACTACAAACTAAAAACTGTTTATTCTGTCTCTGTCAAAATCTCCACGCCTTCTTTTGTAATCAAGATCGTATTTTCCCAGTGTGCACTGAGTGATCCATCGCGAGTTTCAAAAACCCAACCATCTTTGCCCAATCTGGTTTCATACTCACCGACATTTATCATCGGCTCAAGCGCGAAAGTCATGCCCGGTTCCAATTTAAATTTGCAAACTCCTCTTTCATAATAATTAGGAACTTGGGGATATTCGTGTAATTTCTTTCCGATTCCATGCCCCACCAAATTACGCACCACCGAAAAACCTTTTTTCTCCACATATTTCTGAACCGCTTTGCAATAACGATTCAATTTCTTTCCCGCTCTTAAAGTTGACACACCCTCATAAAACGAGCCCCTCACCGTATCGATTAACGCCTGTTTTTGGGAATCAATTTTTCCCACTGCAAAAGTCCTGGCCATATCCGTGTGCATCCCTTTGTACTTCATCCCAATATCAATTTTAAAAACATCACCCTCTCTTAGGATGACTTCTTTTTTTGGAATACCATGGACTATTTCATTGTTAATTGAAGCGCAAATCGTGGCTGGGAAAGGCCTTCGCTTGTCGCCATATCCCTTAAAAGATGGAATCCCTTCTGCTTGAAGAATTAATTTCTCCGCAATTTTATCAATTTCATAAGTGCTAACCCCAGGCAGAATTTTTCTCTCCAATTCATTCATAATAAAAGCCAACAGTTTCCCGCCTTCTCTCATTGCCACTATTTCTTTTTCAGTTTTAATAATAATCATACCATTAGTTTTTTAGGTTGTAGAAATTAGCTTTTTAGCCCAATACCATATATTATATTCACATTTTTTTAGCTAAAAAGCTACTGACTAAAATCCTAATGAACTACGCTTAAAATCCCTCATAATCCCGCATCACCATTTGACCTTCAATTTGCTTGACCATTTCAATTACCACCGACACAGCAATCAAGATACTGGTGCCGCCCACTGTCAGCGCGCTAATCCCGGTAAAGCCTTGGATAATCAAAGGTAAAACCGCAATAGCACCCAAAAAAATTGAACCAGAAAGAGTAATTCGATTGATTACAAAACTCAAAAATTCAGCGGTTGCGTTACCTGGTCTGACGCCCGGCACATATCCGCCTTGTTTTTGTAAATTATCGGAAATTTTATTTGGATCAAAAACGACAGCCGTATAGAAATAAGTAAACAAAACTACCATTATAAAATAAGCGCTTCCGTAAAACCATTGGTTTTGAAACAACTGACTAACAAATCTAGCCACCTGAGCCACTGTTTCCTTATCTGAATTAACAAAAAAGTTAGCAATCAAACCAGGAAAAAGCATGATAGAAATCGCAAAAATTATCGGAATCACTCCAGCTTGATTTACTCGAAGCGGAAGATGAGTAGAAGTTCCCCCGAAAGTTTTATTACCTCTGATTCTTTTGGCATAAGAAATTGGAATATTTCTTTGACCCTCGTTAACCAAAACTACTCCAAAAATAGTAAATAATCCCACCAAGACAAACAAAACATACCCAAATAAATCAGTGGATTCAAAGGTAGCAGCAATCTTTGAAATAGATCCAGGCAATCCAGCTACGATTCCGGCAAAAATTATGACAGAAACTCCATTTCCAATTCCCTTTTCCGTGATGAGCTCGCCTAGCCACATTAAAAATATTGTACCCGCTGTGGCCACCACTAGAATATTAACCATTTCAGGAGTGGATAATTCACCAATCACGTTTTGACTTTTTAATAAATTTATCATGGCAAAAGTCTGAATTATCGCCAAAGGAACTGTCAGCCAACGAGTCCACATATTAAATTTTTGCCTGCCCGCTTCCCCTTCTTCTTTTTGTAATTTTTCTAACTTAGGAAAAATCATGGTCATAAGTTGCATAATAATCGAAGCAGTAATGTAAGGACCCACTCCCAAAAGCACGATGGAAATATTGGACATTCCGCCTCCCGAAAAAGCATTTAGCATTCCAAATAATTGATTGCTCTCAAAAAAAGTTTTTAACTGACTCAAGTCAACTCCCGGCAAAGGAATGTTGGCTACCAATCTGTAAACTACCAGCAAAGAGATTATAAACAAAATTTTCCCTCTCAATTCCTTAATTTTAAATATTCTTGCTATTTTTTTAAACATATATTTTTCCTCTCTCCGCCAGCTAATGCGACAGATTTAATTATTTAACAAACTTAAATTTAAACCATATTCTCTATTGCACGATAAGAGTAATAAACCCATAATAACCCCAAACTTCAACTTTTTCAAGAGCGAACCTACAAAGTCATCAGTCATCCGCAATCAGTCATCAAAATAAAACAAATCAGCGCACCTTATTAAAATATCGACTAAGTTAATCTTTCACAAAATGACCCAATGACTTTTGACTGATGACTCTTATTTTCAAATTCCCATTCCACAGTAAAGTACATTGCAATGCGTCTCTACTTTACAGACCTTAAAAACTTTACAAACTTTATAAACTATCTCACTTTTCCTTCTTATTAATAAAAAACAAAATAAACAGCGGAGCCATCATCCAAAAAATTCTAGCGTATTGCGAAACAAAAAGATTATAAATATCAGAAGATATAAATTGAAGCAATGTATCCTCATTCCAAAAAGATATCAAAACGCTAAAAATAAGACCGGCCTCAAAAAAGCTCATTACAAATAACCTCCAAAAAAAACTTCCTCCCGATCCAGAAATATGAATATCAAACAAATGGCTATCCACCATGGTTAAAACTATTACAGCTACCACAAAAAATAATAACGCCACAATAGAATGAGGAGTAAAAACTTCTTTGGGCATCACCGTTAGAATTGCAATGGCAATATAAACATTAATCAAAACATTAATCAATCTAAAGCGACCCACCACCATCCCAAAAGCAATACTTATTACAAAAAAGAATATTAAAAAAGATATATCTTTAGCCAAGATATCCGGTAAGCCGAATTTTACAAACAAATCTTCAAGTGCAAACATTTTTCAAAGTATTAAAAATAAGCAAGCTTCAATTCCTATTCTAGCAAACGATTCTATTTTTTGAAAATAAAAACTAACTCTTTTTAGAGTTAGCCTTTATTTCTTAGTCTCAAAGTCGCACTGAGCCAAGTTGATTTTCTTTTCGCACAAGAGCCTGATATATAAAGAAATTGTTTTTTCACTGATACTTTCCCAGTTGTATTTATTTTCTACCAATTTTTTGGCTTCTTGAACATTTAACGATAAATCGATATTTCCATTTATTATTTCATCCAACTTATCTTTCAGATCTTGAGTACTGTTGGTTTTAAATGTTTCCGCCACTCCCTCGGCCACGTCCAAATTTTCTTTTATATCACTCATTAAAATCGGAACGCCGTAACCCATCGCTTCCAAAAGGGCAATTGATAATCCCTCTGATTCCGAGGGATGAACGAAGAGATGCGCTCCAGCAAAAACCCCCCGCAATTCGCTTCCACTGAGACTGCCTGTAAAGATTATATTTTGATTATTGCCAACTAAATTTTTTAATTCATTCACATAATCATCTGTATAAAATCCATCTCCTACAATAACCAATTTAAATCCTTCTGGAACCTTTGATTCTTTTTGTAATTTCTTAAAAGCCCCTATTAGATGGTGCACACCCTTGTGTCTGATTAATCTTCCGACAAAAACAGCGTAGTTATCTTTTTTTAAATTCCATTTTTGGAGAAATTTAAAATCAAAATTTGTTTTTATCCTAGTGCCGTTAAATATATTTTCTGGCTCAATATTATATTTATCTTTCACGTAATCAGTTAGAGACTTGCTGACCGTTATCGTTTTATCAGGAATATTACAGGTTACCCATTCACCCATTTTCAAAACCGTTTTTGCAAACCATCCCCATTTTTTATGGTAATAATCTTGGCAATGAAAAGTGGCAATTAGTAAAGTTTTTCTTTTGAAGAATTTTATTATCCAACTCAAGACAGAAGGACCGATAGCCTGATAATGAATCACATCATAATCTCTAAATAAAGCATGCACTGAAGACAAGAAAGTATGGCTAATAGCATCTAAATTTTTAGTTGAAATACTAGGAAGATGAATGAGCTTAACGCCCTTGTATTCTTTAAGTTTTTTATCGGTATAATTATTTCTCACATAGACAAAAACCTCATGTCCGTTTTTGGCCATTTCACTGGCCAATTCTTCAACATGTCTTTCAACCCCCCCAAACTTGGCTGGTATGCCTTTTTGTCCTATGAAAGCTATTTTCATAAATTTAAGATAATTGAATTAATCTTTTTGGTTATCAATTTCTTATTGGATTAGAAATCATGCCCTTTTTATTTTCGGAGAAGCTGTTATTATTTTCAATTGTTAAGCCTGTAAAATAAGAATTATCAGAAGAATTTTTAAATATTTTTACTATTGCAAATCCTTCATTTTTTGTAACACTGTTTTTCTTAATATTAACCCACCCAGCTTTTCCGTCGTATCTCACCTCTATTCCACTTTTCTCATTTTTATAAAAAGTATTTTTTTCAATTGTGACATCAGATTTATCAGATCTAAGCTTAATACCCACTCCGTCGTTTTGGTTTATTTCATTGTCCTTTATGAAAGCTTTTACTGACTGCTCCATATCTATTCCATCCAATTCATTGTCAAATATGTTATTATCTATAATAACTAATCTTCTTCTTTCAGAATAAATCCCACTTTTACCATTTTCGTAAATATCATTATTTATGATATTGATTTTCCTATCCGAAGATTTATCTCCATTTTCAATCTTGATACCATCACTTTTCGCATCTCTTATTAAACAATCAGATATGGTCACCTCACCCTTCCCTTTATCCTTAACCAAAACTCCGCTTTTTCCACCTTCAATAGTAAGATCTGTTAACTCTGTTTTGTTTTCCAAAGTAACAGTAGGAAGTGATTTGTCCTCGGCTTTAATAATTGTCTTCTTTTTATCCTTCCCGCTTATCTTTATGTTATCAGAAACAGTAATATTTTCAATATAAACTCCCCTTTTAACTATGATCTTAGTTTTCCCGTCAGCTTTTTCTATCGCTTTTTTTATTGTTTTATAGGGATGATTATATGATCCATCTTGGGTTCCGCTGGCGCTATCATCTACAAATATTTCTTTTGTGCTACTTGCGAAAGATATTATCGGCAAAACAAAAATTGCTAATAACAAAATAATTCCTGCCACCTCTGCTTTCCTTGTGATTTTCATACTATTTTTTATAATTTATTACTTACTTAAATGACTTATTATCTTAATCGAAAAACCCCCAATTGTCAACTAATTTTACAATCTCTCCATTAGTTTTGCAGAAATTCCTTTTTTATATATTTCCAACAATTTTTTTAAATATCTTTCTTCATCGAAGTTATTTTTTAAAAACAAAGCCCCCTGTTCTCCAAATAATTTATATTTGTCGCTATGATTTAAAAAATAGTTAAGTTTATCCGTGAGATCATCAGGATTACTGGGGCTAAATGTTTGTCCCGTTTCGTTTTCTTTGATTAACTCGCTTATTCCTCCGATTTCGGCCGCCAAGACAGCTTTTTTCAAAGAGTAAGCTTCTAAAATTGTATAAGGGGCGTTCTCATACCATAACGATGGAACTACTATAAATTCTGACTGAGCGATTATTTTCTTCAATTCTTGACCTGATTTATAACCCAAGAATTCCACCCTTTCATCTAATTTAAGCTTTTTAACTAATTTATTTAAAGTTTCTCCAGCGGGCCCCTCTCCTGCTATTTTTAAAACAATATCTTTATCATCAATCTTATCAAATGTCTTAATCAAAAAATCTATGCCCTTTTCCAAAGATAATCGACCAAAAAATAAAATATATTTCTTAGCATTTTCTTCTTTTGAGTTATAAACTTGAGAGACGCTTTTGCATAGGAAATTATTTAAGTATTTTATTTTCTTGGGGCTAATCCCCCCTTCCATTAATTTATTGCGCATAAAATAACTTGGAGCTATAAAAATATCAACTAAATTATAATATTTTTTCCACTTTGTCCAATAAGCTTCCAGTGCCATTACGGCGCTTGCTAAATAAGAATCTTTGACACATTTATTTAGGGCGCATTGATAATAATTTCCCCCAACGCATTTTTTGCATAGACCCCCGCTATTGAATAGTTTATAATTAGGACAAATCAACTTGTAATCATGCACTGTCATTACAACTGGGATACCAGCTTTTTTAAAAACCTTGAGTATAGCTGGAGAAAAATGGTGGCTGATGTTGTGGAGATGAACTATGTCGGGGCGATTATTTAAAATAAGTTTTTCCAATGTTTTAACAGCCTGGCGATTATAAAAAAGATTAAGGCCATTTTTAAAGTTACCCAAGGTCATTTCTATTTCATCAATGAAACAATCACCTATTTGCGCTTCGATATTTTTGTTATTCTCAGTCGAAAAAACATTCACCTCGTGATTATTTTTTCTCAACAGTTTTACCAGGTTAATGAAATGACTCTCACTTCCTCCTTTTTTATAATAAAATTTATTTAGTTGCAGTATTTTCATACGCTATTATATTTTTACTTTCAAAAATTTATGCCAAATAATCCATAATATAACCTTTATATAATGTTTTTTAATTGATTGCCTGGCGGTACACACCATCCAACTTTGCTCGCAACCATTTAAATTGTTTTTGTTTATTTTTTCTAAATTAGCGATATCCCTCAAGTTGCCGATTTTTTTATTTGAAACATCACAAGGATAAATTACTCCCTGAGGATTTATAAAAATACTTAAAATACCTGAATAATCCGGCAAGATTCTGGTTCCCTTTTTGATAAATTCCCTCGCTCCGTAAGCAAAATAAGCCCTTCCCCAGTTTTTATAATTCCAAGCACTTAACTCTTTGTCTATTAACCAGTTCAATGCCTGGATCATTTCATCCCTATTTTCTATCGCATTAATTTTACCGAAATAATTCTCGCTTGAATGCACTACAGTCAAGCTAAGTTCTGTCTTTAATTTTTTAGATAAATAATAAACTTCGAAAAGCTCCTTGGCATTATAGCCTCCAAGCGTAAAGCCAATTTTAATATTTTTAACTCCAATTTTTTTTAATTCTTTTATAGTTTCTATATCTTTTTCGAAACAATTTTGAAGCCCCCTGATATCACTGTGAGCCTTGCCAATTCCATCGATAGAAACAGCCACCCCAATGTCGGGCATAATTTTAATTATTTCTTTCATTTGAGAAATAATTAATTCGGTGGCAAAACCATTGCTAGAGATTATAACTTTGGCTCTGGGACATCTTTTTTGTATCGCAATAATTATCGCTCCCAAATCTTTTCTTAAAAATGGCTCTCCTCCGCTAATGTTAATATCTTTTAAATTTTTAGGTAAACGTAAAAAATCATCGGGAGTTATTTCTCCAAAATGCTCTTTAATTTTCCAAATATTACACATTCTGCAACGGGCATTACATTTGTATGTAATAGCCACAACCACCTCTTTTATCCTTGTTTTTTTCATATTTATAGTCTAATATTAACCTACTGTCCATCTCTAATTTAACGTTAAATAATATCATAAAATCAATAATATGTCAAGCATACGAAGCCTCTCACTAAGAGAAATTACCTTAGGATTTGGCGGAATAATTATCTGCTTTATTCTTTTCTGGACCCTTTTCTTATTTATTCAACCTCTGCTAGTTTTTTTGATGATTTTCGGATTTTTGTTTATACTTTTTATATTTATCAAGCCCCTCTATGGACTTCTTTTTTTGATTATCCTCCGCCCCACTCTAGATATTTTTACGAGTAAAGCCATCTTGGCAGTCGGGGATTATTCCCTAAACATCGCCTCACTCTTGGCTATTGGCATAACTATTCTTTCTGCAATTTTAATTATTCAAAATCTAAATAAACTAAAATCTATTCCTCTAAAATTACCTTGGCTTATTTTTATTTTTATAACTTTTACTTCTATTTTTCATTCTGCAAATATTTTCACCAGCTTAGCTGAATGGCTAAGAATTTTAAGCATCTTTTCTCTTTATCTTCTCGGTTTTATTTTTATCAAAAACTCAGCCGATTTAAAAAAATTAATTTATACGATAATTTTATCAGCGCTTGTACCTGGACTAATGGCTTTTTATCAATTTTTTACCAAGACAGGCATGGCTGTCATTGATGAAGACATAACTAATCGAATCTTTGGTACTTTTGCTCATCCAAATTTATTGGCCTATTATCTAACTTTACCGATTGTTTTGATAATTTTCTTAATTCTCAACAAAGAAAAATATCTCCAAAAAAATATTTTACTTTATTGCTTCTTTATTTTTTCCTTTTCACTCCTCGTTCTTACTTATACCCGAGGAGCTTGGGTGGTTTTTCTGATAGTTATTTTTACGCTAGGAATTATTCAATACAAGAAATTTTTATTGGGAGCTTTAACGGGATTATTATTACTTTATCTTTTGGTACCACCACTAAATACTAGAGTTAATAATCTATTCCAGTACAATCCATATAGCTCCATTCAATGGCGCATTAATCTCTGGAAAGACGGATTTAAATATTCTCAAGAAGAAATAATAACCGGCTACGGATTGGGTACCGCTAGTAAAATAATTTTAGACAAGCGTGGAGAAAAATTTGGTTCGCCTGATCCGCACAATGATTATTTAAAAATTTTAATTGAAAATGGAATTCTCGGATTAGCTGCTTATTGCTTTATTGTTCTTTCTCTCTTATCTAACCTAATAAAAGGATACATGAAAGCTAACTCTATTTTCAATAAAAACTTTTTTCTATTACTTATCGGCATTTCTTTTGCGCTTTACTTTATGAGCTTTGCTGATAATGTTTTTCGAAACACTGCACTTCAGTGGGTTTTCTGGATTCTCTTGGGCGCTCTTTTCTCCATTCATCAAAAATCTCTTTCATCAAGTATAAAATAAAAATTAAATTTCGATAAGGTTTCAAAAAATTTAATTAATAAAAAATCCCGTCCTCTCTAGATAGAGAAGACGGGACCAGCTAAAAAGCTGTTAGTTACAGGCACCGCGAGCAAGCTCCGGATGCGGACCCTGATCCAGTTTGCCAAGAGGCTTCAATGATTCGGTTTGGCAATTTGGATGCATCAAAATTCCCACAGCCAATTTCTGTAAATCTCCACCTTCGGAAACTACAAACGGATCATTGGGATCATGAACAAGTGCCATTTTCTCGTCAACACTCCGACCCCAGAGATGTTCTACAACCGGGACGCCTGCGACTCTGGCCGAGTTTGGAATCGCAAAGGTTACGTTCCCATTCTTCACTTCGGCGATCGCAAATGGCTTCTTTGCCCCTTTGGCATCCATGATGCCGCTGTAAAGAGCAATTACTTCCGCAGCCCTCAAATCCCGCCCTTGCGTATCTTTCCCGATAGGACCGAGACGCACATTCAAGAATGTAATGACAACATTGCCTCCGTCATCTTTGACAGCAGTCTGTGTGTGACCGCCCAAGGTCTGAATGGCGCCAGTGTCATACGGAATTACCGACTGAATTTTTTCACTGGCCATCGCCGAGGTTGAAAAAATCAGAACCGCCAACATCAGAATACTTCCAATTTGCTTCTTCATAACATTCCCTCCTCATAAGGAAATCATTTTTTGATTTTGTCGCCTGATCATAAGATTAATCACAGGCGACGCTTTTTTTAAAACAAAACTTTCAATTAGCTTTTTCGTTCGGCGCGCGTTGCGTCCACTGAGATATAACCTTGATTAAAGGTTTGTCCCCGAAAAAAATTGCTAATTATATATGAGATATCAGCAAACTACAAGTAGTCTGCCGGGTTTGCGAGAGGTTTTGAGCCATTCTCGAGGCCCTTGAGATCTTCTTCGGAAACCGAAGTAATCTGAGAGGCTTCATAAGCTCGCCACATTCCATCAGGGCTAACATAGCCACCGATAGGATGCCATTGTCCGCCATTATTCGTCTTATAATTCAAGACAGAGATTCCAGCCATAACGTTATCATAGCTGGCAAGCTCAAAAGCCGGACCAATCTTCCCAAATCCTTCCTCTTCAGAAGCCCACTCATACCCGAGTCCTAAATTGAAACCGGGAGAGAGATTCAAAGAATCATCTTCACCAAGTTTAAATTTATAAATCCATTGGGTATAAGTTCCCTCCACAACGCGGTTGTTGACCTTGGTTCCTTTCCTCATCTCGGTATGAAACGGGAAACGACCCTCAGCATTTAACTCAAACTTATGGAGCCATAATGCATCAGGATCATCTCGGTAAATATTGGCATGAACAGATACGAGGAAAAAATCATCAACCTGTTCCCTATCCTTATTGTCTCGCCAACTTCCCTCGTTCCACAACCGACCGATCATCAAATCAAAATCATAATCGGAATGTTTGGCGTAAACCTTGGCCGTAGCGCCACCGGCGACTTCATGCCAGTTGTAATCGTAGTACTTGGCTGCAATTCCATCACCGCCCGCCAGAAATACCACAAACCCCAGACCAACATTCTTGATTCCCAAGACGTTTTCCTCTGGAGTAAACCAGAGTGGGCAGGGACGCGCTCGAAACTTGGTCCAGCCATATCCTCCGTTATTATCCCTGCCATTGACCCGACTGTTGTAAAGTCCTCCTCCCAAATACCAATCCCAGTTATCCAAACAAGGATTCTCAGCAGGAGGAGCTTTGGCCACGGGCGGAATAACCTTCGTAATTGGCGGACTAGCTTTCGGTGGCTCTTTTGCGCTTGGCGGGGTTATCACAGGCGGACCACCTATTTTTACTATCAGAGTAGGGTTATTGCACTTATAAGGCAAGAGGAAAAAATTGTTTCCTGAGGAAAAAATTCTTCCCGCCTCACTTTGCGCCAGATTTTTCTTATTATTCAGAAAAACCTGATCCCCACTTCTTCCAGTCAAAATTTTAACAGGTCGACCATCTCCTCCGCCGGCAAGCATCTTAACCATCTTATATACGTTGCCGTTTGCATCAACCACCAATCCGCCTCTGAATTCTGGATTAATAATCGCCCAAACAGAATCTTTACTGCGAATTGAGACCAACAAACTTTTTTGATCTTCAATGCTATAGCCGAGGATTGGCAGGTCTTGAGATATAATTCCTTTGTACTTATCTCCGCCCGGATCACCCCAATCTTTTTGTACAGTAACGTACTTTGGGCTGACCTCGGATTTTTTGGTTTTGACCTTTTCTGCCCCAGCTTTTACGCTGACAGGTTTTTTGGTCTCAACCTTTCTATCTCCAGTCTCGACGATTGTTTCATCGCCTTTTTTCTCTTTGACTTTCGGTGTAGTGGCAACATCCGGCTTCGACGAAACACTCTTCTTAATAGGAAGCTTAATCTCCAAACCTATCGGCATATTGCGATATTTTTCTTTCTCAAATCCCTTAAGTTCGGGATTAAGTTCCTTTATTTTTCCTACTGTCGTATTTTTATTCCGAGCCACAGACCAAAGAGTATCTTTATCTTTGAATTTGTAGCTATACGTTTCCTCTGCCATGGCAGTGCCCGCTAGGAGCATTGCCACAAGCAAATTTACAAACCACCATAGTCCTCTTCTCATGGCCTACCTCCCAGTTGAATGATTTGCTGTTGCAATTGATAAATTTGTTGATCTCTGGCAACAAGCAACGTTTTGGCAATCTTTGACATCTGACGAAAGCGCGGTTTAAGATCGCCACGCCGGCATTCTGCCAAAGAATAGAAACCTCCCATCGGACCGTTGCTAGCAGCAATCAATCCATTAAGCATTGAGCCAACCGTTCCAACGGATAATGATATTGGTTCAATAGTGGCCGGAATTACCGCTGCCCTACCGAATCTTTGCGAACCGGTAGTGCCGTAATTTTTTGTTGCTTCCTTGCGAAAATCATTGAGTGGCATATATCCCTGGCGAATTTGCCCGTCAGGCATTTTGTAGTTTTCTGACAGTCTTGTTGCCAAGTCTGCCTTAAACTTTTCCCAACGCGGAGAACCAACCCTAATTTCCTCTACAAACTGGAAATCGGCAGGAATCTCTATCCCTCTTTTTTCAGAATAACTTCTCCAGAATTTTTCAATCTCCTGAATGTTCATCCCGGCTGCCAGCAGAACTTTTGATTTGTAATTTGAGTCTTTTTCAAATTTCTCAGCATCAAACTCAAATTCATCTCCAGTGATATCGTACATAAAATGCCCATCTCGACTGAGATAAGCGATTTTACTGATATCATTTTTTCTGCCGACAACAAAAGCGTGCATCACCTGGTCATTCCACAGGTTGGCCTCAGTAATGAAAGCATAGCCCTTAAGCTTACCATCTGTTACCACAGGGAATATTCCTACGTCCAGATCTTTGTGGGAGAATCCTTCTACGCCCCACAAGCCCGGGTCAAGAATTATGGGAAATATAGTTACATATTGTTCTCCATTTTTCTCTAACTCCACCGGATGTGGTATAGAAATTCCCTCTTCGGATTCTTCAAAACCAAGTTTAGAAACCTGATTTTTCGGATTGGCACATCCTACCAAAAATAAGATGGGGATGAGTACCAAATACAACCACGGCTTATTTTTACCCATATCAATCTCCTCGTCGAATGTTAGAAAGTCTTATATGAATCAATCAGAATTTAAATACTATTCTATTGTCAAGTTGCTAAACTCACTTTCGTGAGTTGAATTTAGTTTCCTGGTTATTAATAATTAGAGAAAAATAAATTCAACTCACAAAATTATTTCAATTTATCTTATTTCTCTTGAGCTGTTTATATATTCTTCTTGCTCAGCCCTTCTAGCTAGCATATTAATAAAAGAATAGTAAAGGTGCATAATTTTAATTATTACCCCCACTAAAAATCCACCCACTATCACCAATAATATTTTCCCCACACTTGGATTTTTTTCTGTTAAAGGACCAGACAAGACTCTTACATCTAAATTAACCTTGCCTCTAAAAAGATAGTTCTTGGTTACCATGATATCCGAAATTCCCTGAGAAATTCCGATGGCCACGTTCTTACTATTATCATAAACCCTAATCTTTAAAATTCCTAGGTTTGGACTCCTTTCTATCTCGACTGCTTTTTTCCATTTCTTCATTAAATCCCTTTCGTCGATAGGGAAGTAAGAACTATCCACCTTACCTGTCTTTTTTAATTCATCAATAAAAACACTACTGTAAACTGATTCACTCAAAACTCCACCCAAATATTCGGCTGATTTGGATAAAGAATAAAAATCCTGAGTTCCCATTTGGTCTTGCACAATCAAAAAATCAGTCTTAGTTTCATATCTTTTTTGCGTAAAAATAAAAGCATAAAATGAAATCAAGGCGCATATTAGCCCAACCAATACAATGATTCCGCTTCTATTTCTTATTAATCTTAATAATTCCATTACTTCTCGATTCATCATAAACTTAACCTATAATTATTAACTTTTAATTAATAAGCTACCTTACCAAAAAATTGGCATTTTGTCAAGTAATATGGGATTTGGTAAATTTTTTGTCAAGCCCTAGAAACTAAGTACAAACAAAAAAACTTGCCCCACAAATGGCAAGTTTTTTGTTTTCTTTCAAAAAAACGATTTTATTTTCCAACATTTTCACACTCTTTGTTGGTCAAAAAAAATATACTGGCATAAATAGCCAAAAGAATGGACACTAACATCCATTGCGTTCCTGCTAAATATAACTCCACCTTAAAAAGAGAGACTACAGCAGATAAAACAAGAGTTATGACAGATAACATCATCAATAAATGCCCTGGCCCCTTATCGCATTTTTTACAATCACATTTCATACTTTTTATTTACCCCATTAAATTACAGTACTCTGCACTATTTAACTAGGATTTATTATTAATTTTATTTATATACCACTCAAATTATTTCACAATACCCTTGTCTTGTCCCAAAAACCCGAGATCCCCGCATTCGCGAGGATGACAATATCGAAAAACTTGTCATTCTCGGAAGTAGAATTTCTTAGCGACGCAAGGAGCTTTAGAAATTCACTTATCGGGAATCTTGTGATTCAATGCTATGTCAAAATATAATTCGAATTCTCACTCAATTATTATAATCATTATAATAAAATTTATTCTATTATAATTATAGCCCTTTTTCCTTTTTCTATCTCGTCCTTGCTACCAGGAAAATCATGAATAGCTTCATATAATACATCTAAATCATATTTATAACCTGCACCTCTTCTGGTTCCCGGATCATTGGTAATAATTTTATCATCTTTAGTAAAACCGGTTAATACCAGATTATGGTAAAGCGGTCCAGGCGGAGTAAAATAAGGATTTCCCAAATTTCTTCCAGCAGCTGGAATTATAATCGGTTTTCCTTTGGAAAGATATTTTTTAATATCTTCCTTACTAAAATCATAGACTACCTTTAGATTCTCGATTCCATAAAGGTCTTTGGCCAACTGCACCGTTTCTTTTGCATCTGTATCTTTGAAATCTCCATATTTTTCAATTTGAAAATCTATTATTTTTTGAATCTCCTTTTCTCCCAGTTCTTTAGTTAACTCTTTATTGTCTAAATAATATTTTACCATAATCAGTGATGCCTCCTCACAAGCATCTTCGTGCCGCTCGTCCCATACTCCCAATGGAGCTTGAGAAATAAAAGGTACCTCAATATTGGTTTCCTCCAGTACTGTTCCTCTTGTTTCTTGGCTCTCTGCCACGCTTATAATATTTTGAGAAATCTTTTCGACTGCTGGATTATTTTTTTCTTCTGCTGGCGTTTTCTCTGCATAATTTTTCGCAAATGATTCCCTTGCTGTATCCCAAAGTGCTGGAATATTTTGCTTGTCTTTTAACCAATACCACCATTCCACACCCCAAATATAAATCGTATCAAATCCTGATTTTTGAGCATATTCAATATTGGCTAACAGCTTTGCTTCAGTCATTGATTTAAATTGTTCCTCCACTGGCTGATTAGTTGTCCAACCTTTTATCCAGGGCTCGCCCTGAAGCTCAATTACAATCGCGTTTTCTTGATTGGCGAATTTTTCGATAAGCCATTTTTTAATTAAGAAAAACCTTGGACCAACCGGATAAACATAATAACCCCAACCGTCCTTGTAAACATTGCGATACATCGTTGTACCAAAAACATCCGCGCGCTTGGCTGCCGGCATCCAGGTGCTCAGCTCACCACTATCGGTCACGATAATATCTCGATTTTTATCCATTTGTCTGACTGTTTTTATTTCCCTATCCAATAAATCCACATCTAATTCAGGACAAATTCCAAATTTCAAAAATGGCTCGTTTTCCACCTGCCAATATTTAACTTCCGAATTATTCTCATATCTTTTTACCACTATTTTGAGAAACTCGATTAATTCCCCCTTTCGTTCTTGATCATCTGCCACCCACTTTGGCACGAAACATTCCGGCCAACGGGGCACTTTCTGTCCAATAGTTAAAATAATTTCCGCGTCTCTTTTTCTCGCCTCTTCCAACTGCCAATCGACATCGGCAAAATCATATTTATTTTTTTCGGTCTCTACTAAATCCCAATAAACTGGAACTCTAATTTTTCTCACCTTCAAATCATCCAGCATAGCAATGTAATTAGCCTTCCAATCCAAACCGATATCACCTGAATATCTGTGAGAGAAAGTTACCCCCAAATCAACTTGATCAAATTTATTTTTTACCGGAAAATTTATTACAATAAAAACAAACAAAACCAACCCCACTAATCCCAAAAAAACAAACAAGATTATTTTTAATATTTTTTTAATCATAATTTAGTACATTATTACATTAGCATTTTAGCATATTAGCACTTTAACATTTTAACATTAATAAGTTGAATTATGAAATATGAATTAAGAATTATGAATAAAATACTTATTGGTTATTTTATAAACCTTAAGAGCGTCACAAGTCTTACGACTATTTTATAAATTCTCAAAACAAAAATAAGTTTCAATTCTTAATTCATGATTCTTAATTCATTCTCCCACTTTAAAAACTTACCAAAAAAATCCCCCCTGCAATCAAAACGATAGCTCCTATTTTTTGCGCCCAATCCCAAAAATACAATTTTTCTCCAAAAATATCCGGATGCCTTATTGACATCAATGTCGCCAAAATCAAAACAAAGGCAAACTGCACACTACTAATTGATTGCACAAACACCGCCCCACCCATCACAATAGCTTGATTAGTTAAAATTGAAGATGTTCCGCCAAATATTTTATTTAAGAAAAACAAAGCAATTGTCTTTAGACTTCTATTTTTACGATGCTTCTTGTGTTTGCCAAAAATTGAATTTTTTATCTCTTCCCTATAAGTGCCCACCACAAGCAAAGAAATTCCCCCCATCACTAACCCTATTCTGGTCCAAAAAAATCCATTTATAAAAACTCCCTGATCGCCATAAATGAGCCTAAACTCTTGATAAATATAATCAAATCCACTGTAAGAAATAGCAAATAAAATTCCACTTTCGGCCGAAAAAGCTAAGCCTCGAGTCAAACTTTTATAATTTAAAGGCAGATCAAAAGAAACCAAAAATCCTCCCGCTATCAAAAAAAATAATCCCAAATAATTCAAGCTGCCAATTTCTTTATGAAGAAATAAAACGGCAATAAAAAAGGCAGTAAGCTGCGTAATTGTTCCCACCAAGGGAGCCACTTTGGAAATTTGATTTTTCTTTACCGCTTTGTAAAAATATACCAAGGCCCAAATAAAAATCATTCCAAAAATTATTGAACGCAAAGAAAAACTAAAATTTACCCACTTAACGCCAAAAGGAATCAAAAACAAAGCGCCTGCACTCAAAAGAGCCATATAGAAAGCGTAAACAGATGGTTTGGGAATATTTTTTTTAAGTAGAATTTTGTCTAAGATGAAACAAAAAGACAAAAGCAAATAAGCAATCAAGGATACTGAAATCCAATTCATAGATAAAAAATAATATTTATTTTCTTCATCATAACATATTTGCATGGAACATGTAATATAATATCACAACGGGTCATCCGTCATCAGCAATCGGTCATCGAAATATATTTTATATTAGTCTTGATGACTGATGACTTTTGACTCGATGACTTTGAATGTTTTATGCTTTAATGTTTTTTGTTTCCTTGCTAATATGTTAAAATGCTAATATGCTAAAGTTCTAAAATCAAGTTATAAAAAATAACCTTATTTCAAACGAAAAATCCCATCTTCTATGGATAGCTTAAGAAAAAAAGTAATCACGAAAAATATTCCTATTCGTCCCAATTCGCAAAAAAACACCCTCCCTGCTTTACCCGAAAAACCGATGCGCCCTCAGGACAAATTAACCTCTCCAAGCACTTACAGAGGAAAAAACGTTTCTAAAAATCTTTTTGTGAAAAAAAACCATAAAAGAAATAAGGTTGAATTTTCTCTTTTTAAGCTAATTAAAAAATTATTATTACTTACGTTCTCCCTCAGCTTAATAGTTCTTTTATTTGTAGGGATATTTTTTGTTTATAAAATAAATATCTTAAATAAAGAAATAAACACTAATGGGAACTCCGCCCAAGAAATCCCTATTTTAAAAACCCTGGCCGATATTTCCAGTCTAACCAGTGACGAAAGAATCCCACTCAAGGGAGAGAACTCCGAAAGAATCAACATTCTTCTTTTGGGAATTGCCGGCAAAGGAAAGCCAGGTGGAGATTTAACCGACACTATCATGATTGCCAGTATCGATACTAAAAATAAAAAAATTGCGCTCCTTTCATTACCCAGAGATTTGTACGCCTCCGTCCCTGATGCCAGCTACAGCGCCAAAATTAATTCTCTTTACAAATACGGATTGAACAATAGACAAGATGTCGCACCCCTTAAAAAAACTATTGAAAGCATAACCAATCTTTCCCTCAATTACTATTTAATTGTTAATTTTGCCGGCTTTGAAAAATTTATCGATGACATCGGCGGTATTAATGTAGAAGTGCAAAGAGATATTTATGATCCGGCTTATCCAGGGCCAAATTACAGCTATGAAACCTTTGAACTCAAAAAAGGGTTTCATAAATTAGATGGAGCAACTGCTCTTAAATATGCACGGGAACGCCACAATGATCCCGAAGGGGATTTTGGAAGAGCCAAGAGACAACAACAAGTTATTCAAGCTGCAAAAAATAAAGTTTTTTCCACTAAAACATTTTTAAACCCTTTTACGATTAGCAAACTACTGGATACGTTAGGAGAAAATATAAAAACCGATATAACATTGGATGAAATTAATAGTTTTATAAAATTAACTAAAAATTTAGATACACAAAACATCAATAACGCCGTAGTAGACGCCTGGAAAGAAGACAGCCTACTTAAGGTTTCTCATATTTTTTATGAAAATACCAGGGCTTTTATTTTGGTACCTCGCATCGGAAATTATGCAGAGATTCAAGATTTAGCCAAAAATATTTTTGATTTAAAAATAATTGAAAAGAGAAAAGAAGAAATAAAAAATGAAAACCCTTCGATTGCGATAATCGATAACACGGGAGATTACAGCACCTATGTTAAAGTGGAGAAGCTTTTGAAAAAGAATTTAAAATTTGAAAATATTGAGAAACTGCATCTAACTACCGATTTTTCTTCCGCCACTACCAATATTTTTGATCTTTCTTCTGGCAAAAAACCTTTTTCATTGGATGAGCTTATCAAAAAAACACCAGCCACTCTTAATAATGACATATCTTCTTTGGCTATTGAGCTAAAAGAGGACATTTTAAAATATGATATCTTGATAATTTTGAGCGAGGATCTAAACAATATTTATCATTATGATGAAGACTCCATTGAAGACTTGCAAAAATCCGAAGCTAATCAGGAAGTGGGTAGAACGAATTAAGGATGAAGAATTATGAATTAAGAATTTAGAGCAAATTGTTTTATTGTTAAGTTGTTGCTTGGTTATTTTTTATCTTATTGAATATTGAATGGAAATTGAGTATTGAGTATTGAAAATTTTTATTCATAATTCCTACTTCATAATTCATCCCATTAATGCTAAAATACTACTAACCTAATCCACTAACATATTGCACATGAAATTAATCATCGGCCTTGGTAATCCAGGTGAAAAATACGCAAAAACCCGGCATAACGTAGGTTTTATAATTTTGGATGAAATTCAAAAAAAACTTGAGTTTCCTCATTTTGAATTTAATAAAAAATTTAATGCCCTTGTCTCAGAAAAAAATATTGCTCCAAAAAACAATACCTCGAGTTTATTGAGCAAATTATTTTCTGCTAGCAATCAAGAAAAAATAATTTTAGTCAAACCGCAAACTTTTATGAATAACTCGGGAGAATCAATCCGCGCTATTCTTGATTTTTATAAATTATCTTCTCAGAACCTGATTATTATTAATGATGATCTTGATATTTTGGTGGGAAAATACAAAATATCTACCGATTCTTCTGCTCACGGGCATAATGGCGTGCAAAGCATAATTGATCATGTCGGCACTCAAAACATAAAAAGAGTTAAGATTGGCGTAGAAAAAGAATCCGGCCGCGCTTCTCGTCAAACTCCCGGTGAGCAATTCGTTTTGGACAATTTCACCTCAGATGAATTAAATAAAGTCACTTCCCTAACTAACCAAATAATTTCTGAAATACTCTAAAATTCCCAAGGCTCAACCTTGGGGGCGTTTAAGGTTGAGCCTTGGAAATTTTATTCGCAAAAACGTAGAGACGCGATTCATCGCGTCTTATTTTTTATCCTATTTCTATTTTTATCCTGCAGGGAAGGCGTTGTCTTGTTCAAAAAAGACGCGATAAATCGGCGTCTCTACAGTTTATCTTATCCGTCTTCGCGAGGAAATATTGCACTCAATATTTCCGTGGCGATCCAGCTCTCCATCATTGCGAAAATTATATATTCATAATTTTGCGACAATCTCCTATCGATAAATCACAAATTAAAACAGCCTGCCACAACGGAGTACTACATCATAATGGCAATATGTTTTATAAGTTTTATATTAGCAATCGCATAGTAATAAAAAATTAAAAGGCTCAACCCTAAATGCTTCCGCAGTTGAGCCTTTAAAAATTTACGCCTCCAAAAATACCTTTTTAGAACTTAATTCTTTTTCTGATTTATTATCAGCCAATTTAAAAGTAGGATAAATAGCCGAAAAACAAACCAGAGCCAATACTAAGAAAACTGAAGCAGTTGAAGAAAATAGTAACAAAATACTTGAAATAGCAGTGGCGACTATATAGGCAATCGGGCGAGAAGTATTAAAAAAATCAATAATATCAACATCATTACCATCTATTCTTTTGAAGAAATAAGACTCTCTAAGTATCTCAACTAATGCTGCCCCAAGTCTACCCAAGAAAAGTATCATCGCCCAAACCATAATATCTTTACTATCAGAAAAATAAAACAACAAAGTGGAAATTCCCAGAATAAAAAAAGAAAAAAGTAAAAATTCTTTTTCACCAGTTTTTTTATCTGCAATTAAACCTGCTGGATATTGAACGATCACAAAGGGAATAAGCATTATCGTAAAAGCTACTCCCAATTGCTCCCAAGTGAATCCCTTTTCCAATAAATACAAGGGTGAGTAAATGAGCATAAGAGCATAAAAAAATTCCAACGTAAATGAAACATAAAAAATTCTCATTATATTTTTCCGCTTAATCACCTTTTTTATCAAATCGCGAGCATTAATTTTTTTGCTAAATTTATGATTTGTCTTTCGAATAAAAGTTAAATTAAAAATAAATATGATTACATAAACCACCAAGGAAGCTATAAACACGCCATCAAAGCTATATTTATTCAAAAGCTGAGCAGACAAAATCGGTCCCATAATAAAACCAATATTGGTGATTGATAAATGAAGTCCTCTAATTCTGCCCGACTCTCTATCAGTAGAAAAAGATTCCACAATACTGCCCAACACCGTCCAAGACAACGTACCTGCTATTGTGTATAAAATTAAAAACCAAATTCCCACAAAAGAAACAGGAAAAAATATAAGTCCAACTATAGAAATAATTTTTAAAATGATTGAAACATGAAGCACAAAAGATTTTCCGAATATATAAATAATTTTATGCAAATGCAAAAGAAGGAGGAGTATAATCAGATAAGCCAATAAATAAATTACTCCCACATTGTCTGTTCCCAAAATTTCTTTAAGGTAAGAAGATGTTATATAAGCTAAAAGAGAGGCATTAAATCCCATCAAAAAAGAAGTTATGTTTATAAAGTGCAATTTTTTATTATCTTTTACTTCTACGTGTCCAAATTGATTAACTTTTTCCATCTGTTTTTATTTTTAAAATTTATTTTTATTAACCTTCGATACGAGGTTTATCTACAATAACTGCTTCAATGGCCTTCTCCCCTTCAGTAATTTTTACTACGTCCTTATCAATCTTAACAAATTCCTTATAGGCATTATTATAATGATTAACCGTCGTACACATACTATTGCCCATTTTTTTCATAAACTCATCAAACGAAACTATGTGCTTGCCCAATTTCTCAACATTGGCTCTGATTTCTTTGGCATTTTCTTCAATTTGCATAGCTTTTAAGCCTTGTAAAACTGTTTGCAAATAGGCCAAAAAATTTGTCGGGGAAACGATGATAACATGTTTTTGCTTAAATGCGTACTCAATTAAATCACCTGAACTTATCTGAGCCGCACCTCGAGACACCAACAAATCATAATAAATTGCCTCGCTAGGAATAAACATGAAGGCAAAATCCATTGTGTCTTCTGATGATTTCACATATTTAGCTGTTTCATCAATTCTGTTTTTCAAATCTTGCTTGAAAAGTTTTTCATATTTTTCTTTTTCTGCATTGTCTTTGCTACTTATAATTTTTTCATAATTCTCCAAAGAAAATTTAGAATCAATTGGCACGATTTTATCCTTTACGAAAACAACCGCATCAACAATTGATCCATCTTTGAATTTATATTGCATTTGATAAGCGTTAGGCGGCAAAACATTGCGCAAGGTTTCTTCCAAAAAATATTCACCCAGCACTCCTCGTTGCTTGGGATTTTTTAAAATATCTTGCAAACTTTTAAGTTGTTCGGTAAAACCGATTACTTGGCGATTAGTTTCTTCAAGCTTGGATAATTTTTCCGTAATGCTTGTAATTTGCTGAACTGATTGATTGTGGATTTCTTGGATATTTCTATTGCTGGCCAAGATATTGCTCTGTGTGGCCTGGTGAGTCTCCGAAAGCTTGCTATCAACCATTTCGCGCAAATCCTTATTTTGACTATATAAATTATTATTTTTTTCATTCAAAACAGATAATTGTTGCATTATAGTAATTATTTTTTCATCCTCGTTTTTGTTTCCTTTTTTATTAAGAAGAATAAAAATCACTCCTCCGATTGCCACTAAGAGCAAAACCAATAAAATTGTTTCCATAAATATATTTTCTACTTTATTTAATTCAATCTCTATTATAACATATTTAAAAAAATAAAAACTCCAGCTTGTGGCCAGAGCTCTTAGGCGGGTCTTCATCTGTTAAAATCCTTGCCACCTTCAAAAGAAGATCTAGGAACTGTTCAGCATGAACTGTTGCCATTCCCAATAAGCAAATCGCTTTGCACAAACGCAGTTAGTCAGACAAGCTGGCGCTGCTTCAGGGCCATCATTTCTGAATAAGCCTATCAATAACAATTATATTCTATATAAAAATAATGTCAAATTCATTTAAAATAGATTTTTGAAATATACAACAAATACACATCAAATACACTGTCCACACTTTACGACTAAAATAAAATAAATCAACTCGAGAGGGAGCGTTAAGAAACTTTGTTACGTAGCGGATGCGGAGTCTGAAGTTTTAGTGGAACGAGAGTTAGATTTATTTATTTTAGGAGTACGTGTGGCAGTTTTTGTAACTTTTTGCTGTCAAAAAGTTAGTGAGAAAAAATTGCTAGCAAAATCTTACAGTTTAAACTTGTCTATCGGTCTCATGTTGTTAAATTTATATCGACGGCGCACCGATATGAGCACACCACTTAAAAACATTGTTTTTTCTGGTTAAAAAATCAAAATCCGCCACGTTGCGGAGGGGGGGAGATTCGAACTCCCGATACTGTTTCCAATATGCCACCTTTCCAAGGTGGTGCACTCGACCACTATGCGACCCCTCCGCACCATGGCGGAATTAATATAATAACAAAAGAAAATTAAAAGCGCAAACTTTTGAATGTAGGAATTCATTAAAACAAAAAACATCAAAACAATCAAACAATATTAAAACATTCAAAGTCATCAGTCATCTGCAATCAGTCATCAAGGCACCTTTTAACTTTAATGACTGATGACTTTTGACTTTTGACTGATGACTAAATCGTTACTTTATAAATTTAATCATTTTGAATTTTATTTGACATTTGAAATTGGGAATTTGAAATTTCCGCAGCTTATCCTACTTTCTTCACTCCCACCAATCTCATTTTCTCATTATCCACTACTCTTCCCATTATTACCACCACTTTGTCTCCTTTCTTTAATTTTTTATCTTTTTTTGCTTCCAGTACCGCTTTATCAATTAAAGTTTCTAATTTTTTTTCTTTAAATAGATATCCATTCACACCCCACAAAATTGATAGTTGTCGAAATGATTTAGAGTTGTTGGTAGCTACAATTATTTTTTGAGTCGGGCGAAAATGGCTAATGAGTTTGGCTGTATATCCGCTTACACTTACAGCACACATGGCCTGGGCATTAAAACTTTTAGCCAGTTCATAGGCGCTTCTAACAATTACTACATATTCTGCGCAAGACTCAGTCTCGCACTCTAAGGCTTCATGCACATCATCGTAGACAGAATCTTCTGTTTTTTCAATAATTTTACCCATAATCTCTACAGCTTCCACTGGATATTTCCCATTAGCACTCTCCCCCGAAAGCATCACTGCATCGGCATGATCAATAACCGCGTTAGAGACATCTCCCACTTCCGCTCTGGTTGGTCGAGGATTATTTATCATGCTATCTAACATTTGGGTAGCTACAATTACCGGCTTTAAATAATGAATACTTTTAGCGATAATCTCTTTTTGCAAAATCACTACTCTACTTTCATCCATTTCAATTCCCAAATCTCCTCTAGCTACCATCACCACATCCGTCTCTCTTAAAATATCCTCCAGATTATCAATCGCTTCTTTTCTTTCTATTTTAGAGACAATTTTTGGTTGCTTGGAAACATCGCTTATTTTTTTCGTAATTAACTTTCTTAAGCTTCTGATATTTTCACCATTTTTTACAAAGGAAATGGCCACAAAATCTACATCGTTTTCCAAAGAAAATTCCAAATCTTTCCTATCTTTGGGAGTTATAATTTCAATATCCAAATCAGCACCAGGAATATTTACACCTTTATGATTTTTTATTGTTCCCCCATCAATTACTTTAGTTATCAGATATTTTCCCTTATTTTCTACCACTTTCAACTTTATCAATCCATCCTCAATTAAAATTTCTTGATTCTCTTTTAATTTACTGGCGATATTTTTTTTATCCAAAAAAATAAAAGGCTTATTTTTTGTATTCACCACTTCTCCCACTTCATAAAGCAATAGCTCTGCGCCACTTTTAACAACTATCTCCTCCTTGGTATTTACCCTTATTCTGGGACCTTGCAAATCAGCCAAAATACTTACATTTAGATTATTTTTTTTGGCTACTTTTCTTATTCTATCTATGGCCATTTTGTGCCACTCATGAGCTCCATGAGAAAAATTTAATCTCGCCACATTCATTCCGGCTTTCATCATTTTTTCTAAAGTTTTTTCGCTTTCTGAAGCGGGACCAATTGTGGCCACTATTTTTGTCTTTTTCATATTTATATCTTAAAATATCTTATGTTAAAATTAATACTTTATGCGATTAAACATTATAGGAGTTATTTAAAAATATACAAACTAAAAAATACTCAAACACATAAGTTCTATAAACAATTATAAACTAAAACAAACCTCTTTGGAAGAGGTTTGTTTTTCGATATATAAAATAGTAAAAAACTAATTTATAATTTTGAATCCGCCGATTAAAGGTAATTCCTTTATTTCTCCCTTAGCAGCATTTATAATTCCCATGATTGCAAAAACGATCAAAGCTATTGTTCCCAAAGGCCAAATAATAAACCATCCTATAATAGGAAGCGCACCAAGCACATTCACTGCAATTGCTGCAATTAACAAAACTAATTGTTGATTAGCATGAAATTTAGCAAAAGGACTATTTTTAGCGTCCGTTACCAATGGAATGAAAAACAATAATGGGATAATATATCCGATAATTGCCATCGCTTTGTTATCGTTGACATCATTATTTCCAGAAGCCGGCTGAGGAGCTGGTTGGCTAACTGGTTGATTTTCTGTTTGAACTTCTTGATTTGTCTCGGTTGTTTCAGTTGTTTTATTTTCTTCCATAATACACCTCCTTTCGTTTATTTTTTATTATCTAAACTTAATCAAAATATTTATTTATTCAAACCTTCAATCATTTTTTGCTGAGATTTGAGCATTTCGCATTGATCTATAAATTCCATATCACTCGGAACAGAAAAATCTACATCACCCGCATCTTCGCAATTAAGATTTTGTGCTTCGGACAAAGTTTTAACAAAATCATCCTGGTCTTCGGTAGCAACAGCATTTTCATTTACTGCCTCACGCTCCACTTCTCCTTTGACATCAAGGCTGTCGATGCAATCCATTTCCATTTTTGTCCCGGTTTTTTGACCTTCTGACCAGCTATACATCGCGTCTCCATCAAAGATAGATACAGTTTTCATCTGACCCAACATGATCTCTGTTTTGTATTTTTCGCCCTGTATATAGGTAATTACTTCAGTATCTCCGTTTTCTTCGCTCATTTTGTAAGTACATTTCATTTTTTTCCCGGCAGAAATAGAATTTTTAATCTTAGCCACAATTCCCTTTTCTCCATTTTCCTCGGCACCACTCTCCTGATTATCTTGAGTTCCTATTTCCTCAGTTTCGGAGTTTGCTTGACTATCATCATTACTCTTTTGCGCACCTCCGCAACCGGATAAAGTTAATACCAAAAATAAAGCTAATGTTACAAAACTTAATTTTTTCATAACTATTTTTATAATTTCTAGCAAGTTCAAGAAAGAAAGTAGTTTCCCCCCAGAGCGAGCAATGAAATTTCAAGCACCATTATAGCGCTTATATTTAATTAATTAATCTAATTGTAACACAACCCTGTTTTAAATCAATTAGACAACTCCAGAATTATTTCATTTTTATTTATTTTACTTTTTGTAGAATAAGTTATTACTTTAACTTTGTCATCATTTATTTTATTTCTTGTTTCTCTTTTGACTTTTACAACCTCTTCCTGTTTCAGTTTATCAATTTTATTTAAAATTACTATGAAATCAATTTCTTCTGCTTTTAACAAATCCACCATTTCCAAATCAAATTCCTGCATGCCTGCTTTTGCATCCACAACTAAAACAACTTTCTTGTGCTCAATTCCTGAATAAGTCAAATACCAAATTATCATTTTTCTAATTTTTTCCTTTTGTTTTTCGGAAGTTTTAGCATAACCATAACCAGGCAAATCAACAAAATAAAGTTTGTTATCAATAAGAAAAAAATTTATTTGTTGAGTTCTGCCAGGAGTGGAACTGGAACGAGCTAAATTTTTATTTTCCACCAATGAATTTATCAAGCTTGATTTTCCCACATTGGATCTTCCTACAAAAGCAATTTGAACTTTGGTATCATTGATAATATCATTGGTTCCGACTATTCCTCGAATAAATTGAGCATTGCGTAAATTCATTAGTTTGTATGTATTATGTATTAAGTATTATGAATTATGAAAGTATTATTCCAAAGAAAAATTAACTGCTTTTTGACAATGCAACTCTAAGGTATTTAATATTGGAATATCATAATCTTCTTGCTTGATTATCATTGGTAATTCCGTACAGCCAACCACCACGGCATCGCAAGGATATTTTGCAATAATTTCTTGAAACCATTCTTTAGATTCATCTGTAAATTTTTCTTTTGCAAGCTCTTCTTGCGTAATTCTTTGAATTTCGTTTCTTTCTTCTTCAGAAGGAATACTGATATTCATTTCGTATTTTTCAAGATTAATATGATAAAAACCATTCTCCATAGTAAATTTTGTTCCCAATAATAAAAGATTTTTAAATTTTTTATCTTGAGCATATTCTCCCACACAATCAACGATATGAAAAATTGGTCTTTCTATATAAAGACTATTTTTTATATCATCATATGCCTTATGCAAAGTATTGTTGCAAATAAGAATGCAATCAACATTACAACTATCCAACTTTAAAATCTCATCCATCAAAATATCGCCTATTTTTTCCCAATTCTGATAATTATATTGTTTGATTTCTTCGTAGTCTATACTGTTTAAAATAATCTTTGCCGAATGATTCTTGCCAAGCTTTTTATTAACTTCTCTATTGATCTGTTTGTAATATTCAACAGTAGAAACCCAAGAGGTTCCACCCAATAAACCCACAGTTTTCATATTTATATAAATTAAAATTTAATCATTAGAAATTCATTCAAAATTTGAAATTTTAAATTTGAAATTTTCCCTATAGTTCTCCCCAATTATTCCCTATTTTTACGTCCACTGTCAACGGTACACTTAAAGAATAAACTTTTTCCATAATTTCTTTGGTCTTTTGGGCGACCTCCTGAGCCCGAGCCTCAGCCACCTCCAAAATGATTTCATCATGAATCTGAAGAATCATTTTAACCTCTAAATCATGTTTAAAATAATCGTAAACAGCTATCATAGCCAGCTTCATAATGTCAGCCGCCAATCCTTGAATGGGCATATTAATCGCCATTCTCTCCGCCCCGGCTTGTACCATAAAATTGGGGGAATTTATCTCAGCCAGATATCTGCGCCTTCCCGTTTCGGTTTCCACAAATTCATTTTCTTTAGCATATTGCTTGGTGGTTTTTATAAATTGAGCTACGCTAGAAAAATTTTCCATATATTCATCGATAAATTTTTTGGCCTCCGCCCGGGAGATATCCGCTGATTGAGAAAAACCGAAACTTCCCATTCCATAAATAATTCCAAAATTTAACGCCTTAGCTTCGCGTCTCATTTTTTGCGTTACTTTCGAAAGAGTTACTTTATTAACTTCCGAGGCAGTCTTGGTGTGAATATCTTCATTGGCCCAAAAAGCTTCTCTCATTTTTTTGTCATCACTCATGTGAGCCATCACCCGCAAATCAATTTGCGAATAATCGGCCGAAACAAAAACATGACCCCTTTCGGCTTCAAAGGCGGTGCGAATAATTTTACCCGCTTCGCTTTTAATAGGAATATTTTGCAAATTAGGATTTTCTGAAGAAAGCCTTCCAGTAGAAGTTACTTCTTGCTTAAAAGTTGTATGAATCCTTCCGTCTTCTCCGATAAGCAAGGGAATATTATCCAAATAAGTTGTCTTGAGTTTAAATAATTCTCGATAAGTTTCTATTTTTTCAATTATCTTATGCTGGCCCTTTAATTTTGCTAGTTCCGGCGCAGCGGTAGAATATCCGCTCTTATTTTTCTTTATTCCATCGGTTGGTAATTTCAAATCTATAAAAAGAACCTCGCTTAACTGTTGAGTGGAATTGATATTAAAATCTTTTCCCGCCATTTCCTGAATCTTTTTTTCTAAGTTTTCTAGCTGGCTATCTATTTTTTGGCTAATTTCTTTAAAAATCTCTTTATTAATTTTTATTCCCATTATTTCCATTTCGGCCAAAATTACGACTAGGGGCATCTCTATATTTTCAAAAACATTTTTTAAATTTTTTATCTTAGAATACGTCTTTTGGCTTTCGGACATTTCCTCTATTTTTTGCGCTAAGATGTTTTTTAATTTCCATATATAATCCACTTTCTCACATAATTTTTTGGCTTCTTCTTCTCGCGAAAAACCCATTAAACTAATTTGTCCAGATCCCTTTTCGTTAAATTCTTCCCCCAATTCAGCCAAAATCAACCTATCCAGCTCTATTTTTTCGCCTGATCTTATCAAATAATCCGCCAACATAACATCAAAATAAATTCCTCTCAATTCAATATTTCTCTCTTTTAAAAACTTATAATCTTTTTTTAAATTCCATCCCACTTTTTTAATATTTTTATCTTCTAAAATAAATTTTAAATTTTCTAAATTTTTTGCATTTAATTCTAAAGAATAGGCCCGCCCAGTTTTGCTAGAAAAAGCAATTTCTTTTTCATTAATACTAAGAGCAATTTCTTTTTTAGTTTTCATTTCTTCTATAAAGCCCGCTACTTTTTCATTTTCTAAAATCTGGTATTCAAAATCTTTTATACCATTTTTAATTTTTTTCTCTCCTTTGTCTTTTGGTTCTTCTCCTTCTTTTTGTAATCTCTTAATAAGGCTAAAAAAACCTAACTCTTTAAAAAGATCAATTAATTTTTTTCGATCAAAGTCATGAGTGTGACACTCTTCTAACTTAAATTCGAAAGGCACATTGATCATAATTGTTCCCAAATCTCTGGAAGTAAAAGCCATCATCTTGTCTTTTTCCAGTTTATCGCGCAAAGAACCTTTAATATCATTAATATTTTTATAAACTCCTTCTAAGTTTTGATATTCTTTTAGCAAGTTAATTGCGCCTTTTTCGCCAATGCCCTTTACGCCCGGAATATTATCGCTTGCATCTCCGCGAAGTCCTTTATAATCTTTAAGCTGCATCGGCTCCAATCCCCCAAAACGAGCCATCACTGCCTCTTTGTCATATAAAACAGCTTTGCTCAATCCTCGACTCATTGTATAAACCTTAATTCTTTCATCCACTAACTGCAACGTATCCAAATCCCCCGTTACAATAATTACTTCCATATTGTCTGTGAACTGTGAACCGGGAACTGAGAACTTTTTAGCAATTGTTCCGATCATATCGTCAGCTTCGTATCCTTCTTTTTCATAAATCGGTATGTTAAAGGTTTTCACTATTTCCTTAACTCTTTCTATTTGATTATATAATTCATCCGGAGCCTTTACTCGCTTGGCCTTGTATCCGTCAAATTGAGCAGCCCGAAAAGTCTGCCCCTTCAAATCAAAAGTGGCCACAATATATTCCGGCTTAAATTTATCAATTACAGCCAATAGAGTTGAAGAAAACCCATAAACAGCATTCACCAACTCACCTTTTTTGGTGGTAAAGGGCGGCAACGCATGAAAAGAGCGATGAATTATCGCATTTCCATCCAAAAGCACTATTTTTTTATTTTTTTCTTGATTGTTTTTCATATATTTCAAGTATAATCAAAATTCGAAAATAACACAAAAACAATAAGATTAATAATATTTCAATTTTTCCATTAAATATTTCAAACTCTTTGGCACACCGCCCATTATATATCCAACTAAAAATGTTCCCATAAAAAGAGGGAGTATAAACAAAGCAGAAAATATGATATTTCTAATAAGCAAATTTAAATATCCCCACCTATAAATATATTCTTCTTCTAAAAATAAAAATCCCCCAGAAATAATTGATAAAATTGTTACCAACAACACTATCCAAAATGATTTTCTAAATAAAATATATTTTGATTTCTCTCCGTGCATTAAGCCACTAAAAACTCCATAAGCAAAAAATATAATCAAAGGAACACTGCTCCAGAAACTATCATCTATAGAGTTTTCCGCCCAAATAACAGTTAAAAATATAACTCCAAATAAATTAAAGCTATTATGAAGTATAATTAGCCATTCGTTTGGATTTTGATTATTTTTTATCATAAATTAAAGTATAAGTATTTTTTAAAAATAATACAAAAAAAGTAAGGACGGGAAACACATTGGTGATCTCCCGCCATTTAACAATTTTCAAAGGCTAAATTTTTTTGCACGACCTCACCTCAAACCCAAAAATGATAGCCCCCGAACCTCGAAAAGGACCCAGTTGATCAAAAGGAATAGCAATCTGAAGTTCTGATTCTTTTCCAACTATTTTGAATTCAATGCCATTTTGCTGTGCTATTTTTTGAGCTGAAAACAGGTCACTTCTGGTTCTAAATTTTAAAATCTGCTCACTAGCTATCATCACGCACCTCCTTTGCAATTATATTGCATTGTAGTTGTATCGTATAACCTGATGACCTAATGGCTAATGACTTATTGCATGTCTTTATTGTTAAAATACTAATATGCCAACCCGCCAGCTGGCGGAGTTAAAATGATTACCTATTTCTCCAGCTCCACCTTTTCAATTATTACATCCTGGGTCGGATGGTCTTTATCATTAATCCTAACTTTTTCTATTTTTTCTACCACATCCATACCTTCTATCACCTCTCCAAAATTAGTATGCTTGCCATCTAGATGCGGAGTGGAGTCAGCAGTTACAATAAAAAATTGTGAACCATTAGTGTTCGCTCCACTGTTGGCCATAGCCAAGGATCCTCGGACTAGTTTATGCTCATTAAATTCATCCCGGAAACTATAGCCTGGCCCACCCTGCCCATCATCTTCCCAATTGTCATCTTTAGAATTCGGGTCTCCACCTTGAATCATAAAACCGCTAATTACTCTATGAAATTTCACTTTATTATAAAAATTATCTTCGGCCAATTTAATAAAATTTCCCACCGCCAAAGGCGCTTCGGCAGTGTAAAAAGAAACCTTGATATTTCCGTGACTGGTTTTAATTGTGGCCTTAGTATATTTATTGGTATAAGTTAATAATTCTTTCTCTTTTTCTGTGTTTTCCGGCTTTACGTCAGGCACTGTTTCTTTTTTGGTATTATTTTCGTTTAATTGAATCTCATAATTAGCCCTATCAATCGCTTGCTCCAACTGTTCCATATCGCTATTTTTATTAGCAGTCTCTTGATATCCTTTTACATAATCTTCTTTTACATTTATTTTATTTAAAGGATTCACTTTTGAATTATTTCCCGTTAATTCATCTTCTGTCATCAAAAAATCACACCCGCTCAAAAAAATCACGACTATAATTACAAAAAATAATTTTATTTTTCTTTTTAACATAATTTTAACTTAACTAATGCTTATTTTTCTTTTTTCTTCATCTACTATTTCAAAATTTATCCAAATCGTATTGGAAGGAATAACATCTTTTATTCTTTCCGGCCATTCTACTAAAACAATATTTTGTTTATTCTTAATTATTTCTTCCCAACCTAAATCCAAAATATCGGTGCTTTCAATACGATAAGTATCGATATGATAAATATTTTTTAAATTTAAAATTTTATTTTTTATAGCATACTGTTTCATCACCACAAACGTCGGGCTAGTCAATGCGCCTTCTGCTCCCAGTTCTCTCAAAAACCCTTGTGAAAAAGTAGTTTTCCCCGCTCCCAAATCACCTTCCAGACAGATAATTTCCCCGCCTTTCATTTTCTGAGCCAATCTTTTTCCCAAATCATGGGTTTCCTGGGCGGTTTTAGTTGTAATTTCTTTTAACATAAAAACAATTTAACATTAAAACTTTAAAACAATGGAACATTAAAACAAAATAACATTGAAACGCAAAGTCATCAGTCAAAAGTCATCGAGTCACCAAAATACAAGTTTTAATTTTGATGACTGATGACCTAATGACTTTTGACTAGTAACTATTCTTATTCATTTTTAAATCGATATTGAATACTCTCCGCAATATGCATGGGTAAAATTTCTTTCTCTTGAGATAAATCTGCGATAGTACGTGCTATTTTTATAAGGCGGTAATAAGATCGGGCTGATAATCCCATTTTTACAACCGCGCTTTTCAATAACTCCAAGGATTCTCTACTTAAAGGGCAAAAAATCTTTATTTCATTGGAAGACATTTCACTATTAGTTATTTTTTCTAAATCTTTAAATCTTTCTTTTTGAATACTGCGCGCTATTTCTATTCTTTCTCTTATTTGGGCACTTGTTTCACCGGAATTCTCCTCTTGGAGCTTATCAAATTTTAACCTAGGAACTTCAATTTGTAAATCTATTCTGTCTAAAATCGGTCCCGATATTTTTCTTTGATAATTTACGATTTGAGATGGCGAGCAAGAACACATTTTTTCCGGATCAGTCGCGTTTCCGCATGGACAGGGATTCATCGCTGCCACCAAGGTAAATCGGGCGGGGAAATTCAAAGTACCCTTAGCTCGAGAAACTGTTACTACCCCATCTTCCAGAGGTTGACGTAAATTCTCCATAACATTTTTTGGAAATTCTGCAAATTCATCCAAAAATAAAACCCCCCTGTGTGACAAACTGATTTCACCCGGTTTGGGATAACTTCCGCCTCCCACCAAAGAAACTGCGCTGGCGCTATGATGTGGTGAGCGAAACGGCCGCTGCGTTATCAGAGGATTACTTTTGGATAAATTTCCAGAAATAGAAAATATTTTTGTAATTTCCAATGCTTCTGGCAAAGTTAATTTTGGCAAAATTGAAGCCATGGCTTTGGCCAAAAGAGTTTTTCCACTTCCTGGAGGACCATTCATTATCACATTATGTCCGCCTGCGGCCGCAATTTCCAGTGCCCGCTTGGCATGCTCTTGACCTTTTATATGTGACATATCCACAGTAAATTCACTTTTTTCAAATAATATTTCTTGGTCAATCTGAGGAAAAGACTGAATAATTTTTTCTCCGATAAGATGAGTGCATAATTCGCGCAAACTGCCAATTGGAATTATTTCTATGCTATCCACCACGCTCGCCTCTCGAGAATTTTCCAAAGGAACATAAATTTGCGCGTAACCTTTTTTCTTGGCCATCAGCGCTATGGGCAACACTCCCTGCACCGGCCTGGCGCTTCCATCCAAAGATAATTCTCCGATAAAAATTTTATTTTTAAATTCAAAATTAATTTGGTTTGTCGCCAAAAGAAATCCTAAGGCAACAGGAATATCATAAATGGGACTATTTTTGGGCAAATCAGCTGGCGCCAAATTAACAGTCACTCGCCCGCATTGATGAGGAGGCTTGAATCCGCTATTTTTTATAGCACTACTTACTCTATCTCTGGACTCTTTGATGGAAGTATCGGGCAGTCCCACAATAGTAAAATTATGCAAACCCTGATTAAGAGTGTCCACTTCAACTTCCACGATTTCACTTTCCAGTCCGATAGTTGCCGCTGAAAAAACTTTTGAAGACATTTTATTTTTCAAGCATCATACACCTCTCAATGTTAGCTCAATTAAGCAATTAATTATTTCTCTTGTTTCAAATCTAGAGCTACCACAAATCTACAAATCTCGTAGGAAATAAGTTCTTTCCACATTTGTAAATTTGTAGTTGATTTGTGAATTCGTGGGAGAAAAGCTAGAGTTATAATCGTAAACCCAATTAATGCCTAGGGCAAGTCAAAATATTAATGTGCACAATACCCGTTTATTTAAGAATTATTTTTAGAACTTTTCATTATAATCATTATAGCACCAATCGTAATAAAAATATCTGCCAAATTAAAAACAGGGAAAAATCCTAAATCAATAAAATCAATTATACAACCATAGTTATATCTATCTGCTAGATTGGCTAGTGCGCCTCCCAAAATAAAAGATAGCCCAATTTTATTAATCGGGAAACTTTTAATGCTAATTTTGCCCCAAATATAGAGAAAAGACAATACAAAAAAAGCGCCCACAATCAAGTAAAAAACCAAGCTTGGCATCAAAAATCCGAAAGATATCCCCGGATTGCAAATATAAAATCCGTCATAGTGACGAATTAAATATTTGAACAATTGATCAGCTCCGGCCAGTAAAGAGATTAAAAAAAGAAAATTATATTTTTTTTTAAATTCTTTCATTTTTTTTATTTACCCCGTTAAATTGCAATAATCTGTACTATTCAACTGGGGTTATTTTATTTGCTAGCGCATTGCATACATTTTTTAGCGGAAGGATTGGCCTCTAATCTCTCAGGAGAAATATTAGCTCCGCATTCTTCACAAACCCCATAAGTACCATTTTTTATTTTTTCCAAAGCATGATTAATGTCCTTTAACTGCTCTTCTAGATTACTTTCCAAAGCAACATTCTCTACATATTCCTCAACCTCAGAAGCGTTGTCTTCTCTATCACTGCCGATTTCTTCGTGCGTTGTTTCATAATCCCCATTATCAGAGGTTGGCTTAGCAATACGACCCAACTCCCCTTCTAATTTATTTTTTTGTTCAGTTAAAATTTCTTCGAATCTTTTAAAATCTTTCTCATTTAATGACATATTTTTAAAATAACGTTTAAATTTATTAGATAAATTTTATGTTATGCTATTTATAAGTTACGTTCCTATTTTATCAACTTGTACTCAAAATGTCTAGGGATGACATTTTAGCGTGTTAGCGTATTAACAATGAAGCAAAGCAGCATTAAAACAATAGAACATTACAACAATTAAATGCATGCAATATGACCAATGACTTTTGACTGATGATTGTATTATTGTTCTATGAATTTTATTGGCCCAGTTAAATTTTCAAATTATTTAACGGGGTAAATATTATGAACTCTACAAACTAACTAATTTTTTCCTCAAAAGCGTCATTTCTTCAATTTCCACTTTATCAAACAAAAAATAATAATTTTTTCCGTGTCCGCCATGCGCTGAATGCACTTCTTTCATTTGATCATCCAACATTTTTATTATTTTTACCGGATAATTTCCCTCACAGTTTACCAACTCAATCTCATCTGTATTATAAATCGCATTATGCACCTTTATCTCAAATAAATCATTAGATTCTATTATTTTTTTATTTGAAATTTGAAATTTGAAATTTGAAATTTTTTTAATGACCTCTCCCACAAACTCAAATCCACTCTGATTGTGAGAGTTAGCGAAATTATGTTCTGGCTCCATGCCCAAAAGAAATCCTGTCGTATAACCGCGATGCACTAAATCATTGAGACTTTCTTGTTCTTTTTTAATTATTTTTTTTAAATTTTTATCTTTATTAATAATGGCATTACTGACATTTCTATAAGCCCGCACTACTGTCGCCAAATAATAAACGCTTTTATTCCTCCCTTCAATCTTAAAAGAATCCACTCCCGCCTCCATCAAATCCTTTAAATAATTCAATAAATTTAAATCTTTGCTATTAAAAAAATAAGTCCCCTGCCTATCCTCCTCTAAATCAATCTCAAACTCCCCCCGATTATCCACTACGCTAGCTGTCAAAATAGAATTTTCATTATTTTTTAATTTTTGGATTTTGGATTTTGGATTTGTTTGGAAATTGGAAATTGGAAATTGAGATTTTGGGCCATAGGCCCAACGACATGGCTGCGAACAATCCCCCAGATTAGCGCTTTTATTACTCATCCATTTGCTCAAGATGCAACGCCCCGAATAACTCATACACATTGCGCCATGGACAAAATATTCCAATTCCATTTTGGGCACATTTTTTTTAATTTCTTTAATTTCTTTAAGTGTTACTTCTCGCGCCAAAACCACTCTGCTTACTCCCTGAGTTTCCCAAAATTTCACCGCCTGCCAGTTAGTCGCATTAGCCTGCGTAGAAAGATGAATTTCAACTTTGGGCAAATATTTTTTTACCAGCATTAAAATCCCAGGATCGCTCAAAATTATCCCATCAATTTCTATATTTTTAAGCTTTTTTAGGTGTCCTTCCAGTTTTTTAAGATGAATGTTATGCGCATAAATATTGAGCGTGACATAAAATTTCTTTCCCAAGCTGTGCGCATAATTAACGCCCTTTTTTAATCCAACAAAATCAAACTCATTGATGCGCGCCCGCAAAGAAAAATCGGGCACTCCCGCATACACCGCGTCCGCCCCATAATGCAAAGCGTATTTCATTTTGCTTAGGCTGCCAGCTGGAGCCAACAATTCTATATTTCTCTTTTTCATATATATGGTGCATCAGGCTCTAAGAGCCCTTTTGAATTTGGGCTCTTAGAGCCTGATGCGTAATTCAGCACAATCTAATTTTAAAAAAGAATGAATCAAAATTCATTCTAATAAATAACATTACACCAAAACCCTCAAAAAATCAAAGCTTTAAAAATAGCCATTCTAGTTACTTCCCCCTATCCATATAATAAGCTATTATTTTTTTACATTCAATTATCTGTTTTTCTATTACATTTGTTTCAACTATTGATTTGAGCATGTTGTAAAAAGTGAGATCTTCTGATTTTATAATAGGAATTGCATATTGAACAGGCACAGACCATTCCCCCCTAAACTCAAACCAAAAAGGTATAGCAGTTTGATAAAATTGAGCTAGATGAAAAAAACTAACTTCGGGATTGTCTTTATAATTTTCTATTTTACTTAAAATTCTATTTAAGTAATTAATTTTTTCTAATATTTGCGCTGAGGTTAATAACTTTGGCTTATTTAAATAAGCTTTCTCGGTATTTTCAACTATCTGAGACCCTAAACCATCTTCATTATCCAACAAAACTTTTAAATCACTTACTGGTCCATAAAATATTCTTAACACATTATCTTTTAAACAAGATTTTGGAAACAAAGCAATGTCTAAATATTCTTCTAAGAATTGTTCAGAAATTGATTCATTTTCGATTTTGTAATCACCAATAAGATAAATATCCCAATCACTATTAATCCTCTCCTTATTTTTTGCGCGAGAACCACCTAGCAACATAACTTCCGGAGCGTACTTATCTTACAAATATTTAATTATTTTTTGTTCATCAATCATTTTTTCAATATTTATATTCTCTTAAATTTGTCTTCCTAAATATTTAACCTTAGGGAAACCAATCGCACAGTCATTCCAAAACTCATCCTTTATTATTTCCGGAAAAACAATTAAATCCGCTAATTCTTCTTTTGAAAACCATTTCGCTTCTTTAATAAAATTCTCATCCGGACCACTTCCTTTAATATTTTTTAAATCTATCTCTCCCTCAAAAGAATCTGTCAATATAAATAATTCTATATTTAATTTTTTATTCTCTTTATCATAAAATTCTCGAATATATAAAAGTTTAGAAGCTTCTATTTTAAGGTTAGTTTCTTCAAAAACTTCTCTTTTGGCACAATCAAATATTGAACTATCAATTTCCTTGACTCCTCCCCCTGGCGGAACATACCACGTATAGCCAGTTTCTGGATGAACATGTTTAACCAGCAATACTTTATTATTATTTACAATAATCGCAGCAGCTCTGATTCTATGATCCATAATTTAAATTTTACAAAACTCGTTAATCCGTTAACTCGTTAACTAAATAATAAACAATTTAAAATTAATATATTTGGATTAGATCATTGTTTGATAAAGAAAAAATCCATACGAGTTACTCATCATGCACAAAAAATAAACATTCACCAACTATAATTTTAAAATACATCAATATTTATAGCAATAAACAAAATAAACACTTTATCCCCAAGTTATCCACAGTTAATTAACATCTTTTGAAAAATTAAACGTTTTGGCCACTATTTTAGCTATTCTTACCGTCGTAAGATTATCAGGAATATTGGATTTAACTGTCATTTTTTTTATATCGGAAAACTTTAATTCATTTTTAACCATTAATTCGTCAATTTTGCCTAACAAAATTTCACTTAAATTATGATTCCCCGAAAATTCCAAAATATCTATCTGCTTTTCTTTTCGAATTAGACTCAATTGAATGGCTTGTTCTTTTATTTCTATTAAAATACGCATAATTCTACTTATTTACTTTTTCCCAATTAATATTCCAAGGATCGGTTTTTCTTCCAGGCGCAATTTGATCATGTCCCAAAACATATTTTATTTTGTATTTATCTTTCAAAAAAGCAATTAACTCATTAATAGCTGTGTACTGCTTTGAGGTAAAATTGTCTTTCTCACTGTTTACAACCTCTATCCCGATTGAAAAATTGTTCACGCCCGTTCTTCCGTCTGGGACCTTACTTTCCCCAGCGTGATAAGCGATGTTAGCATCTTTAACGAGCCTAAAAATTTCCCCTTCTCTATCAATCACATAATGAGGAGCCACCCCATATTGCTTATACTCCAATATAATCTTATCCAAATCATATTCGTCTCCACCTAAAACATTGTAAGATGAATGTAATATAATAGTATCAATATTTCTATTTTTAGAACTGCTAAATCCCCACGAAACTAGATTGTCTTTTATTTTAATATCATTTTCTGATTTCTCTTCAGTTTCTTTATCCTCCGCTGAGAAATTAACCGCTTGCTCTTTTTTAATTTCTGACTCAACCTTTGTCAGTTCTTCTTTTTCTATTTCCAAATGACCAACTTCTTCGCGCTGAGAATCGCCCGAATCAATAGCCTTCTCAACAACTGCTTCAACCTCTTTCTCAACCTTATTTTCATAAACTATTGGTTGATTATTACTTTTAAAACGAAAAAATACCCATATAACCAAAGCAGAGATAAGGATTATTGTCAGAATTAATAATATTTTTTTATTTTTCACTTTAATTATATAAACAACTCAATTAATCATCTATCGTTGAGAGGTGCTCGGAAACAATCTCGGACGATTCAAATCTAACTTATGACTAATGACTTTTTAAAATAAGTTGTTTTAATGTTTTAATGCTGATTTGTTTTAATGATTCATGATGTTATCTCTCCAAACATTCGCAATTGTCTGATTCTAAGCCGCTTATTCCACCTTCCAAATTAACTGCTTCTTTTCCCAAAGACTTCAACATTTCTCCTACATAGCTACTCCTACCGCCACTTCTACACACCAGTACCACTTTTTTATCCCAATTAATTTTATCCAAATTGTCCATAATCTCACCCATGGGAATTAGTTTAGAATTTTTTATTCTAACCACCTTAAATTCAGCTTCTTCTCTTACATCTATTATCTCCAGGTTCTCATTTTCTATTTCCATTAATTCTCTAAATTTTTTTGAATTAATAGCATTCATATATTTAAGAGGCTAGCATAGCTATCCTTTTATAATAAACATTAACATCGGCTATCCATTTATTGGCCGCCGCCTGACCGCCAGTCGCGGCACAGCTCCTGCCACATTTCCACACCACCATTTCAGCTGGGGTATCGATATTTTGATTAACCAACTCTGATATTCTTCCCCCTATGGCATTTACCGCTTCCTCAGGACTAGCAAAACAACCATAGCCCATTCCCAAACCCCTTGAACCCTGTCCTTTGTATCCCCAGTAATTATAACATGTCTGGCCATTTTTTGAAGGAGAACGCTTCCCCCAGTTACTTTCTTTCTTAGCAATTCCCACAATTAAAGCAGCTATTTTATTGTCATATTTGGCAATGAAGGGAGCCATTTCTTCAATCGGATGATCTTTTGTTATATTTTTAATTTCCAGCTCCAACTTGGCGTATTCATTTTTCAAGATATCTTCCTCCTCTTTTTTCAAAACAAAGTTGAATTCATCTTCCTTATTATTTAAATTCCAACTTTCAGGCACCTTTACTGTGGCAATTTCGCTTGATTTATCCAGTTCTTCAGCCTTTACTTCCAAAAATAAGCTATTTTTAATGTAATCGCCGTAAAAAAAACAGCCCATAATGATTATCGCTATGGTTGCTAGCTTAATTTCTCTATTTTTATACTTGCTTTTTAATTTATTTACTACTTTTTTACAAAAATCCAAAGGATTTTTACGCATACTCAATTTATTAATAATTACCCTTTCCTCCCTCTTCCCTTTTGGGAACACAGATTCCATGATACCAACCCCTCAATTTGGTGTCAATAAAGTTATCCACAGGGTGACCTCATTAAAACAAACTCCCCCTCTCCCTCTGGGAGAGGGCTGGGGTGAGGGTAAATTCTTGTTTTCCAATTTTCCATAACTACTCTTACCACCTAACCCATGGATAATTGATTAATTGTAATTTTACTTAGAACAACAAACACTCAATATTTAAACTCCCATCTTAAAGAGGTCCAACCTCTTGGGTTTTTGAGGTTGTACCTCTGGCTATTGAAACAGATTAACTTGATTCAATATAAATCCTAAAGCCAAAAATTTAAAAACCCCAAACAACAAAGTGGTTGTTCGGAAATTTTTCATATTTTAAAGTAAAATAAATGCCGATAGATCATTTCAACTATTTTTTTGCAATCTTCCAAAAAGATTCGAAATGGGCTTTATAAGCTTTGGCGAAAAAAACGTTTTTTATTTCTATGACAAACCAATCTTTTTCAAAAGAAGAAAAACTAATGCCATCTTCCCAAATCTCAGTAGCCATGGGACTCATTAAATCATTAGATAAAAACTTAATCCTTCTATTTTTTATATTACCCAATTCTGCGCTTAATTTTGTAAATTCTTCCCGAAACAATTCACTAGAAATTATTTTTATATCTAGATTTTTTTTTATCAGCAATTGATTATATTCTTTTGATAAAAATTCATCTCCCAAAACCTCTTTATACTTATTGGCATAGTTGCTAATAATGCGCAACTCGGAGCCTTTCGGCAATTTTTTGTCTCGGTTAAAAAAGAAATGTTTGATTTTTTCACTTCCATCAAAAACATTTATTTCATGTTCATGTTTGTTTTTTGATAATTCTTTAGAAATTTCTTCACCCAATTGCCTAGCAATCAATTCTTTCTTTTTTAAGTTATTTAAAAACTCATCCGGATCAGAAACTTTATAATGGTTGGTCCCATTTTTTTTGTTTTTTATAACCAAACCCTTTTCCTCTAATTCTTCCAGGGCATTATATACACTCTGACGATGAGCATTAACATCTTTAATGATATCTCCAACCGAAGTTTCACCTATTTTAACCAGACTCATATATACCCTTTGCTCATTATAAGAAAGGCCCAGAGCTTTTAATTTTTCTTGCATAATCATTAAATTTAAATTTTTATACTTTTTTACCGTGTCAACTATAAAGTGACACGACTACTAAAAAAGGCTTATTTTAACCTTATTATATGTCAAAAAATATTTTATGTCAACTAAAAGTAGTTGACAATATTATATTCATATGATAAACTACTTTGTCGTAATAAAAAATAACTTTTATGCGACATGCACCCTAAAAACTAGATTCCAAAGGAGATAACCATGAAAACGATTCTCTGCATTGAAGATAAGCCAGGCGAAATGGAAAAGGCCAAAAAAGCAATTGAAACAGCTGGGTATAGGGCTGAGACATTATTAATGCCGTGCAGCAAGAAAATAGGAGGTGGTATAGAAATCGTCAAAGCTGCTATTGAGAAAGCTGATGAGGTTTTGACAGATCTTCATTTCATCCCCTTTGGGACTAAAATGGCTGTGGATTATGAAGAAGGTGATTTGCCTGCAGGTCTCGTGATTATTATTCATGCCCTAGGAAAAGGTGTGCCGGCAGTTGTTTGTTCTGACATGGACACGGGTGGAAATGAAAACTATCACCATGGCAAAAGATATTCTTGGCTATTTGATTGGTATTTTTTTGAAAAATGTGCCCCATCAAAAAAATATCCCGATTACGATTATGGCCCCCTGATGCCAACATATCTCATCGGAGAAAAAGACTGGGATAGGGCAATTGAAGTGCTAGAAATTCTTATGAATGCCAAAAAATAGATTTTTTACAGCACAAAAAGTCACAAAACTCTTAGTTTCTCAATGAGAAATTAAGAGTTTTTAAATTTTATAAAAACCGATAGAATTACGCAGTGTTTTTTTAATTCAGATTCTTAATTTAGAATTTTTATCCTTGGATTTATATTAAGATTGTTATAAAATAAAATCACTATGAAAAGACTAACCCATTCATTCTTTAATCGAAAAACCGCCCTAGTTGCACAAGAGTTATTGGGCAAGGTTTTGGTTTGTAAAAATAAAGACCAAATTATTTCTGGGATGATTGTCGAAACCGAGGCCTATGTCGGCCCCCAAGATTTAGCTAGTCATGCGTCCAGAGGCAAAACCCCCCGCAATGAAATAATGTTTGGAGATGCCGGCTATTGGTACGTTTATCTTATTTACGGTTTTTATAACTGTCTCAATATCGTTACAGAAAATAAAGATTACCCTTCGGCTGTTTTAATTCGCGCCGTGGAACCCCTGGAGGGGATTTCTCTTATGGAAATAAACAGAAAAACAACCAAACTTGAAAATCTCACCAGCGGTCCCGGCAAACTTTGCCAAGCTTTCGGGATTGATAAAAAGCTTAATTGTCTTTCTTGCTTAGACAAAGATTCCGCCCTGTTTATCGCCGATACAGGAATAACCATACCCAAAAATAAAATAAAAAAAGCCAAACGAGTTGGTGTTGATTATGCGGGCAAATGGAAAGATAAGCTTTTAAGATTTTATCTAAAAGACAATTCTTTTGTTTCTAAAAAATGACAGACAGCCCCTCTGCTCAGGAGGATTTGGGGTGAATTTCATTTTTTGAAACTCCTTGTTGGTTTTTATTAATAAATTCAACCGTATAGCTTGGCAAGTATCCTTTGTGTAATTCTTGAAAATCTTTATCCAAGCAATCAACGGGGCTAATCCCGCCGCGACAATTTTTAGAGCCACATAAACATTCCCATTCTTCAGCATATACGGGGTCGATTTCAGTTGTGGAATAGTCATAAGTAATTTCTTCTCCAGCATTAATATCCCATTTTGCAACCAAAGTGACATCATTCAAAAACCAGAGATTTGGATTGCAACTGTGGTTCATGTACTGACCATTATCTGTACAAAGAACATATTTCTTGTTTTTCTGAAAAACCAAACAACGTTCCTCATCTGGCAAACTCAAAGCCTCTTTTTTTGAAAATATTTTATCATTTGAACTAAGTTGCCAAACAATCTCATCTTTTCGTATCAAATCAGTTGCGAAAATACCTATCCCGCCAATTTTATTTTTCTTAATTTCTATATTTTTGTGTAGCATCTTCTCTTCTCATTAATTAATAAAAAAATAAAATTTTCTGTCCCTGTTTTAAATCACAAACCTACAAATTTTCAGGAAGATAAAAAACTTATTTCGCCTAGCTAATCCTTGTCCGACAATTTCTCCAAATACATATCCACATCGCTAATCCATTTATTAGCCGCTGCTTGTCCGCCGGTCACATTACAATTCGACCCACACTTCCAAACCACCATTTCTGCGGGAGTATTGCGGTCATATTTTTTTATAAGTTCTTCTAATCTTTTAGCTATAGTATCTACCGCATCCTTTCTACTGTCGAAACAAGTGTGACCGCCACTTCCCATTTTATCTCTTTTGCCCCTATAACCTAAATAATTATAACAATCTTGACCGTCCAAAACCGGCACTCTTTTTCCCCAATTGCTTTCCTTTTTGGCAATCGCAATGAAAAAAGCAGCTACTTGCCTATCCTTTTTTAAAATATATGGCATCATTTTCTCTATTGGATAACCCTTTACTAATTCCATCGCGCGTTTATCAAAATCTTTATCAGCCTCCTCCTGCAAATAATCAGACATTTCCATTAAATAAGCCTCCTCTTTTTCCTTGGTCCATTTATTTTCATCTTCTTTTTCAATATATAAACCAGCCACTTCCTTATTAGAGGCATCTTCTCCTGCTGATGCGCCTGATCCTAAATATCGATAAATAAAAGACATTGATATCATGCCAATTATTATCGCTGCCAAAATAGAAGTGTTCCACATTTTCAAAAGAGACACGTTATCAAAAAAAGAATTCCCCTCATTAACAATATCTTGCTGATAATCTTGAATCTTTTTAACAAACAATCTATATTTTACAAAAAGAAAATCATTATAGTTGCCTCCAAATTTAGAATAATCTTTTATGGCTTTGTGATTTAAACTATCAAATAACTTGTTTTTTAATCTAAAAGCTATCAGATTAGCCAGCTCTTTATCATTACAATCAAAATAAAGTCCGGAATCATTGGTAAAAAATTTATCCCGCCTAATTCCCTTGGAAAATAAAACACTCTCCAATTTTTCATTGGAAAACACTTTGGGCTTATTTTTTTCTTTTTTACTCTTTAAACTAAATACACTATCCATTTTTTATTTTACCAAAATTATTCCTTAGTTACTCTTAATATTTCTTCGATTGATGTGATGCCCTGGACCGCCTTTATAAATCCATCTTCTATCATAGTTATCATTCCCAACTCTATTGCTCTTTTTTCGATAGTTTCGGCCGAGGACGCTTGGGTTATCAATTTTTCTATTTCTTCACCATTTTCCAATACCTCATAAATTCCCAATCTACCTTTATAGCCCTCATCTCCGCATCTTTTGCAACCCTTGGGTTTATAAAATTTTATCGAATCCCACCCTTTCTTGGGATCCACCAGATCTTTCGTCTGAGGGGCATTTTTTAATATTTCCAACATTTTTTCGCTATCAAAATTCTTTTTCAAAACCTCAATTTCTTTTTTTTCTAAAATATATTCCTCCTTACAATCCCCACAGAGCTTTCTAACTAGTCTTTGCGCAATCACAACATTAGTAGTAGAAGCCACTAAAAATGGCTCCGCCCCCATATCAAGTAATCTCGGCAAAGTTCCAGCCGCACTATTGGTATGTAGAGTAGAAAGAACCAAATGACCTGTCATAGCGGCATGCATGGCAATTTCCATGGTCTCCTCATCTCGTATTTCCCCCACCATTATAATATCCGGATCTTGTCTCAATAAAGCTCTCAAGCTAGCCGCAAAAGTTAAACCTATCTTAGAGTTAATTTGAGTTTGATTAACTCGAGGCATTCTATATTCTACAGGATCTTCTACTGTACTTATATTGACTACGGGAGTATTTAATATATCCATAATAGTGTAAAGAGTTGTAGTCTTACCGCTACCCGTAGGACCAGTTACCAAAATCATTCCGTTTGGCTTAGTCACTTCTCGATGAACAATTTCCAGTGCCTCTCCCTGAAGACCCATTTTTTCTAAGGTTAATCCCTTAGCAGCTTCATCCAATAAACGCATTACCACTTTTTCTCCATCAAAGATGGGCAAAATATTTACTCGAAAAGATATCTTATATTCATCATTAACTATCTTAAATCTGCCATCTTGAGGAAGGCGATGCTCATCCAATTTCAAATTAGCCAAAACCTTTATACGCGCTATTATTCCGGACATTATTTTTTTAGGCAATGTCATGGCATCATGCAAAATACCATCTATTCGATATCTTACTCGCACTTCTTTTTCATCTGGCTCAATATGAATATCACTAGCCGATTCCAAAATGGCATGTTTTATCAAAGTATCTACCACCTTTATAACCGGCAAATCCTCCGCTTCTTTGGATAATTTTTTATCTGAAGATTTATCTATCTTTTGCACTATGGCACCCTTAGTTATGTCATCACCGCCGTCTCCTATCATATCCCCAAATTCTGCCTTTAAGCTTTTTTCATATTGCTTTAGCACATTAGATATTCCCTCGTCTGTAGTAAGACATGGCGTAATTGAAAGTCCAGTCTTCTTCTTTATAAACTCTATGGTCTGCAAATCATCTGGATTCAACATTGCCACCTTCAGATTGCTGTCTGATTTATCAAACGCAATTATTTTATATTTCTTGGCGATCGGTTCAGGTATAATTTTTAAAATTTCCGGATCTATTGTTTCCTTGCTGATATCTACGAATGGATTTCCTAAAATATAAGCATACAATTTGCTTAATTCCTCTTTGGAAACAAGCTTTTTTTCCAATAATAAATCCCCCATCAATCTTTTTTCCTTTTCAGCCAAATTAAAAACATCCTCGATTTCTTTTGAATCCAAAAGCTGGCTATCTAATAAAAAACTCTTTAGTTGTTTATTATCAATTCTCATTATTTTTTATTTTTGTATTTGAGAAAATTATTTCTCCTTAGATAAAATTTCTTTCACTTTTTCTACTATTTCTCTTACTTGATAGTCGCCCTTAACCAGATAAGTGGTAGCGCCTAATTCTAGAGCTTTTTCAATATCATCCAAACTTCCTAAATTTGTAAGTAACACAAATGGCACGCTTAATTTGCCCTCATTATCTCTAACTTCTTTCAAAACTTCAAAACCGTTTTTTTTGGGCAATATTATATCTAACAAAACAATATCTGGATTATAGCTCTTGATCATATTTATCCCTTCCTCTCCATCAGACGCCACGCCAACCAAAAATCCCTCTGATCCCAAAAATTCAGCCAAAACATTTCTAAGTGTCAAATCATCTTCTATTATCAATACTCTTTTATTTTCCATAAAATTACAAAAAATATTTAATTAAAACTATTATATCTTATATTTACCTTAAATTATAGGCAAAGAAAAATGAAATTCAGTTCCTTCGTTTTCGACAGAGCGAAACCAGACCTTGCCCTCGCTTCTTTCAATGATGTTTTTAGCAATATAAAGACCCAAGCCCGTACCTCCCGTTTCGCGACTAGCTGCCTCCTTGCTTCGATAAAATTTTTCAAAAACCCTATCTTGTTCATTTTCGGGGATACCTATTCCAGTATCTTTTACTGAAATTATTGCCCTCCTATTATCTTTTTGCATTTTAATAATAACCTTTCCATTTTCTTTGTTATATTTAATCGCATTTGAAATAAAATTGTCCAAAACAACCTCGGTTCTCTTTTCGTCCCCTATAATTTTAGGCATATTATCATCCACCAATAAATCAATATTAACCTTATTTTTTAAAGTTAAAGCCTTATTTTTTTCTATTACTTTTTTGACTACTGACACGATATCTATCTCATCTTTTCTAGTAAAAAAATTATTCTGATCAATTCTGGCCACATCCAATAAATCATTGACCATTTTGGCCATAATAACATTTAAGGCTTCTATATTTTTTAAAATTTCTATCTGCTTACTATTTAACCCATCGCTGTGCTTGGACATTAAAAATTCCATATCCCAGCTTATTCCGGTAAGCGGTGTTTTTAGTTGATGAGAAACAATGGAAATAAATTCCGACTTAAACTTGTTAACCCTTGCTAGTTTTTCCATACTGCCTATTATGGTGTTTCCAATAATCAAAATGAAACTAACTACCACTGCTTCGGCTATAATTAAAATTTCTATTGATACAAATTCTCTAGAAACAAAAAAAACGGCTGTCATAATAAAAACTATAATAAAACCCAACGTCAAAAGCATAAAAGCTGGGGTTTGGTAAACACTAACCCCCAAACTATCAGATTGTTTTTTTATATTAAGATCATTAACTATCCAATTCATGAAACAGTAGAAATTAAAAAAATTAAACAAACTTTAATCTTCAATAATTATATCACATAAACAAAACAAACAAAAATCAACCATAATGGTTGACTTTTGTTTATCCTATTTAAATATATAATATAATTTTATTAATTTATATTATATAATCCCAAAGTTCATGAAAAATGTCAGCACCAAAAGAGGAACTAATGATAGAAGAATAGAAAATCTTCCTTCCTCATTATGATCTGACTCAAATAAGTCCTTGTTCAAAGCTGCTTTTAATTTTTCCATATTTTTGTTTTTATTTTTTTTAAATTATTTAATAAGGAGAAATCTAGGGTTTTTTATTTTGAAGATTCATCATTAAATCATTCGACCTTGATTTAAAAACAAAAAATGAATCCTCACCCTGAGAATTCACCCTATTTTTCGTAGAGTTTTTACCTCTACAAATCCATTATACACCATTTTTGGACAAAAGTCAAATAGAACTTCGTTTCTATTGTCATTTTGACTCCCCCAACTAGCGGAATAACACTTTAGCATTGAAGCAATAACCATAAGCCATCAGTCATCAGTCATCTGTAATCAGCAATAAAGAAGATCGAAGATTAAAATGAAAAATAATTTTCCCACTCTTAATTATTCATTCTTAATTCTTAATTTCCTCATACTATTAATGTAAGGTGCTCATTTTACTAAAGCCTTTTGATTTGGATCCGCTTGAGGAAAGATTTGTTTTACTGGAATTATTTGCCAATCTCTTTTCTTGTCTTTCTCTCAATATCTTAGCGCTAGCAGATTCTGCTGGTCTCTGATATTTGTGAGAACCACTTATTCCCAAAGCCTTAGCTAGTCCCGCTGTTTCTTTTGGATTTAGAGAGTCTCTTTTGTTGTAATGAAATTTTCCCAAAATCTTACGCGCCTCATCCTTGCTTATTCCACCAGGACTATATCTCTTAAATTGATCCACTACTTCTCTTTTTTCTTTTATATTATTTACCACCGATCCCGCTTGAGGGCCTTTTAAAATTTTTAATATTTTTTTTCTGGAGTTCACATCACGCTCGGGAAATAAAATTTTAGACATAATTTAAAACTAGATAATTAAATTTATTTTTTTCCAACTTGATGCAAGGCTGACTGAACGATAGACATCACTAAACTAAAAATAAGCGCCCACCAAAATCCATTAACCATGAACCCATCCACCCACTTGCTGGCCAAAAGTACCAAAAAAGCATTTATAACTAAAGTAAAAAGACCCAAGGTGAGAATATTAATAGGCAAAGTAAGGATCAATAAAATAGGCTTAAGCAAAACATTTATAATCCCCAAAACCAAAGCTGCTATAAAAGCTACAAAAAAACTATCTACTTCTACTCCTGGAATAATTTTAGCACTAATAAAAACTGCCAAAGCCATTACAACCCAATTAATTAAATATTTCATAATTATTTGCTAACTACTTATTAATAATTACTAGTTACCGGTTACTACCTATTAATAATGATAACTTTTATTTTTATTTATGGCAATTGCGCGATAAATTTGTTCTGCCAGAATAACCCGAGCAAATTCGTGCGGGAAAGTCATTTGAGATAAACTTATCTTTATCACATTTTTATAACCAAAAATTTCTTCACTAAAACCCAATGTTCCCGCAATCACAAAGACAATTTCATCTAGTTCGTTTTTAAATAAAAATTCAGAAAAATTGGTTGAGTTAAATTCTTTTCCTTTCTCATCTAAAATAAAAATTTTACTTTGCTTGAATTTCTCTAAATATTTAGCTATTTTCTTTCCCTCTTTCTCCTTTATTTTTTCTTTATCTGAATTATCGTAAAATGGTTCTGGGTCCAACTCGTCTACTTTCAAAGAGGCGTAAGGAGAAAGTCTTTTAAGATATTCCTCAAAAGCTTTTTTGAAATTTTCATTTTTAATTTTTCCCACAGCTAAAATTGTAATCTTGAGCATATTTAATAATATTATTTACTGATTATTTAATCATAACAGAAAAACTTGCTACCAAAAAGATTAAACCTGACTTTAAAAAGCTTAAAGTCAGGCTTACTTAAAATTGAGCATGGCCCACTCCGCATCAGCCAATGATCGCAGCAACTCTTCATGAATTTCAACAATAACTTCTCGATGTTGACAATCAATCTCTCCCGCTCTTACTGCCATAGGAACGAGATATTCCCAAGTTTCCTCTATTTGATCTGATAATCTTCTTTCGGTAAAGAAATCATCTTTTCCAAGGTTTTTGGTCATATTGCGAAGATTATGAAGTCGATCAGCTAACTTTGCCAAAATAGTAACGGAATCCTCACTAATTCTGGCAAAATAAAATCGAATATCTTCATTTTCTCTCCTGGTAAGAATAAAAACCATCAATTCAATATTCTCTCCAAACCCCTCCCGTATATTATCCAATAAACCCAAATTAATATTTTCCGGGACATCATGCAATAATCCAGCAGCCAATATGTCATCTGAAAAAATACGATGGAAAATAAGAATTTGGGCTACACGATAAGAATGTACAAATTCATCTCTTCCATCTTTTCTTTTTACTAGATTAAAAAACTCGCGCGCGCAAATAAGTGCTCGCAAAGTCTTTGGCAAATTGTTTGCCATTGCGAATGCCTCCACGTCTATATCATGCCAAGGCATTCGTTCTCGATTTCTAATCATCACTCTCGCTCCTTTTAAAATTAAAGAACATTTTTTATTTTTTGAATCATCCGATATGTCCAATATTTAATTGGATTTACAATTATATCATAACTACCGGAAAATTCCAGCGGGAGATTATTTTTTGCAAAACCTTGCTTAAATCTGGTTACTCCAAACCATTTTTTTTCTCGCTCCTTATCATCTTCTCCGATACTCACTCCTCCAAAATCATATTTTTTAGCCCCACTTTTTCGAGCATCTTTTATCATTTGCCATTGTAACAAAAAGGGAGCCATCGCATTTCGATCATTATCGTCTGAAGCGCCATGTAAATAAGTGGCAATTTGACCATAAATAACTAGTATGGCTCCGGCAATGATTTTATTATTATAAATTGCCAAGTATAATTTTAAGTTATCTGAATTTATATTTTTTAGCATTTTTCTGTAATACTCTTTGGGATGGAAATTTATTCCTTTTCTGCTCCCTGTTTTTTCAATCAAATCCAAAAATTTCTCTATTTTTTTATTGTTCTCCAAACTGCTCAATGCCTCTATTTTTACATTTTTTTTCTCCGCTACCTTAATATTGTATCTTGTCTTGGGCTTCATCTGAGCTAAAATTTCATCTTCACTTTTATCAATATCTATAATAAAAAGCTGTCTGGGCTGCATATCATGCGGAGCTTTAACTAGTTTATATTTAAGTTCTTGGATAATTCCCTTAATATCTTTATCGAAGCTGTCTAGCCTAATCCATCCGGCCTTATTAATTTTAGCCAGTTCAATCAAATCATGGATGCAATTTTTCAATTTATCATGTTTTATGTTTTTATCCCTAACCGGTCCGCGCGGAATATAAAAATACTTCCCCACCAAAGGAAGATTGTATTCTAAAACATTGGACCAGAAATCATTATCAGAAATATTGTGCTTTTTTATTCCAAAATCATTCTGAAATTGGGCCCATTGATTAGATTGCAAAAATCCTCCACACGCAGAATTTTCTTGAATAAATTTATCCCTATTATTTTCCATAAAATTAAAAACATTTTAACACATTAACATACCAACAGTGAAAACAAATGAATATAGAGACTGTGGATATAAAACTAATGTCATCAGTCATTAAGTCAATAGTCATCGAGATACAACTTTAAATTTTGATAACTGATAGCTTGATGACTTTCGACTGATGACTACTTTGATTAAAAAATAAATCTCTGGCGGGGCACACTTTATAAACCTTAAAACTTTACAAACTTTATAACTTTTTTATTTCCCCATCTTCCTAAGGGCAAATTTTATTTTTTCTTCGATGCTTTCAATTTCTTTAGGAATTAATTTAAGCGCTTCTCTAGCTTGAAAAACCGTGTAACCCATAGAAATTAAAGCCTCGATTGTTTCGCTGTCAGCCAACGCATCCATTCTCTCACCCATTGGCATATCTGCCACTTTGTTTTGCAATTCCAAAATAACCCTTTCAGCAGTTTTCTTTCCTACGCCAGAAACTTTAGTTAAAATCGTAGCATCATTATTTAATATTGCAGTCTGAATAGAAATAGGATCAGCAATAGACAATATTCCCATAGCCGCCTTTGGGCCTATTCCCGAGATAGAAATAAGCAGTTCAAACATTTCTTTTTCCTCTGAACTTACAAAACCATACAAAGCCAAGGCGTCTTCTCTTACATGGGTATAAATAAAAAATGATCCCTCCCCTAATCCTGCAATTTTACCCAAAGTGAAATCGGTTAAAAAAACTTTATAGCCCACACCTGCGACATCTAAAATAATCCACTTGTCTTTTGAATATTCAATTTTACCTGTTAATTTTGCAATCATATAATAAATAGTTATAAAGCTCTTAAAGTTTTAAGGTTTATAAAGTTTGCCCCATTAGAAATTTATCGCTAACCAGAGTTGTCATTAGTCAAAAGTCATCGGTCATCAAGGTTAAAAATGTATCTTGATGACTGATTACGGATGACTGCTGACTTCAAATGCTCCAGTGTTTAATTGTTCTAATATTTTAATGTTTTAATGTTAACTTACCAATATAGCAACATGCTTATTTTATCACTCTCTTGCCAAAAAATCCACTTCATGATACAAATAGTTAAGTAACTATTTTAAATTTAAATAAGGATTCGATTTTGAATTTCAAATTCGAATAGTAAAATATATTATGCCAATCAAAGATTCCGCCAAAAAGTACATGCGCGTTACTGCTCGTAAGACTGTAAAAAACAAGAAAGTTAAGGGAACTTATCGTAGCGCTGTGAAAAAAACCCGCGAAGCTATATCCAATAAAGATTTCAAAACAGCCTCAGAATGGCTTAAAAAATCCATAAAAGCATTGGACAAAGCAGTTCAAAAGAAAGTTTTAAAGAAAAATACCGGTTCCAGATATAAATCCAGATTAAACAAATCCGTAAAGAATATAGCTAAATAAAGTAAAACGACCCTTGCGTGGGTCGTTTTTTATTATAATTTAATTCAGCTTTAAGAGTTTATGGATTATTAATATCAAATTTCAAGTTCCCAATGCCAAATAAAATCCTAAATCCAAATGTCAAAAATATACCAATTTAAGCTTTCATCATTGGAAATTTATTTGAAATTGCCTGCCCGCCAGTGCCAGACTATGGCAGGCGGGGAAATTCGGACTTTGACATTTAAAAAATCGCTATTAAATCAGAAATACTTTTTAATTTAATAGTTGGTATCAACATATTTAAACATTACATATATTACATCTCGGATATTAATAACTCCATGCCTATTCCAATATCTCTTTTTCCTCTTTTCGCGTCCTCGTCTATTTTCTCTAGTTTTTTATAAATCTCTCTTAGTTTATTAAAATCCAAATTTCGCAACTGTTGAGTCCCCTTTTGTACCACAAAGGGATGCAATTTAACAATTTTTGAAATATCCAAATGACTGAAATTCCCCTGAAAATAAAATTCGGCTATTTTTAAAAGATTTCTAATTTGATAAATATACATGGAAAGAATATAGAAGGGATCATCTCCTTGTTCCAATTGCCTGTGGAGCATCTCCAGCGCTTGCTTCTTATTCCCAGATGACATCAGCTCTACCGTTTGGAAAATATTGGCTTCAACGCTTGAATTAATCAATTTAGCGACCTGGTCGCTCAAATCTTCATCACTTCCGTTTTCTCCAATGAAATTAACTATTTTCAATATCTCCTTATCAATTGCAGACAAATCTCCATTTTTATTATTGATTAAGCTACCGCTAATTTCTTCGCTAACTTTAATATTAAAATTCAGAAATTTTTCTTGGACCCATTTTTTTAATAACAAGCCTTCCAATTTATTGAACTCTTGGCTCTGAGAATTTTTAATTAACCACTTAAATATTTTATCGTTTTTTTTAATTTTTCCACCTTCCCAAAAAACAATAACATCCTCAGAATAATCAATGTTTTTAAATTTATTTTCTAAAAATTTTATAATCTCCTCTCTTGAATTTAAACCCTCCCTACTCAAAAGATTTTTTACCACTATCAATGAATTTTGAGCGAATAGGCCCTTGGATTTTAAGGCTGTTTTTAATTTTGACCAATAATCTTCTTCATTAAAATCAAAAACACTCGAACTGGCATTCGAGGTGTTTTTTTTAAAGAAGTCTTCTTTAAGTTTTTTCAATTTTTCAGCTGAACGAAAATTATCTTCGCCATAAATAAATGCAATCATCGTAGAAAAATTAAAAATATTAATTTACCGGTGTCCACCTTAACACTTGTCCTGGCTCAAGAATTTCTACCCAAATTTGTCCCGGCACAAACATTATCTCCTTGCCATTTTCATCATAAAAGAAAATTTTACTTTCTAACTTTGAGCTATCTTTTTTCCAGGTTCCCCGATATTCCTTTCCATTCATATAATAATAAGCTTCTCCAGTTCCGCTCTCATCATACCACGGGTCACCTATTTGAACATTGTTATATCTTCCGCTAATGCTTTCTGCTCCAGTATTTTTTACCTCTTCAACTCCTTCCCATGGATTACTCAAGCCCTTGCCTACGTAATCTTGGGTGTTGGTTATCTGTTCTGATTTAGCAAACATTATCACAATATTTTTTGGTGCCAATCTCTGTTTATTGTTTCTATCCACATCTTCTACTCCGTTCCAAGAGCGTAAAAAAGTATTAGACTCTCTGTCGTAAGTGTAATTTACATCATATGGACTAGCAAAGGCCACTCTCAATTCTCCTCCCTTACCCCTGTTTTCAAGAGTTGCTTCTTTTTGATGAGGATAGCCCGCAAATTTAGTTTCAGTTCTACCGCCCACCGCAGTCATGGCCGCTAAAGCTTTTTCATCTTTTATGTGTCCTGAATCTTCCATTCTCATTTTTGCGTCGTTTTGCCAATCCCATCTTTCACAATAATTAGTTGTCATACAATCAATTCTGTCTATAATATTTTTATTCAACAAATCCAATGCAAAATGTGATCCTCCCCAGTGAATAAAGAAAGCATCTACAGCAGCAGCTAAGGCAATATGATCATGGCGAGAGCTTCTAATAGCACCTATTTCTTTGGGCACAGAACAACTATATACACCCAGCAATCTGGTATTGGATGATGTATAGGCCGGTAATTCAAAAACCATATCAGCTTCCAAAAATCCAGCCGCTGGTCGAGCCTGCAAATCAGAAGGTTGCATCACAGCTACTGGACGACGATTCCAGTTTTCGCAAGCTAACCCTGAAATAGGATTAATATTTCCTTCATTTAAAGGCTCTACATTTTCCTCGACTTTCTCTGCGCCATTTTCTACAGTTATTTGCCTAGCTACCTTACTTTTTCTAATCGCATCTCTTAGACCTGTGAAATAAACTATCACAGCAGCGATCAATAACACTCCCATCGCCAGCATTATTTTTTGTTTTTTCTCCATTTTTTTATTATTAAATTATAATTAACTTAAAACCGGTTTTTAAAAAACCATTTTTAGAATCCTAAAAATTATTATTTAAAAAATTGATTTAAATTTTTATTTCTGACATTTTCGGCATATAAAAACGCTTCGTTGTCCTAATTGGATTCTTTCTATTATATTATCACATTTTTTACTTTTTGGGAGGAGGAGGCGAGAAAAACACTTTTCTCCTGTTCTGCGATAAACCTTTAGGGCCTTTTGAAATCTGCCTGGTTTTCCTGTGGTGTCACGGTAATCACTGTCTGAGGTACCTCGCATCTTGATGGCTTTTTTGAGAATTTCTTTAATTTTTAGAAAAATTAATTCTATTTCTAAGTCCTTAAGGGATGCCACCTTCCTTAACGGGTCAACTCCAGCCTCAAAAAGAATTTCGCTTCTGTAAATATTGCCAATTCCCGCAATCAGATATTGATCCATCAATACAATTCCAATGCTGCTATTCCTTCTTTTGCTTAAAATTTCTTTAAATTTTTCCAAAGTAAATTTCTTATCCATCGCGTCAATTCCCAATTTTTTAATCTCCGGCAACTCACTTATTTTATCAGTATCTACCAAAACAATTTTACCGAACTTTCGCATATCCGAAAAATCCATTTTAATCTTCTCCCTGCCCCTCCTTAAAAACCAACTATGTCTAACATATTGATTCACCCGATCCTCAAAATAATCCCGCTCTCCTTCCCCTTCTCCTGTACTCGGGAGAGGATTGGGGTGAGGGTGAATTTTTGATTTTGAATTTGTTTGGAAATTGGAAATTGGAAATTGGAAATTCTTTTGATACTTCAAAAGTAAATGTCCCGTCATCCTCAAATGCACATACAAAGTTTTTCCTCCACTTAAATCAATAAAAATATTTTTGCCAATCCTTCGCACTCTCAAAATCTTTCTTCCCACAATACTAGTTTGAAATTTTTTTAAGCTAATTCCCTTGATTCCCTTTTCCCATTCACTCCAAAAATCGACTATCTGGTAGCCCACTATTTTTTTATTCAAATCTCTAATAATTGTCTCAACCTCGGGTAATTCCGGCATATGCTTAATATTAAGCTATTTACTAATTACAATTATAGTTATATTTTTAAAATAAGTAAAAGGCAGCAATAACCAATTACTCAACACTCCCCCGCCCACAACTCCATGACACCAAGTACAGACAATATTCATTCAATATCCAATAGTCAATAAATTAATTGATTATTAAATTATTGACTATTGAATCTTAAATTCATAAATTCCTAAATTCATATTTCATCAATACCACAACTCAACTATTCAACTGCTTAACTAATATCTATGCTTGAAATCCTTACAAAAATTCTCTTCCTCTATCTTCCTTTTCAAATCGCCCTCAATCCCACCGAGAGCGTTGACTTAGCATCTGTAAGAATTATTATTCCCTTGCTTTTTCTTTCCTGGCTAATTGATGCGCTCAAGAATAAAAAACTTATCATTCCTGCTAACTTAACTTTTTTCTTATTAATTTCTTTTTTATTTTTAACTTGTTTTTCGTTATTTTTTGCTAATAATTTCGCATGGGGAGTTCGCAAGCTAATCTTTCTATTTTCGATTTTTCCTCTATTTTTTATTGTCCACGCTATCTTCTCATCTAATTTTGCTAAAAAACTCTCCTTGCTTAAATTTGTAGCTCTGGGGGGTGTTTTTACGGCACTTCTCGGAATAATTCAGTTTTTATTGCAGTTCGCCATTCCTTTAAATAAATTATACTCTGCTTGGGCTATTATCATTGTTCCTTTTTTGGGAAATTCATTTTCCGAAGCGGTTTTAACCAATCCCAGCTGGCTGGTAAATGTGGGGGGTCACACTCTACTTCGCGCCACCGCTTTTTTTCCCGACCCGCACATGCTGGCTTTTTATCTCAATATTACGGGATTAATATCTCTGGGCATTTACTTTTCCCAAAAAGAAATAAATAACCCAAAAAATTATTATCTCTTATTTGCACTCACAATATTTCTCGCCAGCTTTTTAACTTTTTCTCGCGGAGGTTATTTGGGATTAATTGCCGGGTTATTATTTTTTGGTTTTTTTACTTTTAAATCCAAACTAAAATATTTTTTCTACAATACCAAAAGAATAATTTCATTAATTTTCATTTTGATGACGCTTGGTTTAATTCTTGCCATTCCTAACCCTGTTTCAAATCGTTTATTTTCTAGCTTTAATCTTTCCGAGGGCTCCAATGTCGGCCGACTTCAAACTTGGCACCAATCCCTTGAGGTAATTTCAGCTAATCCGATTTTAGGGGTGGGCTTGGGTAATTATTCGCTTGCCATCAGGCCATCGGCTAATTACCGCGAGCCTATTTATTCTCACAACACTTTTTTGGATATCGCCGCCGAAACCGGCGTTCTAAATGCTTTTATCTGGCTAGTTTTATTTTTATTTGCTATCATTAGTTTTACTCGGAATTTTATTAAAGATAATAACTTTATTCAGCTAGGACTTGCTTCAGCACTAATCGCATTTTCCATTCATTCCCTTTTTGAAACCGCAATATTTTCAGTGCATATCCTGCCACTTATCATTCTAGTTCTCAGCCTCAATCATGCGACGATTTATGGGATTATTCCAAACAAAGTTTCAAAAAAGAATTAATTGCGATATTTTGTCATTGTGAATAAGCTTTGTAACCAAATCAATTATGACAATCTCAATATTATAAAGATATCTTAACTATAAAAGATTAAAACCATATAAATTTAAGATACCCGAATTATTCGCAAAAATAAATTACAAACTAGATTGCCACGGCGGAGTACCGCCTCGCAAAGAGACCCATGAGCTATTCTCATTAATATAAAACATTTAAACATAATGCCAAAGTTTATCTCCACCAAAAACCTAATCTACCTTACTTTATTTTTTACCCCAGCCTATATGGTTAGATTTTCTGTTTTTAAAATTCCACTCAATCTGCTGGATATCTTAATTTTGCTAACAATAACTATCTGGATTTATGAGAATAATTTACAACTATTAGAAAAAATAAAATTATCTCTTAAAAAAAGTTCTCCCATTTTACCCTCTATATTTCTTATATTATTAGGTTTATTTGTCGCTAGCTTTTTAAATGAAAACTGGTTAAAAGAACTTGGCATCATAAAAAGTTGGTTCATCCTGCCCATACTCTTTGGCTTTATTACTTCTAATGAAACCAAAAAACTTTCTGATTTCAAAAAAATACTAAACACCCTATTTTATTCTTCTCTTTTTATATCTCTTGTTGGTATTTTCTATTTAGCTTTCAATCAGCTGACTTATGATGGTCGCCTAGAAGCTTTTTATCTCTCTCCTAATTTTTTAGCCATGATAATTGCTCCAGGATTTCTGATTGGATGCTGGAAGTTTATTGCAAATAAAGAGCGAGGTTCTTATATACTAATTTCTCTAACATTAATTGCCATTATCCTATTTTTTACCCACTCTTATGCCACCTGGCTTAGTGTATTTGCCTCTATTTTTGTAATTTTATTTTTCACCCAAAAAAAATATCTTCTTGCTTTAATCATAATACTCTTATTACTCTTTTCTTTAGAATACAATTCTGACAAATTTAAAAATCTTTCCCATTACACAGAAAGTTCTTCACTGAAATCAAGATTAGTTATTTGGCAAGTTTCGCAAAAAATTATCTCCGACAATTGGTTGTGGGGCATTGGTCCTGGAAACTTTCAAGAGGAATATTTAAACTATCAAAAATATTTTCCGCCCTATCCAGAATGGGCAGTGCCTCAACCGCATAATCTTTTTTTAGCTTTTTGGTTGCAAACAGGTCTCTTGGGATTTATCGGTTTTTTATACTTAATCCTTATTTGGCTCACAAAAACAATAAAAACCCTTATTTCGTCTAAGGATTTTTATCAAAAAAATATTCTTTTAATTTTAATAACTATAATATTTAGTACCCTTGTTCATGGATTAATAGATACTCCTTATTGGAAAAATGATTTAGCGTTAATCTTTTGGTCTATTATTTTTACAAGTCTATCGGTTACTCAAAAAACTATTTCAGAGGATAATTCTAAATAATCCTCCATTTTTTCTGTTTATAAAAAATAGAAAATCTTCATTGGGTGATAAAATTAAATTTGTAACATCCAGCTCTTCTTTTAAATATTTTTCATCTATAGCCTTTTCTTTTTTGGCGCTCTCTACATTTAGCTTCCAAAACGAATCTTTGGTATAAATTTTATTACTTAAATAATCATTGGGCATGACAGAGTCTCTTTTTATATTTGTCGGCATAGCGCAATATACACTTTTATCATTATTTGTCCAAACACATTTTGAAGCCAATGTAGGAAGATTTAAATTCAAACACTTGTCACTTTTTAATTCACAGGCTTCTAACACTAAATTATTACCACCCTCTTGAGAAACACTGCTTCTTAAAAATTTATCCCCTTCGTTTGACCATAGGTAATCTGCACCAAATTTTAATTCACCCCTCTTCTCCAATTCTCCTTCAACAAAAGGAATTATTGTTAGGTTGGATTTTACAAAAGCACTTGGATATGACCAAAAAGAAGATTTGGCTGATCGAGGTATCGGGCTAATAACAATCTCGTCACTTTCAACCATCGCTATCTCTTTCCAGTTACTTCCATCGGGGTTAGCAATATTTAATGTTTTTTTGCCGCTCGCTTGGTCATTATAGGTATAAACTATTTTCTGATCAAAATTTATCCAATTCAGAGATCTTGAATTTTTAACCAATTTTTCTTTCTCTCCAAAACGATAAAAATAAAATGAATCCTTTATTTTTAATAAAGCCTCTTGCTTGCCTTTATTCCAAATTATTTTGTCCACATCACCGAAATCATCGTTAGATAACTTTTTTTTGATAGATTCCCCATCAAAAGATGACAGCCAAAAACTCTTATCGTTAGCGTTATAATATTGAATTTTTCCGCCGTCTTCACTTAACGATAAGCCTTTTACATTTTTTTCAACCAATCGCGATAGTTTTTCCAAATTGAGATTATTTTTTTTATTATCTTTTTCTTCTTTGCTTGCAATTTCAGCTTGGTCTTTTTCTTTCAATAGAAAATTGTAGGCAAAATAAAAATTACCCGCCAGAAAAAGCAGCACCATTGAAACTATAAAAACCTTCTTCATTTTTAATTTATTTAAAAATTATTATTACAATCTTTCTTTCCCAATGACATCACTAATCCTGCCGCAAAAATAATAGTCACCACGGTCAACATCAATCTAAACATGAAAATCATTTGTTCTGGAATATTATAAGCCAATCCGGCTATAATTTTTGAGGCTTTTTTTGTTATTGTTGGATTACTTGATTCATTTATTTTAACTATGATAGTATCGGATATTTTTTTGCCACCGCTACTCTCTTCTCCTATTCCCCACTCTTCTTTTAAGGAAAATCTTTCTGTGTTTGATTGCCAATATTCAGCTTCAAAAGAAATATTAACCATGGAACCTACTGGGTAAGAGCTTAAATCTATACTGCAAGAAGTTTTATTGCACGCCCCGCCAGACTCAGTGCCAACAATAACCTTTCCATTAACTGAATATTTGACATTTTTAAGATTCTCTCCTTCCCCAATCCATGCAGGATAATAAGTTGGCGTAATAGTAACTGTGCCATTTCCGCTAGATACTCTTTCTTTACAATCTAATACCGTATCGGGTTCAACATCTTCGTCGGCTGGATCAGTCACCTCGCTATATGTGCCCAATATAGCAGTCTCATCTTCATTCCCATTGAGATCATTGCAGGTTGTCACATCATCTGATCCTCTGTTGATTTTATTATTAGGCCCTATGCCCACCATCGGCTTAGTAACTACAAAAGTTCTTTCTATCGTCAACTTTTCCCCCTTATTCTTATTTTCTAACTCAACTCCTGGACTAGTAGTATCATTTGCTACAATACTTAGAACATGACTATCTCCAGGTCTTCCTTCTAAAAGGAATGTCACACTATTTCCTTGCTTAGTATCACCTTCTTCTATAGTATTTATGGCCTTGCCATCCAACGTCCAAAGATAATTATTAACACCACTCGTCTCGGTATTTACACCAAGAGTAGCTGTAATAACTTGATTTTCAAGCACCTCGCAATTTCCACTTGTCGCACAAATAGGCGTACCCTCTCCTACACTAATATTTATCCCCCCAGTGCCACTTTGATTGGGCTCAACCATAACATCTCCTCTACCGCTTCTAGTTGTTCCTGTTGTGCCTGTCCCTGTATCAAAAAATTCTTCACTTTCTACAAAAAATCTTAAAAAATCAAACTTTATTTTTTCGCCATCTATTTCCACCTCTGTGGTATTCAATTGCATTTTAAATTGATCCATGCCCAATCCTTCCAATAATTTTATATTATTAGTTTTTCTAAAAAGTTCGTTATTAGACAACAAAGTCCAAGATGATTGGTCTAAATCAAGATCCTCTCTATTTCCAGAAAACCCATAAATAGACCATTTGTAATAAATTTGATTGATATCAACATTTGGATCACTGGTATTTGTCGTCACAACTAATTCATCTCCCCCTTTTGATTGTCCGGCTCCATCAACTCCCATGGCTCCAACATTTGGATTTTTTGGATAATAATCCATTGTAATTCCCATGTTATCCGCCTGATCACCTGAGGTTGGTTTTGTCAAATTAAATTCCAAACAATCGTTTATGTTTACATAGGCAAATGGTATCTTTACTTTGTAACCCTTTATCTCTTTTTCATAAATCCCTTTTTCCAATTTGCAAAGCTCGCTCCCTTCTTTCTCAAAAATATTATTAATCAGAGCAAAGCTTATAGCCACAGAAGAATCGTCGTGCTTTGTAGGTATATATGATTGACCCTCAACTATAACACCCACTTTATCTCCGGGAACAAAAGTCCAAGTTATTTTATCTATACCTAAACCAGCCACATTCGCCTCATCGTTATTTTCGTTATCTATAGTGCTTGGATCGTTAGGATCAGTTCCCCAAAAATTTTCCTCCTCCGCTCCAAAGCTACCGTCTCCCACCGCCATTCCTGAAATTTTTGGAAACTGATGCTCACATTTTAACTCAATCTGATCTTCAGGAATAGCCTCTGATTCGCAAGAAAATTCAGCTGTGCCTATTTCGTGCCTAATTTTATAGCAATCAGTCCCTTCCACAGGAGGATCTGGACACATTATAAACTGATCACAACTAGGATCCAACAAGTCCAAGTCTTCATTGCTTATACAACGAGGAGTAGCATCTTCGGGGCAAGTCATTTTTTTTGTTTCCAAATCGCAAGTCGCCTCATACCCAGAATTACTCAAAATATTATAATACTTTTCAGTTGTTCCTTCAGTTTTCTCTTCATAAGTTGAAGATGTTGATCCCGTAGATGTTTCTTCGTAACTTGAAGATGAGGATGAAGATGAAGATTCTCCTGAGGTAGTTGACGTACCGCTAGATGAAGATTCTCCTGAGGTAGTTGACGTACCGCTAGATGAAGATGTCCCTTCAGTAGTGGTATAATCGTAACCGCAACTTAAAGTCTCATCGGTAGTACAAACTACTTCCCCATCACAACCACTATCATCATCTTTTCCTTCCTCGTCTGTAATAGCAATTTCATAATTTTCTCCTGACTCAAAATCATGCAAGTAACAATAATCCTTTTTTTGAACATTAACCCGGCCTCCTCTATGCGCGCTATATCCGTCATTGTCCGTATCAGAAGAATAATTTGCTTTCGCCTTTACAAAACCTCCATTTGCCGCAGGTCGCATGGCCTCTATCTTCCAATCATTAGTTGAAATTTCACCATTTTTATCTACATCACACGACTCTTTCCAATTAGCATCTTCCCTTTTGATGCCCAAATCACAACCCTCATGTTTTATGTACCAAGTGAAATACATATTTTCTACTCCTTCTTGAAAATATTTGGGGATGGCTGTAACCGTAACTTTCTCGCCAAACTTCGGATTGGATGGATTAAAAAATATATCTACTTCTGGAACCGGAGCTTTTTGCTCTGAAACGTTAAAAGTTTCTCCCATATCTTTAACGGAATCTTTATTTACATGATAACGATTTTCAAGTGATTGAGCCGCCTTGTTGGCATTAAGAGGATCCTTGGGCTGAGGAAGCTTAGCAGCCATAACAGGCTGACTAATCATCAAAACAGTTTCAAAACAAACTACACAAAAAACAAATAATTTTTTAATATTTTTTTTCATTTTTGATAAATTTTAGATTATTTATTTAGTTAATTTTAAATAAATAATATCACTCACAATTAACACTATTATACTAAATAAATAAGAATATAACAAAGATTTACTTCTAAAGGCAATTAAGCCAGCCAGAAAAGCGGTAACCATATAAAAAATATAATCCAAAGAAAATTCTCCCAGCATATAAAGAAAGATTAAAAAAATAACAAATTGCACAAAAACAGCATAAATATCAAGTTTATCTTTAAAATAAAACATTATAAAGCCTCTGAAAAAAACTTCGTATAAAAACACTATCAAATTAACAGCTATAAATTCGTAAACAAACAAATACAGGAAGCTGCTCGTCATCTCATAATTGCCCAAAAAATACTGTTCTTTGAAATCTGTGTATTTAAAAACTACATAAAATAAAAATGCCATTATTAAAAAACAAACTGGCATTATCAAGAAACCCTCTTTCCATTTCACTATTTGAAAACCAAAGTCAACCAGTCTTTTTTTGAGTATTACTTTTATATAAAGAAAGGGCACAAAAAAAAGAAAAGTTAAACTGATAGCTATTTCTTGAAAATAATTTCTTTCTATCGGAAAAAAAGAAAAAAGCAACATACAAATCAATACAATTGCTAGTGTTACAATAGTTTCGATATCTAAAAGTTTTTTTTCTTCTTTGTATTTAATATCTATCATGTCTTGGGCTTAAAGCGTTAAGTTAAATATTTATATCTGTATTTTTTGAAAATATTAATATTATTAGAGATCTTTAGTACCTGGGAGAATAAATTAAATTAGTTCAACATACTTACCATAAAATTAATTATAAACCGCATCATATTCATTTCCGCCAGCCAGTCTAGCACTTCTTTTTCTATCTGCTAGTGACATCCAGAAAATAATAAATACCGTTAGTGTCTCTATTGGGAAAAAATTTAGTCCAAACAATATTCCTTCTGCCATAGTTCCAGCAATCAAAACTAAAAATTTTTTCGTCAATCTCCGTGCTACTTTTCTTTGAGAATTCGATATGCCGTCAAAAAGCAACACAAATCCAATCGCCATGGAGATACAAATAGTTATTATTGTTCCGATTGCGGGCAATGATCCGATAAAGGCAAGATCCAAAAGATCCTTAAATAACGCTAAGCTAAAAGCTACTCCATAAATAGCTATGTCCATCGCTTGAATTTCAGTTGGAGCCGTAATTAAATCCTTGGCTTTTTTAGCCACCCCCATTGCAGACGTGGTTTTTGCAAACTTGCCGCTATTTCTTTTCGATTCTTTCTCGACAATATCTTTTCCATACAAATTATTTCTTCGGCTCAATTTTTCATCACTACTCATGTTCGGCTTAATTCCATCAGCTCTATCCAATCTTTTTTCAAAAGCATCTCTCCTGGCCTGATTCAGTCTTATTTTATTATTCATTTCCGTTTCTGGCATAATTTTATATTTTTAATAATATAAACCACCTTTCTCATTATACATCAATACATCAAAAAATTACATTCCCTCTTCAACCCATCATTGCAAAAATGACATACCTGAAAATTGAAATATTGAAAATTTATTGAATATTGGATATTGAGCATTGAACATTGTTGTTACTCCTCCAATTCCCGCTTGGCTTCTTCTATTTCCAAAATTTGTCTAGGATCAGAGGTAATAATTTGATCCTCACTATATGATGCCACTACTCTTATCGCCGCATGTTTATTGCCAGCAAAAAATATACCCTCCCCCACATTACTCTCTAACAATAAGAATTTTTCCTGATCGGTTAAGAAAAAAGTTTCCTGAACGATATCGATAGCCGCCGTTGATTGCTTCAAAAGAAGCTGAGAGGAGGCATTGGTTACAATCGGCTTTCCATAACGCGACATCATAAAATCATTAACATCCTGGGTAATAGTGGTAAGTCCTGTATAATATTTTCTACATCTTTTTGCGATACCAAAAAGAAATGAGGCGGCATCTTCGTTTTGCATCATTATCCAAGCTTCATCCACCACTACCATTCTTTTTTTCATCTGAGAACGCATTTCATTCCAGATAAATTGTAAAACTACATACATGGCAATCGGTCTCAATTCTTCTTCTAAATCGCGAATATTAAACACGATTAACTGTTTATCTACTTTTATGTTGGTATGCTGATTTAAAAATCCTGAGAAAATACCCTCCGTATATCTCTCTAGTTTCAGCGCCAAAGATCTGGCCCCATCCATATTTCTTAAAACTTCATACAAATCAGACATGGTAGGAAAACTATCTGGCTCCAACAAGGAAAAATTTGTTTCTTCTGTAATATCCCTAATGGCATAGGTTTCCCGAATAGCATTATCTAAAATAGAATTTTCTTCTGGCGTAATATTTCCTAAAACAAGTCTCAAAAGACCAACCAAGTTGGCGATAGAATTTCTCAAAACATCGGCTGAATCTTCATCTTCCATGGCTTTGGGCAAATCAAAAGGATTGAGGTGATATTTAGAATTAAGAGATATTTTAATAAAACTCCCCCCTACTGTTTCTGCCAAATGCTTATATTCGTTTTCCGGATCAATGATTATAACGCTTATTCCTAGCATCATTGAACGTATTATTTCAAGTTTAATTGAATAACTTTTTCCAGCTCCAGATTTTGCAAAAACAACCATGTTGGCATTTTCCATTTCAAATCTATCAAATAAAATAAGACTATTATTGTGACGATTAATTCCATATAAAACTCCAGAATTTGAAGATAATTCAGCTGAAGCAAATGGGAAAATAGTAGAAAGAGGAGAAGTATTTAAATTGTTAGCCACATCCAATCGATCCTCTCCTAGGGGAACCGTTGAGGCCAAGCCGTCTTCCATTCTAAAACTAGCTGGCTTAGCATAAACCATTTGCGCCTCCAATATTGCCTCGATACTGCTAGAAACTCTGTTTAAATCTTTTGTATTTTCTCCGAATATTGTTATATAGATTCCCACTCTAAAAAATCTTTCTGTTCCTTCTTGAAGCCTCGTTCTCAATTCTTCCGTATTTTCCAAAGCTGATTCCAGCATCGGATTTCTAACTTTTCCATCCTGAGATTCTATATTTATTCTGGATTGAATCTGCGTAGTGGTCTTCAATAATCCCTTTAAAACTTTATTGCTATCTATCGGGTGAACAAAAATAGAAATATTTATGGGATGATCGATATTTATTATGGAGGAAAACCAATTTACGCTCAAAAATCTCGGGAACGCCATAATAAAAATCGTTTTGGCAAAAGTTTCTCCAATTTCAATATAATTAGGAGAAACTCTAAGCGCTGATGGAGATATTAGGTCTTTGACAACCGCTACTCCTTTTCTATATTCATCCTCTTTTTTTAAAATTGGATCTTCTTGATTTTGTTGATTTCTTTTATTTAAAAACATACCTTATATTTAATTATTTAGTTAACGAGTTAATGAGTTAATGAGTTATTTTTAGGAAATTTATTAGATAAAAATCTTATCAATTCGTTAACTCGTTAATTCGTTAACTATGCAATAATGAATAATTTTTACTCAAAATCCATCAACTCCACATCCTTTATCGTGGAACTAGAATAAATTGATGGATTATAGGAAGAATACAGCAATTCTACTAATTCTTCCGTATTCAAAACCGTAGCTTTAATTCCCAAGGAGGTTAATCCTGACGAAATTTGGTCAACTCTTTGCCATAATTGATTTTTATAAGTCTCAAAAATTTCCACAGATTCTTCGACTTGTTGCTTGGGATTAAAAAAATTCATTACTCTATCCAAAAAACCATTTTCTAAATTCTCCACTGGATAAAAAGGAACCACTAAATAAAATCTTTTCGTCATTATCTGAGATATCTCTGTCAATTCCTTGATAAAGTTAGAATATTCAGAAATTTGCAATCTTAGTAATTCATTTGTTTGAGTTTTTCTTTTTTCTTCTAATATTTGCAAATAGGGATTTATATCAAGTTTTTTAGAACTAATCATAATTTGAATAGGAAAATCCAAAGAATTGATAAAATTCTGATAACCGGCGATTATGGCCTCTTGTTCGTCAGATGATTTTAGCTCGAAATTTATAGAAGAAACCAAAAAAACTGCTCTTAATGATTTATTTTTTAAAACTATTAAGTCGTTTTTTATTTCCTCTACATTAACATATTTTTGAGTACTTGCACCTGAATTATTTTGTGTTTGATTTTTTGAATGCATCAATTCCATATTGTTTAGTATTTTTTATTTATGTCTTTTAAGATTTCCGGCTCGCTATCAAGTATTTTTGATATATCATAGATTTCAGCTTGTTTTAGAACCCGCTTGCTATCTATCCTTTTTTTCACTTCTTTTTTATAAATTCTTTTTTCATCCCCTGACCTTTCATTTCTTTTCCAAACATAAATTTTGGGTCTGACAAAAAAGAAAAACATGGAACCTATGAATTTACTAAGCGGAGAGCCATATGGTCGATAAAAAGCTAGAGCTAAAAATAAAACACTCACAGGAATTGCGGCAATAAAAAAATACACCTTATTTTCTATCGAAACCCATCCGAGAAACAAAATGGCTGCCAAACCAAATAACCACAATAGCTGCTTGGCGGTTAAAGGACCAACTATTTTGTCTTCAATATCTATAAATTGTGGAACATTATAATGCATAATATTAAATCCATTACCCAGTTAACGAGTTAACGCATTAACGAATTGTTTGAAGATTGATTTTCAAATAGGTATTTATTTTTATTTTTAAAACTCGTTAACTCGCTAATGCGTTAACTAAATAATAAAAAATTTTTACTCAATTGGTCTTATTTTCCCAAAAAAATCCCCCAGTTCTTCTGTTTTGGTTTTTACCGCACTATCAGTCTTGTCATTTTCCTTTTCCACGGGCAATTGTTGAGGAAAAGTAAATTTTATATTTTCTTCACGTTTGCTGGTGGGTGGAGTTACAGCTAAATCTTTATCAGTATCTTTTTTAAAAATGTTAAATCTACTTGTGCTTTTTTTAACAGCGCTGTCTTTTTCTAAAAAATGAGCGCTTCCCAAATCCCAATTGTTACCGCTAACATGCTTTATAACCATTTTACTATTTTCATCTTTTTTGTCTTGAATTTTAATATCAGGGGTAAATGCATCTTTTGCATCATTTTCTTTTTTCAAATTTTCATTTTTTTCAAAAACGGGCTCTTCAAAAAATGTTATGGTTCCCTTGGAATTATCGTTTTTTTCTAAACTTTTTTTATCAAAATCATCTCTTTTTTTACCTCCAATCAAAAAATTGAATCTACTACTTTTTTTATTTACCTCATCGCTCTTATTAGGCAAATTAAGCTCGCTTGCTTTTTCAATTTTTTCTTCTGACTTATTCTCTCCGATTTCATTCACTTCTGATTTTCTAACCTCTTTCTTTTCCGTGCCTGAAAAACCATCTAAAAATCTCTTGCTCACCATTGGAGCTTTTTCTGTTTTTTCAATAACCTCAACCTCGCTCTTTTGTGGGGCAGTTTTTTTATAATCAATTATATTGTTTCTTTTACTATTTGTTTCCGATACAAAATTATTTCTAGTTTCAGATTGTGTTAAATCAAAGATAATTTCACCTCTATCCACATCTATATCCAACAAAAATCCTTCATCCAAAGATTTTAATACTAAAGATAATTTTTGTCGGTCAACCATATTCAATCCTTTGGCATTTTTACTATGATAAAGATAACTACTTCTCTTCATGACGTCTCTATTTCCCGCTCCCACCGTTGCAAAATAATCACTAATCCAATTTTCAATTGTCGGATTCACATTTATTCTATTTATCTCTACAGGAAGAGAGGTTAAAGACTTTCTTCTTAGGGCTGGGTATTTTTCCAAGGCCTGCACAATGGTCATTTTTTCTTTTTTAACAACAATGTTTTCAATCTTAATATCTTTGTTTATAATCCCATTTAGTATATATTCATAAATTCCATTAGCTTCTTCTTCGGGAATTTTCGATTCTTTTCTGATCACTTCTGTAAAATTTTCCAGTTTTAATTCTCCAAAATAGTAGCTGCGAATAGCTCTAGCAATCGGCGCCATTTGTAATAACTCTAAACCGTAATATTTCCCAATAGATTTTATTTTTTCGGCCGTTTGTGGCGCCACCAATTTGTCTTTAATATCTTCAGGTAATTTCAAAAATTTCTCTTGCCTCTCTACTACCTGCTCAAATGTTTCATCGTCTGGATTAATGGTCACAAAAACAGCTTGAGGAATAGTACATCTCCCCTCTTGAATCTTCTTATCCAATTCTGAAAATTTTATTTTATCCATAATTTATTTTATATTTCCATAATTAAATCCACCAATGAGCTGCCTGACCTTCTGCATATTTTTGTCCACCCATATTTCTTGTAACATTATCCCGGGCCTGTGTAGAATATCCACCTATAACATGAGCGCCTCCTGCTACAATATCACCCCGGTTGGGCGTCGTGCCATGAAGCATTCTTTGAATATTTTGATCTTTCCATTGATCTGGATTTAATCTCTGGAACTCACCTCTAATAATATCTTGTATAGCGGCAGGTGTCGTGGCCCCACTATGAGTTATATTTTCATTTATTACTAGATCCATATTCTGCTTTCTAGCATTTGATAAGAATTGATTTTCATAAACAGCATGGCCTCTAACCGCATTTCTAGCATTTGTGTATTGAGAAAGAGCCGTCGCTGGGTCAGCATCAAATCTATTATTTTCAGCCCTAAATAAAGCCACCGCCATTCTCTCGGCATTAGTTCCCGTTTCCATCCTAGTGAGATCAGCATTCGAAACTCCCTCATCTTTCATTGACTTCATTTTTTCTCTTACTAGTTTTTCATTTGCCCCATCAACTCCTAAGCGTGCTGCTGCCTCGGTTTTTCTTGTATTAGATTTTGATTTATAATTATCACCCCAACTATCCCATTTGGCCTTAAGACCGCCAATGCCACCAGAAATTCTGTGTCCCGTCATAGTATCAACACCCTTACCTGCTATCCCAGCCGTTCCCCAGGCTGCTTTTTGTCCGTAAGATTTAATTTTGTTTCCGGTATTGCTAGCAAATTTCATAGCGGCGCCCGAAGCTGTTCCACCAAATTTTTGAGAAACAATTAACCCCATCCAAAGAAAAACTGTTGGAACAAAAAATTTAATAAAACTTACCACCCACTCACCCTCACTAGCGGCTGCATCTCCTGCTCTCTCAAATATTAATATTGCCAAGTAAAAGAAAAACATCATTACCGGACCCATAAAAGAATATTTAAATAAAGCACTCCACCAATCATCCGCCATACTCTTAGTCCCAGGGAAAAAAGAAAATGCAAATCCTACCGGAGAGAGTATGACCAAGATGACAAAAGCCAACAATCTTATAAGCAAATTCGCCGCAAATCCCATAAGCGTTATAAAAACAATAAAAGTTAGCACTATACTTAAAAGCAAGCTTGCTGTTTTATTTCCTATGTCACTGGCCTCGCTTAATGCGTTACCCAGATCAGAAAAATCTCCAAAAGTCGCACTTGCGCTTTTAGTGCTACTGCTATCTATAAGAAAATACATTATAGAATTAGAAAAATCAATGATAAATAGTGATACTGGGTAACTAAAATTAACCAACAGTGCCATCACTATTAACATTATGATCATTTTTCTTAGATGATATTTTTCCACCTGAAAAATCGTAGCAAAAGCTGAAAATAACAAGAGCAACATAAAAAATAAATTTAAAGTATCTCTTACTATTACCCATCCCGCATAAACTCCCTTTGTGCCCACTAAAGCTTTAAAAAAATTTTCTTTCAATACCAAGTCCATAAGAACGCCCGCAAAAATAACCAACCTAGATAAAACAAACAAAACTCCTTCAAGCAACTTATTGATAGCCCACAATAAAGTGTCTCCCGCGCTGTCAGATACAACATCTACTATTTTTTCAGTAGTTGAGCCCTTGTAACTATCCAAAAAACTCGCCCTAGCAGCTTCCCAAAAACCCATATTTTCATACTGCGCGCTAACACTATTTATATGCAAACCGTAGGTTATGACCTTATGTTCTATTTCAAATCCTAGGGTTAAATTTAAAATCATCATTCCAAAAATCAAAAACAAACCAATCTGAATGAGAGATTTTTTAGAAAAATTTTTAACTGAGTTTTTTATTCCATTAAACAATCTTCCCACCATTAATTCGGAAGATTCTATGGAATTATTCTCATTTTTTTTCATCAATAAATGTTATCGATCCGGATGCAAGTCACAAGGGCTTGCCTTTATTTAAACCTTACATATTTTTCACATCTGAAAAAAGGCTTTATAAAGTTGAATCAAAAAAATAATTTTTGTATTTATTTGTACCTACTTCCCCCTCTCCCCCTGGGAGAGGGTTGGGGTGAGGGTGCATTAAGAAGAGTGTTGTGAATATTTAAAAAACCCAAACTCTACTTACCCAAACCATCTTTCTTATTTTATCATAAAAACAAAGAAAAAATAAGCACATCAAAAAGTAATATTTTTTCCTTGTTTATTATAACAGGAATTTTTAAATATACAAAATTTTACTATTATAAAAAAGTTATTAATAATTATTTTAATTTAATAACATTCTGTTCATTCTTCTTCTTAATCATAATAACACAGAACATATAAAAGAAATCCTATTTGCTTTACTTAAATTTTCAATCATGCTTTCTATATTTTAATAAAATGAATATGAGCCATCGAATATTTAAAATTCAATGGCTCAAAAAAGACAAAGCATTAATTTGTTGCGGCCAGTACCCCTCCTTGGGCCTTGTGGTTATCGGAAAAGGTTGCTCTGCAATATCCCCAATATCCCAGTCCCAAAGAAAACACAAACAGGGAAAGCGCTACGCTAATCATAGCCGCAAACCCACGTGGATTATTGAGTCCCCAAAGATTAAACAATGCCCCCAAGGTAATCCATAGTCCCAATACCAGAAATATCGCCCCAATAACCACAATCGTTATTCCTGATTTGGTCTTTTTTCCTTTTGGAAATTTCTTATTTAATCCCTTGGTGAAAAATACCAGAAATGCCACAGAAAGCAGCAGGCCGATAATCCTGAGCACCTGAAATGCGGCTTGTCCAGCACCCCCAAAGGCAACTTTTGTATAAAAGGATGCTGAGGTAAAAGCCATTGATAAAATCAATAATACTATTCCAATGACAAACATGGGTCTTCCATTGCTTTCCTTGGTATTCATGGCAATCTCCTCCAGGCTAATTTTGCTCTTATTGAAAAGAACCAACACTCCGCTCTTTTCTGTTTTTATTCTATTTTTAGAGTTACATAAAAAATCATTTTTGTCAACAATAATTTTTTTCAAAAATAGCAATGCCCACGAGCATATGGCGACTTTTAGAATAAATTAGATGATTATTTTGTGTTTACATAATTGGAATCACCTTTATTTGTGTAGCATCAATAATACTCTTTGCAAATTTAAAAAACAGCAAAAAAAGAAATTTAATTCTTTTTTTGCTGACAATAATTCTTTTGATCTAACTAAAACTTAGCAAATTTTCAATTGAGCTATATGCCCCCCTTTATTGATTTAACTTCACTTATTGCATAAGTAATTGGATACTCTTTTCTCGCTTCACGGCCCCTACCTCGAGAGGGTTCTATTTTACGCACTTTTTTAACAACGAAATAATCGTCTCCAACTTCGATTATTTCATCATAAGAAATATCCTCAAATCGTGGCGATGTGATATGCTCCCCACATTGAACTTCTAGTTTTTTTCCCATTAGTTCCTTTAGTTTATTTCTCATGCTTGACATAGCGAATCTCCCTTTTGGTTGAATTTGAATAACTAAGCTCCAACATTGTAGAACAGCCTATAATATAACACTCTATAAAAAAGTCAAATTTTTTAACCCCATAAAAAATCCCCACATTCACAGACACACTAAATTAAAAAAACAGCTTCTTTAAAAGAAAGCTGTTTTTGTGCTCATTCTTAAAATTGAAAGTTAATTATCCTTATTTCATTTTGAATTTAAAATCTTCTCCAATCAAATTTGACATTTGGAATTTGACTTTAGAATTTTAATAAATGTATCCCTTTATTACCCTATTGCTAGTTGAGATTGTTCGCTTACTTGTTTTAGCCCAGCCTTTATAATTCATTTCTGAAATAGTAATAGTTCCCTTGCCCACAGATTCAACAATCGCCACATGCCCCCACCAAGATTCAGAGCTAACCATGATTGCCCCCACAGCTGGAGACTTTCCGGTTTTATAACCTCGAGCCTTAGCATTATAAAGCCAAGTTCCAGCATTTCCTCCCCATGGCACATATCTTTTTTGCGCCACATACCAAGTACAATACCCATAAGGAAATCTATGTCCGGTTCCCGCTTTACCATCTAATTTCTTAGTTCCGGAGACCTTAGGATCTCCGCCAACAGGAGTGGCATAAGATCTTCTATCGATCCCAGCTGAATCATCAGTGGTAGCTGGAACGGGAATTTCTTTTTGCCCGCCAGGAATAATTATTTCCTGTCCTTCTTTTATTTCTCCATTGGCTGGAATATTATCATTAAAAGATATAATTTTTTCTCTTTCTGCCTTAAAATCTTTCGCTATTTGGTCCAGACTCTCCCCTTTCTTTACCACATGAGTTAATCCTGCTACCGGCAAGATAAATATTTTATCCCCAGGCTGTATCTCATCAACATTTTCAATGTCATTAGCCCATAAAATAGTATTGGTAGTTATTCCAAATTTTTGCGCGATATTGCTAACCGTATCTCCATTTTTCACCAAATATACTTCTACACCACCATCTTCTTCGGGATCTTTTAAAACTGGACTGGATGGGGCGCTTATGATTTTTCCATCCACGGCCATAATCTGATTTAAATCATCTTCTTTGAACTCTGGATTAACAGCTTTGCTAGCTACGGAAATTGGATTAAGTAGAGCTTTTTTACTATTTTCCGCTTCAATGGCCATATCATTTTTTACAGTATGGTATTCGCTCTTCCATTGACCAGTTAAAAAACTGCTTGATTTGCCATTAGCAGCCATATTTGTGGCCGTAACTAGCATTGCCCCAGAAACAACCACTGCCAAAGCAGAGTACTTTCTGAAAAGATGTAATAATTTAATAGTTCGATGCTCTTTTATAAAAAGAGCAAACTTTTTTTGTAAGCTGTAAAGCTCTGTTTGGAAGTTTTTAGTTTTCATTGGAATTTTTTCAAAAAATTCCTTAATTCTTGTTTTACAAATAAACAAAAACCTTTCTCTTGGTCCATATTCTTAGAATTTTGCAACAAAAAAGCAACCTTCATCAAATCTGGACCCTAATTTTTATGCTTACACCATTATATTATCATTACTCGCCGAAGTCAACGAACTTATCCACAGATTATTAACAGAAAATCATATAATCAAAATGTTCTAGTTATAATAATTGTCAAGATTTATAATAAAAATAGTTTATAAAATGAGAGGGATAAGTCATCAAGTCAAAAGTCATTAGTCATAAAAAGTTAAAATTCATTTTGATAACCGATTGCTGATGACCAATGACTGTTTACTTAATTGTTTTAATACTCTCTTGTTTTAATGTTTTCATGCTGTTTTGCTTTCATGTTTTATGTTAAAATGTATTTATGGCGCAAAATGATTTAAAATCACTAAAAAACGACTTTCTCGACTATCTGGAGATAGACTTAAACAGATCCTCAAAAACGATTGAGAATTATAATCATTATCTTAATCGATTTTTGGATTTTTCCAAGATAAATCACCCAAAAGATATAAATTTAAATTTAATCAAAAAATATCGTTTATATCTCAACCGTCTAGAAGACAAAAAAAGAGGAACTCTTAAGAAAGTAACCCAAAACTATCACGTTATTGCTTTACGTAACTTCCTTAAGTACTTAGCCAAACAAGACATTGTAACTCTTTCAGCCGAAAAAATAGATGTTGGCAAGAACCTCCAGCAAGAAATGATTTTCCTCAGTTTTGAAGAAATAGAGAGAATAATAAATGAAGCTAACGGAAAAAGCCTAAAATCTCTAAGAGATCGCGCTATCTTAGAAATGCTTTTTTCGGCCGGACTTCGAGTTTCAGAGCTTTCTTCGTTAAATATTGAACAAATAAATCTCCGAACTCAGGAGTTTAGTATCATTGGAAAAGGATCAAAAATGAGAGTGGTTTTTATATCTGACTCAGCCAAGGGTGCTCTAGAAAAATATCTTTACCGCAGAACAGACATAGATCCGGCTTTATTTATCAGAACCAACAAGATCGGCTTTAAAAAAGAAGATGATCTCCGCCTAACCCCTCGCTCCATTCAAAGAATAGTAAAATTTTATTCCAAAAAAGCTGGCATCATCAAAGATGTGCATCCTCATACTTTTCGCCACAGCTTCGCCACTGACCTGCTAGCTAATGGTGCAGATATTCGCAGTGTTCAAGCGATGCTAGGTCACGCCTCTATAGCAACAACTCAGATATATACCCATGTCACCAATAAACAACTTCGCGATATTCACAAGAAATTTCATCGAAAATCAAACCAACATTAAAGCATAAAAACATTAAAACAACATCATGCAATCGGGTGACTTTAAAAATCAATTAAAAATAAAAATGGATAACTATGTCCATTTTGTATACAAAATAACCAAAGAATTTCCCAAAGAAGAATTATATGGAACAACTTCTCAGTTTCGTCGAGCAACTTTATCTATAATACTTAATTATATAGAAGGTTACGCTCGCAAAAGACCTGCGGTACAATTAAATTTTTTTGAAATATCTTACGGCTCTTTAAAAGAATCTAAATACTTATTATATTTTTCATTAGGAGAAAATTTTATAGATAAAACTCAACATGATATCGGAATGAAAATGTCTGACGAAATAGGCGCTATGCTTTGGACTGAAATAAGAAATCTAGAAAAACGCTGCAAATCAAATAATTAATTTAAATTTATCTTATTGTTTTAATATTTTATGTTTCAGTGTTCAATTGCTTTAATGTTTTAATGTTAAATTGTTTTAATGAATAACTCTATGAACCTACTTAAAGATCTCAACCCTTCCCAAAAAGAAGCCGTCACCACCACCGATGGACCAGTTTTAGTTATTGCAGGCGCTGGCAGCGGCAAAACTAAAACTCTTACTCACAGAGTTGTTTATCTTATTCAAGAAAAACACATCAAACCGCATAATATTCTAGCTGTAACTTTTACCAACAAAGCTTCCATGGAAATGAAAGAAAGAATAATGAAGCTCCTAAAAGAAAGTAATCAAAATTTGTCGGGCTTCCCTCATATCGGAACTTTTCACAATATCTGCGCCAAAATATTGCGCAAAGAAATTGACAAATTGGGATACAAAAAAACTTTTAATATTTTTGATGACCAAGATCAGCTCGCTTTAATAAAAAGAATTTTTAAAGACTTGGAAATAAATAAAGACCAATTTAATCCGCGTGGTATATTAAGTGTCATATCTAAAGCCAAAAATGAACTTCGCGATGCGGAAATGTTTGAATTAAATATAAGCGGATATTACGAAGAAATTGTTTCCAAGGTTTACAAAAAATATCAAAAAGCGCTAAAGGAAAACAACGCTCTGGACTTTGATGATTTGATTCTTCTAACTGTCACTATTCTCGAAAAGTTTCCCGACGTTTTGAATTACTATCAGGAATTATTTAAATATATCATGGTCGATGAATATCAGGACACCAATCATGCTCAATATAAATTAATTAACTTGCTCTCTTCTAAACATAAGAACATTTGGGTTTGCGGGGATGATTTCCAGGCCATCTACGGTTGGCGCCAGGCAGATATAAAAAATATTTTAAATTTTGAAAAAGACTACCCGCAAACCAAAGAAATTAAGCTTGAACAAAATTATCGCTCAACTCAAATTATTCTTGATGCCGCAGCTGAAATTATTGCCAGAAATATAAATCAAAAAAATAAGAAAGTTTGGACCGAGAAGAAGGGTGGTCATCTTATCACCTCTTTTGAAGCTTCAGATGAAAAAGAGGAAGCTCAGTTTATTGCCCGAGAAATAAAAAAAATTATATCGAATAGTTCACAGTCAACAGTTCACGGTTCACAGGCAAATAAAAAATTATCCCCCACTGTGAACCAAGAACTAGGAACTAAGAACTACAAGGATTTTGCCATTCTCTACCGCACCAACGCCCAATCGCGAATCATTGAGGAGGTAATGTTAAAAAATTCAATTCCTTATCGCATTATCGGAGGCATAAAGTTCTATCAAAGAAAAGAAGTAAAAGATATTATCGCATATCTTCGTATTATCCAAAACCCCAATGATTCTATTTGCCTAGAAAGGATAATCAATGAGCCCAGGCGGGGAATTGGCAAGGTTACTTTGCAAAAATGGCTTTCTTTTGCCCAAGAAAAAAACATCAATCCAATTGAAGCCGGATTACTTTTAAAAAATGAAACTTTTTTGAATAAAAGCAAAGTTCTGGCCATTGTTAATTTTTGCGAATTTGTTAATAAAACTGCTGAGCTAAGAGAAGAACTAAATTTATCTCAATTGATTCGTAAGATTTTTGAGCTTTCCGGATACAAAAAAATGTTAGCAGATCTTCAAGAAGAGGGTGAAATAAAAGCTGAAAATATTAAAGAACTTTTGAGTGTGGCTAAAAAATATAAAGATGATTTAGCCCTAGACTCCATTGATCCATTTTTAGAAGAAGTCGCCTTAGTTTCTGATACTGACAAAATCGATCAAGATCAAAATTCTGTTCACCTAATGACACTTCATAGCGCCAAAGGTCTTGAGTTTCCAGTAATTTTTATTGCTGGACTTGAAGAAGGAATCTTGCCTCATTCCAGAAGTATGCTTAGCCACAGAGAGATGGAGGAAGAAAGAAGGTTAATGTATGTGGGCATTACTCGAGCCAAAGAAAAAGTTTATCTGCTTTTTACCAATCTGCGCACCATTTTTGGCTCCACGCAGGCCAATCCGCCTTCCAGATTTTTAGATGATATTCCAGCTCACTTAATGGAAAATTGCAAAATTAAAGAAACTTTCTTGGAATCAATTTTTAAAAGCAAGGGTGATAAAATTCTTTCTAAGGAAAATCTCAAATTTAAAGATGGTGAAAAAGTTTCCCATTCTGAATTTGGCGAAGGCATCGTAATTTCTGCTGATAACGACACGATGACGGTGGTTTTCAAAAAAGCTGGCATCAAAAAACTTTCTACTTCCTACGCCAACCTCAAAAAACTTTAACCCCCCGCTTCTCTCCTCTCCCTCTTGCCTGCCCCGTTAGATATTATTCTGACTGGGGTACTCAAGGGGGAGATAAAGAGGGGGTTTCTTTAATCACATATACTAAAAAATATTTACAAACGTAGAGACGCCCCGCCGGGGCGTCTCTTTTATAATTCTCAATTAAATTCTATAATTAAAATATAAACGATATAAAATAATTATGTTTTTATTCGTAAATTCGTATAAATTCGTAATTCGTAGGAAAATGAAAAATCATTCTAATACTAAATTAAAAAAACAATTTGGCGTCCCGAAATTTCGCACCCCTTCCCCTTTTCAAGCTAAGGTTTTTGCGGTGGTTAAAAAAATTCCCAAAGGAAAAACTCTGACTTACAAAGAAGTGGCTCAGAAGATAGGTTCTCCTACGGCTTATCGCGCCGTCGGTAATGCTCTTAATAAAAATTGTTTTAAGGATGTGCCTTGCCATCGCGTTATCCGTTCTGATGGTAAAATCGGCGGATTTAACCGCGGTCCTCAAAACAAAATAAAAATCCTCAAAGAAGAAGGCTATCTAAAGTAAATATTCAATAAGAAAAATCAACTGCAAAAGTGGTTTCTATCCTGCCCATTTTGCGGGCTTTAAATTAAATATATATCAAATACAGGTTCCACACTTTACAGATAAAATTTAATAAATCAACCCCGCCTGACTTGCCATTATCAACTAATATTTTATTAAATAAAAATTAATACAATGTCGGTTTATTTTTTAGTATTAGATCATTAGGCATTGGCGGGCAGGTCGAAAAGAGCATTAAGAAACTGACACCGAGCGAGGTGTCATCCCTGCCCGCAAAGCTTTGCTTGCATTGCAGGCGGGCCAGAAAGTAAAATTTCTTAGCGAAGCAATGAGCTATAGAAATTTACTTATGTGGGATCTCAAAAGATATAAAAATATTTTAGTAGTACGTGTGGCAGTTTTTGTAACTTTTTGCTCGCCTCGCTAAGGCTTGTCGAAGCGGGCTGTCAAAAAGTTAGTAAAAAGAATTTAATAGCAAGGTCCTATTGTTAAACCTGCCCGCTGGCAGGCAGATATTGAGCATTGATTATTGATTATTTAAAAACTTAATACTTATTTTATAACTTTAATCTCCATATTAACAATGGCTTCGTTTATTAATCCATCTACATCCAGCTTATCTTCCGCCAATATTACTTCTTCCAACTTCGCTTTAGTCTCGGGATGTTTAGGAATAAAACGAGTACAGCAATCCTCATGCGGCAAAATTGAAGTTTCATAAGTTCCAATTTCTTGAGCTTTTCGCATAATTTCTAGCTTATCAAAACCAATCAGCGGCCTAAAAATAGGCATTTTTACCGCATCATTCGTTACATAAATATTTTCCAAAGTCTGAGAAGCTACCTGAGATAAAACTTCTCCTGTTATAAGCGCCAAAACCTTATTTTGGCGAGCTATTTCTTGGGCTATTTTCATCATTAATCTTCGATAAAGTACTACTCTTAATTTTTCCGGGGCTTGCATCACTATCTGCTGTTGAATTTTAGCAAATGGAACCATAAATAATTTAGCCTTTCCTTGAAATTTAGAAAGTTCTTGGGTTAATTCTAAAACTTTTTCATTTGAGGCCGTGCTCGTGTAGGGCAAGGAATGAAAATGAACAAAGTCTACTTTAGCCCCTCTCTTTAGAGTAAGGTAAGCTGCCACTGGGGAATCAATTCCCCCCGAAAGAAGCGCCAAACATCTGCCTCCACTTCCAACGGGGAGTCCGCCGACTCCTTGAATTTTATCTACATACACAAAAGCTCTCTTGTTGGCCAATTCCACAAAACATTCTACCTGCGGATCTCTTAGTTTAACCTTGGCTTTATTTTTTTCTACGACAAACGCGCCTATCTCTCTATTTATTTCTTCACTATTTAAAGAAAAATTTTTATCGGCGCGAGAAGCGGTTATTCTAAAATTATCAAAAACTTTATTTTCCAAAAGATTCCAGCAAGTTTTTTTCAATTCTTGGATATCTTGCAAAGACTCCTCGGCAAAAGAAAAATTAACTATCCCAAAAACCTCTTTTAAAATCAATAGCTTCTCTTTTTCAATTTTTGATTCTTTTTTAATTTCCACCAATATTCTTCCTGCAATTTTTTGGACTTTCCAAAATTTATTTTCTCCGAATTCTTTGACAAGTCTTCTGTCAATATTTTCTACCAATTTTTTTTCAAAATAGTTTCTGTTTTTTCCTTTTAGGGCAATCTCGTCATAATGACAGATTATAATCATATCTTTAGCTCCGCCAGCTGGCGGATTAACATATTAGCTCCGCCTCCAGTCAGTTAGCGGATAACGAATTAGCTTCTTAACATATTAACATAAACATTAAAGCATGAAAACATTGAAACAAAAGAGCAAAAAATTAAAGTCATTAGTCAAAAGTCACCGAGTCATCGAAATATAATTTTTAATCTTGATGACCGATGACCTGATGACTTTTAACTATTTTAAAATATTATATTTCTATATTACCAAATTCTTAAATTCGCATATTCGAATCATTCGCATTCATTTGCGTATTTGTATCATATGACAACAATTTGACAACTTCTCTTAATAGGAATAATATCTAATTAGGAATAATTACTAATAATAAAATGCTCGAGAGAATAACCAACCAAAAGCAAATCATTCTCAATTATCTGGAAAAAAATAAAAGCCACCCGTCAGCCGAAGAGGTTTTTTTAAATGTTAAAAAAATATTACCGCGCATAAGTTTGGCTACTGTCTACAGAAATTTAGAACAATTTGCTCAGACAGGAAAAATTCTAGAAATAAATGGAGCAACAAAAAGATTTGACGGAGATATTTCTGACCACCAACATTTTATTTGTAATTCATGCGGCACTGTTTATGATATTTTTTGTAAATTTCCCTCTGCAAAAAATTTTAAAAATCATAATCACAAAATTGGAAAAATAGAAAACTATCAAATTTTATTTTACGGAACATGCAAAAAATGCAAAAAATAAATCCGGCTTAAATCAAGGTCAATTTAAAAAATTTAGTTTATATAATATATAATAATTAATAGAATTCGTAATTTGTAAATTCGTACAAATTCGTAATTCGTAGAGTTATGCAAAAAACAATTGAAAATTTAACCAAGGCCTTTATCGGCGAATCTCAAGCTCGAAATCGCTATTCGATGTATGCTAAAATTGCTAAAAATGAAGGTTACGAACAAATTTCTGCCATTTTTGAAGAAACTGCCGATCAAGAAAGGGAACACGCCAAGCAACTTTTTAAAATGATCAACGAATTAAAAAAAGAATCTGGAGAAAACAAATATGAAGAAATAATCGTTGAAGCTTCTGCCCCCACTGCCTATGGAACTACCATTGAAAATCTTAAATCAGCCGCCCATGGAGAGCATTATGAACATGAAACTATGTATCCCGAGTTTTCTGCTTTAGCCAAAGAGGAGGGTTTAGTTAAAATTGCAGCTCGACTCACCTCAATTGCCAAAGCAGAAGCCCATCACGAAGAAAGATATTTAAAACTATTATCAAACATTGAAAAGGATACTGTTTTTAAAAAAGAAATTGAAAGCGAGTGGACCTGTAGAAAGTGCGGCTATACCCACACCGGCAAAAACGCCCCACTCCGATGTCCGGCCTGTGACCACCCAGCTGCCTATTGTCAAATAAAATGCGAACAATATTAATTAATTTAAAATTTATATTATGAATGTAAAAAACAAGCATGAGATTTATAAATGCAATATTTGCGGAAATATCGTAGAAACACTTTTTGCCGGAGGGGGAGAATTGGTCTGCTGCGGAAAAGCTATGGAATTAAAAGAAGAAAATACCCAAGAAGCTGCCACCGAAAAGCATGTGCCGGTAATAGAAACAACTGAAAGCGGCATTCGTATTAAAGTAGGAGAAGTTTTGCACCCCATGGAAGAGGCTCATTATATCCAGTGGATAGAAGTAATTACCAATAACAAATCTTACAAAAAATTCCTTAAGCCTGGAGATGCTCCTGAGACAGAATTTTGCATAAATATTGAAGATGTTATAAGCGTAAGGGAGTATTGTAACCTGCACGGCCTTTGGAAAAATATCTAAAAAATATATTTTAAAACAGGCATCGAAGCCTGTTTTATTTATGCATAGATATGTAATATAATAATTCAAATAAGCCACTAAGTTTTACCTCCATCTCAAAGAGGTCCAACCTCTTTTGTCTCCGAGGTTGTACCTCTGGATTATAGCTGAAACAAATTAATTCAATTTAGCTTAAATTCTTATCAGATAGCAAACATGCCCGAATTTAGAATTTTCGAAATTTAAGATTTATGAATATAAAATAAATAATGCGATTATTTGCACTACTGTGTTGTTTTAATGTTTTTATAATCATTTGTTTTCATGCTTTTCTCCTCCATTGAAAAAAAGCCCGAAATAAGCTAAGATTATAAAAAGTATCTAAAATAATAATCCTATGATTGATAAGATAAACTCCTTAATTTTTTATGTATTTCTTTTTTTCCTCCCTTGGCAAACAATTTTCATTTTCAAAGAAATACAGATAGCTAACGAAAAATTCCAATATGGCACCATTGGGATTTATTTTTTTGAAATCGTTTTACTTTTTTGGGTTTTATTAAACTCCTTTTTATTAAAAAAATGCGATAATAAAAAATTATTATTTGCTGTCTTATTATTTGCTGTATATGTTACTTTTTCTGTTTTTTGGGCCCCCAACAAAATCTTGGCACTAAGTTACTTACTCCCATTAATTCTGGGAATTTTTTCTTTCTTAATTTTACAAAAAAAGATTTTGAATTTTAAAAAATTTACCTTTGTTTTTATTTTATCAATTTCCCTTCACGGCATACTAGGAATATATCAGTTTTTAAACCAAAGCGTTTATGCCAATAAATGGCTAGGTATCTCAGAACACCTTGCTTGGCAGGGGGGATCCTCGGTATTAGAAACTTCCACCGAAAGATTTCTGCGGGCGTATGGTGGAATGCCTCACCCAAATATTTTAGGAGGATTTTTAATCATTGCCATCCTCTTGGGAATAGGAGCTTATTTAAAAACTTCTTTTTTAGAAAAATACTGGAAGTATTTCCTGTTATTTATAATTCCCATAAATTTTCTCGCTCTTTTGACAACTTTTTCTCGTTCCGCTTTGTTGGCTCTCTTTTTCGGCCTCCTTGTTTTATTTTCTTATTATATCTATAGTAAAAAATTTATTAAAATTAAGAATATTCTATTTTTGAGCATCACTCTCTTTACTATTGGTATTTTATTTTTTTATTTATTTTCTAATCTTCTGACTAATCGCATAAATATATCCTCCCGACTAGAAAAAAAATCAATCAATGAAAGACATTTGCTTATCAAAGAGTCTCAAAAAATCATCACCCAAAAATCTATTCTAGGAACAGGCCTGGGAAATTATACTTACACTATTTTAAAAAATAAAAAAGAAATACCTCAAGAAATTTGGCGTATTCAACCGGTTCATAATATTTATTTACTAATTTTTGCGGAACTAGGAATTATCGGATTCTCTCTTTTCTTATTTATCGTAATTTTTATAATTTATGATTTCTTAGAATCTTTTTCTAAGCAAAATACCAATCGCGTTATTTTTTCCACCATTACCCTCTCCCTTCTTATTCTTTCTTTGTTTGATCATTGGCTTTGGACCACCCATTCAGGAATTATTGTTTTTTGGATACTTCTTGGATTTTCCAGAGAAAAATATATCGGAGACTTTTAAGATCCTATATCTTAATAAATAAAAAAATCTTATGCTTTTTAAAAGATAACAACTCCCCCAACCGAACCATTTTTTATAATAATAATCTTGGGCCTTGAAGTATTGTAACTTTTGTTCATATTTTTTATTCGAACTCTTTCCCTCTAGGTGGTTAACTTCAAACGAAGGAAAATAAATAACTTTTTTGTTTAATTTTTTTATTCTTTTGCACAAATCCACATCTTCATAATAAAGAAAAAAATTTTCATCAAATCCCCCCACTTTCATAAAGTCCTCTCTTTTTATAAACATACTGACTCCGCTTACCCAATCTACTTTAATTTTTTTCAAACTATTCCAAAATTTATTACTCCTTGCAAGACCAGCTTTGCCTTTTAATATTTCAGCCACACTCAAATCTGCTCCCACGCTCCATCTTTGAATCTCTCCTTCTTTTAAAATTTTTGGACCAATTACCCCCACTGACACATCGCTCTCAAATTCATTTATTATATCTTGAATATTATCTGAGACAATACTTGCGTCAGGATTAATAAAACAGATATATTTTCCTGTACTTATCTTTGCGCCTCTATTGTTGGCCTTGGCAAAACCAATATTTTTATTAATTTCTAGCATCCTTATGTTTTCCATGTTTCGATAAGAATTTTCTAATTTTATTTTTTTTTCGTCATTGTTAACAACAATAATCTCAAATTCAAAATTGATTACTTTTTTAAAAATAGAAACGATGCACGTTTCTAAATATTCTCTACTTTTATAATTAAGCACAATAAAGGATACTTCCATAAAACTAAGATTCTATAATAAAATAAATTACGCACTTCAGACTCGGGCTTGTGATGGGATTATTTAAAAAATTTATTTAATTTCTTGATAAGCCTTTCTTACCAAAAGGGCTTTTTCTTTATTTATGCCTCTTTTGATATCGTAGTTATTTTTAACTTTTCTTGCCAATAGGTAACCTTCTATATAAATTCTAATAAAAAAATTAGAATTTTTTCTAAAAAATCTAATGCCTGAAAAAACTAAATAATAAATTTTATTTAAACTTTCTGCGCTTTTTTCAAAATGAAATACACTTGCGACTTTAACTATTTTTAATTTAAAACCGGCCCTTGCTGCCCGAAAAGAAAAATCAGCATCTTCATAATAAAGGAAAAACTTTTCATCCAAAAGTCCAATTTTTTTAAAAACATCTTTCTTTATTAACATGGCACACCCTGTTATATATTGTGTTTCCGATATATTATCCACATGCTCCGCTCTCATTTTTAACCAATTAATTTTTCCTCCAGAAAACCAAACTTTGTCACTATCGCCCCTATATATAACTGGACTCAAAATCCCAATCGCTTCGTCCTTCCGGGCTTCATCAATTAATTTAGTTAGGGAATCTTTTTCTATCAGGGCATCATTATTTAAAAGAAAAACATAATCTGCCATCTTTTCCAAGGCCCATTTTATGGCAACATTATTTCCTGCCGCAAATCCTACATTTTGATTATTTTTTATAAAATTAAACTTTCCAAAAGAAAGTCGTGCCTCCTCAAAGGATCCATCCATAGAATCATTATCAACCACAACTACCTGATAATTGGGGTAGCTTAATTTATATACACTCTCTAAAGTTTTTTTTAAAATATTTTTTCCATTATAATTTAAAATTATAATAAAAACCTTTGGATACTTCATATTTATTTAAAAATGATTTTTATTTTTGACCTGAAAACAATAAAATTTTGACTTCCTTAACCGTAATAGCTCTTGTTAACCATAAAAATAACCCGTAAGTCAAAACACTTCCAATTCCGGCATATGCAAAATTTAAATCACCAAACATCATCAAAAATAAAAACATAAAAAATCCGGATAAAAATATCCTCCCCCATCCCCTCATTGAAAATTTATAATCAACATATTTATGTACGAAATAAGTCGTCAAAACAACCACCAAAAATTCCGTTAATAAGGAAACGGCTGCTGCGCCATTATAAGAATATTTTGGTATAAGAATAAAATTTAATCCTATATTGAAAACTGCACAAAAAGATAAAACATACATTAATTTATTCTGAAGATTGGCAGCCAACAAAACACTATTAAAAAGATTGCCAAAAAATATAAAAGCCAAAGCCACTATCAGTATCCTTAAAACATTTGCTGAAACCGTAAATTCCTCTCCCCCAATTATATTTACCACATCTTCCGCCAAAAAAAATGTCCCAATTACCAAGGGAATTATCATAATAATAAAAACTTTGGCTGTTTCATTGATAACTTTAGCAAATCTTAACTTATCAGAAAAAACATAAACCGATAAAAGAGGTAAAATGAGACCAACCATCATGCCTGGAAAAAAAGTAATATTTTCGATAATTTTATAGGCCATATTATAAATACCCACTGCCTCACTTCCCTTTAAAAAAGATAATATAATAGTATCCATTTTAAAATATAAGAAAGTAACAAAAGCAGATATCCCAACCGGCAAAGACATCTTTAAAAATCTCTTCCAATAAACAAGATCAAACTCCAAGGAAAACTTAATATATTTTCGACTCAAAAACAGAACTGCCCCAAAGGTAAATACTGAGCTAGCTAAAACAGATGAGATAATCGCCAAGAAACCCCAATCATTTCTAACCGCCAACATTATAAAAATAACCTGAAGTATTCTTCCTAATAACTCAGTAATAGTAACTTTATCCATTCTTAAGTTCTTCTGAAATACTCCATTAAAAACCATGTAAGAAGAAGAAAAGGTATAAGAAAGCGCTATGATCAAAATTCCTTTTTTAAGCTCCTCAGAGTAAGGCAAAAAAACAAAAAGCAAGGGCGCTATTATAAATAAAACCAAAGAACTTAGGAGTCTTAAAGAAAAAACATTGCTCATTATCTTTTTTTCATCTGCATTTTGACGGGATATCTCACGAGTAGCCATCGAATATAATCCCAGATCCAAAATAGCTCCAAAAAAAGAAAGAAATGCCAAAACTGTCGCATAATCACCAAAACCCCCTATTCCCAAATATCTGGTAATAAAGCCGATGTTAACCAAAGCTAAAACTGTAGAACAAATTTTAGCAACGGTGCTAGCTGCCACATTATAGGCTATTTTTCGAGCAAGAGCCATTGATTAAATTTTAAAATTCTTTTTATATTAGAGAGATGTCGGTTTTATGACTACCCTTCTGTCATCGTCATTACCCGTGCTTTCTGTCGTAACCTCATCATTGTCAGCCAAAACCATATGTACCAATCTTCTGTTATAAGCTGACATTGGTCTCATAACAACTGCTTTTTTTTCCAAAGCTACTTGTTTAGCTAAAGACTTGGCCAATTCAACCACAGAAGCTTCCTGATCTTTTTTGTAAGAGTTAACATCTAGAATAAATTTTATATTTTCATCAGTTTGTTTTCTTGCCAAAAGTCTCACAACATGCTGCAATGCTTGTAAATTATCTCCATTTTGACCAATTATAAAACTAGCATCTTTCTGAGTTTTTATGTTGCAGATAAATTTGTTATCCTCGTCCTTGGAATCAATAATCTCTACCTCACCCTCAAACCCTATTATTTTTAATAACTTCTCTGTCAAAGATTTTACTATTTGATTATTTTTTTTATCCATAAATTTATTTTTTAGATTCATCTTCCTTTTTAAAAATATACAACTGCTGAAATACCGAAAACAATGTTGAAAACAACCAGTAAATTGAAAGGGCTGCCGCAAACTTAATTCCGATAAAAAGTGTCAAAGCTGGACCTAAAATCATCATCTGCTTATTCATAATTTCTGAGAAATCAGGCTCAGATTTATCGTTATCTTTTTCAATTTTGTTCAACTCCTTGTTTTTCTTACTTTTATTTATCATCAACTTAGTTTGCCAAAATTGAGCCGCTGCCGCCAAAATTGCTATTGGAATACTTGGTTTCAATAAATCAACTAAACCAATAAATGTCTTATTTATCTCCCCGGGATTTTGCACAAAAGAATAAAGATCCTTTCCATCAACCACAAGTCCCGCATCTGAAATATTTATAATCACCCTATAAATAGCAATTAAAAATATCAATTGAATTATTATTGGAAAACATCCCGAAAAAGGATTCACCTTGTTTTCCTTATAAAAATTCATTACTTCTTTGGTTTGCTTCTCTTTATCATTTTTATATTTAGTCTGAATTTTTTTCAACTCTGGCTGTATCTCTTGCATTCTTTTTTGAGATTGAATCTGTTTTTTTGACAAAGGAATAAGAGCTGATTTCAAAAGTATTGTAACGGCAATAATTGCGATACCAAAATCACCTCCCGGTATGACATCATAAAGAAAAATCAAAACATTATAAATTGGTTGATAAATTAATTCGTGAAAAAGAGTAGTCATAATTAAAACTTTTTTGTTTTCTATTTAATAATTAAACGGCCAATTTTTTTCTTCCTTTTTGTCTTCGTCTTTTAATAACTTCTTGTCCGTTAGTGGTACTCATCCTTTCCAAAAAACCATGGGTTTTAGCGCGTTTTCTTTTCTTTGGTTGATATGTTCTTTTTGTACTCATATATTTTTATACATTTTTTAAAATAATTATTTATTCAATGTTCTAAAATTATCATATATATTACTATTTGTCGAGAGGTTTTGCATTTTTATTATTAAAATGCTTTAATTGAAGCATAATCTTAAAAATATGTTTTCAAAAAAATATAAAATTGCTCAAAAAAAAGAATTTGATTTGATTTATAAAAAAAGCACTGTTTTTCACTCTGACTATTTAACAGTGTTTATTTTACCTAATAATTTAGACTATAGTCGCTTCTCTATAGTAGTCCCCAAAGCAGTTTCAAGTAAGGCAGTGGAAAGAAATAAAATAAAAAGAAGATTAAGAAATATATTTATTAATCTTAATATACCTCTCAACTCCCCTGTTGATGCCCTAGTAAAAACCATGCCCGGAATAGAAAAAGTACAAACAAATGTTTTGAAAGAAAAACTCGAAACTCTCTTTACGAAAATTAAAGATATGAAACTAAAAAAATAATATCATACTATTTCAGTATGATTTAAATAAAAAAGAAAATGTTCCACGTGGAACACTCTCTTTGTTCATAAAAAAGCAACCCGAAAGCACTAATTTTTCCCGATAATCCCTATATTTAAAGGGTTTTATTAAAGTTTAAAAACATCTCAAAAAACCACCGAGTGAGATTACTTGGTGTTTTTTTAATATTCATTGTTTCACGTGGAACAAATTTTAATCCAGACATTTATTATGTTCCACGTGAAACATTTTAACTTTTGATAAAAAATTTAAAAAAATTATTTTTAAATTTAATTTTCAGAATAATCATAAAAAGATCTTTATTTAAAAAATATCTCTATATGGTGTTCCACGTGAAACATTGTTACTATTTTGCAAAAAATAATAATGTTTCACGTGGAACAATAACTTATATTTGTTTTATTTCTATACCAAAGAGAGTTTAATTTACCATAAAACCTCGTAAATAAAGGGATTGTGTAAAGTTTTGGAACTTTATATATTATTTTTTAAGCTTGCTATGAATATTTTTTAGTTATATTTGTTTCACGTGGAACAAAATAATCATAAAAAATATCTTTTTGTTCCACGTGGAACATTCAAAAATTATCCACTAAAATAATAAGTTATGAACAGTTTATAGCAAATAGATAATTTCTCGATTTCAAAAATAATATTATTTAAAGTTGCTTTACTAATAAAAAATCTTTTATAATTTAACATCTACCAATTGCTATGTTTCACGTGAAACATTTTATTTATATTAAAATTAATAAAAAATTATTTAAATGTTCCACGTGGAACACTCTCTTTGTTCATAAAAAAGCAACCCGAAAGCACTAATTTTTCCCGATAATCCCTATATTTAAAGGGTTTTATTAAAGTTTAAAAACATCTCAAAAAACCACCGAGTGAGATTACTTGGTGTTTTTTTAATATTCATTGTTTCACGTGGAACAAATTTTAATCCAGACATTTATTATGTTCCACGTGAAACAATAACTTATATTTGTTTTATTTCTATACCAAAGAGAGTTTAATTTACCATAAAACCTCGTAAATAAAGGGATTGTGTAAAGTTTTGGAACTTTATATATTATTTTTTAAGCTTGCTATGAATATTTTTTAGTTATATTTGTTTCACGTGGAACAAAATAATCATAAAAAATATCTTTTTGTTCCACGTGGAACATTCAAAAATTATCCACTAAAATAATAAGTTATGAACAGTTTATTAAATATTTCTTATTTGACTAAATTAACTATTTATTGTGTAATATATAAAGCACCGAAACAGCCTTGCTGTGATTTTAGCATATTTTTAATTTAAAAACATTTTAATATTATTTTAAAAGTTTTTAATCTAATTTATTTCAAACATAAATAGGTAATTAAAGGCTTAAAATAGGAACAATGTCACTTACCTCAAAAGCCATCTTTAAGACAAATATTCTTTCTTTCAAAATTCCTATATTTTTATTATAAAATATTATTTTTACCTCATAATCTTGATCAATAATGACTAGGGTATTTTACAAAAATCTATTTTATGCTAAGATATAAAAGTTAACTTATCCACAGCTTATTAAGTTTTTTATTTTATTACTTTTATTGTTGTTTTGTGCTATAATTTTAAAAAATAATCTGATCACACTTACTTTTATATTTAAACACTTATGAATAACGAAGATTTATGGAAGGCTGTTTTGGGAGAGATAGAGCTTTCTCTTTCTAGACCACAATTTATAACTTGGTTTAAAGACACGTTTATATTATCCAATGAAAATGGAAAGGTTATAATTGGCGTACCTAATGGCTTTTCTAAAGAGTGGTTAGAAAATAAATTTAACACAAATATAATAAAAGCTCTTAAAAATCTTCAAGAAAATATTACAGAAGTTTCTTGTGCTATTTATTCTCCTCAAGAAAAACCCTCACGAAATATAGATGGGGCAGGAAAAAATAACCAAGGGGATCAAACTGTTAATCTAAAAGATACTAAGGTAGTAACTCCTCAAATTAATTTTTTTCAAAATACCCATCTCAATTCCAGATATACGTTTGATAGTTTTGTGATAGGGGAAAACAATGAACTTGCTCGAGCTGCTTGCTACGCTGTTTCGCAAAATCCTGGAACACAATACAATCCACTTTTTATTTATGGTGATGTGGGGCTAGGGAAAACTCATTTATTACAATCCATCGGAAATGAAATACTAAAAAATGATCCAAATAAAAATATTATATATATATCATCCGAAGGATTTACCACTGAATTAGTTAATTCTATCAAAAATCAAACCATTGATAAGTTTAAAAACAAATATCAACAAGCTGATTTATTAATAATTGATGATATTCAGTTTATTTCTGGCAAGGAAAAAACTCAAGACATATTCTTTCATATCTTTAATTCTCTTTATCAACTAAACAAACAAATTGTTATTAGTAGTGATAGACCACCAAGCAATATCCAAATATTAGAGGATCGCTTGCGCTCCAGGTTTGAAGGAGGAATGATTACTGATATTGGTAATCCAGACCTAGAGACCCGATTAGCTATATTACAAACCAAACTTAATGAGAAGAAGTTCTTTTTAAGTGATGAAATCTTAAGATTTATAGCGGAAAATATAAAAAATAACATACGTGAACTGGAGGGGGCACTAAACAAATTAGTGGCTACTTTCGAATTAAACAAAAAAAATCCCACAATTGAAGAAACTAAAAAGATATTGTCTTCTATATTAATATCAAAACAAGAGATTGCTATAACCAAAAAGGATATAATTGAGTCTGTTTTAAATTTCTTTGAAATCACCAAAGAAGATCTAATGAGCAAAAGCAGAAAAAAGAAAGTAGCTCTCCCAAGACAAATTACAATGTTTTTATTTAAAAAAGAATTAAAAATGTCTTATCCTGAAATTGGTGAATATTTTCAAAGAGATCACACCACAGCACTACATGCTTTTAACAAAATATCTAAAGATGTATCTGGTAATTCAAAGATAAATGGTGACATAGAATACATTCTTAAGACATTGCGCTAATAATTTCTTAATAACCTGTGGATAAGTGATGAATACCTGTGGATAAGTATGTTAATTTATACTGAATTCAAATCGTCTACCTGTGAATAAAAGTTATTAATTTTTATTTAAAATGTTTATCCCTGATTCATTCAATACTTATACTTAGGCTTATTGTAAGATTGTAAACAATATATTATCATAATATAACCTGAATACATAAGAGTATTTTAAGTTATCAACAGGTTTTTAATCCCTTAATAGTAATAAATAATAATATATTTATATAAATAAGTATATTATTAATTAATATATACAAATGAAACTAGTTTGTACTCAAGAAAATTTTAAAAAAGCTATATCCATTGTTGATAAAATAACTGCTAAACAGATTACTTTGCCTATTTTAAAAAATATTTTAATTGAAACAAAAGATGGGAGATTATTTTTCTCAGCCACTAATTTAGAGATAGGGATAATAATTAAAATTGGAGCTAAAATAGAACGAGAGGGAAAGATAGCTATCCCATCAAAATTGATAAGTGAATTTATATCTAATCTTCCCCAGGAAGAAAACATTGAAATTGAGCTAAATGGACAAATATTGAATATTAATTGTGGGAAATATAAGGCAAAAATAAATTGCTTAGACTCAGAGGATTTTCCTATAATTCCAGAAAGAAAAGGGGTGTATCAGTTTAGTATTAAAAATGATATATTTAAAGATATTATTAATAAGTCACTGAGTTCAGTGAGTTTGAATGATATTCGAGTTGAATTTACTGGGGTTAATTTATCTTTTTTTGATGAAAAGATTTACTTTGCTTCTACTGATAGTTTTAGGTTGAGTGAATATGAGGTGGGAATTAAGGAAAATGAGGCCTATAAGCAAATAAAAGAAAGTACCGCTATAATTCCAGCTGAAACCCTAAGAGAATTAAGTAAAATATTACATAATAGTAATGATAATGAAGAAACTGTTGTAACTATTGAGAATAATCAGATATTTTTTGATATCGGAGATATTAAGATGGTTTCACGATTAATAAACGGAAAATATCCACCATATAAACAAATTATCCCCAACTCATTCAAAACGGAGATTTTGATAAATAAAGGGGAATTATTGCAATCAATAAAAATAGCGAGTGTTTTTACTAAAAAAACTGATGGGGAAATAAATATAATAATAGAAAATGATAAAAATCTTGTGGTTAAATCTAGTTTACAAGAATCTGGGGAAAATCAAACTGATTTATTGATTGAAAAAACTGGAGAAAATCAAGATTTTGTATTGAATCCTAGATATTTAATTGATGGATTAAATGTTATGGATGGAACCAATATTAAAATTATGATAAATGATAGTTTTTCTCCTATAATATTAAAAATGGTTAATGATAAGGGTGGAAAAACTGTGGATAATTTTATTTATATAATAATGCCTATCAGGAAATAAATGAAAGCAATAGGAAAATTTCTTAAATCTAAGCAGATTGAAAGAAGGAGAGATATTGATAGTGAGAGTGCTTTTTATGTTTTTAAAAACATTATAAGAGTTAAATATGGAGAAATGGGCGTCTTAAATATTAAACCTAGTTATTATAAGGATGGAACAATATTTTTAAAAATCAATAATTCTAATTGGGCTAATGAGATTTGGCTAAATAAACAGATGCTTATAGATGAAATAAATAAAAAAATAGGCGAAAATGAAGTTAAAGAAATTAAGCTTCAATAAAACTAAATATGCAACAATAATTCTGATACTTTTATCAGGATTTTTTATTATGCATGGAGCTTCTTGGGCAAAGGATGAGGATATTATAATTACGGAGATAATGTATTATTCAGATAATGGAGCTGATTGGATAGAAATTTATAATTCAGGAGGTGATGATGTAAATATAGGTGCGTGGAAATTAATAGATGAATATATTTTAGAATTAAGTGATGATGGCGATAGATATTTAAATTGTCATAGTATTAATAATGAAAACAATAAAGATTTTATCATTAAACCAAATGAGTATGTCGTTATAAGTAATGATAAATCGAAAAATTTGTATTTAAAATCTTTAAATCTCAAAAGAGATGGTGAGGATGCTGTTTATCTTAGCAACAATGGTTGCATAAGTTTTGTGGATGAATTTAAATATAATCCAATAGAAGAAGAAATAAAAAAGGGATATTCTTTGGAGTTAGATAATGGAAAATGGAGACATAGTTATAATTTGGGAGGAACACCAGGTGGAAAATGTTCTGAAAAGCTGCCACCAATAGAATATGAAAAAACGATTAAAATAAATGAAATTTTACCCGATCCACAAGACGGTGATTTTGGTGGTGAGTTTATAGAGATCCATAACTTTGGAGACAAGGATATTGATTTGAAAAATTGGAAAATTTTAGATAAAAGTGAAAATTATTTTAATATGGACGGTGTTTTAGGTGCTAAAAAATATGTTGCTTTCTATAAAACGGTATCCCTTAATAACGTTGGTGATGAAATTAGTATAAAAAATCCAAATGATCAGCTTGTGGATAGGGTGGAATATAATAATTCTCCAAAAGGATTTTCTTATAATTTAAATGAAGATAGTGAAAAATGGGAGTGGAGCAGTTCTATGACTCCAGGAGAAAAAAATAAATTCAATGAAAAGAAAAAATATATTAGCGATGTAAGAATAAACGAAATATTGCCTAATCCGAAAAATGAAGCTGATGAATTTATCGAGTTGTATAATTTTGGAAATAATGATATTGAACTGGAGGGATGGGTTCTGAAAGACGGCACTGCGGGAGGTGTATACAAACTTAAGGGGGATAAAAATATAAAAAAGAAAGATTTTTTAGTGATAAATAAAAGTGACTCTGACATATCTCTTAATAATTCAGGCAAAGAAAGTGTTTACTTATTAAACCCAGATGGTGCTGAGGTTGATAGAACTGAGTATGAGGGGGCTAGGGAGGGGATTTCGTACAACTACTGCGAAAAAACAAATAAGTGGCGCTGGAGCGAATTTCTGACCCCTGGAGCCAAAAATGAATTTAAAGAAATAGGGGAAATTGAAATTAAAATAGATGATGATATATACAAAGACATTTATGCAGTCTTTGAAGTAAGTATGGCTGGTGTAAGAGATAAGGATTTAAAGGTAAAATGGGAATTTGGAGATGGAAAAAATAGCTATAAGGCTAAAACTAAACATAAATATTCTAAAAATGGAAAATATGTAGTTAAACTTACCGTTTCTGGTAGTAGTGAAGATATCAAAAAAGAATTTAATATTAAGGTTGATGACTTCCCGGAGAGAAAAGTGAGTATTGTGGCTATAAATCCAAATCCGGAAGGAAAGGATAATGAGAGTGAATGGATAGAACTGAAAAACAAATCAAAAAAGAAAGTTAATTTAAAAAATTGGAGTATTGCGACAGGAAGTAGCAAGAAAAAATTAGTTAACCACCCAATTTACGAAGACTTTATAATTAAAGCGGGAAAAATTAAACAATTGACCAGAGAGTTTGCTAAATTTTCACTTGGAAATAAAAAGGGTTATGTGGAACTGAGGTATCCAAATGGGGAAGTGGCATATAAATTAAAATATAAAAAAGAAGATGGCATTGATGAAAATGAAATTTTTAAGAAAAAAGAAGGCGGCGGTTGGGAGTGGCTTATGGGCAAAAAAATAAGCCCAAATAAAAATGATGATGAGCAAGAAGATGATCTTGAGAATGAAATAGTCGAAGTTGAAGAAAGAAAAGAAGAAGGGGTAATGGATATTGATTTAATAAGAGATATGACATTGGAAGATTTTGGTAAATATTCAGAAAAAGAAAGAGCGAATTTGCTGGATGGATATTTAAAGGAAAAGTTGGTAAGCTTAAATGAAAAATCGGAAAATATTTCCGGTGCTCAGGAACAGGTTTTGGGAGTGTGGGATAATAAAATTAAGAAAATTAGAACAGAAGACGCTTCTTATTATTTTAATCCCAAAAGCAAAGAAGAAAAACATTATTTGATTAAGTTTTGGGAAGAGGTAGTGGAGACGATTTAGAAATTTGCCAAAAAATAAGTTTAATGTTACTGTGTATTTGTAAATAATTTAAAAAATAATGTGCACATTGGTTTTTGTGTTTAAGCGGAACGAATGTGTAGCGAAAAAAATATGGCACTTACAACAAAGCAGAAGGTAAAGGCTACCAAAGAGGTGAAGAGACACGACAAAGATACAGGTTCATCTGAGTATCAAATCGCGCTTTTTACTGAAAAGATTAAAAAGCTAACAGCTCACTTAAAGAAGAATGCTAAAGACTTTCATTCCAGAAGAGGTTTATTGAAAATGGTTTCTAAGAGAAAGAAATTGATGGAATACTTAAAGAGAACCGATGAGAAAGCTTATAAAACTACTATCAAAAAATTAGGTTTAAAGGGATAATAAAAACTTTAAAAGAATGCTTTAGCTGGCATTCTTTTAATTAATAAATAAAATATGGCAAAATTTAAAGAACAAAGAGTGGGAGTTTTGGTCGATGTGCAAAATATGTACTATACTGGAAAAGTTTTGTATAAAAAGAAAGTTAATTTTAAAAACATTTTAAATGAAGCTGCTAACGGACGAAAGCTTATTAGGGCTATTGCTTATGGGGTGAAAACCGAAGAAGGCTTAGAAGAAAAATTTTTTGAAGCTCTAAAGGAACAAGGTTTTGAGGTTAAAACAAAGGATTTGCAAATATTTGCTGGAGGAGCTAAAAAAGCGGACTGGGATGTGGGAATTGCGGTAGACGCGATTAAGATGAGTACGAGCTTGGATGTTATTGTGCTTATTTCTGGGGATGGAGATTATATTCCCATGATAGAATACGTTCAAAATACAACAGGTTGCAGGGTGGAAGTGATTGCTTTTAAGAAATCAACCAGCTCGAAGCTAATTGAAGTGGCAGATGATTTTATTGATTTGTCAGCGAATAAAAAGAAATTTTTGATCTAAATGCGAAATGTAAATAAAAACCCCGATTTAATTCGGGGTTTTTATTTTTTTGTGTGCCGCGGGCGAGACTCGAACTCGCACAGGAAAACCTACCAGTTCCTAAGACTGGCGTGTATACCAATTTCACCACCGCGGCAATATTATAAATTTCTTTGCTTTTTCAAAACAAAATAATAATAATCTATTTTTCAGAAAAAATCAAGAAGAAATAATCATTTTAGCATATTAACATTTTAACATATTAGCCCAGCAAAGAGAAAAACATTATTTAATGTTCATTATTTTGTTGATATGTTAAAGGCTAATGTGCCAAAGTATTTTATTGTGATTGTAATATGGGTAAAATTCTTTCTATCTCTTTTTTTAGGGCGCCTTCGTTTTCATATTCTCCATGATGGCGGGTATTGTCTCCATAAGTTTCCTTTTTTTGATCAAGATGAATATTTATAACCAGAGTAAAAGTATTTTCTACATGAACATACATATGAAAACGAGGATAACCTGCCAAAGCAAGGGGGCGAATAAAACTCATTTCATTTTCAACGTGTTTTTGAAATGAATAGCCTGCTCTTCTTAGGAGGTTAACGGGATTTTTTTGGAGATTTTCAATTTTTAGTTGCATAGATTTATGTAACAGGTTAATTAAAATATGAGATCCTGAATAAGTAAATTTCTAACACTCCTTGCGCCGTTAAGAAATTTTACTTTCCAGGATGACATTAAAGAATAATGGCTTATTAACGAGGGGATCCTGATGCTGCGCTCAGGATGATTTCGCTTTTGGGGCGAAATCATTTTACCCAATATTTGTTTTTAATTTTTTTGTCTTCATCTTTCTTTTTTTCTTCAATTTTTTCTTTAGCTAAAATTCTCAAATTCTCAATATTATCCTTGTCTAGTTCCATAGCTCGTTCAGAAAGATATTTTTTGTTATTTAAACTAGCATCCTCTATTACTTCAGAAAGTAATATATCTAAAATTGTGCCAATTTTTGGCCCCGGTTGGATATTTAGGAGCTTTATTAAATCATTGCCATTGATTTTAAGTTGACCAACAGAAATAGCATCAGCAGAAACTTTTTCTACTATGTAGCGAAAGTGTCTAAGTTTATAAGGCACAGCTTTGGCGGTGCCACTTCCTAGCCTATCGCTGATTCTTACATCAATTAGGTCATTTATATTTTCTAGTCCAACTTTTTGAATGACCCGGCGAACTCCTTTTTCACCAACTTCGTCTACATTATAGTAAAACATGTGATTTTTTACTAAAAGAAGTGTTTTGTCTATAATTTTTTTGGAAAATTTTAGGCGACTTAGGATAGTTTTAGTTTTTTTGGCGCTAATATATTCATGTCCATAGAAAGTGGAAAACTCTCCTTCACCCCTTTTTGATTCCGGCTTTCCAATATCATGCAAAAAAGCAGCGAGGCGAACCTCTAGTTTTTGTGAAGGACATTTTTCTAGGCTGGCCAAAAGGTGCTTATAAACAGTATTATAAGGTCCATAATAATGATGGCGATTTTGACCAACATCAATTGTCTCGTAAATTTCAGGAATAATATAGCGCATTAGGCCAGTTTCTACCAATAGGTCTATTCCCAAACTAGGATTATCAGATAAAATAATTTTTGTAAATTCATCCCCCAGTCTTTCGGCGGAAATAAATTTTAACAGATCTCTATCTTTTTTGATAGCTTCTAGTGTTTTTTCTTCAAGATGCCAATTTTGGGCAGATTCTTTTTCTTTTAATTGGGCAATAAATCTAATAGCTCGAATCATTCTGAGAGCATCTTCATTAAATCTTTCTTTGGGTTCGCCGACAGTTTTAATGGTTTTGTTTTTTAAATCTTTTTGGCCATTAAAAAAATCAATAATTTCAAATTCTTTTTCATCTTTTATATCTAAGGCCATAGCATTTATAGTAAAATCGCGACGACTCAAATCATCTTCTAATTTTTGAGCAAACTTAACTTCGTCCGGTCTTCTTTTGTCGGAATAAGTGGATTCAATGCGATAAGTGGTTATTTCAAGATTTTCGGTGCTCTGGGGATTATCTAAATATTTTTCAGGCACAATAACCGTTCCAAAACAATTTTCATATTTTCCATCAGGAAATATTTCCAATATTTGAGTGGGCGTGGCATTGGTGGTGATGTCCCAATCATTTGGTTTTCTGTCCAGAAGCAGGTCTCGTACACATCCTCCTACCACAAAAGCTTCAAAGTTTTGGGATTTGAGCCTAGAAAGAGCCAATAATACTGTGGAAGGTATTTTTTTAAGCATATTATTATGGTGCCCCCGGGAAGAGTCGAACTTCCGTTTAGTCCACAGTTAGATTTGTTCCCCGCCTGCCATCGCCTGTGCCCCCAGAAAGAATCGAACTTTCATTTAGTCGTTAGGAGTGACTTGTTCTATCCATTAAACTATAGGGGCTCAGGCAAGGGCGGGCAGGTATCCACTGAACTACAGGGGCAAATTTAAATATTATTAAATGCATTTCCAAGATAACATTATAGTAAGAAAAAATAAAGAAGGCAAGTAATCATTAAAACAAATAAACATGAAAACATTATAGCAATTGTAAAAAATGTCAAAATTCAAATGTCTAATTTCCAATAAATATCTAATGATAAAATGTTTTTAATTGTTGTTTTTTGAAATTTGAACTTAGGATTTTATTTGATATTGGAAATTGTAACTTTAAAATTAATTTTTAAATTCTTAAATTCACAAATTCCTAAATTTATACTTTACAAACCTTATGAACTTTAAGAACTTTATGAACTATTCTAATTCGTAGAGTTCTCGACAGTTAAAAAATATTGTGCTAAAATAAGATGTAGATTAGAAATATAAAAAGAAAAATATTAACAATTTTTATTGTTTTTATTGTTTCATTTGGCAAATTATGAATATTCAATATTATGGTCATTCTTGTTTTAAAATAGCTACAAAAGCAGAGGGCAGAGGATCGGAGGATGTAATAGCTTTTATTGATCCTTTTGATAAGAAAGTTGGGCTAAAGCCACCACAGGGAAAAGCGGATGTGGTTTTTGTTTCTCATGCTCATCATGACCACAGTAATGTTGAAGCGCTAAAAGAAAATCCAGTAATCATTGATGCCCCAGGTGAATATTCCGTAAAGGGAATAAATGTTACGGGAATAGATTCTTTCCACGATGATCAGGAAGGCGCCCAAAGAGGCAGAAACACAATTTTCGTTTTAGATACCGAAGATATTCGCATATGTCATTTGGGAGATTTGGGTGTAGACTTAACCATAAAGCAACTGGAGAAAATAGGAGATGTGGATGTTCTAATGGTTCCAGTGGGCGGAAAATATACAATTGATTATAAGGTGGCTGCTGCCATAGCTAAAAAATTAAGTCCATCCATTATTATTCCAATTCATTACAAAATGAAAGGAACGAGTGTTGATATTGCGGATGAAAAAGATTTTTGTAATGAAATGGGCAATTGCCCCAAAGAAAGAGTGAATAAAGTAAATTTAAAGAAAAAAGATTTAGAGGGGAAAAATATGGAGATTTTACTCATGACTGTTTAAAGATATGAATATAACAGATAAAATTGAAGAGATTCGTAGAAAACCTGAACACGAAAGGGTTCGCTATGTTTGGGCAATGGTATCCCTAAGTATGATTTTTGTTATTTTTATTTGGTTTTTTTCCTTTAAGAATATGCTGGGCTCAGACAATAAGACAAATAGCGAGTCAGGACCTATAACAGGATTAGAGCAAGAAAGTTTAGATGATAATAACAGCAACGAAGGAAAATCGGACATCAATTAATTCATCAATTGAAATATAATATTAAGTTTATAAATATATTGAATAATTTTATTATTTAAAATTATTTTTTAATGTTCACATAAAAATGGAAAAAGAAAATATTAAAAATAAAGGAATTCAAAAGCAGGCCATTGTTAAGGAAGTTCAGCAGTCTTATCTAGATTATGCCATGAGCGTTATCGTAGCTAGGGCTTTGCCTGATGTGCGCGATGGACTAAAGCCAGTGCACAGGAGAATTTTGTATTCAATGTGGAAAACTGGATTAAGATCAAATTCTAAATTTAGAAAATCAGCTACCGTTGTGGGAGAGGTGTTGGGTAAATATCATCCGCATGGAGATACTGCCGTTTACGATACAATGGTGAGAATGGCCCAGGATTTTTCCTTGCGTTACCCGCTTATTTGGGGACAGGGAAACTTTGGTTCCATGGATGGAGACAATGCGGCGGCGTATCGTTATACGGAAGCAAAACTCAAGAAAATCGCTGAAGAGATGCTAGTGGATATTGAAAAAGATACGGTTGATTTCGTGCCTAATTTTGATGGGGTACATAAAGAGCCTACGGTTTTACCCGCTAAGCTTCCCAATTTGCTTTTAAATGGTTCTATGGGAATTGCTGTGGGAATGGCGACAAATATTCCCCCACACAACCTGGGAGAATTAATTGATGCCACCATGCATTTGATTGATAATCCAAAAAGTAGCGTGGATGATTTGTTGGAATTTGTAAAAGGACCGGATTTTCCGACAGGAGGAATTATTTATGATCAAAAAAGTATTCGCGAGGCTTATGTTAATGGAAGAGGAGGAATCACTACTCGTGCCAAAGCTGCTATTGTTGAAGCTAAAAATGGAGGGCATCAAATAATTGTTTCAGAAATAACTTATTTAACTAATAAATCAACATTGCTTGAAAAAATTGCTCTTTTAGTTAAGGAGCAAAAAATTCAAGGAATTAAAGGTCTTCGAGATGAATCAAATAAAGAGGGAGTTAGAATAGTTATAGAGCTTAAAAAAGATTCTTATCCAGAAAAAGTTTTAAACAAACTTTACTCTCTGACTGATTTGCAAAAGAACTTTAATGTAAACATGTTGGCGTTGGTAGATGGAATTGATCCGCAAGTGATGAACCTGAAATCAATGTTGGAATATTATGTAACCCACAGAGAGCAAGTGGTAACTCGTCGCACTCAATATGATTTGCAAAAAGCTAAAGACCGAGCCCATATTCTTGAAGGCTTAAAGAAGGCTCTTGATCACATAGATGAAGTTATTGACACCATTAAAAAATCCAAGACTCGAGCAGATGCGCATATAAATTTAATAAAGAGATTTAAATTTTCCGAAAGACAAACCGAAGCTATTTTGGAGATGAGGTTACAGACCTTGGCTGGCTTGGAAAGAAAGAAGATTGAAGATGAATTGAAAGAAAAGAAAATATTGATTGCTAGTTTGGAGGCTATTTTAAAAAGCCGAACTAAATTAATGGGAATTGTTAAAAAAGAACTCCTTGAAATCAAGGATCAATATGGCGATGAAAGAAAAACTCGCGTGATTAAGGGAAAAATTGGCGAATTCAAACAAGAAGATTTAGTGGCTAATGAAGAATCAATTATTACCCTTTCTCAAAGCGGTTATGTAAAAAGAATGAGCCCGGATGTTTACAAAACGCAAAAAAGAGGAGGAAAAGGAGTGATTGGCGCCAATATAAAAGAAGATGATATTATTTCTCAAGTTTATGCAGTAATGGCTCATGACAATCTTTTATTTTTTACCAACAGTGGAAAAGTTTTTCAAACCAAGGCTTTTGAAATTCCTGAATCCACTCGAACTTCCAGAGGACAAGCGTTAGTAAATTTTTTGCAGTTATCTTCTGAAGAAAAAGTAACAGAAATGGTAGCTTTCAATAAGGATGCTGGATTTAAGTTCTTTTTTATGGCCACTGAAAAAGGAAATGTAAAAAAGATTAAAGTAGAAGAGTTTGAAAATGTAAGAAGAAGCGGCTTGATTGCAATTGGTTTAGACAAAGATGATAAATTAAGATGGGTTAAGCTTACGACTGGTACGGATGAAATAATTATGGCCACCTCAGGAGGGCAAGCAATTCGTTTCAAGGAAACTGATGTGCGAGCGATGGGAAGAGGAGCAGGTGGAGTGAGAGGAGTAAGACTTAAGAAAGATGATAGGGTTATCGGAGTAGACGCAGTTTTTAAAGGCCAAGTCGGAAATCAGTTAATGGTAGTGAGTGAAAATGGTTATGGCAAGAGAAGTGATTTGAAACTTTACAAAATTCAAAAAAGAGGCGGAAGTGGAATTAAAACAGCTAGCGTTACCGCAAAAACCGGAAAATTGGTAGGCGGAAGAATAGTAAACGCTGATGAAATTGAAAGTGATCTATTTGTCACTTCCACCAAGGGTCAAATTATCCGCATCCCGCTTAAGAGTATTTCAGTTTTGGGTCGAGCGACTCAAGGAGTAAGAATTATGAATATGAAAAGTGGAGATAAAGTAGGGGCTTCAACGATTATTTAATAAAAAAATTCAAATAAAAAAAACCACCTAAATTTAAGGGTGGTTTTTTTATTTTTTAAATTAGCTTGAATTTTTAATTCTCCAGTGCTAGAATCAGTGAGAAGAGTTCCAATTACTGTGAACCGTTAACTAAAAACTAAGCACAAAACTATATGTCAGGACATAATAAATGGTCAAGTATAAAACATAAAAAAGGAATTAATGATGCTAAAAGAGCCAATGTGTTTACCAAAATTGCCAGAATGATAAGTATCGCTGCGCGCGAAGGGGGTGGGGATTTGAGTTCTAATTTTAAATTAAAAATGGTGGTGGATAAAGCCAGAAGCGTAAATATGCCCAAAGATAATATTGAGCGGGCCATCAAACGCGGAACAGGAGAGCTTAAAGATGGAAATATAATAGAGGAAATAATTTATGAAGCCTATGGTCCATCTCAAGAAGCGATGCTGATAAAGGTGGCAACGGATAATAAAAACAGAACTTTCGGAGAAGTACGCAATATCTTGACTAAAAACGGAGGAAAAATAGTAACCGCTGGTGCAATTAGTTATATGTTTAATCAGGTGGGGGAAATTGAAATAAGCGTTAAAGAAGCTGATAAAGAAGATATAGAAATGAAGCTTATCGAAAGCGGAGCGGAGGATTTTAGCTTGGAAGACAACACGGCTTGGGTTTATACAAAATTGAGTGAATTGAAATTAGTCAAAGAAAACTTAGAAAAAGAAAATCTTCAAATATTAAATGCTGAACCTTCATATGTCGCCACACAGAAAAAAGAAATTACGGAAGAGGAAAGAGAGAAGTATGAGAATTTACTAGAAAAGTTGGATGAAAATGATGATGTAGTGGAGATTTATGATGATTTGAAATAAAACTTTTTAAAGCCGCTTATCAAATAGGCGGTTTTTTATTTGAAAAAAATAAAAAGGGCAAGAAGATTAGATTATCTTCTTGCCCATGAACTACTTTAGTAAGCTAGCTTAAAGGCCTGACTCACTAAATCTGTGGCTAGACTTGTTCTAGAAAGTCTTTATAGATTTTGATTAACACCTCTTTTTTGATAGGCGTTGAAAGTACTGGATAAGAACAATCCGATTGCAGAAATGTCTTATCTATAATCCAGTTGTTATCAACACATTGTCGATAAAAACGTGTTCCCGGAAAGGGGGTAATAAATGCCACATAGGTGTGCTTTATAAACCCCCTGTTTTTGATAGTTAGGTATTTGATTAGAGATTTTTTTAGCTCACCTTCAGTTTCCCAGGGATAGCCAATCATTAAACTACACCAGACATCAATGCCACTTCTGTAGGTTTTTTCTATCGCACTCTTTATTTGATTTGGCTTTACTCCCTTGCCTAACTTTCTTAGAGTTTTCAGGTTCATAGACTCAGCTCCGAAAAACAACCCGTTGAGTCCTGCCTCTTTCATTAGTTTCAAATTTAGCTTTTCGTTTGAAACATCATCCACTCTAGCAAAAACCCTCCATGTAATTTTGTTATTCAACCCAGTCTGAATCAGCCCCTTACAAAAATCTTCCATTCTTTGGGTATCTGTGGTAAAAAGCTCATCGCAAAAAAAGAACGATTTCCTTTTGTACTGATCATGCAGAAATTTTATTTCCTCCAAAATACGCCTCGCAGAATTTTTAGCTACATTGCCAGGGTTTGAGACTGGCGTAGTACAATAGCTACATCTAAATTTACATCCCCTGGTAGTGTGCATATATTCCAGGTTCGATGCTTCATCTACGGAATGATACTTCTCATAAGGCAGGTCACTGCGATCTGCCGTTGGAAGAACGTCCAGGCACTTTACTCTTTCAATTTTCTTTGTAATATATATTACGTTAGAATTTTGAAAGACAGTGCCATGAACCCTTCGCATACTATGACCGTCTCGAATGTTTTTTGCTAGTCCCGTTAGTACCACCTCTCCTTCAAAAGGAATCAGAAAGTCGATACACTGATTTTCTCGAAGCGTTTTTGTCATTAACCGAGAGCCATATTTAGTTTCATCGACATATATGCCAGTAATATGCTCTCCTCCGAAAACAATTTTTATTTCAGGTCTTGTATTTTTTAATGCTTTAGCTAGAGATGCGGCATTTGAAAAAACACAACTCATCACCGAAAAACCAACTAACATCGGACTAAATTTTAATATCTTTTTAACCAGCTCATCATTAGTTTCATCAATTTGATGAAATATTTTCACATCCTGAAAACCTTCTTTTAAAAGATAGGCTTTAAGGAAGCAAACACCAAGCGGTGGCCGCGCAACATTGCCCATGCCACTCATATCCTTTTTGCCATTTGGTACAACCAGTGCTATTTTCATAACTCATCTCCTCTTTTATTAATTTGTAAAAGAAATTTTTTCCTACAAAACCACAATTATTTATGATTTTGATAAGAAGGGCAAGAAATGTTTGTTGACATTTCTTGCCCAGTGAACCGTTGGGAAGTTTTTTTTCGAGAAACTTCTAGAAACTCGGTTGAGGTTAGGCTAACAAATCAGGCATCCGTTAATACGAGGGTTGTCCACCAAGTTCTCAAATTGTTTCCCTTGGCAAAATCGATCTCCCAATCTTCCTCTAAAAATCGCTCCTCCTTTATAGCTTATGCCCAGGATTTCTTCATAGCCAATGCCAACTTCTGTATAATTTTCATTGTAATCCATTACTCCTCTCCCGAAAGAGCGAGGTCTCTTATATTTCCCATCTAGTGATACATCAGCAGCTTCTTCAAGAAATACTCTCTTACTACTATAATGGCGACCAACTCTCAAAAACTGTCCCGCGATTCTTGTAATGTAAGGGTTTGGAGTAGCGGCTGATACGGTACGATAAATAATGATTTCTTTTCCTGCGCTGTCTACAATCGTATTAATAATCGTTTCTTCGCTGATACTGTTATCATAGAGATTGAAGATTTCTTCATCAGTGAATACATGGCTAGTGGCTATTTTGCCGGTGAATAACAGATCATACTCAACCCAGTTACCATCAACAAGACGAAACATTTTGAAATTAGAATCAGACATGGCGCTCTCCTTGTAGAAAGGTTTTGCTCGAAAGTGAGCTATGATTTCAAAGAACTTGTTATTACGAGTTAGTTGTTTAATCCAACTTCATCGTAACAATGTATAATAGCATCTTTTTGGTTGATTGTCAATAAACTTGTCAAATAATGTCAATTTAATAAAATTATTTTTGCGTTAGAATTGAAAAAGCCTTTATTTTATTGACAAAAATAGTTATTTTTGATATACTTTAATTATCAACCATTTTATCGACAAAATAACATTATGTTTAAAAAAGAGCTCCAAAAATTGAATTTTGACGAAAAAGAAGCGGATGTTTATCTAGCTTTATTAGAATTGGGCGAAGCCAATATTGAGCAAATAGCAAAAAAATCGGGGGTTAAAAGAACCACGGTTTACTATGTGATTGAAACGCTCAAAGAAAAGGGCTATATCGAAATGTCTAAAAATGGCAAAAAAGTGCTTTATTATGCCCTAAATCCAAAAAAAATAGGAGAAAACCTCGAAGAAAAGAAGCTTATTTTTGAAAAAATCATGCCCGGATTGTTGTCTATTACCAATGATATAGAAAAAAAGCCAAAAATCAGATATTTTGAAGGAAAAGAGGGAATTAGAGAAATTTATAAAGATACTCTTAAATATCACGATCAGGAAATGCTAGTTTGGACAACTGAGGATATCTTGGAATATTTTGATGTGGATTGGTTGTGGAATTATTATGTGGTTAAAAGAGTGGAAAATAAGATTTGGCAAAGAGCCATCGCCCCTGATATCGAATATGCTAAAGAATTGCAAGAAATGGACACGGAGCATCTTCGACAAATACGCTTTTGTTCCAGGGATAAATACCCGATGTATGTCGATGTTACCCTTTACGGAGGACGCTTTGTGGGCATAATGTCATTTAAAGATGGACTGGGACTCATCATCGAATCCGAAGGAATTTATAAAACCTTAAAAAGTATTTTTGAAATGAATTGGTTAATGCTTCAGTAAAGCTTAATATAATAAAAAATCACCTAAATTATTTAAAAGGGTGGTTTTTTGTTTGAGAAAAATAAAAAGGGCAAGAAGATGAATTCATCTTCTTGCCAATAGCTTTATTCATCCTCTTCGGAAGTAATGTACTTCCAGAGAGAATCTATTGTAATATCGAATTGTGCCAATTGCGACCCACCACCCTTGGGCCATTTAATCACAAAAGATGGCATTGATCCACTCCTCGGGTCATAGAAACGTTCGCCAAAAAGTTTTTCGGTAAATTTTTTACCTTTAATGCAACCTTCGCAGTGATCATAACGTTTACAACCTTCGTCTTCATAAATCGTAATACATCCCAGGTTATGATAAAAGGGATTGTGATTTATTACTGGAGCTACTCCATATTTGCTCCAATACTTCAAGAGGTTGTGTAGAAATACGGCAGCCTCCTTTCTTCCTGAAAATTCAGGGATCTTTGCTCCTCGTAGTTTATAAAAACAATGGTGGTATGGATAACATTTGGTAAGAACCTCAGCTCTGTGTTTATTTGCATATAGAGGATTGCTATATTTTTCTCTTTCCCTGAATTCTAGCATATATTCATCAAGAGGTATTAATACCATAAATTTTTCAACTGTATCTTGAAATTTCAAAGAGATATTCTGGATGGCGGTAGTATTCATAGTGCTTCTCCTTTTTGGAATGTTTTACCCGACGGTGGGTGAATGTGATAAATTTTTAATGAACTATTGTCCAGTTGCATGACTGGATTCTTCTTCAAAACTACAAATAATTTATAGCTTTGATTGAAGGGGCAAAAAGATTGGATCATCTCCTTGCCCGTGAACTTATTTATCACCTCCCTTGAGAATGGCAATTCCACCGTAATGATTATTGATGTCTAACATATATCCAGTAGCACCCAGTCTTCCCATATGCTGATATCCTTCCCATTTTGAGTAGTTGAACCACTCAAAGTCCCAAGCCATACGCACTTCCCCAAGTTGGATCATTTGCTGTACATATCGAATAGCTGGAACAAGAATATTTCCAACAGTATCCTGACATTGGGTTCCTGGAAAAATAAGAATATAATTTCCCCATCTATTTCGCATGTCTTCAAACTCTTCATCATTAGCGTTGTTTATTTGCGGTCCGAGACCTTCAAGCAAATCTTTGTAGCTCATTCCATCTGAAAGTGTCAATGCATCTTCCCACTTAATGGGAGTTGCTTTTAAATCGGAAATATTTTTAGTGTTTCCAACGTTATTATCTTTTATGACGGTCCAATCTTTATTAATTTTCATGGTTTTCTCCTTTCGAATTTTGAACCCTTAAATGGGCGAGGTGATAAATTGTGAATGAACAGGTGTTAAGATGTGTTTGTTTGTTATTTCATCTTAACAAGTAAGTATAGCATGAAAAGGGCAAGGGGTCAATAATTGTGTCTAGTAAATATTTACTTAAATAACCAAAAATCCTTATAAAATAAGGATAAATTATGTAATACTGAGATGATATTTTATATTTGTCAAGATTATTGACTATTTTGGGAATGTGTGATAAAGTAGGGTTATTGAAGTGAGAAAGCTACGTTTATTGGGTTTTTATTAATGTTAAAAAATTAGGCTGGGCAGAGGTACGACCTCGGGGACAAAAGAGGTCGGACCTCTTAGAATATGGATTGGAGTAATATTAAACGAGATTGTCACGGTTGTTTCGAGTGCGAAACGCCCTCGCAATGACACAAATTGCTTAATAACTCAAAACCTAAAACCTAAAACCTAAAACCTAATATCTAAACTATGAATAATTTAATTGAACCATTAAAAAACCTAGGATTATCCGAAAAAGAAGTTTTGGTTTATTTGGCGTTGTTGCAATTGGGCTCAGCCACTCCTTACCAAATCGCCAAGAAATCAGGCATAAAACGTCCCACCGCTTATGTAATTGCCCAAGATTTGATTAAAAAAGGATTAATCGTGCATGTGCCCGGCGAAGAAAAGAAACGCTATATCGCCAAATCGCCAGAAACTTTTATTGAAGAACATGAAGAAAAATTATTGGCAGCCAAAAGAATTCTACCGGAACTTAAATCCTATCAAAAGGGAATAGAAGAAAAGCCTAGTATAATGTATTTCGAGGGGATGGAGGGTTTGCGCCAAGCTTACAAATATAAAGAAAAAGACTTGCATAATAAAGAAATAGTGGGATTTTTTGCGTCCAATGAAGATGCCACGCCCGAAGTTAATGATTTCTTTTTGGAATGGAATGAATATAAGGAAAAAAATAATACCCGAGTGAAAGGAATCACAGTCGATACACCGCTTTTAAAATCTTTTGGTAAATTTATTAATAAAGGCATGCACACCATTACGGCAAAATTTTTGCCAGAAAGCATGTATAGTGCTAAAGTTTCTATTGAGGCTTGTGATGATAAGTTTGTCAGAATTTTTCTTTATGAAAGTGTAGAGACTTTGATTATAGAATCACCCAAGCTTACTACGGCGGTTAAAGAAATATTTGAGTTGGTTTGGAAAAGTTTGGAGGGGAAATATGATAGGCCGGAGAGTTGGGGGTCAAACACGGAACACGAAAACAAATGAGCATGAAAATAAGTGAACATTAAAACATCAGTAACTCATCGCTGACCCCTTTATAACAAAAAACGTGTTTGTCTTTGCGATGTTTAAATTATCTCTAAAGATGATTTAAAACTCCTGACGTGGCAATCTAGGAATATATTTAATTAAGAGTTCTATTTTTCTGGACTGCCACGCAATTTGAGAGTACTCAAATTACTCGCAGAGACGAGTAAAAAAAGATATAAGAGAGGATGCTAAGTGAGGAGTTATATAAAAATGTCTTTGCAAATATTGAGTACCCCAGTTATACAACGGGGTAAACAATATTTACTCGCAAAGACAGATAAACAAAATATGAAAAAAATAAAAAAAGATTTAGATATAGTAAGAATATTGGGGATTGATCCAGGAACGGCGACGACCGGCTGGGCGATTTTGGAACAGCACAACAAAGAATTGGTACCAGTTGCTTATGGGCATATTAGTACTTCGCCTAAGGACTCTACCTGTCAGAGATTAAAGGAGGTGGCGCAAGATATCGATGAAATAATTAAAAAATATCAACCCACCGAGGGGATTATAGAAGATCTTTTCTTTTTTAAAAATGTTAAAACCGCCATGAAGGTTAGCCAGTCTCGAGGAGCAATAATGTTAACCTTGATTAAGGCCGGACTTGGTATATTTGAATATACTCCGCTTCAGGTCAAACAAGCGGTGACGGGTTATGGGCGAGCAGATAAAAAACAGGTGCAGTTGATGGTAAAAAACATTTTAAAATTAAAAGAAATTCCTACCCCAGATGATACAGCGGATGCATTGGCAATTGCGATTTGTCATATGCAAAGTAGAGTTTTTGCTATAGCTAAGGAAGAAAGCAGAAAATAAAAAGTCCTTAAAGTTCGTCAAGTTTATAAGGTTTATAAAGTAGGAATTTGAGAGTTTGGGAATTTGAGATTCCTCCACTTCTAAATTTATGAGTACATAAATTTATTCGGTCGGAATGACAGGTGGAATTTATTCGTAATTCGTAGGGAAATTGTATTGACAATGGGCCAAATATAGGTTACTATCATAAATCGTGTTTGGTGGTATAATCAATTGTAGATAAGTAAAAATATTTTTAAAAAGTTTAAGTTTATAAGCGTAGAAAAAAAATATGAATGCCAATAATTTAATTGATTACTTTGTTTCTCAGGGGGTGCCACAGGAAAGCATCTTATTAATTTTAATGCTCCCAGTGGTGGCGACCTTGGTGGCTTTTTTTCGTCAGGTGGTGGGAATTAAAGCATTTGGTATTTATACTCCTTCAATTATAACTTTTGCTTTTTATGCCATTGCGCAAGAAGCTGGCTCCAAGGGAATAAAATATGGAATCGCTATCTTTATCAGCGTGATTTTGGCAGGCATGGGAACGCGTTATATTTTAAAGAAATTAAGAATGCTTTACTTGCCCAGAGTAGCTATAACCTTAAGCGTGGTGGCTTTTGTGATTTTGGCGATTTTGGTAATGGGCGGATATTTCCAGAGAACTGGTTTGGCCGCGGTTTCAATTTTTCCACTTTTAATCATGATAACCATTGTGGAGAAATTTGTAGCGGCACAAATAGAAAAAGGCAATAAAACTGCTTTTATTTTAGCTATCGAAACGCTTTTTATATCTTTGATAATTTACGTAATTATTAGTTCAAGACTTTTGACCAGTTTGATTTTAGAATATCCATGGGTAGTTTTATTAACTGTGCCTTTTAATGTCTTCTTGGGAAAATGGACCGGTTTGAGATTGACGGAATATTGGAGATTTCGCGATGTTTTAAAGAAAATGTGAATTTAGCTTGTAGTTTATAGCTATTAGCTTTTAGTAATTGGCATATTTTTGGAGAATGACGAAAAATAGTTACTAATCGCCTAACTACTAGTTGCTAATTACTGATTACTTATTTATGTTTAATGTTATAAAAAATAGAAATAAACTTTTGGGGATGAACGCAAGAAATCTCCGTTTTATTCGTCCCAATAATCCTAAAAAAGCTATCAGGATTGCCGACGATAAATTGTTGAGTAAAAAAGTTCTTAAAAAGGGCGGAATTCCTGTGCCTAAGTTAATAGCTAAAATTAAAAACTCCGAAGATCTGGATAATTTTAATTGGAATAAATTACCCAATAGCTTTGCCTTAAAACCCACTAAAGGTTTTGGAGGAGAGGGAATCATTGTGGTTTACGGAAAAAAGAAAAATCGTCCCGATGCTTGGATTAAGGCTGATGGATCCATTATTACTATTGAAGACTTTAGAAACCATGTCCGCAATATTCTAGACGGAAGCTTTTCTCTTTCGGGAGTGCCAGACACTGCTTTTTTTGAAGAAAGATTGCGCTTGCTAAAATTATTTAAACCATATTCTTTTAAGGGAATTCCGGATATTCGTGTAATTGTCTATAATAAGGTGCCCGTGATGGCGATGCTTCGACTTCCAACCCGAGAATCAGGTGGAAAAGCTAATTTACAACAAGGGGCGGTGGGCGTGGGAATCGATTTGGCTAACGGAGTAACAACGACAGCCGTACAGGGCAAGAAATCTAAAATTATTGATACCATTCCCAATTCTCGTTTGAATGTTTCCGGTTTAAGAATTCCTTTTTGGCGAGAGATTTTAGAATTGGCGGTTAAGACCCAGGAAATTTCCGGTTTGGGATTTTTGGGAGCGGATGTGGCAATCGATAAAGAGCGCGGGCCGGTTTTTTTGGAAGTAAATGCGCGGGCCGGTCTTTCTATCCAAGTGGCCAATCAAGCCGGACTCCAAGAAAGAATGGAGAGAGTCGAGGGGTTAAAAATAAAAACTATCAAACGCGGAGTAAATGTGGGGATGGATTTGTTTGGAGGAGAAATTGAGGAGGAAGTAGAAGACATTTCCGGACGAAGAGTGATTGGTATTGTAGAAAAAGTTAAATTGACAGGAAGGCTCGAAAAAGAGCTGGAGGCAGAAGCCAAAATTGACACTGGCGCTGGTTTTACTTCCATAGATACAGAATTAGCCAAGAGTCTCGGTTTTGGAAAAACAGTCGAAGCTTATGAAAAATTAAATGTGAAATATGAAGATATCAAAGATTTAACCGTAAAAGAAAGAGAGTCTATTTTTAAGGGCATTCCTTATTTGGAAACAACCGCCATCGTGCACTCTTCTCACGGGACAACCTATCGGCCCATGGTAAAAATAAAAATAGTCATGGACAAAAGAATTATATATTCAAGAGCCACTATTATAGACAGGGCGCATTTAAAATATTCTATAATTATAGGCAGTAAGGACCTGGGAAGGTTCTTAATCGATGTTAATAAATAGAAAGTAAATAAATTCCAGCTAAATGGGGTGTGGGGCACCACGATTTAATGGGATAATAAATATGAAAATATCATATATATCAAAATCAGATTCATGGAATGATAAACAGATTGTAAAGGAAGCTAAAAAAATGAATGTCAATTTAAAAAAAATAGATATCAAAGACTTAAATGATCCTAAAATTTTTAGTTCCCTGGGGGATATAATTTTATGGAGATCCAGCTCGCTTGATCCTAAGGCGGGAAGGACAACCTTGTTGAGCATTTTGATTAAATCGAAAAAGAAAGTTATTAATCGGAGCATTATTGATTATCCTGGTGTTATATTCAAGCAATTTCAGCAGGCTTACGTTAAAAACTCAGTAAAAAAAATAAATACCATACCGACATTTACCTTTTCTTCCATTGGGGATTTAAAACATTATATTTCCAAGGAAGAATTAAAAATGCCATTTATAATGAAGCCGAATCTAGGCGCCAAAGGGGTGGGCGTTGAATTGATTTCTAAAGTAAGTGATTTAGACAAAGTAAGCGAAGAAGATGTTAAAAAAAATGTTTTTCAAAATTTTATAAAAAATAATGGCGACTATAGAGTATTGGTCATAGGAGGTAGGCCAATTGGGGCGATGAAGAGAATTGGAAAAGAAAATTCTTTTGTTAATAATGTTTCTATGGGCGGAACAGCCGTTCGGGTAACTGACAAAAAACTGGAATCAAAACTATTTGAAATTGCCTCTCAGGTAGCGGCTACCTTTAATCTGGGGTTTTGCGGTGTAGATATTATTAAAAACATTGACAATGGTGAATTATTTTTTTTGGAACTTAATACGGTTCCACAATGGGAAGGTTTTCAAAAAAGTACGGGCATAAATGTTGCCAGGGAATTGCTTTTATATTGCCAAGAAATTTTTAACAGTAATAATGAAAAAACTTCGACGCTGATTAAAAATTGTTATGATAATCATTATGAAAAATTGGCTAATAAAAAATTTCACTTTGCTACAAGGATGTTTTTGTGGACAAAAGAGCAAAAATATCTGGACAAGCTAAAGGATCTAAAAGAAGATTACTATGGAAAAGATGATGAAGCTTTGAAAAGAATTTTTCAAAATATAATAAAAAATAAAGAGGTATATCAAAAAAGAATTTATAACGGCAAGGATTTTAGAAAAAAATCAGCTGATAAATTTCCTCTTTTGGGAGCCTATAGTGAAATATTATTTCGCAATTTGATGAGTAAAAATATTTTCAACAGAGATTTGCGTCCAATTATCAGGGAATTAATTGAGGATAAAGATTTTTTGGAAATAAAAAGAAGAATGCTGGATAATAAGGAGGATATATTAAAGCTATCAACTTTTTCAGCTAATTATCTTTATTTCCTTGAAGATTATTTTGAAAAAAGCGAAAAAACAGAAGTCGATATCAAGCAAATTTTGGATATAGTGGAAAAAGATATAGAAGCTAAGATTCCAAGCGACATTGAGCTAATAAGAAACAACTTATATTTTATAACGCATTTAATTATTGGGGCTACAAAGTTTTACGCAAAGCCCATACAGCAAGATCTAAAAATATTTCAAAGATTGCTGGAGATAGCCCAAAAGATTGTTGCGGACAATTATTTCAGCTTGTCCCTGGATACGAAATTGGAGTTATTAGTTTGTGGCAGATTGGTTAACGCGCCAATAAAATTGGAAGAACTTATCAGAAAAGAAGCGGATATGTCTTTATCGGAAATAAATAATTTTTTGATAGACAGGATGAATGGCAGGAGCGACTTGTCGCCAAAAAGTTTTTTGGGCTCAGAGCATAGGAATGTTTTGTATATAATGATTAATTCATAATTTTTTAGAGTAAATATCAATAAATAGTATGATCAGTAAAAGAAAGATAGTGATTTTTAATGTGCATTCAGAGAGTAAGCGCTTAGTGCGATTTAAAGAAGAGGCCCGAAAAAAAGACTTAGATGTTTATGTGGTTAATTCTTATAGCTTATCCTTAACAGATCGGGGAATTTTTCACAACGGAGAGGAAATAATTTTTAACAGAGGCGATATTGTTTGGTTTGTAGCCAATCCAACTATTAATCATTATTTGGCGGGATGCCTGCACAAAAGATTTGAAGATCAAATAGTAATTTGGCCTAACGCACAAGCAATAGATCTTTCTGATAAGTATTGTGCGAGCGTTTTTTTTAGCAATATTAATATTCCTACTCCTAAAACAGTTTTAGTAAACAGTTTTGATGAAGAAAAAATCAGTCTATTGGCCGAAAAATATGTAGAGGGCTTCCCTTGTGTTATAAAAAGCTGCAGAGGTTCCATGGGCAAAAATGTGGCCATTGTGCATTCTTCTCAAGACGTGGTAGCTTTTATCAATAAATCTATTGGCGCAAAAAACATAGTTCCTCTCAAGAGAAGTTCTTATTTATTGCAAGAATTTATAAAAGAATCAGCAGGGTCTGATTATAGAGCCTTATGTTTGGGAGGGAAAATATTGGGCATAATTAAACGAACAGCGCAAAATGGAGATTTTAAAGCCAATATATCTCTAGGCGGTAAGGCGGAAGTTGTGGAGGCAAATAATGAGATAAAAGAAATGGCCACAAAGATAATGAATGAAGGGCAAATTTCTTATGCGGGAATCGATTTTATTAAAAGTAACGGCGGTTATCTAGCAATAGAAATAAACACCTCGGCTCAATTTAAGGGATTCGAAGCCGCTACCGGCATAAATGTTGCCGAAAGAATATTGGAAAATTTGCTAAAAATGTCAGATGATAAACATGAAAATTAGTATTTAAAATTTAGATTTAAAATAAAAAAATGAGAGAAGGCAGATTTGGAGAAATTAAAGCTCGTCGCAACGAGATAGTCGAAAATTTAACCGAAGAAAGCGACAAAAAAGACAAGGGTCTTATTAGAAAAGAGACTTTTCTTATTAGTGAAGAAAAAGATAAAAATTTGCCAACCGAGGAGAAGAAGGAGATTTCCGACAGGATGATCAATAGATATTTTTTGGATTATGGTATTAGTAAGATAGGTAGCAATACTTGCGTTGATGCAATTCATTCACAAATGGCTAATACCGGGGAAATAGTGCGAATTTTAAAACAAAAACCACAATGGAAAGATACTGATTCAGTCGAAATAATAAATAAAGGCGTTGCAATAGCTGAAAGCATTGCGTTCATCAGAGAAAATAATCCCCAAAGAGATATTTTTTCTATCATTAGTGAACTAAGCAAAAAATATGAAGAGGATAAATTATCGGTAGAGATTTTGAAAATAAAGGGACTTCATGAAGATTATGTGGGCTCTTTGGCAAAAACGGTCGCAGAAAAATCAGACAGCTCTTACTATATCGCCAGAAAAACCAGAAGATTTATGGATGCTAATCGACCTGAAGATGTGAGGAGGATATCAGATAAAAATAGTAGAGAAGAATTTGGGCATGGTTATTATAATGCTCAATATCAATTAATAAAAAAGTTTTCTGAAAATTCTCAAGATTACCAGGAAAATAATAAAGAGTTAATAAAACCATTTTTGCATATTTCATTGCATGGAAAATCAGATAAATCCGATGATGCAGGAGATATTATTATTTCAAACGGCTTAAGAAAGGGAAATATGCCATGTGATCCGCAAATAGCCCGTTGGTTTTCCGATAAACTTAACGATAAAATCAAAGAAAGAGGCTTGATAAAAGATAATAATGATTATTATTTTTCTGGGGTGGCTAAGGAAGGAGACAGATTTTGCGGAAACATAGTGCATACGGAGCGTCGTTTTGGAAGCAAAACTTTTAATGCTTTGGGAAGCAATTATCAATACATACAAGTTGAACTGTGTTTGCCTTTAAGGGCAAAACATTTTCCAGAATTGCAGGATATATTGGGGGAGATTCTGATTGAATTTCAGGAACAATTTGTAAATTCTGAAGATTTAAAAACTTTCCTGCAGTCAAAAATGACCCCAGAGGATAAAATTCGCCTTGAAGGTAATCTTTATACTGAAGCAGCATATTTTTCGGACATACCCCAAGGAGTAATTCAGTTGAGTGAAAGTTATCGGCTAGCTTTAGGTGTTGAAGTTGGAGAAAAAGTATTAGTAAATAAAAGGGAATTTGTAGTGAAAGCTACTGAAAAAGATAAGTTGGATCTAAGAAAACCAATATTAAGTTCCAATGAAAATTTTTCCAAAGAAGTAATAATAGAAAAAGTAGTTCTTTAATTAGTCTTTTTTGGTTTAAATTTCGTCAAAATTGAAAAGCATTGCGCGATAGGTTAAAAGTTTGATAAAATGGAACATGTGGATTAATATGTTAATTTTTACGCAATGAGAACTTTTGTAGCAAAAAAAATAAAAAACCAAGATGGCAAAGTCGTTTGGTGGAAAGCATTTTTGATGTTAATTTTTTTTGGATTTTTAACTGGAGTTGTGGCAGTGGTGGGTGTTTTTGCCTATTTTGCCAAAGACCTGCCAGATCCCAATAAGGTTAATAAAAGAGTGGTGGCTGAATCAACTAAAATTTATGATCGAACAGGTCAGCATGTTTTATATGAAATTCATGGTGAGGAAAAAAGAACCCTTATTCCCTTTGAAGAAATGCCCCAAAGCATACGCTATGCCACGATTGCCTCAGAAGATCAAGATTTTTATTCCCACTATGGAATAAAGTTTTCTTCTATTGCCAGAGCGGTAATTAAAGATATTTTAAATAGAGGAGCCTCTCAAGGGGGTTCAACGATTACTCAGCAATTTGTAAAGAACTCTATTTTAACTTCCGAAAAAACAATCACTCGAAAAATAAAAGAGGTTATTTTATCCTTGGAAATAGAACAACGATTTTCTAAAGATGAAATATTGAGAATGTATCTCAATGAAATTCCCTATGGTTCCAATGCTTATGGAATAGAATCAGCTGCTCAAACTTTTTTTGGCAAACACGCCAAAGAATTGGATTATGATGAGGCAGCTGTATTGGCTGTTTTGCCCAGAGCAACCACTTTTTTCTCTCCGTTTGGCTCACATACCGATAGACTAAAGGTAAATCAAGAAGCCGTTTTGGATAAAATGGCGAATCTTGGTTATATTTCCAAAGAAGATGCAAAGAAATATAAAGAAACAGATGTTTTAAATAAAATTACAGTAAAAAGAGAAAATATAAATGCACCCCATTTCGTGATGTATGTTAAGGAATATTTGGACAATAAGTATGGTGCCAGAGAAATGGAAGAGGGCGGAATGAAAATATTTACTACACTGGACTGGGATAAGCAACAAATTGCAGAAAAAGCCGTAAGGGAAGGCGCCGAAAGTAATAAGGAAAAATGGAATGCAGAAAATGCCGCCTTGGTTGCCATTGATTCAAAGAACGGCCAGATTTTAGCGATGGTGGGATCTAAAGATTATTTTGATAAAACTATTGATGGCCAGGTGAATGTGGCTATCAGAGATAGGCAACCTGGCTCATCTTTTAAGCCATATGTTTATTTAACTGCTTTTGCGAAGGGGTATTTCCCAGATACTATAGTTTATGATGTCGAAACAGATTTTAATAAAGGAAGTGATGACAATTATATCCCGCAAAATTATGACGGAAGCTTTCGGGGTCCTTTAAAAATGAAAGAAGCATTAGGCATGTCTCTTAATGTGCCGGCAGTGAAAGCACTTTATTTGGCAGGGGTGAAAGATAGCATTGAAATGGCTAAAAATTTAGGAGTTGGCGGGTTAAATGAACCAGATCGATACGGATTATCTTTGGTGCTGGGAGGAGGAGAAGTGCAATTACTTGATCACACTAATGCATATGCGACTTTGTCTAATAATGGTGTACGTCATAACAAAACAGCTATTTTAAGAATAGAAGATAAAAATGGTAAAGTTATTGAGGAATTTAAAGATACTAGCGGAGATAGAGTTGTAAAAGAGGAATATATTGCAATGTTGAATTCTGTTATTTCCAATAATAAATATCGCGCACCCGTTTTCGGTGAAAATAATCCTTTAAAATTTGATGATGGATTAGTGTCGGCCAAAACTGGAACAACTAACGAATTTCGAGACGGTTGGACAATGGGTTACACATCTTCAATCGCTGTGGGGGTGTGGGCGGGAAATAATGATAACTCCCCTATGAAAACTGGGGCTGACGGAGTAAATGTGGCCGCCCCGATTTGGAGAAGTTTTTTGGATCAGATCTCAGGAAATTCCAATAAAGAGAAGTTTCCAGAATACAACGCTGATGAGGTTTTGAAAGATATTAAAAAAGATATTTTGACGGGAAAATTGGATACAGAGAAAAAAATAGAAGTATGTGAAATTCCGGGTAAAGATGATAAATGGTGTAAGGCTAACAAATATTGCCCAGACGATCAGAAGAAAACTAAAAATATCATCGAAGCCCATAGCATATTATGGTATGTAAACAGAGAGGATCCTCAAGGGGAATATCCTGAAAAACCAGAAAAAGATTCTCAATTTTTGCGCTGGGAGGAAGGCGTAAAAAAATGGTATAAGAAAAATAAGGACAAGAAATATATATCTGATGAGGATGTGGAGGGGGATTGCGACGAGGAGGATTTTGACAAATACTCTCCTAAGCTCACCTTAAACACAGACAAAGAATCCAATAAAATAAAAATTTCAGTTAGCGTAAGTGCCAGTTATGGAATAGATAATGTTAAGGTTTATGCTGACGGAGATGAAATAAATTCAAGCGACAGCGGATCATTTAATCTTACTTATGATGTACCAAACAGTAAGAATAATTCTAATATAAAAATAGAAGCCAAAGTTCGAGACAAAAATGGAAATGAAGCCAGTAGTGAGGAAAATGTTTCCATGAGTTTTTAGTCCATTGAATTTAGTCTATGCGAAAAAACATCTTTACTCAGTAAAGATGTTTTTTGTTTAAATTTGTTTGTGGAAGTTTTTTTATTTGCCTCTTAAAAGAGGGGAGATGCGGTGAATAGCCTCGGCTTCGTCTTTTCTCATCGTCATGGTTTGCATATTCATAATAAGACCTTTAATTTTTTGCGGATCAGGAACTTTATGAAAAAGAAATCTTTCGGTGTTACCGGCTGTTTGAACATGGACATCGCCAAAATTTAAAATGGTGGGAATTAGCCCAAATATTTCAATGGAAACATCTTGAATTTTATCAAACTTTAGCTCACTAATGGTTCTGATAAAAAGAGCTTTTTGTTCGATATTAACTATTCTTTCATTGGTAATTATCCAGACATCAAAATAAAAATCTATCCATATAATAAAAGAATAGATCCATAAAATGATCATTAAGAAACTTTCAATAAAAAAGAAAATAGGCAAATCAGCATTGCTGGCAAAGTACATAGGTAGAATTTGTATGGAAAGAAGCATTAAGAATAATATGCCAATGATTATAAAATATTGTTCTAAAATATTAAACCAATGACGACGAATTATTCTGATAATTATTTCCCCATTGTGTTGACCGTGAAAATGAAATTTTTCAAATTTTTGCATAATTTTTTATTTTTAAAATGATGATGAACCAATATCAAGGTTTGAAATAAAATTAAAGGATTTATCTAAATCAAGATTTGTAAAAATAGAAAAATTAATTAGGAGTAAAATTAATAAAACAGAAACGAATAAGGCAAGCATTATAGTCGAAGATTTTTTATTTATTGAATAGCGAGTAATATGGTAAATAATAAAAATGCTAGCCACGAAACATCCCACTAAAAACATTAAATAGAAGGCAATAAATGCAATGTTCATACTTTTTATAATTTACACTCTCAAGTTTTTGTTTTTTAATTTTTTTATTTTAGCTCAAACGTGTAAATTTTCTTTTTTTATTTTTTATTTAATGGCATAGCCTAAGTGTCGATATCCTTTTTCAGTGACAATTCTCCCTCGCGGAGTGCGTGCCAGAAGCCCAGCTTGAATCAGAAATGGCTCATATACGTCTTCGATAGTTTGAACCTCTTCGTGAGTGGCTGCGGCGATAGTTTGAACTCCCACTGGGCCACCCTTAAAATTTTCTATAATAATGCGAATAATATCTCGATCAGCTGGTTCCAATCCTAGTTCATCAATATCAATCATTTTTAATGCACTTTTGGATATTTCTTTATTTATTATATCCATATTTTCCATTTGTGCAAAATCGCGAACTCTTTTTAAAATTCTATTGGCCACTCTTGGGGTTTGACGGCTACAAATAGAAATATTTTTGCATCCGTCTTCATCAATTTTTATATTTAAGATTTTACTAGAACGTTCAATTATTGATTCAATCTCCTCATTTTCATAAAAATTCAATTTATGTATTGCTCCAAATCTGTCACGTAAGGGATTGGAAATTGATCCCAGGCGAGTCGTTGCTCCGATAAGTGTAAAATGCGGTAAATCTAATTGAAGAGTGCGCGCAGAAGGACCTTTCCCAACAATAATATCAAGCTTATAGTCTTCCATGGCGGGATAGAGAATCTCTTCTACTAGTTTATTGAGTCGATGAATTTCATCTATGAATAAAACATCTCCATCGTTAAGATTGGTAAGAATGGATCCCAAATCACCCACTCTTTCAATAGCTGGACCAGAGGTTATTTTTATGCCCACATTCATTTCTTTGGCAATAATATTGGAAAGAGTGGTTTTCCCTAACCCAGCTGGACCATACAGTAAAATATGTTCTACTGGCTCATTTCTTTTTTTGGCTGCGCTGAGTAATATATGCAAATTTTTTTTAATTTTTTCTTGTCCAATATATTCATTAAAGCTCTGCGGTCTTAATGTTGAATCTATTTTTTTGTCTTCTTCTAGTTCTTTTGAATTGGTAATAGTCATAATGATATAAATCACGAATCTACGCTAATTATGTCACCAATAATCACGAATAAATATAAATAGCATTATTTTTTATTGGTGGTTGCGTGTTTATGGTTGTTGTTATTCGAGTCAAATTTGAGTCGATCAGTGATTTATATCATTGTAACACCTCTTGACAAAAAAATAAAGATATGCTAGGATTAACAGTCATGAGAAATGGCGAAGGAGTAGCTTAAAAACGTTGTTTTTATTGATCTGTGGGCAATTGGGGGTCTCTATCTTTTATCCTCAATTTGGGAGCTTTCGTCCAGATATGGGTGAAGTGGTTTCGGCTGCGTCATTCCTCGACACCGTTCTCTACCTGGAAAATTTATTTTTCGGGACTGTCTGCAGATCAATAAACGCAATTAAAAAAGCCCCGATTAATCGGGGCTTTTTATTATTCTTCATCTTTGGCAACATGGTTGATTTCTTCAAGTGTTGTTTCTCCTTCTAAAACTTTAAGTATTCCATCTTGATACATTGTGAGCATCCCGTTTTCAATGGCCTTGCTCTTTATTTCGGAGGAAAGGGCATTCAGGGAAATTAATTTTTCAATGTCTTTGTCTATCACCAGTACCTCGCTAATAGTAGATCTTCCTTTGTAGCCGATATAATTACATTTTTCACAACCTTTCGGTTTGTAAATTTTATTTATAGGTGGAATTTTTACTTTAGCTTGGGGAGATATTAGCGAAATAGTTTTTGCTATCTGATCTTTTATATCTTGAGGAATATCTATTTCTTCTTTACAGTCGCATAATTTTCTTACTAAGCGCTGAGCCATGAAAGCATTGACCGAAGTGGCCAACTCATCTGAATCAACATCCATATTTATTAAGCGGTGAACAGAAGAAGCAGCATCATTGGTGTGTATTGTGGATAAAATAAGATGTCCAGTTAAAGAGGCCTGAATAGCTGTTTTGGCAGTTTCATTATCTCGAATTTCTCCAATCATTATAATGTTGGGATTTTGTCGAAGAAGTGCCCTGAGCGCCGTGGAAAAACTGTAGCCATCCTCATTGTTGACTTGAGTCTGTAAAATTCCGGATAATTGGTATTCAATTGGATCTTCAACGGTGATTATTTTAACCTCAGGATTATTTAGAATTTTTAATAAACTATAAAGCGTGGTTGATTTTCCGCTTCCTGTGGGGCCGGTATTTAATATGATCCCGTTGGGTCTTTTGATTTGTTCTAATAACTTATCCAAATTTTCTTGGCGGATACCTAGCTTTTCAATTTCTAAGGCGGTGGCAGATTTATTTAAAAGTCTCATAACCACGGTTTCCCCATAACCACCGAGGATAATTGAAACACGCACATCTATTTCGGTATCGGTAATGTTTTCATATGCTCTGGCAACAGAAATTTTAAAACGGCTATCTTCCACTCCCGAACGAATGCTAGTTTTTAATCCAGAAAGTAATTTTATTTTACCTAGCAATGATGGATATTCATTAAGCGGAATAGTGACTATGTCTTGAAGAATTCCATCAATACGATATCTTATTTTTATATCATTATTTTCTGGTTCGATATGGATATCACCAGCTGATAACAAAAGAGCAGAGGCAATTATTATTTCAAATAATTCATTGGAATTAATATTTTTTATATTATCTTTAAATTTGGTTAAATTTTTAATGTAGGAATTAGAGTCTGTTAGGTTTTTTTCTGATATCAAAATACTCCTAGATAATGATTGCGCCATTAAGTTTTCGTAGAGATCTTGTAGAAAAGACGTTTGACCGGTAACTCTCCAAACTTCTTCCATAGAAGTTATGCCTTCTAAAACTTTTATAATTCCATCTTGGGTCATTGTTACCATGCCATCCTCTAGGGCGGCTTTAGTTATTTCACTTTCACTAGCCATCTCAATAATTAGTTTTTCCATTTTTTCATTTATGGTGAGGGTTTCAAATATTCCTATTCTTCCCTTGTAGCCTAAATTATTACAATGGGTGCATCCCTTGGGCTTATATAAAAATTCTATTGTTTTTGGAATTTCTATTTTAGATTTTGGAGAAATTATTGAAATTAATTTTTTTATAGTGTCGATTGTTTCAGGAGCTGGCCTATATTTTTCTTTGCAATGAGAACAAAGTTGTCTTACCAAACGTTGAGCCATAAAAATATTTATCGAAGAGGCAATTAGAGAGGGTCTTATGCCCAATTCTAATAATCTGGAAACTGATGCGGGAGCATTGTTTGTGTGAAGAGTAGAAAATACCAAATGACCCGTTAGCGCTGCATTTATAGAGATTTCAGCTGTTTCGTTATCTCTTATTTCTCCCACCAAAATAATATCTGGATCTTGCCGAACTATTGCTCTTAATCCATCGCTAAAAGTAAAACCCTTATCATTTTGCACTTGGGTTTGTGAAATTCCTTTTATTTCGTATTCAATAGGGTCTTCAATGGTGATAATTTTTACATTGGGTGTGTTTAATTTTTTTAAAAAAGAATAGAGGGTAGTGGTTTTACCGCTTCCGGTGGGGCCGGTTATTAAGACCATTCCATTGGGTTTAGATAGTTGAATAGATACTTGTTCACTAGATAAGCCTTTCAACCCCAGGCTTTCAACATCTACTGCAATGGACGATTGACTTAACAATCTAAGTACGATACTTTCCCCATATTTTCCAGGAATGATACTGACACGGATATCCACTCTTTCACTTTCATTTTCTTTGTCTATATTGATTGTAAAGTGCCCATCTTGCGCGATGTCTTTTAAATTTAATTTCATTTTTCCAACCATTTTTATTCTGGACAATATTGATTTATAGGCAGGTGGAAAAAAATTTCCAATACTTTGTAAAACCCCATCAATTCTATAGCGCATTCGTATGCTTGTTTTTTGCGGTTCAAAATGAACATCACTAGCGCCCATCTTGATGGCTCCAGAAAATACGGTTTTTAATATTTCGGTAGTATTCATTTCTGACATTCTTTCTTTTAAAGAAAGCAATTCTTTGAATTTCTCTTCAAATTCATCTAGGTCTTTTCCAGAAAGAGAAATAAGAAAAAAATCCAATGTCTCAATTAAAATATTTTCCCTATATTTTCTCCAGAGATTGTCCATAGATGATTGAGAAATTACATAGATATTTATTTCCCAACCCTTGTCTGTTTCCAGTGATTTTAAAAAGCGCAAAGTTTCTTCGTTGGTTGGATCAGATGTGACTATTTGAGCTTTTTTCCCAATTTTTTTTATTATTCCCACCTTAAAATTAACTGAATCTTCTTCAGAAATATTTCGCAATACTTCTATATCTAAGGGAAAAATATTTAGATCAACATAAGATAGATTTAGCTCTTTTGCCAACCTGGATGCTACTTGCTCTTCTTCTTCGTGATTGAAAGTAGAAATCTTTTTATTAATCAATTCGGTTTTTTTTGTGTCTTGTTCTTTGTTTTTTTTCTCAGTAATAGTAGTTGTCATATTTTTTAATTTTTATTTTGTAGTTAGTTTAGCAACATTCATATTATAACATAAAAACCGATTTAATTGTCGGTTTTTTTTCATAAATTTTATCCAAACGTTTTTTATCTAAGTGCTGATTTTTTTAATCTTTCCAAGCAATAATTTTCAGCGTCTGTAATATCTTGAAAATTTAGTTCAAATTCAAAAACGTCACCTATAAGTGTGCTGTTTTCAAAAGGAGCCGGATGGGCCATTTTTTCAGTATCGGTAAATTTTAAAATACCCTTAATTTTTTGATGAGAGGATGCGTATAGAATTAAAAATATCTCCCCAGCTTCATAATTGCTCTGAATTTTTTCAAGAATAAATGATATATCAGCTGGCTCTGTCCGACTTTGAACAAAGTCCTCTATCGAGACAACGGACCAAACAAGCCTTAAGTTATCATCCCATTTTAGTTTGGACATAATTCTTCCCCAGAGTTTCAGCGTATTAAAAGGTTGCGTTTTAAATAAATGACGAATGATTTCTTGTTGATTAGCTCCCAGTATCATCAAATCAGATGATATTTTTAAGGCGTGTGGGGTGGTTTTGGTGTTTTGAAAACTTTTAGTAGCACTGATAATTCCTGTTAAAAGGCATTTGGCAATATTATCCTTGATTAAAGAATTATCAAATTGAGCAAAAAAATCAAAAAGAATCTCAGATACCGAGGAGGCCTTTATATCAACTAGATTAATTTGGCCAAAATTATCATTAGTGCTGTGGTTGTCAATATTAATGATGGGAACTTCGTAAAAAATATCCGGGTTATCTTCAAATATTTTTCCAAAAGATTCTTTGTCCGGGGAATTTATACAAATTAACAAATCATATTTGAATTCAGCCGGTATGAATGAGAAATCTCTTGGATCAATGGCACCGTTTTCGGGGGTTATATAAATTCTGGTTTCATCTTCTAATCTTTGGGTTTTTATATTAGTTATTTTGTTATACTTGGTATTGAAAGATAAGATAAAATCTCTGGCTCCCAAAACACTGCTTTGAATATTATCAGGCTGGGGAAGAAAATTAAGTTTAGAAATATTTCTAAGCGGGTCATTGGTGGCAATGTCGGATTCAATATTTTTTTCTTTTAAAAATAAATATAAAGCAAGCCCGGCACTTATAGCATCGTTACTTGGATTTTGAGGAAGTAAAATTAATATCTTTTTAGCAGATAAAATGGTTTCTTTGATTTGATCATTAATTTTGAGGGCCATATTATATAAGTAAATCTAAGTATAAATATTATTTCGATTAGTAAGTAAAAATAGCAGAGAAAAGAATGTCTGTCAAATCGGGATTAGAAACATGGAAATTGTTTTAAGTTTCAAAAATGTTTTAATTGTTCGGAATGTTAGAGTCATTGAATTATTAGATTGTTTTTGTGATTTTTTTGCGGATTTGTGTTTGTTTGTACGAGTTGTTATGAAGATTAGATCCGTGGGGCTTAAATAAATTAAATTTGTTGTCTTTGTGCAAAAAATCGGCATCTTTGTTTGACAAATTCGTTTAAATCTGCTAAGATAGTGGTGAAGTTATAGGAGGTACAGGTTCGCGGATAAGCGAATCTTTTTTTATAAATAACTTCTGAAAAATAATTAGATGAATAAACGTATTTGTTAAAATACAAAAGTTACCAGTTACTGATTACCAGTTACTAGTTACTGAGTAAAATAATATGACAAAAAAACAAGAAGAACAAAGAGCAGGCATAAATTCAAATGAATTCAATAGCGCCATATCTCAAATCTGTGATGAAAAGGGGATAAATAAAGATAAGGTAATGCAAACAGTTGAAGCTGCTTTAGCGGCAGCCTATAAAAAGGATTATGGAAAAAAGAGTCAAAACATTAGAGCTGAAATTGGCGGAGTTTCAGGTGGAGTTAAATTTTTCTTAATAAAAGAAGTGGTTGACGAAAGCGTAAGAGAATTTGTTGATTTAGAAAATGCAGAGGATGAAATTAAAAAAGAAGCTCCAGCAAGGGGATTAAAAGAAAATAGCGGTGATGAGGAAAAAATGCCTCGTTTTAATCCAGAAAGAGACATTAAGCTGGAGGATGCTTTGAAAATAAAAAAAGATGTTAAAATTGGAGACACCATAGAAACTGAGCTAGAAACTCAAGAGAACTATGGTCGAGTAGCTGCGCAAACCGCCAAGCAAGTGATTATTCAAAGAATTAGAGAGGCTGAAAAAGATGCGATGTATGAAGAGTACAAAGAAAAAGAAGGCGAAATCCTAAATGGAATAGTGCAAAGAATAGAGGGACAGAATATTTTTATTGATCTAGGAAAAGCAACGGGGATATTGTTTCCCTCAGAACAAGTAAAGGGAGAAAATTATAGAATTGGGCAAAGACTCAAGGTTTATTTAGGAAAGATTGAGGCTGATAACAGAGGTCCTGGCATAATTTTAAGTCGAACTCATTCCGAAATGGTAAAAAAATTATTTGAATTGGAGGTGCCGGAAATATTTTCTGGTACAGTTGAAATAAAAAATATCGCCAGAGAGGCGGGCTCCAGAACAAAGATAGCCGTTGTCGCCAAAGAAGAGGGAATTGATCCAATTGGTTCTTGTGTGGGACAAAAAGGAACTCGAGTTCAGGCGATTATTGATGAATTAGGTGGAGAAAAAATTGATATTATCGAATGGAATGAAAATATAGAAAAATTTATATCCGCCGCCCTTAGTCCGGCTAAAGTTTTAGCTGTGAATATTAAAAATGAGGAAAATAAGGAGGCTGTAGCAATTGTTCCAAGTGATCAATTGTCTTTAGCCATAGGGCAAAAGGGACAAAATGTAAGATTGGCGGCTAAACTTACTAGTTGGAAAATTGATGTTGTTGGGGATGACAATATTGAAAAGAAAGAAGCCAAGCCTGTGGAGAAAGTTGAAGCTAAGGATGAGTCAGAAGAAAAATAATTAAAATTAAAAGAAGAAAGATTTTATGAAAATTAAACAATTACCGAAGTCAAAAATAGAATTTAAATTAATTATTTCATGGGATGAATGGAAGGTTTTTTTGGATGAAGCTACTAAAAAAGTTTCTCAAGATATTAAGATTGAAGGATTTCGTCCAGGCAAGGCTCCCAGGAAAATAGTCGAGCAAAAAGTTGGAAAAGATTCAATCTTGAGTGTTGCTGCCGAAAGCGCTATTCAAAAATTTTATCCAGAAAAAATAAAAGAATTAAAAGAGACAGTTATCGGATCGCCTGAAATAAATATTTCTAAATTGGTTGAAGGAGAAGATTTGGAATTTGTGGTAGTGGCTTCAGTTATTCCTACGGTTGAAATTAAAGACTATGAAAAAGAAATAAAAAAAATAAATACTCAGTATTCTAAGGAAAACTTAGAAATAGGAGATGAGGAAATTTCAAAAGAGCTTGATAAATTGGCCAAAAGCAGAGCGAAATTAGTTACTGTAAGAAGAGCTGCTCAGGAAAAAGATTCAGTTATTGTTGATTTTGAGGTAAGGAAAGACGGGGTCTTGATTGAAGGAGGTATTGCTAAGGATCATAATCTTATTTTGGGAAGCAACGTTTTTATTCCAGGATTTGAAGAGCAATTAATTGGAATGAAAGAAGAGGAGGAAAAAGAATTTGAATTAAGTTTTCCCAAAGAATATCATGAAAAAAATTTAGCTGGAAAACCTGCTCAATTTAAGGTTAAAATTAAATTAGTGCAAGAGAGAGAAGTTCCTGTAATTAATGATGAGTTTGCTCAAGCACTGGGGGATTTTAAGGATTTAGAAGCTTTAAAAAACAATATTAAAGACGGAATGTTAAAAGAGCAAAAATTTAAAAAACAAGAAAAAAGAAGAGGAGATATAATGGAAGTTTTGATAGAAAAAACTAATTTATCCCAAGAACTTCCAGAGATTTTAGTTCATGAGGAAATTCACAAAATGTTACATGAGTTGGAGTCTCAAATCGGGCAAATGGGTATGAGTTTGGAGGATTATGTTGGACAATTGGGTAAAACCATAGAAGACCTGGAAAAGGATTGGGCTCCTCAGGCAGAAAAAAGAATCAAAGCAGCTTTGGCTCTTGAGCAAATAATAAAAGAAAAAGAAATTAATGTTTCTTCAGAAGAAATAGAGGAAGCAATGAATAAAACCTTGCAATTTTATAAAAATGAGAAAGATATGAAAGATAAAATTGATTTAAAAAGGCTCTATGATTACACACACAGCATGTTAAAGAATGAAGAGGCTTTTAAATTATTGGAAAAAATGTAGCCTCTACGAAATACCGCGTAAAATAAAAAATAAATTTTTTATCACCTGGCAAGCGAATCTCTTAGAATATGCGAATAAAATTATAATTGTTATGTTGTTAAAATTGTTTTGATGACTGATGACTGATGGCGGATGACTGTTGACTTATTATTTTTCGTATAAGAGATAAATGCAAACATACATATTTTTTAGGTAGGGTCGAATGAAATTTTCAATTTTGGAAGAAATGGGCGACTGAGATATTATTAATGATAAGAATAGGTTAATGCTTCTCAAAACAAGTTGTTGGGAAATTTATATTTTTTTCAACTTGCCAAGAGACAAAATATTATGAATAAAATTTCAAATCAATTTTTAATTCCAACCGTAATTGAAAAAACCAATTATGGTGAAAGAGCTTATGATATTTATTCTAGGCTTTTAAAGGATAGGATCATTTTTATTGGCTCTCCAATTGAAGACAATATGGCTAACGCGGTGATCGCGCAGTTATTGTTCTTGGAATCTCAAAATCAGAAAGAAGATATTAAAATATATATTAATTCTCCAGGGGGAGTTGTCACCTCTGCTTTGGCCATTTATGACACCATGCAGTATGTAAAGCCAGATGTTCAAACCATATGCGTCGGCTTAGCCGCTTCGGCTGCTTCTCTTCTTTTGGCAGCAGGTGCTAAAGGCAAAAGGATGATTTTGCCAAATGGCGAGGTGATGATTCATCAAGTAATGGGAGGCGCCAGGGGACAGGCAACTGATATAGATATCCACGCTAGACAAATTCTCAAAACCAAGAAAAAACTAAGCGAAATTTTAGCTAAGCACACCGGGCAAAAATTTAGTAAAATAGAGGAAGATACGGAAAGGGATTATTTTATGAGTGCTATAGAAGCTAAAAAATATGGAATAGTTGATAGAGTTATTTAATATTTTTTTGTTTTTTCTAAAAAGTGTTATAATGTAACAAAGCCAAAATTTACATCTTATAAAAATAAATATAAAAACCAAAAAATATGCCAAAATTTCTGTATGTAGCCAAGAATTATGATGGCGAAATAAGAACCGGTGAATTAGTTGCCAAAGATGAGCAAGGAGTAGCTCAGCAATTAAAAGCGGATGGTTTTTTGGTTACTTCAGTTAAAGAAATAGAAGATGATGATGGCAAGGTAAGGGTGGATTTTATGGATAGATTTACCAAGATAGCGCTTAAGGATAAAATGATGTTTACTCGAAATTTAAGTGTGATGATAAGCTCTGGCTTAACTATTTCTAAATCAATAAGAAACTTAGCGGATCAAACTAAAAATAAAAGATTTAGTCAGATTTTGCTAAGTATTCATGAAGATATTAAGTCCGGAAAAAATCTTTCAGACGGAATGGCAAAATATCCAAGTGTGTTCAATGAGCTTTTCATTAATATGGTTAGAATCGGAGAAACTGGAGGAAACCTAGATGAAACTCTGAGTATCATAGCTGTGCAGCTTGAGAAAGAGCACGCATTGCTTAGTAAAGTGAGGGGGGCACTTATGTATCCCGCTGTTATAATGGTTGCAATGGCTGGTGTCGCGGTATTGATGCTTACCTACGTTCTTCCTCAAATGACTGGGGTATTTAAGGATATGGATGTGGAGCTTCCCAAGAGCACTCAATTTATCATAAAAACAAGTGATATTTTTAAAGAACATAGCGTATTGGTTATTGTTGCAATGATAGCTATTGTTGTTGTTTTAAAAATAGCTGCCAAGACGAAAATCGGAAAGAGGATAATAAGTTATATGGTATTGAGAATACCAGCCATTAATAATATTGTTATAAAAACAAATTGTGCTAGATTTTCTAGAATTTATAGCTCTCTTTTAAGGAGTGGAGTAACTTCTTTGGATGCTTTGAAAATAGTGGCTAATACTCTCTCGAATTATTATTATAAAAAAGCTATACGCGAAAGTATAAAACAAATCCAAAAAGGAGTGGATCTGAGCAAAGTTATCGGAGAAAATGATAAAATATTTCCAGTTTTAGTTAAGCAGATGGTCGAAGTGGGTGAGCAAACCGGAGAAACGGAGGCGATTTTAATTAAAATGGCAGAGTTTTATGAGGATGAGGTGAATCAAGTAACAAAAAATATTTCTTCTATTGTAGAGCCAATTCTGATGTTATTTATGGGTATCGCGGTGGGATTTTTTGCCATCGCGATGTTACAGCCAATGTATGGATTGATGGAAAATATCAAATAATTTATTAAGTTGTGTTGACAATCGGAAAGATTTATAATACTATTTTATAAGTGTTTCATAAAGATATATCGCGGGGTAGAGCAGTCTGGCAGCTCGTCTGGCTCATAACCAGGAGGTCGCAGGTTCGAATCCTGCCCCCGCAACATAAGAGAGGAGTATCTGGTATTTAGTATTTTGTATCTAGTTTTTTGAATACTAAATTCGAAATATTTGATACAAAATACTAAAATGCCAGGATAGCTCAGTTGGTTAGAGCGCAGGACTCATAAGCCTGAGGTCGAGAGTTCGAATCTCTCTCCTGGTACAGCGGAAAATTCGTAATTTGAATATCGAAATCCGAAACAAGATAGAGTTGATTTCAAAGATTTGTTTAGAATTTCGTGCTTCGAATTTGAAGTTTAAATAAACGGGGGCGTAGCTCAGCTGGTTAGAGCGATTGCCTGTCACGCAATAGGTCGCCGGTTCGAGTCCGGTCGCTCCCGCCACGTCGTTCGCGAACGACGTGGCCCGCCACAAAAACGTTGGCCGGGTCACAAATTCGCGAATCATAAACAGGGTTATTTTCAGCCTTGTTTTTTTATTTACAAATAATGATATAATAAAACCAATATATTTTATAAACTTTTATTATATGTGGTATGTTTATGTACTTCAATCATTAAAAAATCAAAACTGGTTCTATAAAGGATCAACTCCTGACTTAAAAAGAAGATTTATTCAACATAGCAGCGGAGAAGTTCAATCTACTAAAGCATATTTGCCAGTACGATTAGTATATTATGAGTCATATCTAACAGAAAAATCTGCAAGACTCAGGGAATCAAACATTAAGAAAAGTGGCTCTGTCTGGAAACCGCTTATGGATAGAATAAAAAACAGTTTATTGACTTAAAGCGATAACGGATAATGGAATAAGTTATGAAAAATTTTAAAAATTGGATAATTATAGATAAAGAAGGGCTTGTAAAGACAAAGGTTATGCTTAATCACAAAGATGATCGTTTAAGAGAAGTAATCATATTGAAACATTTTATTAAGTTTTATGAATTAGCGTATGGAATAAAACTGCCATACAATATTATTGAAAGAGATAATCCGCACGATTTTACTCTTGGATTTTATGACAAAGAGAAAACTTTTATTGAAATAGTCTCAATAAGTGACAAATACTGGGGGCACAAAATTCAAAACATGAAAGAAAAATTGGAAAAATTATTAAATGAAAAGAAGATAAATTATCCCATTATAGCGTTTCTCCCTCATAATACCAACACTAGAGAATTAAAAAAAATAATAAAAAATTTGGAGTTAGATCATTCCATATTAGATATTGAAAGATCCGTAACCATTTTTAGGGAAGCAAAAAAGAAAAAGGGTGCCATTATAAAAAGGCTTAGTGGCTCTGAATTAAGCATAATAGTTGTAGATGGAGAAAAATTATCATTAAAAGATGTTATTAATGAGAGTATAGAAAATAAAGAAATTAAAGGCTATAAAAATATAGATAAAATGATACTTATTGTTGATGATAAATTTATTTCTTATTCTAGGAAAGAAATCGAAGAAATTTTAACACTATTAGCAATTGAAAATAAAGATAGCCTTTTTAAAGAAATTTTTATTTATTCTGGATATTATTCTGAGGATAATGGATATTCTTCATTGTTTTCAATTTTTCCTATAAAAAAACTTTAAATTTAAAAATTTTTTGTTTTGACAAAAGGCTTATTTTAAACTATAGTACAAAGTAGTAATTATTAATGAAAAAAGTTGGTTTTTGAGAGAAACTTATACTTGAAACCTGAAATTTGAAATAGATCCTGAAATAAATTCGGGATGACGGGCGGATTTATTTTAAATTCCTTGTTTCAAGATTCTTTCAAGACCAAAAACAAAGTATGGAAGAAAAAAAATGGACTCTCCAAATTGGAGGTCGTGAACTCCAAATAGAAACAGGAGTTTTGGCTAAACAAGCCAATGGATCAGTGAAGGTTAGTTATGGCGACACCGTGGTTTTGGCCACCGCGGTTATGAAAACCGGAGCAGCTAGCAATATGGGATATTTCCCCTTGATGGTGGATTATGAAGAGCGTTATTATGCTGCTGGAAAAATTAAAGGATCCAGATTTATCAAAAGAGAGGGTCGTCCATCTGATGATGCTATTTTGACTGGAAGAATGGTGGATAGAACAATTCGACCACTTTTTAATCATAGAATGAGAAATGAAGTGCAAGTTATAATTACTGTTTTATCTATTGATGGAGAAAATGATCCAGACACAGTTTCAATGATAGCGGCTTCAGCAGCTCTTTCAATTTCCAGCATTCCTTGGAATGGTCCGATTGGAGCAGTTAAAGTGGGAAAGGTTAACGGGGAATTAGTGCTTAATCCTATTAATGGTGACTTGCACGAAGGAAGTTTGAATTTAGTGATGGCTGGAACTGAGGATAAGACCAACATGATAGAATCTGCGGCCAAAGAAATTCCAGAAGAAGAAATGTTGGAAGCTTTTGAATTTGGACAAAGCGCTCTCTCAAAAATTGCTTCGTTTATAAAAGATATTCAAAAAGAAATCGGCAAAGAAAAGGCTGAGCCAGCCCTACTTCAGGGGGAGCCTGAATTTGAAGAGAAGATAAGGGGGATGTTTATGACTGAAAAACTTGAAAAAGCTCTTTATATCAAAGAAAAAAAAGAGATGGAAAAAGCAGTGGGAGAAATAAAAGATGAGGTCTTTGCTTATATTAAAGAAAGCTATTCAGAAGATTTTGACAAGCGAAAAGATATCGCTAATTTGATTTTGGATGAAGTTTGCGATGAAACGGTTCATAGAAATATTATTGAAAATGACAAGCGCCCGGATGGACGAGGACTTAAGGAAGTACGAAAAATTACTATCCAAACAGGTATTTTACCTAGAACTCATGGAACGGGATTATTTACTCGAGGTGAAACTCAAGCTCTGACAGTAACTACTCTTGGGTCTCCCGGAGACGAGCAAATAATTGACACGATGGAGGTGGATATGAAAAAAAGATATATTCATCATTATAATTTTCCTCCATTTTCTGTTGGCGAAGTCCGATTTATGCGTGGCCCAGGCAGGAGAGAAATAGGTCACGGAGCTTTGGCAGAAAAAGCTTTGGTCCCAGTGCTTCCTTCTAAAGAAGAGTTTCCCTACACAATGCTTTTGGTTTCTGAGGTTTTAGAATCAAACGGATCTTCTTCAATGGCTTCCACTTGCGGTTCCACACTTTCTTTAATGGACGCTGGAGTGCCGATTAAGAGGCCGGTTAGTGGAATTGCGATGGGAATAATTGTTGGCAAAAACGATAATGAATTTAAAGTTTTAAGTGATATTCAAGGAATGGAAGATCACTATGGAGATATGGATTTTAAAGCAGCTGGAACAGAGAGGGGAATAACTGCTTTGCAAATGGATGTAAAACTGGATGGTGTTACATTAGAAATGCTAAAAAATGTCTTAATGCAATCTAAAGAAAGTCGAATGTTCATAATGGGTGAAATGCTTAAAGCGATTCCTGAGCCAAGAAAAGAAATGTCCCCTTATGCACCAAGAATTATAACTATTCAAATCAATCCGGAGAAAATCCGTGACGTTATTGGACCCGGTGGAAAAGTTATCAATGAAATTATTGACGAAACTGGAGTGCAAATTGATATAGAGGATAGCGGATTAGTTTTTATTACTTCTCCCGATCAAGCCTCAGCAGATAAAGCCAGGGAGTGGGTAGAAAACCTCACAAGGGAAGTAAAAGCTGGAGAATTATTCAATGCCAGAATTGTTAAAATAATGGATTTTGGAGCTTTCGCTCAAGTTTTACCAGGCCAAGATGGATTAATTCACATTTCAGAGTTGTCAGAAAAAAGAGTTAATAAAGTTGATGATGTGGTTAAGGTGGGAGATATGGTTATGGTAAAAGTCAAGGAGATAGATAAGATGGGCAGAATAAATCTTTCCATGAAAGATGCAAAGAAATAAAATTTATCATGTTTTATTAAAAAAGCGATTCACAAAGAGTCGCTTTTTTAAAATTGTTAAATTGGCGTATTGCTAAATTGTTAAAATAACATAGAACATAAAACACATAGCATATATAATTAAATATTGATCATGAAAGCAAATGAGCATTAAAACATAAAAACAAAAACCATTTAACTAATCAATCATTTAACTATCCTGCTATCTATTTATTAATCTAAGTTTCAGATTCGTAATTTCATAAAATTCGTATTTCGTAGAGGGCTATACATTTGGCAATAACTAAAAAATGTTGTAGTATTAATATGTAAAAATTACTTTTTATGTATGTTCAATAAAAAAAATAACAAAATAAAAACTGAGAGTGAATATGTGGGATTTGCAAAGCTTCACACAATGAAAGATGACCTTTCGGCAGAAAATAAAAAAAATAGAGAAGATATAAATGCAGAAGTTAAGGTTGAAAAAAATATTAATGTTGTGGGTAATAGCCCCTTTTTAAATAACACTGAAAGAGTACTAGACAAAAAAGAATCTAATCTTGATTTGCAAAAAGAAACAAGTGGACAAGATAATAGACAATTTGAAGTTCCTAAATCAAGTGGTTTTCCCCAAATGCCAAAGCAGAACCAGGATTCATCTTTTAGTAATTCCAATGAAAATATTGTAAGTGAAGATTTTACGGGAAAAAGTGAAAAAAAATCATTTCTCGCTTATGTAATAATTTTTATAGTAATTTTATTATTAGGTGCAATAGGATATTATGTTTGGATGGCAAAGGGGCAGAAAAATATGGCCGATTTTGGATCTGATGCATCTAAGGATTCCAGTGAGGAGAGCGCAATTCCTTCGAATGAAAACTCTAATGGGAATTATTCTGGAGCTATAAATGATTTATCTGATAATAACGAAGAATTTTCTGAAAAAGTTAATTTTATGATTATAAGCAAAGAAAACTTAAATCAAGCTGGAATTACAAAATCAATTGAAAGTAAATTCATAGAAATGGAAAAATATAGCGGAAATCAACTGGAATTCTTAATAGTTGATGAGAATAATAAGCCAATTTTATTTAAGGATTTTATAGACAGCTTCAAAGTGACTCTTGATTCAGGAACAATGAGCGGTTTATCTGAAGATAACTTCTCCCTCTTTTTATATAAAAATAAAGAAATAAAAAGAGTTGGAATGGTGGTGGGAGTAAAAAATAGGGACGCACTAAGAAAAAATTTAGCTGCAAATGAGGTATCCTTAATTGATAATATGAATTCTTTGTTTGTTTATAATAAGCCAGATCATTCTTTAAATAAAAAGTTTAATGAAAGTGAATATGATGGCAATATCATTAGGTATGTTAATTTGAATAAAAATGCGAATTTGTCCTTAGATTATTCTATTATTGGTGATTACCTAATTTTTGCAACTAGCAAAGATAGTGGAAGGTTGATTATTGATAAATTATCCGATGAATCAGAGCCTAGAATTGATATTTTTACTCCAGAGAATTAAATTTAGAGAAGTATTTTGATAAACTGTGGATAAGTTGTGTATAAAATGTTTAAAAAATATTGATTTTTTTAACAAAATTAATAAATTTTTCTAAATATTTTTTGAAAATTAAGTTATTACTAAAAATATGGCTTAAAATAAGGGTTTGTGCCAGTAAGAATTGACCAAAGTCCATTTTTTTGTTATAATTAACATGTAAGTTGAAATTGCATCTTGAAAATTAAATATTTGTTATCTGGTAGAAGAAATCTTTAGCGGTTTTTATCTAAACAGCTCAAGTTTTCTTCTACTATTCTCCATGCATCAAAAAGAAGTAAACATACTTCAAAAAAATAAAAAAAACAAAAACAAAAAAACAAATTTATTGGTCCCACCGAGTTTGGGATAAAATCATTAATTCGGTGGGACTAATAAAATTTTCTTAAAAATAAAAATAAAAAAAGAAAATAAAGTTCTTTAAAAAAGGGTTCGTCCCAGAGAAAAGTAGAGGATAACAAAAGATATATGTAGTCAAAATACATGCAACCTATAACATCTGATTGCCTCTCACCCGGGCTAGGAGGTTTCCGGTTTACATGTTGGTGCATATAAAAAACACCAGGCGCTTAGCCACTTTATTTTATATTAGGGCCTCTAGCGCCTGGTTTCCATACCTTACCAGGTGTTTTTTAATTTAAGTTAAATTGATTGACATTTGAGTGGGTAAACAAAAAAGCGCTTCGTAATGAAGTGTTTTTTGATTTATTATATAGCAACCACCCCTGGGCAGTGTACACGTTTAAATTGTAAGGCTCTGCTCTTAAATTTTTTTAACTAACTTTTTGACAGCCCGCTTCGCCGAGGCGAGCCCGCTTCGACAAGCTTCAGCGAGGCGAGCAAAAAGTTACAAAAACCCTGAAAAGCACAAGGCCTCAGGGCACATCTGCCATACGTACCGTTAAAATATTATTATATATTTATATTGAGATCCCACATAAATGAATTTCTAAGACTCGCAAGCTCATTAAGAAATTCTATTTTCTGGGATGACACCTTTAGGATGTCAGTTTCTTAACGCTCCCTTTCGACCTGCCCGCCAATGCCTAATTAAATAAATATTAAGAAATGAATTATTTATTGTGTTAAATTGATTTAACAAAACATTAATTGATAATGGCAAGGCAGGCGGGGTTGATTTATTTTATTTTAGTCGTAAGGTGTGAACACTGTATCTGATGTGTGTTTGAAATATATTTAATATGTATTTATATGTATATGAACTTCAAAGTTCCCCTAAAGCGGAAAAAATAAAAACCATCAGCGTTGCTGATGATTTTTATTTTAGCAAAATTTGAATTCAAACTCATGAAAACATTAAAGTAATCAATCAAGAATTATTTATTATTAAAATTCAAAAGAACAAAGCGTTTTATTTTTATAGAATTTTTAAGTTCAAAGTTTTCTTTGTATTTTTCAATATTTTTATCTAAGTTTTTATTTTCAATTATAACAAAAAATATTTCTTGGTCCTTGATTTTATCCTGAGACAAGAATATTGATCGGATATCTTCTTTGTTGCAGATATATTCTAAAGATCTTTTGAATTTGAAATTTTCTATATAAATTTTTTCTAAGTTACTTTCTTGAGATATTTTTTTGATATGCTCGCACACTTCGTTGAGTTCTCCCAAGCTGATTCCGCCATAGCTACTTTCCGAAGTGGTGTAGCTATCTAGATTATAAGTTTTATAGTAATTTAGCAAGTTAAAAAAGCTCACAAGAAGAATAAAAAATGTAATTGGCACAAGATATACTTTTTTGAGCGAGGAGTTTAGTAATACCTGAATTATGAAACCAAGAAGTAAATAAGGCAAGAATTGTATTATGATAAAAAAGCGGATATTTAACTCATTTCCTACTGGAATAAGGAGCAGGAATGATAATGTGACAAAGGAAATTAGTAAGTATAGGGTATTTTTGCTTTTAGTTAATTTATTTTTCTTGAATATTAAATATACGCCGCTTAAAAATATTAATAAGGAAGATAAGAATAGAGTTATTTCAGCAACATTTTTAGATTTGAATAGTTTAATTATGTTCAGCCAATTTTTTTGCGGTTCAATTCCGCTTAGATGATAGGCACTGCCCTGAAGGAAAAATTGAGCGGTATTGGAAATATTTTTTAATATAGATAATTTGCTTTCGGTTTTTGTTTGAGTGCCAGCAATGAAATCTTGGATGTTTTTGCCCCCGTTATTAGCAGCTTCATAGATAAACGGCAAGTTGAGGAAAATAATTATGCAAAAAAGAACAAGGATTTTTTTAAAATTAATTTTTCCTTTTTTAAGATAAAGATAAGCAAGAGTTAAAAAAGTAAAAAGAGGCATTAAGATTAAAAGGGTGGTATGAAGTTGAATTCCAATGCCAATTATTACTCCTAAGAATATAAAATCACGATATGTAGAGGCGCGATTTATCGCGTCTTGATAGGAATAGTGAATAATTTTATTTAAAAGTAATAAAAAAGAAAAAACAAAAAAAGGAATGACATTGGGATTCCAAGCGAAATGAGCGTATTTCAGGGCATAAAAAGAAATAGCACAGAGAAATGTGAGAATAAGAGAGATGCTGGTTGGAAATATCTTTTTAAATAATAAATAGAATAAATAGATTGAAATTGTGGAAAGAATGGGAATAAAAAAGGCAATTCCGCTAGGAGTAAACCCGAAAATAGCACCGGATAAGTATTCCAAATAATAAAAAGCGGGTCCAAGATTAAATTTTGTGCCACCAGCTTTAGGCCCCAAAAGAGGGATTTCGCCTTGGCGCATTTCATCAATGATTTGGGCATCTCTCACTTGATCGTTATTAAAACGTAATAGTTCGGGAAAATTATATAATCTCAAAAAAGCGCCGATTAAAATTATTGATAAGAGAATAAGAGTAGTCTTATTGGAGACCCTACGAAGTAAGAATTTATACGAATTTACGAACATATGAGTTGAGTTGTTATGTTGCTAAGTTATTTATTATTTAGTTAGCGAATTAACGAGTTAACGAATTGATAACTAAGATTTAAGATGACTGATTACAGATGACTGATGACTTGTTGTTGTGTATTGTTTTAATGTTCTCGTGTTTTCATGATGCATATTCTATGCTTTATGTTTCATGCTACGTGACTTTTTATTTTTCAAATTTCACAATTTTGATAAAATTACCTGGCCGATTATCGATTAAAAGTTGCCAGACATAATTTTTATCTAAATTTTTGAAATAATATTGGCTATCTTTGGTAAATTGGGAATTAGGGGTAAATTCAAAATGATTTTTTTCTTTAAGTGCCCCTCTTTTGGAAATAACAAAATAATCCGGCTCAACTAGATTTAAATCTATTTTTCGACTTCTTAGGCATTGACCCTTAAAAAATCGGCAAACAGTGTCGCTATTAGACCAAATGATTAATTTTTCTGCTTGAGGCAAGGAATTTAAGTATTGAGCAGCTTCGTAAGCGCCATGACCCCAAGAGTCATGAATAGTATATTTTTGTGGTAAAAGAAGATTAGTATAGCTGAAGTAAAAAGGTTTAATTTGCCATAATTGAATTATTCCAATAATTAAAATTATACCGCTAAGAATGATAATATTTTTATTAGATTTAAATTTAAGCGCATTTAATAATTCTATCAGAGAAACAGCGCCAAAAATTAAAATAAATGGATAAAGAATGATGGAGTAACGGGCGTTGGTAACAATGTGGGCCAAAAGAGTGGAGATGAAATAGAGTATTGCAAAAAGAGATGTGGCAAAGAAAATTAAATAATTTTCGGGGGAAATCTTCTTTCTATAGGCTTGAATGGTGATAAAAATAACAAGTAATATTAAAAGCGGAGAGATAGAAAAAATAAAAGGGTAAGCCTCCATTAAGAATAATTTGGCAGTATCCATGATGGATTCATTTTTTCGATTCAAGAGAGGCTTGAAGTTGAATTCCTTGGGTTCATTAAGATAGGCCAGATCGCGCAACTCGCTTACGGGAGCAATTTTTTGATTGATCCAGACATTAAGAACGGAAATTATTATTAAGAAAGAAAGAAGAGAAAGACTCAAAGCTAAAATAATATTTTTTTTCTTGGCAATCGCTTGGTTAATTTGTCCTAAAATATCTTTTTTCCAAGTAATTAGAAGCGCCAATGCTAAAACTAAGCCAATGCCTAAAGAAATAATTTTTATATTTAAAAACTGAGAAATGCCCTTGAATAAATAATCCGGATTAACAAAAACGGCTGGAAGAAAAAAAGCGAAAACGCCAAGGGAGATAATAAATATTGTAATTATTTCTAAAATGTAATGAGTAAGGATTTTCCAATTAAATTTAAGAGCTTCTGAGGGTTCTTGAAAAATAATTTTTCCCAGCATGGCTAAGGTAAAGAAAGCAAAAAGAATAAAGGCGGTGTATTTGGAGAGCAAAGCCAAGCCAGTCAAGACGCCACAAGCGATGAGAAAGCTCCTGCTTTGAGTTTTAAGCAGGGCCAAGTAGGCCAAAGTTGAAAGACTACCAAAAATCCAAAAAAAGCTGTCAGGGTTAATAATTTGAGAGATTCCCAATAAGATTGAGTTGGTAGAGACCAAGATCGTAATGAGAAGCGCAAGCGGGTATGAATTAAGAGCTTTATAAGATAAATAAAAGAAAGCTAAAAGTGAAAGGGTGGCAAAAATTAAGATAGGTAAGCGAAAATTAAAGTTAGTTATTTCCGATTGTTGATAATTATATTTTTCAAATAATTTGGGATTAGCATGGTTTTCAATTGGTAAATATTGATTTTCTTTGGGATTGGGTTCAGAAATAAGTCCAAAGCCTGAAATAAGAGCCACGGTCACGCCGGGTTTATCATTGATATAAGTTTTTTCCCAATCTTTTTCCTTGAGCGCTTGCCAATACTGAGGAATACGATCATATTTCCAAAGATGTTCGTCAGTGGTTTCAAATTTTCCCAAGTGATAAAAGCCAAAGGAAAAAAAAGATATTATGGAAATGAATAAAATTAAAAAAGTTAAGATTTTTTGGTGTTTTTGATTCATGTTTTTTTTAAAATATAGAAATATTATGTGAAATTGCAATTCCTCGTTAACCCTTCTTTGTTTGTTTTCGCTTGTCTCTGCGAGTAAATTCTGTACTCGGAATTTAAGTGGCAGTCCAGTTCTTTAAAATATGTCTAAATCTGATATTTTATATTCTTGGATTGCCACGTCAGGAGTACCTTCCTCGCAAAGACAGACCTGCCTTTATTACTGGGTTAGTGAGGAGCTGTTTAAGATTAATATAATTATTTTTTAAAATCTTGGGCTTTTAGAATTTTAACATAATTTCCCTCCCGATTACCAATAAAAAGATTAAATTCAGCCTCAGTTGAATTATATATTTTCTCAAAATCATATGGCAAGGAGGTTTTGTTGCGAGTCTCATTTAGTATTTTATTTTCTCTGCCGGAAGATATGACAAAATAATTAAGCCCGGGACTATTTTCAAAAGAAAGTGTGTCATAAAAAGAATCGCATTGGCCAATAAAAAATGCGCAAACTCCTTTTTTGTCTGTCCAGATAGATAAGTTTTGAGCATCGGGTAAAGAATTTAGATATTCAGCTACCTCATAGGAGCCATCACCCATATCTTTGACATCGACGATATAATTTTTTGGCAAAAGAAATGAGGCATAGCCCAAATAATGAGGTTGAGTATTTAAAAGTGTATAAAAACTTATTGCGAGAAGTAGAGCGGCGGTTATTTCGAAGCCATGGCTTTGTTTTGGCAGTTTAAGCAATTTTGAAATGCCTAGGGCGGAAGTTATCAAAAGGAGGGGATAAAGAATTACTTGGTAGCGAATAGTGGAAACAACTTCGTTGAATGTGGTGGCAAAATAATAAAGCAAAATAAAGGTAATGAAATAAAAAATTATTTTTATCTCGCGATTGTGCTCTCTTTTTTTATTAAAAAATATAAAAATAGCGCTGGCTAATCCCAAAATAACAATGGGCAAGGAGGCGAAAATTAGTGGATAAAAGTTGGCACTGAAGATAGCTAGGAATGAATTGAAGCGATGAGAGGTTTTTGGAGAACTGAGAATGTTTTCAAAATCTACCCATTGCATTTTTAGATAAGTATTTAAAAAAACAAAGACGATAAATGCACAAAACAGCCCAACTATAAAAAACATCAGATACTTTCTGTTTTTAAAGAAAAAATTTAAAATAGGTTGAGTAATTTTATTTTTTAGTATAAAAGTATCAATGATTAAAAATAAAGCCAAGGCAATAAAAATAGGCGCAATGACAATAAAAGCTTGGCTTAAAATAGTGCCGGTAAATAGTTTGCTAAGGTTAACCCATGTTTCTGGAAATAAAATAAAGAAAGTCACTAAAGAAATCAAAACAACAGAAAAGAAATGAGTAAATGATTTTTTTAAGTATTGAGTAATGTTTTCTTTTTTGGTTTTGAAAAGATATTCTAAAAATATCAAACCAAAGAAAAATATATACAAAATATTAGCCACGTATTTAGTTAAAATAGCTAGGCCCAATAAAAATCCTGATAAATATAGCCAAAAACGAGTTTCTTTTTTAAGAAAAATAAGATAGGCCAAAATAGTGAGCGGGGCAAAGACCCAGAGGATTGCGTCTGGATTAATAATGCGACTCATGCCGATTAGCATTGGAGAAGTACTAATAAAAACAATAGATAAAAGGGCGACTCTTTTGCCCAATAGTTCTTGAATAAAAATATAAAAAAGAATTAATGATAGTAGACAAAAAATAACAAGCGGAAGACGGAAGGCTTTGTTCATCTGGCGGATGTCTTTTTGAGAATCAAAATTATCAAGTTTGGCGTATTCTAGGGGTTTGTTAAAGAAAAGTCCTATTCCGGCAATTTCCACAACGGTAATTCCTGGCTTGTCGCTGATGGATGTGTTTTTCCAGTCCATTTCGCCGACATTTTTCCAAAAGTAGGGAATACGATCAAAAGTCCAAAGCGGTTCATCCACTCCCGCATAGTTTTCAATTTTATGGGTGGCGAAATACCCAAAAGTGGAAAGAGCAATAAATAATATTATTAAAGTCGATAGGCCTTGATTTTTAAGCCACTTTAAAGAATTTGTTTTTTCTTTGGAGGCGAAATTATTTTTAGTTTCGATGAAAAATAAAGCCCAGCTCAATAAATAAAAACCGGTTAAAAAATAAAAAAAGAAATGCGCCTTAGTTTCACTATTGAGTATATAAAAGCCCAAAATAAAAACAATTTCTGTGGGAAGAAATGTCAAAAGAAATGTTTTTGCCAGTTGAGATATTTTTTCATTTTTAAAAAATTTCCATAAAACATAACCCAATCCTGCAAAACAAGCAATATAAATCAAATAATGGATTTTGATATTGTCAAAAATCATTGGAAAAGCGTTGGTGGATTTGCGCTCGATGAAAAAATAAGAGTTTAAAGTTAGAATAGCAGAAATTGCAATAAGTAGAGAGTATCTAGTTTGTTTTAAAAAATTCATAAAGTAATAATTTAGTCATCGGTCAAAAGTCACTGGTCATCGAGGTTAAAATGTATCTTAATGACTGATTGCGAATGACTGATGACTTTAAGCATTTTAATGTTAACGTTTTAATATGCTAACGTGCCAACATGTTTCATGCTCTTTGTTGTATGCTTCATGTTCTATGATTCTTAGTATAGCGAAAAATAGGGAAAAAATAAAGGAAAATTAAAAACAGACCGTTCGGGGTCTGTTTTTAGGAAATTTGTTTTTAGTAGGCTATGAATTTGCAGCGAGTAGCAAAAATTCCCAGTTTATTATCTAAAATAGTATTACCTTTTGGATTGACTGATTGAGACCACAACACTGGCTTGTCGCTTGTTAAATCGCTAGGAGTACTGCAATCAATTCCAAATTGTTTATTAGAAGAAAGTTTATTTTTAGTAATATAGCTGTTGCTTAGGGAACTTAGTCCGCCCTTATAGGCTTGCAGTTCTATGCCGCTGGAGGAGTTTTTGTAAATTTTATTTTTATTTATATCGATTTTTGATCTTTCTACTATAAGTTCAACGCCACCTTCTCCATTTTTATAAATTTCGTTGCTTTTTATGCTTCCCTTGGCGCTAGAACGCACGTCGATACCCTCTTCTTCGTTGTCATAGATTTCGTTATCATAAATTTTGGCGTAATTGCTTTTTTTGATATAAATTCCTTTGCCGTCGTTGTCGCTAATGGTACAATCTTTAATGGTAACGACTCTTTTCTTGCTTGATTCCTCAATATTGATGCCTATTTTTTCAGTTTTTTGAATTTTTACCTTACTGATCTCCACTTTAGAATTTTTTTCCACAGAGATTCCTATTTTTCCTTTATAAATTTTTATATTTTTTAAAATTGTTTTGTTATCCATAGTCACCACCGTACTAAAGCCATCGCCATTGATGATGGCATTGTTTTTGTTTTCGCCATAAAGTTCTATGTTGTCGGTTAAATTTATTTTTTCAGCATACTCCCCGTTGGATACATAAATTTTCCGGTTTTCGGCATCGTTGTTTTTGGCTAAAGCGATTGCTTCCTCAATAGTGTTAAAAGGATTGGCTTCTGTGCCATCTTCAGTGCCAGAATTATTTATATCAACAAAGATATTATAAGTTTCTGCGGAAACATTTGTTGATACAAATAGAAAAAAAGTTAAAAATAACAGCGTTTTTATATTCATATTGTTTTTGGAAATTACGCACTCTTATCCGCCTCCTCTTTAATTTTTTCTTTGCGCCACCATCTCGCTTTGGCAGTAGCTACAGCGGAGCGAGGCAAAGTTAAAGTAATAAGCAATCAGAGAAGGGAAAGGGTGAGTTCGCAATTTTTACTTATTTTTTTAATATTTTTTTAAATAAAAGCAGATCATCTTTGGTGATTGCTCTTAAATTATACATTATTTCTAAATAAATTAAAAATAGAGTAATGCCTAAGGGGATAAAAGTATAGATATTGGCTGGAATATAATAAGCTAAGGCGTATAAAATTATTCCTGAGGTACCCACCTTAAGTATTTCTGTGGAAATGAGGGAGGCATTAAAATGTTTTTTTATGTAATAAAGCATCACTATGGTTATTAAGAAAGAAGTGATAGCGGTAGCCCAAGCTGAGCCCACAATTCCCATTTTTAAAATAAGAAAATAGTTTAAAATAATATTTAAAATAAGGCCGAAAAATGAAATAGATGTCGAAACCATGGTTTTACCTCCACCGTTGGCAGCAAAACTCAAAACATAAAATATAGTTAAAAATCCTACGCCAAAAACTAAAATTGACATGGGAAGCGCTCCGTCTAAATACTTTACTCCATATAAAAGTTCTAAAATTTCTCTTGAATAAATAGATATCAAAATTACCATCGGAGTTAAAAGTACGAGCATGATATGGAGAGCATTATTGACGATTTCTTTGGCATTAGTTAGTTTATTGCTGGCGCTTTTTCGCGACACCATAGGCAAAAGAAAAACAGTCATGGCATAAAAAATATAGTAAGGGATGCGACCCACCGTTAGAGAAGCATTGTATATCCCCGTTAAAGCGTCGTCGTTGAGAATGCCTTTTACTAAATATAAATCAATACTGATAAGCAATTCATAGGCCAAAAAGAAAACAACAATTTGCCAACCATAGTTTACCAATTTTTTCCAATCAAAATTTGTTTCCAGGTCTTCACTTTTGGGTACTTGAGCAATTTGGGTTTTTATTTTTTTATCAATTATAAATTTATCAATTAAAAAAGCCGCTGTAAAAACAGCAAAGGGCGCAATAATGTAGCCTGCAATGGAGCCATATAGTCCAAAGATAAGAGCGAGTCCAATTACCGAAATGATTCGTAAGATCGAGCGAATAGTTTTGAGGGTGGCTTGAATATTAAATTTATGAAGACCAGTGTAATAAGAAAAATAAAAAGAAGCTGCAGCAAAAGCTGGGATTATCAAAGAAGAAAAGCGAAAAAGTGGAGTGAGAGACTCGTCTTTTAGCAAGCTTGAAATTAAAGGGGCACTCAGATAAAAAATAACTGTAATGCAAGCAATGAGAATAGTTTGAATAATTATCGCTTGTTTTTTTATTTTTAAAATCAAGCGGGGATTGGTTTCAAATATCTCGCTGATATATTTGGCCATGGCAGTCGGAATTCCATTGCCGATAAGGATAATTACCATAGTAGTAATAGTAATGATAATTCCATAGCGACCATAATCAGCCGGTCCCAAGACTCTTCCCAAGATTGAATGGATGATGAAGCCTGAAAGATTAAAAATAATTTCCGAAACAGTGACCCAGAGAGCGGATTTGGCGATATTAGACATAAGCTTTAATTTTTAATTTCGAATTTTTAATTTCGAATCAATTTTAATGATTAAATTTAAAAAAGTATTTAAGTCATCAGTCATCTATGAACAGTCATCAAAATACAGATATCTTCTGACTCTGATGACTGATGATTTTTTAGCTAGATTACTTTCCTGCTTCGTATTATATGATATGCATTACGTGGCTCAGGACTTTTTGTTGCACAATATCTAGACTTTCATTGCCGTTTATAATTTTCATTTCAAAAATAGGAGCCAACCTATCGTAGATTACTTTTTTATCAATTAAATATTGCAAACCTTGGTCAGGCACGCGGTCGCGACTTATTATTAGTTGCGGTTCAGTTTGAAGATAAAGGCAAACGTCTGGTCGAATTATTGAATATTTATTTTTTCCTTCTTTTTTGGATAAATATTCCAGATTAATTAATGTATCATAAAAACATCTGTCAGACACAAGATAATCAAAGTTTGCTCGCTCCAATTCTTTTAAAAGCACTTTAAATCTGATTAAATCAATTCGTAAAAAAATTTTGCGCAAAAATATTTGCAAAAAATTTGCCTTAGAAACACTAAATCTTTCTTTTTCAGATTTAAACTTGCATTTTTTGGTCAGCTTGCAGATTAAACAGTATTTATTTTTAAAATCATTAATTTTATTAGCCAAAGAAAAGTTGATAGCATGAAAATAAAAAACCTTTTTACCTTGATTTTCCAGGTAATTCTTTAGTAAGTTTATTTGAGTTGATTTTCCGCTACCGTCGAGGCCGGAAATGGTTATAATCTTCATAGTAATGGTTATATTTAACTTTTTTTGACCTAGTGCTTGTTGATTGGCTAAATTACAATCTCCAAGAAACAAGCAATAAGCAATATCCAATTATCAAATTGCTAAAACGTGTTTTTGTAATTTTGATTTTGTCTGGAAATTGTTTCTTGTGATTTGGTGCTTCTTTGTGTATTAAATTTCAATTTAATACATAAGCACTGCTACCGGTTGCATCTTGGCTACCACATGGGCGACTCCATTGGCTTCCACTCCTTGGATAACTTTATCGATATTTTTGTAGCGCGCACTATCTTGATTGATAACAATTGAGGACTTGGCATTGTAAAGCTTGATCCCTTTTTCTTCCATTTTAGCAAATAATTCATCTTTGTTGGAGATTGTTTTTTCATTAGTGTTTTTACCCTTGCCGGTGCCATGTGGAGCTGAATAAAAACTTTCTGCATTTCGGTCAGTTCCGACACAAATATAAGCATCGGTTGCCATAGAAGAAGGGATAAAGGCTGGTTCGCCGGTGTCTCTGTAGATTGGATGGTTGCTCATTTTGCTTGGGCCATAAGCGCGAGAAGTGTTACTGCGATGAACCCAAACATTTTCTCCAAAATGCTTCTCTTTGGTGATAGAAATATGCGGTAAATCATAGATTAAGTCCATTTGAGGATCACGATTGAATAACTTCTTGATAGTTTCTGAAATATTGTGGGTTATCACGGCTCGGTTAGCCGTGCCAAAGTTGGAGGCAGCTGCCCTGGCATTCATATAAAGCTCCCCATCGGGACCATTGCCCTCATATTTCAAAAGTGAATCGTCTTTGAGCATGTGTTTTTTTATCATTGTTTGCATTTTTTGGTAAACATCTTTCTTTTGGGATTTGAAAGTCATTCTGCCCAAGGTTACCATTAAGGCTTGGGAAAAATGTTCACGTTTCTTGGCGGTATGGGTATACATGGTGTACTGGCCCAATATTCCACTGCCAGTATGGATCATAAAAAGATATTGTCCTTGTTGAATGCCCATTTTCTCAGCGATTTCAGGATCAACTATGTCGGTTACTTTCATAAGATCGAGAAAGTGGTTACCCGCCGCTCCGATAATCCCCAATCGATATTTAGCAAAATGCAAATAAAGTTTTGGAATAACGTCAAAAATATCTTGGCGAGTCATTTCTTTTTCAAAAAAATTTCCTCCGCATTGCGTGTTAGCTAATTCATTTTTAGTGGTGATGTTCAAATGTTCTATGATAGCTGAAGTTCCTTTGCGACAAATATCCACCACCGTATTAAAAGGAACAGTAGTGCCCACAAATTTTTTAGTTGGCACCGCGTTGGTCAATTCTTGAAATAAAAGATCAATGTCATTAGCGGAAAGATTATTTTCATTCAGATTTGTTTTTAGTAGGCGCATGCCACAATTCGGATCAGAATCATTTACTTGGGGCAAAATATATTTATCGGAAACGATAGTCGTACCTGAAGCATTCTTTCTGCCTGGTTTAGAACAAACGTCCGGCATAGCCACGGTATGGCGAAAAAGAGTTTCTTTATTGGAGGCGATATCCTCTGTTTGGGCAAAAGTTTGTTCTTCGGGCAGCAATTCTTCGCTCATAAAAAAAAGAGCCGGAACTGACATTTTTTCGGTTTTAAATTCTTGTAAATGGTCTGATTTTTTAGCGGTGTTTATTGACATAATTTTAAATTTATGGTATTTTTTAATGTTGTGTTTTTGCTAGTTTATGTTAACATATTATGGGTAAAAAACCAACGGGGATTTATATTTTTTCTTTTCAACATTTTGGAGGGAATTATGAAAAATTTTTTCGTTTGCGTGGTTCTTTGTGCGGTAATTTTTGGAAGCAGTTTGTTTTCTATCGCCCAAGAAATTTCTCTTGGCGGAATAATGACATACAGCAATAGCGATATTTCTATTGAAGTTAACTTTGTAAAAATGGAGGGAGAATTTTGCATCGTTGATGTTACGGGTAAATATAGAGGAGTTGAGCTTCGTAAAAAAAGAAAAAGAGTTCATGTTTACAGCGGCGAAGAATATGTTGATCTCACGCCACATCACAAGCTGACGATTTTTTATGCAGGAACCAATAAGGGAGAGGTATACACCCTCTTGAATGGAGATGCAATATAGTGTCGCAGAGAGACGGCTTTCGCAAATGCGGATGCCGCCTCTTTAAATTTGTTATTGATAACGTAGGGACGAGGCGCTGCCTCGTCTGTACAGGATAGAATAATTTAAAAATGTAGAGACGCCCCGGTGGGGCGTCTAAAAAATAAGAGACGTAGCAGTGCTACGTCTCTACGTCAAGAAGATTAATTTTTTATAATTTATTATAAAGCTCAATATATTTCTGAGCCGCGACATGAATATTAAAGTTTTTGTGCGAATATTCCAGGGCGTTCTTTGCCAGAGTCAATCTTTTTTCTTTATTTTTATATAGGTCGATAATTGCCTCGGTTAAAGCTTGAGGCGAATCTTTTTCGATCGAAACAGAATTATTGTTGTCAGAAAATTCTTTTAAAATTGGCAAATCAGAAATAATAATCGGTTTGGCGCAGGCCATCGCTTCGACCACTACCAAGGGAATATCAAATTTACCCTTCATATTACCCACTGGAAAAATACTGATATCTGATAAATTATAAATATCACTCATTTTGTAGCTTCCACTGTCGTGAAAAGAAACTTTATCCAAAATATTTTCTTTTTTAAGTTTAGCGACCACTGCTTCTTTTTTCTGGGCATCTTTTTCATTTTTTACGCGTACGGCGAGAGAAAGTCTGGCCTCAGGAATTTGCTTACTGACCTCGATAAAACTATCAATCACTGTCTCCATGGCGCCTAGGCGGATATATTCGCCGGCAAAATTAATGATAAAGTCATCTTTGGTAAAGCCGGCTTTTTTTAATTCATTTTCGCTTTTTTCACGCGGATAATAATCATGCAAATCAATGCCGGGATAAATTTTATACACATTCTCAAATCCAAGGCTGTTTAATTTATTTTTTGCATAATCCGAATAAGTTGTAATGATGTCACCAAACATCATTTTTTTTATTTCCTTATCGCTAAATAAATCTTCGCGCAAAGTTGCCACAGTCTGAATAGTTTTACTTTTTCCTTTGAGAATATTTCTTATCATCCAGGAGTTGTTTTTGGTGGGAGTAAAGAAATAATGTTTGATATCAAAAGAATTTTTAAATAAAAGTTGAAAAAATAAAGAACGCAATTTGTCGGAAAACTTAAAATCTTTTTCACTATACTTATAAATTTCTTCTTGTTTTATATGTTTTGGCAGGCCTAGCTTGGTGCGGGTGGTCATCAGATGAATTTCGGGAGAATTGGAATCATGAGCAATCTCTTTAGCAAGATTATAGGCGAAATTTTTACTCGCTTCATCCCAAGGTGGGGTGAGGGGACGGGAAACATACAAGATTTTTTTAGTGTTGGTTTTCATTGACATTTTGGTTAAATTATGCTATAATTAAAAATCGTAATTAAATTTGCGATTTAGTATCTTCATTATGCTCAGAATAGCATATGGGGATAAAATTATAAAGTTTTTTGAAAAGGAGAACCCCCATGACTTGTTATTTGAATTATTATTTGATAGTAGTTCGAACTGAAGAAACTGGCAAGCTCAGTTCTCGCATTATCAATACTGAAGGTAATACTATTGAGCAACTTGCTCAATATTATAAATCTGATTGTGGAGAGGAAATTATTCGCTATTATCCTCTTGAAGATTCTCTTATGCCAATCGGCAAATTGGTTGAAGATTCCAAATATGGCAAGGGGCATTATCTTGGTGGGCAGTTGGAGGAGCTGCTGACCAATTTGGCCCAAAACCTCTTTGATGACGGATTCAAAGGTGCGGAGGGATTTTACGGCATACAACCCGAAAAGGGGTAGATAAATCTCAAAAATTCAAAGGAGGTGATGCCTGATTTTTGTTAAGCTTTTCCTATGGTGAGAGAAGTGAAAAATAACCCAGTGGAGAATACTATGATTATATAACGATAATTTTCTCCGCTTAGCGGAGATAGGTATTGTGCATCATGCCGAAACATCAGAAAGATGCATGCAAGTGTTGGAGAGGTTGAGTTTTTAAAGGAAGCGTCTGTTGATAGGGGCCAGCATATCCCTTGATAGAAAAATATTACAGAAAATATTTTTCTAGTATACGGATGATAACTTTAAAAATCAATAAGAGATCTCAACGAAGACCTTAACTTGCGCCGACAATTCTCTCCCAAACAAAGCCTCGACAATGCGCGTCATCGTCGAGGTTTTTAATTTTTTTTATTCTGCTATTTTCCGCGTACGTATGAATTTAACAGCATTGTTGTATAAAATCATTTTTGCATTTTACTACTGTGCTCTAGTGTACGGTAGTAAAATGCAAAAAGATAATTAGTTTGAAATTTATTTGAAATTGACAAATAATCCTAGCTGTTCTATTCTATTTTATAAAGTTACATGAATTGTAGTTGGGCATTATTTAGCTCTTTTAATTTTAATTTATTTTAAAATCATGCTGCGAGGTGATTATTATGACACTTGATGAGATATGTTTTTGTTTGTCAATCTATATTATTGCAATTTTTTGCTTAACATTGTCAAGCAACGGAAAGGATTGGATTGCCAAAAATTTATATCTCAATAACTGCCTTAGAAGATATTCATTTCAAAAAATATATCCCCGAGACAGGATTAGACTATCTTTTGGAATATTTTTCTTTCCCCTAGCAGTTTTGTCGGAGATTATTTTTTGCATTGTTTTATCTATAATTCTTGCAATAGGAGCTTGTGTTGTAATATTCTTCGAAAGCCTTGATTGAATTGAGATTTGTGGAAGTATCCCGCCGGCACGCGTTTGCTGGCGGGATTTTTAAATCCTGTCAAAATGGTACGTATGTATCAATTTGACAGGATGATTTTTTATAAAATCATTTTTGCATTTTACTACTGTGCTCTAGTGTACGGTAGTAAAATGCAAAAAGCAAATTGGCTGGAAGAGGAGATTTTTGATTGACGTCTTAATTAAGTTTGTGCTATAAAAAATTACAATTAAGAGGTGGTTCACTAAATAGTGGGCAGAAAGTTTTTTAAAAAATCAGAAAATAATTTTTCTGTATAACCGAAAAAGGAGAGCGCTATGAAAAAGAATGGTATAAGTTTTATTATGTCAGTGCTTGTTACTTGTTTGTTTCCTTGCATTAATGCTTTTGGAGCTTCTGATAATGCCGCTGTTGATCCGCCGCACTGGAAAGAAGCCACTATTGCTCTTGTCATAGCAACTGTTATTATTTTAATCTGTTTTGTTTTTTGGTATCAAATTGTAATGAGAAGCACCAAGAGGCATAATATTAAAAAATTAATGGGATTAGGTAGAGAATTGTTTAATAGTTTTAATAATCTCATAGAAAAGGATGGTCTTTTTGAAGAGGCGTGGAGTTTTATTTCCGACGGGGATGAGGAGCGTGATACAAAGTTCCAGGGTATGATGACGAAAGCTAGAGATATCGTTAGACAAGAAAGTATGAAAAAAACATTGGAAATATTTGAACAAGAGGCAAAAGATTTTTTGACTTCTAGAAAAATTATTCCAATACGAGAGATTAGTCTTTGTGAAATGGCAGGTTTTTCGAGAATTACAACCTTGATCGGCACTAAGTATGCAAAAATGGAATTTTTAGAATTGGTATCACTTTTATACCTTTCTTCCCAATTGTGTTCCAGGGTTGTGGGTCATGATCTTGCATTTAGGTTTATTGCTAATAGGATTTGCCTTGATGATTTCAGGCTGCAAATAGAAGGAAATACTAAAATGGTTTTATCTTCGGGGCCCCGAGAAGATCAGGGAATGCTTGAAATTATCAATGACACAGCATTGTTTATTTATGCAGAAGGTTGCCGGGAAAAAATTGTATAATTTTCCCCATTTAGTAATGATCCCGTCAGCACGCGTTTGCTACCGGGATTTTTTAATTTAATTTATAAAAACACTTTTTGCATTTTACTTCTACGCTCTAGTGTGTTGGAGTAAATGACTAAATTGGTTTAAAGTGTTTTAAGAGCAGGACTGCATTATAAGATCCCCGATAAGTAAATTTCTATCGCTCATTGCTTCGCTAAGAAATTTTACTTTCGAGGATGACAATAATGAGTGCTTGATAGTAAGTTTTTATATTTTTGAAATTTAATTATTAAAAATTGATTTGAAATTAGAAATTCAAAATTTAAAATTATTTCTTATATTAAACTTATGGGATCGACGTCAATTTGCCAGCCGTTGGGCAGGGATTTTATTTCTGCTTCCAGAGGTGAAGAAAGTTTTTCTTCATTTTTTATTTTTATAATAATTTGCAACTGATATCTTTTTCTAATTTTAGGAACATAGGGCGCGCGGGGAGGGTAGATTTGGATGTTGGTATTTTCGTTGTTTGCTTCGTTAAGCCGGATAAAAGTTTTGTCTGTTTCTTTTTGAACAGCGCTAAGTGAAAAATCTTTATAAGTCAATTTGATAATTTTTGAAAAAGGAGGATAGGAAAGAGCTTTTCTTTCTTTAATTTCGTAATCATAAAGTTTGGAATAATTTTTTTGACTAGCCCACTGAATAATTTGATTCTCGGGATGATAAGTTTGGATTATCGCTTTGCCATTATAACGGGAACCGGTGCGACCGGTGCGACCAATGGCTTGAGAAATAAGGGAAAAAGCATTTTCGTTGGTATGGAAATCAGGAAAAGCAAAGAGACCATCGGCATCAATTATTCCTACTAGGCCGACATTGTTTAAATCCCAAGCTTTGGCAATCATCTGGGTCCCGATTAAAATATCAATTTTTTTGCTTGAAAAATCATCCCATATTTTTTCTTGAGATTTGACTGACTTTTTCATGCTCTCAGAATCTACTCGAGCGAGGCGGGCAGAGGGAAAAATTTTTTCAATTTCTTTTTCTATTTTTTCAGTTCCCAAACCAACGTTTCGAAAATTCATACCCTGACAATTGGGACACATAGGAAAATCGCCGGTTTCAAATTTGCAGTGCAAGCATTCATAATTTCCTTTTTGGCGAGAGGTTAGCGCTCTTTCGCAGTCAGGGCAAGTCAAAACAGTTTTACAATTAGTGCAAACTGAGAAAGTGCTCATTCCTTGGCGATTGATAAAAAGTATTATTTGAAATTTATTTTTTAGTATCCAGGCAATTTCGCTTTGAAGCTTGGTTGAAATAGGTGAAACAACTTTCACTTTCTTCCAGTTTTTCCAGTGCTCATTGCGCAGATCGACAATGTCTATTGTAGCTTGTAGTTCGTGGCTTGTAGTTTGTAGAGGCGGGAGTTGTAATAATTTGAGTTGTTTTTGCTGAATAAGGTAAAATGTTTCGACGCGGGGAGTAGCAGAGCCAAAAATTATTTTAGCTTTATGAATTTTTGCTAATTCTTGAGCCACAAAACGAGCATCATAGTGGGGATTCATTTCCCATTGTTTAAAGGAAATATCTTGTTCTTCATCTACAATGATAATGGAGAGATTTTTAAAAGGAGCAGAAATAGCCTGGCGCGTACCGATAATTATCTGCGCTTCACCATTTTTAATGGCTGACCAATTTTTGAAATATTGTCCTTTGGACAATTTACTGTGAAGTACCGTAATTTTGTCCGTTCCAAAGAATTTTCCATAACGTTCTATTTCTTGAGCGGTGATGGTGAGTTCTGGAAGAAGAATCAGCGCCTGCCCATTTTTTTTATTTTTTAAAATTTCTTTGACGGATTCAAAATAGACCTGAGTTTTGCCAGCAGAAGCGGGACCGAAAAGTAAGTAGCTTGTAGCTTGTAGCTTGTAGCTGGTAGAAGTTTTGGTAATTTCTTGAATGGCGGAAATTTGCTCAGCAGTTAATGTTATTTTTTTTAATGATTCATGATTCATGATTCGTGATTCAGAATTCTTCTTTCGGGTGCTAGATATTTGGGGAACAAACATTTTTAGCGCGATTCCCAGCGAGACGAAATAATATTTGGATATAAATTGAGCTAATTTAATCTGATCGGAAGTTACAAAATTTTCTTCTGTAATAGAAGTAACTTTTTTAAGCGTGATGTTTCCCAGCCTTGGAAAGTCTGATTTGCTTTCTAAGACAATGCCATTGATTGTTCTTTTACCGAGAGGAATTTTAACCAAAGAGCCCTTGGGGATCTCATTTTTATGTAAATAATAAAAAGACTGGTCCCGGTAAAGCGGGATTTTTGTGAGGGGTACGATATTGATAATATATTTATTCATATTAGCATTCTAGCATATAACATACGGCATATAACATAGAGCATGAAACATTCTGATAAATATAGCAAGGAGTCATCGGTCAACCGTCATCAGTCATCAAAACAATACTCTTAATTATCCTAATTTCTCAAATTTCTAAAATCTTAAATTCCGATAACCTTAAAAACCTTATGAGCTTTATAACTTGATAAACTTATTAATATTTGTATTTGTTAAGATGCAGATGTATAATGTAGTCAGCTTAAAGAAGTTCTTCGCGAAAACAAAAAAAGACCCAAAAAATCAGGTCAGAAATAAAAAATGGGAGGAGGGATATGAAAAAAAATAATAAAGACAGGGGAGCCCCCAGGAACATCTATGCGCCTCAAACCCACTTGATCGGTGATTGTATTGATGGGGTAATGGTGGAAATTCATGAGTGTATTCCAGGAAGGTTGGGCGATTTGTGCGTAATGTGCAGTTACAAAGATACACCCTCTTTGTGCAAAGCGCTTATGATAATTCCCAATACCTTTACCGAGCGTCGAGCTAGCCCTCGAATTTAGTATCTTCCTCCTTTTCGTGCCTCGGCAAAACTTGCCCTGGCACGTAGTTTTTTAGATTTGCTTTTTATTAAAATATCGAATACACTAGCTAAAGTAAAAAATAGTTCCTTGATTGAAAATAATCTATTTTAAAAGGAGGTTTAATAACTATGGTAAAAGATCTTTTTCTTCCGCCGCCAGGAAAATTTTTTGTTATCGGTTATCAATTTTTTAACCGTTGCCTGCTTCGCGAAGCAAATAATATTCAATTTGCCAAGAACTATGCAGAAAAGGTAGCAAGGGGAGAAATTACATTCGAATCTTTTTTAATATCCAGTCACAAAGATTTTGATGGAATTGAAGTTCACGATTCCTCGGGAGAATCTATTTTTTGCATAGGTAAACCTTACGGAGCCTTTTTAATGGATTGTTAACAGTTGATATTATTTTGTATCTGACGCATCGTGTTTTTTGACGCGGTGCGTTTTTATTTGAAAAAATAATAATTTTAGAGTAGTCTTAGGGTATCGGATTAATTATTTTTAGATATCTGGGTCAAGCCCGAATATGACAATTATTTATGCAAAGAAAGATTTTTATCGGAGTTGAATTATCTCCGTCAGTGAAAAAAAGATTAATGCAAAAAGTCCAGAAATGGGCTGATTTGCCTGTTCGCTGGAGTAGGGAAGAAAATTTGCATTTAAATTTGATTAACTTGGGGCATGTGGAGAATGAAATTGTCTATGAAATTTGTACTAAAGTTAGAAAAGTAGTGGAAGAAATTGATTTATTTGATATTGATATGGATAAAATAGAGCTTAGTCCGCCTCGGCAAGCTTCGGGCGAGACGGGCCCTTCAACTGATAAAAATGCTAAATCTTTTAATTTCACCGGTCCAGAGAGTGAAAAGCTTAAACTTCTTTGTGAAGAGATTGAAAAAGGTTTGGGAATTTTTAATCATTCTAAAAAAAGATTTCGCCCTAGCATTGTTTTGGGAAGAATTCAGCAATATGGCTGGCAGAGAATGGATTCGATTCCGGAGGTGGAGGAAAAATTTACAGTTTTGCTTCCAATTGAAAGTGTGGAAATTTTTGAAAGCGGAATTATCGATGGCAAAAGAAAATTTGCATCAATAGAGAGCTGTGTACTTAAAATATAGGCATAGTTTTTAAAGTTCATAAAGTTATAATGTTCATAAGGTAGGATTTTTAATTTTGGAAGTGTTTGAATTAAAGATGCTAAATATCAGTAATTTACATTTTATGCCATAAAGACTTTATGAACTTTAAAAACCTTATAAACTTGATAACTTTTATTTCTTGACACATTTCTAAAAATGTTATAAGCTCAAGTGTAGACAATAAAATAATTTATAATAGTGCTTAAATATTCACTCTAAGAGTATTAAGCTATATTTGTTTTTATGATAGTTATTAGATTTTCAAGAACAGGAAGAAAAAATAAACCCCAATTTAGATTGGTTGTTCAAGAGCACACAATTTCCCCAACTGGAAGACATATTGAGATTGTAGGTAGCTGGGATCCACATCAGAAAAAAGGTGTTTTTAAGAATGAAAGAATTCAATATTGGCTAAGTAACGGAGCTCAAGCTTCAGATACGGTGCATAATTTATTGGTTTCTCAAAAAATTATCGAAGGTGAAAAAAGAGATATTAAGATTAAAAAGACTGAGGAGGTAAAAGCAGAGGGAGAGACAGCTGCTGAAACTAAAGCAGAAACTCCAGCAGAGGAAGCTCCAAAAGCGGAGTAGTTATTGACAGATAAGCAATTGGACTATATAGTAATTAAGTGAAAAATGAATAATCCGCAGACAGTAGGCAATTAAAATAAGACCTGCCGAGGATAAAAGACAATTTTCTTAAAAGTTGTTTTTATCAAAGTTCTGCATTAAAAAAGCAGAATTTTTTATTAAGAAAATAATTAACATTACCTCAAGTGGTATAAAATTAAAAATATGTTAACAAGATCACGAAAAGAGGAGATAGTTAAGGAATTAACTGAAAAAATCAAATCCTCAAAATCAATAGTTTTTGCTGATTATAGGGGAGTTAAGACTAATGATATCAATGAGTTGAAGAGTCGCTTGAAGAAAGAAGGCACCAATCTGACAGTGGTAAAGAAAAAGTTGGTGGATCTTTCTTTAAAAAATGCCCAAATTGAAATGGACATTAAAAGTATGGAAGGTCAATTGGCAATCACCATTTCTGATAATGATGAGGTGGCGCCAGCTAGAGTTTTGAGTAAGTTTGCCAAAGAAAATGAAAATTTGAAAATTTTAGGAGGAGTTTTAGGGGTTAAGGGTATGAGCGCTCAAGAAGTTAATGCCTTGGCCAAACTTCCAAGCAAGGAAGAGATGTTGGCTAAATTGGTGGGAACTTTGAATGCTCCAGTCTCAGGCTTCGTTAATGTATTGGCTGGCAATATGAGAGGCTTGGTAAATGTAGTGAAAGCAATTGCCGATAGTAAGGCGTAATAAATTGTTAAATTGTTAAATTGCTAAAAGGTTAAATTGTTAAAAAATTAATTTAAATAATAAAGTAATTCAAGAAACATTAAAACATTAAAACATTAAAACATTAAAGCAATTTGTGTTCTGGTGTTCATTTGTTCTAGTGTTTAATTGATTAAAGTTATGACAGAAGAAAAAAAAGAAGTAGTGGTTCCTGAGAAGTTTGAAAAACTAGTTGCTGAAATTGAGAAAATGAGTGTTCTTGATCTTTCAGAATTGGTAAAAGTTTTAGAAGATAAATTTGGTGTAAGTGCTGCTGCTCCAATGATGATGGGAGCTATGCCAGTTGCTGGAGAAGCTGCTGCTGTTGAAGAAAAGAGTCAATTTGATGTAGAATTGACATCTGCTGGAGACAAGAAAATCAATGTTATCAAGGTTGTTCGTGAAATCACCGGTCTTGGTCTAAAAGAATCTAAAGATATCGTTGACGGAGCTCCAAAAGTTATCAAAGAAAAAGTTGCTAAAGCTGACGCTGAAGAAATGAAAAAGAAATTGGAAGAAGCTGGCGCAAAAGTTGAGTTGAAATAATTTTACTTTCAATAATAAAAAAATCCGCTTAGTGCGGATTTTTTTATTTCCTACGAATTACGAATTAAAAAAAGCTTATAAAAAATGGTTAGGTCACTAGTCAAAAGTCAGCAGTCATCGAAGTCAAAAAGTACCCTGATGACTGATTGCAGATGACTGATGACCTTGAGTGTTTTAATGCTAAGGTGCTAACATGTTAATATGAATTAATGCAAACAATTTTGCTTTTGGGCGTATAATATAGGTACAATGAATCATTTAAATAACAGTGCCGACGATAAGGATTTAGTAAAGGCGGCCCTAGTAAATCCAGATGAATTTAAGGTTATAGTGGATCGGTACTGGAACCGGTTGTTTTGTTATATTCGCCGAATGTCTTATTTTACCCAAGAAGACATTGAAGATATTTTGCAAGAAGTATTTATAAAAATCTATAAATATTTAAATGACTATAATTCGGAAATGGCTTTTTCTACCTGGATTTATCAGATTACTCGAAACGCGACTATCGATGAAATTAGGAAAAGAAAATCTCGTCCAATGACAATTTGGCTTGAAGATGAAGATTTGATAAAGGTTTTAAAGTCCGGGCTCAATTTGGAAAAAGATTATATTGCCAAAGATTCCATGGAAAAATTGAAAAATATCATTGTGAAAATGCCAGATAATTACAGAGAAGTTTTAGTTTTGAGATTCATTGAGGAAAAAAGTTATGAGGAAATAATGGATATTGTGCAGATGCCCAAAGGAACTATTGCTTCGCTAGTAAATAGGGGAAGAAAAATGATAATGGAAGAAGCCAGAAATAATAAGATAATATAAATTAAAATGTTTTTAGATAAACTTGTATGAAAAATAATTACGCTCAAAAAATAATCGAAAAGATAAAACAAGAAAAGATAGTTCCTAAATCAAGATTTTTTTTGAATTGGAAAAATTATGTTTTTTGGCTTATTTGGTTATCAACCTTATTTTTGGGAGCGATATTTTTTTCTTTTATTATTTTAAATCTTTTAGATATTCACCCACTGGTGATTCGCCAATTGGGCTTGGGAAAAATATTTTTTATTTTAGCTAGAACAGCTCCCTATCTTTGGATATTTTTAGCGCTCTTGGCGGGAATTAGCGGATTTATGGCAATTAGAAAAACTAAGCGGGGTTACAGATATAGCGTACTTTTTATTACTAGTATTGGGGTTTTATTTATCTCTATGCTGGGCGCGATTTTGCATATGTCCAAAGTTAATAGAAATATGGGCGGAAAAATTTTTATTAAAAATAGAATTTCTAGAGAAATGGCTTTTCCTATGGAAAAAAGATGGCGTCATCCTGAAGAAGGAATGCTGGGAGGACAAATTATCGAAATAAAAGAGAGAGCTTTTGATTTAAGGGGATTTAATGGAAAAATTTGGGAAGTTCATTATTCAGATGGAACAAAATTTAAAATTAAAAAGATAGAGAAAGATATGAATGTGGCGGTAATCGGGGAAAAATTTGGAGAAAATAAATTTAGAGCTTTCTTAATATTACAACCGCCATTTAATGAGAGACCAATGATGAGGAGATAAGATTATGCTAGCATGTCAATATGTTGGTGTTTTAACAGGAAAGTAATCTAACATTGAGACAATATAAATAATAAGTCATCAGCCAAAAGTCATCTGGTCATTAGTTCTTAATGTTAAAATTTTCAATCTGTTAACTCGTTAACTAAATAATAAATAACTCAATAATATAGAGATGATAGAATAATTTTATTTTTTATTCGTACATTCGTAAAAATTCGTAATTCGTAGAGACCGCAAACTTTATTTTTTATTTTCGTATTATTTATGTAGTAAGTGTATGGTTCAATATTTTTTTGAATCAGCATATCTTAATAAATAATAAGTAAAAAATAAAAAATGCTAAAAACGAATATAAAATTGGGTGCGCTATGTGTGTTCGCGTTTTCTTTGGTTATTGTTTTATCTGGGTGTAAAGATAGAGTTGAATCTCAAGAGCAAAAACAAAATCAAACACAGGTCAGTCAACCAGATCAATCTCAAGAAATCCAAGAGCAAAAAGAGGAGGGTGAAAACTTGAAAAACTATCCCCGAAATGGAAATCCTCCAGCTCAAATGATAGAGGTGTGTAGTGGTAAATCCGAAGGAGACAACTGCGAAGTTTCCATGCGAAGGAAAAATAGCGAAGAAATCGAAAACAAAAGAGCGGGGATTTGTAAAAAAATGGGGGAAGATGAGAGTCTATCTTGTGTGCCCGAAAATATGCCTCAAGGCGGGCCAAATAGAGAAATGTTGCCCAATACAAAGGAGGAATAAAATGTTAAGCCACCTGATTTTGTCGGGTGGTTTTTTGTTATGCAAACTTTTTCTGTATAATTCGTATATCTTGTTATATGCTTTAAATTTAAAAATATAATAAATCAAAGAAATGAAGAAGAAAAAATTATATATTTTCCTGGCAATTGGATTGGCGATACTGGGAGGTGTTGTCTATTGGTATAAAAAAAATAATGAAACCGATAAAAAAGTTCGCTATATGACAGAGACGGTTCAAAGAGGAACCCTGACTTCTACTATTGTGGCCAGCGGTAGCATTGTGGCTGACTCCCAAGAAACAGTTGATCCTACTATTAGTGGAACCGTGTCTGACTTGTCTGTAAAAATAGGTGACGTTGTTAAAAAAGGAGATTTTTTGTTTAGTATTATAAATGATGATTTGGATGCGCAGGTGGCGCAAGCGAGTGCTTCTTATCAGCAAGCACTAAACTCTCTAGAATCAGCTAAGAATAATCGTGATTCAGCCGAAGCTGAGTATCGAGTGGCAGACAAAAAGGATGACAAAGACGATGATGCTTATAGCAAAAGACAATTAGAAGTTTTGGAAAATAAAATATCTTTAGCCGAAGGTTCAATAATTCAAGCCCAGAAAAATTTATCCGCTTCCGCTTCGTCTTATCGAAATGTAGTTTCGGATGCCGGCAAAAGAAAAGTTCTGTCTCCAATAGATGGAACAATTATTGAAGTTTCTATTAAAAACGGAGATGATCTTGGATCTTCTTTAAATAATTCCAGTGAGCCGGCTATTATCGTGGGAAATTTAAATACTCTGAAAGCAGAAGTTCCTGTAAATGAAGTTGACATTACCAAGGTGGCGGTGGGTCAAAAAGTTTCTCTTTCTTTGGATGCTTTGGAAAATATTGAGTTTACCGGAGAAGTGGAAAAAATAGATTCAATTGGCACGGCGACTTCCGGCGTAGTTAATTATGGAGTGACAGTAAAATTTGATAAGCTTGATGAACGCATTAAGCCTACCATGAGCGTATCGGCTATTATTTCTATAAGTAAAAAAGAAAATGTGCTAATAGTTCCAAGCGGCGCTATTAAAAACGGACAGCGAGGAAGCTTTGTAGAAATTTTGGTTCAGGATGTGCCAGAGAGAGTTATGCTAACAACCGGGGACAGTAACGACACAAGCACAGAAGTAACAAGCGGAATTTCTGAGGGACAAAAAATTATTACTAAAACAATAGCAGCTGAGGGTGACAATCCTTCAACAATGAACAATTCCTCGAGCGCTAATAATAGAAGCGGAACTAATGCAATAAGAATTCCTGGGGTGAGTGGCGGTGGAATGAGAAATTAATTTAGCGCGGTATCTACAATTGAGGCATATTTAAAGAATCAAACCCCTCCCCAACCCTCCCCTTGCCAAGGGGAGGGGGGGCTGAAGATTAATTTATAATTCAAGATAACTATGATTGAATGTAAGAATATAAAAAAAATATATATTAATGGAGATGTAGAAACCATAGCGCTTAAGGGAATTTCTTTTAAAATAGAAAAAGGTGAATTTGTTTCTATTATCGGTCCGAGCGGAAGCGGAAAATCAACTTTGATGCATATCTTGGGGGCGCTTGATACTCCTTCCGACGGTGAATATTTTTTAGATGGAAGCGAGGTGTCAAAATTGGATGACGATGAACTTTCTGATTTGCGAAAAAATAAAATTGGCTTTGTTTTTCAATCATTCAATCTTTTGCCTCGCACTACGGTCATGCGAAATGTGATGATGCCCATGATTTATTCGGGAATTGTTAAAAATAAAAGAATAGAAAAAGCCAAAGAATGTTTGAGATATGCAGGAATGGAAGAAAACAAATTTTATAATCTTTCTAATCAGCTCTCAGGCGGACAGATGCAAAGAGTAGCTATTGCCAGAGCACTTATTAATGATCCATCGATAATTTTGGCCGATGAACCGACAGGTAATTTGGATACCAAAACCAGCCACACCGTAATGAATGCTTTAAAAGAATTAAATGGTAAGGGACACACTATTATTTTAATTACGCATGAAATGGAGGTAGCGCAATATGCCAAGCGGATTATTACGATTAGGGATGGGGAGATTGAGTCGGATGTTGCCAATAGATAAGTAGTTTGTAGGTAGTAGTTTTTTAGAAAGATTATAATTACTTTAATTAATGCTAAAAAGATAATATACTAATATACTAAGAAGCTAAGTTATGTTTAAGGATTTAATACAAGAAGTATTATGGTCGCTGATGGGCAATAAGGTGCGATCCGGGTTAACAATTTTGGGAATTGTGATTGGGATTGCTTCAGTGATAACGATGGTGGGAATAGGACAAGGATCAAAAAAATCAATTGAAAGTCAGATTGAATCAATCGGATCTAATTTGCTTATGATTATGCCAAGTTCTCAAAGTGTGGGAGGTGTTCGTCAAAACTCTTCGAGCGCTCAATCTTTGACCGAGGATGATATAAAAATTCTTACGGAAAAAGTTTCCGGCATAAAATCAATTGCTCCCGCTATAAATGGGAATTACCAAATTACCGTTAAAGGAAATAATACCAATACACAAGTAATCGGAACAACGCCCGAATATACTTCGGTAAAAAATGTTTCTGTAGATTTGGGCTCGTTTTTTAACCAGAATCAGGTTAAGAGTTCAGCAAAAGTAGCCGTTATTGGTCCTGATACACGCGATGATTTGTTTGGGGAAAATGCAAACCCAGTGGGTCAGACGATCAGAATTAATAATGTAATTTTTCAAATAATCGGAGTAACTGTGGCCAAAGGAGGGAGTGGATTTAATAATCAAGATGATATTGTATATGTGCCGATGAAAACTTCCCAAAGTTATTTGGCGGGAGGCGATTATATCAGCAATATAAATATAACAGTTAATACCCAAGAAGAAATGACGATGACAGAGGAGGAAGTGAAGTCAACGCTTTTGGAAAGTCATGGCATAAAAAATGAAGAGGATGCTGATTTTAGAATAATGAATCAAAATGATATTATCTCTACGGCCTCTAGCATAACCAGCACTTTTACTCTTTTGCTTTCTTCAATTGCGGGAATTTCTCTCTTGGTAGGAGGAATTGGAATTATGAATATGATGCTTACTACCGTAACGGAGAGAACGAGAGAGATTGGCTTAAGGAAGGCGGTGGGAGTAAAGAAATTTTATATTAATCTGCAATTTTTAACTGAAGCCGTGGCATTAACTTTTATGGGAGGAGTTGTGGGTGTTTTACTGGGCTTAATGGCTTCTTATGTTGCTTCTGCTTTTTTTGGAATCCCTTCCAGTATTTCACTTTATTCAATCTTACTTGCCTTCGGTGTTTCGGCGGCAGTGGGAATAATTTTTGGTTTTTATCCAGCCAAAAGAGCGGCTAATTTGAGTCCAATAGAAGCGCTTAGATACGAGTAAAACTCGTAGTCTATAAAGTTTGTAAGGTTTACCCTGTTAAATAATTTAAAAAATTTAACTGGGTGAATAAAGTTCATAAAGTGGGGAGAGCAAATAAATATAAAATTACTTTAAAAACTTTATGGACCTTATAAACTTTTATCTTTATTTAAAACTTTTTTTATTTGGGCCACTTTTTCTTTAAAAATAGTGGTTACGCTTTCGAGAGCTAAGATAAGGATAGTGAGCCAAAACAAGCCCAGAGAAAATCCGGCTACTACATCTGTAAACCAATGAACTCCTAAATAAATTCGGCTGAACCCAATGCCCAAAATCAAAAGCACACTAATTGAAAATAGAAAATATTTTAATTTTTTATTAAAGATATGATTTTTAAAATAGTAAATCAGGAGTGAAAAAAATATAGCAGATATGGTTGCGTGTCCGCTAGGAAAACTGAATCCGTCGGCGTCAATTAAATAATCTAGGGGTCTGTCTCGGCTTATTATATATTTTACCAAAACTTCCAAAGCTTTCCCTCCTATTACGGAAGTTATCAAGAGAGTGCTGTAGCGCCACTTGCGTTCTGAGATGAAAAAAATCAAAAGCACAATTGATAAAATAGAGATAACCGCGGTTCCCCCTAAATTTGTGATAAATACCATCAAATTATCCAAAAATGGGTTCCAGATTTTATTGATATTTGAATTTAGCCAGATGTCAAAATTGGTAAGAATTTTTTGCTCCACAAAATTTTCTACCATCTTAAAGAACATATAGAGGGAAAAAAGATTAATCAAAAGAATATAAAGATGTCGGCGATGAAAAATGCGTCTTTTTTTGTTGGCTAACTTATATAAATAAATGATTATGGCGCCAATAATTATAGCAATTAAAATAAATTCTCCAAAATAATCAGCCAGGGCTCGGTAATTGTTTCCGAAAATATAACCTAGCATTGCAAATGAAAAGGCCCAACTGAGGCCTCCCAAAATAGCGTAAAAAATAAATTTTGAAAAAGGTACTCTCATTGATCCGGCAGTAAAGGGAGTGAAAGCTCGAGTAACTGAATTAAAACGGCCAATAATGATTGTCTTGCCAGTGTGTTCGTTGATTAATTCTTGCGTTTTTTCGAAATTTTCTTTTTTGAGGAAAAAATATTTTCCATATTTGATAATTAAGTTCTCCCCATATTTACTTCCCAAAAAATATCCTATTAAATCTCCGATTACTGCTCCCAAAAAAAGAGAAATTATAACAGTTATAATATCAAGTGAGCCGATTTTAGACATTAATCCGGCTGTGACTGCTATTATTTGCCCCGGAATAAAAAATCCAAACATAGGAATGGATTCTAAGAGGGCAATAAGAAAAATGAATACGTAAATACCGACAGAGAGGGCAGTCGACTGGCTTGTTAAGAAATCAACGATATCCATAAAAAAATTTTAATCTTACAAAAATAAGTTTAGCATAAAACGTGAAAACAAAATAGCATTAAAACATTAAAACAATACAGCATTGAAGCGGGACGAGAAACAAGGTTCAACCTTTGGCTAGCCAAAGGTTGAACCTTGTTTCGTCTCGTCTTATAAACATAATAAAAGTCAAATAAAAAAATAGAGCATAACCACGATGGATTATGCTCTGGGGAGGATGGGGTCGCTATAAAGCGTTATTAAAGATCATGGTTCAGAGAAACCATTTTGCAAGATTTGCCAGTATTCCTTCGGCGAAGGAATGGGTTTTTTCGAGTTTTCGAAAAATGTTGGGCAAATACGTTTGCATTAATACAGAAAACTATATGTGGTTAATTCTCTGGAGACTGTGAAAGTCTCTTACTAGGCGCTGGAAACCCAGGAAAATTTCAGGACGATTCCCAAGCACAACCGTTGCTATGCTAGCATACGAATAAAAAAATAGCAATAAGCTAAAGTTATTGGCGGATTGCTAGAGCACGGGTGCCTTTCGTGAGAACATCTGAGATGGTGTGCAATTTTGGTCCGGGAGCATGATGATAATATTCCCATTCGAATCCAACCATCTCACCTAAACAATCATGGGAACATAGCCAAGTAGATCCTTCGTCTGCGGCGATTATCGGAGTGAGTTTTTTCTGGGTCACTTCTGTTTCCATGTATTTGCAGCCAAAAGCAAAGAGTTGCTTCATGTCAGCCAAAATTATTCCTGCACATTGAGCTTTTTCTTGCAATTTTCGTAACCATACTTCCTCAAGAAGAGTTGCATAGTAGCAAGTAAAATTCCTTATCCCAGAATCGAAAGCAAAAGTTCTGCCCATCAGATCAATAATACCAGACCATTCAACTTTTCTTAGGACATCTTTTCGCATGTCGCTAAGAGATTTTCCATAGTCTACTGTGATCAAAAAGTTTTCTTTCCCGATTTCAAATAATTTATCATCATCCATAGAATGTCTCCTTGAAAAGGTTAAGAGTCGGGGAATTTGTATTGGTCAATAAAGTTTATTTGACAAAAAACTCTCAAGTAATTGTTATTACTCGATAATTGATGGTAGTATTAATTCAAAAAAGTGTCAATAAGTAAGTTTCCTTGCATTTTTTTGGTTTATTTGTTAAGTTTAGACTAATAAGAAAATCGAATACTTTTTAAGAGATGTTGATTCGTGTGTAGAAAGACCGAGGTATCCCGAAAGGAATGGTCGCTTATGAACACACGAGGAGTCCACTGGCGAAACCGGCTTAAATAATAAACCCATGGAGGTTTGTTGTTTGAGTCGGTTTTTTTGTAAAACAGAAAAAGATAAATTAAATATAAAATAGGACAAGACAAAGGAATTTTGTTCTAAAATACGGGTGATGAAAAAATTCTTTTTTTTAAAAAAGAATATGTTTGCTTTAGGGAGCCAACTATTTTTTGCTGTGCTTGTAGCGCAGTAAAAGAGTTGGCTTTTTTTATATAAATTTTTTTAAGTAAATAATGTAACAAAAACGAGTATGATTGAAAAAATGTTCAAAAAAAGTAATCAAAAGTTGGTAAAAAAAATGGTTGCAAGCATGATGTTGCCGATATTTGTCTTCCAGATGTCTTCGTTAAATATGGTTTTTGCAAATACCGCCAGGGCTACCGAGGGAGATGTGCCTGCAATGCAAACTGAACCATCTGAGAATGTCTCTGGAGATATAGAAACTAATCCGGAAATTTTACCCGCTTCAGATGAATCAGAAGAAGTTATAGAAGAAGAATCCAGGAAAGAGGAAGAAAAAGAAATAGTAGTAGAGCCAAAAGCTGATACCTTGGTGACTGATGAGGAGAAATTGACTGAAGAGGAAAATAAAACAGAAGAAGTAAAAACTGAATCTAAGAAGGAAGCCACTTGGGAGATTGATGGAAAAAAAGCTACGATGAGCAAGGTGGAGCTTGATAAAACTTACGTTGCTCCGCAAAATGACAAAGTAACCGTTACTTTTTCTAAATTGCCGGAAAATCCTGGCAGTCTTACTATCGAAGAAGTTACTTTAACAGACGAGCAAATTGCTGAACTCGGAGCGCTTTCTGATAAAGCTTATGACATTACATCTGACATGAAAAACGGAACTTTCGAATATGATTTAACATTGCCAAAACCAGAAAATGAAAGTGATGTACAAGTTAAATTTGCCGAAGATGTGGATAATCTTGATAAGGCGGAAGTAGCTACGGATATAGATGTGAAAAATAATTCAGTCGAGGCTAATGAGATGAATCATTTTACTATATTTGTGGTGACGAATGACCCGGAAGATTGTGAGGGTGAAATATATATTTCGGGTACTTGCTATGATAATCTTCAAGATGCTATTGATAGTGCTAACAATGGAGACACTATAGATATACTTGATGATATTGAAGTTGAGAGTAGAGTTATTGTAAACAAAGAGATAACTATTGATGGAAAGAATAATACCATTTCTCCCTCATTTTCAAAAATAGACAATTCTAATAATTCTTCTTTGGTAATATTTAGTAATAATACTACAGTAAAAAATATAGTTATTGACGGAGAAGATGGTACCGGTTTGCATGGAATTAATATTTATAAGGCTAGTAATGTATTGTTAGACAATGTTACAGTTTCAAATAATGATTCCTCAGGAATTACCGTGAATGGTTCGATTGTTACCGTTGAAAATATTGTTACATCTGGAAATGGTTGGGGTGGAATCAATGTTGATCAGGGCAGTGGTGTAACAATGGAAGCAAAGCTTATCGTAAAGGGGCATAGCTCCCACAATGAAACCACCCATATTTGGTTAGATGATATTAGAAAAAATGTTTTAGTTGATGATACGTTAAATCAATATTATTTTACTGATTATGAAAATACAAGAGTGTATATGTTAAAAGAAATCATTGACTCATTGATGATTTGCCATATGGGCGGTAATGGAAAATATAATTTAGAAACTATATCAAATAGCGGTGCATTAAATGGTCATATTAAACATAATGGCGATATTATTCCCCCAATTGAAGATTTGTTGCCATTAGGCAAAAATTGGGAAGAGGGTGAAATTATTTGGAATAATGATTGTGAAATCGGTCAGTATACGGGGACAGTAGAATCAAGCTTTACTTCCTCGGAATTTAGTGTTCGTGAAAACAATTATGGAGATGTGGCTTCTCAGGTAAAAATTCCAGCCGTGGCTTCAGAAGTGCAGTTTTCAATAATGGGAATTGGTTCACAATTCAGTCAGGATGTCATAGACAGTGATTATGTAAAAAATGGATATGATAATGATATTTATAAAATATCGGGAGCAGCTTCAGGTTTTCAATGGTATAGAGTTGGAAAAAATTTACCAGGAGGTAAGTATATTATTACAGGTAAATTTAAAATTAATGATAATTGGTATGATATTGCTGGATCAGCTAATATATATTCCATAGATACGCCTTGGTTTGAATATGTTACGCCGTCAAGAGAGGATCAGACTTTTCGGCCAACAGATATGTTTGCCAGAGTTAAAATTGATGATCAATATAACCAAACCAACAGCATGTCTTTTAAAATATTTAATTCAGAAAACAATTTACAAATTGGTGGTGAATATATAATTTCTAGAAAAAATTGTGATTTACGTTCAGAAGGGCAATATATTATTTGTGATCTTATGAGGGATTATGATGGAACAAAACCATCTCTTAATGGTAGTGCTTATTACTTAAAAGTTCAATCAAATGGTTTATCTGGTAGTGGCATAAGATATCAAAATACAAAATCTTTAAATTTTAATATCGATGAAACTCGCCCAACATTGAATGATTTTAAAATTGAAAATATTAAGTCTATTTATAGATCAGACATTACTGTGAGCTTATTATCCTCCGATAACAATAAGGTGGCTAATGTAGAATTTTACATAACTAAACCAAGATTGTCTGACAATGTGTGTGATGGAAATGGTACAAAAATTGATTCAATTATAAAAACAGATACTGATGGAGATGATCGCTATCGTGCTACTTTTAACACATCTTCGCTCAATGGTTCATTTTGCGTGAATGCCATTGCTGAAGATATCGCAAATTCACACAGTGAAATTAAAAAATTATCAGCTGTATTTGATAATGTAGCACCTGAATTGCCTGAGGGACTGGTTATATATAAAGGGCACAATAGTAATACAAATAATAAAATTCCAGCCAACGGATATACTAATAATACTCAAATAAGAATAGCCTGGGATGCTAATCTCGAATCTGACGACGTTGATTATTATTGGCTCGGAACAAAAACAAATCCTTATCATAAAAAAGTATATGGAACTTATTATGATGGCAATATGACTCCAGGAAATAACCCTTATTATTATACCGTTCTTGCGGTTGATGGGGCTGGAAATGAAGGTCCTATTGCTATCTCATATACCATTTTCCTTGATTTAGAAAAACCTGCCATTCCTACGCTTATTTCTCCTGAAAATAATTCTTTTATGAAAGGAAAACCATCTTTGGTTAATTCTTGGAGTGTCGTGCCTGACGCAGTAAAATATATTTATGAAAGTTATCATAACGAAGAAGCGACAAATTTAAGATGGCACGAAGAATTTAAAACAAATTCAAAAAGTGCTAGCAATGTGCCTGACACGACTTTTTGGTGGAGAGTAAAAGCTGTGGATGCTGCTGGAAATGAAAGCGGTTGGAGTGAATTGTGGAAAGTTACAGTGGACAACACTGCCCCGACCGCAACTGTGAATTATAGTGTAGCTTCTTTAACAAATGGTAATGTTATCGCTACGCTTAATCCTAGCGAGCCGGTTACTGTGACTAATAATTTAGGAAATACTTACACCTTCACTGAGAATGGAGAATTTACCTTTGAATTTAAAGATGAAGCGGGAAATACCGGTTCAGTTTTAGCCAAGGTTGATAATATAGATAAGACCATACCTGTTGCACAAATAATTACACCGATATCATCATTGATTTCAGGGACAGTTGCAATAAGAGGACTTGTATCAGACAATCATCCACATCATTATTGGTTGGCAATATTTAAAAAAAGCAATGGTCAACAAGTCTATTCAAAAGTAGTAAACCATACAGATCAATTTAGTGATAAATTGTTTTACTCTTGGAATACAAAAAATGTGGAGGATGGTGAATATCAAATTAAGTTTGCCGAAAGAGATGCAGCAGATAATCGCAGCGCTGATTTTGTAGTCGATATTGAAGTGGATAATACATCTCCAAATCTTTATTTTAAAACACCATTTTCCGGTTGGTATAATTCTACTCAGACTTCAGTTTTCGAATTTACTGATGATAATCTAGAGGAAGAATATGGTGACCTAAATTGTACCATAGATACTGAAGGGGAAGATCAAACTTGCTCAGTTACTCCAACTATTTGTGATAAGGCTGGTAACTGTTATACATTAATAACCGAATCAAATGGAGCTAATATTGATAAGACTGATCCAGCTAGCACTATAAATGGAGGAGGGGACAATGAAATTGTTTATAGTAATTCTTGGGATGGGAAATTGAGCGGAACAGCTAGTGATAATTTAAGCGGTGTAGAAATAGTAAAACTTTCCATTCAAAATGGTTCAAATAAATATTGGAATGGTTCAGCTTGGCAGACGGAGGAATTTTTGGTTGAAGCCAGTGGGATAAATTCTTGGGATTATACTTTGGGTTCCGTGGTTGAAGGTTCATATATCATCAAATCTCACGCCATAGATAATGCTGGAAATATGGAAAATACTTACACCCTAACTATTGTTCTTGATAAAACTATTCCGGAAATCAATCTAGCTATTAATCCAAATTCCGCTAACGGTCAAAATGGTTGGTACGATACAATTCCAGAGATAAATTTGACTGCCAATGATAATATCAATTTGGACAAAATTGAATATCAAATTGATTCGCAAGCGGGTATATGGGTAACTTATACTGAGGCAGTAAAAATTAATGATGGCAAACATATTTTCTATTATCGCTCCTTGGACAAGGCGGGGAATTATAGTGCGGTAGAGGTTAAGAATGTAAAAGTTGATACTCAGGCTCCAGATGAAATTAGCAGCTTAGACGTGAAGTATGATGGAGAAAAAAATACCGTAAAGTTGGATTGGAGCGCTGATGATTCCGATATTGATCAAGTGTATATTTATAGGGGAACTAGTAAAAATTTTGATACCAATTCCGGTTCGCGCATGGCCAAAAACAATGATAATGACAAAGATATAACCGACCGTGACGTTGCTAGGGGAGAAAAATATTATTACAAATTGGTAAGCGTAGACGAAGCTGGAAATAAAAGTGATGAGAAAAATATTTCTGTGGAAATTCCAGAAAGCGGAGAAGGGGTGATTGTAACTGATGAGGGAACAAATGAGACAGCTTCGCAAGCTCCGCAGGAAAACAATAGCGCCGGAGAAAATCAAAATATCAATACTGATCAAGAAGAAGTAGGAGAGAAAAGAGTAGAGGGAGCCACGACTGTTCAAGAAGAATTGCCAAAAATACAAAAAAGAGTTTGGCCTTACTTTACGGCAGGTGGTGTTGGAGCGCTTTTATTATCCTGGTTCCTGAGAAGAAGAAAAATGGGAATAATGAAATTAAAGGGGTTTTAAAGAACTTTGAGATTATTTTTAATATTGTTCATTTCGTGATAAGATAATGGATGTATAAAATTAATTAAATAAAATAAAAAAATGAGTGATATAAAATTTATGGACTTAACTGTTGAGGATATTAAAGCAGAAAACGGAAGAGTGGCGATTAAAGCCGGAGGAAACTTTTATTCTTTCTTCCAAACCAAAAGAGATGGCCAAGTGAGTCGCGCCCAATCTGATTTTGAAAAATTGGGAGTATGCGCAGGAAATACTTATTCTTTTGGAATAACAGAAAATACTAAAAGCGGAGATGATGGGAAAACTATTACTTTTCGAAATATCTGCTTAATCAGTGAATGCCGAGCTCCCAAAAACCCTGCTAATTAAGATTTCATAGATCTTCTCAAGGTAATTTTGAACTAAAAAAACAGCCAAAAATAGGCTGTTTTTTGATTGATCGCTGGTGTAAAATTCTTTAGCATATGTTTTTTTACATGTCTCTGCGAGTAATTTGAGTACTCTCAAATTGCGTGGCAGTCTAGAAAGAAATATAAATCTTTATATTAAATCCTGGATTCCTACCTGCCGGCAGGCAGGGCCATGTCAGGAGTTTTGAATCATCTTTAGAGATAATTTAAACATCGCAAAGACAGGCATCTTTCGTTATTGGGGTCAGTGAACGGTTGCCTTTTTCTATTGACAGAAAATTAATCATATGTCATTGTTATGAGTCAAAATAAATAGGGCTAGTTAATTAAAAACTGAAGTACTAATTTGTAATTTATTCGAAAAGGGGATTGTTATGAATATTATCAAGTGCATAGGTTTTGCGATTCTTGTTCCAATTGATATTGTTGCTGCTCCTTTTATTTCTTCTTATATTTATTTGTTTATTTGCAATACTGTCATTAATTTTATTGCAATTACGCTCCCTCTTATTTTTGGACAATTAACGGTAAATCTTATCATTAACCTTGCGACTACCGAATTAGGGTTTTGGATTTGCTGTCTTATCTTAATTTGTTTTCTGATAAAATGGGAGTTTAAACTTTTGGGGATTAAAATATTTTTCACTAGCCAACGGGAGAGTTAATAAAATTTTAAATTAATTATAAATCCTACAGGAACAATCTGAACAAAAAAAGCCTAGTCCATAAAATTTGGAAGAGGCTTTTTAAATTTTTGTTGATGCTATGGGACGAAGTTGGAATTTATCTGGTTAGAAATTTTTCTATTTAAAATAGTTTATTTCTCGTTTGCTTCAAATTTTTTCTTCCCATTAGTAAAAAATGACAACGCCTTATCAATCAATGGTGGTTCTTCGCGATGACTTTCGTTATCAAGTGTTAAACTTGGATTATATCCAACTGAGTTAACAATGTTTCTCATTAATTTCATAGATAATTCTTTGTGTTCATCTGTTTCTTCGAGGCTTTCAATTTGCCTTTTGAATCCCTCGTACGATTTTGCAATACTTTCCTTGTGTGCATATTCTTGTTCTAGTCTTTTGTTTTGACTTTGTTGTTTACTAGAAAAAATACCCAACCAAATTACTGCTATAAAAAATGGAGTCCTTGCTAATATTAGTGATATGACCAACGAAAGACTTAGTGGTTCCTTCGTTGTAATATTTGTTATGCTTTTTAATGTGTCAACCCCAAATAATGCCATTGCTGCCATTGTTGCGATAAATATAAATGCCCAAAAAATATTCGGATTTCTATACTTATCTTTTTGTGTTGAAAAAGCCACTGCTAATCCAGCATTAGTTGCTCCAGGTAAGAGTCCCTCAATTTTTTCAAAAAGAGTTTTGAATTTAGCATTCTCTTGCTTATACAATTCCGTGAGCTTATTTGAGTTTTTTTCTATTTCTTGTTTTAAACCAGTAATTTCATCGCCCGCTTCATTTTTAGATCCAAAAATTTTTTCATAATAATCATTAAAATTTTTTTTCTTTTCTCTGACCGTTTCAGCTGCTTTGTTAATTTCTTCTTCTGCTTTTTTTATATTATTTTTAATAGATTCCTTTTCTTCTGTTGACTCAAAAATCTCAGTATGAATTTCTAATATTTTCGCATGTTTCTTATTTGCTATTTCTAATTTTTCTTCAATATCGGCAAATGCAGTATCAATTTTTTGTTTAACATTTTCGCCTTCTGCATTTAACTCAAGAATTTTAGTATGGGTGCCCTTTATTTCTTCTAGTAATTTACCAGAATCAGACTTGAAATCATTTATTGCCCTTGTAAAGCGTCCCTTTTGAACTGGATCAATTAAAATTTTTCTCTCTTTGGTTATCTTTTCTTTTTCTGAAGTTGAGATGTTATCATTTGGTGATTCAATGTTTATTAATTCTTTTGTTTCTTCTGGTGGCAAACTAATGCTAGTCTTATAATTTTCACTATTTTCCATATTTTTATTGGTGGCAGAATATTAAAAAATATCCTGCCACCATATTCTTTAGATATTATCTTTCATCCAACTTGTTACTGCTTTGTCTATGCCCCAGGTTGCCCAGGCATCTTTAGTTACATCTATCACAAGAATTTTATCGTTAGCGTCAATAAAATTTTGTAATTCAGTTCTTATTTCTGAAGTTGTTTTTTCTGAAACTACGAACCATTGAGACTTTAGCGGAGTTGCCCAAGTACCCAATGATTTTATATGCGATATTAATTTTGCGTAGTCTGTTGATGTTTCTGGCATTCCTAGATCATAGGAAATTAAATAAGTTTTTTTCATTGTTTTTAGATTAAATTAAATTTTTATTAATATAAGATTGTTAATATCCAGAGAACCTGCTATAATTTTATTAGTTACAATAGCATTATGCTTATAGGAAAGACACGGAAATATTAACAAGTTTCGTGTCTTTTTTAGTTGGGAATTTTTTTTGTCATTTTTTTATTTTTAAAAAATTATTTTTTTTATTTTATCTTGCAATCAAATTTTATTTATGGTAAATTTAATACATAAAAGCGATATTTGCTTTTAGCAAAATCTTCGGTTGGCGCCGGAGGTTTTTTGTTTTCTAATTTTATAAATTATTAAATCTCATCTAATGATATTATGGTAAGCTCACCTAATTGGGGATGCTGTATATTCTTTGGATTAAATTTTTTACCGAAATAATCGTCTAATTTGTACGCAGTTATAAAAGATTTACATGCCACAAAACTACCCTTATTATCTGCCCTGTGTTTCATTGTGAACATATTTTCTACTTCTTCTGTGTTAAATTTTATTGCTATAGTATTTTTTAATCTATCAAAAAACAAATTTATACCCTTGTATTGGGATAATTGATAACTGTGGTGCATTCCAGAGCTGAAAGAAAGTATTCCAGGTTTAGATATGCTAATGGCAACATTATACTTTCCGCCCCTTCCTTCGAATAGTTCAAAATTAAAGTCTGTTTCTTCCATACATTTTTATTTTAATTGTTATACTGTGCATTATACGCTTTTATTTTAAATAAGTCAATATAAATATATTTTTTAAAATTATTTCACAAAATATGGCATAATATTGTTAAATTCTTTTATGTATCCATAGCGATTGTTTATTTTTTTATTAATTTTAGTGCAAAATGAAATCACAACTGAATCGATTTAAATTTCATAATTTGTGGGGCATGGTCTGATTTGAATGTTTAGTAACAGTATTTGGGATAGTTTTTTTTGTATAAAAAACACCACCCGTACCAAATTATCGGCAGGGTGGGGTGGGCTAGCAGAAACGCTCACGAGACTTTTATCGGATAGTTTTGTCCGGATGGGTGCATTCTTCGTAATCTCGGCAATCAAGACAATGATCAATTGCTTCAAGCGGTTGATCGATGCCAGCACCATCATGTTGCCGTTTTGCGGCTTCTTGCATTTCTTTGAGCTCTTTAGGGGATTGTTCTGATACTTTCATAGCTGCTCCTTTTCTGGTTATAGATAGGACTTGCTTCTATCGCCACATATTTTAGCGACGGGTTAAAAAATATCACACTTGTTAAATCTTAGTATAATATAGTATTAATTTTATGGATGTGTCAATAATATTCGTTTCGTAAATTAGAAATACGGACCATTATTATTTTTGCATAAAAAAAGCCACCCATACCAAATGTATTGGCAGGGTGGCGGTTGAGCGAGTTTGTTCAATGCAATGATATTATTCGATCGATGAAATCCGCACCTTCATTGCGCGACCCTTGGCGATTACTTGCCATTGTTCACTTGAAGAATAATTGGCGTCAATTTGATAGGATACGGTGCCGATCTGTTCGCCGTTGATGTTCAGGCCGGATACAGAAAGAGTAACCTCTCTGCCCATGCTGGCGATATATTCGGAAACTCCAGTTACTCGACAATAAAACGTGCCGGACTCGTGGGTGTTTTCGATTGTCAGCAACTTCCCCATGAGAATTTTGACTTTTTCTGGGGGTCGGATGATATCCTCTGCGTGAACATTCGAAGATAAGAGGAATAAACATGCAAAAACTGCAAATAAATACTTCTTCATAGCGTGGCTCCTTTTTTAAAAAACGTTCATCTTTAATGAGTTTTAGTAAAACTCGCCTGCTTAACCAGAACGATGCATTATGCACTTAAAAAACATTTTTGTCAACCAAATAATTAATAAAACAGTTTATAAGTGCTGTTTGACATAGGTTTTAGGGATGAGGGATTTCCGCATCACTCATTCTCTGTCGCGTGCTTTTTCTTTGTTTTGAACAACGGAACTTATTATGTTATTTAAGATATATCGAGAATTTTTTAATGATTTTAAATATTTTTCCCTATTCATAGATTCTTTGCGAGTAGAGAATTTTTCACTATAAATAATTTTTAAAGGCCTTCTGTTTTTTGTGGAAGAAACTTGGCCAGAATTGTGCCTGTTTATTCTATTTTCAAGATTATTAGTTTGGCCAATATAAAATTTTTTATCTTTTGAGCTTTCTAATATATAAACAAAGAAAGTCATACTTTTATTTTTTAAAGATTTGCATGCAAAGTTGGGGATGAGGGATTCGAACCCCCGCATGACGGGATCAAAACCCGTTGCCTTACCGCTTGGCTAATCCCCAACTTTAAATACAAAAACTTTTTATTAAATTTTTTAAATTCTCTATGTGTTAAAAAATTTTACTGATTCGAACCCATCCGCTTGTCCCGATAGTAATCGGGATGCCTTACCGCTTGGCTAATCCCCAACTTTAAATACAAAAACTTTTTATTAAATTTTTTAAATTCTCTATGTGTTAAAAAATTTTACTGATTCGAACCCATCCGCTTGTCCCGATAGTAATCGGGATGCCTTACCGCTTGGCTAATCCCCAACTTTAAATACAAAAACTTTTTATTAAATTTTTTAAATTCTCTATGTGTTAAAAAATTTTACTGATTCGAACCCATCCGCTTGTCCCGATAGTAATCGGGATGCCTTACCGCTTGGCTAATCCCCAACTTTAAATACAAAAACTTTTTATTAAATTTTTTAAATTCTCTATGTGTTAAAAAATTTTACTGATTCGAACCCATCCGCTTGTCCCGATAGTAATCGGGATGCCTTACCGCTTGGCTAATCCCCAAGATAATAATTTTCAATAACCAATTTTCAATTTTCAATCAATATCCAATGATTAAATTTCAAATAAAATCTTGAATTTAAATTAACAAAAAAATAAACAGTCAAATTCATTTCAACATTAGTCATTTAAACATTCATTTGAAATTGAAAATTTGTAATTTGAAATTTTTATTCATTGGTTACTACTTTTCCTCCCATCAGCGCCATGGCATCGGAAAGAAGCGATTCTTGAGAGCCGTTTTCTCCGCATGAGTTGTCAGCACCATCAGATGTTGCATCCGGTAAAATCTTTTTTAATTTGACCCCGGACTCTTCTTCGCTTACAGCAATCACTTTGAATGCCAACCCTGTGATTTTATTAGAAATATCACTAATTGTCAACCTGTTTTCAGCTTTATTGATGAGATCTTTTTGGAAAGAGTGGCGAATCACTATATGAATGGTACCTTCTCGATTACTCTCAATCGGTTTGGAATTGGAAAGCATCATAGCCAAAGAGCAATTTTGTTCTCTAATTTCGTCTACTATAGCTTTCCAGTTTTTATCAATTTCATAAATATTGATTTTTTCTCCGCTGGGTTTTTGAGATACGGATTTAATTTCGGGAGAATTTTCTTTTTCCGCTACGAGAGCTTCGGGAATTTCTGCAATGCTTTCAGTTAAATTAGTTTCAGAAATTTTTTTTTCAGCTACGGGAGCAAAGTCATTTTTTTTAAGGGGTTTGTTTTGGGTGGCAGGAGTTTGAGGTAATACAGAAGCGGAGGAGGAATTTGAACTGGTAAAATCAGACTTAGTTAATTCTACTATTATAGATTCCAAGGGAAGCTGAGGAATAAAAGATTCTTTAATTTTGGAAATGTTTTCTGAAACTTTATGGATGCAAAGAATAATAAAATCAAGAGAAGCTTTTTTGGAAACAGTTTTTATTTTTTCTTTTTGTTCCTTGGTCATTTTGGAAAATATTTTTTTATCCATCTTTTCATCAATACTTAGAAGCATTACTTTGCGCAGATACTCTAACCAGCTTTTGGCTAAAAATTCGAGATTGTAGCCGTCTTTATAAATTTTATTGATCAACAAAAGTGCCTCGGAGGTTTTTTTGTCAAAAACCAATCTAGTTAAATCTTCTACCGATTGATTGCTGCTAATCCCTAATATATCGGCTACTTTTTCGCTAGTAATAGCGTCTTTTTCTAGGGTGATTATTTGCTCCAAAAAAGATTCTGCATCTCGCATGCCTCCTTCGGCGCTGATAGCAATTAACTCAAGGGCAGCGTTATCGATTTTTATTTTTTCTTTTTTAGCAATAAGAGAAAGCTTGCCAATGATTTCTTCAATATCAAATTTAGAAAAATCAAATCTTTGGCAGCGCGAAATTATGGTTTCGGGAACCTTGTGAATTTCGGTGGTAGCAAGGATAAAAATAATATGAGCAGGTGGTTCTTCTAAAATTTTTAAAAGAGCGTTAAAAGCGCCCTGTGAGAGCATGTGGACCTCGTCTATGATATAAACTTTATATTTTCCTTTAAGGGGAGAAAGTTTGGCGGTTTCTCTTAATTCTCGAATATTGTCTACGCCCGTATTAGAGGCGGCATCGATTTCAATTATGTCAGTAGCAGTATTGTTTTTAAACTGTTGGCAATTTTCACATTTTAAGCAAGGAGACAAAAAGCCTTCTTTAGATTTTTTAACTGGCTCATTGCAATTAACCGTTTGGGCAAAAAGTCTGGCTAGGGTAGTTTTGCCTGTTCCGCGAGGACCGGTAAAAAGATAGGCTTGGCCAATACGATTATAGCTAATAGCATTTGAAAGAGTGCGTACAATGTGTTGTTGTCCCACAACATCTGAAAATTCAGCGGGGCGGTATTTACGATAAAGGGTATTGGAGGCCATATTTATTCATTTTAGTATATTAACATATTAACATTTTAACATAGTCGAGAGGATTGGGGAAATATAGAGATAAAATAAGCCGTTTGGGCAATTTTGAATTTTTAATTTCAAATTTTGAATCAATTTCAAATAATTGAATGATTGAAAGGGAGCATGTCATTGTAAATTGTTAATTAGATGTGGCGATATTCTAAAATAGCACTTGATTTTAGTCTTAATTTTTTTTAAATATTAAAACATTATAATTTGAATCAAAATTTGAAATTAAAAATTCAAAATTATCCAGTCATATTATAAAAAAACATCCATTAAATGAATGTTTTTTAGTTTTTGTTAATATATTGATTCTGTCCAGGATGATATTCTTCGAATATCATTTTTTGAATACCCAAAGTTTGTAGCCGATGAAGTTCCAAAGTAAGCCGGCGATACTTCCGATAGCGGCCCCGATAAGACCCCATTGATCAGAATTAAGCCCGCCGATTGGATTAATTGCGCCAAAAACATAGGAGGCGGTAGTGATATTGATTAAAAATCCCAAGAGGCTGACCACGAAAAATTGCACGATTTCTGAAGATGATTTTTTGATATTTTCTTCAAAAGTCCAGTATTTATTCCAATAATAACTGTTTACGTTAGCCACAATAAAAGAAAGCCCCTTGTAAACAGAATAAAATGTGATGGTGGAAGCACCCAGCATTAAAAAGGTATCAGTAGAATTTAAATCAACGTAGCTTTTAAATAGAAAGGTCAAGAAAGATAAGAATCCTAAGTCTACAACGGTGTTTAGAACTCCGATTACTATAAATTTAGCTAATTGCCAAATTATGCTTATTTTTTGGCTTAATCTGATAGCAATAGCTGCGCCCAAGGGAGTAGCGATAAAAAAGAAGGGGATAATTGTAAGGTAAATTGAATCATAAATATCCGGTCTGGCAGCCTTAACTACCGGCATAGCCAAAAGCCCGATAAGAAAACCAGCAATAAAACTAAACTTTAAATCTTTGCGATTTAAATTTGTGCTTTCTGACATAAATTTGGTCAATTGAACAATGAAACAAGCAAACACTGGAGCGAGAAATGCTTTAATGTTTTTTGTTTTAATGCTTTGATGCTTTAATTTTTATTTTTAAGCTTGAATATTGGTTTTTTCTTCCTGAATTTCTTTTTTAATTTCCTCGATATCGCTCATCCATTCATCTATCATTAAATTTTTGTCATCGTCACCATCTTCTTTTGTTGAAATTTCTTTTTCTTCTGAGATTTCTTCCTCGCCTCGTTTTTTCTGGGAGAAATCTTTTTTATGCATAGCGATGGTATCGTAGTCTTTTATTTCTTCATTTTTTTGCAAGACATTTTCAATGGCTGCCCAAATGCTCAGTTTTTCGGCAGGAATAGTGATAACAACTTCATCGCCTGGTTCAATTTTAAAATAAGTGATTGAAGCTAATAATATTTTATAGGGAACGCCTTCACTTATTACGAAATAATTTCCACCTTCATCTTGCCCAGCTATGCCGATTAAATTCTTTCTTTCTATCGGTCCGACTTGTTTATACATAAAAACTCCATTGTTGATCGATAGTTTCAATAAATCTCCTTCTACCAGTTTAGATTTGGAAGCATAATTGGCTGGTACGGGGTATTGTTTACCGTCATCCCCAATCATTATTTGTCCGTCAAATGTGCCATAAATAACATCGCCCTCGTCAGTTTCAATGTTTTTCGCATGTCGGTTAATTTTCTTTTTTCCTTCAAGTTGCAAAAGCATAGCCTTGGCACTTTGAATGGTTTTTTCCGCGCTGGTAATGGTTTTTCTAAGGGCTTCTATTTGTAAAGATTTATCATTGTCAAGAGTTTTTTTTGTCATTTTTTTGTTCAGATTTTATAACAATCTCAATATTTCAAAAATATTAAAATTTACATAAAATCTTTCAATTTTTATTTGTGTGTTTTTATTTTTATACCTAAATTATATAACATTAGATAAACATTGACAAGTCTTGTTTTATTTGATATTATTTTTAGTTAATTAAGGGAATGCATTAAGATTATTTGTTTTTATGGTTAATAAGAATAAGAAAGGATTTTTGCGAAATATTAGTGTTTATTTTGTGTTTGTGGCGCTAGCTTTTGGAATAAGTGCCTATTTTTTGCTATTGGATAATTATAATACTCAAACCGCTAGAATTAATATTTTAATTTCTCCTCAAAATACAAAAACAGCTGTCTATTTAAACAGAATAAAGGAGAATATTGTCATAATCGCTGATAAGAAAAATATATTTGGCGAGAATGTTGTTTTGAAAAATGATCCTAAAAATGATTTAATTGAAATATCTGCTAGTGGCGAGGATAGGGCAGAGGCGTCTCTTTTGGCTGAAAAATCAACCAGTAAACTGTTAAATTTAATCAGTAAATATTATAATGTTAAAAATGATTTGAGCTTGCAGGTTGTTTCTGTGGAGTTTCAATCTAAAACTAACTATTTCTTGATTGCTGGGGCGAGTATTTTGATTGGATTAATATTGGCTTTGTTTATTCAATTGATTCTTGATCTTTCGGAAAGAGCCAGCTTATTTTTTATTAAAAGAAGAATGGAGAGCAGTAAAAAAAATGCCGAAACTGAGAATTATTTGGGTGATTTTTTTAAAACTAACCGAGAAAAAATTCAAAAACTTTCTTCTTCTTTTCCGCTGGAAAAAAGTAGAGATAAACAAACAGTATCAGAAAATAAAATAATTGCCGACAGCGTAAAAAATAAATTAGCTGATTTAAATGATGAGCCTTATGTCAATTTTAAAAAAGCTGCTTTTCCATCCAACTTGCCGGTTGCGGAAGATGATTTGGATAAAATAATTCAGCACAAAGAGGATATTCCAAACGAGAAAGAAGTTTTAAATGAGCTTGGGATATTCCCCGAAAGCGAAACTCAGGATCTTTTCCTTGCCCAAGATGAGAGTAATTTGGAAGATACTACAAAAGAGCCTACTGAAGAAGAATTTAAAAAAAGATTAAATGAGCTATTGGGAAATAAGTAATCCGGCTTAGTATAATTTTGCTTAACCCTTATGATTAAAAAAAACGAGAAATTTATCGCCATCGGCTTGATTGCAATTTTGATTTTTTCTTTGGGATATTTCTTTTTTAAAAACCCTTCAGATAAATCTGCTGGTAATAACAAAGTTTCAACTACTGCTCTCACCAAATTGGTAAAGGAGATTATTGGTGGGGAAAAAGTTTTTCTAGTGCTGTTTCAAAATAATATGGAATTGCGCCCGGGTGGAGGATACATTGGTTCTTTCGGGATAATTAAAATGGAAAATGGCAGAGTTAAGTCCTATGCTATTCATGACACTTCTAATTTCGATGGCCGTATTCCCGATAATAATGATATGCCGTTTCCAATGAAGAAAGTTTTTAGAATAAATTCTTGGAAATTAAGAGATTCAAATTATTCTCCGGATTATCCCACTAATGCCAAAAAAGCTTTAGAGTTTTATTATCAGGGTCAGGGAGAAGAAAAATTTGATGGAGTGATAGCGGTGAATGCGGCTGTTTTGGAGAGTATCCTCAAAGTTACTGGACCAATTAAACTAGAGGGTTATCCTAATGTTTTTGAGGCGGACAGCGCTTTGCTTACCTTAGAAAAACAAGTGGAAATAGATTTTCACAAGCAGGGAATTTCAACCGGAGAAAGAAAAGAAGTCATGAATGATTTTTTAAAAGAGTTATTAAAGAAAACAGTGCAGCTTTCTAAATTAGAGAAAATAAAATTAGCTAAAAATTTAGCCGGAGAATTGAAAAATAAAAATATTCAATTATACTTTACCGATGATAAGTTGAAAGGGTTGGCCCAGGAGATAAAGGCCGATGGAGCAGTGGATACTAGTTGGAGCAGTGATTATTTGATGGTAGCGGACACTAATATTGGTGCTTATAAAAGTGATTATTTCATGAAGCGCTCTTTGGACTATTCTGTTGATTTAACCAAGGAAATTCCGGAAGCTACACTTAAAATAAGTTATGCTCATACGGGAAAAGAAAAAAATTGGATGACCAGAGATTATCTTACTTATTTAAGATTGTATGTGCCTGCAGGTTCTCGCATAAATAAATTTGAAGGTGGGGATGTTATTTATGGAGAGGATTTTAATAAAAAGTTTACAGGAGGATTTATTAAGGTACCGATTAATTCGCAAAAAACAGTTGAAATTAAATATATCTTGCCCAAAGAATTAAAATCAAACGAATATAAATTAAAAATTCAAAAACAATCCGGCAGTGGAGCAGTGCCAACCAAGGTAAGCGTAAAATTACCCGATGGAGAGATTAAAAATTATAGTTTTGATTTAAATGGAGACACTGTTGTGAATTAGCAGAATGCCAAATTGCCAATTTCAAATTCCAAATAAATTTCAAATGACTTAACTTTTGAAAATAAAAACCGCGTAGCGTTAATTAGCTGGCGGTTTTTTTATTCCGCACATTTCGTTTGTAATATTTAATATTAATTTGCTAATGTATAAAAAATGTATTTTTATTTTTTGGATATTTAATAATTTATATTTTTATTTGGAATTTGACATTGGGAATTTGACATTTAAAGTTATTATTGCCTTGCTAAAACTACCCCGTAAACTTTTTTGGCTCCGCCTTCTTTGAGAACTCGGGCACATTCAAATAAAGTACTCCCGGTTGTAGCGATATCATCAACTAGAAAAATTGTTTTTCCTTTAATTTTGGAATTTTCTTTTGGATTTAAACTAAACGCATTTTGAGCATTGATCACTCTTTTTTGTTTATCTTTTATTTCCATTTGTGGTTGGGTATATCGATTTCTTGCTAAAATATCAGAATAAACCGGTATGGAAAATCCGGGAGTAAGGTTTTCACCCAAGTAATGAGCTAAAATCGCTGACTGGTTAAAGCCCCTCCAGCGCAAACGGCGAGGATGAAGCGGAACGGGGATTATTATTTCGGGCAAGGGTAGGGTAGAATTTAGAATTGATTTTTCTAAAACTTTCCCCAAAATTTGGCCGATAGAAGAAATAAAACGGTATTTATAGTAGTGAATAAGTTTGGCTACCATTGTTTTTTCTTTCTTTTTGCGATAAAAAGAAGAAACTAAAATTCCATCAATATTATTTTGGTATTTGCAGTCAAAGCAAATTTCTCCATTGGGCACAATAATTTTTTTGCAAATAGGGCAGGTCTGTTCGGTTTTGAAAATCAATTTCTGGAAACATTTATCGCAAAACCAAACACCTTCTTGGTGGCAAGAAATGCAATAAATTGGAAAGACCATATCTAATATGAACTTTTTTATATCCATGAGATAAGTTAAAAATTAAAAGTGCAAAATTTGTGAAATAAGATAATAGTCATCAAGTCAAAAGTCATCAGTCATCAAAGCGGAAATGCATTTTGATGACTGATTGCAGATAACTAATGACTTTTAGCTCAATTGTTTTAATGCCGCTTTATTTTATTATTAATATATCAAAGTGTGGAAAGTTTATTTGCTAGTTATTTTTTTGTCTTTGATATCAAGTTTTAAGCTGTTTTTCTTTATTTTATTGTAAGTGATTTTATCAGCAATTTCGTTTTCTACAAAATCTCGGATATTTTTTTTGATATAGCGGGCGCCTTTTTCGTTAGAGAAACTTTTCTCCACCAAGAATTTTATTAAATTCTTTGAATAAGATAATTTAATTTTTTTAGCTGTTAGTTTTTGCGCCAATTTTTTCATTTCAAGGATGACTATTTTTTCGATGTCTTCTTTTTTGAGAGGATTAAAAACGATTATTTCGTCCAATCGATTCAATATTTCTGGCTTCATTTTTTCCTTAAGTTCAGTTAAAACTTTGTGACTAATAGTCTCAAATTTTTTATTTAATTCGTTTTTGTCATCAGAAGAAAATCCAATTGAGGAAGCTGCAGTAAACTCCTTAGTTCCTATATTGGAAGTTAAAATTACGATAGTATTTTTGAAATTTACTTTTCGTCCCTCGGCATCAGTTAAGATGCCTTCCTCCAATAATTGAAGTAAAATATTAAATACATCTGGATGAGCTTTTTCTATCTCATCAAAAAGAATCAAGCTGTAGGGTTGGCGTCTGATTTTTTCAGTTAATTTACCCCCTTCGCCATAACCGATATATCCGGCGGGCGCTCCAATTAATCGAGAAACATTATGCTTTTCGATAAATTCGCTCATATCTATCTTGATTAAAGCGTGACTGTTGCCAAAAAATTCTTGAGCCAAAGTTTTGGCGCTTAAAGTTTTTCCTACGCCGCTTGGACCCAAGAAAAGAAAAGAGCCGATCGGTTTTTCTGTGTCGCCAATTCCGCTTTGAGCGCGCAAAATGGACCAGGTTATTTTTTGAAGGGCTTCTTTTTGTCCGATGACAACGTTGTTTAATTTTTCAAATATGTTTTGAGTTTTTTCCGAAGACTGAGCCAGTATTTTTTGGATAGGAATATTAGTGACTAGGGAGATGGTGTGGGCGATATCTTCTTCGGTAATCAGGAGTTTGTTTTCTTTTTCGTATTTCTTTTGGGCATTTTTGAGAATAGATATCTTGGCGGTGAGTTCATCTTCTTTTTTTCTTAACTTGATCGCTTCATCATAATTTTCTTCGGCGATAAGAGTGTGTTTTTTGTCAATTAAGTCCATTAATTTCTTTTCGACTCTTTTTAATTCCTTGGTTAGAGGAGAAATATCAATTTGACTTTTTATGCGGGAAGCGGTTTCGTCAATTAAGTCTATTGATTTATCAGGTTGAAATCTGTCTTGAATATAGCGAGAACTTAATTCTACGGCAGCATTAGTAGCTTCATCAGTAATTGTTACGTGATGAAATTTTTCGTAATTCTTTTTAATGCCTTTTATTATTTTTAAAGCATCTGCTTTGGATGGCTCTTTTAATATGATAGGTTGAAAGCGTCTTTCGAGAGCGGAATCTTTTTCAATATATTTTTTGTATTCTTCAAGCGTGGTTGCTCCGATACAGCGAATAGCGCCTTGCGTAAGCAGGGGTTTTAAGATATTGGCAGCGTCTAAACCGCCAGAAGCGTTACCAGCGCCTACGATGCCATGAATTTCGTCAATAAAAATTATAACATCCTTGTTTTCAGAAGCTTCTTGAAGGATATCTTTTAGCCGTTGTTCGAATTCTCCTCGGAAGTTTGTTCCTGCTACTACTAAGGCGATGTCCAGAGATAATATTTTTTTATTAAGCAGATTTTGAGGAACTTGTTCCCGATTAATTTTTTTGGCCAGACCTTCCACAATAGCAGTTTTTCCGATGCCAGGATCTCCGATTAGGAGCGGGTTGTTTTTGCTTTTTCTGCCTAAGGAATTAAAAATTCTTTCCATCTCTTTTTCTCTGCCCACCAAAATTACATCTTCATTTTCTACTTTTTTATTTAAATTAATACAAAAGTAATCTAAATTGGGAGTGTTGTTGGATTTTTGAGAAGCATTGGAAAAAGCCGGAAAATCCATCCCCGGTAAATTAAGGGCTTTAAATATTCCCGAAAGAAAACTCTTGTCTAGCATGTTTGAGTTATTAGCAGAGGAAGTCAGGACTTTGGCGGGCATTTTTTTATCCCCGGATTTGTTTTCCAAAGATTTTTCTCCCAAGCTTAGAATTTTTCCAATGGTATCATTGGGATTTTCCATGATGGAAAAAACTAAATGCTCGGTGCCAATATAAGAATAACTGAATTTGCTAGCTAACAGATACGCGCGGGTAATAATTTTTTTTAACTCTTGAGAAATTTCCAGATCTCTTTTTAGTTCTTTGGAATTTTTATTTTTTATTTTCAAAACCTTATCAAAAGAATCCTGACTTATCCCCAAATCAATTAAAATATTGCTTCCCAGACTGCCTTTTTCCAAAAAAATTGCTAAAAACAAATGTTCAGAGCAAATAGTTTCTCCGCTATAGAAATTAGCTATATTTAGAGCTTCTTTGAGGCTATTTTTAGCATGAAGGGTGAGTTTTTCAAATATTTTATTATCAATCATAAATCTTTTTCATTTTAAAATTATCATGTTTCATTATGGCGCAAAAAAGGGGTTTTAGCAATACCTGTGAAGTGCCACGTAAAATAAAAAATAATTTTTTATCACGTGGCAGGCGAACTTATGCCCGCCGGCCAGTGCCACTTAATGGATAAATTTATTAGAACAAAAAATAGTATCAGCACAGTTAGTTTGGTAAATTATAAATTGATAAGGCTTGGCAGGCGGGCGAAATTACGAATTTGAGAATTTAAGAATCTAGGATTACCAAAAATTACCATTGTCACCAATCATCAATGACTCGATGACTTTTGACTGATGAAGTAGATTTGCTATTTTTTTGTTTTAATGTTTTGCTTTAATGATTCATGATTCATGTTTTGTGCTTCATGCTATTTCATGAATTTCCTTTTTTATAGTATAATTCAAATATCAAATTAAAATAAATTGCATATTGAAAATGTTTTTAATATAATCGTCTGCCTTTAAAAAGGCGAATTGATTTTTTAAAAATTTAAACAAATGTTAAGTAAAAAAGATAGTCGAAATGAATTGTCAGATGAAGATATTTTAAATGGAATTAATTCTACTGATTATTCAAATGAAAATAATAAAGCTCAAAATACCTCAAATGATGAAATAGTGGGAAATGATTTTGTAGATAGTTCATTGTTTTTGATGGATGATACCAAACAAGAAGGTATTGTTAAAAGTGAGCCAGTGGCTTTGTCGACTAAAATAGAAAAAAAACAAATTATTTCCGCGAATTCTCTTGGGGACATAACAAGAGAAAAGGAATTGATGGCAGAAGAATTGAGTCAAGAAGAGGGTGTGGTCACCCCAGAAGACACTATAGTTATTCAGGGAAGCAAAACTGACGCAAAAAGCGGATTTAAATGGACAGCTGTTGTTTTAGTTTTAATAACAATGGTGCTAGCCGGGGGAGCCTGGTACATGTTTTTAGATGATAAAAAAGAAGAGAAGGTTGCCACTGTCCCTGAAGTAAGTATTGATCAGCAACAAGAAAGTAATAATTCTCAAGAAGTGGAGGCTATAGTCGAAGAGAAAGGGAAACTTCAAAAAATCGATCTCTCGAAAATGAAAATTGATGTTTACAATGGAAGCGGGGTAGCGGGAGCGGCCGGAAAAATAAAAGACACATTGGTTGGTCAAAAATATGAAAACATAGAAGCGAAAAATTATCCTACGGAAAAATCTGCTACAACCGCACTTTATTATAAGGAGGATAATCTCAAGGAAGAGGCGCAAAAAATTGCTGATTTTTTAAAAAATAATGAATTAGAGATGGAAATTAAATTGGCATCCTCTGAGGAAGAGAAAAGTGCTGATATCGTGATTGTTTTAGGTAAATAATATTTTTTACTTATTTCTTAAATAAAAACCGCCCCGATTAATTAGGGCGGTTTTTATTTTTAAGTTAAGACTTTTATTTCTTTTCTTTAATAAAGGTTACAAATAAGACTGGAACGAGAAATAAAGTTAGGAAAGATGAGAGAATCAAACCAAAGATAACTGCGCTTCCTAGGGCGCGCCATAACTCATTGGAGAGAGTGATGGGAACAATTCCAAAAATGGTACAGATTGAGGTCACAAATATGGCTTCCAATCTAGATTTACCCGCATCGACCACTGAATCCATGAAAGGAATTTGGCTTTCAAGATTGAGATTTATTTTATCAATTAGGATAATGGCATTTTTTACCACGATTCCAAAGAGTGCCAGAATTCCGATTAAGCCCGGAAAACTCAAGCTGATTCCAAAGATAGCTAAGCCTAAAAATGTTCCAATTAAAGCTAGGGGAAGAGTAACTAATACGATTAATGATTTCCTAAAAGAGTTAAATTGAATAATCATAGTGGAAAGAATCAGAATTCCCGCAATAATCATAGCCCTTAGGATCGAGGCTACTGATTCAGCGTTTTGTTCATTTTCTCCTCCATAAGTTATCTCATAACCTTGAGGTAACTGGTAATCGGTTGCAAGTTTATCTTGAAACTGAGCTAAGATTTGATTTGAATTTGTACTTGCATCGGCTCCAGCTGTCAAAAGTACAGTTCTTTTTTGATCAATGCGATTGATGGCTTCCACCGAAGGCTTAAGTTCGATATTGGCTACATCTTTTAGGTAAACCGGTTGCCCAAGCGTATTTAAAATTTGTAAATTTTGGATGGAGTCCAGGGCTGGTATTTTATTCTCATCAAATCTGGCCACTACATCAATATCATCATTGCCCTGAATAACATTGGAGATATCATTGCCGGAAATAGCGGTACGCAAGGTCATTCCCACAAGAGAGGCATTTAGATTATAAAGTTCCATTTTTGCCGGATCTAATTTGAAAGTGTACTCCGCTGGCGACTCTTTGAGAGAGGTGTCAGTATTGATGGTTCCTTCGATAGAATCTAAAATTATTTTTAGATCATTGGCAACTTTGTCTAATTTTTGCAAGTCGTCTCCCATGATTTGCGCTTGGAAGGCTGCGCCCGCAGGCGGTCCTCCGGAAGGACTACTTACTTTAATGGTCGCTTCTTGGATATCCGCTATATCATTACGGATGGCATTAGTGATTTCATATGATTTACGCTCTCTTTCTTTGACTGGAGATAATTTAATGGTGATTGAAGCGGTATTGGAGGTATCTTGTACTATACCAACGTCCCCGCCTGATCCAGGGTTTCCAACTAATGTCGAAAAATTTATTATTTCTGGATATTTATAAAGTTTTTCTTCTACTTTTTGGATAATTTTATCAGATTCTTCCAAGTTCAAGCCGGCTGGGGCGCGCATGCTGATATAAATTTCTTCAGCATCAGAGACAGGAAAAAACTCAGTCTTGACTATGCCAAAAATAGGAAGAGATACCGAAAAAATAAATAAAATAATTATAGCACCGATAAAACTCCAGCGGGATTTTTTGGTCAGGATTATTTTTTTCAAATATTTTTCGTAAATTGGCAAGACTCTATCAAAGTGAATGATGCCATGGATTAATCTTTGACCAAAGTCGTCTGATTCATGATTGGCTTGAGTATAAAGTTTCTTCTTGATGAGCTCGTCGTCTTTCCATTCTTTTGTGGCGAGTAATTCATTTTGTTTTAAAATGGGGGTGCCTTTTTTGAAATACCAAAAAAGCATCCAAATAACTATCATAAAGAATAGTCCGCTAAAAATATATCCATAAATATTATGAAAAGTGATAGCGAAAATTCCTAAAACTAGCAATAAGAAAATAATCAAAAAGAAAAATTTCTTCGTCATTCTAATTCTTTCTAAAACAGCAGCCAAGGGGTGGTTAATCATCAGCGCAATGATCAAAGAAGCAAATAAGGTAACAGAGACGGTGATAGGAATAGATTTGATATATTCTCCAATTATTCCACTAGCCATTAAAAGCGGCAAGAAGGCCCAGATAGTAGCTAGGGTAGTAGTAGTAAGAACCACTTTAAAGTCATTAAGAACCAAGAGCACCGCTTCTTCTGGTGTAAATTTTCCGGTTTTCATGTATTGTTTAGTGGCGCTTACCACTACAATGGCATCATCCACCAAAAGTCCTAGAGCCAAAAGAAGTGAAAAAATAGACAGGAAATTTAAGGAGGTGCCAGTCATAAGCATTACGCCAAAAGTACAAAAAAATACCAAAGGAATAGCTAATCCAGCTACGAAAGCTTCTTTTAGTCCCACTACTAAAAACAGAACACCAACTACCAGCACTAAAGTAATAATAAAATCATGAGCTAATTGCTCGAAATCATGCTCTATTAATTCAGCCATGTTAACTGTGGGCGCATAAGTTAAGCCGGAGGGGAAAGTTTTAAGTTGTTCATCAATTGTATTTCTAGCTTGTTCTACGGTATCCAAAATTGAACTCCCAGTCCTTTTAATTATAGCAATGCTGATTGAATTTTGCGGTGGTTGCCCATTTTGGGAAAATCGGGAAAGAATAGTTTTTTCAATGGCTCTTTCTTCTACCTTGGCGATATCGCGCAGATAAACAATCGCTCCGTTTTCTTGATGGCTGATAGGAAAATTTCCTAAAGTTTCAGCGTCATAAAAACGCGCATCGGTTCTCACGGGGTAATTGTATTGCTTACCTTCAAAATTGCCGGCCGGAATAGCTTGATTGGTAGCGATGACTGCTTGATTGGCTTGATCTAGGGAAATATTAAAAAAAGATAATTTTTGCGGATCATAGGAAATATCAAATTCCTTCTCGTCTCCTCCGGAAATTTTTACTTCTCGGATCCCGGAAATTTTTTCCAATTCATCTTGGATTTTTTCGGCATGTTCCCTGAGTACAAAACCGTCAAAGGGACCAGTTAACTCAAAGGTAATAATTGGCGTATCATCAAAAGATATTTCGATAACTTGGGGATCATCGGCATCCTCGGGGAGATCATCTTCTATATCAGGTAATTTGTCTCGCAGTTTACGTACGGCATCTTCAACGTCTTCATTGGCGTTGAATTCAACTGTTACCGAAGAAAAAGAATTGGTAGATTGGGAAGTTATTTTATCTATCCCGGAAACGCCGGAAATATTGGTTTCAATTTTTTTGGTTACCAACTCTTCCACATCGGAAGGGGAGGCGCCAGGATAAACAGCAGTAATAACTGCAATGGGAATTTTAACTTCCGGATTAGATTCGCGGGGAAGCTTGATATAAGAATAAATTCCCCAAGCTGACATCAAAATAATCAGCAAGATAACTACTCTAAAATTTACTACGAAAAAATTTAACCAGCTCTTTTTTAGCTTAGGATCAAACTGAAGCTTTTCCAAATAGGCCAAGTCGCTGGATTTTATTTTTTTAGATTCTGAGGAGGGATTTTTTCTAAATATATTGTTTTTCATTTTTCAGCAATTGAACGCATGGTCATAATGGGGAGTTAGGTCCCGCACTGGTTCAAATTAAATTAATAAGCTACTTATTCTCAATTACTATTTCTTCTCCTTCTTTAACTAATTTGCTGCCATTTATAATAATTTCATCGTTATTGTCCAGCGAAACTTTTACTTCAGCCATTTCTCCGAAAACTTTGATTATTTCAACATTTGTTTTAGTTACTTTATTGTCTTTGGCAATAAAAATGTAATTTTCATTTTGGCTTATAACTATGGAAGAGAGTGGTAAAACTATATTCTCTTGAGATTGAGGGGTATAATTTATGGCAAACTCAGCAGTTATTACTGAGCCGATGGTGTAATCTTGTTTATTTAGCGGAGTGGCTTTAATTAAGAATCTCTTGGTGCTTTCATCCGCTTGGGGAGATATCAGACTAATTTTAGCCTTAGCCAAAGAGTTGTCTTGAATAATATTTACCTCATCTCCTATTTTGAAATGAGAAAGTTCTTCTTTGTCTACAAAAAATTGAATTTCAAGTGCTCCGAGTTGAGAAATTACTGCTATGGATTGTCCAGCGTTTATTGAATCCCCCATAGAAACAGCTTTATTGACAATCGTTCCGGAAATAGGAGCTACTACAAATTGATCATCCAGCGCGCCTTTTAAATCAGCCTCTGCGCTCCTTAAACTAATCTCAGCTATTTCCTTGGCTTTTTTCTTATCATATGTTTCATCTCTATTGTAAGCATTTCTGGCAACTCGGAAATTTTCCTTGGCGGATTTTACAGCTAATTCTAGGCTTTGAATACGACTGCTTTGTAGGCCGTTTTTCCCAATCTCAGAAGATGCGCCTATGGAATCAATAGTGGCCAATCTTTGTCCTTGAGATACTTTTTTTCCTAAATCAAAATTAAGTTTAGTAATGGTCCCAGAAGTTTTAGCAGTTAAAGTAGCTTGTTGATTGCTAGCTACAATGGCAGGATAACTAACGGTTTTTTTAAAGCTATGACTAGTATCAACTGTTTGAGTTGAAACTAGGGTCGGTTTCTTTTCAACCGCTTCATCGACAGTGGGTTTTTTTTGAGAAAATCTAAACGCCAAAATAGCAATAATAGCGATTAAGATGATGGATATAATCATACGTGTTTTCATAAAATTTAATTAATTTAATTTATTAAAAATGTTGCTTAATTTGGCATCTTCCTTATCTAAAAAAATAGATAATTTTTGCATGAACTTGATATGCTCTTGAATTTCTTTTTGGGTAAAAAATTTTTCCTTAGATAAATGAAATTTTTCTATTTTTCCAGAGGCTTCCTTGAGTTTTTTTCTGCCCAAGGCGGTTATTTTTAGATAAGTTTCTCTCTTGTCTTTGCTTTGAGGGAACTTCTTCCGGATGATAAGTTTATTCTTTTCCAAGAGGCTTAACCTTTGTGCAATATTAGACTTTGTTTTTCCGGTTAAGATAATCAATTCTTTGGCGGTGGTTATTTTTTTATTTTCCAAATAGCTTAAAATTCTCATGGAAGCCAGTGATAATCCCATGGGCTTAAAAATGTACTTATTGGCCATGGATTCGATTTTTTCTCCGATGAAGATGAAATCTTCAGAGGGGATTTTAATGCATTTCATAATTTGTACTTGGTTACATTCGCTATTTATCTAACTAAATTAGTTTACCCGTAAACTAGTTTTTTGTCAAGGCTTCAGTGAGTAGATTTGATTTCGGTTGAAATTATTTATTTTCTATTTTTTATGTTAAAATATAAAAAGATTAATTCTTAAAAACAAAATTGATGAGTAAAATGTTTATGCGACCATTGACGGTAATTTTTTTGGCTTGTTTATTTTTTTTGCCTAATAATATTTTGGCTGTTGGCTCAAAAACTTGGAATGAAAAAGAGGACTTCTCTTTGGGTACAAAAACAGATCTCAATATTGATGAATTTGAAGGAGACATAGCGCTGGATTATCAAGACGCTGCCACCAATTACACCGAAACGACTAATACTTCTTTCAATAAAGTAGGAAGTGATTTAAATGAAATAAATACAATTCAGGTAACTAATGAAGATGGAGGGGAAATTATTTTGGATAATAAGTATAGGTATACGAATGGAACTAACCCGGGTATTGTGAGTAGATATGCAAGTCGCATATTTTTTGGCGGAGATAATAAATTGCTCTATGTAGAAAGTAACAGAGGAATGTCGGTGATAGATAATAAGCGAACATTTGATCCAAAAGATGATGAATTATTGGCTGAGTATACCATCAATTCCACTCCGGCCATAGGGGCTGATTATGTGTTGCACAGTTGGCAAGATGAAGAATCTGGACTTCTATATATCAGTAATGAAAGTTATACTGAGGAAGGCGGTCTTACAGTAATTGATACCAAAAAAACACCTACTCCAAGCGACGATGAGACCCTGATTACCTACAATCAAAATTCCACGCCTGCTATTTCCATTGATGCCGAGCAGAGAAGCGGCGCCTCTTTTTCATTTATGGATCCGACCACAAATTATCTGTATATTGGAGGAGGGTTTAGTGCGTCTACCTCTGCTGGGGGGTTATCGGTGGTGGATGCCAAGGGGACAAAAGACGTGTCTGATGATGTTTTTGTAACTGCTTATAAAGCCAATGGTTCGGTGGCTCGCGTGTTGGAGGATGATATAACAGACTGCAAGATGGATTTTGACAGCGGAATCATTTATTGTACCGGCAATGACGCCATCGGCATAGCGGCCATTGATACCAAAAAAACCACCGATCCGAGTGATGACACCAGTTTTGCCTATAACAAAAGTGGAGTTAGAAATGGCGTATATAACACAACTAATGGTGCCTTTACTCTTTTGTCAGCTAATCCCAAGCTACCTGCGCTCTCCTCTCAAAATGGGCTAGTTTATGATGATGAGAACAATATTATTTATTTTGCCATCGCTAATAATGGCTTGGTCGCGATCCACACTCAAGGTACGGTGGATTTTAGCGATGATAGAAGTTATAATTATAAAAGTACAGGAATTTACGAAACCACTACGGACACTAATGGTGTTTTGATATCAAGTGAGAGCATTTTTCCTTCCGGAGGTTATGTAAATAATGTTTTTATTGACGAAAGTAGTAGCAATTACATGTATGTTATGGGAACTAATACAGGACTTTATGTTATCGACAACAAAGGAACATCAGATCCATCCGATGATTCTTCCCGAGAGATGTTTCCGGAATACAATCTGAAAAGCGTTTCGCCAAGGAGCATTGCTATTGATTATGAAAATGACATCTACTATTTAGGTACAAACTATGGATTATATATTCTTGATCCGGACCAAGACTATATGCCAGAAGGGAATTTCATGAGTACCCCATCTTTAAAAATAGCTAGTACGCCCGTTACTCAAATCAACTGGAAACAAGAAGCGGAAAGTGGCCAGGCAGTGAGCCTCCGCTACCGGACCGAAGGAGAGGAAGTATGGCGGAATGATTTTGAGGACGGCTTAATAGGTGAATTCATGAGAGATTATTACGGATATACCAATGGAACCTTTGAATCTGTGACAGAATCCGATGGTACTATGAAAATTTCCAATCCCACCCCAATAAGCTCAAGTACTGATCAATATGCAGATTTTTGGATCAATACCGGTAAATCAGTTGATTATTTTCCTTTGCTGTGCCGAGTAACGGCCCGGGTAAAGATAAACAGCACCACCAGAACATTGGGTTCTTCCTATGATTATTTTTTTTCAGATAATTGGGAGAATGTGGCATCTTTTTGGGCTAACAACAATGAGTGGAAGACAATTTCATTTCCAGCTTTGTATTATAATTTTTCTAGCATCGGCTTCGACCTAAACTGGAAAAAAGACACCTGGAATAATGCCAATGATTCAATTGAAATTGATTGGATAAAGATAAATGCGATCGGTAACTGGTCGGAAGATTGCACCGATTACACTTCTTGTAAAATTGATCCCAATGATTTAGTGGGTAAAGAATATCTCCAGTACGGTCTTAAACTCTCCACCCCCGATAGCAATTCCACTCCCAAAGTAACCGCCGTCACTTTTTCCAATGGTTACAAATCAAGTGGTACCTTTGAATCAGAAAACACAGAATTTAGTCAAACCGCCAACATATTTAATTTCAATGCCGATACTTCCATCCCCGAAGGAACAAGTCTTGATTTTCAATATTCCCTTGATAACGGAACAACCTGGAATGCTATGGATAAAAACACTCAATTTCCTGCCGAAACCAAAGCCAATAGCTTCAAATGGAAAGCCATCTTTTCAACTACCGACATAGCCAAAACTCCGACCATTCACAGTGTCAGTCTCAGTACCGATCAAGCTGATTTGGAAAAGATAAAACAAAACGATTTCTCTTTAAATACTGACAGCGAAGAAAAGATAAACTTTAAGGGCACTAATTACTTGGCTGAAAAAAAGATGAAACTTAAGGGCATAAATGAATTTGCCAAAAGTGGAAAGGTAGCTCTCTACAAAGTAAACAGCAATGGCTCTAAAGAAAAGGTAAACACTTCCACAGTAGATGAAAACGGAGCCTGGAAGATAAATCTGCCCAAGGGCAAAGACGGCAGTATCAGCTCCTATTATCTTCGCTTTACCGATAGTGTCGGCAATAAATCCGATGTGACTAAAAAATTTAAAATCAAAACAGATTCTCAAAAACCCAAATTTACTAAGACCAGTCAAGCTAACATAAACAGAAACAAAACCATTAATTTTACCGCCTCCGATGAAGAATCAGAAATAGATTATTACAAGATAAAAGTTTTAGACAGAAATGGACATGTTTTGAGAAGTTGGAAAAAGCAAAAAACAGATTTCTATAGTATTCCAGTAGCTATCAGAAACGAGGCCAAAACAGTGATGGTTAGAGCCTATGACAAAGCAGGGAATTATGCAGAGCTTACTTTTAGTATCTTGTAGTTATTTTGAATTAAATATTTTTATTAAAAAGACACTTATATGGTGTTTTTTTAAATAATATTTTTTCATTTTACTTAAATCCCTTCATATATTACAATTAATTAATAAGGGAGGTTAAAAATTATATATGAAATACTTAAATTCCAAAAGACTAAAGATTGTCTGGGTGGCGCTTTTTTTGGGAGCGATAGTTTTGGGCATGGCGATTTTTTGGAAAGAAAAGACAGAAATTAAAAAAGAGGAAAAAATAGTTTTTGAAAATAAAGGTGATGAATATTGGGAAGATGAAAATAAATTAAAATCTCTTTTGCCAGTTGATGAAGTTATTCCGCCACCTCCACCGCCTAATATGGAAAAAATGAAAAGCGAGGGTTGTGTGGCGGATGGATTATTAAATGGCTATGTGGATGGCACAGGGGGCTCGTTGGATATGATTAATCGTTCCAAATGCTATTATTTGCATCGTTCAATTGAGACTTGGTTGGCTCCGCCTGATTTTGAGGAAATCAAGGAGAATATGCAAAAAATAGAAAAAAAAGATATTGTTTACGGAATGTTTATCGCCGAAGCAATCAGCACAAAATCTGAATATTATTATGAAGTGGGGGAGCGAGAGCTTGATTTTGACAAAATGTGCCGACCGGGCAGTAAAAATGACTGGGGGGAACATACCTGTAAGCCATCTTTGGCCAAAAAAGAGTACCAGCGGTATGTTTTGGATATAACCAAAAAAGCAATGGATTTAGGTGTGCAAAGTTTTATGTTTGGGCAAGTTTTTTATCAAGACTATATTTCGGATCCTTCAATTGGAATTGTGCTGGAAAAAATGAGAAAATATGCCGAGCTTAAAGAAATGGAAATTGTAATTGGAGCTCAAACTAATGATATTGAAGATGAAAATTATTTAAGGCAATTTGACTTTATTGAGGGGGGTGTAGGACTTAGTTCTGGCGGTAGGATTGAAGAGGGACCATGCTATTCGAGATGGTGGAAAAAAGAAGGCGATTGGTGTTGGGCTTTACTCTGGCACGACAAATTTAAAAACAAAGCTAATAATGTTTTTGCTCATTTGGATTGGAGTGGAAGAGTGGGTGATGACATGAGTACATTTACGCTAATGTCTGATAGTGAAAGGGCGCAAGCACTTAAATATTTGGATAGTTATTTCGCCCAAAGAGATGTTGGATTTTTGATGCCCATGGTAGCCGTTTTACCCAAAGAAAACGGCGGCTGTCACGGTAAGTCCAAAAAATTCTATTCAGCAGATAATAAATATTCTTGTGATGATGAAGATGTTATAAATGAATTATTAGATTAATTCGTTATTATTTAGTTAACGAGTTGATGAATTATGAGTTTGTAAAGCAATGTTTTAGTCATCAGTCATCTGCAATCAGTCATAAAAATGCATTCCAGTCCTGATGACCGATGACTTTTGACTGATGACTATTAACTTCTAAGTTAAATATTTAAGAAACATACTTAATACAAAATACTATATACAAAATATGAATATCATCGAAATTGAAAGCAAGGAAAATAAAAAAATAAAAGAATTAAATAAATTAAAGCTTAAAAAATATCGCCAAGAAAGGGGCGAATTTATCGTGGAAAATTGGAAGATTATTTTAGATGCTTCAGCTGCTAAAGTTTATCCCAAAGAGCTATTTGTGACTAAATATTTTTTAGATAAAAATAAAAAAGAATTGGAAAATGTGCTGAGTAACCAAGAAAATATTTTTTTAGTGGGTGAAAATATTTTAAAGAAGTTGTCTTCTCTGGATTCTCCTCAGGGGATTATTGCAGTTTATGAAAAAAAAGAAACGGCGTTAGATTTTACTAAAGATATTATTTATCTCAATGGAATTAATGATCCCGGAAATTTGGGCACTATTTTAAGAAGCGCCCTGGCTTTTGGTTTAAAAAATGTTGTTTTGGATGAAAAATGCGTGGATATTTATAATTCTAAAAATATTCAAGCCGCCAAGGACGCTATATTCAAATTGAATATTGCTTGGGACAAAGAAAAAGAAATTTTTAAAAAGATAAAGGAAAATAATTACAGTATTTATGCGACAAATGTAGAAAAGGGGAAGAGTCTGAAGGGAATTTTTAAAGTATTAGAAAAGCGATGTATTATTTTAGGTAGCGAAAGCCAGGGCGCAGATTTGGAACTGGAAAAAGAGGCCAATAAGCTTATTAATATAAAAACCACATCCGAAATTGAATCTTTGAATGTGGCTATTAGTGCGGGAATAATTTTTTATGAACTTTTTGGAAACTCAGAATAAGAGAGCGTAAATCATGATGAATAAAATTAGATTTATGGCAGAATGTTTGTGATGAAAAGTTCGGGTAGATATTGTTTTTATAATTATATCTTTCAAAACGATTAAAATTGCAATCAGCGCGACAGTCCAAATTATATTATCGGACTGTTCTTTTATTAGCTCAAAAAGTTTATTTTTGGCAATGGAGGAATGAAGGGAATCACTTTTTGAATTGATTATATTTTTATTTTTATTTGATTGAACTCCTAAGATGTAGCTATTTTTACTGGCTAAGGGCATTTTTTGGGAAGTGGCAAAAATATTTTCATCGGGAGTTCCAAAAACTGTGACAGTAACATAGGATCTTTTTCCTTCAATTATTCCTTTAGAGGTGGCAATTCCAATCTCGTTAAAATTAGTATTGAGAATATTTTTTTTGTGAGCCGGGCTTTTCATCCAGGCATCATGTTCCTCTTGGGCATCGTCGTAATTTATAGCCAAATTTTCACCAGCATATTTATAAAAATAATTATTTTTATCAAACCAGTGCCAAGGGGTTACTCCTTCCGGAGAAGTATGTGAGAAATAGTGTTTATTAGTCATATCTTTTACCTTGGAATCAGCCACTTTGGCTAGGGTAGGGTTTAAATAAAGAGGGGGTAGGTTGTTTTCTGCACGACTTAGATTAATTAATTCTAAAACTTCATTTGTTTTGATTTCTTTGGCCCAGGCGGAAATAGGGGAAGCAATCAGCATAAAAAAGCCGAAACTGGTAATTAAGCCTAATTTAATGATATTTATTTTTATAATATTGTTTTTCATAAAGAAAGAAAATAAAAAAGCCGTTTCACCCATTGTTTTTAGTCTTTTTAGGGACAAAACCTGCGAAACGACACTATCTTTTAACCTTTCAATAGTAATTATAGCACAAAAAAAGAGAAAAAGCAATGGCGAGTACGCAATCTCCAAATTCCAAGAAGCAATAATCAAATAAATCAAAAATAATAAAATAAAAAATGAGAAAAGTCATTATTGTAGCACTTGTTTGAAATTTTATATTGGTTATTATTTGAAGTTTGTTCCTCGGTGATTGGTGCTTTCACTTTGCGTCAGCTCTTTCAAAATCAAAAAATATGTGCTAGAATAGGTTAGTTGAGAGATTTGATTAGATTAAAGGAGGTTAAATCTAAGGATATAAATTATTAACATTAACATAAATTTTCTAATAAGATTTGCGTATCTCTATTATTTTGTGATGCGTGACTTCTTTTGTTTTGTATGGCAACAGCAGATAATAAAAATAAAAGTTCATATGGCGCTAAATCTATTCAGGTATTGGAGGGATTGGAGCCGGTAAGAAAAAGACCTGGAATGTATATCGGAGGAACTTCTCTGGAGGGTCTTCATCATTTGATTTGGGAAATAGTAAATAACTCCATCGATGAAGCTATGGGGGGCCACTGTAATGATATCAAAGTGGAGCTTCTGCCTAAAAATATAGTGCGTATTACTGATAATGGACGAGGTATGCCGGTAGAAACTCATCATCAAACCAAAAAATCAACTCTTGAAACTATTATGACCGTGCTTCATGCCGGAGGAAAATTCGGCGGAGAAGGATATAAAGTTTCTGGAGGACTTCATGGAGTAGGAGTTTCGGTAGTAAATGCTTTGTCTATTTGGACCAAAGCTGAAATTCACAGAGATGGATTTGTTTGGACTCAAGAATATGTACAAGGCAAACCCAAGGGAAAAGTTCAAAAAGGAGAAAAATCAAGAAAAACTGGAACAATTATAAGTTTTCAAGCTGATCCGGCGATTTTTCAAAAGATTGAATATAGCTGGAATAAAATATCTGAATATGTGAGGCAACAAGCTTATTTGACTAAGGGAGTGAAAATTATTTTGGAAGATAGGCGAAAAGTTGAGAACGAAAAAACTGATGAATATAGAGTAAGAAGAAGCGGATTTTATTTTGATGGAGGAATTGTTTCTTTCGTTAACTATCTTAATCGTGGGAAAGAAGTTAAAAATGTTGTCCCTTTTTATGTGGACAAAGAAATGGACGGGGTGCAAGTAGAAATTTCTCTTCAATATACTGATGGTTTCAAAGAACATGTTTATTCTTTCGCTAACAATATTTATACGGTTGAAGGAGGAATGCACGTAACTGGTTTTCGCACTGCTTTGACCAGATCTTTAAATAACTATGCTAAGAAAAATAATCTTTTAAAAGTTAAAGATGAGAGTTTGACTTCTGAGGATACCCAAGAGGGATTAACAGTTGTGATTAATGTAAAACTTCGCGAGCCTCAATTTGAGGGACAAACTAAGGCTAAACTTGGAAATAGCGAAGTTAAGGGAATCGTTTCTGCTGTAACTGCCGAAGCTTTACAAGATTATTTTGATAATAATCCAAAAGATGCCAAGGAGATGATCGGAAAATGTATTTTGACCGCTAAGGCTCGTTTGGCAGCTAGGGCTGCTAAGGATGCAGTGGTGAGAAAAGGATTATTGGAGGGAATGACTTTGCCAGGCAAATTAGCCGACTGTTCCAGTCGCAAGATGGAAGAGACTGAATTGTATATTGTGGAGGGAGATTCTGCCGGTGGTAGTGCCAAACAAGGAAGAGATAGAGAGTTTCAAGCTATTTTACCTCTAAGGGGAAAATTGGTGAACGTGGAAAAAACTACCCTGGATAAAGTTGTGAAATCAGATTCTTTAAAGCCAATCATTATTGCTTTGGGAGTAGGAATCGGAGATAAACTGGATATGGATAAGTTGCGCTACGGTAAAATTATTATTATGGCCGATGCCGATATCGACGGAAGTCATATTCGTACTTTGCTTTTGACTTTCTTTTATCGATATTTTGAAGAATTAGTAACTAGGGGACATGTGTATGTGGCGCAACCACCGCTTTATCAAATCAAAAAAGGTAAACAAGTTTATTACGCCTATAATGATGCTGAAAAAGAATTGGTAATGAAAAAGATGGGATTAACCAAAGAAGAGATCGCAGCTATGGAGGCTAAAGAAGAGAGCGAAGGGGGTGCTGAGGAAGAGGTGATAGAAGAGGTGGAAAAGAAAACAGGTGTAAATATTCAACGCTATAAAGGTCTTGGAGAAATGAATCCGGAACAGCTTTGGGAAACCACTATGGATCCGGAAAATCGCAAAATGCTCCAAATTACTATCGAAGACGCTGAGGCAGCTGATAGAACCTTCGACCTTTTAATGGGTAGCCAAGTGGAGCCTCGTCGCAGATTTATCCAAACTCATGCCAAGAGCGTGAAGAATTTGGATGTTTAAAACATAGAGTATAAAACATGTAACAAAAACTCTCCTGATAATAGGGGAGTTTTTTAATAAACTAGATAAATGTATACATATTTTATAAAAAATGTATACATTTTGTATATGTATTTGACAAAAAATATACACAATGATATACTTTGGATATAATTATAAATAATAATTATGAAAAAAAATAAACTTATACCAATTGGAAAAGCAGCAAAAATGCTTGGCGTTTCAGTTGCAACTCTTCAGAGGTGGCATAAAAATGGGAAATTGATTCCAATAATATCCATCAAGGGTCGCAGGCAATATATTCTCGAAGAAATTGAAGCACGTATTCCTAAGAAATCAATATTTTCAGAAGCATTAGTTTGGGTATCTAGAGAAAAAGGAGTAGAGCCGAATAAAGAGTTTTATTGTCAAAATAGTTCAGATTTACAATTTCGGGTTAAAAAATTAGAAAATCAACTCTCTGAAATTGAAAATATAAAAGACGTGTATTCTCTTATTGTCGCAGCCGTGGGAGAGATTGGCAATAATTCATTTGATCATAATCTTGGAAATTGGCCGGATATACCAGGGATTTTTTTTGGTGTAAATTTACTAAAGAGACAGATTGTTTTAGCTGATCGGGGACAGGGCATTTTTAAGACACTAAAAAGAGTAAAACCAGAGTTAGAAAATGATGAACAAGCGCTAGAGACAGCTTTTACGGAAATTATCTCAGGGAGAGCGCCAGAAGAAAGGGGAAATGGGTTGAAATTTGTTAAGAGGATTGTTCCACTGGCACATATAGAATTGTTTTTTCAAACTGGCACAGCCACACTCAACCTAACAGACAAAGACTCTTCTATTATTGTCAACAGTGGAAAAATAAAATTTAGAGGGTGTCTGGCTTTAGTTAACTTTTAATTACACATAAAAATATGAAAATTGAATTAAAAAAATTTGGAACTACTCTTATTTCAAGGCAATCTGGGCGGGAAGCTTTTTCTGCCTTTAGGCCGTCTTTGGAAAATTTAAATAAAGAGGAAAACATTGAAGTGGATTTTTCGGACGTTATCACTTTTTCTCCATCATGGGGTGATGAATTTTTGCGTCCTTTGCATGAAAAATACAATGGAAGAATTTCTTTTTTAAATACTACTAATCCTTCAGTCAAAGTTACCTTGGAATTATTGGAAGAAATAAATAAGGTTAAATTTGATATTAAAAGTTAGATTGAAATATCCGCGTTATCTACAATGTTTTAAAGCGATTATAGTCGGATTTATGAAAAAAGCTTTTTAAAAATAATAAAAGGCCGCTTCCAGTTTGGGGCGTGCCTTTTTTGAAAATTGATAATGATATTTAATTATCAATATCATCGGCGTAGGTTATTTTTTCCAGATCTTTTATCTGAATTTTTCGTATCCGGCAGTTTTTGGAATCAACAGCAACTAGGTAAATTTCGGACTCGCTAGCGTTATAGCTTATTGCAAATTCACTCAGCGTGCCAGTAAAATCAGCCAATCTTTCGGGATAGATAAAGCTGTATTTTCTACCTATCTCTAGTCCGATTTGATTATCTCGATCGGAGCTATAGAGAATGATTCCACTGAGACCAGAAAGTTTCGCTATAACTCCAATTACTCTGTTTTTTATCTGCATACCTTTTCTCCTATGAAAATATTTTTAATAATGAGCAGGGAGATTTCTCTTCTCTGTCCATGTATTGGACTTGTCAAAATTTATTGCTTCATGTTGTCTTTTTTGAAAATCAGACAACTAACTTTGTCAGTCTTTTTGTTGTGCCAACAAGTCTTTTCTATCTCCGGAAGATTTGATTTTTTTACCGCCGCAGAACATATCTCTTGAACGCGATTTGTGGCTTGCTTAATGTTTTCTCCATTTAATACTTTGGTTCTATAAAAGCCTATATGGCTTTTTTTGTCGCCCTCTTTTGTAATGGCATCAATTAATTCATATTGTGCGCCAATAGTGTCATCAACTGTAACTGTATGAATTGTCCGCTCTGATGACATGAATTCGCCCAATCCAAATTCTTGGGCATTGATATCAATCTTTGAAATACCAGCTGGCGCCGGGATGTTTGGCGTTGAGGCAGCACAAGATGATAAAAAAATAATTGTCATAAGCATTGTCACACGCAAGTTTGTCGCTTTCATAATTTATTTCTCCCTGTTCGGATTTAGACAGCAATTAAGCCACAATGGCAAACAAAATAAATACTATAAAGAACTTCTAACTCCTATTGATATATATAAAATATCAATGAGATATAATAACATGCCCTTCACTAAAAGTCAATAATTTTTTATTGCGAATCTTTCCTATTTTTTTAAAATATCTTCTACCGTATTTTTGATATTTTCATTCCAATCATGGCCGGCTTCAACTTCGATAAATTTAATTTTGTTGGCTTTTAATATTTCAACACATTCTTTGTCGCAAAAATAATTATCATATTTGCCACGAATTATAATGATGTTTTCTTGAGGGATTTTTTTTATTTGCCCAAGGACATCAACATTTAATAGGTGTAGAGCCTGTCTGAAAGTATGCCACCAATATTTAACAGGCACAGCTTTTTTAATCGGAAATCCTTCAAAAATAAGAAACCTTAGCCAATTTATAAAATGAACAATAAAACATCTTTTTTCAAGAAGGGGATTGATGAATATGAATTTGCAGTTGCGATTGATATTTGATTTTAAAATAAAACTTGCTCCCAAGCTATGGCCAATAAAAATTTTGGCATCAGAAATAATTTCTTTCCCCTTTTTTGTCCAAATATCCAATCCATCATAGCCGTAATTTTTGGCGCATTGGATTGTTCCTGGCAAAACATATACATCTTTTTTATTCATATTTTCATATTTATCTTTTTTAATTATATCATGCAATAGATGATATATTCTAATTAATAATTCAGATGTAATAAAAATAACCCCATGAATTAGGGTTATTTTTGGTTGAATTAAGTTGCTGAGAAATTTGGAAAATTTTGATAATAACTAGGCAGAAGTGTGTGTAAATTATTTTACTATTTTGTAGCTTGATATTTTTGTCTTTTTTCCGGAAGCAGGCACAACCGCATACCATTTGTATGTTCCTGCTGGTTTTGTGGCTAAATATCTTACGCTAAATTTACCCTCGCTGTTAGTTTTAACCGTCACTGGAGGATAAAAAGTTCCGTCGGATTTGGAAAAATAAAGTCTAAGCTTGGAATTTTTCTTAAAACCTTTTCCGGATTGAACTAATATTTCCCCTCTTTTTACAGATTTTTGAGAAATTTTTAAATCCTTTTTCTTCTTGGCTTTTTCTTTTTTAGTTTTTTTCTTTTCGCTAACAGCTCCCTCTATTTGGCTATCGTTATTTTTGATTGCTTCTTCGGTTTGACTGTTGTTTTCATTATTACTATCGTTGGGTTTGTTATTTTCATAACCATAACCGTATCCGTAACCATAACTTGTTCTAATCAATCCTTCGCCTAGTGAAGTTGAAATTAGAACCAGACATAAAGTAGTAGCTACAAAATAAATGCTTAATTGTTGCGAAATTGAAGTTTTTTTCATAAACTTGTTGATTTGTAAAATCTTTTGGCTTAATTTAATTAACTGTCAATCATAACAAAAAAAATGCTTTTGTCAAGGGCTTGGTTCAAGGAACATGAAAACAAGTAAGCATTAAAACAATGGAAAAATATGCTTAATTTTTGCAATAAGAAAAAACAAAGCCTGCAATGGTAGCTTTGGTTTATAGAATAAAGTTGTTGTTTTATTTTTGGAAAAAAAGAATAATTATTCCTCAATCCTAGGAAGACGGTAAACAGTGATGATGTCTCCAGAGAACGCACTAAAAGATATTGATTGAGAGAGGGTATATTCTCTGGCGTATTGGACTATTTTTTGATTAGCTCTTGAGTGGGCCATGGTATCAAGAAGGACATAGACGTCCCCAGTTTCTCTGAGTGAATTAATCTGACCGATAGAAGAAATTTCCGGTGCCCCAGAATAATATTCTTTTTTATTTGCTATTATGGATTCATTGCTTTCTTTGCTGGTATAGGAAATAGCCAAAGCGTAAGATGGATGATTTAAGTATATTTTATCCATATAGGGATAGGGGGAGATTAGCGAATCTTCCGGCTTGAGCGATTTTTGTAAAAACTGATAAGCTGATCGAAAATTTGGCTGAGGAGTATAATCCTCCAAAATAAATTGCCTTTGCGGAATTATTTGCAGGGATTTAAATGAAAAAACATCAATAAAGGCGAGAAGGGAAATAGAAAAAATAGTAATAAGTAGTTGGGTTTTTTTCTTTCCGGCTAAGTAATATAAGAGGATGGCGGCATAAAGAAAAATAATCGGAAGAAGGACAAATAAATATCTTTTCTGATTGACATAATAAAAAAAGGAAAAGAAGGTAATGTTTAAAAAGAAAAAACTTAAGAGAAAAAGATGAAAACTCCGCCAATATTTATTTTGATAAACCGCCCAATAAGCTCCCACAATAGCCAAAGGAAAAACTAATCCCAATTTAAGCCAATAATATTCGATTAAATAATAAGTGAGGTAATTATTTGGTAAGAATGAAAAGTCGTGTCTGAAATAAAAATATCCTAAAAAGCCTATAACAATAAAAACAAAAGCAAAAACGGCGGAAGTTTTGTAATTTTTCTGCGCTAAAAAATAAATAAGCAGAGGAGGCAAAAGAAAAATGGCGGAAATTTTTGTGGTTATGGTGAGACCGATAGAGACTAAAAGAAAAAATAAGAATTTATTTTTTTGAGTTTGGTGGTATTTGATAAGAAAAAATATTGCCAATAACACTAAAAACTCTAACACTATGTAGGCCCTTATTTGCCGACTCCAAGCAATTTGCCAATAGGAAAAAGAAATAAGAAACGCAAAAATTAAGCCGACATTTTTTTGAAAAACCTCTTTTCCGATTTTGTAGGCAAGTGGAATGCACAGTATTCCAAATACTACAGAAACCAAGCGATAAGTTTCAATGGACGTGCCCTTGAAATATTTTATAATGGCCAGCAAATAGGGAAGAAGTAAATCTCTATTTACATACTCACCGGAATCGAGTAAGGGTAGGAAGTTTTTATGAATTGCATTTGCTTGAGTGATGGTAAATCCCTCATCTATCCATAAGCTATCTGCGCCCAGATAATACAATCTCAAAAAAGCTCCCCAAATGACAATGGAAGATAATAGCAAGATTTCTTTATTTAATATTTGTTTTATTTTATTGAACAGAGCCATATAAAAATAGTTTAGCATATTAAAGATTATTCTTGAAGAAAAATGGATAAATTTAATTTCATCACAAAATAAAATAAAACCGCACAAAAGTACGGTTTTATTTCATTTATCTGCTACGTCACATGGCGAAGCTTTACGTGGAGCGGGTGAAGGGAATCGAACCCTCGTCCTCAGCTTGGAAGGCTGATATAATAAGCCACTATACGACACCCGCCTGCGCTTTGCTACGGCGAGGCAAGCCCGCTTTCGCTGATATTTCACTTCGGCGGGCGAGGCCCGCTTAAGCTATTAACTTAGACTGTTAAATTGTATACCTTTAGTATTATAGACAAAAATAAAAATTTGTCCAGCTTTTGGCAATGGTACATGACAATAACATGACAATGATATTAAATGCATGACAATAACATGACAATTATATTTTAGTTGACAATTAAATAAAAAGGGTATATAATAGCATTAAGTTAATAAAAAACATTATGAATTTAAAGCAAGAAATAATTAACCTAGCTACTAATAACGAGATCATCAGAACAATTGATGTGCTTAATCATTTCAATGGCAAGTATTCTCGTGGTTGGATTAGTGCAGTTATAAATAAATTAGTAAAAGAGAATAAATTATTAAAAGGAGGAAGCACTAAAGATTCTTTTTACGTTTTGCCAGAAAGAAAAGATTTGATTGAGGTGAGTGTTGTATATAAAAAAAAGATTATTAGAGAGGGCTTGGAAGAACATGTTATATTGGGAGAAATAAATCAAACAGATTTGTATTTAAATTTGAGAGACAATGTCAAATCAATTTTTAATTACACTTTCTCCGAAATGCTTAATAACGCCATAGATCATTCTCTTTCAAAAGATGTTTTTATTGAAGTAAAAAAAACAGATAAATATTTGGAATTTTTAGTGGAAGATTACGGAGTTGGAGTTTTTAGAAATATTAAAAAGAAAAAGAATTTGTTGTCTGAGCTTGAAGCAATGCAAGATCTTTTAAAGGGCAAGACAACCACACAACCACAAGCTCATAGTGGAGAGGGAATATTTTTTACTTCGAAAATTTCAGATACATTTACTTTGGAAAGTTTTGACTGTCAGCTTGTTATAGATAACGAAATAGATGATATTTTTTTTGGTGAGAATTATAAAAAAAATAAAGGAACAAGAGTTATATTTAAAATCGCATTAAGCACTAAGAAACATTTAGTTGATATTTTTAAGAAATATCAATCTAATCAAGAAACGATGGCTTTTGATAAAACAGAGGTGAAGATAAAGCTTTTTTTTATGGGAACAGTACACATATCTAGATCTCAAGCTAGAAGAGTTCTATCTGGACTAGATAAGTTTAAATATATAATTTTAGATTTCGATAAAGTTCCTATGATTGGGCAGGGTTTTGCTGATGAAATTTTTCGAGTTTATAAAATCAAGCATCCAGAAATTAATATAAAATTTATAAATGCCAATGAGGCGGTTAAATTTATGATTGATAGAGTGGAAGGAAGTAATCCTAGAAATCAGGATTATTTCATAGAAGAAAAATAATATTGTGATAAAAATAAAAATTTGTCCAGCTTTTGGGACTGTAATTCTTTTTTTGAATTATTAATAAATGTAATGGACATATATAAAAATTATGATAAGATTGAATCGAAAGTAAGTACCTAATTTAAGGCTATCGCATAATAACGTTAAATTATTCTATAGCTAGCATATTTTTATTTATTTTTACAAAAAGGAGGACATGATGGCAAAAAGATTTTTGGATATTTGCATCTCTGTTTTAGCGTTAATCTTTTTATTCCCTGTGCTAATTTTGATAGGATGTGCTATTAAAGTTACATCGGAGGGTCCAGTAATTTTCAAGCAGAAAAGAATGGGGTATCTTGGGATGGATTTTACCATATTTAAGTTTCGCACCATGATAGACGGGTCGGGAAAGAAAATAGATATGGTGCTAAAGAATGATCCAAGGGTAACTGAATTAGGAAGATTTCTTCGCTCAACGCACCTTGATGAATTGCCACAACTTTGGAATGTTTTAAGGGGAGAAATGAGTCTTGTCGGTCCACGACCACGACCATTTGAGGAAATGGTTAATTATATAAACAAAAATCCTTCTTATAAAAAATTACTGCGAGTTCGTCCAGGAATTACTGGGCCGACTCAGGTTTATGGAAGGATATGGATAATAAAAAATAAAGAGATGGCAGTTGAGGAAAATCTGAAATACATTGAATGTAAGAGCTTGCTTGGTGATCTGAAAATTTTACTTGAGACAATCTCTGTAGTTTTTAGACGCCAGGGAATTTGAAATTCTATTTTAGTTGTTTAGTCTGCTTTTGTCGAAGCAGTTGCAGATTCGCAAAAACGCGAATCTGCTTTTTTAATTTTTATTTAAATTGTAAACAAACTCTTTACAACATTGATATATTAAAATATCCTTTATTATAGGGTGAAATAGGAGATTAATATAATAATATAATAATTTTGTATATATTGTTTTGACGATACTTCGGCGTCAGGATAACATTAATAAAGAAATGAAAAAGAAAGTCGTATCAAAAAATTTGATAAATGCTCTTTTAAAATTAGATTTTACCCAAAAAGAAATTACTACCTATATTACTCTTTTGGAAAAAGGTTCTTTAGCGGTTCAAGATATTTCTCGAATTAGCGGAGTTAACCGAGTGAGTATATATGGTGCCTTGGATGAACTTAAGCAAAAGGGGTTAGTGGTGGAAAGCCGAAAGGGGAAGAAAAAATTGTTTGTTGCCGAAGATCCTGAAAATATAAAAAAAATTATTTCTCAGAAAAAAGAAAAGATAAAAATTGAAGAAAATCTTTTGGAAAATTCTGTTTTGCCGATTCTTAAGGCTATTGATATTAGTAGAGAAGACCGCCCTCAAATTAAGTTTTTTGAGGGAGAGGCAGGAATTAACAAAGTTTTTGATGATTATATCTTAAAAGGAAGAGATGTGATTAATTGCGGATCATATGAAACGGCTGTAAGGGTTTTTTCAGAAAAAGAAGAGATGAAATATTTTAAAAAGATTGGAAAAAGAAAAATATTTTATCGAATGATTCTTGAAAACACTTCTCTAAATCATAAGTTCGCCAGAGCTTCTAAGGGAATTGCGCATACTAAATTTTTATCTCCAGATATGAAGGTTTCGGCGGATATTGTTATTTCAGGTTCGGTTGTCGCTTTAATATCTTATGATAGAAAGAATGCAACTTTAATAGAGGATGAATCAATTGCCCAGGCTATTAAAATGCAATTGGATTTTATGTGGGATAGATTATAATGCTAACTTTTAAAAGGAGGATTTATGGATTCAGAAGAGCAATATGTTATGGCCTGGCCCTTGTTTGAGTACCATCAACTTATTTCTGGAAGATTTACTAAGGATGTAATCGTTCCTATTTTGATTAAAAAACTCAGAGTAGTCGACTCAGAGGAGGAGGCTATGGTGATTTGGAAAAAATACACACAGTGGCCATTTTCTTCGAGATTCATTTTTTATAAAACCGATGAAAAAGTTGAGACATTAAAAGAAGAGATGGAAATTTTGGATTACTTCGGAATTGATTATCCTCCTCCACCAGATTCCATTAAGCATTTTTTTGAAATTTAACCAACTCAGGAGTAGGATTGAATTTTCTATTCCATGACAAGGTTGCTAAGATTTATAGCAACCTTGTTTTTAATTAGCAGCTCCATTCATTCGTAAATTCGTACAGATTCGTAATTCGTAGAGATTGTCAAATATTGACGCTTTAATATCCAGCCTATATTATGTATAAGTAGTGTTTTTTGATAAAAGGGCCATTAGCTCATCTGGTAGAGTGCTCCCATGGCATGGGAGAGGTGGCCGGTTCGAGTCCGGCATGGTCCACTACTTAAAAAATTCGAAATTTTAAAATCGAAATCCGAAATAATTTTTTAAATAGATAAATTTTAAAAAATAACTCGTTAATGCGTTAACTGAATAATAAATTTAAAAGATATGAAAACAAATATATTGATTGCAATTTTATTGGTAGTAGGAGGAGTTTTTGTTTATAAATATGTAAGTGATTGGAATGTAAATTTAGATTCAAAAGAAGAAATTAAAAGCGGCAATATTGAACCTAAAGAGAAGAAAGTAGAAGAAGTTGAACCACAAGTAAATAATAATGATAATAATAAAAATATGGATCTAAAAATCGAAACTGTTCAAGAGGGAAAAGGAGAAGTAAAAACTAAAAATGGAGATACAATCTCTGTGCATTACACTGGAAAATTGGAAAATGGAACGAAGTTTGATTCCAGCGTTGATAGAGGTACTCCATTTGAATTTACAATTGGTGAGGGGATGGTAATTGCCGGTTGGGAGAAAGGATTGCTGGACATGAAAGTGGGAGAAAAAAGAATTTTAACTATTCCATCGGATATGGGTTATGGTGCACAAGGAGCGGGCGGAGTAATTCCACCAAATGCTACTTTGATTTTTGAAGTGGAGTTGATGGAAATAAAGTAAACAATTTCCAAATTACAAGAAACAATTTCCAAACAATATTCAATTCTCAAATTTCAAAATAAAAAATATTAATTCTTTGATTATTTTAATTTGAGATTTGTTTGTATCTTGTTTCTTGTAGTTTGGAATTTCACTTTTTGACAGTAGTCAAAAAAAGTGCTATACTTAAATAGTTGTAAAAAACGGGTGAACCATTTAATGGTCCCGTTTTTTATTTTTTAATTAGTAATCCGCCAGCTGGCGGAAAAAAGAAAATTATGGAGGAACAAGTCAACGGCTACTTCATGCCTAACATTAATTTGATGGGATTTGGTAGCGCAAAAAAAATCGGCGAGCAAATCGCATTAACAGGAAGAAAAAAATCTTTTATCGTAACAGATAAGGGATTAAACGAAACGGGAATTCCCCAAACAATTAAAAAATACATAGAAGAAGCGGGTTTTGAGGCAGTTATTTGGGATAATACTTGCGCTAACCCAACTGATGTTAACGTGCACGAAGGTGTAAAAGCTTATCAGGAAAATGAATGTGATTTAATTATTTCTTTAGGTGGAGGAAGCCCGCATGATTGCGCCAAGGGTATTAAGCTAGTGGTAGATAATGGTGGAAAAATTAATGATTACGAAGGAATAGATAAATCTACTAAATCAGTAACGCCATTAATTGCCATCAATACTACCGCCGGAACAGCTAGCGAAATAACTAGATTTTGTATCATTACCGATACTGCGCGTAAAGTAAAAATGGCTATAGTGGATTGGCGCACGACTCCAACTGCTTCTATTAATGATCCAGAATTGATGGTGGCGATGCCAGCGAGTTTGACAGCGGCTACCGGAATGGATGCTTTGACTCATGCCGTAGAAGCTTATGTTTCAACAATTGCTACACCAGTTACAGATTGTGCAGCCATTAAGGCGATTGAATTGGTAAGTGAGTGGTTACAGAAAGCGGTAGAAGATGGGAATGACATGGAGGCGAGAAATCAAATGACTTATGCGGAACTTTTGGCTGGGATGGCTTTTAATAACGCTTCTTTAGGCTATGTGCATGCGATGGCTCATCAGTTAGGTGGATTTTATGATTTACCGCATGGAGTATGTAACGCGATATTGCTGCCACATGTTTGTGATTTTAATTTAGATGCTAAGCCGGAAAGATTTGCTGATATTGCCAAAGCTCTAGGTGAAGATATTGAGGGATTGTCAGCTGAAGAAGGGGCGAAGAAAGGAATAGGGGCAATTAAGAAATTATCTCAAGCTATCAATATTCCCGCCAATTTAGCTGAGTTGGGAGTAAAAGAAGAAGACTTGGAAACAATGGCAACTAATGCCATGAAAGATGCCTGCTCTTTTACTAATCCAAAAACTGCCACCTTGGAAAATATAGTTGGAGTTTATAAAAGTGCTTTAAATTAAGAACGATGAAATTTGTAAAAAATATTTGATATTATTTATTTGAAAGTAAAGCAGATAAATGTTATAATATAGAAAAGTAAATTATAATCCAACCCGATTAAATATTATGAAGTATCATAATTTAATGGGTCAAGAATTATGAAAACAAACAAAGAAGAATCCAGCGGTAGTGCTTGGAAAGAAATATCCCAAACATTCTTAGCTGGTATCATGGCTAAGGTGGGTGGAAATATTTCCGCTAAAGTTCAAAATTGGTTTAAGGATATTAAACGCAGAACTTTAGGCGCACTTCTCTTGTTGATTGGATTAATTTTTGTTTTGGTTTGTCTTTCTTTATATATCAACACATTTTTTAGCGAAGAGGCAAGCTGGATAGGATACGGAGTAGTGGGTATCTTAATATTGGGTACAGGTTATGTATTAAGCAAAAAATAATTAATTAATAACTCCAGTTAAATAATGCGGATTACCGCAACTTAACGGGGCAAGTAAAAAAATGGATACAAAAGAAATTAAAAAAGTTGTAGACGCAAACATTGAAAAAGCTAAGAAAAAAGGAGCAGAGATGGAAGGTGCAACAATGAAAGAATTAAAAAAGATTCAAAAGCAGATGGAGGTAACTTCTAAAAAAGTAGAAGCTTATGTCAAAAAGAATCCAGAAAAAGCAGCTCTTATCGCAGCTGGAATCGGCGCAGCTCTAGGAACAGTAGCAGGATTATTTATGGGAAGCGGAAAAAAGAAGAAATAAAATTTCCAAATAAGAAAACAATGCACGTAAATGTGCATTGTTTTTTATTTGGAAAAAAGTTATAAAGTTTTTAAAGTTCTTAAGGTTTATAAGGTATGAATTTAGAAATATGAGAATTTAGGAATAAATAAAATTGTGTTATATTGCTAAATTGTTATTTTGTTTTCATGTTTTAATGCTAAAATGCTTGCGTGTTAACATGAGTTTAAGATATTTACATAAATATTCAGGTATGTTATAATAGTGTATATTGTACACAAATTATTATGAAAATCCAAAACACTAAAAGTAAGTCCAAATTAATTATTGGTCCAGCGGTAGCGGTGGATACTTTAATTTTTGCCATTCGGGAGGGGAAGTTGTGCGTGTTATTGATTCAGATCGGGGGCGGACCTTATGAAAATAAATGGGCACTTCCTGGAGGAATAGTGCAAGTTGATGAAACATTGGATCAAGCTGCAAAAAATATTTTAAATAAGAAGGCAGGCATTGAGGGATTGCATATGGAGCAGCTGTATACCTTTAGTGACTTAAATCGAGATGTGCGCGGACGCATGGTATCTGTGGCTTATTTTGCCTTAGTAGACAGTGATAAGCTTAAGCCCAAGACAATTGATTATTATAAAGCGATAGAATGGAGAGAGATAGATCAATTACCGGCGCTTGCTTTTGATCATAAGAAGATGATTAATTATGGAGTAGAGCGATTGCGCGCCAAGATTGAGTATTCCAATATTGTGTATGCCTTACTGCCCAAAGAGTTTACCTTGACTGAAATGCAAATGGTTTACGAAGCGATTGCCGGAAACAAAATTGATAAAAGAAATTTTAGAAAAAAAATATTCTCATTGGAATTGTTGATAGAAACAAATAAAGAGCGCAAGGGTCAGAAAAATCGTCCGGCTAAACTATACCGTTTTAAGAAGAGAGAATTGATGTTTACTGCTTAATTAAATACTTAAAAACAAGCAATGAAAATTGCTTGTTTTTTTAATTAGAAAAGTCACCATATTCTGATGCGATGCGCGCATGTCTACTTGTAGGCAAGTTTATGTCGTAAGATTTCGTCATTAATAATTTCTCACTAACTTTTTGACAGCCCGCTTCGCCGAGGCGAGTCCGCTTCGACAAGTTTCAGCGAGGCGAGCAAAAAGTTACCTGCCCGCATTGTAGAGAGCGTTGCAGGCGGGCAAAAACTCTGAAAAGCATAAGGCCTCGGAGCACAGCTGCCACACGTACTACTAAAATATTTTTATATATCTTTTGAGATCCCACATAAGTAAATTTCTATAGCTCATCACTTCGCTAAGAAATGTTACTTTCTGGCCCGCCTGCAATGCAAGCAAAGCTTTGCGGGCAGGGATGACATCGCCAGGGTGTCAGTTTCTTAACGCTCCCTCTCGACCTGCCCGCCAATGCCTAATGGGTAAATTATGAGAAACAAATCACTATTGCGTTAATTCGATTTAATAAAATATTAGTTGATAATGGCAAGGCAGGCGGGGTTGATTTATTTTATTTTAGTCGTAAAGCGTGGTGACTGTATTTGATGTGTATTTAAAAATGCTAAATATTTTATTTTAAATAATTATGAAAATTTTAGCCAAACCTATTATTTGAGGGATTGTTTAATATTTTATTAGTGTACTCTTGACACGATTTAAAACATCTGCTAGGATGTAATTAGATAAGTGTAGATTATACACTAATTAAGAAAAGTACCTTAACTAAAGAAACACGACACAACTCATATTGAGGAAGGTTTTTTCTCGAGATCCTTTCTCTTTATAGAACTATATAAAAAGTGAGTTAGTCGTGTTTCTCACTAAAAATATATCCTATAAAGAGATTTAAAAATAAGAATCTCGAAAAAAAGCCTGTCACTCAATGGGGAGTACAGGCTTTTTGGTTCTTTGAAAATTGCATAAGGAGGATGGGTTATGGAACTGAGCAGATATCGGCAATTATTTGAAAATAATCAATCGGCCCAGGTCAGCGGTTTATGTGGAAGAATTATTCGTGGCACCAGGCCCAAAGATTTTATGACTCTTACCGATGATCCCAATCGGAAACTGGTCATGCTTATGGGACCGGATGGTTTGGAACAAATAATGTCTCAAACCGGCTACGAAGCTTTGGTAACGATCGGCTACGAGCCCAATTACATCGTCCGCAAGGTAGTAGATGAAGGTAATCAATTTAAATTGGTCGTCTTTGCTGAAGGAGGAGAGGCAAAGCTGGCCACTTGGGAAAATGTGGCGGAGATTGTTGGATCGGTTTATCCGTTGGTTGCTAGCTCTCTCTGCCGAAGTCTCGATTTTTTCAAAAGTACTTCTTTTCAGGAGATTGAAAAAACGGCGGGATTCAATTTTGCCAAGGTGGATAAGCTGGGAGCTACCGATAATCGATTCATGACATATGAACGGTTTATCGCCAGTGGTCGAGATGCGATTGCGGCGCGACAATTTCTATATTTCACAATTCATCTGCGCGAATTATTTTCTGGTGACGGCTATACCTATGATGCGCAGGGAAATCGCGGACTTATGGAATATATCGTTCCCAATAAGCCTCTTGCGGAGCTGGGAAATTACGAGCTTATCGATATGCCGGTAAAGGTGCCGACCAAATCAAATAAAAATAACAAAGGGAGCAAAAACATGAACATTCAAATGCTTATCATTGATCCGCAAAACGATTTTATGGACATGGCTCAATCTGCTTTGCCGGTGGCGGGAGCTGTCGGTGACATGCAGCGCTTGGCCGGACTTATCAAGCGGGTAGGGAAAAAACTGACAGATATCCACGTGACGATGGACAGCCACAGATTGCTGGATATCGCGCAGCCGGCTTGGTGGGTGGATGCTCGCGGTAATAATCCTGCGCCGTTTACCATTATCTCTGTTGACGATGTAGTAAATGGAATCTGGTTGCCAAGAAATCCGCGCTTCAAAGAGCGGTCGCTGGCTTACGTCAAAGCATTGTCTCAAAGCGGGAAATATCCTCTTTGTATCTGGCCGCCACACTGTTTGATCGGTACTTGGGGACACAATGTAGAGAAAAATCTCAACTGCGCACTGCAAGAGTGGTCGCAAAAAGAATTTGCCATGGTGGATTATGTGACTAAGGGATCGAATCCTTGGACGGAACACTACGGCGCTCTGATGGCGGAAGTGCCAGATCCCGAAGATCCGACCACGATGATAAATCGTGACTTTCTCAGTATGCTGCAGGAAGCCGATATCATAGCGGTTGCCGGTGAGGCACTCAGTCACTGTGTGAAGGAAACTGTTTCTCAGATCGCGGATAATATCGGAGACGAACACATTAAAAAATTCGTCATATTGACCGATTGTTGTTCGCCAGTAGGGGCAGTGCCGGGTGGTCCGGATTTTCCGATCATTGCCGCAGAGTGGCTCAAAGACATGGAAAGAAAGGGTATGCAATTGATGACAGCGGACGAATTTCTCAGATAGAAATTTGCTTAGTGTTTTGGACAAAAATTCAGCAGATAAAATGGAGGTATGACTATGCCACGACTCAATGATAGTAATATGGAGTTCGGAACGATAGGTGGGATGAAGGGATTTGGTTTTTCCGGAATTCGCGTCGAACACTTGGGTGCTACCGAATATACCCTTGTCACCATCGCTGTGGACGTAACCGGTTCTGTAGATGGTTTTGAAAACGAATTACGCCGATGTTTGATTGCGATGGTGATGTCATGCAAGAGATCGCCGCGATCAGATAATTTGCTTTTGCGAGTCATCCTTTTCGCTAGTCGATTTAACGGCGGAGTGTATGAAGTGCACGGCTTCAAGCTTCTCATCGATATCGATCCGCAAAAAGAATATGCTCAGCTGACAACCGGCGGCGGTACGCCTCTCTTTGACGCCTGCTATTCGGCCATTGGTGCGATGAATGAGTATGGTAAGAAGCTCGCCGATGATGACTTCGGAGTGAATGCGATTGCTGTTATCATTACGGATGGAGACAATACTCATTCTGCTGCAACGGAGGCCATGATTAAAGAGGCGATGAAGCAAGGAGTCTCAGGAGAAATTCTGGAATCTATGCTGAGTATTTTGATCGGTATCAATGCGGCTATGTATAAAAATGAACTGGAAAATTTCCAGCGCAATGCCGGGATCACTCAGTATATAGATGCTGGAGATGTGACTGAAGGAAAATTGGCGCGATTGGCAGAATTTGTCAGTCAGTCGATAACTTCTCAATCGCAAGCTCTGGGAACTGGAGGGCCAAGTCAAAACATTTCAGTCACCATCTAACGAAGAATTGATCAATAAATAATAATGATCGAAACGGGCGCACAAATATTATTTGTTGCGCCCATTATTTTTCAAAAGGAGGAGAGAAATGATTTACGCTGACGAATATTATCATATCGGCAGTATGCATCGGGGCAAAGGAGAGCCTTGTCAGGATCATGCGATTTCGTATGTGGATAGGGTGATGGCAGTTGGCAGCATTTCGGACGGATGTTCAAAAGGAAGAAATACCGATGTCGGTGCCAGAGTTATTAATTATGCCACGCTTCAAGCGCTAAAAAATTATGTATCATCAAATATCCAATCAGATGTTATTCGTGTTGCAGAAAAAGTGCATTTGATGCGCCTGGAATCTGTTAAAAAAGTGCAACAAGAATTGGGTTTTGATGGTATGGATTTAATTGCTACCAATCTCTATATTTGCATGCTTAAAGAAATTGCATTTATCCATGTGTTAGGAGATGGGGTGGCAGCCGTAATTGATAATGAGGGAAATATGGATGTCAGGCGATTTTTCTGGTCCAAGAACGCCCCTTATTATCCGTTTTATGACTTAAATCAGCGAGATCAATTTGTCGAGTTTCATGGCAATGATTTATTGGCTGGCTGTCTGACGGAAGAAAGATGGCACATTGATTGTGAAGACACAAAAACTCAAGTCGATACGATTGTTCATTCATTGATTAGCGGTATGAATGGAATAGTTATTGATTTATCAGAACAGCAAAAGAATAAAAAAATTTCTTTTGCGGCGGTTTTTTCTGACGGCATCGAGCAGGTGGATAATATGGAGTGGCTAGACGCAATGGTAAAAAGTTTGGCTTATAAAAATACCACCGGCCTATTTGTTAAAAGAAGAATGATGCGCTTTATCAAAGATGCGTCCAAGTTTTCCAAAGGACCGTTGGATGATATATCCTGCGCCACAATTTACATTCCCAAAAATTCAGAAATGGAAGGAGAAAGCGATGACAAAAATTCTTAAAAAAACCGAAATGATTTTGGAGGGGAGGGGAATAATTACTCTTAATCCTTCTGATCATATGGCAACTGGCGGCGAAGGATCTGTCTACAGAAAAAACGATACAGTGATAAAAATCTATACTGATTCGCAAAAAATGATTTGTGATGGGATGATGGATAAGATCACGCAACTTTCAAGGTGTCGACATAAATTTATTGTGACACCAGAAAATGTTGTGAGAGATATGGCTCAGCAACCGATTGGCTACTATATGCCTTATGTGGCCGGGGAACCGTTGTCGCGAGTGTTTACAAACGACTATCGCAACCGGACAAACTTTAATGATCAGGATGCTAATATTTTAGTAGATCATATGCGTACGGTTACAGAGTATGCGCATAAAAATAAGGCGATTATGGTAGATGCCAACGAACTCAATTGGCTCGTGGTGGATAAAAAAATCCATGCGCCGGAGCCTCGAGTGATCGATGTTGACGCTTGGGCGATAGGCAAGTGGGGTGCTCGTGTAATTATGCCATCGATTCGAGATTGGCATGCTCACACCTTTGACACTTTGAGTGATTGGTTTTCGTGGGGAGTGGTAACTTTTCAAATTTATACCGGCATCCATCCTTATAAAGGGAAGTTGGACGGTTATAAGCAACAGGAGCTAGAACGGCGCATGAAAGATAATGCATCTGTTTTTAGAAAAGATGTGAGGCTCAATCATGCTGTGCGGGATTTTTCTTCCATTCCATCCGTTCTTTGTAAATGGTATGAGGATGTATTTACCAAGGGGAAACGTTCTGTCCCACCATCGCCTTTTGATGCAGGGAAAATCGTTCCGGCCAAAGGTCGCGTAATGCATGCGCAAAATATTGGTGGAAAAAATCTACTGATATTTGAAAAACTTTTTGAGAGCAATTACTCAGTGGTGCAAATATTTAATGAGGGAATAATTCTTTTGAAAAATGGAGATATGATCGATCTTTCTCGCAAGAAAAAAATCTGCACCGTTTCCACTGCGCATATTGCCGTTACCAGACAAAATGATGGTTGGCTAGTTGCGGAATACAACCGGGGTAAAATTTCTTGCAGATATTTCGACTATCTAACATCAGCAGAAGAAAATATTTCCATCGATATTATTGCCAGCGGAGTAATCAGTTCAGGTTCGCGCATGTTTGTTGTTAACGAGAGGGGTTTGACGGAAATTGTTCTTTTTGAGGCAAATAATAAACACCTAATTTCAATGGGTAATACCTGGTCAGTTTCTCCGCATGCTACCAAATGGTTTGAGGGCTTAGGGGTGGAGGACATAATGGGAGCGATGCATCTGATAATTCCTTTTGGTGTTCGAGCTTGTGCTACGATACGGACCAAGGAATTGGATGGAATGAGCGTTGTTATGGGACGATGCGGAGCTCGGTTTGCCACGGTTATCGCCTTGGATCAAAAAGGCTTGTATCATAAGTTTGAATTTTACTTTGATACCGGCTATCAATCCTATGTTTTGTGGCAAGATGTTGTCGATAATGCAGAACTGATTATCGCAATTTTGCCCAAAGGAGTTTGTGCCACCATAGTTGCAGATGGTGCTCTGGATATTTTTGTGCCATCGACTGGTGCGCATCAGAAAGTATCCGATGCTCTGATTAAAACCGGCACCCAGTTGGCACAGTGGAATAATACCGTTATTTATGTTGAGGATAAAAAAGTCTGGCGCGTAAGGATGAAATAATTATGCGTCTAAAGATTAAACTACTCACCGCTTTTCAAAAGAAAGGCGGTTTTTTATGTGACAATATTAGTGTACTCTTGACACGATTTAAAACATCTGCTAGGATGTAATTAGATAAGTGTAGATTATACACTAATTAAGAAAAGTACCTTAACTAAAGAAACACGACACAACTCATATTGAGGAAGGTTTTTTCTCGAGATCCTTTCTCTTTATAGAACTATATAAAAAGTGAGTTAGTCGTGTTTCTCACTAAAAATATATCCTATAAAGAGATTTAAAAATAAGAATCTCGAAAAAAAGCCTGTCACTCAATGGGGAGTACAGGCTTTTTGGTTCTTTGAAAATAACACATTTAATTATGAAAAATATGAAAATAGCAATAGGGGGAAGCGCTGCCAACCCAATGCATTATGGTCACAGGCAATTGTTGGAAATGATTATCGGGCTCAAAGAATTTGATAAAGTTTACTGGATTATTTCTGGAGAGCGTCTAGATAAGCCTGGATTGCCCGACTCATTTCATCGGTGGCAAATGGCAAAAATGTTAACCAAAAATCTTTTTCTTAATTTGAATTACGAAAAAGGTTTATCGGTGCCAACTTTTTATGTGATCAAAAACTTTCAAAAAAAATTTCCCGCCGCTGAGATTGTGTGGTATTGCGGTTCTGATCATTTTATTCCTCGCCAAAAATTTAATGACTTGTGCGATGTAGAAGCTTTTTGGCACAAGGGAGAGTGGTTGATGGAAAATCAGAAATTTTTGATCGTAAAGAGAAAGGGATTGGGGGCAGAGGATATGCATTATCCAAAAAATTTTGTTCTTCTTGAGGCAAACATACCAGAAATCTCAAGTACCATGATTCGCAAACGGATTATGAACGGATTGGACAATGTCCAGTACACGAGCATTGAGGTGCTAAATTATATCAAGGAAAATCAAATCTACCCATAAGGAGAAAAATCATGGAAACAAAAAAAGACAGTTTGTTTTTTGGCAAAGCCGACGAGCCCATCATCTCAACTTTGATGGAGGTGGATACTTATAAATTTCTCATGATGTACTTCGTTTGGAATTATGTGCCACTGACTAGAGTTACTTTTGCCTTTACCAATCGAACCAAATCAGTTCTGTTGGAGAAATGCATATCTGTTGAGCGACTCAGAGAGGAATTGACTGCTGCAAGGACGCTGCGCGTCACAGAGGAAATCATTATCTATTTGCGGACTAAAAAGATTTTCCCTGAGGCCTTTTTGGCGGATGTAAGAAAAATCGTTTTGCCCGAACCGCAAGTTAGTCCAAGAGCAGATGGGCAGTTTGAGATTATGGTTAATGGTGTGTGGTATGAAGTAATGATGTGGGAAACGATAATTTTGGCTATAGTCAGTCAGTTGTACGCGGAAAGTGTAATCGGTTACAGTAAAACTTTTCAAGCGAAAGTTATTGCCGAAGGAGAGAGGCGACTGAAGGAAAAAGCAAATGTTTTGCGGATTACTCCGATTAAGTTTTTGCAATTTGGACTTCGTCGTCGTCCCTCAAAATGGTGGGAAAGACATGTGACGGAGATGGCGCTAGATCTGATGCCACAAAACATGGTCGCTGTTTCCAATGTCCTCTTGGCGCACCAACTCGGCGTTTCCTGGGGTGGCACCAATGCTCACGAGCTCTATAGTGGATTTCAAGCGTTGAGATGTCCCGAAGGCAAGGAAGCTTCTCGCTATGCCCAATACGAAGTCTTGGAAAAATGGCAAGCTCTTTATCCGCAAAATCTGCGAATAATGTTACCGGACACTTTTGGTAGCAAGCAGTTTTTTCAGGGATTGCCCCAAGACATTGCTCGAAATTTCCGCGGCGCCCGCCAAGATTCCGGAGACCCTGTTGTTTTTGGCAAGATGTTGCTTGAGACATATCGACAAATGGATATTGATCCAAAGGAAAAAACTTTGCTTTTCAGCGATGGTCTCGATGTGGCCAAGATGATGGAGTTGCAAAATATTTTTTCTCCGACAATCAATGTTTTATTCGGCTGGGGAACCAATTTCACCAATGATACGGGATTTTTGAAACCGATTTCAATTGTGATGAAGCTGGTTGAAGCAGCGGGTAATCCCGCGGTCAAATTGAGTGATAACTTAGCCAAAGCTATCGGTGAACCGGCTGCCATTTTGACGGCTAAAAATATTTTTGGTTACTCCGATATTTTTACTGAGCAATGTGTTTACTAAAAAACTGTGGCAAAGAAAAAAATTTTTCTTTGCCCAATCTTTCCTGATTATCTTTACAAAAAGGTGGTCAGAAAATGATTGAAAAAAGTTCTTTGACAACCTAGGAGGATAAACTATGAAAATTTTGCCAGTATTAGGAAACCAGGAAGGGGTGCGGGAGTATTGGGCAGAAATGCAAAATTATAATATAGAGGTGGATGAGAAAAATCCGGAGTATATCGTTATCCTGGGAGGGGACGGAACTTTTTTGGGAGCCGAGAGAGATTATTTTCATCTAGGTGTTCCCTTTGTGGGGGTGGGATTTGGGCATGTTAATTTTCTTTTGAATCGCTCATTGAGATCTCCCAAACAATTTGTGGAGAAACTAGAAAGAAATGAGTGGATAAAATTTCCCATCTTTGAAATGAAGGCGGAAATTGTAACCAAAACGGGCGTAAAGCACGGAGTGGCGTTTAATGATATTTATCTTAAATCGCTTAATCCGGCGGGAGTCGTGCGGTTGGAACTGCAAACCAAAGAATATGACTGTTTGAAAGTCGAGGGGGATGGAATAATTGTAGCTACTCCGCAAGGCAGTACGGCTTATAATCGCAATGCGGGCGGAACAATTCTACCTTTGGGAAGTACCTTGTGGTGTTTGACGGGAATTTGTACGCAAAAAAGATTGCGCGTAACCGTTGCTCAACAAAATATTTCCATTGAAGTAAAAAGCAAAGACGCGGTGCTCGTAACTGACAACAAGATTTTCCATGAAGTGGAAAAAGTTGTGATAATGCCCGGTAATCGGCAAAGCGTTATTTGTTTTGATAAAGGGGAAAACTTCGAACAACGACGCTATGAAATCTAAACAATAAGGAGAAATAATATGTTTACTAAATCAATAGAAAAAGTAGTAGAGTATCTGATCCAAGAGGCTAAAAATTATGCCAAGGGATGCAAAAAGATTTATATTTCGCTTTCGGGCGGAGTAGATTCGGCGGTAGTGGCTATGATTTTAACAGAGGCATTTGGAGCAGAGAATGTCATAGCGGTTTATCGCAATGTGCGAAGCAATCCGGCTCACCAAGATGATGCGCAAGAACTAGCCCGGGCTTTCGGATTCAAATTGATGTGTTTTGATTTCAATCCTTTCTATGATGATTTTTTAAAAGAGTGTAAGGATAAATTTCTCAGTAACAATTTGTCGTGGTTTGAAGAAGGGGAGGGAGATGCTAACTGGCTTAGCGCTTACGCTTCTTTCAAATCTCGCATGATGACGCCCTTTGCTGGATTTATTTCTAAAGCCATTGATAAAAACGGCGGCCGGATTTTTGGTACCGGCAATATTGAGGAAGATCTGCTTCTTCGCTATTATGATAAATTTGGCGACGGAGCAGTCGACAACAATATTATCGTCGGTCTCACCAAAATGGAGGTGCGTCAAATCGCTCTCTGGTTTGGAGAGAAATATGACGCGCCGATTTGCAAAAAGATCGCCGAGAAATTACCTTCCGCTGATTTGCAGGGAAACGGGGACGCGCATAACGATGAAAATGAATTGACGATGTTGGCGCGCTACTATGGATTTGACATTCGCTTATCCTATGGAAGTTGTACGGAGGAAGGTAACATCGCCTGGATTTGCAAGCAAGATATTTCTCTGGGTGTCATTACCGGCAAACGCTCTCGCTGGCAAAAAGCCTTAAGAACCAAACTTGGCTATAGCGACGAGCAGGTGGCGCTTACTTTGTTTATGCGCAAAATGGAAAGAGCGACGCGTCACAAGAATTTCAATATTCCAGGCGTTTTGAGGAGACAGCTGCGCCGAGCCGAGCTAGTTGATTAAGCTCAAAGGACTCTATGAGTACAATGTACTTATAGAGTTTTTATTTTTATTAATCAGAAAAACCACTTTCCTTGGACAAGTGTGTGTGCTTAAGACTGCACAGGCTTTGTCATATGATAAAATTACCAACCTATTTTGATGGAGTGAATTTTTCGTGATATAATTTAAATATCAAACGTGTTGTTATATCAATTTATTCCAAGAAAGAAAGTTGCAACTATACTAATGATGCAAATTTTTTCATTAAATGCCGAAACTAAGGCAATTTGAAAGGATTGAGTTAGTTTAGGCCAAAAAGATATGAACAACACACTTTATTCATTGCCAAAATTGCCCTATGGCTACGGAGATTTGGCGCCAGTTATTTCAGAAGAGTTATTAAAAATTCATCATGAAAAACATCACAACAGTTACGTGACTTCGGCCAATGCAATTTTGGAAAAACTTGATAAAGCGCGCCAAGAAAACAAAGAGTTGGATCATAAGAGCGAATTAAAATCTTTATCTTTTAATGTTGGAGGGCATGTTTTGCATTCACTTTTTTGGGAAAATATGATTCCGAAAAATAAAGATAGTGGAAAACTAGGGGGAGAAATTGAAAAAAGAATTAAGAAGGATTTTGGAAGTTTTGAAAGATTTAAAGATGAATTTAGCAAGGTAGCAGCTGGCATCGAAGGCTCTGGCTGGGCCCTACTTATCCATCTTGAAGAACCAGATCAATTAATGTGCTGGCCGATAGAAAAACATAATGTTCTATTTGTGCCCGGGGCGCATATTTTGTTAGTGCTTGATGTTTTTGAACATGCTTACTATTTGGATTACAAAAATGAACGTGCTAAATTTATCAATGCTTTTTGGGATATTGTTAACTGGGAAATGGCTAATAAAAGATTTGAAAATATGAAATAAAAAATTCGAAAGTTTTAAAACTCTCCAAGCTTTGAATTGGGGAGTTTTTAATTTTTAGATGGGGAAAATATTTTCATTTAGTTAATGATTTAGAATATGCGCTGATGAGGTATGTGTTCTGTAGCGTCGAAACTTAGCAGGCATGATTTTTTGGATTTACAAAATTGATCATATCTGTTAATTTATCTATGGTAAGTATTTTTCCCATAAAATCAATTGGAAAGTGAGGGAGCAGATGAGCGAAAAAGTTGAGAAAAAGCCACTGTCAGTAGGGGAAATTTTGGAAAAATTATACAAGCTTTTCCATGATAAAGATAAAGTGGGTATAAAAGTAACCAAGATTGATGGTGAAATTATCGTTGTTAAAATGTTCAGTTTTACTAAAGAGGCCTTATGGGGAAGAAGCAAGAAAGATAATTCTTGGACAGAAATTAACTTACCCGAAATAGCGGATGTTGTTGCTTTCTGAGTAAAAAATAGTACCTTGATTTAAGTCCTCGCTAATCGTTGATTGGCGAGGACTGTTTTTTATTATTTAAAAATGATTTTTAAAGGCTCAACCTTGGGGATTTTTAAGGTTGAGTCTTCTTATTTACGTGTGTATTTACTCCAATGAAGTTTTGCATTTTTTTGACTATCAAGCAAAATCATGTTATTATACTTTGAACGATAATATTAATTTATTTCTTTAAATAAATGAAATTTAAAATAAATTCAAAATTTAAACCGGCCGGCGATCAGCCCCAAGCCATTGAAAAATTGGCTCAAGGGATAAAAGCGGGAGATAGATTTCAAACTCTTTTGGGTGTGACGGGAAGCGGTAAAACTTTTACCGTGGCCAATTTGATAGAAAAAATTCAAAAGCCCACCCTGGTGATTGCGCCCAATAAAACTTTGGCTGCCCAGTTGACTCAGGAGTTCCGAGCGTTTTTTCCCAATAATGCGGTTGAATATTTCGTTTCTTATTATGATTATTATCAGCCCGAAGCTTATATCAGTTCGACTGATACCTATATTGAAAAAGAAACTCAAATTAATGACGAGATTGATAAGTTGCGACATAGCGCTACCGCTTCTGTTTTATCGCGCAAAGATGTGATTATCGTGGCGAGTGTTTCTTGTATTTATGGTTTGGGAAGTCCTAGTCGTTATGAGGAAATTACTTTGACTTTGAGAAAAGATGACGAAAAGCCGAGAAATGAAATCATGAATGAGTTAATCGGAATGTATTATATGCGAAGCGACATCTTGGAGCGCGGGAAATTTCGCGCCATAGGAGATACGATTGAGATTGTTTCGCCGGGACGGGAAGTGATAACGAGAATAGAGCTGGTAAATGATAAAGTTAAATCTATCACTGAAAGAGATATGCTTACCCACGAGGAGTTGAGCAGTTTGGAAAAGGTAATGATTTTTCCGGCCAAACATTTTGTGATGCCGGAGGATATCATGGAAGATATTCTCAGAGATATAGAGATGGAAATGAAAAAGAGAGTAGAGTATTTTCAAAAGAATGGAAAATTATTGGAGGCAGAACGAATTTTGAAAAGAACCAAATATGATATCGAGATGATGCGTGAAGTTGGATATTGTAGCGGAATAGAGAATTATTCCCGTTATTTAAGCGAGCGAAAAGCCGGAGAAGCACCCTATACTTTGATTGATTATTTTGGCGATGATTTTCTTTTAGTGGTGGATGAATCCCACGTGACTATTCCTCAAGTGGGAGGGATGTATTTTGGTGATAGATCGAGAAAAGAAAATTTGGTCCAAAACGGTTTCCGTCTCCAGAGTGCCATGGATAATCGGCCATTAAAATTTAACGAATTTGAAAAAAAAATTAAACAAGCAATTTTAGTCAGCGCCACGCCTTCCAAATTTGAGAAAGCTAATTCTACCAAAGTAGTGGAACAAATTATTCGCCCAACGGGCTTGATTGATCCGGAATTAATTGTCAGAAGCGCCAAGACTCAAGTTAAAGATGTTTTGGAAGAAATTAAAACTGTATCTGCGCGCGGTGAAAGAATTCTTATCACCACTTTGACCAAAAAACAATCTGAAAATTTAGCTGAGTTTCTTAAGGAAAACCAAATCAAATCTCATTATTTGCATTCAGGGGTGGATACTCTTGATAGAATTAAAACTTTAGAAGATTTGCGTAAAGGAAAATTTGATGTATTAGTGGGCGTAAATCTTTTGCGTGAAGGACTTGATTTACCGGAAGTTTCTTTGGTCGCAATTTTTGATGCGGACAAAGAAGGATTTTTGCGTAGTGAAACATCTTTGATCCAAACTATCGGTCGAGCGGCGAGAAATGTGAGGGGGCGAGTAATTCTTTACGCGGATAATATTACCGGTTCACTTGAGAGAGCGATACGCGAAACGGAGAGAAGACGCACTATTCAAGCAGCTTATAATAAAAAACATCATATTACTCCCAAAACGATTAAGAAAAAAATCGAATCAATTGTGGATCATGAAATTAAGCCAATGCTTTCGAGTGAATTTGTTAAACTGGAAACTTTGGAAGATATAAACGGTTATATTAAACAAAAAGAAAAAGAAATGAAAGAAGCGGCTAGAAATTTGGAATTTGAAAAAGCTAGTATTATTAGAGATGAGATTTATGAGCTTAGGAAAATTGCGAAGTAGGATTGTAGCTTCTTAGAAATTAGCTTTTTAGAATAGTAGGGTAAAAATATTCAATAATCAATAAACAATATTCATTCAATGTTTAATAATATAAATATTCAAGCTAGCGGTATGTCATTTCAACCTAATAAATTTATGTACTCATAAATTTAGAAGTGGAGAAATCTCATTTATTCATTTACCTCGTGCTATTGACAAAATAGCACTTTAAGTGTATAATTTAAAGTTATAATAAAAATTATGGCATTTATATTTTTGGAGCTTTATTGCTCAATAATTTTATAGAAGGAGAAAAACATGCTCTTTTTACTTTCGAGAAACATTAGAAAACGTCTAAATGCCAACGAAAATCCCTATATCGATGAGCCTCTGGGCATCGTGGTCGCTAATAACGCAGATGAGGCTGCTGCAAAGATTGGCATGAAGATAGATCCGTTTTCTTATGAAAAAGAAAGAGGACAGCGCAGGCATATCATTCATCGTGAGGGTAGACAATTTTTTCTTGATAGCTTGGAAGAAATAACCGAATGGAGAGAACTGTCGAATCTTTTGGGCAATTGATTTATTTGAGGTCGTTAGCTATATGCTGACGACCTCGTTTTTTATAATCTCATTTGTAATATTTTCCGAAATACATTTTGTTGATGCCAAAGATCTCATATCTAAATTATAATATAAATATTAGTCAAATATTGCACGTGTGTCTGAATGACAACTTTTAATTTTTTAAGTTAAATAGTTAAAATTTCCTTATATTAGTAGTAAAAGTTTATATTGCAGGGATAGTGGATGTATGATAATGTTAAATATCGTTTTTTTAACAAGTAAAGTGGTAAAAGTATTTTCAAATCTAAAAAGAGGTGTGCTTATGGATAGGCATGATTATTTGGAAGCTGTTAAAGACGCTTTGGAAGAATTGATCGAAGAAAGAGGTCGCTTTTGGGAGAGAGGAGAGGAAGTAAGAGATCAAATTCGGACAATAAAAGAACTCGCATTTTTAAAAGATAAAAGAATGAGAGTTTCCATTGAAGAAAAAATGGATGGCTTTCATGGTGATAAATGGAAGCTTGTCGAAGAGTTAGTTGAATTTCTTTACGCTAAGGGTGTAGAATTGCCGCCTGCTAAAATCTTGGCAACGCTGATACTCTATATTTTTTACGTAGAAAAGCCATTGGATTTGAGCGTTGTTGAAAGATAAAAACGACCAGGTATTGTCCTTATAAAGTTTTAAGGAAATTAAAAATATCATCGGTTTTTTTAATCTTATTTTTGAAATTCGTTTCGTGAGGTTGTCAGCTATAAGTTGGCAACCTTATTATTTTTTTCATTTCGCAATAAAAATTTAAAACGGCTATCCATTTTGATTCAAAGGATAACCGTTTTTGTAAAAAAGAAACTATTTAATTTTGGATTCAGAACCTAGATAAGCTGACAAAACTTTTCTCCGAAAAATATCCATCTTATCTTTTTCGGATCAATATGCTTTCTCCACCACTGGGCTTCTTCCCAGCTTTTTTCTTCAAGGGCTTTTATAACTTTATCAGTATCTACTGGATATCCTTGTGTAAATTTTTCTTTTGGTGCATTCTCTGATATTGGCAGAATGAGTCTTACCAATTTTTCTCTTTCGCATTTGGGCTGTTTCCCGTCAGGAACGGCGATAATTCTTATCATTGCCATATGAAGCATCTCCTTTTGTTTGCGAGGAGTTATTTCCTCTAAAAAACTATTTAATCTTTTAAAATATTATAGAGTCTAATTTATAATTTTGCAATGTTATTTAAAATTGATCTTTTGTGCATGATACTAAATCTATTTCCGCTACTGCGCTACAAACTACGACCTACAATCTATCCCTGCTATAATAAAGACATGAAAAACCTTAATTTAAAAAAAATTATCTGGGGAGTGAATAATATCGGTTATCAAACTGAGGGCAATAACTATGCCAGCAATTGGCATAGATGGGGCAATAGGGGCTTGGTGCCTGATTGCGGAAAGGCAAATAATTATTGGGATGATTTTAAAATAGATCATGATTTGGCTCAAGAATTGGGGGCGGATGCTTTACGAATTTCTTTAGAGTGGTCAAGAATTGAACCTGTTGAAGGAAAATTTGATTTGGAAGCTATAAGACATTATAGAGAAATTTTAATAGACTTAAAAAAGAGAAATATTAAAACCGCTGTCGGACTTTGGCACTGGAGTGTGCCGATGTGGTTTGAAGAGAAATATGGATTTCACCATAAAGAGGCGCCCAAAATATTTTTAAATTACACTCAGTTTGTTTTGAATAATTTGGGAGATTGGATAGATATTTTGATAATTCACAATGAACCGATGGTCTTAGTGGGGATGGGATATCTGCGCGGTGAACATCCGCCTTTTAATAAAAATTTATGGCGCGCCTGGAAAGTGGCTAAAATTTTTATTTTAATTCATAAAGAGGTTTATCAACTAACGCACAGCTACTCAAAAAATATCTTAGTGGGAAGCGCCCATTTGGCAAATCATTACTATCCAGCTTCAGCTAAAAACAGTTTAAATTATTTTTTAGAAAAGTTGGCCATTAAAATTTCAAAATATTTTCGTTTTGATTATCTTTTAAAAAGAATCAGCGAATATCAAGATTTTACTGGAATAAATTATTATCGCGCAAGTGCCATAAAGTTTGATTATAAAATATTGAAATTTAGAGAAATCGATAATCCTCATGATCCCGATGGGTGGAGAAAATTTCCCGCAGGTATTTATGATATCACTAGGGAAATTTATCAAACTTATAAAAAACCAATTATAATATTAGAAAATGGTAAGCCAATTGATTGCCTTTTAGATGACGACAATCGAGTGGAATTTATCAGAGAGATTATTAGATATTTAGATAAAGCCAGAAAAGACAAGGTTAAGCTGTGGGGCTATTTCCATTATTCTCTGACCGACGCCTACGAATGGACAGGGGGATATAATTATTTTTTTGGCTTAGTGCAGGTAGACAGGAAAAGCTTAGCGCGAACTAAGCGAAAAAGTTTTTACGTTTATCAAGAAATAATAAAAATACAAGCCATAAAATAGATGACAAATCTATTCTTTTGTGTTATCATGTAGGATACGATTTTAAGTTCAAAATTAAAAAATATTTTATATATGAAAGATAGAATTTTTGTAAAAGGGGCGCGAGAACACAATCTCAAAAATGTGGATCTCGAAATTCCTCGAAATAAATTAATAGTTTTCACAGGTCTTAGCGGAAGCGGTAAGAGTACTTTGGCTTTCGATACTATTTTTGCTGAAGGACAAAGACGATATTTAGAAAGCCTCTCTAGCTATGCGCGGCAATTTTTGGGTCAAATGGATAAGCCGGACGTGGATTATATTGAAGGACTTAGTCCGGCGATTTCTATCGATCAAAAATCCGTGTCACGTAATCCGCGTTCAACCGTCGGGACGATTACGGAGATTCATGATTATTTACGTTTGCTTTACGCCAAAATCGGCATCCCACACTGTCCTATTTGTGGACGAGAAATTACCAAATTATCTATTGATGAAATTGTTGACCGCGCCATTGAGCAGGGAGGGGATAAAGAGATTGAAATCATTGCCCCGGTGGTGCGAAGCCGTAAAGGGGAATATCACACATTATTGGAAAATATGTACAAAAGCGGTTATTCAAAGGCTCGCGTAAATGGTGAGGAAATTAAATTGGTGGATTGGAAAGACGTAAAATTAGCGCGATATAAAAAGCACAACATTGATATCGTAATTGATAAATTAAAAGTAAGCGACGAAAATTTAAGCAGAATCTTTGAGGGAATTGAGCGAGCTTTAAAAATTGCTTCCGGAATTGTGACTATTAAAAATGGTAAAAAAGAAAATTCTTTCAATCAAAACTTGGCTTGTCCTGAACATGAAATAGAATTTCCCGAGTTGGAGCCGAGACTTTTTTCTTTTAATTCCCCTTTTGGAGCATGTGGCGCTTGCGAAGGATTGGGAACCAAAAAAGAATTAGACGAAAAATTAATTATTCCGGATAAAAATAAAACTATCGGTGAGGGAGCAATTTTGCCTTGGAGCTATAAATCCAATAATTATTTGGGGACCATTATGCGCGCGGTGACTAATTATTATCATATTGCTGAAAACAAGAGATTGAAAGATTTAAGTCAAAATGATTTGGATATTTTACTTTATGGAAGTGAGGACAAAGATTTGATTAGTGTAAAATATCACTTTCGCACTGGAGTACGGGAATATTTTATGACCTGGAAAGGGATAGTTGGTTGGATGGAGGATAGATATAAAAAGACCACCTCAGAAGCAGTGAGAAATGATATTGAGAAATACATGAGTCAAAATCCTTGCTCGACTTGTAAGGGTAGTCGTTATAAGAAGGAAGTTTTATTAGTAAAAGTTGGCAAGAAAAATATCGATGAAATTTCTCGAGAGAATATCGCTCAAGCTTTGGAATTTTTTAAAAATTTAAATTTAACTCCTACTGAAAAACTTATTGCCAGCAGAATTGTTCAGGAAATTATCAATCGTCTGACTTTTTTAAATGATGTGGGTTTAAATTATATTACGCTTTCTCGTGGAGCCAAAACTTTAAGTGGAGGGGAGTCCCAAAGAATCCGCTTAGCTTCTCAAATTGGCTCACAATTAGTAGGTGTGCTTTATATTTTAGACGAACCTTCAATCGGACTCCATGCTAGAGATAATGATAAATTAATCGGAACCCTAAAGAATTTAAAGAAACTGGGCAATACAGTGATTGCTATTGAACATGATGAGGAAACCATGCGCGAGGCGGATTATTTGGTGGATATTGGTCCGGGAGCGGGCAAACATGGCGGAGAAATTGTGGCAGCAGGAACGCCCGAAGAAGTGATGAAAAGCCGTCGATCGGTAACTGCTCAATATTTAAATGGAAAAATGAAAATAGAGATTCCGCGGATTCGTCGGAAATCATTCAATAAAAAAGTTATTACGCTGAAAGGAGCCAGAGAAAATAATCTCAAAAATATTAATGTTGATTTTCCCCTTAATACTTTCACATGTGTGACGGGAGTTTCCGGAAGCGGTAAATCAACTTTAGTAAAAGATACTTTTTATAAAGCTCTGGCCAATAAACTGCATAAAACTTTAGAAATACCCGGTGCTCATCAAGAAATAATCGGAGCGCATAATATTGATAAAATTATCATGGTAGATCAGGCGCCAATTGGGAGAACTCCTCGTTCTAATCCGGCCACTTATACGGGATTGTTCACTTTTATTCGGGATTTGTTCGCAACTACAAAGGATGCCAAAGCCAGAGGATACGCGCCGGGAAGATTTTCTTTTAATGTCAGGGGTGGAAGATGTGAGAATTGCCAAGGGGAGGGATTTTTAAAAATTGAAATGCAATTTATGCCGGATGTTTATCTGCCCTGTGATGTGTGTAAGGGAAAGAGATATAATCGAGAAACTTTGGAGGTGAAATACAAGGGAAAAAATATTTCTGAAATTTTGGCTATGACAGTGAGTGAAGCTTTAGAATTTTTTGGAAATTTTACGATTATTTCAGACAAGCTTCGAGTGCTAGAAGAGGTGGGTTTGGGCTATATAGAGTTGGGACAAAGCGCTACAACTTTAAGCGGAGGAGAAGCTCAAAGAGTAAAATTATCCACTGAGCTTTCGCGTCGTTCTAGCGGACACAATGTTTATATTTTAGATGAACCAACCACTGGACTTCACTTTGAGGATATTAAAAAATTGTTAGATATTCTTAATCGTTTGGTGGACGCAGGCAACACTGTGGTTGTAATTGAACACAATATGGATGTGATAAAGTCAGCTGATTGGATTATTGATCTGGGACCGGAAGGAGGCGATGGCGGTGGAAAGATTATTGTCACCGGTACCCCAGAAGAGGTGGCGAAATGGCACAAGGAAAGTTATACAGGAAAATATTTAAAAGAAGTTTTAAAAAAGTAATTGTTTATTAAAGAATTAACGAGTTAACGGATTAAAGAATTTATCCCTTTCCCCCCTAAACTCGTTAACTCGTTAATGCGTTAACTAAATAATAATAAATTATTATACAAAATTTATTTTTGTGTTATTATAGTTTTAATGAAAAATCTTTATATTTATCCACTTTTGGGATTGATGGTGGGCGGAGTTTTTTTATCGCCCGTTTTTGTTTTGGCTTCAGGGGTTTGTTATGTGGATGAAAACGTAGAGGATAGCGGAGATGGGAGCAGTGATGAGCCTTATAAAAAAATATCCAAAGCAGTTGAGGAGGATTGCAGTGAAATAAAATTATCCAAAGGCACCTACAAAGAGAATGTTTCTTTAAAAAAATCAGTAAAACTTGCCGGAAGCAGTAAAGATAGCGTAATTATAGAAGGAAAAATCACCATGGCGCATGATTCGGAGGTCAGTAAGCTCACTGTTATTTCTGGAGGAATAGATGTGTCCGACGAAGCAGACGCTCATCTAGAAAATGTGAAGATAAAAAGTTCAAATATCGGAATTATGACTACTGGAGGCGGAAAATTAGTTATTACCGATTCAATTATTTCTGGCAATAGGAAAGGAATGTATGTTCAATATGGAAAAACTATCAAGATAACTGATTGTAAAGTTTATAATAATAAAGAAGAAGGATTGGATATTCGGGCTAATGTGAGCGGCTCAATTAACAACAATGAAATTTACGACAACGGAGAAAGTGGCATAGAAGTCATTTTGGGAAAATCGGAGCTTAGCATTTTAAATAATGAAATTAAAAAAAATAAATCCAGCGGAATTGCGGCTCAATTTTATACCGACACAGACAAGGTGGGGGATGTAAATATAAAAAATAATATAATTACCGGAAATAGCAATTATGGTTTGGATTGTAAGGCTCCCAGCGGAGGAGAGGGGAGACCCAAAGGATATTGGGAAAAATCAATGGATTTGAGCTCCAACAAAATAATTGAAAATAAGAAAAAAGATATTGCCGGCTCTTGTAAATTTGACGAAGAAAAAATTGCGGATGCCACTAAAACCAAAGAAGAAAGAGAGGCAGAAAGATTGGCCTTGGAAGAGAAAGAAAAAAATAAGATTATCACAGTAGCTGAAAAAATTGAATTGGATGAGCTTAAAGTGCAAAAAGAGCAAGAAGAATTAATTGCGCAAAAAGATAGAGAAGAAAAAAATAATATTGATAATATTTATCGGGAAGTAGAAGCGTTATTAATTCAAGATGAAATCAAGAAAGATAAAATTAAAGAACGTAATAAATTCTTAATCTTTCTTATTGGAGAAGATTATAAGCAAATAAAAAATTTACAAGATAACTTTGCCGTGTATGATGAAAAAATAAAAGTCATGGAGGATAAGAAAAGCTCTATTACTAATGAAGATATTTTAAACGAAGTGGGTGGAAATATTTCAAATTTGCGAGAAAAAAGAGAGGACTTAGCTAATTTTGTTCAAGAGCGAGGCAAAGATTTCAGTGTGTGGGGCTGGTTATTTGAAAAAATATATCTTTCAAATGATAAAACTATTTTTGGATTCTTTAGACTTAATTAGAAATTTCTTCCATTTTTACATTAACCACTCCTTGACCCAGAGATGCAATTTCTTCAAAAGCGACTTTGTCTAAATCTATTATACGATTGGGTCCAAAAGGTCCGCGGTCATTAATTTTTACAATGACCGATTTGCCATTATCTTTGTTGGTAACTTTGACATAGCTTCCCATTGGAAGCCAAGGATTAGCGGCTGCCATGGTGCCGGTGTGGGCGTACCAACTAGCGAGTCCCGTATGAGATTTGCCCAATTTTACATAAGTTCCCTGGATAACTACCTTATCTATCGGTTCTTTGGTAATATTAGTTTCTTTGATTTTACGGCTTACTTCCTTGCTATCATGATAGGCCACTTCATAACGAATTTCTTTGATTCCTTTTTCGCCAGCTGTTTCTGTTTTGCGAGTGCGCCAGCTCAGTTTATCATCTTCTTTTTCAATGGTTTTAAAATCAATATCTTTTTTAACAATTTCTTCCTTTATTTCGACGCGAGTAATTTTGATTTCTTGATTATTGTAAGCGACTGTTTTTCTTTCTGGCTTAACAATGTCCTCCTCTTCGATGTCTAAATTATTTTCAATAATCACTTCGCCTACAGTATTTTTAAATCCAAAAATTTCCTTTTTATCCTTATCGATAGAAATAGTTAGTTTTTTAACTCTTTGAATTTCTACAATATTACCCGGCAAAAGCGTTTTTGATTTATCGGGAAAAATTAAATCTTTTTCATTTGTAATTATTTTTTGGGTATTTAAAAACTCTTCTACTGTTGAGGCATTAGTTTGAAAAGTTTTCTTGAATCCATTATCGTTGAGGATAATAACTTTTTCTCCGCTACTGATTCCCAGAATTCTTTTATCTTTAAAGAAAAAAGTTTTTCCCACATAAAAACCACCTAGGATTATTAGGAATAAAAAAATATATTTGCTTTTCGATTTTTTGTTATTACGATTTGTCATTATTTTTTTAGGGGCTAAATCCCTAATTGGGGACTTAGCCCCTAAAAACATCTATAAAATTTCAAGCTATTTAATTATATCAGATTAATCTTCATCTTAACTGATTTAAGGGTTTTTGCATAGTTCGAATTTGCATATTTTTGCTTATTTGCTAAGATAAATGCACTTTTGAATCAAAGATGTTTTTTGTTAATTTCTTAGGGAGGAAGCTATGAAAAATAGAGAGCCGGCTTCAATTGACTTGGAGTTGTTGGGCGGTGATGAATACAAATGCCTGCGATGTGGAAAAACATTTTTTTGGAACTTAGGGGGTTGTGCCTGCGGAGAAACCAAAGAGGTGGTGCCGGTGGAATCAATGAGCGAGTTTGTGAATTCTCTTACCGAAGAAGACTGGAGCAGAATATCGCAGAGGAATAGGGAATTTTTTAAAAACCTTGATTCTGTCAGATCAAAGAATCTCAAGATTGAAGGAGAAGATCCGCCCACCTTGTTTTCGGCTGAAAAAGTTAAAAAGTTCCTTAAAGATGAATGAATCAAATCTATATACAGCACACCATTAATCCGCACAAATTTCCCGGTTCCCTTATCAAGGCTCAACCTTTGGCGCGCCAAAGGTTGAGCCTTGGGAGCTTGAGTGCGGTATGTTAATGCAATGTCTATAGTTGGCAGGATGACCAGAAAAATGGTTGTCCTGTTTTTCCTTTACTAATTAGCGACTTTGATTGATAATTAATTTATATTATTAAATTCTATATGAAAATCAACAAATATATTTTAGAGATGACTGTTTTTATTTGCGGAGCAGTTGTGATGATTTTTGAGCTGGTAGGTTCTAGAATTTTGGCGCCATATTTAGGAACTTCAATTTTCGTGTGGACCAGTTTAATTGGAATTATTTTAGGAAGCTTAAGTGTCGGTTATTATTGGGGCGGAAAAATCGCTGATAAGAAAGTTACCTTCGGTGGTTTGGCGGGGATAATTTTTTTGGCTGCTTTTTTTATTGGGCTGACTGCTTTGTTAAAAGATGTTTTAATTTTATTTTTAATTACAAGCTTGCCTCAGATTAAAGTAACCTCAGTTTTGAGTTCTATTATTTTATTTTCTCCCGCCAGCATTCTTTTGGGGATGGTTTCTCCCTATGTAGCCAAGCTCAAATTAAATAGTCTGGCTAGCGCTGGAGCAACTGTGGGAAATCTTTACGCTGTTTCCACCGCTGGAAGTATCGGGGGAACTTTTTTGGCCGGTTTTTATCTGATTCCGAGTTTTGGGGTCAATAAAATATTAATTGCGCTGGCGATTATAATATTGCTTATTTCTGTTTTTTTGGATAAAAAGAGATTTTTCAAGGTCAAGTTCATTCTTTTAGTAGCTCTGTGCTTGGGTTCGTTTTCGGAAAACGGACTTTATTATTTTTTTGGCAAGAAAAATTTTGTTGATATTAATACCGCCTATAGTCGGATTTGGATTTATGATGATTTCGATTCGAAAACTAAAAAAGAAGCGCGTTACTTAATGATGAATAATGTAATGAACTCAGGAATGTTTTTAGAGAGTGATGAGCTGGTGTTTGATTATTTAAAATACTATCATTTAGCTAAGCATTTCAAGCCTGATTTTAAAAAAACTTTGATGTTGGGCGGGGCGGCGTATGCTTTTCCTAAGGATTTTTTATTAAAATATCCCGAGGCCTCGATGGACGTGGTAGAAATTGATCCCATGGTAACCGAATTAGCCAAGAAATATTTTCGTCTGGCGGATAATCCTCAGTTAAATATTTATCATGAAGACGGTCGAATGTATCTTAACCGTACCCAAGAGAAGTATGATGTTATTTTTGGTGATGCTTTTAGTTCCTATTATTCCATCCCGCACCAATTAACTACTCAAGAGGCGGTAAGGAAAAATTATGAAATTTTAAATGATGATGGCATGGTTATCTTAAATATTATTTCAGCCATTGATGGAGAAAAGGGTAAATTTTTAAGAGCACAATATCAAACTTACAAAAGTATTTTTCCACAGGTATATTTATTTCTCGTTGGGAGTGCTACAGATGGAGGGGAATTTCAAAATATAATGATAGTGGCGCTTAAATCAAATAAAGTAGCTTCTTTGACTAGTTCTGATCAGGAAATAAATGAATATTTGGCGCATTTGTGGAAAAAGCCTATTCCTAAAGATTTACCGATTCTGACGGATGATTACGTACCGGTTGATTATTATCTTCATCAGGCAATCTAAATTTGCAACTCCTCACTAACTCTTGGGGTAAAAGGGGTCTGTCTTTGCGAGGAAGGTAGCCCTGACGTGGCAATCCAGGAATTACCTAAATTTTCTTTGACATTTACCACGAAATGTGGTATACTTCTACATTAGAGTAATTTAACAAATATAATCATTAAAAGATTATTATATTAAGTTCTAAGGCCTAAGGAGGGCCTAAATATGGGGAAAAATATATTTTTCGTTCTCTTGGTAGCTGTTTTTGTTTCTGGCTGTGCCGGCGCTTTGCCTGAGAAGCCTTGGTCTGAATTTAGGGATGAGCAAAATGCGACCAATCAATCAGTAATAGATGAAGTCCAAGAAGAAGTTCAGGTTCAAGAAGAGGAAAACAGGGGGACAGAAGTAAGAAATACCTATTTGCCGGGCGGAGTTATTAGAAATAACACCTCGGTTGGTCCCGCTAGTGGAGGAATTGAAGTTCACGAGGAAAATTATCGTGATGAAGAAAGATTGGTGATTACTCCATTTTTTGGCAAAGAAAGCCCGCTTTATAATCAGGGTCGTAGAGATGAAAAGAGGAGAGCTCGCATTCTCAAGCAACATAACGAGCGTCAGCGGGTAGTGGATTTGGCCAGAGAGGACGCTCTCAATGGCGCTCCCAACTACGTTGGTGTTTCGGGTAAGTATTTTGATCTTTATCTGGAAGAGTACGAAAGAACTGTGAATAGTTTTCAAAGAAGAGATCAGCGGCGATATCATGAGGATGAATATCATCGAGGTCAACAGGATTTTAGACAAAAGCATCCTGAGTATGCGAGAGCCGCTCGATTGATTGATGAAATTAGAGAGCAAGCTCGTCAGGATGCCAGGGAGGGTATCTTTTATCCCCCTGCTGACGGAAGGTTTGTAGGTGAGTATAAGGAGGCGCACCATCAAGAGGTGGAGCACTTAAAAAAAAGATATCACCATCGCAATAAGCAGTGGTGATAGAAGGAAGCGGGAAGATGGCAACAGCCAACTTCCCGCTTTTAAAATTTCTTGGAAATATATTTAAAGTGTTGTATTGTGGAAATAGTTGTAAGATTTTTAAAGTTTATAAAATTAAAAGTATAGTCATCAGTCAACGGTCATCCGTCATTGAAATTAAAATGTATTTTGTTTGCTAATTATGGATGAGTGGTAATTATTAAATTTATTCATGCTAAAAAGCTACAAGCTAATAATCTAAGAAACTAACTCATGAAAAAACTAATTCCTCAAAATTTAAAAAATATTTATCATTTATTTCAAGCTATCTTGGCTAATCTTTGGTTTGGTTTCCCCAGTAGAAAAATAAAAGTTATCGGCATAACTGGTACAGACGGTAAGACCACTACTACTCAAATGGTAGCCAAAATTTTAGAAGGGGCAAATAAGAGGGTGGCGATGGCTTCGACTATTAATTTTAAAATTAACGAAAAAGAATGGACCAATCTTTCTCATTTTACCACTTTGTCGGCTTTTGCGGTGCAAAAATTTATCAGGCAAGCGGTTGATAATGGGTGTGAATATTTGGTATTGGAGACATCTTCCCATTCTTTAGATCAGTATCGAGTTTGGGGCATTAATTATAAAACAGCTTTGATTACCAATGCGACGCGCGAGCATCTCGATTATCATAAAAATATGGAAAATTATCGCCAAGCTAAGCGGAAACTTTTTGATAAAGTGGAAACGGCGATTGTGAATCTGGGCATGGAAAAACCAAATGATTTTCTAGATTGTAACGCTAGAGATATTTTTGGTTATGGTTTAAAAAATGAAAGCTACGCACTATTAACTACAAGCTACAAGCTAACTCCTGTTATTGCTGAAAATATCGAATTAGGAATTGATGGATCTGTGTTTACTGTAGGGAATCAAAAATTCACACTAAGCTTAGTGGGTGATTTTAATATTGAAAATGCCCTGGCAGCCATTAGTGTGGGGATTTCGGAGAATATTGATTTGGAAAGTTGCGCTCAAAGTTTGGCACAAATCAAAAGTGTGCCTGGCAGGATGGAGTATGTGCCAAATGAAAGAGGATTGAATATTTTAGTTGATTTTGCCCTAACTCCGGAGGCTTTAAAAAAATTGTATGCTTTATTGTCAAAAATAAAAAAGCCAGAGGCTAAAGTAATTGCTGTTTTCGGGGCCTGTGGAGAGCGCGATAGGGGGAAGCGACCTATTATAGGAGAGATTGTATCTCAATATGCGGATTTTGTTATCTTGACTAATGATGAACCATATCACGAAGATCCAATTCAGATAATTAATGAAATTGCGGTGGGAATAAAAAATAAAAAAGAGGGACAAGATTTTTGGATAATTCCAGATAGGCGAGAAGCGATTCGATTTGCTTTAAAAATTGCCAGACCTAATGATATAATCGCAGTGACTGGAATGGGGGCGGAAGAGTCAATGGTAGTGGGAGATAAAAAAATTCCGTGGAATGATAGAAAAGTTATATTGGAAGAACTTAGTGAATAATATTCAATTTTCAATAATCAATAATCAGTCAATATTCAATAATTTAATTTAAAAATATATAAATTGTTATATTGCTATATTGTTACATTGCTAAAATATTAAGTATTTAAAAAAGAAGCCACTTAACTATTTTAGTACTTAATAATCTTAAATTCTTGGGTGCATGGATTATTGAATTCTCAGCTAGCTGATAGTTGCTGATTGTAGTTACCAGTTACTACATTTTCTTTGACATTTTAGTTCTATTGTGGTATTATCTAGAGTTCAGAAATTAACCTTAAATAATATGACACTTGAACCTATAGAAAAACATTTGGAAGCCATTGCTCAAAAAAGAAAGGATTTATTTATCCGATCTCTTAATTTTGTAGATAATTATTACAATAATTCGCGCAATTATTATTTGGTATTATTGTTCTTATCTTTCATTATTATTTTGGCTGATTTTTCACTATTTTTTAGCTTTGAAGATGATATTTTTATTAGAATAAGCTTATTTTTTGCCGCCATTTCCTTTTTCTTCTCCTTGGCTCTATATCTTAATTTTCTTGAAAAGGGTTCCGAGAAGGTGGGGGATATATTTGGAGATCTTGATTTTAAATATAAGCAAGAGCTTAATATTTTGAGGAATTTTTATGCGGGAAGAATGAATGAAACTGATATTAGGAATTTCTATTTAAAAAACGAAATAGGTGTAAATAAAAAGTATTTTGGAAGTAGTTATGAAATGGCGTTAAGATGGATAAATTTTATTTTACTTTCCCTAGCTTTGATTTTGATATTATTTAACTTTTTTTAGACAAAGTTGTCTTCTTAAAACAGTATCTCGTAGAGACGCAGCATTGCTGCGTCTAAAAATAAAATGTAGAGACGCGGCCGATGCTGCGTCTTTTAAATTATCTTATGATTGATAATAAAAGCGTAGAGACATATTGCTATATGCCTGTATAAAAAAAGACGTCCCACTGGGACGTCTCTACGAGAGGAGAAGGCTTATTTTAAAAGATTGATCAATAAGACTGTGAGAGTGAGACCGACAATTGCTCCGGCAATTACTTCGCTCATGCGATGACCCATTCTTTCTTTGAGATCCGGATATTTTTCGCCGTCTACGCCGACTTTTTGTCTGAGCATATTGATATATTCACTGTGCGTTCCCATGTATACTCTTAGCCTGGTGGCATCATCTACTACAATAATAGCCATAATAATCGCCACGGCAAAAGCGCCAGAGGTTATTCCTTCATAATATCCTACCGAAGTAATCATCGAAGTCATGAGGGCAGTGTGAACACTAGGCATGTGGCCGTAACTCATCGCGTGTTTTCGTGTATAAGCCAAATCGCGATTGTGTCGGAAGTAGAAAATAATAAATTTTAAGACCCTGGTAATACCAAGAACGATAATGGGTACCAAAAAAACGTTATAGGGAGTATTGAGCATAATATTTTTTTTAAAACTTTAAGTAAATTATAACATGGTTATTACTTTTCTCAAATTTTTATGATTTTTTTAGGATTAATAATCATGAAACACGAAACAATTATTTACTGATAAACCTAACGTTTTGTTTGAAATATTTATCCCTGTTCGTATATTCGTATTGGTTCGTAATTCGTAGAGAAAAACAAGTCTTGAAAATGTTCTCCAAGATGATATAATTAAGTAGGTAAATAATAATTAAAAATTGCCCCATGTGGCAACAAAAAATAAAAGTATGACAGCACTAATAATAATTCTCGTGGTGTTAGCGATTCTCGTAATTTGGGTGATTTCGATTTATAATGGCTTGATTAAGCTGAAAAATAGAGTAGATGAAGCTTGGAGTGATATTGATGTGCAACTAAAAAGAAGATATGACTTGATTCCAAATTTAATTAGTACTGTAAAGGGATATGCTGCTCATGAAAGTGGTACTTTTGAAAAAGTAACTGAAGCGAGAAATAAAGCTATGCAGGCCCAAGGAACAGGAGATGCCAAGGCTCAAGCTGAGGCAGAAAATATGCTTTCTGGAACTCTTAAATCAATCTTTGCCCTTGCAGAAAATTATCCAGAATTAAAGGCTAATCAAAATTTCTTGGAATTGCAAAGAGAGTTGAGTGATACCGAAGACAAAATCCAAGCTTCTCGTCGATTCTACAATGGTAACGTGCGTGACTTCAATATTAAAATCGAACTTTTTCCCAACAATATTTTTGCGGGGATGCTAAATTTCACCAAAAGAGAGTTCTTTGAAATTAGTAACGAAGCGGAAAGAGAGAATGTAAAAGTAGAGTTTTAATTATCTTTACGAATTAGGAATCTAATACGAATATACGAATTGGATAAAATCGCCGATAATTGTTTGGGATTTAAAAATACATTTACCGTTTACATATTATAAGCTACAAGCTACTAACTACTAGCTATTAAAAACATGTCTACATTATATAATCAAGCAGATTCAAACAAAAGATTAACCTGGGTTTATATCACAGGCTTCCTTGTGTTTGTAATTGGAGTGGGATATGTATTTGCTCAAGTCATGGGCAATAGCTGGATTCTTTACGGGGCAGTTATTTTTTCCACCTTGATGAGTTTTGGATCTTATTGGTGGAGCGATAAAATTGTTTTATCGATGAGTGGAGCCAAGGAGATTACGCACGACAACGCGCGCGAGCTTTATCATTTGGTAGAAAATCTTTGTATAACTGCTGGCTTACCTCTGCCTAAAATTTATATTATCGAAGATAGTGCTCCCAATGCTTTTGCCACCGGACGCGACCCCGAGCATGGAGTAATTTGTTTTACTACTGGAATAATCCAGAAATTAGAAAAAGCTGAATTGGAAGGAGTAATCGCGCATGAACTTTCTCATATTGGCAACAGGGATATTTTGCTTTCGACTGTAATTGTAGTTTTGGTGGGCTTTGTAACTTTGCTTGCTGATTGGTTTCGCCATTGGGCTTTTTGGGGCGGAAGAGACAATGAGAACAGTGGGGGACAACTCAGAGTTATTTTGATGATTGCTGCTATTGTTCTTTCTATTTTGGCTCCAATTGCGGCGTTATTAATGCAGTTAGCTATTTCTCGAAAAAGAGAATTTTTAGCCGATGCTAGCGGAGCCCTGCTTACTCGTTATCCTGAAGGACTTGCTCGGGCTTTGGAAAAAATTTCTGCTGACCAGGCACCGCTTGAAGCGGCCAATCGCGCTACTGCTCATCTCTATATTTCTAATCCTTTTAAAGGAAAGAAGATTTCTAAATTATTTCAAACTCACCCTCCCATTGAAGAGAGAGTGGCAAAATTAAGAGATTTAAATATTTAAAATAAAATAATTATGAATGAGGGTGCGATAAATGAAATCAGATTTAATGACAATGTTTTCAGCGAAAGATTGTATCGGGATAGATTTGTTTTTCCAGAAGCACTGATTGTGTTATTTAAAGACAGCGATGAAATTGTGGAGGCAATGGAGAGGGAGATTGAAGAAAGAATTAAAAATAGAGAAATCAATAATTTTAGCAATGAAGTAATTTTAAAAAATATAGCCGGTCCTTTTTATGGTGATCTTAGCGAAGATGAGCAAGCAGCTCTAGTTAAGGTGATAGGTGAGATAAAGAATGACAAAATAAACAATGGCGAAGAAAAGGCTCCCATAATTCTCCCCAAAAAGGAAGTGCTGGCAGATGATGAACTAAAAAGAATGATCAGAGATTCAGCAAATTTATTAAGTGAGGAGGCCAAGAGGGCTGGCGTTATCGGAGAAGTAGAGCGCAAATCAAATGGAGATATTGATCCAAAGGGAGATGCGGAGGCCCTTGATGAAAGAATAAAGCTTGATTGAAATCTTGGGAGCATGAAAAAAGAAGATGAATAATTTTTTGAATGATGCGTTTATGAATAGCTTTGGAAGTTTCAAGCCACCAAAAAATACTAGTAAATATTATTGGACTCGGCACAGTATCGGAAAAATGATGCAGTATGGTCTTAGTGCGCAAAGAGTTATTCGAGTGATTCGAAGTTATGAGAGAATGGAAGTAGGGGTGGCTAAAAATACAGTGGCTGTAATGCAACCGCTTTCAGTTAAAAAAGACAAAGAAGGAAAGAAAAAATGGAGTCAGGAAATTTGGGTGATGTACCAAAGACGCAGAGCGTCAATTTCCAAATCCCAATTTCCAATTTCCAAACAAATTCAAAATTCAAAATTAAAAACTCAAAAAATGGGAGAGAAAAAAAATGAATTGATGGAAAAAATAAAGAATGAGCTAGGTGGGGGAGAGCAGTTAAAAATAATTAGCGTGTGGCGATACCCGGGAGTAAGTCCCAAGAATAACCCTATTCCGCAGGAGATTTTGGATGAATTGGATGACCTTATATAAGGAATGTGATACAAATCCTATTCTCCCTCGCCTGTACTCGGGAGAGGGTTGGGGTGAGGGATTCGTAATTTCGTATAATTCGTACTTCGTAGAGAGTGCCCCTCTTGATTAAATTTAATTTAAATGCTAATATATTATTCGTTGTTAATGAGGTATTAAATTACCCTCATTTTTAATTACAAGGTAGCATATGGCCCTATCGTCTAGTGGTTAGGACAGCAGGTTTTTCAGCCAGAGGCTGATCACCCTTTGGGTGACATCCTACAAAAATATGTTTTATCTCTATATAATCAAGAGTAAGGTTAAGAAGTATTATTATATAGGAAGTACCGAAGATTTAAGAAGAAGAATGGTTGAACATAATCAGGGCAAGACAAAATCTATAAAGCATTTAGTGCCATTTGAGTTGATATATTATGAAGCATATGCTATAAAAAGGTTAGCGCGCAAAAGAGAATTAGAGTTAAAAAATAATAGTTTTAAAAAGAAAGAATTGCTTGAAAGATTAGAGCAATAAATTATGGCCCTATCGTCTAGTGGTTAGGACAGCAGGTTTTCATCCTGTAAACAGGGGTTCGATTCCCCTTAGGGCTACTGATAAAAAAATAAGATATCGATTATTTCGATATCTTGTTTTTTTATTTGCATCTAAGGGGAATCGAAGGGTATTTTAAAAAAGCAAACTGCTTTGCTTTTTTAAAAACCCAGGCTCTGAAGGAGGAGCGAAGCCTGCGACGATAGTCGCGTGCGCCGTGACGGATGAGGAGGATTCCCCTTAGGGCTACTAAAAACACAAGACCCGCTTTTTATCGGGTTTTGTGCCTACCTAGAACCGTACTAGTTAAATATTTTTATAAATTTTAGAATTATTTCCCATGACACTTTTTATATTTTTTACCCGAACCACATCTACATAAGTCATTGCGTCCTGGAATTAAATTGTTTATTTTTATTAATAATTCACTTGATTTTTTCCCTAAATTTATAAGTTCAAATTTTTCTTCATCCGATAAACGCACAGAAGTTTGTTTAGACCTATCGCCTTCGTTTAAGATATTAAACATCCTATTATATGTTTCGATAAATTCATCTGCTAGCTTAGTGTTTTTTAGTAATGATTTTCTAATATTATTTGTTTGTTTATTCTCATAAATTAAGTTTGGTGTTTCAACAAACAAGATTTTAGTAAAGGGTAATTCTTTTGGAGTTATATCTATTAATTCATTTTTTGGAGAAAGCCAAATAGCATGAAATTCTGCTTCAATCATAACTCCATAAAATTCCCACACTTGCCAGCCATAAACAATTTTCCCGCCTTCATTTTTTATTTTTTCTTCTACATTTGCAAAACATTCTTTTACCATTGCATCTGAATCTGGTTTAACTGGAATATAAATTGGATTTGTCGCATCTGGTAATTCTTTACAAAACTCTAATACATAAGGATAAATATTTTCAGGCACGCCCGTTATGTTTTCATCTTCTCTGTATTTATTTATTGTTTTATTTTGCATATTATTTTTTTCATTTAAATCTGGGTATTCTTCATCATGCACAAAGCTTTTAACGGGATTAATAAGAATTTTGAAATCCTGCTGTAATTTTTTTGCTTCTTCTTCATTTTTTTCTGTCCAATTTCTTGCATCAAGATAGCCAGCATCTTCAGAACCAGCTTCTGCTTTAGCCCTTCCGGACTCGGTAGCGATTCCAATAATATCTTCTGATTCTGGGTATTTAAATTTTACCACTCTCATGACCGCATCGAGCATGCCAATTCTTGCCTCTCTGTTTTCTCTTTCTGTTTTGTCTTCTCGCCAAGGGAACATTAGGAATACATAAGCTGGATCTCCTTTTTCTTGAGCAGGTTTGCATCTTATAAATTGTTTATTAATTGGAGTTTTTTCCGCAGCTTCTAATAACGCCTTCGCTAGCATTCTTCTTTTGAACCGTGATTCTTTTGCAAGAAAGTTAAGAATTTTCTCGGAAATTATTAATCCGTTATCTTGCTTAAAGTATTGAGTTTCTTCTTGAGCATGTTTTGCAAATCTTTCAATTAGATAATCCCAGAAATAGCTTATCCTATCAGCTTCCTTTTGAACTAATCTTTGAGGATTTTTTTCAAATTCTTCCCAGTTACCTTCTGATAAAAAAATACAATTAGCATTTTCATTGGGTAATATAAAGTCATGTTCACCATTATTATTAATTCTTTTAAGATAATGAGCTAATAACTCTTCTTCCCCCGTTGAAATAATTTTTATTTCAGACCTAAAGAATTTTTCTTTTTTATCCAAATAGGAAACAAAATCCGTCACAGTATCTATATTTTTCATAACGATATCTAAAGTTGTATCGTCAAAAAAATGAACAAAGGTTTCGCCTGTATCTAAATCTCCTATGACAAACGGCTCTGATTTACTTGCAAAAGTTTCATCATTGCTCACAATCATGCTACCACTGCCACCATAGTAATTTTTGCATGCTTTAGAGCCTTGATGGGTGACAACTACTAAGTGAAATAGTATCTTTTTAATATCTGGGAACTTGAAGGGAAAGTGTTTTTTGCATGATGCATCTAAATATATTTCTTCAGGAAATTGTTTTATCCAACGTTCTGCTCCCCAAATTTGTTCCGCTGATTTTGAAACTGCTCTTTTGTACCACCTGGACCAGGCTAACTTGATATCCTTATTTTTTGGAAATTCGCAATCCTTATCCGAAAATATTATTATGTGATCCCCAAACATAACCAGAAGATCACATAGTTCTTTTCCTGGCTGCTTGAACAATCCTGGATAGCTCCAGAGAGATAAAAAGGATTTTTCACATAATTTACCTAGATACTGTTCGGCTTTAGTTACTCCTTTATTTTTGGTTAATTTACTCATTTGCAAATCGCTAAAAGTTTTAATATTTTTATTTTAGCTTAAATTACGGAAAATAGCATTTTTATTATTCCCAATTATAAAATAAGATATCGATTACTCGGATATTTTTTTATTTGTCACAAATTTTTATATCATGATAAAATAGTGGTAGGATAATATAAATAAATATTATGGATACAATTTTTTGGTTAGCATTATTATTAATGATAGGGGGGATTATTGGGAGTGTTTTGCCGGTGGTGCCTGGACCAATTCTGAGCTTTGCGGGATTATTGGTCTATTATATTTTTCAAGAGGAGAAAATTTTAACTCTGGGTCCATTGGTATTTTTTGGTTTGGGAATGTTATTTTTAGTGGTGGCTGATTATTTATTGCCTCTTCTGGGAGTAAAATTTTTAGGTGCTTCAAAAAGTGGACAATGGGGAGCGATTATTGGAGCTATTTTGGGTATAGCATTTTTCCCACCTTTGGGAATTTTCCTGGGAGCTTTAGTGGGAGGTATTGTTGGAGAGTTATATCATGGCAAGGAGCCTCAAGAAGCGGTTAAAGCTGGAGCGGGTGTGGTTACAGGAAGTATCGTGGCAATTTTTTTACAAGTAATTTTTTCTTTGAGCGTAATTGCATATTTTTTATTTAAAATAATTTTTTAGAAAAATGTTCTTCTTCGCCCCTTAGTAAGGAAGTCCTGCCTATTGGAAATCAGGCAAAAACTTTTACTTATATTTATAAAATATATCATTATATTCTTCTGAGATCCCCGATAAGTAAATTTCTAATGCTCATGGATTCGCTAAGAAATTTTACTTTCGAGGATGACACCCAAAAAGGTGTCATTTTTTTAATTGACAATAGACTTTTTTGATGTTAATAATATCCTGAGCGGGTAATTAGACATTAATCAAGGTTGAAAGCTTTTCAAATGTCGAAAAGCTGTTTTAAAAGTAGCGCTGCTTTTAAAATAAACCTTCCTAACGCTTTCTGATCCGGACGGCGTAGAAAATGACATTTCGTAGTACCCAGGGGACACCCCTGGACCCCTTCGGAGTGGGATGATGGAGTTTCGACGTGGCACGATTTTTTCCTCGCTTGTGCGAGCGTTCGTGGTGTTGGACACATATTCTTTCTTCGGATTTTGTTTTTCGTGAATTTTGATCGCAGTGCCGCAGGTTGGCATTTTGTGAATCTTTTCCAGCGAAAAGAGGCCTACAGTCAATTTTACCCGCTCGTTCTTTTAAAATTTAAAAACCATGGAGGTGCAGTATGGCTATTTCAAATGAGATGTGTCCCTTATCTGTCGCCTCCATTCAAGTTCAATTGCAATGGACTTTAGGAGGTTTATCGGAACTGATTAGTGTTCCCAAGAAACAGTTAAAAAAAGCTTTTAAAATTGTTTCTACTCCAAAATTAGAAGCAACGATTATGAAAAGGGGAGGGCTGGTAAGAAAAACTTTCCTTTATGGATTTGCCAGCTATATAATCAAGAATAAAAATAAAGAGCGTAAAATTCTTGAGCCGCATCCTGAAGTGCAAAAAGTCTACAAAAAAATAAAGGAGTGGTTGGAAAAAGTTGATCCGCCTCACGAAAGAACCTTTGGCTTCGTTAAAGACAGAAATTGCAAAAAAGCAACTGAAACACTAAGCGCACTTTTTCGCGGCGGGCATCATGTTGCTTTTGATATCGCCGATGCTTTTCCCAATATTACTGAGGAGATGATAAAAGAAGCTCTTTTGCGATTAGAAATCGAAGTTGATATGGCTGAAGTACTGGCTTGGTTTGTGACCTACAACTACCAGGGAAAAAGAAGGCTCCCACAAGGATCATCTTCTAGTCCATCCATTTTGAATTTGGTGTATAAGCCAATGTGTAAAGAGATAGATAGATTTTGCCAAGCAAATGGAATTGAATGGTCGGTTTATGTGGATGATTTTAATTTTGCCGCTCCGAGTATTTCTTCGGAATTGAAAGATGCGTTACTATCTATTCCGAGTCAATTTGGTTTTTCGATTAAACCCAAAAAAAACAAGGATAATCTTGGCAAAACCATTCCTCATTTATTGGGTCTTACTGTGGCTGATGGCAAACTTCATTTTAGTCGCACGCAGAAAAAGAAGTTCAGAGGAATTTTTTATTTGGCAGTTAAATATCAAGAATATCCGCCGGAAGTTGTCCATGGAATTATGAGATATGTTCATCATATCTATGGTCCCAAGGAAAATTGGCCCGGCTGGTTAATAAAAATGGGAGGTACTCAATCATGACACTACTGCCAGATATGATGTCACGCGTTCCACCGCAAAACATAGACGCAGAGCAGATTTTGTTAGGAACAATTCTGTTGACGGGAAAAATTCCTGAAAATTTTTCTCCCGATTTATTTTACAAAGATAGCCATAGGCTTATTTTTTCTGCTATGCTTGCCTTAAGTATCGAGGGCGGAATTGATATAACAACTGTATCCAATTATCTGAGAAATCAGAATAAAATGGAACAGATTGGGGGAGTGATATATTTGGTAAATCTTACAAATATAGTGCCTTCCGTATCTAACATTCATAAATACGCAGAAATTGTAAGAGAAAAAGCTGTTCTGAGAAAAATTATCGCAGTTTCGTCAGAGGCTGCACAAATTTCTTATGAAGAGCAGGGAGATATTCCCGTGATCTTAGCTCAATTGCAAAGACAGTTATACGAAATTCAATCAATGCTCGGAGTATTGGGCAGTGAGGAAATGGATCTCGATTTGGATACTCTCTTGGAAGGTTTCTGCGTTAAAGAAACTCATCTGGAGTGTTTAAACAATGCTGTTGGTGGACTACCTAGTGATGTAACTGTCGTTGGTGGCGCCATAAGCATGGGCAAAACATCTTTAACCTTAGGTTTTCTAAGTAAGTTTGCCATAAAAGACGGTCAAAGAGTGGCATACTTCGGGTCAGGTGTAAAAAAAGACGAGATATATCTTCGCCTTCTTTGTTTCATGTCTGGTATAGAAAGCAAAGTGCTTCAAAGAGGTGGCGTCAATCAAGAACAGCGGAAGATATTAGCAGCGCACCATAAAGTTATTAATGCGGCACCCATTTCGATTTTTACAATGTCTGAAAAAATGTCTGTTATAGATATTGTTTCAAAAACTCGAGCTCTAGTAGAAGAGTATGGAAAAGACGAGATGGGAGCGATTATTATCGAAAATCTGCAGCAACTTGTTTGGCCTGAGTCAATAAAAACAAGAAAGGGGGAATTGGATCTTATATTCAGCTGTTTAAAATCACTGGCCTTGGATCTGGATATTCCCGTGATTATTTCATCTCAAGTTGATCGCAACATTTCTTTGCGTGAAGACAAAAGACCAAAGCCAACAGACGTTGTTGGGACGGGAGATATAGAAGCGTTATCCAGGTTGGTTCTTCTGTTGTACTGGGATGATTATTATCATCCAGAAAGAAACTCTCGAGATGAAGACGGGTTTGTACCGGCAGAAATAATTATTTATAAAACTGGTAAACCCGTTACCCTTAACCTAAAATTTAATCCGCTTACTTTTCAATGGAAAGACGCGGAAAACTGAAACTGGAAATAGACCAGTTTCATCGGGCGGGATAGACAGAAATGTCTACCCGCCTTTTTATTTTATGATTTTACAGGCCGAAAATATTAGAGTGCGATCTGTTTGAGTTAAGCCTTGCTTTTTTCCTGAAAATAGTGTATACTAGCAATAGGTAAATAAACGGGTGTAAATTCCCGTTTTTTATATTTTTAGACCAAATATGAGTAGATTAAGACAAAAATACAATAAAATAAAGGAAAAAATGATCAATAGCAGTATTGAGAGACTTGTTTTTTGTGGTAAAAAATTGCATAATATTATTGATATAGAGAGAAATTATTTGAAAAATTTGATTTTGCTATTTTTTATCGGTTTTTTATCCTTTTTTACTTACTGCTCGCTTAAATCATTGGATTCTATTAAAACTCAGAAAATTGAAATCATGGCAGTTGAGTTGCCCCCAAGAAATATAGAATTAGAAAATAGAATCAAAAAAGCGACCGCTGGATTTCCAATTGAAAACATGAGTCGCTTTATCGCCCTGGAAGATGAAAAAACTGCTGCTTTTATGGTAGCGATTGCCAAAAAAGAAAGTAATTGGGGAAAAAGAACGCCCAAATTAAATGGAGAAGAATGTAATAATTTTTGGGGATTTCGTCAAAAGCGCGAGAGAATGGGAAGCGGAGGACATACTTGTTTTGATAATCAAAGAGATGCTGTGAAATCTGTGGCTGAAAGAGTGAAAAACTTAATTGAAAGCGGAATTGATACTCCTGAAAAAATGGTAGTTTGGAAATGTGGCTATAGTTGTGAAGCCCATAATCCAGAAAGTGTATCCAAATGGATTGAGGATGTTGAGTTTTATTATAATAAATTTTAAGCCGTCCGTCTAATAATAATAGAAATTAATAGCAAAACCCCAGTTAAATAGTGCGGATTAACGCAATTTAACGGGGTGAATAAAATGAAGAAAAAAATTGATTATGTAGCCATAGTGAAGGAAGCGATAAATATAACCAAGCGCCATAGAACTTTATGGTGGTTTGGGTTTTTAGCTATTTTTAGCGGTTCTTATTCTTCTTTTAATTATTCTTTCCCTAGTAACAATTCTGAGAATGGAGAAATAAGTGAAATGGAGATGATGAGCATGCTAAGAAAAGTATCTTTTTATTGGGAATTGTACAAAGAGTGGATAATTTTGGGAATAATATTAATAGTCATTTTATTAATCGCTCTTTACATAATCGGGTTAATCGGGCGAGGGGCTTTGATAAATTCTATTTTTAAATCCATAAAAAAAGAAGCTTTTTCTTTTTCTTCGGGACTAAAAACAGGAGTGTATTTTTTGGGAAGATTATTTTTGATTAAATTATTTTTTTCAGTGGCTTTTTTGATTTTGGCTTTTGTTTTAATATTTCCGATAGTCAGATTGGCGGTTTTGGAAAGTTATACAATTGCGATTTCATTGGGCATAGTTGCTTTTCTGTTATTGGTTTCTTCTGCTATTTTATTCTTTTATTTCAGGAGATACGGAGAGATGTATTTAATCGGCAGTGATTTGAGCATTTCAAATTCTATAAAGTTAGCCTATCGATTGTTTGAAAAAAATATAAAAGAAAGTCTGTTGATGGGATTGGTTTTGATAGCTCTCAATATAGTTGTAGGCGTGGTAATGGTTTTTGTTTTATTGGGATTGCTTATTCCTTTAGGAATAGCAGGAGCGATCATTTATAAATTAGCAGGGGAGTTGACTATCATAATTCTTGCGGTAATTGCCATTTTAATATTTATAGGATTTTTATTCTTGTTCAGTTCAATTTTAAATGTATTTTTTGAGGCTGTGTGGATATTATTTTTTCATGAGATAGCAAAAGGGGATAAGAATGATTTATTGGAAAAAGAAAAGAGTGTTGAGCTGAGCGCAGAAGCTGAACCGGGGATGCCTGTGTAAAAAAGAAAATATGATTTCAAAAACCATCTTTAATTGAGATGGTTTTTTTATCAGAAAAATCTTCAGGCTTAAGTTGGACGCTTTCTTATCTGATTAATTGTAATTTTTATTGTCGATAAGCAGTTTTGGTGAGATGAATAAAAAGTTATTTGTCAGAAGTGCAAAAATACTATTTTTTTGGAAAGTAAAGTGTTAGAGGGACATTTGATGTATGGCGTTTGTTGTTTATTTGGTCTTAAATTTTACCTTTAATAATGAAATAAAAAAACCACCATTTCCCAATAGTGGTTTTTGTCTTTTATGTTTTGTGTTTTACTGTACATTACATTTTGAACCTCTGGAACTTCCTAGAGTTCCTAATCCAGAGCCTCCATTTAAGAGATGGCCGCTAGGAGTGAGACCCTTTAGTTTGTCCCTTAAATTTTGAGACATATCACAGATTTGGTTATTGATTTTATTCTGAACATTTTTCCGAGCGTTTCCAATTCCTTGTTTGATAATTCCAGTGGCAATCTTTCCCACTACTATTCCAGCTATTTCTCCAGCGTTTTCGGCGTTTGCTAGGGCATCATTATCCATAGTATTGGCAGCTATGGTTACACCTTCTATGATTGATCCTGGGGTAATAACTGTTTTCCCGTCACTACTTTTTTGACCAATAAATCCTCCGTAGGCGTTAGCTTGAATGGCCGCTTTTTCTTTTTCTTCTCTTAATTTCTTTTCATAAACGCTTTCGGTCATTAAAGCATAGGCGAGGGGATTATTTTTGGGTTCCATAAATGCATCATAGGCTGCCCAAGTGCCATCAGCAAACATTTCCACCGGTCCGCAGGCAAACTCTTCAAAATCAGATTGCCATTCGGTAAAATCAATTTCTAGGACAAAATTTTGAGCTCTCTCTGAACGCCACTGGGCAAATGAACCTCCGCAAGCCGAAGAATATGATCCGGATGATTTGCCTCTGGTTGTGATAGTGAAGAAATCATTCATATAAGTGTTGGTTGTCCCAGTAGGTCCATTGAAAAGATAATCTTCCCAATCAGTAATAAACAGTGAAGCAGCCTGCGTGGTGCCTGAGACAAGATTATTGACAGTTTCACTGAGAGTTTCGATGGCGGCTTTTTTTAGGGCTCCTACTATGGCGGCTCTAATTTGAATTCCTATATTATCAAGCATGGTTCTAAAAAAAGCATTTCCAATATCCGGCCAAGCGGCATAGGCGCTAGCTCTGTGAGTAGGGGAAGCTAGGGAAACAAATATTAAAACGATGGCGCTGAATATAATTTTTTTATTCTTCATAATTTTGCATAGCTTGCTCCATGGCGAAGTTGGTTAGTCCTAGTTCTTCTAATTTTACTTCAGTTTCACTTAGGTAATCATTGGCTAGGGTCATAATATTTTCTACTTCAGAAAAACTTACCAAAGAGGCAATCGGATCAGTAGTGTCAACTTTTACTTTTTCCTTGAGAGATATGGCATAAGTAGCTAATTGTAAGCCCTTTTTATGTATATCAAACATATCCTCAGGAACTTCAAGCTCGTCTAATTTTGTGAGCATAGTAGATCCTTTGTCCGCTAAGTCTGTGAAATATTCCATTCCCGATCCCGCCCCATTAGTTGAGGAAACTACGGCTGGAATTTTTAACATTATTTCATTGGAAAATTCTTGGATGGATTCCTTGGAATCAATTGAATGGGGTAGATTGTTGGTCATTATGTAGAAAAGAGAGGATAAATATTCCTGATTGTCTTCTTTCTTTTTTCTTTCTTGTTTTTCTTTTCCGTAACCTGAATAGTCTTGTTTTTTCTTTTTTATTTTTGACTCATCTACTTCTGGTAAGTCTTCAAAAGAAATGCTCCCGGATAATTTTTCTTCTATCAGGGCGTTAATGCTATTCATATCAACTCCTCCGCCGTCTTGTCCGGCTGCTACCATCTCAGCTATTCGATTGGAAAATTCAGTGGTTAAATTTTCAGAATCAGAATTTATGTTTAGAGCTTTAGCATCTTTGGTGTTGTCAATTTTGTCTCCAGGAGCCGGTTTAAGTGGATTATAGCCACTTTCTACCTCGGCGCCATCTTGGTAGCCGTCGCCATCGGTATCAGGGTTTTTTGAATCAGTTCCATGTTTTTCTTCATCTTCATTGCTAAGATTGTCCTGATCAGAATCAAGAAAAACGCTTCCGTTAGTTGAATTTTCTCTGGCAATAATAGAAAAAGAATAGCCAAAAAATAAGAGCAAGAAAAAAATTAATAAAGTTACTTTTATTTTTTTTACTTCTATCAAGTACATAATTCTGTTTTATTTTTTTATTTGAAATTAAGTAAAATCGTCTAAAAAAATTATAGCATAAAAATACTTGATTAGGCAATGCTTTTAATGGTATTCTTTTTTGTAGGTTTCTGTGAATTAGAATTTTTTCTGTGAGTTATGAATTGTTACCAATATGTCAATAAAATAGTTTATAAAGTATTTACGCGCAATGCCAGATAATGAATACAAAATACATCAAAGATGACCTTTGACTAATGACAGATGACTTTTCTATAAATTGTTTTCATGCTCAGCTGTTTTAATGTTGAAATGCTAATATGCTAAAATGCTAAAGTTATGGCTATATTTTTAGGAAATTTGATTAAAAAGATAGAGGAGTATCCTTTGAATTTTTATATATGGACTAGTTCATTTCTCAGTATCATTACTTGTCGTATTTTGATGGAAAATTGGCTAGACGGAATGCTAAATAGAACTGGTGATTATTTTTTTCACCATGCTTCCTATACTTTTGTCTTTTTTCTTTTAACTTATCTCATATTTATCGGTCTTTTGGTTAAGAATTTGAAAATTAAATTAAAAACAGCTTTTAATATAATGCTGTGGGGATATCCTATTATTATTTTTCCTCCCTTGATTGATTTTATTTTGCTAAGGGATACAATGTATTTAAGTTTTTATGGGATTTATGGCTTGGCGGAAATGCCCATTCGGTTTCTTACTTTTTTCGGAGATAATCCTGATTTCGGTGTTACTTATGGAGTAAGATTTGAAATAGCGATGGCGGTTATCGCTCTGGGATTTTATGGATATTTGAAAACCAAAAATAAAATAAGGGCTCTTTGGCTGTCTTTACAGGTTTATATGGTCTTATTTATCTTGGGCACCTTTCCTTCTTGGGTTACTATAATATCTCAAGGGTTCCTAAGGGGATTTATGCAAGTAAGAGATATTGAAATAGTGCAACTGTTTTTTACTTCTGCCAAATTTTTTTCCCGAGAAACCGGCACATATACCAATGCTTTAAGTATTAAAGTTTCCATTGTTTATTCAATTTTGTTGTTGGGAATAATTATTTTAGGCTTATTTTTATATTACAGGAAACAACTTTTTGCTTTTTTAAAAAATTCTCGTCCGGTTCAATTGATTTATCATGCTGGATTGCTATTGGTGGGAGCGGGATTGGGAATTTTATTTACCAACATTGATTGGGAATTTAATTTTTTTAACTTTTTCAGTTTTTTAAACATAATTATCGCGGTTTTATTGGCTTGGTTGGCATCAGTAGTATTTAACGATATTTTTGATAAAAAAATAGATTCTGTTACCAATGCAGATCGTCCCTTGATAGTTAAAGATTTTAAGGAATCAGATTATATAACAATTGGAATAATTCTTTTTATCTTTTCTATTTTGTATGCAGCTATGATTAGCCCCAAAGTTGCTTTATTGCTTGTGGCCTATCAGGCTCTGGCCTGGATTTATTCAGCTTGGCCTTTTAGAATGAAAAGATTTATTTTATTGGGGTCTTTTATCAGCGCGCTGGCTTCAGTATCGGTGATTTTTGCTGGATTTGTGTTGGTGAGTCCCCTGGAGGACACGACTGAGTTTCCCAAAAGAATTTTTTGGTTAATTTTAATTTCATTGACACTTTCTTTGCCCATTAAAGATTTGAAAGACATAAAAGGAGATAGGTTGGATGGAGTTTTTACAGTGCCGGTAGTATTTGGAGAATATTGGGGGAAAATCATTATTGGTAGTGGAATCTTTTTATCCTATTTTTTGAGTGTTATATTTTTAAATGAAAGTAGATTGTTGTTTTGGGCAATTATTTTAGGGGGTGCTTCTTTTTGGGTGGTTACGTTTAGCGCCGAAGGAAAGAAGATAAATAATCGCAATTTGATTTGGTTTGTGTTGGCTTTAGTGGCTGTCTATGTAATTGTTTTAGGAAAGTTTATTTTGTTTTAAAATTGTATGGCATTGTTTTGAAAAACCACTAGTTTTGACTAGTGGTTTTTATTAAAATAAATCTGCCAGTTTCTCCCAGTCTGAAACCGAAAGCTCTTGAGCCCTGGTATTGGGCAAAAAACCAGCCTCCTGCAGAATTCTTTCCACATCTTTTTTATCAATATGAAAACTATTGGATAAATTATTGATCAGGGTTTTTCGGCGAGCGCAAAATCCTGCCCGCACAACTCTAAAGAATTTTTTGTCTTTGGTGGGATTAACTTCTTTTATGTTTGATATTTTTATTACACTGCTATCTACCTTGGGAGGCGGATTAAAGTTATCTTTGGTAACATCAAAGAGGATTTCTGCCTTAGCATAATATTGGACAGAGGCTGCCAGGATGCTCATTTGACCTTTGGGAGCCACAATTCTTTGGGCCACTTCTTTTTGGATCATTAAAATTAATTCATCGGGTTGGTGGGTGGTTTCTAGAAATAATCTTATAATTTTGGAAGTAATATAATAGGGAATATTGGCTATTACCTTGTAATGGCTCATTTGTTGCTCATCTATTAGTTTGGGTAGATTTACTTTTAAAATATCTTCAAATATAATTTCTAAATTACTCTGATTATCAAATTTTCTTTCTAAATTAGCTCTTAATTTGTCGTCTAGCTCAATGGAGATAACCTTTTTGGCTTTTTGGCAAATTTTTTCCGTTAAAATGCCTTCTCCTGGCCCAATTTCCAAAACAGCTTCGTTTTCTTTTATATTCGCAGCTTCAATTATTTGATTTACTATATCGGGATTATTTAAAAAATGTTGTCCTAAATAACGAGGCATAAAATTTTCGTTTAAATATTATATTATCGCTATTTATAGATTAGATTAATAAAGGAGATAAGGCAAATATATTTGATAAATTTCCAAATCCCAATTTCCAATTTCCAAACAATGGCTAATAACTAAATGACTCAAAAAAGAAGGCTATAAATTATTAATTTATCAAAATTATAGATCTAAAAGATATTTTTTGCATTGAAAATTTAATTATTGAAGATTCATTGATTATTGAGAATTGGATATTGGATATTTCTTAATATAATTATGTTTCTAATGTCCAGGCTTAATTTATTTGGGCAATAATCTTTTGTGTTTAAAATTGCGATTATTGGCATTTGTCACTTTTAGCAGTATAATGAGTTTGTGAAAATAAATCTTTAAATTATTAATTAAAATGGTAAACAGAAATGCAAAAAGGCTGACGATAGCTCTTTTATATATTTTATTTTTCGGAATTGTGGGTTCTTTGTTTTATTATATTTTTAAGCCAGCCCCGACTTGTACTGATGGAAAGAAAAATCAATCGGAAACTGGGGTTGACTGCGGGGGTGTGTGTATTCCTTGCAAAAAAGAAATTAACGCTCAGGAAATAAAAATAGACGAAAAGTATTTTGTTTATGGAAATAATAACGTATTTGATGTTATGGCTTCCATCACAAATCCGAATGACACCTACGGGGCAATTAGTTTTAATTATGAATTTGAATTAGTGGATCAAGCTGGGAATGTGCTACAAAAAAGGAGTGGAAGGAATTTTATCTTGCCTGACGAAAGCAAATATATCATAGAATTAAATCTGCAGTCATCCATTAATCCATATAGGTTAAATTTTAAGATAACCGAAGTGGAATGGGATGAATTTTTGGAATATTCAGAGCCAAAATTGGGGATATACCAGAAGAATTATTATGAGGAATTTGAAAAGAACATTGTTTCAGGACTATTGAGGAATGAAAGCTATTTTGATTTCAATTTTCTTGAAGTAAATATAGTGCTGAGAGATGGAGATGGAAATCCTATTGGCTTGGGAAAAAGCGAAATGCGGACAATTAAATCTCAAGAAGAAAGAGATTTTAAACTAATTTGGCCTTATAAATTCAGTGAAAATGTGGCCAATGTGGATATCAGAGCCGAAGCCAATGTTTTTGATTCGGATAATTTTATTAAGAAATATTTGCCTACTCGCCAGTTTCAGGATTATCAATAATTTAAAATCATTCCTCTTGCAATAAAAAAGCTCGTTTTATAAGCGAGCTTTTTTGTCAATCGGAAAAATCATTGGCTTTAAGTTGAGTTCGTGCGCTTATCTATCGGAAAGTATATTTGAGACTAAATGGGACTTGCTATCGTATTTGAAATATATTTAATCTTAAAACTCCAAAAACGAATATAATAAAAAACACCAGCAATACTGGTGGTTTTTATTTTTTATTTTTTGGCTAGATAATTTCGGTAAGCTTCAGAGTTGAAGTTTTTTATTATCTTTTTTATTTCTTCTGGCGTCAGGGGCTCTTCTCTTATTTCTTCCATCTCTTTGATTGTAATTAAATAATCCATCATCACGCCCTTGATTCTTTCCTCAAAATCAGGACTTTTTTCGCCAAGTTCTCTCTCGTATTTTTTAATTTCTAGGGCTAAGAATGGAGATAAATCAAAGACATCCGTAAGTATTTTCATTTGCTTCATCTGAGCTTGAATTTTGTCTATTGTGTCCATATAACGGAATATTTTTTGATAATATTCTGTGCTCTGTGTGGGCCACATTTTTTCATTATCTTCATATTTTTTGAAATCATCAGGGCTCCAGTTGTAGGTGGCGAGAATTTTCTTTTGGGCCTCGGTTATTTTGTCCGAAGTGTATTCTGCTTTTCCAATATCAAAATTATAAAATAAGTCCATTAAGTATATTTTTCCAAAAGCTTCGCCATAAGCTCCATTTGTTTTAATAAGATTGGATATTTTTTCAATATCTTTTTCTGTAATTTGATCTTCTGAGGGCAAATTTGAATTTACAACACCTAATCTTTCTAATTTATTTAGGTAGCGTATAACTTCCAATATGGCACGGGGCATTACTTGCATCAAACCGACAGCTCCTTTTCCTGATTCAGCATCTATTTCAAAAGCAGATTCTTGAATTTTTAGAGCAGTTAAGAATTTTTTGGAAAATAATTTTTGGGGAAATCTTTTTCTGTCTTGGGATAATTTTTCTGCGTTTGATAGAACTCCCTCAACTATATTTATAACTCTTTCCATGGATGCGTCAGTGACAATTTTGTCAGGTGATTTAAGTGAGATGCTTGGGTTTTCAATTTTGCTTGGAGGTTCATTTTTTATTTCTATTGGAGATGGGGCAAATTTTGTTTCTTGAATAGATTGAGCGGGAACTTCTTCTAATTTGAAAGAGTGGGAGCTGTCGGGTAGGGTTTTTGTATTAATTTCTTTTTCGGGCGCATGACTGTCTATATCAGAAGAAAGTAGGGTGAGAGCTAAACCGATGAGTATCTTATTTAATTGACCTCTCTTTTCCGGAGAAAGAATTTTGCTTTCTTTATAAAAAGAAGACAGATGGCCAATGAGATCTTTTGTAATTTCTCTGGGAGAGCGTTCAGGGCTAAATTCTCTGGCTTTTCTTATATCTTGATAATTATTTTCTATGGGAATAGAAATACCTCCAAAATCAAATTTGTCCATTTTTTTTATTTGTAAAAAAGTTTTATTACCTTTTGTAAGTGTACCAAAATATGAGGTAAATACAAAATTTATATTATTGATTATTTTTTAGTTAACGAATTAACGGATTGACGAGTTAAGCACGAGATTTAAGATGTGTGATTTTGGGGATAAAGAATATTTTTTTATAAATATCAAATCTCTATTTTGGTGACTGATTGCCGATGACTGATGACTTGCCGACTTAGTTCTCTATAGTAATTTCGCGAGTATCCGCCTCCATGTCAATAGGCAGACATTTCGTAGGGTAATTACTCTTGATTTTAATCAAATTTAGCGTAAACTAGTATAGTTAGATAATTAACCTGCCGGCGCGTCGATTGACGATGGCGAAAAATATGGATATAAGTTTTTTGGTAGTAACAATTTTTTATTTGATCATAAATATTGCGTCTTTTTTGGTGATGATGATTGATAAAATTAAATCAAGAAACAAGAGGGAAGAAAGAATTTCTGAGGGAACATTATTCTTTATGGCAGCAGCTTTCGGGAGTATTGGGGTTTATCTGGGTATGTTCGTTTTTCATCACAAAACTCGAAAACTATCTTTTATAATCGGAGTCCCCTTAATTATGTTTCAAAATATAATATTTCTTATGGCCGCATATGATTTTTTGAACTCGTTGAAATAGTTTTTGGGTTCACAAAATTAAATAAAGTGACCTATATATTTAAGTAATAATTTTATTTGCTCTAATGTTTGGGGCGCGCAAATTTGAGTTTTTGGTTATGATAAGTTACTATTAACACAAGCGCATTGATTAAAAAACAGAACAGTTTTAATTATTTAAATTTAATATTTTTATGAATTATAAAAAAACACTTTTTAAAAACGGACTAAGATTAATTACGGCTCCCATGAAAGACACGCAAACAGCAACAGTGATGGTGATGGTGGGAGTAGGGTCTAGATATGAAGAAGATAAGGAAAGAGGGATATCTCATTTCATAGAACATATGATGTTTAAGGGAACAAAGAAGCGTCCTAATACTCAGATTATTGCCAACGAACTGGATGCTATCGGGGGAGAGTTCAATGCTTTTACGGGAAAAACAGCTACTGCTTATTACGCCAAAAGCGATGCTAAGCATTTGGATATTACCTTGGACGTGATATCAGATATGTTTCTTAATTCAAAACTTGAAACCAAAGAGATAGAAAAGGAGCGGGGAACTATTTTGCAGGAACTTAATATGTATGAAGATATGCCGATGCGAAGCGTGGATGATGTTTTTGAGAGTTTGCTTTATGGCGATCAAAAACTAGGAAGAGAAATTATCGGAACCAAGGAAACTATTTCAAACGTAGTAAGAAAAGATTTTGTTAATTATATCAAGAAATTTTATGTGGCGACTGACACAGTAATTTGTGTGGCGGGAAAATTTGATGAAAATAAAATAATTAAGAAAATAGAAAAAATATTTTCTCAAATGAATCAAGCCGATAAGCCTGATTTTGAAAAAGTAGTGGAAAAGCAAAAAACCTCTCAGATAAAAATAAAAAATAAGAAAACTGATCAAACTCATTTAATTTTGGGTGCGCGCGCTTATGAAGATGGTCATGAAGACGAGTATGTCTTGTCATTGTTATCAATAATTTTGGGTGGAAATATGAGCAGCCGGATTTTTATTAATGTGAGAGAAAGACAGGGTCTGGCTTATTATGTTCATACCGGATCAGAGTCTTATCAGGAAGCGGGATATCTTGCAACTTCGGCTGGCGTTGAGCATAAGAATTTAAATAAGGCTGTAGAAACAATTTTGAAGGAATATAAGAAAATATCCAGCAAAAAAGTCACCCCTCAAGAATTGCAAAAAGCCAAGGATTTCATTAAAGGAAAGTCGGTAATGGGATTAGAATCTTCCGACTCAGTGGCTTCATTTTTGATTGGCCAGGAAGTAAGAAAAGATAAGATTTTAACACCCGAGGAGATATTTAAAAAAATTGATAAGGTAACGGCAGAAGATATTTTGAGAGTGGCTAAAGATATTTTTAAAAACGAAAAATTAAATCTGGCCTTAATCGGACCGCACAAAAAATCCAAAGAATTAGAAGAAATTTTAAAATTTTAATCGAATCCATAGTCTGGATAAATCTAACATTATGGAAAAAAAATTAATCGGAACTTCAACAGAGATAATCTTAAAAGTAGTCGCAATTGTTTTGGGACTGGGTTTGCTTTATTTGATTCGAGATATTTTGGCTTTATTTTTTGTAGCGGTAATTATAATGGCAGCTATTGATCCGTTGGTGACGTGGTTTCATGGAAAAGTTAAAATTCCTCGCTCAGCGGGAGTTTTGATTATTTATGTTTTTCTTATTTCTATCTTTGCGGCCATAGTTTCCTTTTTGATTCCAGCTTTGTCTGTGCAGTTTAAGGGATTTATCGGAGATCTTCCGAATTATTTAGAAAAAGCTGACGAATTTTTAAGGAGAATTTCTTTTTCCGGCCAGTCTTATGGATTTAGCCTTGATTTAAATAAGGTTACTGAAAGTTGGAGCAATTCTTCTTTTAATGTATTTTCTACCACAATAGGATTTTTTACCGGCTTAATTTCTTTTATTGCTGTTTTATCTATGGCTTTTTATATGTCCGTCAAAGAAGATGGGATGGAAAACTTTTTAGAATCAGTGACGCCTAAAAAATATAAATTTACAGTGGTTAAAATTGCTAAAAAAATAAAAAATAGAATTGGTCGCTGGATGAGCGGACAACTGGTATTGATGTTTATTATTTTCTTATTAGACTATGCGGTACTTTATTTTTTGGGAGTGCCCTATGCTCTGGTTATCGCATTAATTGGCGGATTTTTGGAAATAGTTCCTTATGTTGGACCGATAGTTTCTACTTTTATAGCGGTTTTGGTAACTCTTTTGGTTTCTCCGATAAAAGCAGTATTTGTTTTTATTTTTTATGTTATTATTCAGCAAGCAGAAAATAATATTATCTTTCCTCAGATCATGAAAAAAGCGGTGGGGCTAAATCCGTTGGCTGTAATTTTGGCGATGTTAATCGGTTTGAAACTGGGCGGGGTGCCGGGCGCTATTTTAGCTGTGCCGGTAGCTACTGCAGTGGGAATTATAGTAAAAGAATCGATGAGAAAAAGTGAGACAGATAATTTTTAGATTTAGATTAAAAAGTAGAGACACGATTCATCGTGTCTTAATAATATATTTTAGACGCGATAAATCGCGTCCCTACATTAAAAATCAGATTGATTAAACTATTTATAAAAATATGAATCAGATAAAAGAGGGAATTTTGTATGTGGTGGCCACGCCTATCGGGAATTTGGGTGATATTACTTTGCGCGCCCTTGAAATATTAAAAAGCGTAGATATGATTCTTTGTGAGGATACACGGGTAACTAGAAAATTATTAGATAGGTATGAGATCAAAGTTCCAGTCATGTCTTATCATCAACATAGTAAAATCGGAAAAATTGATGAAATAGTGTCGAGATTAAAAAATGGCGAAAATATGGCTTTGGTTACGGATGCAGGTACTCCTGGTGTTAGCGACCCTGGAAATATTTTAGTCAAAGAAGTGATAAGCGAAGGAGTTAAAGTTATACCGATTCCCGGAGCTTCAGCAATTGGAGCATTGATTAGCGTGGCGGGAATTGATATGCAAAAATTTGTTTTTTTGGGATTTCCACCGCACAAAAAAGGCCGTCAAACTTTTTTTAAAGAAGCGATGGAATTTAAATATCCGGTGATGTATTACGATTCCCCACATCGACTTTTAAAAAATTTAGAATTGCTAAAGGAATTGGGATTTGAAAAAAATATTATTGTCGGCCGAGAGTTAACAAAAATGTTTGAAGAAGTGGTTCGAGGAAATGCTGACGAAATAATTGAATATTTCAGTCGAAAAGAAAAAATTAAGGGAGAATTGGTGGTGATCTTAAATTAGGAATTTGGTAATTTAAGAATTTGATAAATTGAATAACTTTGTTTGACATAATGCTAAAAAGATATATAATCAAAGCATGAAAAGAATTTATCAATCAAATCCAAACAATAACAATAATAATCGCTTAGGGCGAGCTTGTTTCTAATTGTTTCGGATAAAAATTGATAGATAAAGAAACCAGTCGCCTAAAACAGGCGATTTTTTTGTTGTTAAAATAAAGGGAGGAAAAACAATGGGAAAGATCGCTAAGGTTAGAGGTACTGGCAAATGGGCAGTTCTTTTTGATGGAAATAATAGTCCGATCTCTTGGGGAGAAATAGTGGCTTATGATAAAGATAATGGGATGGTTATCCTTGAGGGTAGGGGGCAATATCCGGAGAGATTAATTCTCGACTGCGATTCTGCACTTACTGCGCAAGAAACATTTGAGGCAATGGTTAAAGTTGAAGAAAGGATGATATGCGAAGGTCTATAAAGGAGAGAGTTGCGATGAATAGAGAAGATAAAAAATGCGTGGTGGTTTTTAATGAAGAGGGTGAGCCTGTGCGTTGGGGCTTTATGAACTCTGAAATAATTAAAAGGTTCATGGAAAATTTTGTGTACGCGGTATATGACACAAAAGAAGTTGCCAAGTATTTTTGCGGAAAGGCTTTCTGGTGCTGAATTTAAAGCAGATAAAGTTAAAAATACCCGAGATGAAGATTCTTCATCTCGGGTAAATTATTTAAATGAAAATAAAAAAGTTGACTTACTTTCCAATAAAAGTTATAATATTTATTATTACTGATAGAGTTGTTGTGAATTAATTGCTGTAGAAAATTTAATTCTAAATAAGGAGGCTAAGATTCGTGATTAAAAATCGACTGGTTGCCCAGAGATCACGAGGAGTCCAATGGCAAAACCCACTTAGACTGGTATTTATATACCTTATGTTTAAGTGGGTTTTTTGTATAAAAAAAGGAAGAGATTGTCTTTAAAAATTGAACCTAAATTAAGGAGGCTGCGATTCGTGATCGAGAAATCGACTGGTTGCCCAGAGATCACGAGGAGTCCAATGGCAAAACCCACTTAGGATAGCTGTAGTTTGTGCTACATGTTGCTTAAGAGGGTTTTTATTTTAGACATAAATTTTGTATTTATAATTCGTACAATATAAATTTATGAGTAAAAATATATCCATTATAATTCCCACGCTTAATGAAGAAGATAATATTGAAACTTTGGTTAAGCGTATCATTGGAACTTTTTTAAGTAATAGCCTAGATGGGGAAATCATTTTTATTGATGATAACTCAACTGATAAAACAAGGCGAATTATCGCAAAACTAAAAAAACAATATCATGGCATTTTTTTAATTAAGCTTTTTTTAAAAAGGGGAAAGCCCGGAAAAGCTTATTCTATTATAGAGGGATTTCAATATGTGGAAAATAAGATCGTAGCCATGATAGATGCTGATTTGCAATATCCCCCCGAGGCAATTGCCGAAATGGCAAGAAAAATAGAGCAGGGGGCTGACATCGTGGTGGCTAATCGAGTCGAAAAAGAAACAAATTTTCTAAGATCTTTTTTAAGCAGATCTTTTAATTTTGTTTTTGCTAAGATATTACATGACTTGAATTGTGATGTGCAATCCGGCTTAAAAGTTTTTAAAAGAAAAATAATTTATGATGTCAAACTTAATCCTTCTCCTTGGACTTTCGATATGGAATTTTTGCTCTCTGCTCGGAATTACGGTTATAAAATAGATTCGGTGAATATAAGATTTGACGAACGAGTGGCAGGGAGATCAAAAATAAATATAATTAAAGCGGTAACTGAAATAGGGTGGAATGCTATAGTACTCAAGACAAGGGGTTGTGCTCCACTGCTAGTTGAGGCAGAGTCTGATCTTCACATGAAAGGGGCGGGAGTGAAACATAGAAAGAAGCATTTTATTACCCATACGACTTTGCATCATAAACATTCTGCGCTGGATACATTTGTTTTGTGGCAAAAAATATTTATTTTTTCATTAGTTTTAATTTTTATTGTTGGATTAATATTTGACCCTTTGCTGACAGGAATTATTTTTTTAGCCACCATTAGTGTCTTGTATTTTGTGGATGCTATATTCAGTTTAGTTTTGGTGCTTAGAAGCTTAATTAATCCTCCAGAAATAATCAGCACCACTGCCGAGCTGCTTGGCATTGATGATAAAACTTTGCCAACCTATTCTATTTTTTGTCCTCTTTATAGAGAAAGCCAGGTATTGCCTCACTTTGTGGGAGCTATAGAAAAAATGGAGTGGCCCAAGGATAAATTGGAAGTACTTCTTTTATTGGAAGAAAATGATCAAGAAACAATAGATGTGGCCAGGAGTATGAATTTGCCTGAATTTGTAAAAATTATTGTGGTCCCGCATTCTTTTCCCAAAACTAAACCCAAGGCTTGCAATTATGGGATTTGTTTTGCTCGGGGAGAATTCATTGTTATCTATGACGCTGAGGATATACCGGATCCTTGGCAACTCAAAAAAGCTTATTTGGGATTTAAAAAATCTAAATCAAGCGTATTGTGTCTGCAGGCTAAGCTTAATTATTTTAATCCTAATCAAAATATTTTGACTCGTCTTTTTACGGCGGAATACTCTCTTTGGTTTGATATTTCCCTGCCTGGTTTGCAAAGCATTAACACCTCCATCCCCTTGGGCGGAACTAGCAATCATTTCAGAACTAAGGATTTAATAGACCTAAAAGGATGGGATCCATTCAATGTTACGGAAGATTGTGATTTAGGAATTAGACTTTTTATGCGAGGATTTAAAACGGCTATTATTGATTCTGTTACTTTAGAGGAAGCAAATAGTAATTTTAAAAATTGGCTAAGGCAAAGATCTCGCTGGATTAAGGGATATATGCAAACTTATTTAGTTCACATGAGAAATCCTCTTAATTTTTTGAGGCAAAATGGCATTCATGCGTTTATTTTTCAGCTTGTAGTAGGCGGAAAAATCGCTTCAATGATTATAAATCCGTTACTTTGGGTTACGACTATTGCTTATTTTACCCTCAATCAATACGTCGGAGATATTATTAACTCTCTTTTTCCTACTTGGATTTTTTATATAGCCGTAGTTTCACTTGTTTTTGGAAACTTTTTGTTTATTTTCTACTATATGATTGGATGCGCCAAGAGAGGGCATACTCAAATTATAAAATATGTGTTCTTCATTCCTTTTTATTGGGTGATGGCAAGCATGGCTGCTGCTATAGCCGCTTATCAATTATTTGTAAAACCTCACTATTGGGAAAAAACTCATCATGGATTGCACTTGATTCCAGCTAAAAATAGAGGAAAAATAAAAAAGATTTTCAATAAATGGGTTTTGGGTAATTATGTTTACAAAGAAATTATAAATATTAAAAGAAAATTGCAATTATTTAAAAATATTAAGAAAATATTTATTTTTTCTTTTGGAAAAATTAAGCTTTTTGCAATTTTGGCAGATGAATTTGCGAGAAAAAATGGAAAAAAAATCAAAGAGTTTAAATTTAAGAAGGAATTATTTTCTTTTGATTATTTGTTGGAAAAATTAAAGTTTGTAAATTTCAACAAAATAAATAACAAAATAGAAAAGAAAATTAATTTAATTAATAATAAGCATGTAAAATTTATTTTTAAAAATTTATTTAGGTTTACTTTTTCCAATAAGGGAGTTATTTTATCGGCTATAATGATCAGCAATTTCATAAATTTTATTTTTAATGCTTTTTTGACCAGGAAGCTATCCTATTCTGATTTGGCGATAGTTATTTTTATTACTACTATCTGGTATGTGGTAACGGTATTTATTGGAGGGGTTTCTGCGACAATTAACCACAAAATATCTTATCTGACAGCTCAAAAAAAATATGGCACAGCGAAAAGTTTTCTAAAAAGAACTCTTTTAAGGGGCTCGTTGGTGGTAGTGTTTTTGGTGGTCATATTAACAATACTAAGTCCGATTTTATCTAAGTTCTTTAAGATAGATAGTTTCTGGATACTGTTATTATTTTCACCAGCAATCTTACTTGGATTTTTGGCGAGTTCTTTTAGTGGTTTTTTAAAAGGCAACTTGTTATTTGGACTATCGGCTTTGATTATAATCACTGAATCCGTGACGAAATTATTTTTTGCAATTTTGTTTGTAATTTTGGGCAAGGGTGATTTGGTTTATCTTTCTGTCCCGCTGTCTCTCTTGGCTGCTTTTTTGGTTGGGGGCGTAATTATTTATAATTTATTGAAAGATATTAAGGGTGAAGAAGTTAGTAAAGAAAATTATTTTCCGTTTAATTTTTTCTTTTCTTCTATTTTAGCCACCTTATCTTATATTGTTTTTTTAAGCGTGGATGTAATTTTGGTGAAACATTTTTTTAGTGAAGAGATTGCTGGCCAGTATTCAATTATATCTCTAGCTGGAAAAATGGTTTACTTTTTAGCCACTTTGCCACTTATATTTTTAATAACATTTGTTAGCAGAAAAGAAGGCTTGGGAGAAAGTTCAAGAAAAGTTTTTCAGATGACTTTTTTAAGTGTCTTAATTCTGGTGTCGGTGGGTGTATTTATTTTCGGTTTCTGGGGGTTTTTTACCGTTCCATTTTTGTTTGGACAAAAAGCCTTGTCGATAGTCTATCTTTTGCCGATTTACTGCTTGGCGGTGGGAATCTTTGCTCTTTCCAATACGATAGTCACCTATCATTTGGCTAAGAAGCAGTATCTTTTTACTTATGTTTCGGTTGGGGCATCGTTGGTGTTGATTAATTTAATATGGTTTTTTCACAATAATGATATAGGTGAGGTCGCTAGATTATTCTTGATTGTTAGTTGGATAGATTTTGCTGTTTTGGGAATATTTCATCATTTAGAAAATCATCTTTCATCCTTAAGAAGGTCATGGAGAGATTTTTTGGGAATTTTTATAAACGAATTACCTAAAACAAAACCAGAAATCAGAACTGCAAAAAGAATATTAATATTTAACTGGAGAGATATCACGCATTCATTTGCGGGTGGAGCAGAAATTTACATACACCAATTAGCTAAAAATTGGATAAAAGCTGGAAATCATGTGACAATTTTTTGTGGTAACGACGGCAAACAATTAAGGACAGAAACAATAGACGATATAAATATAGTAAGAAGAGGTGGATTTTATATGGTTTATTTTTGGGCTTTTTTATATTATATTTTTCGCTTTAGGGGAAAATATGATTTGGTTATAGATTGCGAAAATGGAATTCCATTTTTTACCCCTCTGTATGTGCGTAAGCCAATTTTTGCTGTTTTGCATCATGTGCACCAAAACATTTTTTTTCATTCTTTGCCAAGACCTCTTGCTTTGATAGCTAGTTTTTTAGAAAAAGATTTGATGCCCTTGGTTTATAGAAAGATTAAATTCATAACAGTTTCTCAATCAAGCAAGATTGAGATGGAGAAATTGGGTATTGGAAAATCAGGGATAGAAATAATTCATAACGGTGTTGATTTGAAGCAATTTATTTTGGGAGACAAGAGCATTTATCCCATGGTTCTTTACCTAGGAAGATTGAGGGCGTATAAATCTGTAGATGTGCTTATTCGCGCTTTCAAAAGAGTGATTGGTAAATATAATGAAGCTATTTTAGTTATCGCAGGGAGGGGGGATGCTGAAAAATATCTAAAAGAATTATCTGATAACCTTGGATTTAAAAAAAATCAAATAATTTTCAAAGGCAAGGTCACTGAAAAAGAAAAAATAAAATTATTGCAAAGTGCCTGGGTTTTAGTGAATCCTTCCTTCATGGAGGGTTGGGGGGTAGTGGTAATCGAAGCTAATGCTTGTGGCACGCCAGTTATTGCCTCTAATGTTAAGGGACTATGTGATTCGGTTAGGAATAATGAATCCGGTTACCTGGTTCCATACGGAGATATTGATTGTTTTGCGGATAAGATAATTTATGTTTTAGAAAACAGTGAATACCGGCATAGATTGAATTTAGAGGCTAGAAAATGGGCAGAAAATTTTAATTGGGAAAATAGCAGTAAAAAGTTTTTATCTTTTATTGATAGCGATTTGGCTAAGGAAAATTTATTAAATAAAGAATAATTTTATGAAGATACAAAATAGTATAGAATGCATAATTCATGAATCTGCTTCGGATAATTTAATTAAAGAATGGAGAGATCTTTGGGTGGAATTAAAATCCAAATGCATATTCAACTCACCAGGGTGGTTTGTGGCTGCAAACAAAGCATTTGCTTATGATCAAATTCGCATAATAACTCTCAGAGACAAGAATAGCGGCGAGTTGCTAGGGGTTTTGCCCTTGGTTAAAGTACGACTATATGGAATTGATTCATATACTTTGCCTGGAATTGATTTTGTTGATCATTATTCTTTGCTGATAAAGCGATCCGATGATTTGATAATTCAACAATTGATTAAAAGTACTTTATCAATGTATTTCGTTTATATCCCAGGGGTTTTAGCGGAAACTGCAAAATTTTTGAATTCTAAAAATAATTCTAGCTCATTTATATTAGATGATAATCCTTACATAAAAATGCGTGATGAGTTTGGCGTTATTTTGGATAGAAGAAAAAAAAGTAGGCACATTAAAAGAGCTAAAAGAGATTTTGGGCTAATCGATCTCATAATTGATAATGATAAAAATACAGCCCTAGAGAATGCGATTATGATTGAAAATGGCAGTTCTAAATCAAAGAAGGGAAAAAATATTTTTGATGACAAAAAGAATCAAGCTTTCTTTAAAGAGCTTATTGCTGAAATAAATGATAATTTATTTATTGCTTCTCTCCTTTTTTCAGATAAGCCAGTTGCCTATAATATCGGATTTGTGTGTAACGGGGTTTATGCTTGTAGCCAGAAAGCTCATATTGAAGAGTACAATAAGTATCGTCCTGGTGAAGTAATGTTTTTGAAGTTTTTGGAAATGATAATTAAAAATCATCCTTCGGAGGTGGATATTGGTAGAGGGGTGGATAGTTTTAAGATGGGATACGCTAACGCTATTAGAAAGCTTTATGGAGTTGTTTTGTCGCCCAGCAGCCTTAAGCGTTTCTATTTTATTTTTGTGCACAGATTAAGAGAAAAAACTTATAAATTGTTAAATAGTCATTCATATTTGTACAGATTTTATAAAAATATAAAAAATACATTATTTTTTTATTAATAAACTTATGGAAACTTTAATTGTAAAAGATATCAGACGTTTGCCTTCTCTTACCATTGCTATTCCGGCTCATAATGAAGAAGGGGTAATTTTAAGAATTCTTGAAAGTATTTCATTGCAGTGTTTCGATGTTTGCAGTCTTGATAAAATTATTATTTATTGCGATGGATGTTCAGATAATACAGTTAATAATGTTAAGGAATTTAGTAAAAATTTATCCAACGTCTATTACTATGAGGGATATGAGCGAATTGGTAAAACTAAAATGCTAAATCGTATTTTTGCAGAAAATGAAAGTGATTTTTTGATGGTTTTGGACGCAGATATTGGTTTGGATGGCGTAGATTTTATCCAGCGTTTCATGGGGAGGGCGGTTAGGGATTCTAAAAATGTCATGTTTGCCGCTCACCAGATACCGCTTAGACCCAAAAGCATGATTGGAAAATTTTTTTATTCCAGCTTTTTGATGTGGGATTATGTTAGGTTATCAATGCCAAATAAAGATCATGTGGAGAATTTTTATGGAGCAGCTACAATTTACAAAAAGGCATTCGCTAGCGAGATATTTATACCAAGGTATATAACTGGCATGCGTACCTATCTGTATCTTTTGGCAAAGAAGAAAGGCGGATTTTCTTATGTTAGAAACGCTTCAATAAAATACTGGACTCCTCATACGGTTTCAGATTTTATAAAATTAACCAGACGAGTGTACGGTTCTGATTTGAGTATATTAGAGGAGATATTTGGCAAAGATGTTCATGATGTTTATTTTGTAGAAAGAAAATATAAAATAAGGGGGATATCAAAATTTGCCAGAAAACATCCTCTTTATTTGGTGCCAGCTTTGGTTATAAGTTTTCTGTTGGTGCATATGACAAGAAGATATCAAAAGAATAATTTTATGGCATCTGGACTGTGGGATAAGGCTAAGTCCACCAAACAATTCACGACCTCATTATTGGAAAAAAATCGTATAATTTTTTCAAATTATGATGATTTAAAAAATCCTTGGTATGCAGGAGGGGGAGCCTTAGCAATTCATGAGGTGGCAAAAAGATTAGTGAATTATTTGGATGTAACAGTAATAACCGGAAAATATCCGAATTGTAAAAATGAATTTATTGACAGAGTTTATTATAAAAGAATCGGTTGTTGTGGAGGTGGACCAAAATGGGGTCAGTTAGCCTATTCTTTTTTGTTAATCTTTTATGTAATAAAAGAAAAATTCGATTTATGGTTTGAGAGTTTTACGCCGCCTTTTACTACAGGATTGGTGCCTATCTTTACCAGTAGACCAGTTGTCGGAATAACTCATATGCTTAGCGGTTTAGACATGTACAGAAAATATAAAATCCCTTTTCATTACTTTGAACGTTTGGGTTTTAAGTTTTATGACAAATTTATTGTTCTTTCTCAGCAGCTAAAAAGGGAAGTAGAGAAATACAACGAAAAAGCTTTCATAGAAATAATTCCCAACGGAGTAAATTGTAGATTAAAAATAATCGACAATAATGAAAAAAAATTTATTATATTTATTGGAAGAATTGAAATAAATCAGAAAGGATTGGATTTGCTCTTGAATGCTTTTTCTAAAATTAAAAAGTTGCGAGGATATAAATTATTAATAGCTGGATTCGGAAATGAAAAGGAGGAAAGTATTTTAAAGAAAAATATAAGAGAAATGTCCTTAACGGAAAGGGTAATATTTATAGGCAAGGTGGAGGGAGAAAAAAAGAGTAAATTTTTCTCAGAAGCTGCTTTTGTGGTAATTCCGTCCAGATTTGAATCTTTTTCTATGGTAGCGCTTGAAGCGTTTTCTTATGGCTTACCTATAGTAGTTTTTGATTTAGAAAATTTGAAATGGATACCCAGTGATTGTGCCATTAAAGTTAAGCCCTTTGATGAAACTGGCTTATCGATGGCAATTGAAAAATTAATTTTAAATCCGAAGTTAAGAATAAAAATGGGAAATAGGGCATGGGAATTATCACGAGGATTCGCATGGGATAATGTAGGTCAAAAATATTTGAATTATATTAAAAATATTTTATAAAATAATATGAATGATTTGATAAGCAAAATAATATTAAATAAGACAAGCCTTTATTTTATCTCTCCGCATTTGGATGACGCTATGCTGTCTTGTGGAGATTTGATTCGCAGGCTAGCTTATGAATCGCAGATAACTGTGGTAAATGTTTTTACGGAGATATCCCCGCCGCCGCTTACTCTTTCTGCTAAGGCCTTTGTAAAGCAATGCGGAAAAAATGATGCAATGGAATTATTTAAAGAGAGGAGGGCGGAAGATTATAGTGCTTATAAATCTATTGGTGTAAATGTTAAAAATTTGGGATTCATTGACGCGCAGTGGAGAAAAAAAGATAAATTAAATTTTATTCAAAAAAAAATATCGCGTATCTTACCTGAAATAATCCATGTTTACCCCGTGTATCGTTGGCACATAGTTAATGGAAAAATATCTATTTGGGATAAAAAAATGATGGAAAATATAAAAATAAGTATATTGGATGTTGTAAATAAAGATGAAAATTATTTGGTTTTTTGTCCCATGGGGGTAGGCGGAAACGTAGATCATCGCATAGTGAGAAATTGTTGTCTTGATATTTTTGATAAAAATATAATTTTGTGGTCAGATTTCCCCTATAACAGCAAAAATAAGCTAGACCTTGAAGATGCTTCAAATTATAGAGAATTTATTTTTAATTTTGATAAATTTAAAAAAGAAGAATTAATAAAGTTGTATAGAAGCCAGTACGAGGCATTAATTAATGATGGCATGGGCAACTTGGCAGATGAGCGGTATTATTTAAAAACTAATAATTGAAATATTTTTTATGGATAATATTTTCTCTATAAAATTTAAAACAAAAACATTGGTCGAAATAATTTTGGGTTATTTTTTGAGTTTTTTAGAAAAAGGACATGGAGAGGATAATCATATTTTTCCGATAGAAATTGAAGGTTATAAATTTATTGATGAATTTAAATCTCAAAGCCCGACCGTTACTTGTTTTAAGATGGGAATATACCAGTCTGATAGTGGAGAAAAAGCAATTGCTAAAATTCATAATAAAAAAATAAAAAATAAAGAATATTATTGGCTTATAAATGAAATACGCAGCTACAGGGGATTTAATTATCTTTATGATAAATATGGAGAGGAAATAAAAGATAAATTTCCGGATATTTGCGTACCAAGAATGATATATTTTAAGGTAGAGAAAAACTTAGTAGTTGTTTTAATTGAATTTTTAGATGGCGATATAATTGATAATTTATCTTTGGTGAAAAAAAGTGAAATAACAGAAAAGATCCTTGAGTATTTTTATTTTTTGGGAAAATATTCAAAGGATAAAAATTTAGTTAAATTTTTTATCAAACGAAGCAATTTATTTTTTCTATTTTCTATAAACATTTATGTATTAAAGGCTATGATTAAAAATTTATCTTTTATATTTTTAATCACCCAAGCTTATTTATATTTTGTTTCAAATTATTTTTGCTTGCCTAGGTTAAATGATGTTCAAATTGTGCACAGGGATTTAAATCCTAAAAATATATTATTTGGCAGTAACAAAAATAAAATATCAATAATAGACCTTGGCTTAACTGCTTATTCCAATAAGTTTTTAGATGCAGTGATCGCTAATAAATATATGTATTATTGTGGAGATACGTCTTTTAATTTTTATAAGTTAAATTTTATGCGCAAATTATCGCTTGAACATAAATTTTTTAAAAATTATAAAATTTTATCAGTTTATTCAACTATTTATGATCTCTCCTTTTGCCCCAAGCAAGATCGCCGGCTGCCTTATAATTACTTAATCCATATATTAAATCTAAAAATATGAAAAATTTGACGCAAAAAATGTTTTTATTTCTTATGAGTATTTTTGTAATTGTTGTTTACGCATTATCTTTACGCGGCTTGCCTGGCAATCCAACGGCAGAAAATCTTAAATCTTCAAATTGGAGGTATGAAGGTCCCCTGGAGTTATCGCCCGAGAGGGGTCGCTATGCGCTTGTTTATTCAATAATTGAGGATAAATCTCTGCAGTTCTCTCCGGATGTAGCTAATATGGCTATTCCTGATTTGGCTTATTCCAAATCAGGCAATTTTGTTTCTTTGTTTGCTCCTGGTGTTTCTTTTGTTGTTTTACCGGGTTATTTAATCGGTAGATATTTCGGCGCAGCCCAGGTTGGAACTTATGGCCTAATTAGTGTGTTTGCTTTTTTAAATTTTTTGTTAATTATTGCGATTTCCTCTCGCCTAGGGGCGGGGAGATGGGCTTCTTTTCTGGGGGCGCTAACCTTTGTTTTTGCAACGCCAGCCTTTGCTTATGGTGTTAATCTTTATCAGCATCATATATCAGTTTTTTTATTGCTCGTTTCTTTGTATTTGATTATTCGATATAACAATTATATTTCCTTATCTATTATTTGGTTTCTTTGTACTTTGTCTGTGATTATAGACAATCCTAATTTTTTTCTGATGTTGCCGGTTGGAGTATTTGCTTTTTATAAAATGATAATTTTGTTGAGAGCTGATTTATCTCGAGGAAATTTTTTTTACTCACTGCTGAAAAGCTTAATCACTTTTGTGGCCATAGTGCCGCCCATCATTTTTTTTCTCTGGTACAATAACGCCGCTTATGGAGATTCTTTGCAATTACCAGGAACCCTGCCTTCGGTTTCTGCAATTGATGAAAATAATAAACCAATAGATAAAAGTAAAATTGATAATGTGAGGGTGGACGATGACAACGTTAGTAAAGAAAAGACAGCCCTCGGATTTTTTAAAACCAGGAATTTATATAACGGACTTTATGAGCATTTTGTTAGCGCTGACAGAGGCATAATTTATTTTACGCCAGTTATTTTGTTTGGTATTTTAGGCTTAATTTTTTTGTATCGTGATAAACCGGTCGTAAGCTCTTTATTTATCGCGGTAATTGGTTTCAATGTCTTGCTTTATTCTATGTGGGGAGACCCTTATGGGGGTTGGGCTTTTGGTTCGCGCTATTTGATTCCCACCTATGCCATATTATCCATTGGAATTAGCTTGGGTCTTCACGCCTATAGTAGAAAATGGATATTCCCAATTATATTTATACTTTTATTTACTTATTCGGCTTGGGTAAATACGCTAGGAGCGATTACCACCAGCACTATTCCAACTAAAGCGGAGGTTCTATTGCTGGAGCAAAGAACGGGGCATGAGGAAAAATATAATTTTATGAGAAGCTGGGAGTTTTTAAATAAAAAATATTCTGACGTAGGGTCTAAATCTTTTTTGTATCAAGTTAGTTTTAAAAAACATTTGGATTCGAGGGAATACTTTTACGTAGTTTACGGAGCAGTTTTGCTGATTGCTTTTGCGGGCGGTATATTTTTTTACAAAGAAAATGTAATAAAAAATAAGTAAATTATTATGAATAGCGAAAAAAAAATTAAAATTCCTAAAAAAATTAAAGTCGAAATATCTACTCCAATTGATATTTATTACAACAAGTATATTATTTTTATTCTTGGCTTTTCGCTTTCTTTGATTTCAGTCATCGCTTTCATTTATTATTATAAAAATGGGTTGGGTCTTGCCTATAACGACGCCCGGTCTCATCTCGATATCGGCAGAAGAGTGGTAGAGGGACTACACACGGGATTTGCTCAGCTGGGTAGCGTATGGCTGCCATTGACTCATTTGCTTATGATTTTAACTATTTGGAATGATTTTATGTGGCATTCTGGATTGTCGGGGGCGATTCAGTCGATGGCGGCTTTTGTGGCGACTGGACTTTTGATTTATATGTTTTTAAGAGAGATGGAGGTGGGAATGCTAGGGAGATTGGTGGGAGTAATTTTATTTGCAGCTAATATAAATGTTCTTTATCTCCAGTCGACAGCTATGACAGAATTGATGCTCTTGGGAACGATGACGGCTGGAGCTTATCATTTATTGCGTTGGTTTAAAACTGAAGCTTTGATATATTTTTTATATTCTGCTTTTTTTATTATGCTGGCAACTCTTGTTAGGTATGATGCCTGGTTTATGTTATTCTTTTCTTCCGCAATGATTGGATTTTATTTATTTAAAAAGTATGACTATTCAAGGGCGGAGGGATTTTTTGTGTTGTTTTTCACCTTGGGTGGTTTTGGAATATTTCTTTGGTTTCTCTGGAACGCTGTTATTTTTAAGGATCCTCTTTACTTCGCTTTTGGGCCCTACTCAGCTCATACTCAGCAAGATCAATTAGAAAGTGCTGGTGCATTGCCAACTAAGGGTGATTGGCTGTATTCACTTAGGATGTATGCCTATGCCTTGGCTTATAATATAGGAGCTTTTACTTTGTTTCTTGGTTTAGCGAGCGCTATAATCCTTTGGCTGGATAAAAAAGTGCCTAAAAATATTCGTTTTGCGACTGTGGCTTTGGTTGCTCCTTTATTTTTTAATGTGCTGGCTCTTTATCTGGGACACTCTGTTCTATATATTCAGGGAATTTCCGGTGAAACTTGGTTTAATGTTCGTTATGGAATTATGATGGTTCCATCTATTGCAATTTTTGTGGGATATTTGATCGATAGATTTAAACCCTTGCGTCCTACAATTATCGGATTATTATTATTTGTTTTGTTTTTTTCTTTTACCAGTCAAGACGCAGTAACAATTGATGATGCTCGAGTAGGCTCTAGCCAAAAAAATGTTAAAGAGGTGAGTGGCTGGCTAAGGGATCATACAGCTGACAAAAAGGGATTTATTCTTATTTCTGTGGCTTCTCATGATTCGATAATTTTTTCTTCTGGATTGCCTATGAAAAAATTTATTCATGAGGGGAGTCAGGATTATTACAAAAATGCTATAGAAAATCCAGATCTCTGGGCGCGCTGGATTGTGGTAAGGAGCTATTCTGACGGCGATTCTACTTGGCGAGGAATAAAAGATAAGCCTGGATTTCAAAGGTATAATTTAGTTGATCATTATCCCTTTGCTGATATTTATGAATTGAAGCCAGAGTTCATAGATAATCTCAGGACAGATATTGTTTCGGACAAGTAATATTGGGGTAACTATTGTATTAATAAATTACTAATATTATGAAAAAAATATTATCGTTGTTATTATTTTTTGGCGCTGGAATATTTTTTTTAATACTCATGGGGATTATTTTTTTTGTGTATTTTGAAAAAGATATATTTAGAAAAAAAGCTATAGTTAATTACCCCGTGCCATCCCAAAGATCTTTTAAATTTCAGTCTGTTGATACAATGAAATATTCTCGTGATTTAAGTAGAGAAAAATTGAATGATAGTCTTTTTGATTTGACAATCGATAAACAAATAGAAGATATTGCTAAAATTGGAGCTACGCATGTGGCTATCGCTACTCCTTACGATGATGAATTTTTGCCTATCTTAAAACGTTGGGTGAGATCAGCTCGTAAGCATAATTTAAAAGTATGGTTTCGGGGCAACTGGTCTGGCTGGGAGGGATGGTTTGATTATCCGAGAATTAGTAAAGAGGAGCACCTCTCCAAGACGAGTAAGTTTATTTTAAATAATCCCAATCTTTTTGAGGATGGAGATGCCTTTTCTTCTTGTCCTGAGTGTGAAAATGGGGGGCCAGGAGATCCGCGTCAAACCGGAGATGCGGAAGGTTATAAAAAATTTTTAATTGATGAGTACCGGCTAGTGAACTCATCTTTTGCTAAAATAAATAAAGAAATAATTACCAATCTTTTTTCAATGAACGGAGATGTGGCCGAATTAATTATGGATAAAAATACAACCAAATCATTGGGAAAGATAGTTACAATTGATCACTACACCGATACCCCTAAACAATTAATCAAAGATGCGGATTATTTAGCCAAAAAAAGCGGGGGTCAAATAGTTTTGGGAGAATTTGGGGTTCCTATTCCGGATATAAATGGAGAGATGACGGAAAAGCAACAAGCCAGGTGGATTGGGGAAATGTTATTTGGTTTAGAGGGAAATAAGAGTGTAGTAGGAGTTAATTATTGGTTGAATGTGGGGGGTAGCACGGGAATTTGGAAAGAAGACGGGACAGCTACTTTGGCAGTGGAGATTATTCGGAGATATTTTGATTTAAATGTCGTGTATGGATTAGTTTATGATGAATTAAATAACCCGATGAAAAATGTAAAAATTGAATATGGCAACAGAAAAACAATCACAGACAAAAGCGGTTATTATGAATTAAAATTTCCGGAAAACAGCGGAGAGAATATTTTGAAATTTTTAGCGCCAGGATATTTTTCGCAAGAAGTAAAATTAAAAAATAAAGTTAATCGCATAGATATTGTCTTAACTAAAGAGCATAAAAATATCATAGAAAAATCAATTCTTAAAGTAAGAGAGTGGCTAAACGATAAGGCATGGGCTAATTTATTTTAAAAATATTTTATCTTTTTATTTTAAATTAGCAACTCTTTATTTTATTAGTTATAATAATAAAACCGAATAAAAAGCAAGCCTCAACGGCTTGTTTTTTAAAAAGTTTTGAGTTTTTTAAAAAGGCATCTTTAGGTCGCCAGATTTCATTTCTTTTTGCATTTTCTTTTGTACGTTTCCCATGGCATTATTGATAGATTTCAAAACATTCTTTTCTAAATCATTGGATTGACGAGCCTGATCGCTGATTTGTACGCTAAGAACTTTCATGGCGCCATTTACGGTAATTTTAATCCCCTTATAATCTTCAGTAGAGGTGATGCCGTCTAGCATTTTTTTCATCTGATAAAGTTGTTTCATTTTATCCAACATATTTTTTCTTTTAAAATTTACAGTATTTTGATTATAGCATCATGGCTGATTATTTCAAGTAAATATTAAGTACATGTCATAAAAGCAATATATCAATAAGTTATCAGTCAAAGTTCATTAAGCCATCAGAGTTATTTGATGACTGATTACTGATGACAGGTGACTTATTTTATAAGCTTAAATTATTTTAATATGCACATTATATGCATGCTTTGTGGTATGGGCTATGTGAAGTTGCATGAAATAACTTTTTGTGTTACAATGTATTCTCAGCATGTTTTAATTAAAATTTTAGAAAAAAAGTATATGTCCAATGATGTAGTGATAAGATTTAGTGATGTTTCGTTTGAATATGAAAACGGGAAGATAATTCTTGACGAGGCTTCTTTTGCTTTGAGAAAAGGGATGAAAGTGGCGTTAATGGGTCAAAACGGAGCGGGTAAAACCAGTCTATTTAATTTAATAATGGGAACCAATAAACCATCATCTGGAAATATTTTTATTAAAGATGGAGAAACTATTGCTTGTTCTCAGCAAGTGATTCCTCGCGAGCAATTAACTTTGACTTTAAGAGAGTTTTTTGGCTCATATTTCAAGGGAGAAGATTATGAATTGGATAAAAAAATAAAAGAGGTGATGGAAATAGTAAATCTTACCTTGCCAACCGATAAGCCCTTGAGCGCTTTTTCTGGTGGACAGCAAGCCAGACTTCTGATGGCTTCAGCTTTGATTCAAAATCCGGATATTTTAATGTTGGACGAGCCGACTAATAATTTGGACTATGAAGGCATTGGACACTTAATGACTTTTTTAATGGGATACGAAAAGACTTGTATCGTGATTTCTCATGATGCTGATTTTCTTAATATGTTTACTGATGGCGTTATTTATTTGGACATCTTTAAACATAAAATTGACCAGTATGTGGGAGATTATTATGTAGTAGTGGAGGAAATTAAAGCTCAAATAGAAAAAGAAATTCGCTTAAATGCTCAGTATGAAAAGAGAATCAGAGACAATAAAGAAAAAATGAATTATTTTGCCAATAAGGGAGGAAAGATGCGTATTATTGCCAAAAAAATGCGAGACGAAATCGAGCAGATGGAAGAAGATAAGGTAGATGTAAGAAAGGAAGATAAAACTATTCGTAAATTTACAATTCCTGCTCAACCGGATGTTGTGGGAAATATTATTACTATTACTTCAGTAGGTGTGATGAAAAATCATCAGCCGACAGAAAAAAATGTAGATATAATTTTGAAGAAAAAGCAACATTTATTATTAAAGGGTCCCAATGGAATTGGAAAAACGACTTTATTGGAAAGACTGGCTAAAAACAATACCGAGGGAGCGAAAATTTTAGAAGGAATCCGTGTTGGTTATTATCGGCAGGATTTTTCTACTTTGGATTTTGAAGAAACTGTTTATAATACTTTGATAAATGCGATGCAAAAACAAGAAGAGGAACGAATGCGAGCAGTTGCTAGCGGTTTTTTAATCGGTAATAATATATTGCATTCTAAAGTGGGTAGCTTATCTGAAGGACAGAAGGGATTAGTGGCCTTTGCTCAGTTAGTACTTCAAGAGCCAGGACTTTTAATCTTGGATGAACCAACAAACCATATAAACTTTCGACATATTCCGGTAATTGCGCAAGCGCTAAAAAATTACCAGGGCGCAATGATAGTAGTGAGTCACGTAGATGAATTTGTAAACCAAATTGGAATCAGTGATGAGTTAGATCTGGCAAAGTAGAATTATTTATTAGTTAGTTAACGTATTAGCGAGTTAACGAATTGTAAAAAAAGTAAAATTTCAAAGTCCAAATTTCCAATACCAAATGAATTCCAAATGACTAAAATCTAAAAATTATAAAATTTGGAATTAGGATTTTATTTGAAATTGGATATTTGAAATTTGGATTTTTTAACTACGGCAATATTTGTTATGTCGATTTTATTAATTAAAAACCGATTGAAGAAATTACCCCCATCTTCCGGTGTTTATATCTTTAAAGATAAGCATGGTGAGATTGTTTATGTGGGTAAAGCCACCACTCTAAAAAGTAGGGTAAGTTCCTATTTTTTAAATAAAGCTAATCAGGAATTTTTGCGCCCGATTGAGCGCATGATCAGATTGGTTACTGATATAAAAGTGATCGAAACCGAAACAGTCATGGAAGCTTTAATATTGGAAGCTAATTTGATTAGGAAATATCAGCCCAAATGGAATGTGGATGGAAAAGATGATAAAAGTTTTTCTTATTTTGCAATTACCAAAGAGGATTTTCCCCGAATTTTCATCAAACATGAATCTGATTTGGTGATGGAGGAAAAAAGAGATTTAAAAAATAAAAATTTAAAATACGCTTATTTTTATGGACCGTATACTTCCAAATTTCAAATGCAAATAGTGTTAAAGATTGTGCGCAGGATTTTTCCTTATCATAGCCGTAATGAAAAAAGCGAGAAAGGTTGCTTGGAATTTCAAATTGGACTTTGTCCCGGACCTTATGATGATGCTATCTCCAAGGAAGATTACAAAAATAATATTCAAGGCATAAGAATGATTTTGCGAGGAAAAAAGAAGAGATTAGTGAAGATGCTCGAGCGGGAAATGGAAAAATATTCTAAAGAGGAAAATTTTGAGAAAGCTTTGGAATTGAGAAATAAAATTTTTGCTCTGAGGCATATTCAAGAAATTGCTCTTTTGAAAAGAGACGAAGAAAACGGATTAAAAAATACCATAAGAATTGAAGCTTATGATATTTCAAACATTTCCGGAAGCTTTGCGGTAGGTTCAATGATTGTTTTTAAGGGCAATGATCCTGATAAATCTCAATATCGTAAATTTAAAATTAAAACAGTTGCAGGTTCAGATGATTTAGCGATGATGAAAGAAGTTTTGCTTCGCCGATTTAGAAATGACTGGCCATTGCCGGACTTGATAATTCTCGATGGAGGTAAAGGGCATTATAACATGGGGATAAAAATTTTGGGAGAAAATAGTATTGATATTCCCCTAGCGGGCATTGCCAAGGGTCCCACTCGTAAAAAATTAGAAGTGATTGGCAAAGGAAATATCAAAGACAAAAAAATAAAAGATATCCTAAAAGACGAAAGACTTTTGAAAAAAATTACCGACGAAGCTCATCGTTTTGCGATTACTTATCACAAGAAAATTAGAGATAATCTTCCCAAATAATATAATAATTGAATTGGATTTATCTTTTGTATTTTAAAATAAGATTTTGAGATTGTTAAATTGTTATACTGTTAAATTGTTTTTATGTTTTATTTCTCATATAGAGATTGCCACGCAAGTATTAATTGCAATGTTTACTCGTAAAAACACCAATAAAAATGATTTTTGAAATTTACCATCTTCTCACGGCCGTGAGAAGATGGTAAATTTATATTTTTAAATTAAATATAATTCTAGATTGCTTCGATGGAGTACCATCTCGCAAAGACGAGCCCAATTTTATTATAGGGAGGTCAGTATGAAAGTTCTTGACAAAAACTGCCAATTTGCTAGGCTAAAATACTAAATTAAAACCTTTAAAATTCTATCTGCAGTTTGAAAGTAGGTATCCTCCTTAATTCCTATTAGTAAATAAAAAGTATTTAACTCCTATTTATTGGGAGAAGGATGCAGTCTGTGGATAGAATTTTGAAGGTTTTTTGTTTATCTCTACGAAGTACGAATCAGTACGAATATACGAATGGTGTGGGTGAATTTTTTATTGAATAGTTAACGAGTTAACGCATTAACGAGTTATTTTTGCAATAAAATTGTTTTAAAATGAATCATTGGAATTTTTTAATAATTGTATTTTTATTTCAAAATCTTGTATATAAATTCGTTAACTCGTTAATGCGTTAACTAAATAATAATAAATCATATTTTTAATTGTTAACATGTTCCCCGCTATGTGTTATCATATTATTAATAAAGTTAACTCTAATCTTTAAAAAATATGCAAATAAAAAATCTAAATATCTACTTCTTTTTTGTGATTTTATTGAGTATTTCTGTGGCAGCGTTTTTTTTATTTAAACCATTTTTGTCAGCAATTATAATGGCAGCAGTTTTGGCAGCTACTTTTCATAGTCCGTATCAATATTTAGCTGAAAAAACTAAGCGACCGCATATTAGTTCTTTATTAACTTGCTTATTGGTTTTGTTCGTAATAGTTTTGCCCGTTGTGGCTATCACCGGTTTGGTGGCAAATGAAATAAATGGAGCATATCAAAAAGTAGTTGCAGAAGACAATTTCTATCAAAATCATATTGCTAATTCATTGGAGGTTTTAAAAAATTCAAAGTTTTCTCAATCAATGAATATAAATGATTTTTTCGATCAGGGGCAGATTGGTAAGGCAGTTGAAAGAATTAGCAGCGGAGCACTGGCATTTATCCAGAGGGTTTATCAAAATGTAGTGGGGTCGGTTCTTTGGATTTTTGTAATGTTTTTTACTTTGTATTATTTTTTGGTGGAAAGCAAGGTTATCATAAAAAAAATAATGTATCTGAGTCCCCTTAAGGATGAGTACGAAACCACTTTAACGACCAAGTTCTCTTCAATGGTGAGAGCCACTTTAAAAGGAACCCTGATTGTGGGGTTGGTGCAAGGGTTATTGGGCGGGATGATGTTTGCTATTGCTGGAGTGCCATCTTTCGTTATTTGGGGAATCATTATGATTATACTTTCAATTATTCCAGCTATCGGATCAGGATTGGTTTGGTTGCCGGTAGGAATTATTATGATATTTACCGGCAATGTTTGGCAAGGAATTTTTATCTTAGTTTTTGGTACGGTGGTTATTTCTTTTATTGATAACATTTTAAGGCCAAAGTTAGTTGGTGGAGACACAGCTATCCATCCGCTTTTAGTTTTCTTTGCTACCTTGGGAGGAATCATTTCTTTTGGGATAATGGGATTTATTATTGGTCCTGTAATTATGGCTCTATTTTTAGCATTGTGGGATATCTACGGAAAAGAATTTAACACCCAGCTTAAAAAATACAATGCTTGATTTTTATCAAAATCTGCCTTCTTTAATAAATCCGATAGTTTTTTCTTTCGGTTCTTTTTCTATGTACTGGTATTCTTTAATGTATGTCATAGGATTTGTGACTATTTTATTTTTGCTTTATTGGAGAGTTTATAAAAAGGAAACCGACATGGCTTGGGATGATATCTTTGATTTTTTGTTAAATTCTTTTTTGGCTATCATAATTGGAGGAAGACTCGGTTATGTGGTGCTTTACAATTTAGATTATTTTTCATCTAATCCCCTTGAAATAATTTTTCCTTTTGGAGAAAATGGGAATTTCACAGGAATTTATGGAATGAGCTATCATGGTGGAGTATTGGGTTTTATTTTAGTAACTTATCTTTTTTGCAAGAAAAGAAAAATAAATTTTTTAAAACTGACAGATTTTGTTTTACCAGCTATTCCCGCTGGTTATTTTTTTGGAAGAATAGGGAATTTTTTAAATGGAGAGCTTTATGGCAGAGTCATTGATAAGATGTGGGGAATGAATTTTGGCGATGGGTTATTGCGCCATCCTTCGCAGTTATACGAAGCATTTTTTGAGGGAGTAATTTTATTTCTGATTTTGTGGTTATTGAGAAATAGGTTGGCGAAAAATATCGGCATGATTAGTGGGTTGTATATTCTGGGTTATGGAACAGCGAGATTTGTAATTGAGTTTTTACGTGAACCGGACAGCCAAATAGGATTTGTGATTGGTGTTTTAACGATGGGACAGATGTTATCTGTGATTATGATATTTGGAGGATTATATTTGATTAATAAAAATAAATAAAAGATTAGGCTCTAAGTGCCCAATAGGGCACTTAGAGCCTAATCTAATTGATTTATGGAAAATAAGAAAAAATTAATTATTGAACTGAATAAAAAACATTCGGAAATGTTTCAGGCTCAGCGTCTGGAAAGAGAATTGTATTTATCTAATCATCCAACCAAGGTAGTGGTATTTAAATGTATGGATGGCCGAATTCATATGCCCACAGTTACTCGCACCCCTCTTGGAATAATGAAGCCATTTCGCAATATCGGAGGAAGATTTGATCTGGGTTGGCCGCTGCTCAATGAATCATTTGATCAAAGTATAAAAAAAGCGGTTGCCAATGGTAATCGAACGTTGGTTTTGGTAACTTATCATTACTCTCATGGAGATATTCATCGAGGTTGTGCCGGATTTCATTATGACTGTGAAGAATCCAAAAGATTTACGGAAAATTTTAGAAAGCAAATTTTGCATACTTACGGAGAAAATAATGGAGTAGTGTTTCCTATTTTAGTGGGGCTAGAGACTGATAAAGATGCATTAATTTTTCATGGAGATGATGGAAAAATTTTAGATGTTTCTACGATTTTAGATGATAGTGAAAAAAATCTAATTTCTATTTTTAATAAATTATATCCCTTGATGCCGGAAAGAATTTTAAATGATCTCATCCCGTTGGTAAAAGGGAATATTAGATGTATTCAGGAAACGCGCGATAATGGAAAATCTTTAGATCAATTAGTCCATGGAGAGTGGGTACTGGCGGTAGGAAAGGGTTTTGATTGGTTGCACACTCCCAATATGGCTCTGATTGTCGGACCCTATGACCCCAACATCGGAGAGCCGATTAAAACAGCCGCGGGGATAATTAAATCAAATTTGGAAAATGTAGAGACGAAGCATTGCTGCGTCTCATCCGAGGGAATGGTCTTATTATCTTCAGCTGTTTATTCTGATCCGGCAGAAAAAAATAGAGCCAAAGAAAGAACGCTTTATATGAATAGATTATCTCAGGAAATAATTGAAAAAAATTATCCCGAAATGTTAAAACAGATGCATTCCATGGCAGTGGTATTAAACGCTTCTACTATGGAGATGGAGTTAGTAGCGTAGGAGGATGTTGAAATTGTTGTATTTGTCAGCTGGTGGAGTTCTAGTCGTTAAGAATGTGTTATATTTTAATGACTCTCTAAAAAAAATTCTTTTGAAATATTTAGAGAGTCGTTTTTATTTTGATTGAAGATATTACCAGTTACTATTTAACAATTTGACAGTTATTTTTTGTAAGAGTAATATTTATTTTGTGCATTATATGGCGAATATTGGAGTAATGGACTTATGGCGAGGAAAGATCATATGCGCTCTTGGAATCAAAGATGGAGTGGTGGAAAGATGTTTTCCGCGCGATCCGTCTTTTTGCAATTGGGCACTTTTTGGCATAATGGGACCAGGCAATATCGTGCCAGATTTTCCTTTGATAAATAAAATTCTCAATCTTTCTTATTCGGGAACTGATCTGTAATTTATAAAGAATAAAAAAATGTTAACTTATATACTTTTTGTTTTAGGGTTTTATCTTTTAATTAAGGGAGCGGATTTATTAGTAGATGGTTCAGCCTCGATTGCTCACAAATTAAAAATTTCCAGTATTGTAATCGGGCTCACTATTGTTGCCTTTGGAACTTCTGCTCCGGAATTAGTGGTCAATATCCTTGCCAGTCTTAAGGGGAATACGGATATTGCGATTGGAAATATTTTGGGAAGTAATATTGTTAATATACTTTTAATTTTAGGTATCTCAGCTATTATTTATCCTCTAAAGACTAAGGAAAATACAGTTTGGAAAGAAATTCCGTTAAGTTTATTGGCGGCTATCTTATTGGGAGTGATGGTGAATGATTACAGGATTGACGGGACAGAGTTTTCAGGTTTGACTAGAATAGATGGAATTGTGCTTATATCTTTTTTTGTTATTTTTCTTTATTACACCTTCGGCATTTCTAAAATAAAAGAGAATTTTGACGATGAGATGGAGATAGCTGACTATGGTTATTTAAAATCCGGCCTTTTTATTTTGCTGGGTATATTAGGTTTGGTTTTAGGTGGAAAATGGATTGTTGATGGAGCTACTCAAATAGCGCAATTATTGGGAGTGAGCCAATCTTTGATTGGTTTGACTGTAGTGGCTATTGGCACATCTTTGCCTGAACTTGCCACTTCGGCCGTGGCCGCTTATAAAAAACATACTGATATTGCAATTGGAAATGTGGTGGGTTCGAATATTTTTAATGTTTTTTGGATTTTGGGAGTTAGTTCCATGATTAATCCTTTGCCATTTAGTCAAACTTTTAATTTTGATATCGTGGTTATGATTTTAGTCAGCGCTATTTTATTTTTTATAATGTTTATCGGCAAAAAGCACACCGTGACAAAATGGGAAGGATTTATGATGGTTTCTTTATACGTTTTTTACCTGGCGTTTTTGATCGGCAAACAGTGATGTTTTAAAACAAAAACAAATTTAAAAACGGCCACTGAATATTTCAGTAAGCCGTTTTGAAATCTTGGATATTTTGTTCTGCCTAGCAAATTATGCCCGTGTATTTTTCATGGTTCCATGGTGCTTATTTTTGCACCTTTTTGTTTCCATTTATTCATGGACGCAATTCCCAATAAGCACAACCCAAAATAAACAATAACCCAAAAAAATAAAATAATAGGAACGACGATAAAGACAAGAAAAGCAGGAAGAAAAAAAGGAAGACATATGAGAATACTTGAGATGTCTAGAGGTAAACTAGACATAAAAAATGCTACAGGATATCCGACAATGATAGAACTAAGCCAGATAATAAAAATACTATACTCGATGTATTTTTGAACACGTAAATGGAAATTTTTGCGTATTTTTGCTGCAGACTGAATTCTGGTGGTAATCGCTTCAGATAGTTTAGTTTGACACACTGTTCGCGTAACCAATTTCATCTCACCACACTCAAGACATTTCTCTTTGAGTGTAGCTCCGCACATTGCACAAAGGTCGCCATTCTCTTCTTCACGGTTGCATTTATTGTGATTCATTTTTCTCCTCCGCTTGGCGAATGATTTCGGCGTATGCTGGATTCTCGCTCAGAAATTTATTTTCAGCTTCCTGCAATTTTTTGCATTTCCATTTGTCCCAAAAAATCATATCCAGAATGAGAAATAACATACTTAATGCAATAGCAGTCACAACAAACATTGCTAATACCGCATTATGATATGATTCAATAATATAGTAACGATTAATGAGAGCTCCTATAAGGATAAATATACAAAATCCAATAATTGTTAACAATCCTATGTTAAATCTCCGTTTATCAATTTTTCCTCTTGTTTCTTTCTTGGATTGATTTCTAGCAGTAATCGCTTCAGACAATTTTGTCTGGCAAACTTTTCGGCCAATCAATTCCATCTCACCACACTCGGGACATTTTTCCTCCAGAGTAACCCCGCACAGCTTACAAAAGCTACCCCTTTGATAATGATGATTGCATTCCAATTCAAAGCCACATTGTCCACAAAATTTACCGTTTTCTCCATCATGGTTGCATTTATAATTATTCATTCTTTCCTCCAATATTTTATTGTCAAAAAAACATTCCGTTATCAGGACAGTGGAGATTAACATGAGTAATAATAATTATCAATATAAAAATATGGATTATGGCAATTAATTGGCTGTAAATTAGCATTTTATCAATTAATTTATCAAAATTATTGACAAAATTAGCATATTGAAATATGCTAATATCACAAAAAAAATGTAATATTTAAATATTTAACAATTTAGCCATTAATTCTATGGATAAAGATTTAGTAAAAATTTTAGAAAACGCTGGATTTACAGAGAAAGAAGCTGAAGTTTATTTGGCACTATTGGAATTAGGAGAGGGCAATGTTACTAATATTTCTAAAAGCACCAAACTTAAACGCTCGATTATTTATGTGATTTTGGAAGGATTAATTAAGAGAGGTTATGCTAGCGAAATTCCAGAAAATAAAATTAATACTTATCGAGCTATCGACCCCTCGGTGATTTTAAATAAACTAAAAACTTCTTATAAAAATTTCTCCCAAATGCTTCCGATATTTCGCTCCTTAGGAAACACTGGCAAAAAAAGACCAAGAATAACTTATCACGAAACTAAAGAGGGGATTATCAATACTTGGGAAGAAATGAATACTGCCGAAGACGCCTTCTTTATCTCATCTTATGAACGAGTCGAGAAGCATTTTCCGGGGGCGATTGCGGATTGGGTGGAGAGATATAAAAGAGGGATGATAAAGGGCAGATTCCGTCATTTAGTTTCAGATAATCTCGCTGAGTTAAAAATAGCACAAGAATTTATAGCAGTGGAGCAAAAAGTTCGAATCTTATCTGATCTCAAGGATTCGCAAATGGATTTTACGATTTATGGAAAAAAATTAGCCATCACTTCTCTGGGAGAAGAACCATTTGTAGTTGTAATTGAGTCGGAGGAATTAGTAAGTTCCATGCGTCCAATATTTGAATTGGCTTGGCAAAAAGGAAAGGAGCTAAAAATTATAAAATAGTAACGTGAAAATATGACCGTAATACAACGTTATTTTTAAAATGCTGGATAAAAAATACCGCAAAGATTTTTTTGCGGCATTTTTTTATTCATTAATTCCACTTTCTTCCAGGGCTTTAGTAGTGGTTTCATTTTGCTTTTGAACAGAATTGTTTATTTTTCCTTTGGAAGTTTCGTAGGTATCAACCATGCTGGATGGAATGAGTGGATTAACAGTTCCCTCTTTTTTTTCTTCAGGCTTAGCATCGCAACCGGCTAAGAATGAAGTAAATAAAATTATCGCAAAACAGAAAATTATTTTTTTCATAACAAATACATGTTAAAATGTTAACTTATTGATATTTTAACATAAGAAAAATATTTATAAAATTAAGTGTGATTTCAGATGTAGAGACGAGGCATTGCCTCGTCTTTGTAATATGTTTGCTAAATTTAAAAAGGCTCAACCTTGGGGTCTTTTAAGGTTGAGCCTTGGGAAATTGTGTGTATTTTTAAACTCATTGAAGGTTTATGCTTTTTCCTGGAAATATCAAAGAAGAGGCAGTGCCTCGTCTCTATATTTTAATTCCTAAATCTACGACAAATTTCCCGATACTTCTTCAAAATCTTTTGGAAGCGGGGCGGTGAAATTAAATTTTTCTCCAAATAATTCAAATTCTATCTGACTGGCGTGAAGCATGTGGCGAGTAGCGCCTTCAAATTTTTCATAAGTTTTTTTTCTATAAAGATTGTCTCCCACGATAGGATGACCTAGTGAAGAGAGATGAACGCGAATCTGGTGAGTGCGTCCAGTTTGCGGAGATACTTCTATAAGTGAGAAATTTTCTCCTAAATCTTTGATAACTTCATAATCTGTCAGGGCTTCGCGAATTTTAGTTTTGGTTCTTTTGCCAGCGATGGTTTGTTTGCGGTAATTAGTGGTTCGCGCTAATGGTTTATCTATAGTGCCTTTTCTTTCTAGCGGTATGCCATAAGCAATAGCTAAATATTTTTTAGCGATAGTTTTTTCCTTGAACATCCTTTTGAATTCCAAGAAAGATTTCACATTTTTGGCAATAATCAAAATTCCCGAAGTTTCTTTGTCGAGGCGATGAACAATGCCGGGACGCAACTGGAAAGAGTAGGTATGATCATCTTTGAGTTTGGCAATTTCTGGATAAGCCGCAATTAGCCCGTTAACTATGGTATTTTCTTTTTCGTTAAAATCAGGATGGACCTGGATGCCCGCGGGCTTATTGATAACTAAAAAATCATCATTTTCAAAAATAACATCCAGTTTTATATTGCTATTAGGAATTAAAGTCTCTTCTTTTTTCACCAAATTTATTTCTATTTTGTCATTGATGGCAGTTTTATAGCTTGGTTTGGCCACTTTATCATTCACTAAAATCTTGCCCTCTTTAATCGCTCTAATGAAATCCCCCCGAGACAATCCTGCTAGAGTCTCTTCTTTTAGGCTAAAATTAGCTAAAACTTTGTCTATTCTCTTGTTGGCGTCACTTTCTTCTATTATTAAATCCATAATTTATTATTAAGTATAACCTATTTAATCTATAGTATATGGTAATAAATTACAAGCATTACAACATGAAAACATTAAAACAAATAAACATTAAAACAAGATAGTATCTCAGAATCATTAAAAGGACATGATGCGAATTTTTAAATCCTAGGCTGTGTAATTTTGGAGTGCTGAACTTATTGGTAAAGCTAGACAAACTTTATTGTTAATTTGTTTTAATGTTCATTTGTTTAATTGAATTCAAACTCTTGCCAAAAATAATCTTTTGATATACACTGTAACTAAGATAATTATTAAGAAAAGTTAATATTTATAGAATGTTTTAATTCTATCAGTTTTCTTGATAATTTCCTATTTTAATAGGAAATTTTTATTATTTGTGCCATTTTAATTATTAATTAAGGGGAGATCGGCAAATCCTCAAGAAGTAAGCTAAATATAATGAGTAATAATATTTTAGACAATTTAGTAGACAACGTAAAAAAAGAGGCTCCTGAACAAGCGCCAGTTAAGAAAAACGTTTTTCCAGAAGATGATTCAGTTATGGGGAGACTTTTGCAAAATTCTAACATTGATTTCCCTGAAATAGGAGATGTTTTGGATGGAGTAGTAATTGATATTAGTCCACACTCTGTTTTATTGGATTTGGGAAGCTTTGGAACCGGAATCGTTTATGGTAAAGATACTAAGGATGGTTTAAGAGGAAATATTAAATTGAAAATAGGTGATCAAGTTCATGCCACTCTTACAAGTCTTGAAAATGAAGAAGGATATATTGAATTATCCATCAGAGAAGCTTCTTATGAAAAAGCTTGGGAAGATTTGGAATCCAAAAAAGATAATGAAGAGGCTGTTAACACCAAAGTTTTGGATGCTAATAAGGGAGGTTTGATGGTGGAAATAAATGGAATTGGAGGATTTTTACCTGTATCTCAACTTGCGAGTGAGCATTATCCAAGAGTAGAAGACGGAAATAAGAATAAAATTTTAGAAAAACTAAAGAGATTGGTTGGACAAACTCTTTTGGTTAAAATTATTGACACCTATCGTGATGAAGAAAAATTAATCGTCAGCGAAAAGGCTGCGATGAGCGAGAAGGAACAAGTGATGATTTCTCGACTTAAAGAAGGAGATACGATTGAAGGTGAGGTAAGTGGGGTAGTTGATTTCGGAGCCTTTGTTAAATTCCTCCCTACTGGAGTAAAAGAAGGAGATGATTCTATTGAAGGTGATAAATTAGAAGGATTAGTCCATATTTCTGAATTAGCTTGGCAGTTGATTGACAATCCAAGAGAAATCATCAAAGTGGGAGACAGAATTAAGGCTAAAATTATTGGAATTGATGAATCTAGGATTTCTCTTTCCATTAGAGCTTTAGCTCGAGATCCTTGGAAAGAGGCTGAGAAAAAATATGAAGCCGGAAAAACTTACACAGGAAAAGTTGATAAAATAAATCATTTCGGAGCTTTTGTTTACTTAGATGCAAATATCCATGGATTAGCTCATGTGAGTGAATTTAGCGAGATGTACCCTGGTAAAAAAATGGAAGAAATGATGGAAGCTGGCAAAGAGTATAGTTGGAAAGTGCTTTCTATCGAACCAAAAGATCATAGAATGGGATTGGTTTTAGTAAATGATTTCGCGCAAGTTGAAATTAAAGAAGACTCCTCCTCCACTAAGGCTACGGCGGACAAGAAGAAATCTGCCAAAAAAGAAAAAGTTGAAAAGAAAACAGCTAAAAAAGAAACTGTTAAGAAAGAATCCTCCTCTGCTAAAGCTATGGCGGACGAAGAAAAAGTTTCTAAAAAATAGATCTTGAGTTTTGTGAACTTAGAAAAGCCGTGAGACTTAAGATACTTACGGCTTTTCATTTTAAGTAATTTGTTTAAAAATAAAAAATATGATTATTTCTTTTAATGGTGATGAGGGCTCTGGCAAGAGCACTATTGCAAAGTTGATTTCTTCTCAGCTAAGTTACCCTCGGTATTATATGGGGCAAATTTTTCGCGATATGGCTGCTAAGAGAAATTTAACTCTGGTTGAGTATTTAAAATTAGGGGAGACAGATCCTGCTATTGATAAAGAAGTGGATGACTATTTAATTGAACTTTCCCAAAAAGAATTAGATTTTATAATTGAAAGTCGCACTGCCTGGCACTTTATTCCTCAATCTCTTAAAATATATTTGAGTGTGGATGAAAAAGAGGGGGCAACAAGAGTTTTTAAGGAATTACAAAAAGAGAATCATCGAAATGAAATTAGTGGAGATTTTTCCTTGGAAGATATTATGAAAAAAATTCAAGAGAGGCGAGTTACTGATGATGCTAGATATATGAAATATTACAATATCAACATTCGTGATAAAAAGAATTATGACTTCGTCATTGATACTACTAATTTATCCAAAGAGGAAGTTTTTGAAGCTGTTTTGAAATATATAGAAGAAAAAATAAATAATAAATAGCTTTCTTTAGATATTGCAGAAAAATTTCCAATCATGTCATTTCGAGCTTGTCGAGAAATCTAGTCATAAAATTTATCTAATCTAAATTTTTAAAATGGTTAAATTAATCAAAAAAATTCAAACATTCGCGCATCAATTTAGCCTCTGGCAGGAAGGTAGTAAAATTGTAGTGGGAGTTTCAGGCGGACCGGATAGCGTCTGCCTTTTGGATATTTTAGCGAGTCTCTCTAAGAAGAAAAAATTTCAGCTTTTAGTGGTGCATATTAATTATGGTCTGCGAGGAGTTGATAGTGATAAGGATGAAGTTTTTGTGCGAAAATTAGCGCAGATATATAACCTAAAATTAGAAGTGCTGGATGCTAAAAAAGAAAGTCAGAGAAAACCGACAGAAAGTTTTTTGCGCGAATTACGTTATGATTTTTTTGAAAAAATCAGAAAAGAAAATAAGTTTGATTTAACTGCCGTAGCCCATAATCAAGATGATCAAGCTGAGACCATGCTAATGCGGCTGATTCGAGGGAGCGGACTTTTGGGACTCGGCAGTATCAGACCAAAAAATAATCGAATTGTCAGACCACTTTTAGATACAAGCCGTCGAGAAATTATGGCTTATTTAAAAAATAAAAATCTAAAATATCGCCTAGATAAGACCAATAAGGAGAGCAAATATTTGAGAAATAAAATTAGAAATAAACTCATTCCTCTTTTGGAAAAAGAATATAATCCTATTTTGCGCAAAACCCTAGCTAATTCTGCAGGTAATTTGGCGAATGATCATGATTTTATTTTAAAAAGCGCAAATAAATTTTTGGAGAAAGCTGATTTTGATAAAGAGAAAAATGCTTATTTTTTTGAGGATAAGAAGTTTCTTAAGAATCATCCTGCTTTGCAAAAACAGATTTTACGAAAAATCATTTTTAATTTAAAAAAGAATCTTTTAAATATAGAAAGTGCTCACTTGGAAGAAATCATAAAAATCATCAAAAGTGATAAAAACAAATCTCAACAAATGAAGCTAAAAGGGTTGAAAATTAACAAAAAAGGTGATATTATTCATATGAGTTACTGATAAAAAGGGTAAGTTATTAATAAATATATAGATAAAAAATAAATGGATAAATTTTTAAAAAATGTTTTAGCTCCAACTTTAATAGTATTTTTGTTGATTTCTGGCCTGATGATAATATACAAGGCGCCAGCTGTTAAAATTGAAGATATTTCTCTTTCTACTTTAGTCAGTCAAATTAACAATAATGAAGTTAAGGATATTTCTGTTTCAGGAAGCGAATTGAAAATAGAACTCAATAATGGAACACAAGAAAAAGCTTCCAAGGAGGCTGAGAGTTCGCTGACAGAAACTTTGGCAAACTATGGAGTCAACAAGGAATCATTGCAGAAAGTTAATATTGAAATAAAAAGAGAATCAGGGGTGGCTTTATGGGCTGGAATAATTTTGCCATTTCTCTTGCCCATACTTTTGATTGTGGGATTTTTGTGGTTTATGATGCGTCAAGCTCAAAGGGGAAATTCTCAAGCTATGTCATTTGGAATGAGTAAAGCTAGAATGATTGACCCGAAAGATAAAAAGAAAAGAACTCTCTTTAAAGATGTGGCTGGAGCCAAAGAAGCCAAGGAAGAATTAATGGAGGTGGTGGAATTCTTAAAACATCCGAAAAAGTTTTTGAATATGGGAGCTAAAATTCCAAAAGGAGTTTTGCTTTTAGGTCCTCCCGGAACTGGTAAAACTTTGGTGGCCAAAGCGGTAGCCGGAGAAGCGGGGGTGCCATTTTTCAATATCAGTGGATCAGAATTTGTGGAAATGTTTGTGGGAGTGGGAGCATCTCGTGTGAGAGATTTATTTAAGCAAGCCAAGAAAAATGCGCCAGCTATTGTATTTATTGACGAAATTGATGCAGTGGGGCGTCATCGTGGAGCGGGTCTTGGAGGAGGACATGATGAAAGAGAGCAAACTTTAAATCAGATATTGGTTGAAATGGATGGTTTTGAAACAGGCGCCAATGTAATTGTAATGGCAGCCACTAATCGTCCCGATGTTCTGGATCCGGCCCTTTTGCGACCAGGAAGATTTGATAGGCGTGTAACTTTGGATTTACCAGATATTAATGAAAGAAAAGCAATTTTGAAAATCCACTGTAAAAATAAAAAATTAGAAGAAGATGTAAATATTGAGAATATTGCACAGAGAACTCCTGGTTTTTCTGGAGCCGATTTGGCTAATTTAGTAAATGAAGGAGCAATTTTATCGGCTAGAAAAAATAAAACTAAAATTGGAATGGAAGAACTGCGAGAATCAATTGAGAAAGTAATGATGGGACCAGAAAGAAGAAGTCGGGTAATCCGCAAAGATGAACAAAGAATCGTAGCTTATCATGAGGCAGGACATGCGCTTGTTGCCGCTTTTTCTAAGTACGCTGACCCAGTTCAAAAGATTTCCATTATTTCTCGAGGAAGTGCTGGAGGTTATACCATGGCGGTGCCGACTGAAGATAAAATGCTTCACTCACGCGGATATTTCCTAGATGAAATTGCGGTATTGCTAAGCGGTTATGTGACAGAGCAGGAAACTTTTGGCGATGTGACTACGGGAGCTTCAAATGACTTGGAGAGGGCAACTAACATGGCTAGAAATATGGTTACTCGCTATGGAATGAGCGATTTGGGGCCAAGAACTTTTGGCAAAAAAGAAGAATTGATTTTCTTAGGCAAGGAAGTGAGTGAACAGAAAAATTATTCAGAAAAAACTGCTCAAGATATAGATATCGAGGTGCATAATTTAATTGAAGGAGCAAGAAAAAGATCTTTGGAACTTATCACTCTCAAAAAAGATAAACTCGACAAACTGGCTGAAACTTTAATCGAAAAAGAAACGATTGAAAAAGAAGAGTTTGATGAGATTGTAGGAATAACAGGCTTGGCAGAAAAGATTGAGATGGTGGAAAATAAAGAAACAAAAAGAATAGAAGAATAAACTTAAAAAATATCCGCCCTAGGCGGATATTTTTTATAATTAATATGCAATTAACTGAATTACTTCCAAATTGAAGAGGTTCAACTTTTTCTGTTTCCGAGGTTATACCTCTTGTTATTCACAATGAATTTAGTTAATCTGTTATTATTTACTCACGACCTTGAGATTATGTGAGAAATGTTTTTGATTTATAAATATAGACATTCTTAATTTTATGTGTATAATAAGGCTTAATGAAGATATCGAGAAGTTTCTTGTAAATTGAATAACATAAAGACGTATAAGGAGGTAGTTCCTGGGATAGAATCATTTTTATTAAAAAATCATGATGTAGGGAGGAATTATGACTAATGAAGCTGAATTTGAAGTAATAGATTCTGATCAAGAATTAAAAGAAGAGGATGTCATTTTAGGAGTAGAGGGGTCGGCTGAAAATTCTGAAAGCGAGGACTTAACCATACCTTCAGGGTTGCAAGATCCTATCTACCGGTCTTACAATTAATTCTAATCCAGATTAGTTCTTTCGTACACCAGGGAGTTTGAGAATTCCCTGGTGTTTTTTAATTTTCACAAAAAAAATTACAATATTGGGATGGTCGCCCTGATGCTATAATAAATGTTTTTTATCTAGTTGAACTTATTTGACAGAGAATTTATTTTATCCTAATCTTCTAATAAGAAATTCTTTCGATGGCTGGCGTGTCGCGAGATTAGATACCTCGCATTGTAAATATGACATATTAGCTGGTTAGGGGGCAAAAAGTTTTAATTCCTGCCCTGATCAATTAGGAAGAATTTCTTGGGAGTTGAGCAATGTCTCATGGAAAATTTTCACGCTCTGTGGCCTCAAATTTTTCACCGCCAGTTCCTCGTCTCGAGAAACTGCCTCCCTAATGGTGCCGAACTCAATGCGAGTGTCGGCACCTTTTCATTTGATAAATTAATATTACTTATAAATAAAATAGATTAATAAAAAAATATAAAATACAAAAGTAGCATTATCTCACGGCCGTGAGATAATGCTACTTTTGTATTAATTTTTTAATAAAAATATTTAAAATTGACTTTTATTTTAGTTAGGGGTAATCTTATATGAAAATAAAAGAGGCAGGTTTGTTCTTTGAAAATTTATTAGAGAGGTTTTTAAATGGAAAAAATATTGAATTTATCATTGTATCCAACTTCGAGATGCGATACAGGCTGTAGCCATTGTATGGATGATTGTAATATGAGCAATCCTCAGGATTTTAAGGTAGCAATGGCAAGGCAAATTATTGATGAAACAGGATTGAAAGGTGTTGATTTAGCAGTTTTATTTACTGGTTATGGCGAGCCCCTTTTGGCACCAGACTTTATTGAAATTGTTGAAGCTTTTGGAAGTTATAAAGGAACTAAGGATATGGGAATTATCACATCGGGGTTTTCAGATAAGGATAGTTTTAGAAAATCTCAATTTAGGAATCTGCTTAATGGCTCATGCGTTGAAAAATTAAACATAAGCCAGAGTTTTAGTTTATTTCATCCAAGTTTTCCAGAGCGATTAAAAAATATCATTGAAGCAATGATAAACGATGGGCAGAAAAAAGAGTTGACTGTTAGAATATGTTTAGCCGTTGATAATTATAGGGAGACTTGGGAGACTGCAACGAGATCCATTAGTGATATTAGCGCAAAAATGGGCTTGGAACATCGAGTGTCATTTTTGGGATGGTCGGAAGATGATAGAAAAAAATATTTTTTTTGGGTTCAAAAATTCATCGAAGAAAATAGACATTCTTATGACTTGGCTGTTGAGCTTGAATCCTATCTTATTCCTCAGTGGCATTATATTGTTAAAAAAGGGGCAGACGATTGGGTTTTGGCGATAATAATTCAGCCTATAGTTTTAGAAAAAGTGGGCAGGGCGAAAAAACTTTACAATATTCCGGTAATTGATTTTAGTTGCGGTGCACTTGGCGGTTATTTTGGAGATGATGATTTTTCAGCGCTTACGATATTTCCCGATGGAACAGTATGCTCGGAGTGCTGCCACGAAATACTTTATGGCAAAATTGGCGAAAACTCACTTTTTGAAATGGATAGGCGCAGAATGGTTTTTGCTAAAAAACTTTTCGGGTCTATTTTGGCCGACAGGCGAATGTTTAAATGGTTAACTCGAGATATTTGTCGTGTTTGCCAAAATTTAGTAGCCGAAAAAAGTCTTGAGCTGGGGTGAAAATTGCTACTAGAACGCTAGGGATACAATGTATCTCCTGGCGTTTTTTATTTTCAATAAATTTTAATTATCAAATAACTCGCCCGAAATGCTGTGTCTTTGTGGGTGGCTGGTCGTCATTTCATGAGTAAGAATTAAATTTATTTCAACTACAATAACTGGAAAAATAATGAAAAGGGGAGTAGAATAAGGGTAATAAAATTAAAAAAATTATTTATGAAAACTAAAGTGGTAGTGATAGGATTGATTGAAAATGATAAAGGAGAGTTTCTGATAAGTCTGAGACACGAGCCTAAAATAAAAGAAGCTGATATGAAATGGGACTTTGTGGGTGGAGCTATTGATTTTGGAGAATCTCCCGAGGAGGCGTTAAAAAGAGAGATTAAAGAAGAGGCTAATTTAGAAGTGGAAATCGGAGAAATGATGCCTATGTGCTACTCGAAAGTCTGGGAGCATGATATATATGATAAATTGCACATTGTCTTATTGTGTTATCATTGTAAATTACTAGGTGGTGAGATGAAAATCGGAGCATATAAAATTAAAGAATTGAGATGGGTTAATAAAAGTGAATTTAAGAATTATGATTTTTTGCAATCAATAAATCTTTTTTTAGAGAAAATAAATTTTTAATTTTACTGAAACTTACGATTACTAAATATTAAACATATAAAAATATGAATGAAAGCGGCATGCCCGTATCCTCGAATTTTGAGAATAATCAGGAAAGAAAATCAGAGAATGAAATTATTTTAAAAGAAAAACTGACGATTCTTCGTCGAGGCATTGTCGAATCTGTGGGTGCAGAGAATGCTATTAAAACAGCTCAGTGCTTATACGAAGCACTTTATCATCCGGAGAATGTGGATAGTTTAATTGATGAATTGCGTATTAAGAATGTGGAAAAATTTCCAAATCGTCTTTCAATGCTTCGAAGCGCTTTAAAAATAAGTCTTGAAAAAGTTCCTACCGTAGAAGAATTTGTTTCGAGAATAGCGAGAGCTTTTACTAGTGAGGCTAATTTTAGCGAATGCATATATGCTGGTGCAGATGAGCAATTGGAGAATATGGTTGAAATGGGTCCGGTTAGGATATGGACTGCAGGAGACGTTCATGGTTTGATCGATGCAAATGGAGAAAAAATTCCTGGCAGCAAAGGACAGCTTAAAAAAATTGTTAAAGCGGGTGGGATTAGGGAAATCCGCAATAGAACAGGAAGAGATAGATATCCAGATGCAGATGATTTTATAAAACATAAAAAGGAAATTATATCAGTTTTGACCTCAGAGAAAAAGATCCCTCTTATTTTATTAATTGGGAAGGAATTCAGAGAAAAAGGAATTGAAATTGTAGTTATAATAGAAGATAATTTAAAAAACCTTATTTTAGCTGAGGAGGAAATAAAGCAAATGGGATTTGAATCTCTGCCTATTTGGATTCGCCAAGGAGATCAAAGAAATCGTATTCCGAAGGAATCAGGCAAGGAGTTAGAATATTATCTGCAAAGATATAATGCTCAAGATAGCGTTACGGGTATTTGCAAAGTTTTAAAGGGACACTCTATTTCAGCTGAATCTAAGCCAGGCTTCATTGTTGATTATGATGAAGTTTTCATGGATGCTAATAAGAAAATGATTGCTCAGGAAGAGGCTGTATTAAATGCTATAAAGGAGAATAACTGGATGTAATTTTTAACTGTAATAATATGAGTAAATTAATAGTGGTTTGCGGTTTACAGGGTTCTGGCAAAACAACCTTGGCCAATTGTTTGGCAAATAAATTAAATATAGCATGCCTACATAAAGATTCCTTAATTGATATGCTCTCGGAAATAAATAATGTAAGTAATTTTGAGGAGTATAAAAAAGTGCAAAGCGAAGCCATGAAACTTTTTTTTAAATTGGCAGAAGAGCAAATATCTTCAGGAGTTGATTTTATTATTCAAAGCACTTTTAATTTTAGTGAAGATGCAGACTTATTTAGGGCATGGATCGAAAAATACAAACTGGACTTCTGTTGCGTTGTTTGCGTGATTGATGAAAAAACAAGATCGGAAAGATTTAAAAATCGTCCAGATCATTTTAAAAAATATTTTATTGATAAAAAAATAGAAACTAATTCTTCGCAATCTCTTAATAAGGCTGATTTCGATTATAATGAAATGCCAGAAAAAAAAATATTCGTGAAAACTGATCATCCAGTCGAATGTTTAGTCGAAGAAATTTTGGAAAAGATAAATTTTTAATCAATAATTTTATGCAAAAGAGAATGTTTATAATTCATCGTTGGGATGGAGCACCGAATAAAGATTGGTTGCCCTGGGCCAAAGAAGAATTGGAGAAAAAAGAGTACGAAGTGATTGTGCCAGAGATGCCAAATACCGAAGAGCCAAAAATAGAGGAGTGGGTTCCATTTTTAACTAAACTCGTAGGAGAAGTAAATGAAAATACTTTTTTCATCGGGCATTCGGTAGGTTGTCAAACAGTTATGCGTTATTTGGAATCTATTTATCCTAAAAAAATTGGCGGAATTATTTTTGTGGCACCTTGGTTTAATTTAACTAATCTTGAGGATGAGGAAAGTAAAGCTATTGCCAAGCCCTGGCTAGAAACGCCAATTGATTTGGAGAAAGTAAAAAATGCAACTGATAATATTGTTGTTTTTGTGTCAGACAATGATCCATTTGTACCCCTTAGTGATAAGGAAATTTTTGAAAGCAAATTAAATGCTAAAGTGATTGTGGAAAATAATAAAGGTCATTTTACGGGTGGTGATGGGATAATGGAATTGCCAGAGATATTAATTTTAATAAAATAATTTTATGCAAAAACAAATAGTTTATATCCATGGCGGAGATTCTTTCGAATCTCATGAGTCATATCTTAAATATTTAAAAGAAACAGAATTTTCGGTAGATTGGTTTGTGAAAAAGAAAAAATGGAAAGAAACTTTGGCGGAAGAGTTAAGAGATGAATTTCAAGTATTCATGCCAGACATGCCGTGTAAACAAAATGCTAATTATGAAGAATGGAAAATCTGGTTTGAAAAAATGATTCCTTTTATAAATGACGGAGTAATTTTAATTGGGCATTCACAAGGTGGAATATTCTTAGCTAAATATTTGTCAGAAAATAATTATCCCAAGAGAATTGGTGCTGTGATGTTAGTTGCGCCAGTGTACAATAATACACCAGAAGTGGGAAATTTCATGGTAGAAAAATCTTTAAAAAGTGTTTCAGATCAGTGCAGTGAAATTCATTTATTTTTTAGTAAAGATGATTTCGTGGTGCCATTTAGCGAAATGGAAGAATATAAAAAAGAATTGCCCAATGCTAAGTTTCATATATTTGAAGATAGGGGACATTTTTTACAAGAAACTTTTCCGGAGATAATTGAGGAAATTAAAAAAATAGGGTAATTTTAAATTTAGAGAAAGTTGCAAAATAAAAATAAACAATAAAATCGCCCTCACTCAAATAGCGTAAACTGTCGCAATTTGATCGGGTAAAAAATATGAAAGATTTGGATATAGAAATAAGCAAGTCCTCACCAATGAAATATATTCTTTTTGGATTAAGTATTTTATTGATAAGCGTATCAGTTTTAGCTGTGGGCTATTTGTTTAAAAGTAAAATTAGTAATAAAAAAGAATTGGCCGTAGAATCTGAAAATATGATTAAACCCATAAATCATTTGGAAGAAAAGAATGATGTGCTAAAAGACGAAAATGATTTGAGTAAAATTACAGAGAGTGAATTGGGTGTGGTTACTGGTGAGCTGGGTTTTTCGATAAAATATCCTTCTCAAAATATAAAAGTAATTTTTAACGAAGAAGAAATTTTTAAATCTATCTTTGTCATTGATTATAAGGTGGTTAAAACAAATGAAGAGACAGCTAAAAAACTTAGCTCGGATATTCATAATCTTGATTTTTGGGGGCTTATTTTAACAGCCTTTGAAGCAAGGAAAGATATTGAATTTAAGAGTTGGGTGCAAAATTATCTGGCAGAATTAAAGAAAGACAGGCGTGATGAAAAAGTATTGAGCGAAGAAATAAAAGAAGAATTTTTTTTAGACTTAAAAGCTTATTATGCCATATCTTCAATTCAGGGGCCAGAGCATCAAAGTAGTCCACACTATTTTAGAAAAGAATTTTTTATAAAAAAGGACCAGTACATTTATCATTTTAGCTATTTAGCCCCTGCTTTGGATACAAGTTTTACTAGAAGTGGGGAGATGGGTAAAAAATATTTAGAGTATGTAAACAATGTTTCAGAAGAAATAATAAAAACTTTTAGATTTGATAGTTCAACTGTAACGTCTAACATTTTGCCTAAACATGCATTTAAACCCTCAGATGACAAAAAAGAAGAATTTAATAATATATTGGATAATCTTAGACAAGGACCATATTTTGATACAGCAGCTAAATATCCAGAGATTTCCAATAAGGATAAATGTGTGGTTAAAAATAATGAACTTCAAAACGATGGATATGAAGGTGAAGGCGATTTACAATCACCTTCGGGAGTTTATTTTTCAATTGATGAAGAGTCGGCAGAAATTCATGCTTATGATGAAAAAAATAATCATACAGGACAGATGCCTGGTTTTGAGGCGCCTGGATTTATAGAGGAAAGAGCGAGAGGATTAGATTCCATAAATCTGGGTTCTCGGGGCTATGGAATAAGCTTGCAAGAAAATTTAAATGGTCGGATTGAAATTGTGGGCAAGGCTTTCGGATATACAAGTTTTGGAATAGCTGGGGATGGCAATAGATGTACTGTTTTGGATATGTTTATTCCAGTTACCCCACATTCAGTTTGCAAGTTACCCATTACTATTAATGGAGATTTTGGACCGTTTTCTTGTGATATTGATGGGGATGGAAAAGAGGATTATCTATATAGTTTAATTTACCCACTTTTAGAACAAAAGCAAAAAGATATCGAAAATATTATTGATATGATGAAAAATAATTAAAATTTATTTACATCTTTTTATTAAATTGTTATAATTGTATTAACATGAACGGTTTTGATAAGCTGTTCTATTCCTTTGGGAGGAATTTGGTCACCAGTTTTTATAGAATGGATGGTAGATAATTTAATTGTCATAAATATCTTGGGGGGTATATGACCCGCAGAATTCTGCTGAAAAATTAAATATCGAACCAAAATCTATTCTGTAATTAAAAGTGAAAAGCTTGCTGGTGGCTTTTCTTTTTTATTGACTAAATTTATCCTACAGTATAGTATAGATTATAGTTAAAAATATTTACGGAGCATGGTGTTAATGGCTAGCACGTCCGCCTGAGGCGGATAGTTTGGGTTCGAGTCCCAATGCATTTTAATAGAAGAATATTAAAAAAGAAATAACGGAGCATGGTGTTAATGGCTAGCACGCGCGGTTTGGGACCGTGTAGTTTGGGTTCGAGTCCCAATGCTCCGACAAGTGAAAAAACTTTATATTGTAAAAAACAAAACATACATCATCTAAATAGTCAGTAATGTTTAATTAATATTTTTTATGTTAAAAATAATAAGCAAACTGGTTGACCTTGGGCCTCGATATGGAAAGAAAGAAATAGAGGCAGCAAAATTGATAACTGATGAATTGAGCTCGTTAAATATTCCTTTTGAAGAAGATGTTTTTGAAACATCAGTTCCTAATATAATTAGAGCAGAGCTATTTGCTGATAGTATTAAAATTCCTTGTGTTGGAAGTAGTTTATTTAGTGGTGAGATTAAAAGTGGCGAATTTATTATTAGTGCAGTGGGGTACAGTGGTAAGAAGAGGCCATTTAATATTTCTTATAATCCGCTCACTGATGAAATTAGTGTTATGGAATTTTATGTTGAACCTTCAGTTACTGTTTCCAGAAATTCTATAGCGCAAATTATTATGGCCAAAGAGGTTCGAGGTGTTATTGAGGTAGAGAAAGAATATTTTACTTCAAAAAACATTCTGGTTGGAAATTCTGTAAATCCAAAAAATATTGTTTTTGCACACTATGATTCAATAGTTGGAGGTGGTGCGATTGATAATGCGGGAGCAGTGGCAGTGTCATTGGAAATAATAAAACAAAATTCAAAATTACTTTTGGATACTTTATTTGTTTTTTCTGGAAATGAAGAAATTTCATATGATGATTATGAAACAAAAAGTGGATATGGATTTAGAATATTTGAAGAGAAACATGCGGAAATTATTAAAAATTCAAAGCAAATAGTAGTAATTGATGGTATCGGATTAGGCACCCCTTTGTTTGGACAAACTGGGCTTGACTGGGTATTTCAAATTAAATTATTGGACAAGGTAAAAAATAAAATTTATTGGTTACAAAATAATCAAGGGGATGTATTGAAATATTTTCATACATCAGCAGATTCTTTTGATAAATTAAGCGAGGATCATTTAGAAGAGGCAAAAATTGCTTTATTGGAAAAAATAGGTGGATAGTTTTTTGCTTTTAATTCTCAGATATTTTATAAAATAAAAAACACCGTAAAGGTGTTTTTTAAAATAATAGATTTAACCCCCTCTGTCCTCCAGACATCTCCCCCTTGAGTACCCCAGGCAGAAAAATATCTGACGGGGCAGGCCAAGAGGGAGCGGGGAGAAAGGATTGTTGCCTAGAAAACTCTTTTTTTGTATCGTTTCATTGAGAGGGCGTTAAGGATAACACTGACTGATGAGAAAGCCATGGCAGCAGCGGCGACGGTGGGGTTCAATAACCAACCGATAAATGGATATAAGATTCCAGCGGCAATAGGTAAGCCGATGATGTTATAAAAGAAAGCCCAAAAAAGATTTTGTTTGATTTTATTTAAAGTGTAATTACTTAAATCAATCGCGTTAACTACATCTCTCAAATCATCTTTGATTAAAACTATTTCTCCCGTTTCCATTGCTACATCTGTTCCTGAACCAAGGGCAATTCCCAAATCTGCTTGAGCCAAAGCCGGCGCATCATTAATTCCATCTCCGACCATTGCTACAATATTTCCTTGATTTTGCAATTTTTTTATTTCTGCTGATTTGTCTTGGGGCAATACTTCCGCAAGCACATAATCAACATTAACTATTTTTGCTATAGCTTTGCCGACTCTTTCGTTGTCGCCTGTGAGCATGATTACTTTTTTACCCATCTTATGAAGAGCAGTGACCGCTTCTTTAGAATATTTTTTAAGCGTATCAGCTACGGCAATAATTCCGATAATTTCTTTATCTTGGGCTAAGATCATCGCGGTTTTTCCTTGATCTTCCAACTCAATCATTTGTTTTTCTATTTGCTCAATATCAATCCCATTTTCTTTCATTAGTTTTCTGGTGCCAAAAAATATTTTTTTATTTTCCATTTCAACAGTCACTCCGTAGCCAGGTAGAGCTTGGAAATTTTTTATTTTCAACAAAATTGTTTCTTCTTCTTTGGCTTTATTGACGATAGCCTGGGCGAGAGGGTGTTCGGAATTTTTTTCGACGGAAGCGGCAATTTGTAAAACTTTTTCATTTGTAATATTTTCCTTAATTGGGACAATATCTGTGACACTTGGTTCGCCTTGGGTCAATGTTCCAGTTTTATCAAAAATAACAACATTAATATCCCTGGCGACTTCAAGGGCTTTACCACTTTTAATCAAAATTCCGTTTTTGGCTGCGAGTCCCGTACCCATCATCACAGCAGTAGGGGTGGCGAGTCCCAAGACACAAGGACAAGCAATAATTAAAACAGTTACCAAAACGGTTACAGCAAAAGCCAGTGGTTGTCCCACTAAGAGCCAGGTAATAAAAGCCAGAATGGATAGAGCTAAAACAGTGGGAACAAAATAAAACGAAACCTTATCGGCCAAAAGTTGAATAGGCGCCTTAGAGCCCATCGCTTCATCCACTATCTTTATAATTTGAGCTAGCATAGTATCTGATCCGACTCGGGTAGCGCGGAATTTCAAGGCCCCGGTTTTATTGATAGTTGCTCCGATCACTTCGTCATTTATTTTTTTCTCTACCGGGATGCTTTCCCCGGTAATTGTTTTTTCATCTACCCCAGAATATCCGTCAATGATAATTCCATCTACGGGAATTTTTTCCCCCGGTTTAACTAAGATGATATCTCCAACTTTTACTTGGTGGATGGGAATTTTTATTTCTGCATTATTTTTTATAACAGTAGCTTCTTTGGGTTGGAGACCAATTAATTTTTTGATAGCCTGGCTAGTTTTTCCTTTGGTGATGGATTCCAAATATTTACCCAAAGAAATCAAAATTAAAATTAAAGCCGCGCTTTCATAATAAAGGTAAGCGTCAATTTCTCTTCCCGTAAACATCAAGATAGAAATAGCTACGCTGTAAAAATAAGCCACCGCTGTACCCATAAAAATCAAACTATCCATGTTAGGCTGTAGGCGCCATAATTTTTTAGCACCAGAGGTCCAAATGTTAAGGCAGATAGCTATAATCGAAGTGGTTAAGATAAATTGGATACCAAGCCCGTATTTTTCGAAAAATTCCGGCATAGATAAACCGAATAATTCACTCATCGCCATATAGATAATGGGCAAGCCAAAGATTAGAGAATAGATGAATCGTTTTTTTAATTTATTTATTTCTTTAGAGCCAGAATGTTTAGCATGGTCATGCGCGTGTGATTCCTCATTTTGATTTTCTGTCAGTCCTTCATATCCAAGATCCTTGATTTTTTTTTGAATTTTATCGATATTTATTTGATCAGGATTAAATTCTACGTGAAGTTTTTCTGAAGCAAAGTTAACATTGGCAGACTGGATACCTGTTTCTTTTTGAAGAGCATTTTCGATATTGGCCGCACAAGAGGCGCAATGCATGCCTGATATTTTTAGAACTGTTTTTTTATTCATATATATATAGATTTATGATTTAAGATGTATGATTTATGAGATATAAAACAAAATCTTCGCACTACTGTCATTCCAGAAAGTAAAATTTCTTGGTGATCCGCTAGCTGGCGGAGAGCCTTAGAAATTTACTTATGTGGAATCTCTATTTTAAATTCTGAGATCCCCGCATTTGCGAGGATGACAAACTGCAGGTATATTTAATTATATTTTTTAATTAACTACTTCAATTGTTCCGGTAACCATTCCCATCCAACAGCTAAATTTGTACTTGCCCGCTTTTTGGGGAGTAAATTCTTGAACACTGGTTTTTCCGGGAGTAAGACTTATTTCTTCTGGAAATAAATTCTTGGCAATGATCGCATTGGTACAACCGCTGGTGCCAGTATCGGTAATTTCCCATTTCACAGGAATATTGGCGCGAACTTTGAAGCGGTTAGGCGAATATCCCTCACTGGAAGCATTCATCTTTATTATCTGTTTGCCATTCACTACCGGAGGGAGGTCTTTGTCAATTTTTGGTTCGGTCTTGGGGGAATTATTTTTGGGAGTTTCAGTGATAATTGGAGCTGTGGCAACTTCTTTGTTTTCAATTCTTAAATTATCTAAACTGGAAAACCCCAAAACATTTAGTTGGGAATTGATATTAAATAAGGCAAAAAATAAAACCAAAATTCCAGCGACTTTTAAAAATCTTTCTGAGAGATGGCTCTTTTGACAAAACTTAATACTGGATAACCCGATTCCCAAAAGCATCGGCAAAGTTCCCAGTGCAAATAAAAGCATAATTAATCCTCCCTGAAGGGCGCTTCCAGATATCAAAGCTAATCCTTGAGCTGTTATAGTAAAACCACAGGGCAAGAAAAAAGTTAAAGCACCCATTAAAAAAGGCATGTGATGACCCTTAAAATTTGATTCATCGGCGATAGATCTAGTGATGAACTTTGGCATGGTGATTTGGAATTTTCGCAGAGCTCTGACGCCTAGCATTTGAAGAGCTAATACTATCATCATTATGGAAACCAATATGACAAAAATCGGACCTAGCTTCAAGGAAAAATCCAATTGACTGCCGAGAGCTCCCAATAATGCTCCAAAAAATCCATAAGCAATTAGTCGTCCGATATTAAAAATCAGATGGGGTTGAATTTTTTTCCAATTAGAATCATCAGTTTTATATAATTGGTTCCATTGTTGGGACATGGATAAAATTATTCCACCCACCAAAGCGGCGCAGCTGGAAATCCCAGCGATAAGACCAAAGACGAAAAACATCGGCAAAGATGATTTGGCGCTAACGTTTATCAAGCCTGATAAACCAGTGCTATTTAATCCGATAAAAGCTAAAATAATCAATAGTCCTATGGATAAAATTATGAAAAGCTCTTTGGGTTTAAATTTATTTGGTTTTTCTGGAGATGTATTTAGGGTAGGGGAAATATCAGAAAAAACATAGCCTTCTTTTTTAAAAAGTTCAGTTAGTTTTTGGGGTTGGATTTTTTCGCCCGTGTATTCAATTATTATTTCTTCTTTGGGGGAGGAGGCATCCACTGATTTTATAAAATTCAATTCTAATAATTTTTTTTCAATCATTAATTCGCAAGAGGCGCAATGCATTCCTGAGACTCGGTATCTATATTTGTTTATTTTTTTATCCATATAAAACAATTTATTTGTTAAATAGTTTGGTGAGCTTTAAAATCTCTTGGGTCATTTCTTGTTTCTTTTTTTCATTTGTAGTATCCATAGCGTGCTTAAAACAAGTATTAAGGTGGTTTTCCATCAGCATTTGATGAGCAGAGCGTAGAAGTCCAACCGCGGCTAGGTTTTGTTGCATAATATCAATACAGTATCTATCTTCTTCTACCATTTTGATAATCCGTGCCATTAAACTGTTGGCTTTTTTGAAATTAATTAAGGCTTTTTCTTTTTGATTGGTCATGGTTGTTATTTTTATAATATTAATACCTATACCCTAGGTATGGGTATGATAGCAAATTGGGAAAATTGTGTCAAGAAAAGTAGGAGCAGGGCAATACCCTGTTCTGAAAAAATTATTGACTATATTATTTTTAGATGCTAGGCTAAAATTAGTTTTCAATAAGGCTCTTATAATAAAATATCTTTAAAAAAATGAGGAGGAAAATACTTGCAATCATTATAATTTTAATTCTTGCTGTTTTGGCAGGTGGATTTTGGTTTGTAAAAAATAATAAAATTAATGAAGTAAAAAATATAGTTACTCAAAAAAGCAAACAAGAAGAAATTATTAAATCAGAAATAAATAGTGTGGCAGGCCTAGAAACTTACACAAACAAAGATTACGAATATTCTTTTGATTATCCAGCTGATTGGATTTTGACTGATTATTATAATGAGATATTAACTGAAGTTGACAATAAAAAGATTGAAGGTCGTTATGTTTCATTTGAAACGTCGGGTAGAATTTTTAATGTTGAAATAGGTGTGAAAAATAAAGATGAAGGTGAGCAGATGTTTACCCATTCATGGTATACGGGAATACCTGCTGGAAATTTTTTTCGTGGGAATAAAATAGAAGTTAGTGAGGGTGTCGCCGAAAAACAAATACTTGCTTATGATCCAGCGGATATTTCCCCACAGGCTCAAACTAAAATGTATTATCCATCTGAGACATTGGGCATACGATTGGTATTTTATTGTAATGTTACGCAAGATAAAAAAATTACTGAGTGCAATGATTTTCAAATAGGGGGAAATTTAGTGGCTCATGCAGAAATACATTACAATTTAATTGATGGATCTGAGCCAACAAAGCTACAATGGACAAATATTGAAGAACAGACGGAAAAAATATTGAAATCCTTGCGATTTACTGAATAATAGGTTTTTGTCTTCTGTTAGAAATGCTTTTGTGCTCAAGGCGCTTCTAGCGAGGCGATAAAAATTGCCTTGTTCTTTCCCAAAATAACCCAAACCAAGGAGGAGAAAAGTGATGAAAAAAATGATTGTTTTTGTGTTGTTTTTTGTTTTTATGCTATCAATGACGGATTTTGTATTTTCTGGTGATAATAGCTGCAGGGGTTACTCTACAGTCGCAAATCCATTTTTGTGCGGCAGCAATGGTAATTGTGTATGGTGGGCTGCTTATAAACGTCCTGATTTAAAGGCGTTCATGAATCATGATGCGGGGCAGTGGTATTCAGATGCACAGAACAGAGGTTTTCGCGTAGGACAAAGTCCTCGCAAGTTTGCCATTGCAGTACTTAACGTTGGTTCATATGGCCATGTTGCTCATGTAGAAAATGTAAACAATGACGGTTCGTTTGCGGTTACGGAGATGGATTATACGGGTAGCTGGGGTGTTGGTATGTTGCAAGCTACATATTATCCATCTGGTAATGGATATCGTCGCGGAGACAAACCAACGGTATACCCACTCATTGGATTTATTTATCCTAAGTACTGCGAATTTCTCAGTACGAATGTGGGTGTATATTGCTGGAATACAGACAATGGCTATTTTCAGGAAGATATGGATGGCGTAGACCATGTGATTTACAAGCGTTTGACAAGTACTACACATAGCACCACTGTTTTGACTAGTCAGCAAGCAACTCAATATTCTCTGGATATAGCTAGTGGCGTATATTCAAACGTGAGGAGTATCGATCTTGGAGAGTATTTTCAAAGTGGAAATGCATCATATGCCGCATATGGCGGCATGGGTGTGGGTCCCGGCTACGAAACAACTCCGACAGACACGGCCAATCCAGGCCTGCCAAATTTCATCGGCAAAAAGATTGAATTGAATAATTACAATCCCAAAAGGACGGATTCGATTCAAATCTACGGATATTCCAAAAATACCGGAGTAAACGATATCGATTCCGATGATGAAATCGAAAGCCGGTATTTTCTTTCCGTAGGTCACAAAAAAGATTCATCCAGCGATTGGATCAAAATAGGATCAGATATAACTCACGGTTCCAGTCTTGATCCAGGAGAAAGTCATAGGGAAGATAAAGCTTTTAGGCTTTGGGAATATAATATCATTCAACCGGGAGGAACCTATAACGTTGTTTACTGTATCGATAGAACAAGAAACCATGATAATGACGGTGGCGAGTATCCCGAAGAACACGAGTCAGATAACTGTACTACTGAAGCCGTGTTTCATGTTCAAGCAGAAGCTCCACCTCCGCCATCCACCGATAAGTTTGTCTGGTCCAGCGCCGGCCCGGTCGCCAATCGAGTATGCACTCAGATTATCGAATCGGCTGATCCGTATACCTGGAACGACAACTATTTTTGTGCCGATAGTAACTACGGAATCGCTTGGTCCAGTGCCGGACCAATTGCCAATATGCGATGCACTCAAATAATTGAGTCAGCCGATCCGCACTCTTGGAATGATAACTATCTGTGTATTCCAAATACCAGTAATATTTATTTTTCTTGGAGTAGTGCCGGACCGATTGACAGCCAAACTTGCGTGCAATGGCTAGAGGCATCTGATCCTTACACTTGGAAAGATAATTTTCTTTGTTATCGGATCCAAGATGTCACACCTCCGCCTCCGCCCCCCACTTACAATCTCTCCGTTAACAATATTTCTTTAAATATTAGCGGCAGAGACAAATTGTGGCCGGACGGTTTTTTTGATTTGGGAATAACTGTCGTTAATACGGGTAATAATCTTACGGGTAATGTTTCAGTGGGTTATTATCTGAATGAAACCCTGTTAACTACCCACACCATCGATGCCAGTGATTTGGCTAATGGCGCTTATCGTTCGGATGCTCTTCCTGATATTCCTTCTCCCCTTACGCCTGGTGATCATACGGCCAAAATCTGTGTGGATCCCAATAACGTAATTCAAGAAACGGACGAAACCGATAACTGTCATTCCATCAAAGTGAAGGTTGAAGAACATGTGAGTCCGGCAGCTATGTTGCTGCTCTTCCAATAACACAATTGAAGGAGGAAAAATCATGAAAAAGTTTATCGTCTTATCCGGTTTATTGTTGGCATGTTTTTGTTTTACTTCTTCGGCTTACAGTGTTGAGGCATGTTTTGACCCAGGCACTCAATACTATAATGTGAATGGCGTAGATCGTTTGAGTTTGTGGGCAATTGCAGAGGCAAACGGCAATGAGGTTTATGCCGACGCTCGAAACTCTTGGCAATCAGAACTTTCAATTGCCGCGTGGTATGCTACTATTTTAAGAGCTCAAGAAATGGGACTTCAGGTAGTAGTGGCCTTTGATCCAGGCAATTTTGAAATATGGTACATTGCCAATCCCAGAGCTTGTACGCCAACTCAGCCGTAATCGATCATAATTGATCGTTTTTTTGTGAGACTAGAGTGCTTCGGAAAAATTCCCGGAGTACTCTTTTATTTTAAAAAGTTGATAAGTCTAGGGTTTCCGTATACTATTAAATTATTGAAATAAAATGTTAAATTAATTAGTGTTGTTTATTTTTTTCAATCAATCAAGCTTGTCATTCCGGAAAGCATAATTTCTCGACGAATTACATGAGTCGTAAGAAATTAGCTTATCCGGAATCTCTACTTAATTATAATGACTAAACTTTGTGCAGATAGAGATTCCACATAAATGATTTTCTAAAAGCTCCCGCCTGCAACGTTGCAACACTGCGGGCAGGCATTGCTTCGCTTAGAAAATCTATTTTCTGGAATGACACAACGCATAAAAGAATCTCCAATAATTAATAAATTAATATTATGAAAAAAGAATTTTATATAACCACCACCTTGCCTTATGTTAATGCTGATCCGCATGCGGGTTTTGCTAGTGAAATAATCTTAGCAGATGTTCGCGCTCGATTTGAGAAACTTCAGGGAAAAGAGGTGATTTTTAATACAGGTACAGATGAGCATGGTTTAAAAATCTGGCAAAAAGCCCAAGAAGAAGGGGTAGATACACAGGCTTATGTGGATAAATATGCAGCGAAATTTGATGAGCTCAAAGAGATGCTCGAATTAAATTATACTAATTTCATCCGCACTACTGATGAGAATCATAAAAAAGCTGCTCAAGAATTATGGAAGCGAGTGGATGCTAATGGCTATATTTATAAAAAACAATACAAGGTAAAATATTGCGTGGGTTGTGAATTGGAAAAAACTGACAGTGAATTAGTAGATGGATATTGCCCGCTTCATCCCGGTAAAGAATTGGAAATTATCGAAGAGGAAAATTATTTTTTTAAATTTAGCGCTTTGCAAGATAAACTTTTAGAGTTATACAAAAGTAATCCAAACTTTGTCGTGCCCAATAAAAGATTCAATGAAATAAAATCTTTTGTCGAAAGAGGTTTGGAAGATTTTTCAATTTCTCGCTTGAAATCCAAAATGCCCTGGGGAGTGCCAGTACCTGGCGATGATGATCAGGTAATGTATGTTTGGTTTGACGCGCTTACTAATTATATTTCCACTTTGGGTTGGCCTGATAATCAGGAGAATTTTGAAAAATTTTGGGGAACCAAAGAAAGTCCAAATGCGATTCAAATTGCCGGCAAAGACAATCTTCGTCAGCAAAGCGCGATGTGGCAAGCGATGCTTTTGGCAGCTGATTTGCCCACAAGCAAACAAGTTTTTATTAATGGTTTTATCAGTGTGGATGGACAGAAGATGAGTAAGTCTATTGGAAATGTAATTTCCCCCAAAGAAATGGTGGAAAAATATGGCATTGATGGCACTCGTTATTTACTTCTTACCAAAGGAACTTTTGGAGAAGATAATGATATTAGTTGGGAAAAATTAACTACAAAGTATAATGCTGATTTGGCTAATGGATTAGGAAACCTAACTAGTCGCGTGGTTAAGCTATCAGAAAATTTAGATTTAGAAATTGAGAAAAAAGAAAATATTTTTGATGAAGCTAATATTAAATTAGTAGAGAGTTTTGATTTGGATAAGGTTTTGGAAAATATTTGGAATATTGTAAGAGAAGATAATAAATATATCGAAGACACTAAGCCTTGGGAGCTAGCAAAAAATAATGAAGCAGAATTTAAAAATGTAATGCAAAAACTTTTAAATGATTTAACTTTGATTGCCCAGATGTTAATCCCATTTTTACCAGAAACTGCTAAAAAAATTCAAAAAGCTTTGGAGACGAAGGAGAGGGTGATTTTATTTGAACGGATTCGATAATGATGCAAATACGCAAATGAATGCAAATGATGCGAATATGCGAACAAAATTTAATTTGAATATTTTATTGTGAGATCCCCGACAAGTTAATTTCTATAGCTCATGCTTCACTAAGAAATTATACTTTCGAGGATGACAAGATTTGCGGTTTTGTCATGTTCGGGCTTGACCCGGACATCTCTTGTTTTTGTTAATATGCTAACGTGTTAAAATGCCAATATGATTATTGATTCCCACGCCCATGTAAATTTCAACGCCTTTAAAGATGATGGCGATGAAGTAATAAAAAAATGTCTAAACAATAATGTCTGGGTGGTTAATGTTGGCTCAGAATTTAAAACCAGCAAGCGCGCAGTGGAATATGCTAATCGATATGAAGAGGGGGTGTATGCGATAGTGGGTCTTCATCCGATTCATGTCAAAGTTGCGGATAATGATTTTTTAGGCGAGAGCGATAATGAAAATATTAAATATCGAGAAAAATTTAATTATGAGAATTATTTGGAATTAGCAAAAGATAAAAAGGTGGTGGCTATCGGGGAAGTGGGTTTAGACTACCATCATTTCGAGGACGGAGCTACCGAATTAGAAAAAGAAAAAATTATCCGAAAACAAAAAGAAATATTTGTGGAGTTTATAAAATTAGCCAATGAGATTAATAAGCCCATCGTGATTCATTGTTGGGGCGTAAAATCAAGAAAGGAACCTGATCACGCCCGAGCGGATGCATATAGGGATTTATTGGAAATATTAAAAGAATATCCTGTGAATAAAAAAGGGATAATTCACAGTTTTATTGGAAGCTATAAAACTGCCAGAGAGTTTCGAGAGTTGGGCTTTAAATTGGGTTTTAATGGAATTATTACTTATTCAGAAAGTTATGATAAAGTTTTGACAGATACGCCAATAGAAGATATTCTAGTTGAGACTGATTGTCCGTATCTCACTCCTCGACCTCTGAGCAAAGACGAGAGAAATGAACCAATGAATGTGAGGTATGTGGTAGAAAAAATTGCAAAGGTTAAAGGGATGGAGATAGGTGAGGTGGAGAGAATTATTTTTGAAAATAGTAGGAAAGTTTTTGGAATATAGATTGTTTCTAATGTTCAATATTCAATTCTCAATATTCAATCAATAATCAATATTTTAATATTAAAATTTATTGAGATTTTCTTTTGAAGCGGCTTAAAATTAAATGCTAAAAAGCTACAGACTAATAACTAATAACTAACTAAAATATGAAAATAGGAATTGTGGGATTACCCAACGTAGGAAAATCAACTTTGTTTAAAGCGCTGACCAAAAAGGCAGTGGATATTAATAATTATCCTTTTTGTACCATTGAGCCTAACGTGGGAGTGGTGGAGGTGCCCGATGAAAGATTGGATAAATTATCCGAAATGTCCAAGACCCAAAAAATAGTGCCAGCAGTAGTGGAGTTTGTAGATATTGCCGGTTTGGTAAAGGGAGCTTCTGAGGGAGAGGGTTTGGGAAATAAATTTTTGGCTAACATTAGAGAGGTGGACGCAATCTTGCAGGTAGTGAGAGTTTTTAAAAACGATACTATTATTCACGTGCACAATGAAATTGACCCGCTAGGAGATATTGGAGTAATAGAAACCGAACTGGCTCTGGCGGATCTTGAAACAGTAAACAAAAGAATTGAAAGACTTGCTCGGGATGCCAAAAGAGGAGATAAGGAATCAGTTGCCAAGCTAGCGGTAAATGAAAAAATAAAAGCCGCATTATCTTCAGGTAAGCTTGCCAATGAAATTGAATTTGATATGAAAGACGAGATGACAAAAATAGCTGTGACAGAATTATCTTTGCTTACTATTAAACCTTTTTTATATGTTTACAATGTTTCTGATTTGGATGAAAAATTAGCACCTGAATTAGAGGCAAAACAGCATATTAAAATTGATATCAAAATCGAAGAAGAGTTAGAACAAATGACTAAGGAAGAAATTAAAGAGTTGGGATTAAAGACCGGCTTGGACGAATTAATCAAAAAATCTTATGAGCTTTTGGGATTAATAACTTTTTTAACTACCGGTGAAAAAGAAACTCGGGCTTGGACCATCAAAAAAGGCTCCACTGCTCCAGAAGCGGGTACTGCGATTCACAATGATTTTAAAAATAAATTTATTTGTGCCGATGTAATTGCTTGGGATGAGCTTATCCAATACGGCTCAATGAGTAAAGCCAAAGAAGCTGGGAAAGTTAAACAAGTCGGCAAAGATTATATTATGCAAGATGGGGAAGTGGTGGAGTTTAAGATAGGAGGGTAAGTAATTAGTAATTAAAAATGAAAAATTAAAAATTTCCAATAAATTTCTAATGACTGAAATATGAAATTTCAAGTTGTTATAAATTTATATACAGAGTAGAGACGTGATTTATCACGTCTAAAAAATATATACTTGAGATTTGAGACGCGATAAATCACGTCGTTTCGCGAACGACTGTGATAAATCGGCGTCTTTACAAACAACCTTGACTATTTCTTTTAAATTCAATACCTTAAATGTAGTGTCTTGAGCAAATTTTGGATATCTGAATTTTTTCTTAAGATAATTTTTTTGAGTTATTTAAAAAATATTTTTTTATTGGATAAAAATGTATTTTAATCGCTAATAAATCGGGAGGAAAAATTATGCCATGGATAATTGAGAAAACAAAAGGTGTTTGTTATGATCTCATAACCAATACTTTGAAAAATGAAAAGGGTTATCAAATTGCTGTGATTTACGAAGATAAGAATGGAAATTTATTTATCAGTCAGGCGATGGAAACAAATTTTGTTGATGAGGAGGGAGGTGTCCATGCGGGTTGGACTGGTGACGAGAATCATATCGCATCCCACATAAGACTTGAAAACAGAGGGGGAGTTTTAAAATATTGCAGTAATAGATTTTCGGACGAATATTGGCGAGGAATTAGGGATGAAGAGATTTCTATTCGAATCACAAAAGTGGAAGGGCAAATCATTCCTCAAAAAACAAGGCGCATAAAGCGTAAGAGTATTTTTGTAAGATTTTTTGAAAAAATATTCAATATTTCTGTGCCTATAAGTGAGTGTTCTCAAAAAACTAGTTATTAAAATACGGCCGTATTCTAATAATTAGTTATTATGGTGTATATGAGTGGGTAATTTTGCGCAAGCGTGAAATTACCCTTGTTTTTTTACTGGTGATCGTTTTATTCTTACTAGATTTCTCCATTTCTAAATTTTTGAGTACAAAAATTTATCCAGTTGAAATGACAAGCTTGTTGACTCAAAGTTCTGGGTGTCAATATCCGCAAACAAAATCTTGACTACTTGCTTAAAATTTAATAAACTAATTAGCAGTTGGGGGAGGAGAGTGCTAATAATATAAATCACTAATCTGCACGAATCTTTTCACTAATTTTCACAAATATAAATCATCATTAAATATTTCGCTTACTATCTCTAATCAAATTCGAGATTATTCGAGACAGATTAGAGTAGATAGGCGACTTAAATCATCATGAGCAAACAAATTAAGTACGATGCAGATGCAAGAAAAAAAATTAAAGCTGGGATTGATCAGGTGGCTGATGTGGTAAAAGGAACCTTGGGACCGAAAGGACGCAATGTTATTTTGGATAAAGGTTTTGGGACGCCGACCATTACTAATGACGGAGTGAGTATTGCCAGAGAAATAGAATTGGAAGATAGATTTGAAAACGTAGGCGCTTCTTTAATTAAAGAAGTGGCAGACAAAACTAATGATGCTGCCGGAGACGGAACAACTACTTCAACTGTGATTACTCAAGCTTTGATCAGTGAAGGTTTAAAATATGTGGAAACTGGAATTAATCCAGTGGGAATCAGAAAAGGAATGGAAGATGCTAAAAATGATGTGATAAATATTTTAAAAAAGAATTCCAAAAAACTTACTTCTCGCGAGGAGATTGCGCAAGTAGCGACAATATCAGCTGAGAGTGAAGAGATGGGAAAGATGATTGCTGGGGTAATGGAAGAAGTGGGCAAAGACGGAGTGATAACAGTTGAGGAATCACAAACCTTCGGAATTTCCAAGGAAATTGTAAGAGGAATGAAGTTTGATAAGGGATTTATTTCTGCTTACATGATTACTAATTCTGAAAATCAAACAGCTGAGATTAAAGATGCTCCGGTTTTGATAACAGATAAAAAGATTTCTTCAATTTCTGAAATTCTTCCAATTTTAGAAAAACTTACTAAATCGGGTACTAAAGATTTAGTGATCATATCAGAAGATTTAAGCGGAGAAGCTTTGGCTACTTTGGTGGTAAATAAACTTAGAGGAGTGCTAAATGTATTAGCTATCAAAGCACCTGAATTTGGAGAATCCAAAAAAGACATGCTTGAGGACATTGCCGTATTAACTGGCGCTCAAGTAATTAGCGAAGAAAAGGGAATGAAACTTGAAACCATAGAATTGAGTGATTTGGGTGAGGCGCAAAAAGTTATTTCTTCTAAAGATGATACAACTATCGTAGGCGGAAAAGGTAAGAAGAGCAAAATCGAGGAAAGGGTATCTCAAATTAAAAAACTGATCGAAAAATCAGAAAGCTCATTTGATAAAAATAAATTAAGTAAAAGAATGGCAAAGTTGGCTGGTGGAGTGGCTGTGATTAAGGTGGGAGCCGTAACTGAAACCGAGCAAACTTATTTGAAACATAAAATGGATGATGCCCTAGCTGCAACTCGCGCGGCGGTGGCTGAGGGAATAGTAGCTGGAGGTGGTACCGCTTTAGTAAAGGCAGTGTCTAGTTTGGCTACTAAAAAAATTAGCGGTGATTATGAATATCAAGCTGGTTACAATACTCTGCTTAAAGCTTTAAATGAACCATTAAAACAAATTGTAGTTAACGCAGGTAAGCGAGAAGCAGCAGTTGTACTAAACGAAATAGTTCAAAACAATAAAGTTAATTATGGATACAATGCTAAGACTGATAAATTTGAGGATGATATGATAAAGTCTGGAATAATTGATCCGCTTAAAGTAACTCGAACTGCTTTGGAAAATGCTGTGTCTGTTTCAGCTATGCTTCTTACGACTGAAGCAGTGGTGACAGATTTGCCAGCCGATAAAAATGCTCAAATGCCGCCAATGGGCGGAGGTGGTATGCCCGGAATGTTTTAAATGAAGAATATGTTGAAATTGAAAAAACTCTCTTAGAGATAGGGGAGTTTTTTTTATTTTTAAATTAGTTAACGTATTAACGAGTTAAAGAGTTGGGAAAAATATTTAAAACAATTTAACAATACAGCAAGTATAACAATTTATTTTATAAGGTACTGATTACTAATTACAAGTTATTAACTACTGAATTTTATTTGACTTTTTTGGTTATTTTTGTAATGATGAATAGCTATTAAATTTGATAGTTATTATGGTAAATCTAGATATTGATTTCAGAATTTTAACAAATGGAGGCAGAAATGGATACGCAAATGGTTTCAATGGGAAATAATGAATTTGCCGTTATTGCAGGATTAATTTTTTGTGAAAAAAATTTCCAAGAAGCGGTCTTACAAAGCTTGCATGATGGAAAAGTTCTTTACCCAGTTAATCAAAGAAATTACACTGGCTACATTAGCATCATCTTTCCGAAAATTTCGGGATGTGGTTTAATGCGCTTAAAGTTTGCCAAGGATATTCGGGATAATAGGTTTTTCTTTAATATAGCGATGAAGATCCAGGATTTACATTTTGACAAAAAAGATTTAAGTGGTGGTTTTGTAGTATTGGAGGATGAATATAAGTGTATTTTTTCTTTTGAGAAATATGAGAGAGATGCCGAACATGGCTTTGAACTGGTAAGCGATCTCTCAGATGTTCAAGATAATGAAAAAATAGGAAGGATTTTGAAGGTGGTAATTGTTCCTCGATGAAATATTGTAGATTTTTCAATAGCGGAGAAGTGAAGGCATTTCTCCGCTGTTTTATTTTAAAAATAACAAAATATAAACATATTGAAACCTAAACCCTTTTTAAAAATGATTTATGTAAGATTGGTATATTAGTAAAGAAACCCCCTCTCTAATTCTCCCCCTTGAGTACAAGGGGGAGAGGGGGTGCTGATTTTTCCCTCTTCCAACCCTCTCCCAAGGAGAGAGATGGGGTTAATGGATTCGTAATTTCGTACAATTCGTACTTCGTAGAGATCACCGAAATTTGACTTTTTTGCTATTTGATAATACAATATAGGATGTTTGGAGAAAATTAAAAAGAAATAATTAAGATGAAAAAAGATAAGACTAATAAAGTGTCTGTTTTTTCTTTGGCCTTTGAATTGGGTTACATGGTGGCTATTCCGATTGTGGTTCTTGCGTTGATTGGCAGGTTAATAGACAAAAAGCTTGATTCATCCCCTTGGTTTTTACTCTTGGGAATAATTATTTCTATTATTGTTTCCACTTACTGGGTTTATAAAAAAACGACAGACATTATTGATAATAATAAATAGAGCTTATTTTTTTATGGAAATTTCTTTAGTACCAGAATTAATAACAACCGTTTTTGGTTTTCCAATTACTAACTCTGTTTTGACAACTATTATTGTCAGTGCGATTATAATTTTAGCTTCATTATATTTACAAAAAAATCTTTCCAAAAAACCTAAGGGCTTTCAAAACATTGTTGAGGCAATACTGGAAGCTCTTTTAAATTTGGCTGACAGCGTTACTGGCAATCGAGAGCAGAGTAAAAAGTTTTTCCCATATGTGGCAACTATCTTTATTTTTGTGATTGTTTCCAATTGGATCGGCTTAATTCCCGCTCTTATCCCGGGAGGGTCTCTGGGGGTCAATCAAATTCATCATGGAGAAGAGGTTTTAGTGCCATTTATCAGAAGCGGAAGCGCTGATCTTAATATGACATTATCCCTGGCTTTGATTTCTGTAATTACCGCTCAGATTATGGGGATTGCCATGATTGGTGGAAAGCATTATGTAGGAAAATTTTTAGTAAGTCCATTTAAGAAGCCATATTTTATCGGAACTTTTGTGGGAATATTGGAAATAATTTCAGAATTTGCCAAAGTGGTTTCATTTTCCTTCCGTTTATTCGGAAATGTTTTTGCTGGAGAAGTTTTATTAACAGTGATGTTGATGCTGGTTCCCTATGTTGCGCCATTGCCATTTTTGTTTTTGGAAATTTTTGTAGGTTTCATCCAGGCGTTGGTGTTTGCCATGTTAACCTTGGTATTCTTTAAGATGGCATCAGAAGCGCATTAGAATTGTTAAATGGCTACATCATTAAATTTCTGAAATTTAATAATGTATCAAATAATAATTTATATAATAAAATAATTAGAGGTTAATAGTTGTGGTAAGAGTTTTAGAAACTACAAGCTAACAACTAAAAACTAAAAACTAAATATGGCAGTTGAAGAAACAAAAGCTATTGTTGAGGGAGCCCTTAACAATGTAGAATCAGCTAAGTCAATCGCAGCCGCAATCGCGATGGGATTTGGTGCAGTAGGCCCTGGTATCGGTATTGGTATTTTGGCCGCTAAAGCTCTTGAAGCTATTGGAAGAAATCCAGAAGCCGCTCCAAAAATCCAAACTACTATGATTTTGGCTATCGCTTTTACTGAAGCTATCGCAATCTACGCATTGGTTGTAGCTTTGATTATTAAATTCGTTTAGATCGCTTATTGGTTTACAGTCCACGGTTCACAGCTTTGTGAACCGGAAACGGTTAACTAATAAATTAAAAAATACCAAAGCTTAGTATTAGTTATAAATAAGATTGTTTAAGAGCTAAGAAGCTAATAACTAATATAACTAAGCAACTAACCCAAATGGAATTATTACAAAATTTAGGCATAAACGGAAAATTAGTTTTGGCACAAATTGTGAACTTTTTTATTCTTTTTTATGTATTGAAGAAATTTGCTTACGGTCCGGTTTTAAAGATGTTAGATGACCGAAGTAAAAAAATAGAAAAAGGGATGAAGGATGCTGAAGCTTCCAGTAAAAAGTTAGTGGAGATTGAGGAGAAAGAAAAGGAAGTGCTAACTAATGCTAAAAAAGAAGCGCAGGAAATCATCAAAAAAGCCGAAGAGCAAGGGATGAAAAATAAAGAAGCGATTATGGTTGAAGCGAAAGAACAGGCAGATGTGATGCTAAAGAAAGCCCAGGAAAAAATTGAAGAAGAGAAAAATAAGGTTATGGCTGAAGTGAAAAATGAAGTAGCTGGACTTGTGATGCTGGCTACAGAAAAGATTGTAGGAGAAAAAATGAATTCTGAGAATGATAAGAAGATTATTGAGGAAATAATAAAGTAAAGAAGATTTAAGATATATGATGTAAGATTTATGAATGAATAGGAATTAAAAAATTCTTAAATCATAAATCCTAAATCGTAAATCTAATTAAAATATGAAAATTTCTACCAAACAATATGCCGAAGTTTTATATGACCTAACTCTAGGAAAGAGTGAGGCGGAAGTTAATATTGTGGTGGAAAAATTTATCAAAGAACTGGTTAATGGCAATCAAATAAAATCAGCCTCAAAAATAATTGAAAAATTTGAAAAAATTTATAATAAGAACAATGGGATTATCGAAGCCAGTGTAACCAGCGCCGAGAAGTTGGATAAGTCTCAAATGGAAAAAATCGAGAAATATTTGTTGGATAAATATAAGGCCAAACAAGTAGTTTTAAATAATGAGGTAAAGCCGGAAATAAAAGGTGGAATAATTTTACGAGTAGAGGATGAGATATTGGATGGGAGTATTTTAAATCAATTAAGAAGTTTGAAATCAAAGCTAATTTAAATAATTTTATATATAACAAATTCAATTTAAATTTAATCACATGAAAAATTACATAGTAGAACAATTAAAAAAACAAATTGAAGGTTTTCAAACTGAAACTAAACTTGAAAAGATTGGAAAAGTTTTGGAAATCGGAGATGGTGTGGCTCGAATCAGCGGACTTTCTGATGCGATGGCTTCTGAGATGCTTGAGTTTAGCGACGGCACGGTGGCTGTGGCGCTTAACCTTGAGGAGGATCAGGTGGGAGCGATGATTTTGGGGGATTTTAAGGGAATCAAGGAGGGTGATGAAGTAAAATCAACTGGAAAAATTTTATCCATTCCTGTAACTGAAAAAATGATTGGTCGCGTGATTAATCCTTTGGGACAAGCAATTGATGGAAAGGAAGAAATTAAATCTGATAAATTTTATCCAATTGAAAAAATCGCCCCTGGAGTAATCGAAAGAAAATCAGTTCATCAACCAGTGCAAACCGGAATTAAAGCGATTGATGCCATGATACCAGTAGGACGCGGTCAACGAGAGCTTATTATTGGAGATAGACAAACTGGAAAGACTGCCATTGCAATCGATACTATCATCAATCAAAAAGGTCAGGATATGATTTGTATTTATGTGGCCATCGGACAAAAGGAATCAAAAATTTCCAGAATCGTAGCCGAACTGGAAAAGAACGGAGCGATGGATCATACGATTGTTATCGTAGCTGGTGCTTCTGATAGTGCGGCCTTCTCATTTATTTCTCCTTACTCTGGAGCGGCTATTGGAGAATATTTTATGGATCAAGGAAAAGACGTGCTTATCGTTTACGATGATTTAAGTAAACATGCTTGGGCTTATCGACAAATTTCTCTTATTTTAAAACGACCACCAGGGCGAGAAGCTTATCCTGGAGATATCTTTTATTTGCATTCAAGACTTTTGGAAAGAAGTGCAAAATTAGATGAGAAATTTGGAGGTGGTTCAATTACAGCTTTACCAATTATCGAAACTCAAGCAGGAGATGTGAGTGCTTATATTCCAACTAATGTTATTTCTATTACGGATGGACAAATTTATTTGGAAGCGGATTTATTTTATAAAGGTATCCGCCCAGCGTTGAATGTAGGTTTGAGCGTTTCAAGAGTAGGATCAGCCGCTCAAATTAAAGCCATGAAAAAAGTAGCTGGTAAGCTCAGATTGGATTTAGCTCAATTTAGAGAGTTGGAAGCCTTTGCTCAATTCGGTTCAGACTTGGATGAGAAAACTCGCGCGCAGATTGAAAGAGGAAAAAGAACAGTGGAGATTTTAAAACAAGATCAATACGCTCCAATGCTGGTAGAAAATCAAGTAAGTATAATTTATGCTTTGATCAATGGATTTTTGGATGATGTGGCAGTGGAAAAAATATCTCAATGGGAAGCTGATTTTCATAAATTTATGAAATCATCAAAGAAAGAAGTATTGGAAAAAATCGCAACTCAAAAAGAATTGAATGATGAAATCGTGGCTGATTTAAATAAAGCGATAGAAGAATACAAGAATACGATTTAAGATTTACTAACTACTAATCAATACGAATATACTAAATTAATAAGCAAGGCACTAATTTCTTTACACAAAAACTCATCAAACAGAGCCTCCTCCCCTTTGAAGGGGAGGATTGAGGAGGGGTTAGAATCAATATGTAAAGAAGAAACCCCCTCCCAACCTCCCCCTTGAGTACAAGAGTGAGGGGCTCTCTGATTATTAATAATACAAAGCAATGTCTAATTCAAAAGAGATTCGCAGTCGAATCAAATCAATAAATAATACTGGAAAAATAACTCGAGCGATGGAGATGGTTTCGGCTGCCAAAATGAGAAAGTCCACCGAAAGCGTTTTGAAAATTCGCGATTATGCGCACAGCGCATGGAGTGTGCTGACTAATTTAGCCAGAGCTTTTGAAGAGCATGGCGAGGGGCTTTTGGAAGTGCGAGCGGTTAAAAGCGTTTTGATAATTGTGGTTACTTCTAACCGAGGGCTTTGCGGATCATTTAATTCTCAGATAATGAAAAAAGTGCGTGAGGAATTAAATAATCCTAAGAGCTTGAAATTGAACCGAGTAGGGGAAAAGAAAATTGAATCAGATGTTTTAGATAAAGATTTGAAAGTTGATTTTATAACAATTGGTAAAAAAGGCGAAGGCTTAGTAAAGAAGCTGGGCCGAGATATAATTGCAGCTTTCCCAGAATTAACTTATCTTCCCAAAATTGAGCAAGTTAAGCCTTTGTCTAAAATTGTGATTGATGAATATTTGAATAAAAAATATGATAAGGTTGTGATCGCTTATACCGATTATGTATCAGTGATTACTCAACAACCAAAAATCAGACAGTTATTGCCGATTTCGAAAATAGATTTGGAAAAGCAAATTGCTGAAATGGATAGTTTAGCCAAGGAATATGGGTTGGAAAAACCAAAATCAGAATATAAGGTGGAGCCTAGCCCCGAAGGTGTTTTGGCACATATTATTCCGAGATTAATTGAGATGCAAATTTATCATGCGATTTTGGAATCCAATGCCTCCAAAGAATCAGCCAGAATGATGGCGATGAGAAGTGCGACAGATGCGGCTAAAGACATGAGTGAAGGTTTAAATTTGGCATACAATAAGATTAGGCAGATGAAAATTACGCAGGAAATTGCGGAGATAAGTGCGGGACGGGCAGCGCTTGAGTAGAATTAAGAATTATGAATTAAGAATTAGGGATTTTGAGAATTTAGGAATGTGGGAATTTGAGAATTTGCAAATATAGATCCTGAATAAATAAATTTCTATCGCTCGTTGTCTCGCTAAGAAATTTTATTTTTCAGGATGACAAATCGTCGGTTGGGCAGATAAATAACGAGCATATCATGCTGAACTTGATTCAGCATCTAAAAATAGTTTTGAATTTTGAATTTTGAATCAATATAAAAATTGGTTCGAACTCCAAAATTTAAAAAGTGATCCTGAATCAAGTTCAGGACGAATGTTTTGGAAAAGTTTTTTGAAAATAAAAAAAACGAGCCATCACAATTCATGAAAGTGATGACTCAGTTGAGGTGAAAGAGTGGGGAGAATCAGAGCAGAGACACTGAGCCGATACAATCAGTTTTTAATAAAACTCGTAAACAGTGTCATTTGGATAATTTTCAAGACAAATGCTACGTATACGTAAGCCAGATAATACTCCAGCTAATTTGGCAATAGCGCTTTCCGCTACAAGGTTCAGATTTTTTCCGAGAAAGTGCTTGTTGTCGCTAGGATCTGTATACAAGCTGCCCTGATTGGGACGTAAAATAACGATACAGGCACTTTTTTTCTCAAAAACCATAACATCTCCTGCTTGAAGATTTGTTGGTGTTTCGCCATTGAAAAGAAGTTGCGGTGTGGTTTTCATGGTCAGCTCCTTGTAAAAGAATGGTTTGTTGGATAAAAACATTATTTTATTACAACTTTAAAGTATAGCACATATTGACCAAAAAGTCAATAGCTGTAAATTACCATTCAAGACTTAAAGAAATTTGAGTTTTGATAATAATTTTAGTTAGTATCCTTTGGCTAAGTCGATGGATTTCAAAATTTAAAATAGAGATTCCACATAAGTAAATTTCTAAGGCTCTCCGCTTTCGACCAGTTGCCGGATGGCGAATCGCCAAGAAATTTTACTTTCTGGAATGACAGAAGCATAGAGGTTTTATTTTATATCTCTTAAATCATAAATCTTAAATCATAAATCTAAACATATGAATATTGGAAAAATATCACAAGTAATCGGGCCGGTGGTGGATGTGCAATTTGAGGGAGAATTGCCTAAAATTTATAACGCGCTTGAAATAAATGCCGGTGATGGCAAAAAAATCATACTTGAAGCCCAACAACATTTGGGCGGGGGAAAGGTGCGTGCGATTGCCATGGGTTCAACTGATGGATTAAAAAGAGGAATGGAAGTAACTGATACTGGTGCTCCAATCAGTGTGCCGGTAGGTCCGGAAACTCTAGGAAGAATGTTTAATCTTTTAGGAGAAGCGATTGATGGAAAAGAAGATGTAGTTACCAAAGAGAAATTGCCGATTCATAGGGATGCGCCTAAATTTTCTGAGCAATCCTCTGAGGCAGAAATTCTAGAAACCGGAATTAAAGTTATCGATTTGATTTGTCCTTTTATTAAAGGAGGAAAAGTTGGGCTTTTTGGTGGAGCAGGAGTGGGAAAGACTGTGGTTATTCAGGAGTTAATCAGAAACATCGCTCAAGAGCACGGAGGATATTCTATCTTTGCCGGAGTAGGAGAGAGAACTCGTGAAGGAAATGATCTTTATCATGAAATGAAAGAATCAGGTGTGCTTGATAAAACTGCTTTGGTATTTGGTCAGATGAACGAGCCACCAGGAGCACGTCAACGAGTAGCTTTGAGTGCTTTGACTATGGCTGAATATTTCCGAGATAAAGAAGGAAGAGACACTTTGCTTTTTGTAGATAATATTTTCCGTTTCACCCAAGCAGGTTCTGAAGTGTCTGCGCTTTTGGGAAGAATTCCATCTGCTGTAGGTTACCAACCAACTTTGGCTGAAGAAATGGGACAACTTCAAGAAAGAATTACTTCTACCAAGGAAGGTTCTGTAACTTCAGTACAAGCCGTGTATGTGCCAGCTGACGATCTTACTGACCCAGCTCCAGCTACTACTTTCGGTCATTTGGATTCAACTGTGGTGCTTTCTCGAGGATTGTCAGAGCTTGGAATTTATCCAGCTGTTGATCCACTTGATTCTTCTTCTACAATTTTGGATCCAAATATTGTGGGCAAGGATCATTATCGAGTAGCGACTGAAGTGCAAAGAGTTTTACAAAGGTACAAAGACCTTAAAGATATTATCGCAATTTTGGGAATGGAAGAACTTTCTGATGAGGATAAATTAACCGTTTCTCGAGCCAGAAAAATTCAAAAATTCCTTTCCCAGCCATTTTTCGTAGCGGAACAATTTACTGGAACTCCTGGACAATATGTAAAAATCGCAGATACTGTTAAGGGTTTTGAAATGATTCTACGCGGAGAATTGGATAATGTGGATGAGCAAGAATTTTATATGAAAGGTTCAATTGAAGATGTTTTAAAAAACAAGAAATAACAGGAAAATTGTAGTATTGGCATCGGATAATGAGATTCCCGATAAGTGAATTTCTAAAGCTCTCCGCCGGCTGGCGGATCGCCAAGAAATTCTACTTTCGAGAATGACAAGACCGTCGAATTGTCATCCTCGCGACCGCGTGTCGCTATAGCTTTAGCGGTGGCGCAATGCGGGGATCTCAGACTTTTAAAAAATATAAATCAACTATGGATAAAAAAATAATAAAATTAAAAGTTGTTACTCCAGAAAGAGTTGTTTATGAAAGTGAGATTTATCAAGTAACACTGCCGACTCAGGCGGGAGAAGTAACAATTTTACCCAATCATCGATCTTATATCGCTTCTCTTAAGCCTGGGGAAATAATTACCAAAAGTGAAAAAGGCGAAGAAGAAATTAGTTTGGCAGTGGCAGGAGGATTTGTGGAATTTCATGATAATAGTTTGGTAGTATTAGCTGATGAGGCGCATCGAGCAGAAGAAATAGATATTGAAGAAGTCGAGAAAGCGAAAAAGAGAGCAGAGGATATTAAAAATAGAGTTATTCAAACCGATGAAATGGAATATGCTCGAGTAGCGGCTTCTCTTGAGATAGAAATGGCGAAATTAAAAGTTGCTCAAAGATATATGAAGAGAAGGGGGTTGTAGGGTTAGTTTATCAAATTTTTAAAGGCCTTGTCACACTTTGGCGACAAGGCCTTTTTTATATCAAATTAACTTGATTTGTTGCAGATAATCAGAGGTACAACCTCGGGGACCAAAGAGGTTGGACCTCTTTAAGCTGAAAGTAATTTAGTAATTGCTTATTACTTGGGCATTTTATCATCAATAAATCTTTTCATTTGAAATAAATCAATGGGAATTTCCCAATATTCTTGTCTCGGGAATTTTATTCTCAAATCATTGTGGACTTCTATTTTTACAGTCGTCCGTTGCTCTTTTATTTCTATTTCAAGGATGGTTTTGATGGCTTCTTTTCTTGGATTTTTGATCCCGTGACTATAATAGAGGTCATACAAAAGCAGCTTGAGCATATTTAATGCACTGGCCCAATGATTTTTTGAATTTTCATTTATGAGTATTGTTCCTTGTGAATTGGCGGTTATTAATAATTTTTTTTGTTCTGCGTCTAAGGAGATCGCGATCGTGGATACGGGCATACTCATTTTTACACCTTTGATTTGGGGTTTATTAAATGTACTGTCGATTTTTTATCTCTATTGAGTTTAGATATAAACTTAGACAATGTCAATGTTTGTGATATAATAAATTTACTAAAAAATTAATCTAAAAATATGGTCTATCAAGACGAAAAAACAAAAAAAATATTAAAAGTAGGAGGATTTATTGTGGGTTTGATTTTAATTTATAGTCTTTTTTCTTTATTTTTCGGAATTAATTCTCAACCAAGAAAAGCTAATATTTACGGAACAAAAAATGGAAATATGATAGGAGAAGGCAGTTATGATTTAGGTGTTCCTATGACAGGTGGTGATTCGATAATCAGTAGTGAGAGCTCTGTGGGTGTGGCACCGGAAAGTAAGATGATGAGAAATGAGGTAGCTACGGATAATTTTATGGAAGTAGCGCCTCAAGAAGAATCCCAAGCTATTGATAAAAAAGTTATTAAAAATGGAGATTTAAGTCTGAAAGTTGGCAGTGCTGACCGGGCAGCAGGAGAAATTTCTAATATTGTCAAACAAAAAGGAGGAGAAGTTTTTTCTACTAATTTTTACGAAGTGGTTAAGGGGCAAAAGAGTGGATTTCTAACAGTGAGGGTGCCAGTTGAGAAGTTTGAAGAAGCTATTGGGGATATTAAAAAAATAGCCGTTCAGGTTTTAAGCGAGTCGACAAACGGGCAAGATGTGACTGAGGAATATACTGATTTGCAAGCTCAATTAAAAAATAAAAAAGCGGAAGAAGAAAGTTTTGTAAAAATCCTTGATACGGCGGGGAAAATTGATGATATCTTATCAACAACCAGAGAAATAGCTAGAGTAAGAGGAGAGATTGAAAGATTGGAAGGAAGGATTAGATTCATGGATAACCAAACAGATATGTCTACAATTACTGTTAATCTGACTGAAGATGTGACTGTGACTCCGATTAATGAAGGTTGGCGACCATGGCAAGTAGTGAAAGAATCAGTCAAAGAGCTTATTTCCAACATTCAAGTTTTTGCTAATAATATTATCAGATTTATTATCGTGGGAATTCCATCGTTGATTCCATTTGTTCTTCTGATCATATTTTTGATCTGGGTAGGAAAAAAGATATTTAGGAAAATTAATCAATAGATTGTTTGTAGAGACGCCCCGGTGGGGCGTCTCTTTTACTAAAATGACAGATAAATTTCAAAACAAATATAAAATTAAATCTGCCAGATTAAAAGGTTATGATTATAGTCAAAATGGAATGTATTTTGTCACTATTTGCACAAAGGATCATAAAGAATTTTTTGGTGAAATTATAAACGGAGAGATGAAATTAAATGAAATTGGGGAGATTGTTAAAAAAGAATGGTTACAAACATCAATAATTCGGTCAAATATATTTTTAGATGAATGGATAATTATGCCCCATCATTTACATGGAATTATCGAAATTAATAACGTAGAGACAACCTGTCAGGGCGTCTTTAAACCCAATGAGACGTCCTACCGGGTCGTCTCTATGTTAGGTTCAGTAATAAACCAAATAAAATCTATTTGCACAAAAAAGATTTGGAAAGCTGGATATTTTGATTTTGCCTGGCAATCTAGATTTTACGACCATATTATTCGTGATGATGAATCTTTAAATAAAATCAGAGAGTATATTAGAACTAATCCGCAAAGATGGGAAGAAGATAGGAGTAATGTTGAAAATATTTTTATGTAGATGAGATGAGACGCCCCACCGGTGCGTCTTTACGTTAATATTGAAAAAAAGCCTGAAATAGAGTAGAGTAAGGTAAGTAAATATTCAATCTTTATATAAAAATATGAAACAATATAATCATAAAAAAATTGAAAAAAAGTGGCAGAAATATTGGGAGGAAAATGGAACTTATAAAGATTACGGTAGGGATAAGAAATTTTACTGTTTGGATATGTTTCCTTATCCCTCTGGGGCTGGATTACATGTCGGTCACCCCAAGGGCTATATTGCAACGGATACTTTTTCAAGATTCAAAATGCTTCAAGGCTATAGCGTAATTCATCCGATGGGATGGGATGCCTTCGGTCTTCCAGCGGAAAATTATGCAATCAAGAATAAAAGTAATCCCAATGTTTTTACTGCCAAGAGTGTGGCAAATTATAAAAAGCAGCTGGAGATGTTTGGATTTACTTATGATTGGGACAGAGAAATAAATACTACTGATCCGAATTTTTACAAATGGACTCAGTGGATTTTTTTGAAACTTTTTGAAAAAGGCTTGGCTTACGAATCTAATGAACCCATTAATTGGTGTCCTAGTTGTAAAACAGGTCTTTCTAATGAAGATTTAGAAGATGGGAAATGCGAGAGATGCGGTAGCGAGGTGGAGCAAAAACCGATGCGCCAGTGGGTGTTAAAAATGACAGATTACGCTGATAAACTTCTGTATGATTTGGATAGTGAGGAATTAGACTGGGAGGATATGATCGTAGAGCAACAAAGAAATTGGATAGGACGCAGTGAAGGTGCGCAGTTTGAAATGAAAATTTCCGGAACTGAAGAAAAAATCGAAGTGTACACCACTAGGGTGGACACGGTTTTTGGTATGACTTATGCAGTGGTGGCGCCAGAGCATAAAATTATTGAAAAAATAAAAGATAAAATTGAAAATTACTCTGAAATTGAAGAATATATTTCTAGGGCCAATAAAAAGACAGCTCTTGAAAGAACTGAACTTCAAAAAGAAAAAACCGGAGTGGAAATTAAAGGAGTAAAAGTTATCAATCCTTTTAATCAGGAGGAGTTACCTTTATTTGTAGCTGATTATGTAATTGGAGGATATGGCACTGGAGCGGTGATGGCGGTGCCAGCTCATGACGAGCGAGATTTTGAATTTGCCAAAAAATATAATTTGCCAATTAAAAAAGTAATTGAACCTTGTTTTGATCAGTTGGTTGAACCTGGAAAAATAAAAGAAAATGAACCGTTTATCGAAAGAGATACCGTTGCTGCAATAGTAAGACACTGGGAAAAAGATGAATATATAGTGCTTAAGTGGAAAAAAGTCGCTTGGCATACTTTTATAACAGGTGGGCCAGAAGGAGAACAGTCTCCCGAAGAAGGGGCTCGAATGGAAATTCTGGAAGAAACAGGCTATAAAAATTTAAAATTGCTCAAAGAGTTGCCAATGGTGCATAGTAGATTTTATCATGTTCCAAAAAAAGTAAATCGATTTGCGCATTTTAGTGTTTTTTATTTTCAACTGGAAAATGGAGAGCATTTAGATATTTCTAAAGATGAAAAGGATAATCATGAGGTATTATGGATTGCAAAAGACAAAGTGGAGCAAATTCTGACAGCTGATTCCCATAAATATATATGGCAGACCTTAGAAAAAGAAGATGAAGCGTATATTGAGGATGGTGTTTTAAATAATTCTAGCGAATATAATTTTTTAACTTCTGGTGAGGCGCGAGACAAAATGACTGCTTGGCTAGAGGAAAATAAAATCGGAAAAAGAAAAGTAAACTATAAAATGCGCGACTGGGTTTTTTCCCGTCAGCGTTATTGGGGTGAGCCTATCCCAGTTGTGCACTGTGAAAAATGTGGCACAGTAGGTATTCCGGAAGAACAATTGCCATTAGAGTTACCTAATGTAGAAAATTACGAACCAACTGGAACAGGAGAGAGTCCTTTGGCGGCGATAACTGATTGGGTAAATACTACCTGTCCTAAATGTGGTGGTCCAGCCAAAAGAGAAACAAACACGATGCCACAGTGGGCGGGATCAAGCTGGTATTATTTGCGCTATATTGATCCAAAAAATGATAAAACTTTAATTGATAAAGAATTAGAAAAAGAATGGTTGCCTGTGGATTTATATGTGGGAGGCGCAGAGCATGCTACGCGTCATCTTTTGTACGCGCGTTTTTGGCATAAATTTCTTTTTGATATTGGAGTAGTTTCGACTAGGGAACCGTTTAAAAAATTGATTCATGTGGGATTAATATTGGCTGAAGATGGAAGGAAGATGAGTAAGCGTTGGGGCAATGTAGTTAATCCGGATGATATTATTGCAGAATTTGGAGCGGACTCAATCAGATTATATGAAATGTTTATGGGGCCCTTTAGTCAGACTGTCGCCTGGAGCACGGTTGGTGTGAAGGGTTCAAAAAGATTTGCAGAAAAAGTTTGGAGAATATTCGATGAAAAAGAATTAATTGATTGTGGAAATGGTTGCGAAGGAGTGGCGAAAGAATTGCCAGTTATGCTTCATAAAACAATTAAAAAAGTAACCCAAGATATCGAAAGTTTTAACTTTAATACCGCTATCAGTCAGATGATGATTTTTATCAATGAATTTAGTAAACACGATAAACTACCTAAAGCAGCTATGGAAAAATTTTTAATTCTCCTTGCTCCTTTTGCGCCTCACATGGCAGAAGAAATTTGGTCAAATTTAGGTCATGAAAAATCAATCTTTTTAGAAAAATGGCCAGAATTCAAAGAAGAATTAACCAAAGACGAAGAAGTAGAGATGGTGGTGCAAGTCAACGGAAAAATTCGCGACAGAATTAAAGTTAGTACTGATATCCCCGAAGAAGAAGCCAAGAAAATTGCTCTAGAGAGTGAGAAAGTTAAGTTGTATACTGATGGGAAAGAGTTGAAGAAAGTTATTTATGTGAAGGGGAAGTTGGTTAGTATCGTTATAGGATGATTTATTATTGCTTAGTTAACGAATCAACGAGTTAACGAATTGTAAAAAATAAATTTTGAATTTCAAATTTTGAATTTTGAATCAATTTTTAATGACTTAATTCTTAATTCATGATTCTTGATTCATAGATCTTACATCTTTAAAAGTTATGAAGAATATAGTCACAATCGGTGGTGGGACGGGAAGCTTTACTTTACTATCTGGACTTAAAAAATATCCGATAAATATTTCGGCCATTGTTTCAATGGCGGATGATGGAGGATCGACTGGGAGACTGAGGGATGAATTGGGAGTGCTTCCGCCGGGAGATATTCGCCAATGTTTGGTAGCGCTTTCGAACTCTAGCGATACTTTACGCGAATTGATGAATTATCGTTTTAAAAACGGAGACCTCAAGGGGCATAATTTTGGTAATCTTTTGCTTTCGGCCTTGGAGAAAATTCAAGGAAATTTTTCTTTGGGAGTAAAAGAGGCAACTAATATATTGGGTGTGAAGGGACAGGTTATTCCAGTTTCAGAAGATGAAATGAATCTTTATATTAAACTAAAAAATAATAAAATATTAATCGGAGAGAAACAATTGGATCACAATAAAGATGTGCGCAAGTATGGCATTAAAAAAGTATATCTCAACCCTGTTGCCAAAGCTAATAAAGATGCCATAGAAGCTATAAAAAAGGCGGACATAATTGTAATCGGACCTGGCGATCATTATGGATCAATTATCCCCAATTTGTTAGTAATGGGGATAAGTGAGGCAATCAGAAAATCGAAAGCCAAAGTTATTTATAATTGTAATTTGACCAACAAAAAAGGACAGACAGAGGAATTTGATGTAGATAAATATGTTAAAGAGATGAACAGATATTTGGGTAGCGAGAGAATTGATTTTGTTATTTTTCCTTTTAATAAGCCGACAGAAGATTTACAAAAAAAATATGAAAAAAGAGAAGGAAGGAATTCAGTTGTAAAATTTAATAAGGATAATTTAATTGGGCGAAATTATAAGGTGGTGAGGGCTGATGTACTCAATAAAGTTGCCATTAAAAAAAATAAAGAAGATAAAATAGCAGATACTCGTTCTTTTATTCGTCATGATAGTGATAGATTGGCTAATGTGATTTTATCTATTTCAGAAATGGAAAATGAAAAATTAATTAAAGAAGTTATTTAGGAATTTAGGAATATGGGAATTTAGGAATCTCGAATGGCTAAGTAGTTGATTAGTTAAATGGTTTTTGTTTTAATGCTTCAATGTTTTAATGAACTGTATTTTTGTGTGATGTGTTTTAGCGTTAAAATTGTCATATATAAAAATTAAATATATAACTTTTAATACATTCTTTTATGCAAGTAGTAATTTTAGCGGCAGGGAGAGGGACGAGAATGAAAAATTTAACAGATGAAATTCCCAAACCGATGCTGAAAATAAAAGGCAAGCCGATTTTGGAATATAAATTAAATGCATTACCTGATGAAGTTGATGAGATAATCTTTATAGTCGGTTATCGAAGGGGTAAAATTGAAGAATATTTCGGAGATAATTTTAAGGGAAAAAAGATAAGATATGTAGTTCAGGAAAATTTAAATGGCACCGGCGGGGCAATTTTGTTAGCAAAAAATTTAGTCGGAGATAAGTTCTTGGTCATGATGGGAGATGATTTATATCATCCGGATGATATTAAAAATATCTTATCTTATGATAACGCTATTTTGGCTAGCAAGGTAGAGAATCCTAGTCAGTTTGGCGTTTTTAAAATTGATGAGAATGGAAATTTACTGGAAATCGTGGAAAAACCGATTAATCCGCCTAGTAATTTAATTAATACTGGACTCTATGCTTTAACTAAAGATTTTTTTAATTATGATCTGGTGCCAATTAGCGAAAAAGAATTTGGCCTGCCACAGACTTTGGCAAAAATGGCTAAGGATTTTCCGGTTAAAATTATTCAGACTAATAAGTGGCATCCCATTGGTAATCCTGAAGAATTGGAAGAGGCGGAGAAGAAGTTGAAAATTTTTGAATTATGATACAAATGATGCGAATTTTATGCAAATACACAAATATGCGAATTGTGATTTTGTAGAGACGCGATTTATCGCGTCTAAATTTTTAAGAAAGACAAGATGAATTACGTCGCTTTTGAGAGACGTGATAAATCGTGTCTCTACTTTTTTACATTTAAAATAAAAAACACCCATCAGCTCAAGCAAATGATATTACATTTTGCTATTTTGCTGATGGGTTGGGGTGTTAATTGTATGAGTGCTCTTGTTTGGGGTAAATATACCCCTTTTTTTTGTTGAGCCATTCGGGCTCTTGGTTATTTGCTCTTATGTAATAACCATCCGCCTTTAATTCGTTGTGCACATGTCGCAGTCCTGTTACATATAACAATGCTACAACTGTTGGCGTTATTAAAAGAAGAGATAATGTTATTATCATGCCTTTAATTGTAAATATTCTTTTCATTTATTCATATCCTCCAAAAAAAGAGTATTTTGATAATAAAACAAAAGTATTTTTTATTATCCCAAATTAGTTAAAAAGGTGCTATAATGGGCTTGTTAACTAAATTGGGATAATAAATTGATTTAAAGGTACTGTTAAGAGATTATAGCATAAATAGGGATAAAAGTCAACTATTTAGCCTTGTAGTTTTTAGACAGTAGTTTGTAGGTTAAAAGGGTTTAAAAATAAATATTTTTCGCATATTCGCATCATTCGCATTCATTTGTGTATTTGTATTATGCTTAATTCAGCCATGAAACAATTTAACGATTTTAAAAATTTAAAAGTAGCCCTAGTTCATGATTTTTTGGATAATTATGGCGGGGCAGAAAGGGTGTTGGAGATAATTGGAGAAATTTTTCCCAAAGCTCCGATTTATACCTTGCTTTATGATGAAAGCAAGCTCCAAGGTAAATTTAAAAATAGAGAAATTCATACTTCCTTTTTACAGAAATTTCCAAAATTTTTAAAAAAAAGAAGAAGATATCTATTGCCTTTTATGCCGACTGCGCCAGAAACATTTGATCTGCGAGATTTCGATTTAGTAATTTCATCCAGTGGAGCCTGGAGTAAAGGAATTGTTACTCGACTCAATACCAAGCATATCTGCTATATGCATTCTCCGATGCGCTTTGTCTGGGATTACAATGAGAGGTACACCCAAGAAATTAAAAAAAAGATGGGAGTTTTCAGAAGAATGTTTTTAAGTTATTTGCGTGTTTGGGATTTTGAAGCCGCTCAACGGCCGGATATTTTAGTAGCCAATTCGCTTTATACCAAAGAAAGGATAGCTAAGTATTATCGTCGTGATTGTGAAGTAATTTATCCCGCTACTCCAATATCAAAACATGAAAACACGGAAGCATTAAAGCATGAAAGCATTAAAACATTAAAACAGAAAAACAAGATAGCAAAAAAACAAAGTGGTGATGAGGGTTATTTCTTAGTTGTGTCACGGTTGGCTGCCTATAAAAAAGTAGACTTGGTGGTGGAGGTTTTTAATAAAATAGGATTGCCTTTGGTAGTTATCGGGGAGGGTGAGCATTCTGGAAAATTGAAAAAAATAGCCAAAGATAATATAAGAATACTAGGCTGGCAAGATGATGAAACTATCGAGGCTTATTATAAAAATGCCAGAGCTTTCATTTTTCCAGCTGTGGATGATTTTGGTCTAACCGTAGTAGAAGCTATGCATCACGGAATTCCTGTTATTGTCCTAAAAAAAGGAGGGGCTAAGGAAATTGTCAAAGAGGGAATAGCTGGAGAATTTTTTGATTCGCAGACTATTGAAGTTTTGGCTGACGGAATAAGGAGATTTATCGAAAAAGAAAATCAATACAATAAAGATACTATAAAAGAAGAAGCGCAAAAATTTTCCAAGGAAAAGTTTAAAAATAATTTAACAGAATTAATCGAAAGAGAGTTGATGAAATAATTGGAAAAATTATATTAAATTAACTATCGTTGGAGGGTCTCCCTGTAAAGGCGAACATTTATTTGTCTTCGCGAGAAAATATTGTACTCAATATTTTCGTGGCGATCCAGGATTATATTTCAAAATGTATTTCTGGATTGCTTCGGAGTACCTCGCAAAGACAGATTCTTTTTGTTTGTCTTCGCGAAGGATTTTTTGCTTGCTCCGTCACTTCGTTTACGAACAAAGTGACCCGTCATAATAATATCTGATTGGTGTATTCAGAATGACTGTGTTGATCCAAGAGTAAGATTTCAAATGTAGAATTCTGGATTCCTGCCTGCCGGCAGGGCTTCGTCGGGATACCTCCTCACAAAGACGAGAAGGAAGGGGATGCTCCAGTAGAGTGATGTTTCACAAAGAGTAAATAACCGTTAGAAATATTTAGTTTAAATGCGTAAGTTCTAAAAATTATAAGATATGTTCATAGGGCACAAGAAACAAGTTAACTTTTTGAAAGATTTGATAAGAGTGGGAAAAGTTTCTCAGTCTTATATTTTTAGCGGTCCGGAGAATGTCGGAAAGCTTTATTTAGCTAAAATTTTTTCGGAGGCCTTAACAAAAAATGATTTAGTTATTTTAGATAATTTAGCAATAAACGAAGAAAATAAAAATCAAAATATAGAGATTGTGGCGCCGGAAGTGATTGTAAAAAAGGGAATTACAAAAACAAGAGAGATTGATGTGGAGAAGGTGAGAGATTCTTTGAAAAATTTAGCACTTTTTCCCGATAAAGGAAAATATAGAATTTTAATTATAAATGATGCCCATCGTTTAACAACCACTGCTCAAAATGCCTTATTGAAGAACTTGGAAGAGCCCAATAGCAGTTCTATTATAATCTTAGTAACTCATCAAGATGGGAAAATTTTAAAAACCATAAAGTCTAGATGCCAAAAAATAAACTTTAATTTGGTTGCCTTGGAAGAAATTAAAAATGGATTTAGAGAAAAGTTATCGGCCGATCTTTTGGAAAAAGCGACTATTTTCTCCATGGGTAAACCGGGAGAATTTCAAAAAATGATAGACAATAAAGATTGGATGGAGAAAAAAGAAAACTCTATTTCTGATTTGAATAACTTGAGAGAAATGCCTGTTTTTAAAAAATTTGAATTAGCCCAAGAGTATTCAAAAAACATAATGGAGGCTCGAAAAAATTTAGAGTTTTGGGTTTGGATGCTTAGAATATATATATTTCGAAATTTAAATGATACGAGAAATGTGGAAAAAAGATATCAAATGATTAATAAGATTAATGAAGTTTTATCGAAAATTGGCAATCCTAGTTTTAATGTGCGGCTTATCTTGGAAAATTTATTTTTAAATTTGTATGATTGAGTTGTTAAAAATGGATAAGATTATTTATGATGATAAAAGAAAAAAAACATCACTGGGCAAAGGAAAGAGAGAAAAAGAAAAATATTTCTAAGATAAAAATAGTCATCCGCCCAGTATTAGTGAGAAATATTTTAATAATATTATTTTTGGGAGTGCTTACCTACTCTTTTGTTTTTTCAAATTTTTTAGAAATTACTGAGATTGAAATAAAAAAAGATGGGATTATTCCCAAGGAGGAAATTAATAAAATTATAAATCAAGAGACTGAGGGTAAATATTTGAAAGTTATTTCCAAAAAGAATTTTATTTTTTTTAATTCTGATAATGTTGACAAAAAACTGAAAAGTAATTTTAAAAAAATAAAAACCGTTGATATAAAAAGAACTTTTCCCAATAAAGTAGCTATTGATATTAAGGAGCGGAATTTGATTTTATCACTGTGTTCCAGAGGAGATTGCTATTTTATCGATGAAAGAGGTTATGCTTATGAAAAAATGAACCCTGATTCTAATTTTATCAATCGCAGTGAAACTATTGAATTAATCGACGAGAGTGGCAAAGAAATAATTGAAAATGAATATGTTTTATTGCCTAGTTACATAGAATTTATAGTAATGATTGCCGATAAGTTGAAAAAAGATATTGATATTGAAATCCTAAGTGAATATAGGACTAAATCTAGAATATCCGAGGAGTTGATAGTTCAAACAAAAAAAGGCTGGGATATCTATTTTAGCGCCAAGGCTCCAATTGAAAAATCTATTCAAACCTTAAAAACATTGTTAAACAGACATTTATTTTTGAGGGATTTGCCTGAGTTGGAATATATAGATTTGCGAAGTGAGAATAAGGTTTTTTATCGGATGAAGGGAGGAGTAACTCAAGAAGAAGAGGAGATTAAAAAAGAGGGTGAATTGGGGGAAAAAGCTATTGCTGAGCAAGAAAAAGAGAAGGATAATGATTAATATTCAATGTTCAATATGCATTTAACATTCAATAAATTAATATTCAATGCCAGACCTTCATGCTTAAATAAAATTCAATAAAGATAGATTTGATTATTAGCAATTGATTATTTTATTATTGAATGAATATTGAGTATTGATTATTGAGTATTATATATCGTATATTTAAAATAGCAACGATGTAAATTGTTTAAAATAACTAAATAATTTTTTTATAAATACTATGACTAAGCATAAATCAAAAAATGAAGAAGGGAAGTGCGTTTTTTGCGAGATTGCCAAGGGTAACATGCATACGCCAGGAATTTTTTGGGAGGATAAAGATTTTATGGCTTTTTTGTCAATTTTCCCCAATACCAAGGGCGCGACTGTATTAATTCCCAAAAAACATTACGAGAGCGATGTGTTGGCGTTACCGGATGAGGTATTAAAAAAAATTAATTTATCCGCCAAAAAAGTTTCACAGATTTTAATTAAAAATTTTCCAGATGTGGGACGAGTGGGATTAGTCATGGAGGGAACAGGAATTAACCATGCTCACATCAAGCTTTATCCTATGCATGGCACTGGTCATATGAAAAAAGGAATTTGGAAGCAGTATGCGAGCCATAAAACCGATTATTATAAAAAATATGAGGGATTCGTTTGCTCCAATGATGGGCCCAGAGAGAGTGATGTAAAAATAAAAAGATTAGCGGAGAGATTGAAGAAATAATTTGTTTATTATTTTTTATTTAGGAATTCGTAGAGACGCAGCACTGCTGCGTCTCATTCTGGTTTAAATATATTTTCTATAATATTTTCTTCATTTTCCCTCCACATCTTTGGATTGTTTTGAATATATTCTCGAATTTTATTTAATTCTATTTCATTGCGAATAATTCGATCATAAAAACCAGATTGCCAATTAAATTTAAGATTAGAAAAATTAATATTAACTGTTTTTGTAACAATAGACTTGAAAGAGCGAATGATAACTGGCAATGAACCGGATTTTATTTGATAAAATGTATTTGATTTTGAGACGCAGCAGTGCTGCGTCTCTACAGTATTTATTTGATTGCATGAAATCTCGATGATTCCATGCAAGTGATCTGGCATAATTTGATATTCATCCAATGTTACAAATGGAAAGTGGTTTGGTATTTCTTGCCAAAATTTTTGTGTTATTTTTCCAATTTCGCCTAGTATCATTTTTTCATTTACAATTTTACCAAAAGAATGTTTTCGATCTTTGAGGCATATAGTAATAAAATACACTCCATTTTGAGAGTAATCGTAACCCTTTAGGCGAGAAGATTCAATTTTGTATTTATCTTTAAATTTGTTTAGCATTTTTTATTGCTGATAAAATTTGAGACGCAGCAGTGCTGCGTCTCTACGACTAATATTGAATTTTACTCAACATAATAAACTAATATAGAAGTTCCAACCTGATAAACGGGAGTATATTTCGTTATCCATCTCCAAGATTCATCATAAGGTTTTCGAGGGGTGCCGTCTGGATTTAATCTCGTATCGTGGATGCTTCCTTGGAGTTGATTTACAGAAACTGCATACCAGCCTTTTTCCACCGGTCTTTTGCTGTCCCACCAATTGATAAATTTATCTCCCAAGTAATAATCCGGATTTCCTCCTCCAAAATAGTTGAGGCGAATTTTATCTATTTCCGGATGTTCATCCAGAAAAGATTTGAATCTTTTTAGATCTTGTCCCCAATCCGCATTCGAATCGGTAACATAATGGTAGCCGTTTTTTGGTCCGCCAGCGAGTTGATTGAAGTATGAAAGGTAGAATGGATAATTAATAATCGGTTCAGCAATGACCCAGATAACCAAAAGAGTTAAAACATATTTTGCAAATAATAATTTATGAGGTTCAAATGATTTGAAAAAATCATGAACTTTTTTGGCTACTAAAATATAAATAAAGGGAAAAATAGGGAAGAGATGTCTGAGTCCGATATTTAAATTGCCTGTAATGCTCAAATAAGAATAAAGTACTATAAAGCCAAAGAGAGTGTATTGAGTTACGCTGTGGCGCATCCAAGAAAGAAAATGTCTCCAGGCATCTTTAAGGACAGTTTTTGATTTTAACTTGATGGTGGATAAGATTTGATAAACTGTGTAAAAACTAGTCAAAAGAATTAATATAATTAAAGGGAGGGTTTCTTTAAGAACAAAAACAGTAGGGAAATAAGCAGTAAAAGCATTGTCAGAAACTTCTCCGATAAAATATGCTCCGTTTCCACCCGCTACTCGTCTGAAAACGTAATTTACCCCTATGCCGTATTCTGCCAAGGGACGAGTGACAGTGCTTTCATTAAATGCATGCAATACTTTACGGGTATAAACATTTTTAATATTTTGATCTGATTGCGGAGCATTAAAATCAATTAACTGCGCCATTGTTTCTTTGGAGGTGTTGAAAGTATTAAAGAAATAAAGCATCCAAATCATCACGAGTGAAATCGCAAACGCCACCAATCCCTTGCCTAAATACATAAACCATATTTTAAGGCGATGATGTTCCTCGTCATGATTAATTTTTTTAATAAGCGGATAACCTAGGAGAATCAAGCCAAAAATTGGAAGAGCCAAAATGGAGGAGAACTTTGCTAGATGTAATAGTCCCAAGAAAAATCCTCCAATAAGGGCATTTTTCCAAGTAGGTTTTTTAATGAATCTTATAAAATAGTAAAAAGAAAAAGTCAGAAAAGCCATAATGCCAATATCAGTGGTGACATAGTGATTATGTCCCAGCATATTGGGGTCAAATGAGTAAATAATGAAAGCCAGTAGTCCTGCCAGCGTTCCCGCAATTTCCTTGGTCCATTTGAAAATAAATAAACCCAAAAGCAAGGATATAATAACGATAGGAACTCTCGACCAAAAAACTATTTTATCCGGATTGTTTCCTGCTTCCCAAATCAAATGTCTGCCAGCCGCCCATTGGCCCTCATCCCATTTGCGTGGCAGTTCTCCGCTCCAAAAAGGTTGAGTAGTATCAAAATTTAAATTCATAAAAAGAAGCGGAAGGGCGGAAAGATTTTTTATGAGAGGCGGGTGCTCGGGATTGAGTCTTACTTCATGCTCAGAAAGATAAGAATATCCGGCTGGGATGTGGGCTATTTCATCAAAAGTGGCTGCATCTTTATGGGCATTTAAAATTGACACACTTAAAAAAATAATTGATACGACAACTATTATGAGAGTGTGCCTTTTTTTGAAATAATTTTTCAAATCCTTTAGCTTATTTTTCATTTTTATTTATTTCCCCTAAATGAGGTTTGAGATTAAATTAATTATTGCGAGACTATTTATGCCTTGGTGAAATATTTGAGAAATACAATCAAAGACTATTATTAGTATAAGTGAATTCTAGAAAATAACCATCTTTATCTTTTTCGTGCCTTATTTCATTAATGTCTGGAAATTTATTTAGTACCTGAGTGCGGATTTCTTCTGTGGGATGTGTCATTATTATAACAAAATCATTATTTTTTGGGGAAATGTGTGGGATGTGAACATCCCAGACATAAAACATATTTTTCGTATCCGCATTTAGAAATCTTATTGGCAAGCTGGTATATTGATCGGCTATTAAATATTTTTCCGTTGATTCAGGAAGATTTTTATTGTAGTCCGCTATTTTCTTTAGATATCTATCAAAAGATACATATTGATTTTCATTGTTTGCCCAAAAATAATGATATTTAATAGTCTCACTGACGGCAATAATAGGTAGGGAAATAAAAATAAAAGAGATTATGATTATTTTAAAGCCATGTCCGTAATGCTTAGTTTTTCCAATCAGCCAAAGAAAGGGAATGGTGGCGATAATAAAGGTAACAGGAATGGTCCCGATTGATCTGAGGGCATGAGGCAATCCTTCGGCTGTCATAAATTCAGGAGCAAGCATAGCAAAAAACCAGCCTAAAATAAAAGTGTAAACATAAAATTTTCTATCTCTGATTTTGTGCTTGAATCTTAAAATTAAGAGATGGAACCATTTTATAATTAAATAAATCAAACCGCCTAAGAATGTAAAACCTAAAATCGGGTTAAGAATCGGATAAGGAGGATAATTGTGTCTCCAGTTTTGGTCTCCCCAAAAATTATATTTAACCAAGCTTAAAAATAAACTGCGACTCAATTCTTTAATCGGATGACCCTGATTCACCTCCGGAGCTAAAACGGAAATACTGGCTGAGCGAGAGGTTAGAAATTCAGGATGAGTATGAAAAGTCCAGAGTAGGGGTGCCATGGAGATAAACATGAAAATTATGAAAAGTAGGCTGTGAAGCCAATAGTCTCTCCAAAAATGTCTCTTAGTAATCCAAAGAGCGAGAAATGATAGACCTAGAATGGCTGGAGCTACCCTAAATGCTATATAGGTGTGCAGTCCAATACCGAATATTAAACCGGCCATGGCAAAACAAAAGTAAGATTTAAAAGTAGAGCTTTTTAAGAAATTTTTAGCTTTGTTTTTTGAGCTATGAATGACTTTATTATATCGTATTCCGCAAAATAAATAATAAAAAGAAAAAGATAGAACTGGCGGTAGCATATTTGCGCGAAAGCCGATGCGGGAAAAATTTATCGCCCAAAAAGAAAAAGCTACAAAAAAAGCGGCCAAGAGTCCGGCACGTTGACTGCGAAAAAGTTCTTTGGTCAAGAGATAGGTTCCTAAGACAGTTAGTGTTCCAAAAATTATTGACCAAAGTTTGAGAGAAAGCATAGATGGGTCAAGTAACTTTATGCTTAGTGCTTGCAAATTTATAAATAATCCTTCGCGACCATTGTTTCCTGTATAAAACCACTCATAATTTCCTGATTCATTTGCTCTTAGTGCATCCGCAGCATTCTCTCCTTCATCGGGATAAATTCCGCTAGGTACATTTTCAATGTTGTAGATTCGAATAGTAAACGCGGCTAAAACAATTAAAAAGAGCAAAGTTAAATTGAGGATTCTTTTATTTTTGAATTTCATTTTTTTATTTTTGTTATTTAAATTTATTTTTTTAAATCTTGATTTATCTATCTTGGTGTTTTCTATATCAAATCCAAACAATCATTAAGTACAATATCTTATCCCAAGGCAACTTAAGGTCCTCAATATGTCATTCTGAAAAATAGATTTTTACCGTGAGGAAACGAACGGATAAAAATCATTTATTCAGAATCTATCGTTTGATGATCGAGATCCCGAATAAGTGCTTTTATATGAATTCTTCGCCGCGGCGAATCATCCAATAAAATCTACTTTTCAGGATGACATGAGCGAGATGGCGAGTAGAAACAGAAATTGTTTTTAAATTTATTTTTTTACGCAATTATATAATAGCATTTTTTGTTGAATAAATAAAGTTATGGTATAATCAAATAGTTACAAATAACTTTTTTATTTTTTTGGTATGGAAAAAGATTTAGACTCAATACCACAGAAGCCGGGCAATAGAAAACAAAAAATCGAAAGAGCTGCTAAAAAGAAAAAACAAAAAAATGATCATGAAGAAGGAGATAATAAATCTTTGATTGTTGATATTGAAGTAGAAAATTCTTCAAATAATTTAGAAGATATTCAAAGGCAACTAGATAGAGAAATGCAACTTGAAATAGACAAAGTTTCAAATTCTGATGAATTAGATATGGATGAGAGATCTGCAAAGATAGAATTAATAACCTTAGGATATAAAAAAAGGCTTTTGGAAGAACAAAAAAAAATTGAAATTGAAGGAGTTTCAAAATCTTCAATACTGGATGATAAAATGAGAGCCGAGTTAATAGAATCAATTGAAGTAGGATGCCGAGAAAAGATAGAAAATCTAAAAAAAGAAGATGAAGATATGGGGGGAAATGAAGATAATTTGATGCTGGGTAGGGAAATTGAATTAGAGGTTGATAAAACTGCAAAAGCTATTGATGAAATAGAAAAAATAATCGGAGAAGCGAATGTTAATGGAGAGGTGGCGACTTTTATCCATGATGAGATGGGTCAATTAAATTTTAGCAAAGAAGATATAGAAAATTTCAGAAAGAATACTGATGCGATGGCAAGCGAATATACCAAGGAGAGTCTTCAAGATATAATATCTCGCAGAAAAGAGATGGAAGGTTTCGTTGAAAAATATAGAAAACAAATTAAAAAAAGAACAATTTTGACCAATGATTCGGCAAAAGAAGATGTTGATATCGACGATAATAATGTTGTGAAAGAGCTTCCTCCTATTATCAAAAAGGCTATTAAAGATAAGGATTTTGCTCAAAATTTAGCTGAACATGAAATGTTGATCGGCAGTGATGAAGAATTGATGATAAATGATATTAAGGAAATTAAAAAAGAAGCATATTCTTTGCTTGGGTTTTTTGGTAAAAAATTAGAGGAATTTAAAGAAGCTTATCCAAAAGATACTGATTTTCAAAATAAAATTTCTGCGATTATTGAGCAATATAGGAGAGAGGTTGGGGAATTTGATGTTATTAAAGAAGTTAGTAGAAAAACCTTAACAAAAATAAATCAACTGCGCCATGATATGCAGAAATGGGCCGATAGAGACTGGATTGAATTGTATGAAAGAAAAAATGGAACAGGTATTTTCGAAAAATCTGTAGAGGTTGATGATGCCATCAGTGATTTAGCAGAATCTGAGTTGCATGGGGAGCATGGTGCATCAATCGAGAAAGTGAAAGATATTGAAGCGGCAAAGAAGATTATTGAATTAGAGGATCAATATGGAGAAACTGGAACTGTCTATATTAGGCATGATAATAAGACAGGATTTCCAATCGATAGTTTTGGGATAGTTGGGTACGAGCTGGGCGAGAACGAAAAAAATACTTTTGTGATTACTAAAAAATTAGTTGATGATATGGAAGTTATCGGGAAAATTGATTTGAAGAGTTTTAGGAAAGATAAAAGATATCAAAGAGTAAAAGAAAATTCCAAAGAAAATATTGAATCCACAAAAGAGGATGGGTCTGATGAAAAAATACTTTCCCCCGAAGATATTAAAAAATTATTATCTTCAATAAATGCGATAAAAGAGAGAAGAGGAGATTTGGGTATGGATAAGGTTTCTCTTAGCAATAAATTTAAAGATTTTGCATTAAAACACAAAGATGAAAAAGAATTCAATAAAGATTTGATGAAGAGAATCCATTTATTGGATGATAAATTTGCTCAAATAAACAGAAAATTTAAAAAAATGGAAGAAAGCGATGAAATGGATGAAAATATATTAAATGAAATAAATAAATTGGATAGTGAGATTATTAATTTGATTAGCTCTAATTGGGAAGAGGAATTATTAAAATTCAAAGAAAGCTCGGAAGGAGCGGAATTTAAATTTACGGAAAAAGAAAAAAATATTGTAGAAAAGTCGAAAGAAATAGCGAATAGATTCGTTGAAGGTGCTAGAAGCAAATTTCCTTGGGAAAAATTTCCTCAAGAAAGAGTGGATTTTACGCTGGAAACTCAAGCTGTTTTTTTCTTGATGGAAGAATTTAGAAAGAGAAAGTTTTTTACAGGAAATGAAGAGAATGTAGCTGAATTTATTATAAAAAATAGAAAATAAAAATAATTAAATTATTTTATGGCAGAAAAACTTTTAGATCCAACAAGTCAAGCAGATTGGAAAAAATTCGGAAAACAATTCGAGAAGGATTTTGATGCGTTTGAAAATGAGGCTGAAATTCCCAATCATGAAAAGAGGAAAAAGAATGATGAAGTTTCCAGACGGAATACTTTATCATCTGAAGAAGAGATTAAAGTTAGGGGATTTCTAGATGATTTTGTGGGTAAGGCACTGAGAAAGGGTGGGTATAAAGAAAACACTATTTTGGCTTCAACCAGAAAGATTAGAACTATTATAATTGGAAGACTTAAAGATGAGGGGCAGGTTATTAGCGAAGAAAATGTTCTTAAAGAATTGCAGGGGTTTGCGACTGTGGAATCTACAAAAAAATCAGGAAAAAAATACGAAGTAATTTTAAAAGTTTTGGATGAGAAAGAACAAGACGAGCCAGGAGAAAAGTCCTCCTCAAAAGATAATTCAACAGAGGTTGTTGAGCCTGTTTCGGTTTCTGGAGAAAAAAAGAAAACAATAATAAGAAAAAAGAGTGTAAAACAAGAAGATGAGAAGAAGCAGGAAGTTATTTTGACTGATGTTGAAAAAGGTGATGCGGCTAAATTTTTTGAAAAAGAGATTTTGCCTCTTTATCAGGCAAAAAGAGAAGAAAACAAATGGACGGGCTACAGTGATAATGTAGGCGAATTTTTAAAAGAGCAGTTTGTTCGAACGGCTAATACTTTTAATTTTTTGGACGGTGATGATTCTAAAATTAACATGGCGTGGGATTTGGTCGGGGTGGATTTACAATCAAAAATTGAAGCGATAGAGGTTGGCATTAGAGAGACCGAAAAAGAGAAAAAAGATGTTAAAAAAGATTTTACTTTGGATGAAGTGTATAAAAAGCTAAAATCAGCCGGAGCGGATGATGAAGATGTGAAGTATTTTTTCAATTTACACAAAAAAGATCGTCAAGATTTTCTATTGTCTAGCGATGAGGAGTTAAAATTAAGAATTGAAAAATTAAGAGAGGCGAGAGCACTTGATGAAAATAAAATGACTGAAAATGAGAAAGAAGAAATAGAGAGAAAACTCAGAGATTATGGAAATTATATGAAGAGTATGCGCACTACTTATCTTCAGAAAGAATATGAATTTAATAAAACAAGTTCTGCAATGAAGAGATTTTTCAAAATGGATAAAGTTGATATGGGAAATGCAGAAAAAGAATTGGAAAATTCAAAAAAAGATTATTTGGAAGCCGTGGAAAATTATTTAAATGTTATGGTGATACTGGAAAAGCCAGCAGATAAGGAGGAGCGAGAAATTATTTATCGTTACGCTCATTTTGGAGAGGCTTTGCAGGTGATGAGTGCCAAAGAAAATATAAAACTTGAAAAAAATCCAAAATTAGAAAGTTTCAAAAGGAGTTTTGGTGCAGGAACGGCAAGCTTTTTGGATAAATATAAAGAGTTATTGGGAAAGCCCAAGGAGCTGATAGCTAAAAAAACAGGGTCAAAAGTCTTGGGATTTAGTGGAGGTATTGCTGCTGTAGGTGGCGCAATGGCTTTAGCAGCTAACTACATTCCTGGTTTAAGAAATGTGACTTTGCCTTTGGGTATCGCTGTGGCCACAAAGTGTTTTTATGAAAAAGCTGAGAACGAGGCTGTGATTGAAAAAGAAAAATCTATAGAAGAGGGAGTTGAACTCTTGGAAAAAAGATTGGCATATATAGATGAATTGGGTGCCGAGGTCGACGAAGCTTTTAAAAAAGAACTTGGCTTGGCTGTGGAAAATATCACCGAAGAAGTCGCAAAAGAAAAGAAAGCAGTCGGAAAAAGAATGGTGGTATCTTTAGCTAAAGCTATCGCAGTAAGCTCTACTTTTTATATGGCAGGTCAATTAGTTAGAGAGTTTTTTGGTCCTGATGAATTAAAAAATAATATCTTTGAAAATAAAAATTCTTTGAAGCCAGATACTATATCAAGCCATCATGGATCCAGCGTTCATTCTTCGCCTAATATCCCTCCATCACATTTGCAAGAAGCTGAGGCTATGCCTTCTCATGTTCAGAAAATTATAAATAATGAAGGTGAGATATTTGAAACATTGAATAATATTAAAAAAATACATACTCCACAAAATGTGGAGCAACCTGCAATGATGATGTCGGATTCTCAAGAGCATGAAGTGAGGGCAGATTTTGAAGAAGATAAAAGTGATTCTTCTGGTACTCTAGAACAAGCAGGAAATAATACTGGAGCTGAAGAAAAAAACTCTCCTACTGGTAATCAAGAGATCCACGTGGGGAGCAGTGCTGAATATAATGGAATTGTTTTAAATGAGTCTGGTGAGGGAAATATTTATGTCCAAGAAGGTTCAAGCATGAAAGATACAGTAGCTAAATTATTAATTCAAAATCATGAAAAATTAACTGAAGGAAAAATGGGCTGGGATCCGGTTAAATATTCATCAGTTGAAGAATGGGCTGATAAAAGAGCTATTGGCATTGTAGGAGAATTTACCGGAGGAAGTCATGATTTTGATAAGATATCAATTGATTCAAAAATAGATATTAATTTAAGTAATCCGGCTGATATAAGGATCGTGGATTTCACAGATGGACAGAAAGTTGACTTACCGGTAAATTCTGAGGGTGCTTCTGGTTTGGGAAATCAAGAAAACGCAACAGTTCCTGAGGATGAGGGGGATGAATTTGAAAATGATGAACGAGAATCAGCTGGTTCGGAAAATCAAGATAATGCAGAGACTCCCGAGGATGAGGGGAGTATATTTGAAGATGATAATAGAGGATCAGTGGAAAATACTCAAGGCAATAAAGTTGTGCCCCCTGGAATTAAAGAGTCCGCAGTTTTTGCAAAAGAAAATATAACCGGAGATATAACAGAAAAAGATATTCTACCCCAAGATGCTGCAGAGAAAGATATGGAGGAAGTGAGAAAAAATATGGGCAAACAAGAAGCATTGGCCGCTAAGCGCATAGGGATTGATCCGGAACATTATGCAAAAATAAATCAAATGTCCACTGCTGAATTTATTGCCGAAGCCAAGAGGGTGGATAGCGTAGTTCATGGTGGAGGAGAAGATTCTATGGATGTGGTTTCAAGTAATTTACCGGTAGGTAACGCTTTTAGTGATGATGAGATGGCAAATACTAAAATGGGAAGAATTCTGAATTACCTTTTGCGTGATGGAAAAATAGAAAATCCCAATCAAAGCATAGCTGAAACATTAAGAACAGTGAGTCAGCAGGATTTAATGGGTTCAATTAGGACTTATGAAGGAATTTTTGGAAATATTGATGATACAGAAGGTATTGCTATGAATTTAAATGAAGATGAGGTGTATAGCCAATATATGGCTTCTCTTATTCAAGCTGAACTTAAAGATATGCTGAGCAGTACTGCCGATGAAGGGAAAGTAATGAGAGAATTAGCAGCTTTAAGGGGAGTTTCAATGAGAGATTTGGCTAATAATGAATTGTTATTGGCTTTCAAAGAGGCAACAAAAGATGTTGTGGGTGATGTTGAGTATAGAGACAATGATACACTTGGGAAATATATAGTAAGAACTATTCGAGCGGCACATGATGAAGGGGCAATCGGTAAACTTAGAGATTCTTTAGCCAAAATAGAAGTAGCTGCATAAATAAAAATTAATAAAAAAAATATGAACCAAAAAAATCAAGATAAAATCAAGGAAGATATAATGCAATATTTGGGTTTAAATAAACTTTCTGAGGATAAACAAGATGAAATTTTGGCGAAAATTGGAGAGATTATCTTAAAAAAGATATTCATTGAGACAGTGGATAAGCTGGACGAGCCGGATCGGATAGAATTTGAAAAAATGCTTAAAGAAGGAACGGATGCTGATAGTATTGAAAAATTTTTAAATACAAAAATTGAAAATTATGATACAATAGTAAGTGAAATAGTAGAGGAAGTTAAGAATGACATAAAGAATAGCTAATATTAAATTCAATCATAGTTTAATTTAAGTAATTTAATGGGATAATCCCAGTTAAATAGTGCGGATTACCGCAATTTAACGGGACGAGAAAAATATGCCTGATGAAAAAATAATAAGTTCTAGCTTGGAGCCGATTGGGGAAAATGATTTGGATTTATCTAATAAGTTTGGACACGTTGAAGGAGGTGCTAAAGGTGGGTCGGTTGAAGAAAAGAAAGAAAACATTATTTCTCCGGCGGAAAAAGAAAGTGCTAATGAAATATCGGGAGCAGAAAAAGATTCTGCATATAATCAGATTCTTTCCAAAATACCTCAGCAAACATCTGACTCAGATGATAAAAGTGTAAAAGAAGATGCGCTGGAGGTTTCAGTAAAGATGGACGCCGAAAGTCAAATTCAGCATTTGTTAGATTTGGCAACAACCAGGGGGGTGGTTCACGCTATTAAAGTAGCCAAGCACATGGACGATAATTATGTTTTGGATATGTTGCATGATAAAATGATTTCAGATGAATTTCATAAAATTTTGCTGGAGAAAAATTTGATAAATCAGGATTAAATTTTAAAAATAAAGAATAAAAATAAAATAAAAATGTTAGACATCAATTTGATTTTAGTTTTTTCAATGATTGCCTTTGGAACGATGGCTTTTTTTAGCGGATTATTTTTAGTGATACGCAGTTTTTTTCGTTTTCGCATCCAGATAAATAGCTCTATGAATATGGATTTGGAGGTTGTTCGTGTAGCTAAAGTTAATAAAAAAGAGGGAAATTCTTCATCGCATGGTCAAGGTGGAGAAGCTTGGAAAGAAGAAATTGGCGCCATGGAGCAATTGTTAACGTCTTTATCAAAGATTAAAATAAGCCAGTCTTTTTTTACCAATTTATTTTATGATACTCCGTGTGTTTCTTTTGAAATAGCTAATCCTTCAAATAGCGAGGAGATATTCTTTTATGTAGCTATTCCTAAAAAATTCAGAGGTACAATTGAAAAACAAATTCATAGTTATTTTCCCAATGCGGCAATTGAAAAAATTTCCGATTATACCATTTTTTCTCCAGGAAGTTACACTTCTTCGGCGGTTTTGGAATTAAAAAACAAATACGCTCTTCCAATCAGAACTTATAACGGTATGAATATTGATCCGCTCAATGAAATATCTAATTCATTGAGTAAGTTTAAAACAGAACAAGAGGGAGCCGCTATTCAATTGGTAATTGCTCCAGCTAAAAAAGGTTGGCAAACTTTGGGAAAAACAATCGCCCATAAAATGCAACAAGGAAAAAGACTTAAAGATGTTCATACTGATTCGATTCTTTTAAAAATGGGAAGCGATATTGGAAAAGGAGCGGGGGATTTTGTTAATACAATGATAAGCAGTGGGAAGACAAATTCCAGTCAATTTGAACAAAAAGAGGTTGTACAGTTGACCCCAGAAGAACAGGAATTAATTAAATTGATAGAGGGTAAATCTAGTAAGGCTGGATTTATGGTTAATATCAGATTATTGTCATCTGCTGACTCACAGGAAAGAGCGGATGAAATATTATCTCAAATAGAAAATTCATTTTCTCAATTTGAAAATTACGGAATAAATTTCTTTAAAGTAAAAAGACGAACTCGCAGTAAGAATGTTTCTTTTGATTATATTTTTAGAAACTTTAATGAAGAAAATTCAATAATTTTAAATACCGAAGAAATTTCCAGCATCTTTCATTTCCCGATTTCAACTACTGAGACCCCTAAAATTAAATGGTTAAAAGCTGGCGCTGCGCCACCGCCAATTAATATTCCCTCTGAAGGAATACTTTTGGGTTATAATGATTATCGCGGAGAAAAAACTCCAATTAGACTGTCCGATAGTGACAGGCGCAGACATCTTTATGCTATTGGACAAACCGGAGTGGGAAAATCTCATTTTTTGCAAGCGATGGCCAAGCAAGATGTGCGAAATGGCAAAGGTGTTTGTTTTATTGATCCGCATGGCGATGCGATTGAGGATATTTTAACGGCGGTTCCCAAGGAAAGAGCTGATGATGTGATTATTTTTAATCCGGCTGATAGTGAAAGACCGCTAGGATTAAATATGCTTGAATATGCTAAGCCAGAAGAAAAAAGTTTTGTAATTAATGAAATGATTGGTATTTTTGATAAGCTTTATGATTTGAAGCAAACTGGCGGACCAATGTTTGAGCAATACGCTAGAAATGCTATGCTTTTGATTATGGAACATCCTGAATCAGGATCAACTTTGATGGAGATACCAAAGGTTTTGGCTGATGAGGAGTTTAGAAAAATGAAATTATCCCATTGTCAAAATCCTGTGGTGCGAGATTTTTGGTTAAAAGAAGCAGAGAAGGCTGGCGGTGAAGCGGCCTTAGCTAATATGGTGCCCTACATTACTTCTAAGCTTACTACTTTTATCTCCAATGATTTGATGCGCCCAATTATTGCCCAACAGAAAAGCGCCCTGGATTTTAGAAAAATAATGGATGAAGGAAAAATACTTTTGATAAATCTTTCCAAGGGAAGAATAGGAGAGATTAATAGTCATCTTTTGGGAATGGTGATTGTGGGTAAAATATTAATGGCAGCTCTTTCTCGGGCAGATATGCCAGAGGGGGAAAGAAAAGATTTTTATCTTTATATAGATGAGTTTCAGAATGTTACCACTGATTCAATTTCTCAAATTCTTTCTGAGGCTCGTAAATATAGATTAAATTTAATTATTGCTCATCAATTTATTGGTCAGCTTAGTGAAGAAATTTCCAAGGCTGTCTTTGGTAATGTGGGATCAATGTGCGCTTTTAGGGTGGGACCTGAAGATGCTGACTTTTTAGAGAAACAATTTGAGCCTGTTTTTACGGCCAGTGATTTGATTAATGTAAGTAACTATAGCGGATTTGCTAAGCTTTTAATTAATAATGATACAACTAAGCCATTTAATATAAAAACTTATCCACCCACAGAGGGTAATAAAGAAATCCCAGCTTATCTTAAAGAAATGTCTCGCTTAAAATATGGAAGAGATGCTAATATAGTAAATAGAGAGATAATGAGCAGAACAAATTTTAGGAGTTAATAATTTCTTAGTAAAAAATATGAAAAAAAATTTATTGGCATTTATATTGATTGCGTTTGTTTTATTTTTAGGTCAATTTGCTTTGGCGGCTTATATACCATTGGAACCTATTCCTGGAACTTCAGGAACAACCAGTACTTTTCCCGCTTATATTAATGCGATTTATAAGTTCGCTATCTGGTCAGTAGGAATTTCAGCCTTGTTTATGATTTCTATTGGAGGATTTATGTATTTTACAGCAGCTGGAAATAATTCCAAGATGGAAAGCGGTAAAAAAATAATTGCCGATGCCCTGTATGGACTGATAGCGGTGCTGGTGGCATGGACGTTGCTTAATACGATTAATCCTAATTTAACTAATATTTCACTTGAGAGTGTTAGCAATTTGAGAAGTACTCAGTAATTGTTTAAAATAATAATAAAAATATGTTTCAAATAGTTTGTATAGGGTCTTCATCTAAGGATATTTTTTTTCCCACCAAAGACGGTCAGGTTTTAAATACTCCCGAGGATATAACTGCGCAAAAAAAGATGGTTTTTGAACTTGGAGCAAAATATCATGTTGATAATCGTTTCGAAGCTTTGGGAGGATGCGCGGTAAATGTGGCGTGTGGATTAAGGCGATTGGGTGTTTCTAGTACCTGTTATGCTGCATTGGGCAGAGATAATATTGGACAATGGATTGAATCTGAACTTCATAAAGAAAAGGTGGGAGTAGATTTTGTGCAAAAAGAAGATTGTTTAACGGGCCTTTCGGCGATTGTAGTTGACGAAAACACTGGTGAAAGAATTATTTTTTCCAATCAGGAATCTAACGAGCGTTTAAAAATAAATCCAGAAGAAATCAAAAATTTTGCTTGGATTTCCGTGACGGATTTGAGTGGTAATTGGCAAGATGCTTTAAAAATAGTAGAAAATGTTTTTAGTGAAAATGGCGTTAAAATTTCTTATAATCCGCGAGGTAGAAATATTACAGAAGATGCGCAAAGCGTGTATGATTTTGCTAAAAAAACGGAAATATTTTTTGTAAATAAAGATGAGGCGATAGAGCTCGTAACTTTGGTTAATACTGAAGTAAAAGATAATGAGAAAATAAATGACGAAATTTTTCTTTTGGATGAGTTGAAGAAAGCAGGCGCAAAAGTGGTTGTTATTACAGATGGAACGAGGGGTGCTTGGGTTTCTGATGGAATAGATATTTTTCACGCCGAAGTTTTAGAAGTAGAAGCAGTTGATTCAACTGGAGCGGGAGATGCTTTTTCAAGCGGTTTTTTGGCAGGCTATATTTCTGATAAAAATATTGAGGAATGTTTAAAGATGGGAATAGCTAATGGTGCTAACGTTGTTTCTTACTATGGCGCGATAGAAGGATTGCTTCATGATCATAATATTTCTCAGTTTAGTGAAAAAATTAAAGTAAAAAAAATAAATTAAGACAATATTTCTATGAGCTTTATTTCAAAATTTTTATCTATTCAAAAAAAATCGGATGTTATGTTGGCTTTGGATATTGGAACCGAAGTTATTAAAGCGCTTGTTTTTAGGGTTGATAGTACCAACAATAAGAGCGTAGTTATTGGAGTCGGTAAAATTAGGCAGGAGCTAGGAAATATGCAAAGCGGGGCGGTTTCGGATATTGCTGGGGTGGTAAAAATAGCCAGAGAAGCTATTGATATTGCCAAAGAAAAAGCGGGAGTAAAAAATGTAAAGCATGCCATCGTGGGAATAGCGGGAGAATTGGTAAAAGGCACCACCACCACAGTTCATTATGAGAGAGCTAATGCCGATTTAAAAATCGGTTTGCCCGAGTTGAGTAATATTATTCAAAAAGTCCAACAAAAAGCTTACGAAAGAATCGGTGAGCAGATTGCTTGGGAAACAGGGCAGAGCAATATTGATATAAAATTGATTAATGCCGCTATCTCAGATGTGCGGATTGATGGCTATAGAATTACTAATCCCTTGGGTTTTCAGGGGCACAATGTTTCCATAAGCGTCTTTAATGCTTATGCTCCCACTATTCATTTGGGGGCAATTGAATCAATTGTAAATGAACTGGGAATAGATTTGGTAAGTATCGCTGCAGAACCGTACGCTGTTGCGAAGCTAGTTGATTTTGAAGGGGATTTAAATTTTAATTCTATTTTCATAGATATAGGCGGAGGTACGACTGATATTGCGGTAGTAAGAAATGGGGGACTTGAGGGGACGAAAATGTTTGCTCTTGGCGGAAGAGCTTTTACTAAGAGATTAGCTCATGAGGTAAGAGTAGATTTTGAAAGAGCAGAGAAGTTAAAGATAAATTATTCATTGGGAAAGTTAAATAAAATTGATACGCAAAAAGTAGAGAGCATATTTGAAGATGATTGCCGAATATGGCTAGATGGAATAGAATTAGCCTTGTCAGAATTCTCCCAAAGCGACCTTTTGCCCAACAAAATTTTAATGTGCGGAGGTGGTTCTGGGTTGCCAGGAATAAAAAAAGCGCTTCTATCGCAGGAATGGCTGAGTAAATTAGCCTTTGCTAATCCTCCTAAAATATCTTTTTTGCAACCCAAGGACGCAGCTCATGTAATAGATGAAACTGGTGAATTAACAAGTACACAGGATGTTACGCCTATGGGATTGGCTGGATTAGTGCTAGAATTATCTCAAGAGGAAAAAGTATTAGCTGGGATCTTAAAGAGAGCGATGAATAGGGTAGATTATAAATAATTTTCTAATAGCATTATTATGCATCAAATTTTTTATATCGATGCCAATGAGGAGGTAAACTCTATCATTAGTAAGATTAGAAAATCTAATTCAAAATATAATATTTTAGTTATTGCCCAAGGTGCTTTATTGATGCAAAGTGCGGTTAGTTTGAAGTTGATAAAAAGAGAAGTAGATACACTTGATAAAAAAGTCATGATGATTATCAGAGATGAGAGGGCTGCTTCAATTGCTTCAAAAATAGGTTTTCCGGTTAAGAAAAGCTTGGAGGAAGTTAAAGGTTTGAATGCTCAAGCGATTCCCAAAAAAACAGATATTCAATCAAATATGAGTATGAATAGCAAGAATAATCATAGCCAAGATTTGAGTAATATCGTGAGCAAAAATAACAGATTGGTTAATCTTGGATCGGATAGTTTTGTTTCTGTTAGTGGGGTGGTTGAGCCAAAAAAAGATTTGAAAGAAATTAAAGAGGATAAATCATTAAAAGATGATGTTTATTTTAGTGAATTGGCTCCAGAAAATTCTGAAAAGAGTGATGCTTTTTTGGAACAGCAGGAGGATGCTTTTAGGAATCTTTTTGTGCAACAGGATAAAAATGAATTACCTAAACAAAAAAAAGAAACTCATTCTAGCGGAGGTGTGTTAAAGTTTATCGGAATCTTTGCAGTAATTGTCTTGGTTTTAATTGGAAGTATAGCAGCTTATTTTTGGCTGCCTAGCGCAAATGTTACAATTTTTCCTATTAAAAAGAGCGAAAATTTTAATTTAAAATTAAATATTGCTGAAGATGCGGAAAATTCCAGTGATTATCAAAATGACTTAATTAATCTAGAGACAGAAATAATTGAGAAAGAAAGCACTTTATCGCTCAATTTTGATGCGACAGGACAAAAAGGCGATTCTAATCAGAAGGCAAAGGGAAAAATCACTATTTATAATGAGTTTAGTGAAACTAGTCAGATATTAGTGGTGACTACTCGTTTTATGAGCAATGATGAAAAACTATTCAGATTACTTAAAACTGTTACTGTGCCAGGTATGACAGTTAAAGATGGAAAAGTGGAAGCTGGAAAAGTGGAGGCTGAAATAGTAGCAGATGAGGCAGGTGAAAAATTTAATATTAAAGAAGCGGAATTTAAAATTCCCGGCTTTAAAGGGAGCACAAAATATGATAAGTTTTATGCTAAATTAATTGAGGAGACAAAAGGCGGGGGAAGTAGTGAAAGTAATTTAAAAATGGTTTCCAAGAGTGATATAGAAAGTGCAAAATTTAAAACAGAAGAGCAGTTAAAAAATCAATTGAGAGATAATATCAAAAATTCAATAGGTGAAGAAAATATGTTACTAGATGATGCTGTGGCTTTTGAGGTTACGGATTTTTCTGTTTTCCCCGAAGAAGGATCAATTACTGAAAAATTTGAATACCAAGTAAAGATGAAAGTTAAAGGACTTTCATTCTCCCATAAAAAGTTAGATGATGAAATAAGTAAATATATAGAAAATAATTTTAATCAAAAAAATTCCTTTATGAAATTGATTTCTTTTGAAAACAATTATGGACATGCTGATATTGATTTTACTAAAAAAACCATAAAGATGGATGTTAGCATCAATGCCAAGTTGAGATCGGAAATTAATAGAGAAGAGCTTTCTAAAAATTTGGCGGGTAAGAATAAGGATGAACTTGGCGAGGTTGTGAAGAATTATCCGGAAATAAATAAAGTGGAGGTGATGATTTCACCCAGCTTTCTGGCCAATAGTTTCCCTCGCTATCCTTCAAAAATAAAAGTCAGCATTAGTAATGATTAAACTGTTCTTAAAAACAAGCTCTTTCAAAAAATCTATTATTATGTAATAATACTAGGCAATGCTTTTAAAATAAAAAATAATGAGCCAAGAGATAGAAACAATAAAATCCAAGCTAAATATCGTTGATTTAGTTGGGGAATATGTTCGATTGCAAAAAGCTGGGAACAATTGGAAAGCTTGTTGTCCTTTTCATAATGAAAAAACTCCTTCTTTTTCAGTTAGTGAAGACAAGCAGTTTTGGCATTGTTTTGGTTGTGGTAAAGGAGGGGATATTTTTGGATTTTTGATGGAAATAGAGGGGATGAGCTTTAGAGAGGCTTTGGAAAATTTAGCCCAAAGATCAGGAGTGGAACTTCCTAAATATAGTCAAAAAGAAACTATTAGTAATTTGGAAAAAAATAAAATAGAGGAAATTTTGGAATGGTCTACTCGTTTTTACGAAAAACAATTGTGGGAAACGGAGAATGGCAAAAAAAATCTACAATATTTGAGGGAGAGAGGTTTAACAGAAGATATAATTCGAGAATTTAGACTGGGTTACGCACCTGGTGGTTGGAGGAATATTTTGCAATTTTTGATTGGTAAAAATTATATTACTGGGGATATCTTGCGAAGCGGGTTAATTATTCAAAAAGAGGGTAATGGCCAGGGAAGTGAAAATTTTTACGATCGATTTAGAAATAGAATAATGTTTCCCATTAGCAATCCAACGGGGAAGATAATTGGTTATTCTGCTCGAATCGCCCCAGGAGAGGATGAATCACAAGCTAAATATATTAACACACCAGAAACGGAAGTTTATCATAAGAGCAATGTTTTGTATGGAATAGATAAGGCCAAGATGAGCGCCAAAGAAAAGAACTGGATTCTTTTGGTGGAGGGAAATATGGATGTGATTGCTGCGAGTCAAGCAGGAATAAAAAATACTGTGGCTGTTTCGGGTACAGCTCTAACGGTAGAGCAATTAGGGATTATTAAGCGTTACACTAAAAATATAAAAATGTTTTTTGATATGGATGAGGCTGGGCAAAAAGCAGCCAAAAGAAGCGCTCAATTGGCCTTTGACAAAGAATTAAATGTATCAATAGTTTCAATTGAAGATGGCAAAGATGCAGCTGATGCAGTAAAAGATGATGCGGATAAATTTATAAAATCAATTGATGAGGCAGTTTCGGCGATGAATTATTTTATTAATCAATCATTTGAGGGTAAAAATAGGTTAGATATTGAGGATAAGAAAAAAATAATAGAGGAATTAGCTGGACTTATCAACAGTTTTTCCAATAAAGTTGAACGAGAGCATTGGCTAAAAATTATAGCTGAGAAAATAGGGGTATCGGAAATTTCCCTCCGAGAAGAGTTTGAAAAAAGAAATTTTTCAGCGACTAATCAAGGGTATAATGACTACAGTGCAAAGTCTGAAAGTTTAAATAATAATAAGTTTAATTACGACAAAATTAAAGATATCCAAATTCAAATCATGGGGACTTTTATTAGTGACAATAATCTTTGGAAAGAAGCTGTGGCAAGATATGAGGAAGATATTAAAAATTATTTTAATAATCCAAAGGTAGTGGAAATTATTTTAACCAAAGGCCAAAAGTATAATTTTAATTTCGAAAAATTATTGGATGAATTGGAGGATTTAAATCAAAAAAAATTTCTCAGAGAATTGTATTTTGAGAATTCTGAAAAAAATGAGGATGTAATATCGACTAAAGAGAGGTGGAGGGTGGTGGAGCAATATTTTGAACAACTAAAAAGAGAAATTATCAAGGAAAAGAATGCCGATTTGATAGACAGGATTAAAAAAGCTGAAAAATCCGGCAATAAAGAAGAATTGAAAGTTTTAACTAATGAATTGATGGAATTGAACAAAGTTCGTTAAATGCAGTTACCCATTGACCTCTTTGCGCATATTTTTATGTGTCTCTGCGAGTAAATTCTGCCTGCCCCGTTGCCATAACTGGGGTACTCGGAATTTGTGCGGCAGTCCATTTTTCTGGGGCATGACTAAGTTGAATATGTTTCTCTAGATTGCCACGGCGGAGTACCACCTCGCAAAGACAGGCTTATTTCTATCAAAGCCTAGTGGGGACTTGTCATTAAATTGCTTGCATTTATTTGTTTTTATGTTAAAAATGGTATAGAATACAACTATTGGAGAACGAGTGTTTTTTGTGTTGTTGTGTTTTATTTTTAATTAAGAATTACTTTTAAAAAAATGACTACAAACAAACGAAAAGATGTTAAAAAAACAGCCCCTAAGAAAAAAGGGATTATTAAAAGACATTCTAATAGAAATACTTCTTCAAAGGCAACAAGTAAAAAGGTCGCTAAAAAGGTTGTGAAAAAAAGTTTAAAAAAGATGACTAAGAAAAAAAATATTAAGAAAGACGTGAAAAAAGGTAAAAAAATAACAAAAAAAATATCTAGAAAAGCACCTAAAAAAATGATTAAAAAAAGTCCCAAAAAGATAGTAAAAAAGGCAACCAAAAAGATAGCGCCAGCAAAAAAAGCCAAAACAGGGGGCAGTCCCAAGGAGAAGATAAATAATATTATTGATGATTTGGTTTCTCGCGGAAAACAGCGCGGTTTTATCACTGAAGATGAGATTATTCACACTTTTCCAGATATGGAAAAAAATATAGAAGAATTGGAGGAGCTTTATGGAAAACTGGAAACCGGCGGAGTAAGGATAATGAGCTCAGGCGAGGTTATTAAAAATGAAACAGATAAGATTGCTGAGGAATTTTTGGCTGAAAAAAGTGTTACTAAAAAGAAAAAAAAGGCAGCCGATGAATCGGAGCCAAATTACAATGACTCAGTTCAAATGTATTTGAGAGAAATCGGAAAAGTGCCTCTTTTGAAATCAGACGATGAGGTTAGGTTGGCTAAGTTGATTGAGAAAGGGGAAATTTCTGCTAAGCAAAAATTAACCGAAGCTAATTTACGTTTGGTGGTTAGTATTGCTAAAAAATATGTAGGAAGATCCAATAATTTGTCTTTGCTTGATTTGATTCAAGAGGGAAACATTGGCTTGTTTAAAGCAGTGGAAAAATTCGATTATCATAAGGGATATAAATTTTCTACTTATGCGACTTGGTGGATTCGCCAAGCTATCACTAGAGCTTTGGCAGATCAGTCCAGAACTATTCGTATCCCGGTTCATATGGTAGAAACTATCAATAAATATACTCAAATCGTAAGACAATTAGTTCAAGAATTAGGAAGAGAGCCTTTGGCTGAAGAAATTGCGGCGGAGATGGATATGGAAGTGGATAAAATAAGACACATTCAAAAGATTTCGCAAGAAACAGTTTCCTTGGAGACTTCTATCGGAGATAGTGAAGATGATAGTGTGCTGGGAGATTTTATTGAAGACACTGAGACAATCATGCCTGATCAAACTGCTTCTCGCACTTTGTTGAAAAGTCATGTGATTGAAATATTGGAAGAATTGAGTCCTCGCGAACAAAGAATTCTTAAAATTCGTTTTGGTTTGGATGATGGCGTGACTCATACGTTGGAAGAAGTAGGACAAGAGTTTGGAGTAACTCGAGAACGTATCCGACAAATTGAAGCTAAAGCTTTGGATAAAATAAGAAATCAAAAAGGTCTTGGAAAATTAAGAGACTATTAATTCTCAAAACTAAGCTTTGAATGTATCTTAAGGCTCAGTTTAAAAAAATAAAAATATGGAACAAATGCCATTAGGAGGTGAAAATAGAATAGAAGTGAAAAAAAACAAAGCAAAGGGTTTTTTGGAAACTATCAATACCTTACTTAATATGAATGCTGAAGGATCAAGACGATATGCTGTTTTGAGTTTTTGCAATATGATTTTAGATGAAGTAGAAAGTTTTCAATCTCAAACTGAAAATGTTGACACTAATGCATTAAGAGAAAGAATCAAGAATTTAAGAGAAAAAGCTAAAGATAGTGAGTATGACGGTAGCGATGAATTATCTGCAATTATTGAAGAGGTGAAATCTTTAGTTGAGTAATTTTAGTTTTAAATAAAAATTATGAAAAATTTTGGTTTTGAAAATTTAAGCAATAATAGTAATGAATCTCTAGGGAAAGATAAAAGTGTCGAATTTGAAAAATTGCTCTTAGAGGCTAATGAGGGAAAAATTCCAGATGAATATACTGTGGAAGATGGAGTTGAATTTGATGAGACAAAGTCTGGATTAGCGGAAAATATAATATTAAAGGCGCAAGAGATGTTAAGGCAAGATTTGACCCAGTTATTGGGCGATGAGGAAAGAAAGAAAATGGAGGAGGTTATTGTTAGAATTTCGAATATTAAAAGAAGCAGTGCTGCTGAACTTTGGGCCTCTGAGGTTAATAGATTGATGCAAAATGGCGGAGATGTGGATAATTTTAAAAAATTGGCTACTGATAATTTGTACAAAGAAATGAAGGGAGAAGTTGTGGGTAAGTTGGGAATAAATGAATCTTTGAATTAATATGCGAATATATCATTTACAACGTGGTAAAAACTAAGTACTTGATTTATTTCATAAATAATATATAATTGTTTTTGTTGGCTTTTGTGCCGAGAATCTTGATTAATAAAGCCAGCAATTTTTATATTAAAGTCCTCCTTTCCAACTTTGGAGGGGGAAATTAAAAAGGGGGTGGGTTATGTATTAATTTTTTAAAATTTGATTAATAAATTATTTGTTAATCAATATTGAAAATTTAGCCCAGTTAAATAGGATATAAATTTAACGGGCCAAGCATTCCGCGATAGCTCAGTGGTAGAGCAGTTGGCTGTTAACCAATTGGTCGGGGGTTCGAATCCCTCTCGCGGAGCCACGAAAAACTCAAAAAAGACTACCTTATTCAGGATAGTCTTTTTTTCGTCTCGTGGCGTGCCAGATTTTACAAAATTAGATAATGGCAACTTTTTTGTTAGTTTTTCGTGGCCACGAGGGGCGTGATAATTATGAAATAATTATTTTGCGTCCTTTTCGTGGTTTTTACATGATATAATAAAAACATAATTCGTAATAAAGATATTTATGTATTACGTCTATGTTCTAGAGTGTGCAGATGATAGTTCTTGGTATATTGGATATACTAAAGATTTAAGAACTCGCTTAAAAGATCATCAAAACAAAAGAGGGCGCAGAACCACGGCGATGAAAAATAATTTAAATCTAATTTATTACGAAGCATATATTGAAAAGTTAGATGCCATGGGAAGAGAAAAGTTTCTCAAAGGTGGTTCTGGTAGAACTTATCTTAAAAAACAATTAAAGCATTATTTTGAAAAAAATATTCAATTGTGATGATTTGAAAGTCGGAGTGATGCGCCTAAGCGTCACGAGATGAGCGAAGCGAATTTTTCGTGGCCATTTTAGGGGGGGCAGATTTTTTATCGCGTGGCTCCGCTATGAAAAACTCAAAAAAGACTATCTTTGTAGGATAGTTTTTTTATTTTGAAAATTTATTTAATACTTGAGCGTATTATATGTTGATTGATGTTTTGATTTGTTTTATTAATGTTCGCGAAAGATGTGATGGGGTAAATAAAGCGTATAACATTTTCCCTCTCCCCAGCCCTCCCCCAAAGGGGGAGGGGGTGTAGGGATATAAAAATATATGAGAAAAATTATCGTACTTACATTTATTACGCTCGATGGCGTGATGCAAGCGCCGGGCGGACCCAAGGAGGATACTTCGGGCGGATTTAAATACGGCGGATGGACGGTGCCGTATTTTGATGACTTTGCGATGAAAATTATGAATGAGCAAATGAAGAGACCTTTTGATCTGCTTTTGGGTAGAAAAACTTATGAAATATTTGCCAGCTATTGGCCGAGCCACGAAAAAGAATGGCCTGGTATAAACGAGGCTACTAAATATGTCGCTTCAGATGATGCATCAATAAAACTTAATTGGGACAATTCTGTATTACTCAAGGGGGATGTCGCCCAGGAGGTGAAAAAGATTAAATCACAAAACGGTCCAGATTTACAAGTTTATGGCAGTGGCAATCTTAGTCAAACTCTTTTTAAACATGATCTGGTTGATGAATTATGGTTAAAAATTTTTCCCGTCACGCTTGGCTCAGGCAAGCGTCTCTTTGCTGAGGGTACAATTCCCATGGCTTTCAAATTAATAGACAGCAAGGTTTCTCCAAAAGGTGTTATTTTTGCTAATTACGAGCGTGCAGGAGAAGTAAAAACAGGCTCCTTTTGATTTATATAATCAATAAGCTATGTTACTAAAATAATATTGGAATTTTAAGGATTTAATTAATCTTATTATTTGTCTTGTAATTATAAATTTTTTATGTTATTTTTATACTTCAATTGGATAGTACCTAATAATTAAATCTTTCAAGATTAAGGGAGGTATTTGAAATGATTAATATCAGCAGTAAGTCAGATGGTGTGGCTGGAAGGTTGTCTAATTTTACTTCTCGTTTGTTTTTCTTTGACGGTGTTCCTTGCGCATCCCTGGAGGGACCTATTCAGGCTGTTAAATTTGAAGATCCTGAAATTCAAAGAGAGATTTGTATGCTATCTGGCAGAGAGGCAAAATTAAGAGGTAGAGAAAAAAATGAATCATGGCAAGCTACGCAGATTCTCTGGTGGTTGGGAGAAAAAGTCCCTCGTGATTCTGTGAAATATCAGGAACGATTGGATAGACTTTATGATGCGGTTGCTCAGCTTTCGGAATTTCAAACTGAACTGCTTGCTACTGGTAATGAAGTTCTTTGTCATACCGTTGGAGAAAAAGATCCAAGGAAGACTGTCATGACCGAAGAAGAATTTTGTTCTAGGCTCATGAGAAAAAGAGAGGAGCTGCGAAAAAATCTTGTCGAATGGACAGTGATGGAAATAGATGCGGCGGCAACAATGATTGAAAAGGATGGAACAGAAGCTTTCCAAAGAGTTTCGGAGCTTTATGGAGAGAAAGTAGCCACAATTCTTATCGTGGCTCATATCAGAAGAAGTTTGGGCTCCATGAGAACATATCCTCCCGAAGTCAGTATTAGTAAAATGGTGAATGAGAAAATGAAGAGATTGTGTGGTTAAGTTAAAACCCACCCAGCAGGAATCCCTGCGTTGGCGGTGGCATAAGGAGTGGCCAATGAAGGGATTTAAGATAAATTCGAAACATATAATCAACTCCAGGAGGAAGTGATATGAGTAATTATGTTGATACGGATATGGTATCTCTAGTAGAACAAGCAGCTCAAGCCAGGGGTGATGAAGAGATTCCAGAGAAATTTATCGTAGAAGCTTTGAAAAAAATTAATTCAGGGGAAAGGGATGTCCCGCGGTATCCAGGAGGAAGTCCTTCCCCAAGGGCCGTATACGAACTGGCAGTAGAATTGATGAAAGAACATTAAGGCAATGTCTGTAATGTTTTAAGAAATCCAAACCCACCACAGAGAACATATCTGCTTGGTGGGTTTTCTGATTTTATAGCAACCCTTCTATTTCTTATAATGATTATTTAATATTTGAATAAGAATTAATGAGATTGATAGTTTAAAACTTGGACTGCTTTTCGAGCCACGCAAAACTCAAGAAATATATTTAATGATTATGTATTAGAAAATTAGAACAATATGCGGGCATAGGTACTGCTTTAGGTAAATTATTATTAATGTTCCGAGGTTGTTATATGTATGGGAATGGGTCCCAGGAGTATTTAAATGTTTTGATTGGTGAATTTATTAAATTTAAACTTAAAAAAGGTTATAAACAAAGGACTCTTAGGAGTTTACTCAATAAAATAATCGTTATTTTGAATAGAATTAAAGATAACAATAATCGGGGTTCTTTTAGCGGTAGAGTCTTTTTTTTACTTGCTTTATAGTTGCTTAAAGGTGTAGACTAATTGAAAGCTAATTTATTTAAGTATGAAAATTTTTAGTTATTTTTTGGTTGATATTATCTTGACGGTGCTGTATATATGCACTTGTCTTTTTTGGTTTTTTCCAGTGAAATTTATTCAATATGGTATGTGGGTGGTTTTAATTGCGGGCTTCTTTCTTATCGCTGTGTTATGGATGTTAGATATAGGAAAGTATAAAAAGATAAAGATTAAAAAAATACGAAAGGAGGGCAAGGCTATTTTTTTAGATGATAGAGAAATTTGTAATTCTAAAGAAGATGAATTGGGATTTCGTGAAGATGCAATAAGGTTTGCTAGAGATGTTTTAAATGGAAACTCGAGCAATCCTATAGTGTTTGGTTTGGATGCTCCTTGGGGAAGTGGAAAATCAAGTTATTTAAATATATGTGAAAATGACGTATGGTATAAACAATCTGATTTAATAGTATTTCGCTTCAAGCCTGTATTATACAATACTAAAAATCAAGACCTTTTTGCAGTATTTATTGAGGAATTTGTAAGGATGTTGAATCCCTATATCGAGAAAGGTAAAGCTGATTCTCTCAAGGTGCATCTTCGAAGATATTCTCAAATTGTTCAAGGCTTTAAAATAAATATTCTAGGATTAAATATTGAGCTCAGAAATATTTTTCTTCAGTCGAGTGAAAAAACTTTGAAACAAATAGAGAATGATATAAGGGTGTTGGGAAAGAAGATAATAATTATAGTGGACGATTTGGATAGACTTTATTTGGAAGATGTTAAAGCTATGTTAAACATCGTTCGTAATGTTCTTTATATACCAAATATAACTTTTATTCTTTGTTATGATACAGATAGTATAAATGCTTTTGATACTAGTCACAAAACAATCCACACATATTCAGATATTGACCAAAAACAGACATATTCCAAAGCAGAGCATGAAATGAACAATCAAAAAATAAATGCATATTTTGAAAAAATTGTTCAAGTCAAGAAAACCATTATACCTGATAGGGATATGTTACATAAATATTTACGCAAGGAATTAAAAAATATTTGCAAAAAAGAGGATGAGAATTTACACAAATTTTTGGATGGAATCGCTTATTTTTTTCTTCCTGAAAACTATCCAAATTATCAAGAATTAATTGGCGATGCGAGAAAAATTAAAAGAATTGTGAATTTTTTGAGAGCAGTTGATTTGGCAAATATTGATTATAGTGAAAGAGACATAGACCCGAAAGTTCTTTTAAAATTAGTATTGTTATACATAAATTATCCCCATGTTTTCCGCAAAGTTTATAATAGTGAAACAGGTGGTTCATCTGGTTTTTTTCCTTGGAGCGTAACGAAGACTACTCTCAACATAAGGATAATCTTCGGTATAAGAATTCAGAAAGATTTCTAAACTACTTAAAAACAGTAAAAGATGGGGAAAGATTTATACTCAAGGACTTGTTTTTCTTAAAAGTTGAGCAAGGAAATTGGGAAACACATAAGCTTAAGGAAGAAATAGAGAGTTTTGAATTTCAAAGAGTTTCTCCTATGTTAAATGGAGGAACTTTTATGCGTAAAAATCTTGAGGATTATTTACAGATTATTGTTGAGAGAAAATTATTAGAGCGTTGGAGATATGATAATTTTCACCTAAATAGAGTTGCGGAGTTAAAAGAGAAATCCGTAGAAAATATATTTAGTCAAACACCAGAATATGATATAGCTAATGGGGAACAATCAAGAGACCAGTTCTTCTTAAATGCCAGGACATCCGACATGGGTTTTGATAGTGCTACTAAAGTTATAGATTATATAGTTGAAAATATTCATAAATATTCTTTGATAAATGAATTTTCTGGAATATATAATGGACTTCGAGATGATTTAGTATATGAAGTGATTTTCTTATTAAATAGTAAGGGTTGGAAAGACAAAGAAGGAAATTCATATCAAAACATCGACGATTATATTTCTTTGATAGCAAAGAGAATATTTGGTGAAGATGAATACAGTAACAAGGGTATTTTCGACGCTTTCATTAATGCTGAGCGAGGAATTTTAGGGATATTAGATGCTTCTAGATTTTTATCTGCATGTGATAGAAGTGGTAGTTCAGATAATTGGAATCTTTATCGTTCGCTTGATAATTATGGAAAAGAAAAGAAGTCCAATTCGAAGAGAATGCTCGGACAAAAACTCTTTGCCGTTTTTAAAAATGAATATATTAATAAAAATCTCAACTTTTTAGAAAAAATAGAACAATTATCTGAGGAAGAATTACTTGGTGATTTCAAAGATTATATATTGAAAGAATTTAAAAGAAAAAATGCCAGTTTTGATAGTGAAGTGTCTAAAATTAAAAGTAGCATTGCTGGTCATATGTTATATCAATTTGGAAGAACTGACGATGCCATAGGGATGTTAAATATAGAAGGTAATGACGATAAAGGAGAAATTTCAGGAGAGATACAAAAATATTTGTTTAATGTGTGTTTCAATATTGAAAAAGATATAGCTAATTGTAGATATTTTATAAATTACTTACTCGCAAGTTTTTCTTGGGTTCATGAAATACGCGGAACAGAATATGTCCCATTAATTTCAGAGTTTAAGAAAGCTTTTAATGAAGAGTTGCTAAAAAATTACTGGCTAAAAAACTCAGAAAAAATAAAAAAATATCTAACTGGCTTATCCATAGATACCAAGGTATTTACTTATAATTATGTAGCAAACTATGAAGATGATCTGGATAAATTATTTAATGAGCTGGATAAATTGAATTTAGATAGTGACGTGTCTAAAATTTAGAAAATGAAAAAAATAGATAAGATTAGAAAATTATTTAATTTATTGAGGGGAATTCCAATGGAAAAAATGCCTCATTTTTTGATATTTACTGAAAATGAGTATGTGGTTAGTGGTAAAAATAATGCACATTGTAGTTTTTCAGCTTATCCGAACGAAGATGAATTTTTTCATTTAAGTTTTTCAAATGACTGTAAGTTTAGAGGTAAGGTACTCGAAATATTTTCAAAGTTTGAATTTATTATTAATGAGATGGTTAGAGCACATTTTAATCTAAGAAATAGAGTGGATTTTGATGATATTCTTCTATCTTTGGATTTATTCATAAAAATAAAATATTTAACAAAGTGGCAGTTAATTAACAAGAAGCAAAAAGATAGAATTATTAAACTTAAAGAAGTTAGAAATTCTTTAGCTCATAGTTGGGTTGGCTCTTTGTACTATGACGGAAAATTATTAAACGAGTCTTCATTTAACGAATTTAAAGATGACCTTATAGATTTTTGGAAATATTTATTGACTGAGTATAGAAAATATCAGCCAGATATAGATTTGCAAATTGAAGATATTATTACCTTAAGGGAGGAATTGGGCATAAAATAGTTAAGTTATCTATTTAGCAATTCTTCCATCAGTTTTAAGGAATATTCAATATTAGGATAAGAATCGATAAGATTTGCATTTCCAAACTTGGACTATTTGTCGAATATAAAAAGAAAAGCACTTCTTCTGAAATGCTTTTTTTATTTGAGATATTAATTTTAATTTAAGACTATTGCCAAGAGTTTATTTTTTATCTATGGCTTTTTGTAAATTCTTTTCAAGTACGATTGCGACAGTGGCAACTATGACAGAAATAAAAATGATAACAAGACCCATCATCACACCGCCTGCGATATCTTCCTCCACTTTGCGTTGAATAATAATAAGGTAGCCTTCCGCTCCTACAACAAAACAGATAATAGTTATGGCGCAATATTTTATAGTTCGCAAAGCTTTGATAGCCGGTTGTGAAAAAATTTTATTTTGTCTGGCATATTCTAAAACTTTGAAAGCTTGGTAGAGTGCTATAAAAAATGGAATGGAAGCTATATATGCATATATTAAAAAGGCATCTTTGAAATAAATCTCAAAGAGTGTAGAGTTCACATTTCTGCCTTCGAGCTGGGGTTCCCAAAGCATAAAGATAAAAGTGCCGATACCGATGAGCACAATGATTGTTTGAAGAAATATTGTTGAAATTCTTTTCATAAGGGATGATTATAAATTTTTAAATGTTTTTCTTATTAGAGAAATTTATTATTTTTTGTACTCTAAGATATCTCCCGGCTGACAATCCAGAGCTTTACAAATTGCTTCAAGGGTGGATAGTCGGATGGCTTTGGCTTTTCCATTTTTGAGGATGGAAATGTTAGCCATTGTTATTCCAACTTTTTGGGAAAGTTCAGTGACGCTCATTTTCTTTTTTGCCAGCATCACGTCAATATTTATTATAATTGCCATATGTTTTTAGTTAAATCATTAAATCGTTTTCGGATTTTATTTCCGTGGCATTTTGTAAAAGTTTTTGAAGCACCGCCGCAAATGTCGCTATTACTATGGAAGAAAAAATAATAACAAAACCCAATGCCACAACTCCAGGAGCATCATCTCTATCTCCCACGTAAAATATATAGGGCATCCCTATTGTAAATAAGGCGCTAATTGTGACTGCGCAGTATTTTATATTCTTTAAGGCTTTGACTGATAATTCTGAAAAGGCTTTATTTTTGTCGATATAATTTAATAGTTTTATAGCTTGATAGAGGGCAAAGAAAAATGGAATTGCAGTAACATAGAGACCCAGAAAAATGTAACCGTAATCAAAATCTCCCCTTAGCTCTGATTTGATGAGAAGGGGCAGGGCAAAAACACATATAGCCAAAACCGCTGCTCCAATTAAAGTAATGACTCCCTTTAAAAACAATGTTGATCCTTGTTTCATAAAAGTAATATTAATTATTTATATTTGTATAGTATTTCATTCTTTATCGTTTGTCAATATGTTTTTATCGTTTTTAAATTTCCCAACTTTCTCTGGAAGAGGAACGGGTTAAAATATTTTTTTATCTATAAATTTATTTTTTATTATGTGTTATAATATAATCAAACAAATATCTTCTTGGGTTCATTTATTTATAAATAATTATTTATCATAAACATATGAAACAACAAACCAAGAAAATAATCTTTGCCATTGTATTGGCATTAAGTTTCTTGCCGACAGTCGTTTTTGGTTATGAGATAATTCGGGGAGAAACAGTTGTCATTTCAAGGCAACAACCAGTTGATGGAAATCTTTATGTGGCCGCGCAAAACATCACGATTGATCAAAATATCAATGGTGATGTTTTTTGTGCTGGACAGTCAGTGACGATTAATGGAAACGTCCAAGGTTCAGTTTTTTGTGCGGGTCAGTCAATTGCTGTTAACGGAAATGTTGAGGGAAGTGTCAGGGTAGCTGGAAATACTATTATGATTAATAGAGAAGTCGATGAAAATGTTATGGCTTTTGGGTCGGCGGTTAATTTGGAACAAGATGCTAGAGTCGGTTGGGATTTACTTATTGGGGCGGGAAGTGCTGTCATTAGAGGTGATATAAATAGAAGCGTTTATGGGGGTGGTGGAAATATTTTTATTGATGGGTTAGTGGGAGATGATGTTAAACTTGGATTGTCTGAGAAAATAGAAAATCAGAATCGACTAAGAATTGGAGAAAATGCTCGCATCGGTGGCAACGTTGAGTATCGATCAAGAAGCCAAGCCGAGGTCGCTCAGGGCGCCGAGATTAGTGGTGAAGTCAAGAAAAATGAAGTGAAAGATGCGAGGGAAAATAAAAAGAATAAATTTCTTGCATATATCATTGGAATAATTTATTCAATATTAGCGTCCTTGATAGTGGCATTTATTTTAATCGCTTTGTTTGGAGATGCGATAATATCTATTACAAATAGAATGCGTGAAAGAATTGGCGTTTCAATCGGTTGGGGACTATTATTGATGATTATTACGCCGGTTTTAATAACTTTGCTTTTTATAACTTTAATAGGTATTCCGTTAGCATTGATCCTTCTTGCTCTATGGTTTATAGCTATTTATTTTTCAGAAATTTTGGTGGGAATTTCAGTCGGACGATATATTCTCAAGAAGGATGGTAAGATAAATAAAAAATCTCTTTACCTTTGTGCTTTGGTTGGAATATTCGTCAGTTGGATTGTCTTTTCTATTCCGTTTATCGGATGGCTTCTTTGGTTTGTAGCGATTTGGTGGGGATTGGGGGGAGTGTGGCTGACGTTAAAAAAAAGTTAGTGTTTTTAAAGTATTAGAGAATATACTTATCTTATAATTTTTTGTTATTATAATTTCTTACTAACTTTTTGACAGCAAAAAGTTACAAAAACTGCCACACATACTCCTAAAATAAATAAATCTAACTCTCGTTCCGCTAAAACTTCAGACTCCGCATCCGCTTCGTAACAAAGTTTCTTAACGCTCCCTCTCGAGTCGATTTATTTTATTTTAGTCGTAAAGTGTGGTAACTGTATCTAATGTGTATTTGTGTATTTATTTAAAGCCTATTTTAACTAAAGAATCCAGAATCCAACAGCATCGTTGGTGTTTTTTATTCAAAGAGGGGTAAAATAGTTTTGTGATTTAATTTTAAAAACCTCATCGACGTGCGCCGTCGATGAGGTTTGTTTTATCTTGCGTTGAAGATTTTGTAATTGTTAGAAAATTTACGTTAATTATTTATTTTTTTTCGTAGAGATACTGGCTTATGTCGATTTCATCCAATAAAACTAAATTGTTTGCACTTTTTCGCAATTCAGTGGAAACGGTTTTTTCTGATGAGATAACTTTTATCGGCATATTTAGTTTTTTCGCTTTTTGAATCAGATACGAAAAATCAGAATCTCCAGAGATGAGAATTATTTCGTCACAGGTGCCTTTTGACATGTGCCAGCAGGCATCGAAAGTAATTTCTACATCAAAATTGGCTTTGCATTTTATTTCTCCGTCTGGGAGTTTAATAAGTTTTTGCTCCTTGGTTACGATTTGAAAACCGATTTTTCCAAAAAAGTCGAAAAAAATTTGATGCTTGCTTGAGTTTTGTTTTTTTCCGATGTAAACTTTTTTTTCGATGACATAGTGTCCGAGGGTAAGTAACTGAATAAGTTTTTTGTAATCAGTTTTAAGTTTCGGAGAGATACCACGACTTTCTTTTATTATGCTGAGAGCACAATCAAGATTGGCAAGTTCAATTAGTAAAATGGCTCTATTTGGCATTTTAAATATCCTCGATAAATTTTCTTGTGTTTAGTTGTTAAGTAGCTTTTGGTTTATGCACCGATGCATTTACCTCCTTTTTCATCAGTGGATGAGATTATGTGCAATTTTGTGCGATAAAAATGTTATTTTAAACAATCATAAAACCAGAAGTATTATAGCACTATAGGGGAATAAGTAAAGGAGAATTTTGTTAGCATATTAGCACTTTTGATACAGTACTTGACAATAATGTTATGTTTATATAACATAAAGTTATAATAATCTAACAATTAATAAATAAAAAAATGTTTGCAAAAGCACAATGGTTTCAAAAAAGAAAATATGGCGGTTGGGGGCTTACTCCAAGAACTTGGCAGGGGTGGGTTTATGTCGGAGGATTTATCGGAGCAGTGATGATTGTGCAGAAAATAAATTTTGGCAATGAGCAGGTTAAGAATATAATCTCAGCTTTGATGGTAGGAATTTTTGTTTTGGATATTTTAAGAATTATAACTCAAATTAAAAAGGATGAGCTTGAAATACAATTTGAAGCTGTTGCAGAAAGAAATGCTTCTTGGGTTATGGTTGCGGTTTTAACTGCAGGCATTATTTACCAGGCGCTTATTAGTGAGGGCAAGGAAATTGATCCTTTTTTGATCGGGGCGTTGATTGCGGGGGTGGTAGTTAAGGGTTTATCGTATTTTATTCTTGAAAAAAAATAATAATATGGATAATCGTATTAAAGAATTAAGAGCCAGATTAAATTTAACTCAAGAAGATCTCGCTAAAAAAACTAATGTAAGAAGAGAGACGATTTTGTTTATTGAAAAAGGAAAATATAATCCTTCACTAAAATTGGCTCATGAAATAGCAAAAGTTCTAGGAAAAAAAATCGAAGAAGTTTTTTTATTAAAATAAATGGAATCAATTGAGGAGGATTTGATTCTTGTTTTAAATATAATGCTAAAGGTTTATATGATATAATCTCAGATATGAATACAGAAATAATCACAATTGAAGATTTGGGGTGGGATGAATTTTTCCAAACTAATCGCAAGAAACTTGGATTGGTTGATTTTGAAATTGCGCGGGTGGTTGCTTAGTATATTTTTATCGTTTTTATATACATACTAGATTGCTTATTGTTCATTTTGCTAAATTAAAAACCAGTCGCAATTAATGATCGCGACTGGCAAGGTATTCCTTTTGTAATAAATCAATTATGAGGGCAGAACTCAAACAATGGAAGTTTTTCTTTTGCCACTGGTGATTGTGGTGCAGGATCGAAACTTTCAATTGCCAATTCTATGAAGTAAATAAACTCTCGCAAAACATCCATTGAATTGTTTGCTTGGACTAAGCACTCATAGGCAAATCTTTCCGCTTCAGATGAATAACCAACCATTTCTGCGTATTTCAGATAGTTAGCTGATTCATTTTTTCTATCCACAAGAGTAGCTTCTGATATTGATTTTAAAATTTCATCCCCTTCCAATGGATACTCTTCATCATTATGGGCATTTTCTATGAGCCATTCAGCCGTTGATTGCAAATCTTTAATTCCCTGATCCACTTCTAGCGCAAAATGATAAATAACTTCCAAAAATTTCGAAACAGAAATCTTGGAAATTTCCTCTTCTATCTTAGGCAGTGAATGAATTTTCCAGTTAGCAGCTAGCCAGACAAATCGAATGAATTTCTCCCAAGTTTTTGTGGCTTCATTCATCTGCTCAACGCACATAAAATGAAAATGCAACGATTGCAGTAGAGGTAACACTTTTTCCAGGGAATAGACCGTTTGCTCTATTTCACCTGCCAATTTTCCGATGACCAATAACAATTCTCTTTTATCAGGTTTGATTGCATATTTTTTCATTATTGAGTCTCCTCTCAAAGAACGTTTTTTATTTTGAGATAATTTATTTTATCAATATTACATTTCGGTAAATAATCCAAAAAAAATAACGGAAGGATATTGTAACATTGCTGGTAATATAGCATCTTATACAAAATTGGTAAATAGCATACGAAACCGAAAGAAGAGATAGGAATTACTCGAGGACCGTCCTCGATAGTTATTTACAAGGAATGATTTTCATGTTAGTGTTATGTTTCAGTTCAATTAATCTTAGTAATTCAGACATCATTGAAAAAAATAGAGGAGGTAATATTATCATGCAAAAGAATGAAAAAAGGATTGTTATTGTTGATTGTTGCGAGGTGCGATTTTCAAAAATTATAGATGATTGGTCTGGGGTGCCAATTGTTGGAGAAGAAACAAGCCTCAGTATTTTCCCTGGACAAAGATGGGATGCACATGTTGAGAATATCTTTCCGGCTAAATCCGCAGCAAATCCTTTTGAGCTTGATGTTATTTTTGCAACATCCGGGGACGAGAATTTATTCACTTGTCTATGTAATTGCATTGGCGATGAAAATGGATGGTTTGAGAGTGAGGATGCTTGCATAGGTCTTTTATCTGAATAAATTGACAAAATTAAGTTAGCTCTAGGTATGGGCCCCAAGGATATAACTATTTCTGCGGGGCTTTTATTAAATAAACGGAAGATGTAAGTTAAGGATGATCCTCAATTGGATCTTTTATTTTTATATATCAAGTAGGAAATTAGATTAGTTGGTGGTAAAATACTAAACATGGAAGAAAAAGTAATCACAATTGAAGATTTGGGGTGGGATGAATTTTTCCAAACTAATCGCGAGAAACTTGGATTGGTTGATTTTGAAATTGCGCGGGTGATTGCCCAGTACAAAGGAGCCTATAAAATTAAAAATACCAAAGGTGAATATTTGGCCAAAATAACCGGCAAACAAATTTTTAAAGCCATGTCGCGAGAGGATTATCCGGCGGTAGGGGATTGGGTGATAGTTTCGGAATCGGGAGAAAAAGAAGCCATCATCCAAAGTGTCTTACCCAGAAAAACAGTGATAAAGAGAAAACATAGCGGTAAAGATGAAACTCAAATTATCGCTACTAATATCGATGTGGCTTTTGTGGTTGAATCGGTGGATAGGGATTATAATTTAAATCGTATCGAAAGATATTTTGCCATTGCCAGAGATGGAGGAATCGAAGCTACTGTCATTCTCAATAAGATAGATATGATTTCGCAAGAAGAATTGGATTTAAAATTAATGGAAATAAAAAACAGGCTGGGTGACGCAGAAATTATCCCAACTAGTAATTTAACCGACGAAGGGTTGGATAAGCTTAAAGAGTATATTATTAAAAGAAAAACTTATTGTTTTTTGGGTTCTTCTGGCGTAGGAAAATCATCGCTTATTAATAAGCTACTAGGAGAAGAGCTTATCAAAACTGACAAAATCGGAGCGCACTCAGAGAGAGGCAGGCACACAACTACTGCTCGAGAAATTTATTTTTTGGCAGAGGGCGGAATCGTAATTGATAATCCGGGCGTGCGGGAAGTGGGGCTGACAGATGTGTCTGCTGGTGTAGATAATTTGTTTGAAGAAATAATCGAGCTAGCCAAAGATTGTAAATACATCGATTGCACCCATCTTCATGAGCCTGCTTGCGCGGTTTTATCAGCAGTAGAATCCGGCGAGCTTAGTGAGGGAGAATATCTAAATTATGTTAATCTAAAAAAAGAATCCAATCATTACGAAATGACTAGGGCGCAAAAGAAAAATAAAGACAGGCAGTTTGGCAAGTTTTTTAAAAACGCGAAAAAAGACTTTAAAAATTATGGACATAAGGATTATTAATTTTTTTGTATGCGAAAAATTTTCGATTAATTTAACTATTTCAAGCAGATATTTATATTATCGTTTGCACAAATAAGCTATTTCTGAAGAGAGAAATTTATAAGCCCCTTCAACTTCGCTGGTCCTGGAAGAAATTCCTGGAAGACGATTAATTTCCAAAACAAAAGGTTGTTGATTATTTTTATCAATAATGATATCAGTTCTAGACCAAGAAAGTCCGACAGCTCTACTGCTATCCAGTGCTATTTGTTTGATATTTTCCGGTATTTCGGATAATTCCACAAAAGTTTCCGTAGCTCCATTACAGGCGTTATTTCGGAATTCTCCTTGGCACGAATAACTCTTTTCACCTGAAACAACTATTCCATTGGCTACCATTATTCCCCAATCATATTCATTTTCAATATATTTTTGAAAAATATATTTTTTATGCTTGGGAAGCTTTGCCATTTCTTCAACTAATTCTTCTGCATTACTTACTTTTACAGAATTTGTTCCTCGAGATCCGCGGATATCTTTAATTATCAAAGGATAACCACAGGTATCTCCGATTTGGCTAATAAACTTACCGATACTTTTACTTCCCAAAAAAAGTGTATTTGGAGTAGGGATGTTGTTGAGAGAAAAAAGCATTTGATCGGTGAGTTTGGAGGTTCCCTTTTCAACTTCGGTGCTGGGAATGTTATTCCTTTGTAAAAAAAGATTGACCGCATAAGCTAGATCCCTGGAACTCCAAGCAGAGCATAGCCAAATAAAAGAAAAGTTTTTTAAATCAATTCCTTTGTGAGTAATTTTTATTTCATTGTTTGCAAAAATGATTTCCAGATTTTTAAACATTCCTTTCGTAAATTTTATATCAAGAGGAAGTTTTTCAACCACTTGTTTGATATTGGGAACGGAAGGCAAGATTAACAACTCAAAATTTTTTTCTTTCATGAAGATTGTGATAATAATTAAAACTACCGATGACAGGAAGTGATTATTGCTGGGTACTTTTAGTAAATATCACAAGAAGTCTAAGACAGTCTTTGTAGTATAACCCAAAAAACCTTAAATGTAAAGGGTTTTTGTTTACTAAATTTGAAATTGCTGGATTTGACTTTTTTGTTAATATGTGGTACAAAAGTAAGTTGTTTGGAAAGTTGTTTAAAAAGCAGAGAAATAGCAGCAGATAATTAGCAGTAATCTTTAATTAAGGAGAGGATTAGATAATGGTAAAGCAAGATATCGAGCATAATCCGAAATTTTCAAATCACCCCAGTTACAGAAAGGATGAATTGGGAGAACTGTTGGGTGCAATTATTTCTAAGACCTCATTTTCAGGTACTGGATTTAAAAATAAACTCAGAGACTGTACTGAGAGTCCGCATAGGGCGAAAATAACCTCAATTACGGTTGACGGATATGATACTGCTTATTCAAGGATTCCGGTTAGAATTCAACTGGCTGGTAATGCGGAAATATGGATAATAGATGTTAATCTAAAAAGGGGAACGCAATCTATTGGTCCAAATTTTCGCAAAGAAATGAAAAAGGCTTCTCAAATTGTTTGTAGAGAAGAAGCCAGAAAGTCCGAGGATGATAAGAAAAATAATCTTGTGCCAGATCTAGATCTTGAGAAAAAAGATTTAGGTGGGGATAAGACTGCTGGTGCTATACCAAAACCAAGCAATAAGAGGATGTACGTAAAAACATCAGAAGTCGTTACTGATGAAAAAATATTGGAAATTATCCAGAAATGGCTGATTAAAACAGGAGGCGTACAAAGAATATCTCAAAGAGAATTTGGAGAGATTATTTCTTCGGTACTGGGAGAATCTGCAAATAAGCAATTAGTCGTTTTGTTTTTAAGTAAGAAGGTTATTGTTAATATTATACCCATAAAGGGAAAGCCTCAGCTTGAGATAGGCGAGGGTGGCCTTCTCAGATTAGACGAGTTTAACCAACAACAAGAGCAAGAGAAGCAAGAGGCAGAAAAATTAGCAAATCTGCAGAAATCTCTCGAGTTTCCGAAAAAGGTTTTGTCTTCACTTAGAAAAACCGCCGAACTGCAAAAAGCGTATGCTGAGCTAAGCGAAATAAAATCAGAGAAAAGTAACTCAACCAAAAGAGTTGAACATCTCAAGAAGGAGATAGCTACCGAAGAAAAGAAACTTACTCAGTTTGAGATGCAAGAGCAGAAAGTCCGCGAGATAATTGAGAGGTTAATTTCTTCTCTAAGCAAGGAGGGTATCGCGGAATTGATTGCAATTGCAGAAAAATAAGTTTTGTAAATTTGTCATGATTATGACAATAAGGCGCACTACCCAAATGGGTAGCGCGCCTTTTTAATTAACCAGATAAATTAATGCCCTTAGATGGGTAGGATGGAAGTCATCAGTATTGCTGGTGGTTTTTATTGATGAATTTTTTATTTTTTTGTGTTATTCCACAAAATATCAAATTGCATTTTTTGAAGATTTGTGAACTCAACGCTTTCTACGATAAATCCAAATGATTCTTTGCGAGAGCTCATAAAGGCAACTTTATTATCATAAATAATGTATCCCATTGATGGGATATTTTTTTGTATCAAGTGACGACGCTTAACATCTTTTCCGTCATCAATAAAAATATTATCTTTAATTTTTCCGTTGGAATGTCCCCAAATTGTTTGAATAGGAATATTGCGAGCTTTCCTTTTTTCTCTAAACCAAGTTAAAAAATCTTTTCCTAAAAAATCAAGCATTTGTTCATAGGGCCAATATAAATAAAGTGTAATATTATCGTGCCATAAAATATCTTTGAAAAGTTGTTTAACACCTTCCTCTCCTTCAAAAAAACGAACCTTGGGCTGAAGAGATTGAGATTTATCAATCAAAAGGGGTAAATTTTTTTTAAGAAAATCTTGTTGAGTGTGGAGTTGGTCAGCTTGTTCATTGAGAAGAATGGATAATTGGCGTGCATCGCTAATTTCAAAAAGCGTACTGCCCTCAATTGCTCGTTCGGTAACTAATCCTTTGGTTTTAAGAATTTTTATTTGATCATAAACGGACGTACGGGTAATGCCAGTGCGGTGAGAGAGGGTGCGAGCCGTAGCTTTTCCATTTTCCAAAAGGGCCATATAAATTTTTTGAGCTGGATCTGGGATATTTATGCTGTTGAGAATTTCTTTGATATTTTTCATAGATTTTTTATTATGTGCCATCTTCATTAAAACTATGGCAGACGAGTTTTGAATTAATCTCTTTTTTGTCGAGTGTCGACTACATATTAACATATCTATGTAATATGCGCTATAGTTTAGATAGTTCATTGATATTAAGGCATGCATATTGGGCATGTATACAAATCATATAGTGGAGAATGAAAAAATGACTGACACAATCGCTCGCATCAAGAAAACGGACACCCTTGTTCCAAATTCCATTAGCCAGGCAAGCGCTTTGCTGGGCAAATTGGGCAAAACCCAAGACTCCATCAATAAAATTGAGGCAGCTTTAAAGGAGAAAATTGCCAAATTAAAAGAAGAGGCCTTGAAGAAATTGGAACCGCTCATAATTGATCGGGATAAAAAAGTGAATGCATTGTTTACTTTTGCTCATCCTCGGAAAGAAGAGCTCACTAAAGAAGTTAAATCTATCGTACTTGCCACAGGTATATTTGGCTGGCGACTGACGCCACCAAGTGTTCAGTCGGACATGGATGACGAGGCAATTATTCAACTTCTTAAAAATACCGGCAATTCTAAATTTGTCCGCATCATAGAGGAGGTTAATCGTCATTTGCTTTTGGAGGAAAAACCTTTGATTGCTGGAATCAACTATAGTCAGAGCGACGAATTTTTTGTTGTTCCGAAGCAAACTCGCAAAAAGCCCAAGATCCTGACGCATGCGATTGATCGTTGATGCATAAATCATGCCTGGGCACAATTATAAGTGCCTAAGACTTAATAACCCTTTGCAACAAAGTTGTAAAGGGTTTTTCTATTAATCAGAAAAAAATACTGCCCTATTTTTTTATTTTAAAAATTCAATTGACTAGCTGTGGATTGTATGATAATTATTACATTAGTTCTTTTTTGCGCGTGTGGATAGACTGGTAAATATTTTTAAACAATAAGTGAGGAGGAAAGAAAGAATGGAGCTAGTAATATGCCAAGGAGATTTACGGGAAGAGCACATACATCGTGACACCTCACTTGTAAAATTCGAGCATTTCAATCCCGGTGTTCAGGGTGCTATAATATTTGTCGGGAAGGCTACTTTTGATCGCCATAAAAAAGGAAGGAGAGAGGAATGCACAGATATTTATCCTCCAAAAATAAACAATGACTGACATTGATTCAGTTTTAGGGCCGTATGGTTTTATCCAGCGGCTCTATTTTTATTTTAAAGAAATTGACAAGAATAATTGATTGTATATCTTTATTTGAAAAAACTTCAACTTGTGCTAAAGAAATGTATATTTTTTTCGTTGACGTGTTTTTGTGGATAAGGTATAATTGTTAACAACTTGCGCAAATAGGAGGATTGCGCAAGGAAATAAATAGTCCTCTTTAATAAATAAATATGAAAAAATTTTTAGCTTTTTCCTTGATAACTCTTTTTATAATTGGGTTATTTTTTTTATTGTATAATTTTTTTATTGCCAAAAAAGATGCATCTATTCAGACTGCTGAGAATAAGTTAATTTCCAAGAAAGTGGCATCAGCTAATACTGCCCCAGCGGTGGATGAAAATTTAGAGTTAAAAAAAGAAGAATCCAGTTCTGTTCCTACTCCTGAAAAAGTGACAACGGTGAATTATTACGTTAGTCCCACTGGCAGTGATGCAAAAGACGGTTTAACTTTGGAAAATTCTTTTCAGACAATCCAAAAAGCCATCGATTTAGCTCAAGCAGGCGAGACGATAAATTTAAGCGAGGGAATTTATCTGCAGGATTTTGTTTCCAAGCGAAATGGAAAAAGTGATGCTCCCATTGTTATTAAAGGAACTAAGGATTCGATTATAAAGGGTGGGGGAAACGGGAGAGTAATTGAGATTAATCATGATTATATTATTTTAGACGGGTTTACGGTGGATGGTTTTTATGGTTCTTCTGATAAAGCAGAAAGCTATCGAGATAAATTGATTTATGTGCTAGGGAAGGAAAAGAAAAATGGCGTGACTGGCCTCAGGATTAAAAACATGAACATTAAAAATGCAGGCGGAGAATGTATCCGTTTGCGTTATTTTGCGACAAAAAATGAAATTGTGAATAACTTAATTGAAAATTGCGGAGTGGAGGATTTTAAATTTGATGGGGATGGAAAAAATGGCGAGGGTATTTATGTTGGAACAGCGCCGGAACAATTGAAGGATGGCAAAAATCCTACCCAAGATCCCGACCAATCCAACGAAAATTGGATCCACGATAATGTGATCGATACTCAAGGCAATGAATGTGTGGATATTAAGGAAGCTTCTTCGGGAAATATTGTGGAGAAAAATAAATGCACAGGACAAAAGGATCCGGAGTCGGCTGGATTGGACGCGCGCGGTAGCGGTAATACTTTTCGCAATAATCAAATTTTTGGTTGTCTCGGGGCGGGCGTGCGTTTGGGTGGGGACGAAAAAACCGATGGAGTAAATAATGTGGTGAGTGATAATAATATTTATAATAATAAAAATGGCGGGGTGAAAGTTATGCGCTCTCCGCAGGTAATATGTGGAAATACTATTACAAATTGCGATAAAGGTATTTGCGTGGGCGAATTTGCCAAGAAATTTGACCCAACTTCAAAATGTTTATTGTAGATTGCTTTGACTACGAAAGTCATGCTGATGCAAGGCATTGAAGTTGTTTAAATAATTTTGGATGAAAAATAAATATAATATATTAGATTTAATTCGTAAAAATTGACTATAAAAACCTCGGTGATATAATATGAATATAATAATTATTAAATAAAAAAAATATGAATTTTGAAAATCCAGGAGGGATCGCTGAAAAAAAGCCAGAGAAACCAAAGGTAACTCTGAAAGAAAGGTTTGAGAGTATTCTTGATCATTTGTCTAGTATGTCAGAATCGGAAAAAAAAGAAAGAAAAATTCAAGAAGCCTTGGCTGAACTAGCTGATAGAGCCGAGGAAGCACTTGATAAGGCAGAAAAAAGACGTGAGTCTGAAAATTAAAATATATTTTTTATTTACCTTACTTTAGTATAAAACAAATTTAAAACATTCTTTTTAAGAGAGAATGTTTTAAATTATTTGCTTGACACCCCAGGGGGGTGTATGGTATGTTTGATTTGAAGTGATAATAATTATCCACATTTTATGAAAAATAATAAACAACTTATTAACAATGTTATCGGTCAGCTGGAAGGAATTAATCGCATGATAGAGGAGGGGGGAGAATGTCAGAAAGTAATTATTCAAATGAAAGCCGTGCGCTCGGCCATGGCTAACGTTATGGATAAATATTTAAAAGACAATATTGCTTTTTGCCTCAAGGGAATAAAAAGCAAGAAGCAAAACAAGGAAATGGAAAAAATAATTTCAGAATTAATTAGAAATAAATAATTAATTGGATATTGATTAGATCCTGAATCAAGTTCAGGATGACAAATCGGAGGTTGAATAGGATAATAAGTAATAATAAATTAATATAATACAAAAATATGAAAAAATTTTCACCCAATATGTTTCTGATGGCGCTCGGGGCCGGAGGGATTGCTGTGAGCGGTTTTGCTTTTTTAAATTACACTGTTACTCATAGTAAAGGGCTTATAACTTATGCTATGCTTCACGCCAAAAATCTTTCTTCTTTTGAAAAATTTCTCTACGGCTTTACGGAGACATACATGATAATTTTTACGGTTATTCATCTGATTTTAACTTTTTTTCTTTTGAAACGTTATTTTAATTGGAAAGGAACTAAGGAATATAAGCAGATTTTAAATAATCCTCTTTTGAATAGTTCTCTGTTGGTTCCGTTTGTATCTTTATTTATGACTTTTAATGTGGTCTTGGGCACGGTGCGATATTTTGTACCGATGATTTCGGATAATTTGCAAGCTATGATGCTCCCTGGATTAATTGCTTGGGGATTATTGTGGCTAATTTTAATGCTCTTGGAAACAAAAATATTAGTTATAGCTTTTTCCAGTAAATTTGATGTTTCTAAAATCAGCTTCGCTTGGTTGATGCAACCTTTTTCTTTAGGAATGGCAACTGTAACCGGAACGGGGATTGCTGCTTTGGCTACTAATGCATCGATTGCTCATGTAGCTGCTTTTATTTCTTTGATTTCTTTTACGATGGCGATATTTCTCCTAGTGTTTAAATTATTCTTTTTGTTTAAAAAATCTTTGTCCGAAGAAAAATTACCCGACACACAATTGTTACCAAGTGTATTGATGGTGGTTCCGATATTAACCGTATTGGGAATAAGCGCTTTTCGTTATGGACATTATCTGGAAAGGCAATTCGGATTTCATCTGGGCGCTTATTTTTTGATAGTAACCTTGGTAACTTTTGTTTTTCAAACTTGGTATTTGTTTTTTGGGTTAAACTTGATTAAGAAATATCTAAGCAAGGAAATGTCGAAAGAATATCATGTTAGTCAATGGGGATTGGTTTGTCCTTTTGTGGCTTATGCCGTAATGGGAAGTTTCGTTTTTGCCAATTTTGTGCCCAGCGTATTTTTATTAAGTTTGATTGTTTTATTGACTTTCTTATTTATCGGTCTTTATTTTTATCTCCTTGCTAAACAATTGCGTTGTCATGGATTGAATACAAGTGACGCTAAATCTTTTTGTTCCAATAATATAATCTTACCCGAGATGATAGAGGAAAGAGCCTAATCAATTTTAAAAGCTGGTTGTTTCAAATTGAGTAATCGGCTTTTATTTATTTTTATTTCTTTAAATTATATTTTGAAATATTTTTTAGTTTTTGTGCGTATCAAATAAAATAAGGATAAGCTAAAAATATTATTATGTTGGGAATAGTTGCAATGATTTTAAATATTATATTTTATCTAGTCGAAGCCTTACTTCTTTTACGTTTTGTATTGATATTATTTTCTGCCAACTTATCGGCACCTTTTGCCAGATGGGTATTTGATAAATCCCAAGTATTTTTGGCACCTTTTGGAAATATATTTCCAAGAATAGATGTGGCTGGTTTTGATGTGGATTTTACAGTTCTCTTTGCCTTATTGGTGTATGCGATAGTGGGACAATTGATTATTAGCTTAGTGGATTTGATAACTAATTCGAGAACTGTGAGATAAAAAATATTGACTATATCATTATTTTATGATATATTTTTTTGTTAGTTCTTATTATATTAAATATACACAAACTTACAGTTAAATAATTTAAAAAATGATTAATTAACTGTGAGTTTGTGTGAGGGACTGTAGTTTATCTGAAAATATTTTAGAGAGAGGAAATTATCATGACAGAACTCAGTGAAGTAACGTTGGACAGTGCAAAAAGGCATATTGAAGCCGTTATGCTCGAAAGACGTATCGAAATTAAAGATCCAATAGGATTTTTCATCGAGAACATAGCCAAGCTCGAAAAGAGGTTGGCTGATTTCAAAGAAGGCAGAGATATTCCAGCGGATATGACTCAGGAGGAAGCTATCACTTGGCTGTCCGGTGTTTTGGCGTATCAAAAAGCCTACCTGACTTGCTATCAGAAAGTGCCAATCTGGTTAACAACAGCTAGATATGAGAGAGAGCTCTATATATTAGTGAAAGAAGAGTCTATTCCTTTGGCATTGGGTAGATTTTTGATTGCTGTTATTGTGGCTCATGTTCAAAAAAATACTGCCGCCATTGCAACTGATTCTCGTATTCAATTGGCTAAGGCCTATCTGCAAGGCGGTATTGAATTGAGTGATTCCGCTATGAATTATCTTTTTGATGTAATGCTTTTTGTTCCGGAAGATGAGAAGGAAAGATCATTTTTCGTTCTTGTCAAAAAATATCCTGGTGGCCAGTTGAAATATTTGAAAGATGTGTAAATTTTTTTGAAGTTGATTTATTTCCTATTCATTCTAACAAGGGAGAAGAAGGATGGTAACTGTAAATGATATGATAGGTGAAATTGTTATTCAGAAAGGAATGGCCGCAGGAAAAATCATAGACAGGCAACTTTGTGATAGTGAAAAAGTCTGCTGTCCTGGTGTGACTGTCAAATTGGGTCATGCTGCGGAGCTAGTGAAGAAATCGCATCTTCTTCCTGATCTTTTAGTAGAACTCAATGCTTTGCCGGATTGTTCGGCGTAAAAAGATTAAGGAAATAAGTTTTTTGTCCTTATTGAGAAAATTGCAAGAAAGGCAAATCTTTGTATCACATCGACTTGCCTTTTTAAATTGTGAAACTATTTGATTTTGAGGTGTGTTCGTGATAGTTTTAGATAAAGCCAGTTTCCGAAATTTATAAAACCGCAGGCATTAAATTTGATTTTTCGCAGGAGTATATCGCGGAATTAATGAAATTTGTGAAAGAGGAGTTGGAAAATTGATTAATTTTGATTATGTGGTAATTTATTATGTTTCAGTTCTTTTTATCTTTATGTTCAACAAATTTGCAGTTAAGTAATTAAAATCATTTGATTATTTGATCATGGGTTTGCGTGAAGAGGTGTAGTTCATCTGAAAATATTAGAGAGAGGAAATTGTTATGAAAGAATCCAAGGAAATAACATTGGCTGATGCGCAAATGTATATCGAAGTGATTGCACGTGCAAAGTGTATTGAAATCAAAGATCCAATTGAATATCTTATTGAAAATATAGCCAAGTTTGAAAAGAGGTTGGCTGATTTCAAAGAAGGGGTGGATATCCCGGTGGATAAGACTCAGGAAGAAGCTATTGTTTGGCTATCTGATATCATAGAGTGTCGAAAGGCATATCTAGTTTGTTATCGGAAAGCGCAGAAATAAAACTTATAATTTATTTTTGGAGTTATATGCTCAATAATAAGATTGCGAGAAAGGCGGGTTTTTGTATCACATTGACTTGCCTTTTTTAATGGGAAAATTATTTGATTTTGAGGTGTGTTCGTGATAGTTTTAGATTGGAATTTAATTTGAATCTATGAATCAAAAATCAAATCATTATATTTTCTTAAAAGTTATTTTTATTTTGGTGTTTTTACCAGTGGTTTTAATCTGGGGAATTTGGAAAAAAACATCTTGGAGCAAGCAAAATAAATGGCTCGTCACTATCGCAGTGGTGGCTGTTTTTTTATTTTTTTCTGTAATTTTAGTAAATGATAATAAAAATGAACTAGCTGATTTAAAAACTCAAACAGAAGAACTGCAAAGACAACTTGAAAAAGAGAGACAAAAAAATTTACAGTCTAAAAATCCAGAGGAAAACGTAACTCCAAAAAATGAAGAGATAAAACCGCCCGTCGAAGAAGAAAAAAATCAGGAAGAAAAATTTAAAGTTTTAAACGTGGTCGATGGCGATACTCTTTCGGTAGAAATCAACGGAAAAAAAGAAGTTTTGAGACTGATTGGAATTAATACTCCCGAAACAGTTGATCCTCGAAAACCGGTAGAGTGTTTTGGCCAAGAAGCTTCCAAAAAAGCCAAGGAAATTCTCACAGGAAAAATGGTGAGATTAGAAAATGATGAAACTCAAGGCGAGCGGGATAAATACAATCGACTTTTGCGCTATTTATATTTGGAAGACGGAACTAATTTTAATAAGTTGATGATTGAAGAAGGTTATGCTTACGAGTATACTTATAGTACTCCATATAAATATCAAGCTGATTTTAAAACTGCGCAGCAAAAAGCCGAGAGAGAAAATAGGGGACTTTGGGCAGATGATACTTGTGATGGAAAATTAACCACAGAAGTTGATGAAATAACCATTGAAAATACTTCCGCACCCATTATTGTCGCACCGGCAAATAATGAATCAAGCGGAGAGTATGCGTGTAATTGCAGTAAGACTTGCCCGCAGATGGAATCTTGCGCTGAAGCCCAGTATCAACTTAACACTTGCGGTTGCACTAAACGCGACGCAGATAAAGATGGAATTGCTTGTGACGCGGATTGTCAATAATTTTTTTTTAAATTCAATTATATGAAAGAATTGCAATCGAAACAACTTGGCTCTGAGCCAGATTGGGCAACTCTTTGGTGGTTACATGAATCGAAGCAATTAAAAGAAAAACTTACTAAGGAAGAAGTTCAAAAAATAAATCAATTTGTCAAAGATCATCCAGATTTGGATATGTGGGAAATTGATGAGAATTCCTAAATAAATCTTCATTGATTCAGGAGTTTTTTAGGCTTGATAAAAGGTATTATCGAATGTATACTGGTTATGATAAGTTTGTTTATATTTTATCAATAATGAATAAGGAAAAAACAAAGGACAAATTTACTTTTATAGATTTATTTGCCGGTATAGGCGGTTTTCATATTGCTTTTAGAAACTCTGGGGCGAAATGTGTTTTTGTCAGTGAATGGAATGAGTCAGCGAGAAAGACGTACGAAGCAAATTTTCGGAAAATAGACCCGGAAATATTTGAAAATGGTCATTTCGTCGGAGATATAACAAAAGTTGATCCGAAAGATATTCCAGATTTCGATATTTTAACAGGTGGGTTTCCCTGTCAGCCATTCAGTCAAGCGGGATTTAAGAAAGGTTTTGAAGATACTAGGGGAACACTTTTTTTTAACATTGCTCAAATAATAAAAGAAAAAAAGCCTAAAGCTTTTTTTCTTGAAAATGTTAGACATTTATTGAAGCACGATAATGGTAAAACATTTGCGATGATAAGAAAAACAATTGAAGAAGATTTGGGTTATTCTTTTCATTATAAAATTGTTAAGGCATCAGATTTTAATCTTCCTCAGCATAGACCACGTTTATTTATGGTTGGTTTTAGGAATAAGAAAATACCATTTTATTTTCCTGATCCAGTTGAGCTTACAAAAACCATTTCACATATATTTGATGGAAATGCGGAAAAAAAAGTTGGATATACTTTGAGAGTTGGAGGAAGGGGTTCTGGAATAAATGACAGAAGAAATTGGGATTCATATATGGTTGATGGTGAGGTCAAAAGATTAACTCCGAAAGAGGGTAAAAGAATGATGGGATTTCCGAATAATTATAGCTTCCCCGTCTCTGATTCTCAAGCAATGAAACAACTTGGCAACGCAGTTGCAGTGCCAGCTATTCAAGCAGTAGCTGAGGCGATAATAAATTCATTAACAAATTATTATGATAAAAGGAAATAAGGGAGAGTGGAGTGAGTTTTATGCTTTTCTTAAAATACTTACGGACGGTAAAATGTTTACAGCTGATAAAGATCTCGAGATATTGAGAGATAATTTTTATATTGTTTTGAAAATTATCAGAGAAGAAACAAATGGAAAAAAGTCATATGATATTTCGAAAGGAGATGGAAAAATAGTTATAAAAGATGATGTCGTTAGTGGCTTAAATGATGTAGTTGAAATAGAAAAAATAAAAAATAGAGTTGTGGATATTTTTGAAAAAATGAAAAATTCCAGAAATACAACTTTTGAAATATCACTTGCTGAGAAGACTATGAAAGATTTGCATTGTTCTCAAATAAAGGCATCAAGTGGAAGAAAAGCTGATCTGATGATTGTGTTGCATGATAAAAAGTCTCCAGCTTTTCCAGAATTAGGATTTAGTATTAAGTCTATGCTTGGTTCACCATCAACGCTTCTAAACGCTTCGGGAGCTACGAACTTTATTTATAGCGTTATTGATTATAGTGATGTCAATGAGGACTCTGCATCTTGCAATGGAGCACTTACAGTTCGGGATAAAGCTAGTCATATATATGGTTCAGGAGGTTGTTTAAAATATTGTGGTATGGATAGTGAGGGATTTAGAAAAAATTTGAGAAAAATAGATTCTAAATTTCCAGAAATAATAGCTGAAATAATAAAAAGTTACTATAATGGCAAAGGTTCCAAAATTTCGGATCTTGTAAATTATATTTCAGAAGATACTGAATTTTGTGCAAAGCTCGATTTTAATAAGAGCGATTTTGTTTTCAAGGTAAAAAGGTTTTTATCCGATGTAGCCCTTGGAATGACCCCTAAAAAAGAATGGGATGGCTATGCCAAAGCCCATGGGGGATATATAATTGTAAAAGAAAATGGTGAGATTGTTTGTTATCACATTTATAATCGGGACGAGTTTGAAGAATATCTTTATAATAATACCAAACTTGATACTCCAAGTACAACGAGGCACAAATTTGGTTATGTTTACAAAGAAAATGAAGAAAAGAAAATTAAATATAACTTGCAAATCAGATTTATAAAATAAGGAAATGGTTGATATTTTTTCAAAAAATAAAAGATCTGAAATAATGTCTAAAATAAAAGCGAAGGAAACAAAGTTGGAGATAAGATTCAGAAAGGAGCTTTGGAGGGCTGGATTTCGATACAGGAAAAATGCGCATGGCTATTATGGAAAGCCGGATGTTTTGCTTAAAAAATACAAAACAGTCATTTTTATCGATTCATGCTTCTGGCATGGATGCAAAAAACACTTTAAGTTGCCAGCCACAAAAAAGGAATTTTGGAAAATTAAAATAGAGCGCAATAAGCAACGAGATAACGAAGTTAACAGATATTATAAAAAAAATAACTGGATTATAATTAGGATTTGGGAGCATCAGCTTAGAGAAAATAAAAATTTTTTTATAGAAAAGATTATTAAAAAAATAAAAATGATAAATTAAAAAAATATATTTTGATTTACGTAAACATTTACGTACATATTTACGTAAATGTTTTTTTAATCTTTTCATATATTGCACAAATATATATTCCTTGTTATCATAAAAAACTGCTAAACGGCAGTTTTTGTAGCTTTAAAAGTGAATGAGTTTGTGTGATTGTTGCGATAGAATTTTACTTGTGACTGGAAACTAACCATCAATTAAAAAGGAGAAAAAGATGGAACAGCAAAAACCTTTATCTGATTTGCTCAATGATTGCGTGGGAACAGAACCAACCAATTCCGCTATTATAGCTTCAGGTGGAGGGACGACGGCTGAAGTCTACATGCTCGGAGCTAAAAATGGTTGGATTCCTGGTGTTGATATAAGACTCTTAATTTCCACTGTAGAAGGAGCTGGTTGTATAAGTAAGGCCAAAAATTGCGGTGTGCGTACTGTTACAATTAACAGAAAATCTTTCGGTAAAAATCAGGATGCTTTCAATGACGAAATTGCCATAACGTTAGATGCATTAGAAATAGAGCTAGTTTTTTTGGCTGGCTGCAATCAATTTATCCGAGCGTGTCCTGGAATTTATTTTGCCAACAATCATCCTGCTCCCAAAGAAACCGATGGGGGTAGAGGCATGCATGATATCATGCTTCACGAACATGTGCTCATGAGGATTAAGGATAAGATAAGTAGATATCCACACATGATAAACGAAGTGCATCGCACATGCGTTGATCATCATGAAGCGATACCCCGAGACCGATCAAAGCGGGGGATGGACATTGGTGAGCCATTGACGACTGCGTGGGTCGATATCCCGCCTTATATCATTAGTCAGTTTATTGAGGGCATACTTGATCTTCGTTCGGCGGCAAAGCTTTTACAGCAACACGTCATGCGTTATGAATATGCATCCATAATTTCCAATGCAATCATGGACGGGATGAGAGTTCGCGACGCAAAAAAATACGGTATTGATATGGGAGGATTTTAGTTCTTTAAAATATCCAATTGAATTAATGTAGCATAAGAAGACTTATGGGCGTAATGCTTGTAGGTCTTTATTTTTTATAATTTTCTTAAGTTCATTATAAATGCTATTGCGCAGAAAATAGATTTTGATTTTTTATTGAAACTTATTGATTGACATTTGGGCTAGTATTTGCTTTGATTGTATAAAGCTTTTGAATATAATTTTATTTCAAATAGTTGGGTTATTTAAAAAAAAGAATGCGTGCTTACTTTTTCTTGAGATTAACTTTTGCAAGGAGATTGCTATGCGTGAAAATAAACTAGAAAAAGCTTTTGGAAGAAAAAAAGTATTTCTTCCCGTTATTCATGCAGTAAACAAAGAGCAGTGCTTGCGAAATGTCGCAATCGCTGCTTGGTCCCAGGCTGATGGGATATTCCTTATTAACCACAATATTGGTGCCAATGAATTGGTAGCAATTTTTCAGGTTGTGAAGAATAAATTTCCTGATTTATGGGTGGGTGTTAATTTTCTCGATCTTTACAAAGAAGATGCGGCCCAAAAAGCCATTGCTATCGGAGCAAATGGTTTGTGGACGGATGATGCTGGTTTATATGAAGGCATGAGGGAAAAACCTGTCAGCAGAAATGAATTGCTTGGACAATGGGAAGGGCTCTATTTCGGTGGCGTGGCTTTTAAATATCAAAAAGAAGTTAGGGATATAGCATCTGTCGCAAGGTTATCCTTGGATGCTGTAGATGTGGTTACTACCAGTGGTGCGCGTACAGGAACGGCTCCTTTGGTGGACAAAATTTCAATCATGCGAAAGGCTATTGGTGATTTTCCTATGGCTATCGCCAGTGGTATAACAATTGAAAATGTGAGAAGTTTTCTTCCATTTTGTGATTGTTTTCTGGTAGCTACAGGAATAAGCTTTAATCATACTGAGCTTGATCCAGAAAAAACTCAATTACTCTCCACTACCATTCATGATTGGAAAGAATGAATGGGAATGACTAATGAAAAACAGGAAGGAAATAAATATGGATAAAGAAAAAGAGCCAACAAAGGCGGAGGTATTGGGAAGATCTTTTGCTGATGCTATAATTTTATCTGCGCACATGGCATACAATGCTCCCAGGGGAGTAGCTATAGTCAGAGCTTGCATAGCAAGACTGCAGGAAAGAATCTGTGAAATCCAGCCCAAAAAGGCAGATCTGAAATATAAAGAAGCAAGATATGGTAAAAAAGAACAGTCTCAGACAGACATTCAGTAATAAAAAGTCACACCAATGACTGATGTGCGGGCAGGAGAATTAAAATTTTTTCTCCTGCTTTTTTGTGTCTCAAAATTATTCAAAGAAAGTTTTGGGCAAATATTATTTTGAAATTGTCCTATTTTTTTATTTTTTTTAGGTTCATTATAAATGCTATCGCGCACAAAACGCACCTAGGTTTTTAAGCTTAAGAAATTTTTTAGATTTTAATTTTTGGTTAATCTGGTAGAATTAAAATATTGATAAATAAAACTTTATAAAAAAATACAAATGAAAAAAATTATCTTTGTCGTGCATACTATTATTACTTTGGCTTTTACTTTTATGCCCCTTCTTTTTTCTTGGTGGATTAATGCGCTAGTGTATTTAGTTTGGGAAATTCATATTATTATATTTGGCCGATGTATCCTGACTGATTTTGAATATGGTAAAAATAGTCAGACCACTTTTGGCGAAGAACTTTTAAAAAAATTAAAAATTAAAATGAGTAAAAAATCTTACATGTTTTTTTCTAAATATATCCAGGCGCCGCTTTGCATAATCTTGTCTTTAATCTTACAAAAAATATTTGAAATCAAGCCTTTGTTTTTTTGAGAAATTAAAGAAATTTAACCTTCTCTCAATTTCCCTCTTGAAAAGGGGAGGGGGAAGATGAAAGTTTTTTTGACAATTATCTAAATATAGGGTATTGTAAGGAGTTCTGTTTTCGTTATTAGATGTGGGTAAATAATGATAATCTAATTGTAAAAAATAGAGAAATTCTCAGGAGGAGAAAGATGAAAAAGACAAGTTATTTGATAATTTTGGCAGTTGTGGTGTTTTTGGTCATATTTGTTGGAGTTAAAATGTACTCAGCCAATCAATTGGCGAAACAAATTGGGCGGGTTGATTTATATCTGGATTTAATCAGTAAGATGTCTCCAAATGATGCGACGAAAATCTCCAGGGCGATACTTTTGTATAAAAAAAATCAACGTTATTTTGATGATGTAATATTTGGTTATGATGGCACTATTGAATATAGGCTAAGGCTGGATGACACAGTCTATATCTTTAGAGACGCAAACAATTCCAGAAATAAGCAACGTGTTTTTAGTACGGATCTTGAATTAAGCATGAAAGATGTTGATCCCCATACGGGCTCTTATTATTTGGAGGAATTCTCCGAAATGGTAACCAACTCGGGACTCATCGAAACTAAATATCTTTCAAAAAAAGATTGGCATAAATGGGATACGGAGTCTTCATGGAAAAACTTCCAGGACTGTCGCTTCAGTTCACATTTTGAGAAGAATAAAAGTTATTGCATGATTTTTCAAGAATATTTCTCTATGAACGGAGCGATACATAGTTTGAGTTATCATGGAAACGAGCGGATAAAAATGTCGGTTGCCGGTGGACCCGTATATAATACTAATATCAGGGTGGGCTACTATGGAGGGGAGCAAGAATTCTACCAGAAAAGAGCGGAGCTGTTTCTTGGGTGGTTGGAAAAACACCCAGAATTGCAGTAAGGAAGAAGCGCATTAGCATTTAAACGAGATTGGGATTAAATCCCTTTCTCGTTTTTTATTTGTTATAGAATATCTGATTTTTTCATGTTAAAATTTAGATATAAATATTTAGTGAAATATTATGAAAAAAACTTCAAATAATTCACAAGATATTAACAAAAACTTAATAAAATTAACCAGGCAGATAGAAAAACTAAATTCTTTTAAGTTTAGTTTATTGCGTGGAATAATGACTGGAGTGGGAACAGCGATTGGCGCGACAATTGTGGCGGCTATTTTGATAACAATCTTGGGTAGACTGATTCAATCAGTGGAAGATGTGCCCATCCTTAATGATATTATTAAAAGTACCAACATAGATTCTGTAATCAAAGAAGATGAGATATAAGATTAAATTTGTGTGTTTTGGGAAAATATTTTTTATTTTCTACTATTTAAAAATTTTATTTTTAAAAGGAATTCTCTTTCGCCAATCTGTTCTGCATAAAAAATGGGAACAAAGTTTTCAATGTTTATTTTTTCACTGACATTGGGGTAGAGAATATTTTCTTGCTCGGAAATTTTAATCGGAGAATGGAATTCATTTCTCTTCAAGAAAGAAACTAGACCCAGTCCGGCGGTTGGATTTTCCTGAGGAAATCCCGAGCGCCTGGAATTTTCCATCCAAGAAATATAAATTATTCCAGACTGGCTTATGCCAATATTGGGGAAGAATTGATAATCTTTTGAAGGTGAAACAGTTTTTCTTTCTGACCATTTATTTCCAGAAAAACTGCGATAAATAATTTGAGCTGGTCCATTGGGAGTTGCTTGAGCCCTCCAGGCGACATGGATTTTTCCCATGTTATCAATGGCGGCGCTGATATGGCGAGAATCAAAAGAGGGATCGGAAATTGATTGCCAAGCAGTCCAGGTTTCCCCCTTATCAGAAGAAGATGTGAATTGGATTTGTTGTAAATCATTTTCATTTTCGTAGGAGGAATAAGCAAAGAGAAAAAGTTTTCCGTTTTTATCTTCAACTAAAGTGGGCCGTGATTGGGTATTGCTTTTTGAAGGAGCTATATTTTTCCAAACTGTCCAGACTATTCCTCCATTTTCTGATTTGATAAATTTTATTTGTTGCCTTTCATTTTCCTCATCTTTTCCCTCCCAGATCACATAGAGCGTGTTGTCTTTTCCAGCCAAAATCATCGGATGTTCTTGCCACAGTTCCTCATCTTCGTGGCCGCTGACATGAGCAATATTTCGCCAACTCTCCCAATTCTCGGCTCCCTTGGGTTTGCGTGAGTATTTTATTTGGCGATTATTTTTTTCATCTTGAGTATCTGATCCGTACCAGACCGCATGGAGGGTATTTTTGGCATCGATTGCTAAAGAGGGAACTCTTTGATCATTGTTTTTTGCCACTATCGCAATTGGTTCCTCACTATTGGAGATATGGAAACCGTTGTTATCTCTGGATATTTTTGAAATAAAAATTTCAGCATTTTTTTGATAATCTTTTCGGTATCCCACAAAAATATTTCCCTCACTATCTTGAACAATTTTTCTTTGCCCGGAATATCCTAGGGTACGCAAATCTGAGACAGTATCTACAATTAATTCTTTAGAAAAAATTTTTTCTTTTTCAGTCTGTTGGATTTTTCTAAAAAACAAAGCCCCGATAGTTATGAATAAAATCATAATTAAGATGGAGATAAATATTTTTTTATTGAATAATGTTTTCATAAGCGTCGTTATTTACTCTTCCGTCTTTTCTATTTTCAGTAGATTTAAAATTATCCAGCAATGTATTTTGATTGGCATTTTTTAAATTAATTCCGGTTTCGTTATTGACGATAGAATTATTGATAGCTATATTCTTGTTTGCTTGATTGTAGATATAAAGACCTAGGCTGTTTTTAGTTATTGAATTATTTTGGATAAAGTTTTCCTGTGAACCGGCGTTTAATCTTATTCCTCTAACATTGTTTTGAATTTTATTTTCCGAAATAATATTTTTATTTGATTCATAGATAGCAATTCCATCCACATTTCCATAGACGGTATTTTTTTGAACCAGATTATTGTTTGAGTTGCGGTCCAGCATAATTCCATGCAAGCGATTATTGTAGGAAGTATTATTTATGATGATATTGTCAAAGCAACGCTTGGAGGTGATTATTCCGTGTTTGCCATTTTGGAAAGCCAGATTATTTTCAATTAACATATTGTTGGAATCATCATGCGGATCTAGTCCGTATTCAATATTGTCATAAAATTTATTTTTTTGAAAAACCATGCCTGTTGTACCAAAGGTATAGGCTCCGAAAAAATTATTATGAAAATCGCTGTTTTGCACTACGCCGGTAAGCAACCGGTCCTGAAGTCCTTGGTTTTTTATTTTCCAAGAAACTCCATAGGACCCTCCAAATGGTCCTCCGCGTTTTGGCGCGCCGACATATCCAAGATAAGCAAGTTCAGAATTGGCAATATCAAAGCGACCGCTATTTTTGGCTGTGATATATGCGCGACCATTATTGTGGTTAAAATCAGGTGTTTTATTTTTTTCATCCCAAGAAGTTATTTTTATTCCAGAAAAAAGCATATTGCCTGTTTCGGAGCGAAGCCAAATAAATTCATCATCATCACTTTTTAATTTTAAATAGTCAACCTCACCTTTGTCGAGTATTAGTGTTACATCTTTTCCGATATATAAATTGGCGCGCAAAATCCATTCACCTGGCGCAGTTTGCTCCAGAAGATTTTTATTAGCTGGGGCAAGTGATTGATTTATTTTGGAGAGAGTGGAGATGCTCCCTCCTTCTTTTACAAAGATAGTATTGGTCGAGGAGTCATAATCTACTCGTGGCGGTTTGGCGACTTTATTTAGTAAATTCAAGTCAAGAGGATTACGTAAGTCCTTGATTGAAATGGCTATTTTTTTGCCCTCATTAAAATTATCAAATGTCGCAATTGGCAATTTTGTATTTGCATCCAAGATCTTTTCCGTTGAAGAGAGATTAAATCTTTGTTGCAATATTGGCAATGTTTCTCCGGTTTTTATGATGTAATAGCCATAGGCGTCAGATTGATTTTCTTTTGAAAGCTGGAGTGAAATATTTTCCAATTCATTTTCGCTAGGGCGTGTTTTTTCGGGAGTAAAGATTGAAAAGGTTTGCTGGTTGCTGGTGGCATTTTGAATGGGAGCTTCTGATGATCGGGAGGTTTTTTGCGGAGTGGTTTCAAATATGGCATTGTGATAAAGAGATACGGAAAAAAATATTCCGAAAACTATAGAAAAAGTGGCTGTGTAAGTGAAAAAACTTTCGAATAAACTGAATTTTTTTAGGCGGCTTTTGTCCCAGCGGGTAATCCAATCTTGTTTGTTGATGGTTATTAGGGCGTAAATTTTTATAACCGCTATTACTAAAGTGGCTATTATATAGATTGGCAAAAGCAAGATATCAGCCGGTCTTTCTTTAAGATGCGGAAATATTTTTATAATTCGACTTACTATCCACCAGCTGGCGATGAGAAGTGCGAATTGCCAGTGACCCAAATATAGAGAAATTATAAAATAAGAAAAACCGATAAGAAGCGTGATGGGCGAAACAAATTTATCCAGCATATGAAGTGCTAGCATTTTATTTTTTTTCCAAATCCAATTGCTCAATAAAATTTTGGAGTCGGAGCGCAAGCCATTTCTGCTCCAGCGGACTTTTTGCTTTAAATAGCTCATCATATCAGGAATTCCCGTAGTGTATACCGTGACATTTTTCAGATAGCGAGATTTCCAACCCCGGGCATGGATGAAATTAGTCAGTGATTTATCATCTCCACTAATCATTTTTTCTCCCCAGAATGTTTCACCCTCCAACTTATTCATTTCATCAATAATAGCTGTTCTTCTATAGACAGCAGTGCGTCCAGAAAGACAAAGCATAGCATCGCTAACTGTTGCAAGAAATGGATATTCAAAAAGATATCGATCATCCAAGAGAATTTTAAATAATTTTCGAGCAAGCGTGTCCGGATTTAGCACATCTTGCCTGGTCACTAATCCACCCACTTGAGGGTCAGCAAATGGTCCTATGATTTTGTTTTTGATTTTGGAGCTCCAGATAGTATCACTATCAACAAAAGCAATGATTTCACCGCTGGACGCTTTGGCGCCATCAACCAAAGCTGGTCTTTTGCCGGGTTTGTTAGTTATAATTAATTTAGCGCCGGAAAAATCTTTGGAAAATTTTTTAAAAATATTTATTGAACTTTTGTCTTTGTAGTCAATTACGGCAATAATTTCCTCGGGTTTATTGATTTTCCAAGAATCAAGAGCTAGTCTAAATGTTTTTGGATCTTCATTATATACAGGCACAACAAGGGAGATAGCAGTTTGATATTTTCCTTTTGGCGGATGATAAAAAAGAGAAATAACTTTTCGAAAAACCCAAACGCTCCATCTCCAGATCCCAATAAGGCCAAGTGGGATGTAAAAAATTAAAAATTGAATATAATAATTTAAAGAGGAAAAAAATGTGTCCATACGGGTAATTTTAATTTAAAAAATTATAGACCGTACTTAGAAATTATTTTTAATACTCCAAATATTCTTTGTCCTTAAATCTTTCGTTTACTTTAATAATAGCATGCAAAATAGGCATCTTCTTTTTTACTTTTTCATTTGACCAGCTTAAAAATGCCATCGTATCTTTCGGTAAGCATGAACCGTCAAATGGTCCGAAATTTCGTATGCCATATTGCTTATTCCAAGAAGCTTCCGCGCTCTCGACTACTGTATTAAAAACTTTATCTGCGTCTACTCCAATCGATTCGGCTACCAAACGCATTTCATTGAAAAAAGAAATTTTGTTGGCATTGTAAATATTGTGCACGTATTTTGTCATCTCTGCCTCTTTGATTGTCATGTGAACAATGGGCGCCTTAAAGGGTGCATAAAGTTCTTCAAGAATTTGAGCAACTTTTGGTTCGTTGCTTCCGATTATTATAATCCAAGGATGCATAAAATCTTCTTCAGCACTAGTTTCTCTTAAAAATTCAGGATTCATAGCAATGCCGAAATCTTTTTCTATTTTTTTTTCGGAATATTTTTCTAAAATCGGAACAAAGCGTTCCTGGACAGTGCCCGGAGGAACAGTTGAACGAATAACTATTAATGGCCAATTGGAATTATCTTTGAGCACGCGCCCTAGATTGGCAATTGCTGAATCGATAAAGCGAAAATCAAGTTTATCATTTATAGTAGGAGTAAGCACGCTGATTATATAAATATCTCTATTGTTGGAGCAAAAATCATTTATATTGCAAGTTTCCAAGCCTTCTTTGCTGAGTGACTCAATCAAGATAGTGTTTATATCGACAAAAGTTACGTCATGACCAATGTTTATGAATCCTTTTCCAGCCGCTTTACCCACAAAGCCGGAACCAATTATAGTTATTTTCTTCTTTTTGACATCAACAGGACTGAAAACTCCTGTGTTTTTTTGAGTATTCATAAGTTTAATTTTATGCCAATATTGATTAAAAAGAACAAATGAAGTATCTTCGGTACTACTATTTTACTCCTTAAAAATAGGCTAGTCAATTATTTAAATAAAAAATGGAGAACAACTATAGATTTTTTGGATTGTGTTTTTGATATTATTCTTGAAAGATTATTTTTATCTTTTGCGTATAAATTAATATGAAGTATAAAATAGTTTTTTTAATTATTTAAATTATTTTATAATTTTTTGAGTTATAAAATAACTTAAACGCAATTATATGAATAACACAAAAATGAATCCCGTAGTGCACTTTGAAATGCCCTATGAAGATAAAAATAGAATGGCTGGTTTTTATGCTAAAGCTTTTGGGTGGAAAGCGGAAATGATGGGAGAAGAGTTCGGCAATTATGTTTTAGTAACTACGTCTGAAACAGATCAAAGCGGTATGCCAAAGAAAATAGGCATGATTAATGGAGGGTTTTATAAAAAGCCCGAAGATAAAATGGGTCAATCGCCATCAGTGGTAATCGGTATAGATGATACGGAAGAAGCGATGGAAAAAATAAAAGCAGCGGGTGGAAAAATTTTAGGAGAGCCTATGGATATACCAGGCTACGGATTATATATAAGTTTTCTTGATACAGAAGGAAATAGGGTAGGCGCCATGCAACCTTATCAAAAAATGTAAAATTTTTTGCAGTATTCTTGTTATTTAAAAAATTAATTTGCTTAATACATAATTATATGCAAAAAATAACTCCTTTTTTATGGTTTGACGAAAAAGCACAGGAAGCAGCAAGTTTTTATGTGAATGTTTTTTCCAATAATCCAGAAGTCGCTTCCAGAGGGGGCAATTCAAAAATGGGAAAGATTACATATTACAATGAACCCGGAGCTAGAGCCTCAGGAAGGCAATTGGGATCTGTTATGACAGTAGAATTTGAGCTGGATGGACAGCAATTTGTAGCTCTAAACGGCGGACCTCATTTTAAATTTTCTGGCGCAATTTCATTTGTGGTTAATTGCCGTTCTCAAGAAGAAATTGATTATTTTTGGGAAAAATTTTCCGAGCATGGAGAAAGTGGTCAATGCGGATGGATAAACCGGGATAAATTTGGTATAACTTGGCAAATTGTACCGGCTATTTTAGAACAATACTTGAGCGACCCTGATCCAGAAAAATCAAAAAGAGTGATGGAGGCAATGCTGGAGATGAAAAAAATTATTATCGAGGATTTAAGGAGGGCGCACCAACAAGAATGAATTTTTTATTAATATATAATCATTAAATAAAATATATGAAAAATATATCTAATAATAAAAAGGGAGAGTTGATTATTAATCGTATTTTTAACGCTCCTATAGAAAGAGTGTGGGAAGCCTGGACAAATCCGGAGATCTTTAAGAAATGGTGGGGACCCAAAGACTTTACCGCTCCCTATGCTGAAGTTGATTTTAGGGTGGGTGGAAAAAGTCTTGCTTGTATGAAGGCGCCTGACGGTAAGGAGTATTGGAGTACGGGAACCTATAAGGAAATTATTCCATATAAAAAAATCGTTACAACTGATTCTTTTTCCGACAAAGAGGGAAATATTGTTTCAGCCAAGGAGTATGGCATGGAGGATATTCCTGAAGAATTGGAGATTGAAGTGAATTTTAAAAAATTGGAAAACAGAAAAACAGATATGACTTTAAAGCACGGTAAATTTCCAGAAGGATCCATTATAAAGTCAGCGCAACAAGGCTGGAGTCAATCTTTTGATAAGTTTGAAGAAATTTTAAAATAATTTCATAATGATAATTTAATCAAAGCCCGCATGTTATCTTAAAATTTAAGAATTATTCAGTGTAAAATATAATTATTAATAATCCCAGTTAAATGATGCGGTAATCGCAATTTAACAGGATAAAAAAATATATGGGTAAATATGTAGATGGTTTTGTTCTCCCGGTTCCTGAAGAAAAATTGGGAGAGTATAAAAAAATGGCTATGGAAGGAGGTAAAATTTGGAAAAAACATGGCGCTCTTGAGTACTACGAATGTGTAGGAGATGATTTGGCTTCGGAAATGATGGGGATGAAATATTTAAAATTTCCTAAAACAGTCAGTGCTAAGCCCGGGGAAGTGATAGTGTTTTCTTTTATCGTTTTTAAGTCCAGAGCGCATCGCGATAGCGTTAATGCCAAAGTTATGAAAGAGTTCATGGAAAATTCAAAAATGAAAGATAAGGAGATGCCATTTGACATGAAGCGTATGGCTTATGGGGGGTTTGAAACGCTGGTGGCGCTTTAGAAAGTCAAAAATATAATTTTTAAAAGCTAAAAAATAGCGGTCGGACCGCTATTTTTTTAAATACAAGTAGATAAAGTAACTTTTTTGTTTATAAATTTTCTTTGAAAAAAGTAATAGTTCTTTCCCAGGCTAAACTGTAATTTTGGCTTAGATTGTGATCATCTCCAGTGTATTCAAAATATTCTACATTTTTTTGTGCTTTTTCCAATTCTTTTTTAAGTCTAAGGGATAATTCAACCGGCACGCTTTTGTCTTTGGTTCCATGGTGAAGTTGAATGGGAGAAGAAATGTATCTAAGATAAAAATGCGGATCGATTTTTTTCCAAAAGTCAGGATTTTCATCAGGTAATCCATGTTCTTTGATAAATGAGTTTTCTTTTAAGTTTTGCAGAAAAGGAATTTTGGCATTGTAGGTATGAAGCATGTCCTGAAAACTTCCGACCACTCCCGCCCAAAACACAGCCGCTTTTATATCAGGAGAAATTGTGATAGTGCGAAGACCAATCTCTCCTCCATTTGAGTGTCCCCAGTAGCCGATTTTTTCCGAATTGACTTCGGGATAGTTTTTTAAATAAGAGATAGCATATAAAGTGTCTATAACATATTTTTCAGAAAAATGGGCGCCGTCAGCATTTCCCTCTGATTGTCCATGTCCCCTAAGGTCAGGCTTAAATGTTATCATTCCACTTCGCGCCAGAGTAGCTTGATAAGTAGGATAATTGCCAGTAGTGGAATATTGCTTGGGTGGAATATATCCATGCATAAAAATAATTGCCGGATAACCTCCTTCCGGTTTTGGCTCAAGCGGAACGGTGAGTAGTCCGTAAATTTTAAGTCCTTCTGATTTGTAAGAAACAATCATTTGTCGATAATTTGTTCCATTAGGAAGACTTTCTTCTATTTCAAAATCTCCACCGGGGTAATTTCCTTTGCGAAGCTCCTCGATCTCCATGGGAGAAGGCTTTTTCTTTTCTGATTTTTCAGTTTCGGTTTTTGTTTCGGGGTAAGTAAGAGGATTGGGAGTGGGTTGATTTTCTTTTGATTTATCAAATTTAACGATTACCAGAATTAAGCCGGTAAATAATCCTAAGACAATTATTAATCTAAATATATTCTTCATACTTAAATTTTAGCATAATATCTGTCATTAAAAAAAGTGGTTTATTTTTTATGGTGTAGCGATTTTTGCTGGTTTAAAATAATTATTATTGGAAAAATGAATTTGTATTAAAATATTGCTAAAAATAGCTAAAAGTTATATAATTGTAGTATAAAAACGCTTAATTTTAAGTTACTTGAAAATAATAATTGACAGGCAAAAACGTGAAATCAATTCATTTAAATATATTAATAATTTAAATATAAAATATATGAATGAAATAATAAAACAATATCTACAAAAAATATCTCCAAACTGTCAAGGAGAGGATGGGGAAAATTACTTTTATTCTATTTTTAGAATTATCATATCTTTGTTGTTTTTTATGCATGGAGCGCAGAAACTTTTTGGCTGGATGGGTGGAATAGACGGCAATGGGGCAACTCCGGAGCTTGCTGGCCTTGCTTGGTTTGCGGGTTTAATTGAGGTTGCGGTCGGATTATTGGTTTTGTTGGGAGTTTTTACTCGTATAGCGGCTATGATGGGGGCTCTTGAAATGATTGTGGCTTATTTTATGGTTCATCTTAGGATAGGGTTTAATCCCCTCTTAAATGGAGGAGAGCTAGCGTTAATTTATTTGGTGTCATTTTTAATTATAATTTATTACGGAGCAGGAAAATGGAGTCTGGAGAAGAGCTTGAGTAGAACAGAAACTTTTTGATAAATAAAAACACCCATAATCTGGGTGTTTTTATTTTATACTCTCACCAATAAAGAGAAATAAAAATTGCAAGCAGTAATATCTGAGTTTAAATATATGAATAGAGAAAAAATTAGAAAATACGACATGGTTATAGTAGGGGGCGGAGTTACAGGAACAGCTCTTTTGTATGTATTGGGAAAATATACAAATTTATCTTCCATAGCCCTGGTTGAAAAATATTCCGACTTTGCCCAGGTGAATTCAAATAATGTTAATAATAGCCAAACCCTTCACTTTGGAGATATAGAAACAAATTATTCACTAGAGAAAGCCTTGGTAGTAAAAGAAGCGGCTGAAATGCTGGAGAGATATTTATTAAAAACTCAAAATTCAGAAGGATTAATATATAAAAAATCTCATAAAATGGTTTTGGCTGTTGGGAAAACTGAAGTAAAAGATCTAGAAAAACGTTTTGAGGATTTTAAAAATTTTTATCCTAAATTGAAATTATTAAATAAGCAGGATATTGAGAAAGTGGAGCCCTTGGTGGTAAAAAAAAGAAATGCCAAGGAAGAAATTCGCGCCCTGATTTCCGAGGATGGTTATATTGTCGATTATAAAGCGCTTTCTAAATCATTTGTGGAAAACGTGCTCAAGGAAGAGGGAAAAGATATTAACATATTTTTAAATACCAGGGTTAATTTTATAATCAAAAATAACGGCGGGTATGTATTAAAAATAAATAATAAAATCTTAGAATCTAAAGCTGTTGTTTTTGCGGCTGGAGCGCACAGCTTACTTTTTGCAAAATCTCTTGGGTATGGTAAACAATATTTTTTGTTGCCTGTAGCGGGAAATTTTTATGCTGCCAATCAAAAGCTTTTGAATGGAAAGGTTTATACAATGCAAAAAGACAAATTGCCTTTTGCTGCAGTTCACGGAGATCCAAATATCCGTAATTTAAATGAAGTGAGATTTGGTCCTACGGCTAAAGTTATTCCTGTGCTGGAAAGAAAAAACATAAAAACATTTCGGGAATTTTTCAAAACCACTAAATTTGATTTTAAAGTTATGGCAACTCTTTTTAAAATAATCTCTGATCGGGATATTTTAGGTTTCATTGCTCAAAACATGATTTATGATATTCCTTTTTTGGGAAAATATTTTTATATGAAAACTATTAAAAAAATAGTGCCCGATTTGAGTTTGGAGAATCTTGAATTCAAAAAAATAGCAGGAGGAATACGCCCTCAGTTGGCAGATAGAGAAAAGAAAGAGTTGATAATGGGTGTGGGAGAAATTGTGGGGGATAATATAATTTTCAATATTACTCCCTCGCCAGGAGCGACTGCTTGCTTGCAATCAGCCAAGAGTATAGCTAGGAAACTTTCAAAATTTTTTGGGAAAGATTTTGTATTTGATGAAGATGGATTTAAGAGAGATTTTTTGGAGAATAAATAATTATGAGCTATGAAATAATTTTGGATTTGCATTGGATTTTAGATTTATGATATAATATTAAAGCTTAATATCTTAAATCATGCATATGAAATTTGGAGAAAATTTTAATCCTCAGGCTGGGTTAGAAGCAGAAGAAAATAATGAGGAAGTTTCGATGGAAGAATTGGAGGCGGCTAATGAGCAGTTGGTTGGAGGTTTTGAATTATCCGGAGATCCTCAAGAGTTAATGAAAAATTATGAAGCTTTATTTGAGGGAATAGAAACAAAAGAATTGGAATTTTTTAAAGACGTTATTGATAATGCACCCATTGAAGTGCGAGAAGCCCTGGAGGGTGGTGACACCGGTCCATTGGTAAAATATGCAGATAAAATGGGAGTAATTGGAAAAAGATTAGTAGGGCTTGTTGTTTTTGCGGCAATATCCTTTGCAGCAATGTCTTTTAATGTATCATCAGCTAGTGCAGCTGGCGGTGGCATAGAAAAAGCAAAAATGTTTTCGGCTGGATCTGACCAGGCTATGATGGAACGCGTATCTATCGGCGGAGGAGGAAGTAAGCCTCTTGTAGGAGGAGGAAAAATTGTGGTGGATGCAAAGACGCAGTCACAAATTGATTTTGAAAATAAAGTAGCCGAATACAATAAGATAAAAAATGTTGGAAACGGCGTAGATGGAAGCGGTAATGAAAATTATGTAGGAGGAACTTATGCGGATGGTGAAAGAGTCAATTAACTTTGTTTCAAAGAAATATGGGAGTGTTTTGCGCAAATAAGGCTCCATAGTATAATTATAAAAGTAAAGATTTAAATAAATAAAAAATATTTCTGTTAGATTTTTTAAAAAATATATATTTTTAACAGATAACTCTTAGTTAAATGGTGCAGATTATCGCTATTTAACAAAGCAAATAAAAAAATGAAAAACAAAAAAGGAATGGCGCAAATAGGTATAATTACTGCAGCTATTGTAGTGATTGTTTTAATTGTGGCTGGAGTCAGCTATGCGGCTTATAAAAAAAGCGCAACCAGCGTAAAAATCGGACCAAATGGAGTTGATGTAGAGGCAGGGGGTATAAATGTAAAAACTGGAAATGGCGGAGTAAGAGTTAAGGCTGGGGATAAGACTTTAAATGCTGGAAGCGAAGGTGTGGAAGTAAATGCGGGAGATTTAAATGTTAGCGCAGGAAATGACGGAGTAAATGTACAGGCGGAAAATCTCGATGTGAATGCAGGAAGTGATGGGGTAAGTGTGGAAACTACAACAGAAGAATAAAATTAATTAAACTTTGTAAATAATAAATCTTGATTAAATAAAAATAAATTTAATCGGATTAACAAAAAAAATGAAAAATAAAAAAGGTATTATTCAAACTGGCGTAGTTGTGGCAATTGTCGCAATTTTGGGTTTGACCATTGCTGGTACTGGCTACATGATGTATAAAAAAAATATGCCAAGTGTAGAGGTTGGTGCAGATGGGGTGGAAGTTGATGCTGACGGAGTGAGTGTAAAAACGGGAAGCGATGGAGTGAGTGTTAATATGGATGGAACAAGTGTTGATACCAATGGTGGAAATGTGAGTGTTAAGACTAATGGAACCACAGTTAATACTGGCGGAGAAGTTCAAGAAGGAGAAGAAGTTAAGGCTGAAGAAAAAGTTAATACAGTTTTGATTTTTGATGCTTCTGGAAGTATGTCTGCGCAGGCTCAGGGAGGAACCAGAATTAAACTTGCCAAAGATGCGATGACTAAATTTGTTGATAATCTTAAGTCTGATGTTAATTTGAGCGTAGTGGCTTATGGGCATAAGGGAAATAATACTCAAGCCGGAAAAGCAGTTTCTTGTGCTGGGATAGAAGAGATTTATTATATGGGAGAAGTAAATGCAAGTATTGTTAAATCAAAAGTTAATGCCCTGAATCCAAATGGTTGGACTCCAATTGCGGATTCTTTGAAGAAAGCCGAGAACATACTTGTAACAAAAGCTACCCAAGGGAAAAAGCATATAGTTTTATTAAGCGATGGTGAAGAGACTTGCGGTGGCGATCCAGTTGCTTATGCTTGCGAATTGAAATCTAAGGGAATTTCAGTAGATGTAATTGGACTTGATGTTACTGGAGCTGTAGCTAAGCAATTAACCGACATTTCTAAATGTGGAGGTGGAGAATATTACTCAGTTGATAGTGCTAGTGATTTTGATGTGGTGGTAAATGATATGGGAGTAAAAGTAAATACTGGAAATCTTAATGTGGATATTTCTGGAGATAGCGTAAAGGTAAACACTGGAGATTTAGATGTAACAACTGATGGGTCAGGTACAAAAGTTGACGCTGGCGGAGTGAAGGTTGATGCCAATGATAACGGGGTAGATGTGGATGTGAATTCTTATGTTCCTTCTTTCTAGTAATTATTTTTTTAAAGTATTGATTTGTATTTTAAGACTTACAAAGTGAATAAAATAAAAGCCACCAACATCACCGGTGGTTTTTATTTTTTATATCAGAAAAGCACTATTGCGAAAGATTTGTCAAAGTTGTAGTATTATATGGATGGTAAATACTAGTAAAATACAATAATATGGCAAAAAAAGAAGAAAAAAAAGAAGTAGTTTGTGTGATTGGATTGGGTTATGTTGGACTTCCCTTGGCAGTTCGAGCTCAAGAAAGGGGCTATAAAGTTATTGGAGTCGAATTGGATGAAAAGAAAGTGGAGCGGATAAATAAAAAAATTTCTCCAATTGATGATGAATTTTTAATTAAAAACTTGCCTCTTTTTCCTTTTAAAGCTACTTCTGACGCTAAGGAAATAAAAAAAGCAGATATTGTTTTGATTTGTGTTCCAACCCCCGTGGATAGTTTGTATAATCCAGATTTAGGACCAGTGCGCGGAGCTTGTGAAATGATAGCTAATAATTTCAAAAAAGGCGCGTTGGTAATTTTAGAATCAACTGTGAATCCTGGAGTATCTGAAGAAGTTGTGAAACCAATTTTTGAATCATATGGTTATAAAATCGGAATAGATGTTTTTATTGCTCATTGTCCAGAGAGAATTAATCCTGGCGATCCAAAATGGAATGTCACCAACATTCCAAGAGTAGTAGGCGCTTTTACGCCCAAGGGATTAGGTAAGGCAAAAACTTTTTATGAATCAATCGTAGATGGAACTATTCGACCGATGAAGCACATTAGGGAGGCGGAAGCTTGTAAAGTGGTAGAAAATTCATTTCGCGATATTAATATAGCTTTCGTGAATGAACTTGCTAAATCTTTTGATGCGCTGGGGATTGATGTAAAAGATGTGATTGATGGCGCTAGTACTAAGCCATTTGCTTTTATGCCTCATTATCCATCTTGTGGAATTGGAGGGCACTGCATCCCTGTTGATCCTTATTATTTAATTGAAAGAGCCAAACAAGCCGGCTTTGATCATAAATTTTTAAAAACTTCTCGAGCAATTAATAATTCTATGCCAGAATATGCAGTGGAATTGTTACAAGATAAATTGAATGAAATAAAGATGCCACTTAATGGTACTAATGTTGGAATATTGGGAATTGCTTATAAGGCCAATGTGGATGATGATCGTGAATCTCCTTATTATGGAATTGTAAAAGCTCTAAAGAAACATAAAGCTAATGTTCATTCTTTTGATCCACATATCAAAAGTAAATCAACAGTAAAAACATTGGAGGCATTGTTAAAAAAATCCGATGCGATAATTTTGGTAACTAATCATAAAGAGTTTGAGATCTTAACAGGGGAATTATTAAAGAAATATGGCGTAAAAGTAATTATCGATGGGAAAAACTGTTTAAATAAAGATGAGATAAAAAAAACCGGAGTTATTTATAAGGGAATTGGAAGATAAATAAATTTGCAAAGTTCTCAAAAAGTAATCATAGAAATAAAAACCACTAGATTTTTTCTAGCGGTTTTTTATAATTTTATTTGTATGCTAAAATTATAAAGGTTCATTATGAAAATAGAAAAAAGAATAAAAATTAAAAGGGAGGATTTGAATACAGAGAAAAAAATAACTGAATTTTTAGAGATGCAAGTATTGGCGATTGCAAAAGTTCAATTAGAAATGGAACCGCAGTTGGTGTGGCAATTCCAATAATGGGGGGAATATAATGCCAACACAATTAAGGTTAACATGTCGAATTGATGCATGTAAAAAAAGCACCTTTTGTTATAAATGTCGCAAATTAACTTGTAGAATTGAAACTGACAAGCAGTGTGTTCAGTTAGGATTTATCGATCCGAGAGGGAGAATATTGTGTCCCAAGTGTCGCTTCAAAGATTTGCAGGCGGCCGTGGAAAAAAACAGCAAGTGATTTCATGGAGGATTCCTTACAGAGGAATCCTCATTTTATTAGCCAGAAAAACCACCGCCCCTAGGCGGTGTGTGCGCTTAAGATTACACAGGCTTTGCCACTAAACTTTTTTCACTAACTTTTTGACAGCAAAAAGTTACAAAAACTGCCACACGTACTCCTAAAATAAATAAATCTAACTCTCGTTCCGCTAAAACTTCAGACTCCGCATTCGCTACGTAATAAAGTTTCTTAACGCTCCCTCTCAAGTTGATTTATTTTATTTTAGTCGTAAAGTGCGGACCCTGTATTTGATATGTATTTAATCTTAAAGCCCGCAAGGCGGGTAGGATAGAAACCGCCAGCATTGCTGGTTTTAATTTTAATTCAATAAGATAGGATTATCTTCTTTGCTAGGAGAGGGATAAGTTAAGTTTTCCGAATCAGGAATAGCATTTCTTAATTCTTTTGATTTTTTCTCCCATTCCTCAATTTCTTTGGCGGCCTCCTCCATATCGTTTTTAAATTTTTCAATATTTGGATTTTGGTTTTGCAATTCATTTTTTGCTTTTTTGTATCCCCAATAGCCGACAAATATGATCATACTCATAGTTAAAAGCGTTATTATTAGGCATCCGCCAATAATCCAAACCCAAAGAGAAGTCTTTTTTTTAATATTTATTTCTGCTTCATTAGTAGGTTGATTTATCTGCTCCTTATTTTCAGTAGGAGATTTTTCTTGTTCGTTTTGCATATTTTTTATTTATTGAATAAGTACTTATTTTAACTTATTATAGCAAGAAATTGAATAAAATAAAATTAACTTTATCTTTGAGTTAAATATATGTTACAATTATGACAAATTGATTATTAGAAATTTTTATATATCGGTTGCAGTTTTATTTATAAACAAATAATCTTAATTTATAATCGTTAAACATGGATTTATGGAATTAAAATATACTCTAAAGTTAAAAAACGCAATCCGTTTTTCGATTAAAACGCACGAAGTTTATCAGAAGCAAAAAAGAAAAGGTAAGGATATCGCCTATATTACCCATCCTTTAACGGTGGCAATAATTTTAGCAAATGTTGGGGTGAATGAAGATGTTCTTATTGCTGGGATCTTGCATGACACGATTGAAGATAGTATTTTGGAGAAAAAGGTGGATAAGAATATGATTGCCGAAAGATTTGGTGAAAAAGTGGCTGATATCGTGGATAGCGTAAGTGAGGATAATAAGATGTTGGCCTGGGAGCAGAGGAAGAAAAAAGCCAGAGAAAATATAAAAAACTTCAATCATGATTCTTTATTGGTAAAATCAGCAGATGTATTAAGTAACGTTACAGAATTAATAGATGATTATATTGTGAATGGAGATGAAGCCTTTAGCCGTTTTGGCGGACCCAAAGAAAGGGTAATTGCTAATTATCTGGAAGTAATAAGATTGATTTTGGAAAGATGGCCCGAAAATCCATTGGCTAGAGATTTGGAAAATTTATCTATTGAGTTTGGAAAAATAAAATGAAAAATAGTCTATAAAGTTTGTAAGGTTTTTAATGCTTGTAAAGTGATGATTCAGTCAAAAGTCATGAGTCATTTGAGTTAAAATGTATTTCAATGACTGATTGCGGATGACTGGTGACTTTGAATGTTTTAATGTTGAAACGCTAACCCATTGTCTGATAGTTGAACAGAAGCGGAGACGTGATTTTGACAACTTATCCCCAAAATGTTAACATACTAATGAAAATTAGTATGTTTTTCTTTATGAAGAGTGATTGTTGCAATAAAAACAAAAAAGAAAGCAGGGATATGATAGATCTCTGCAATTTTTTAAAAATAATTTCAGATAAAAACAGATTAAAGATAATTTGTCTTTTGGGAAATGAATCTTTATGTGTTTGTAAAATTTTTAAATCCTTAAATCTTTCGCAAAAACTTACCTCGCATCACTTAGGTCAACTCAAAAAAGCTGGAATTTTAGAAAGAAAGAAAAGAGGGAGTTTCGCGTATTATAATCTGAACAAAAAAATTTTAAAAGAAAAGAGTAAATTATTAAATCAATTAACTAGATGAGCAAGGAGACATTAAAACAAGAGAACATTAAAACAAATAATAGACAACAACCAAGATGTGCATTGGTTTGTCTTTGCGAGTAATTTGGGTGCTCACAAATTGCGTGGCAATCTAGCAATTTTTAATGCCCTTAGATTAAATATGGCACTGGATTGCTTCGGGAGTACCCTCGCAAAGACATGTTGATAATAATTAAATAATAAATCAATAATATGAAAATAAAAATTTTAGGCACCGGTTGCCCTAATTGCAAAAGATTAGAGGATAATGTCAAAAAAGTTTTGGAGGAATTAAAAATGGAGGTGACGGTGGAAAAAATAACCGATATTGAAAAAATTATGAGTTATGGGGTAATGGGGACGCCCGCCTTGATAATTGATAAGGAAGTTAAATCTTATGGAAGAGTATTAGATAATGGGGAAATTGAGGAAATATTAAAAAATAGCGGTTCTAATAATTCGGCTTCCCTGGATAAAAAGAGTGGATGCTGTTCTTGCTCTTGCGGAGGAAGCTGTTAAATACATAAATTAAAAATAAAAAATAATTATGAAAAAAATAGGAACATACGCACTTTACGGAGGAGCTTTTATTTTTATCGGGATTTTGATATGGTCAATTTTTGATTCCAATAAAAAATCTGAATCAGAAAATATCGGTGTCCAAAATATTAAAAGTAATACAATTGAAATTCAAGAAGTAGAGCCGGCTGAAAAAATTCAGGTATTTTTATTTCATAGCACTAACCGTTGCTATTCTTGCATCACAGCTGGAGAATATACGAAAAAAATGTTAGAGCAAAATTTTTCTTCTGAATTGAAATCTGGAAAAATTGAATTTAGAGAAATAAACGTGGATTTGCCGGAGAATAAAGAAGTGGCCAATAAATTCAAAGCTTCGGGCACATCCCTTTTTACCAATACAATTATAGATGGCAACGATAATATTAAAGAAGATACGCAAGTCTGGAGGCTGGTTTCCAACGAGCAGGCTTTTTCAAAATATTTGTCTGAAAAATTAAAGAAACTAATTGGTAATGAAGTCTCTGCTCAAGATCAAACGAAAGTTCAAGCAGAAGATATTATTTTCTATTCTGGCGATAATTGTTTAGAATGTGCTAGTCTTGAAAAATATTTTCAAGAAAAAGATTTGAAAAATAAGATCAGTTTTGGAGAAAAAAATATCAGTAAAAATGAAAATGATGCCCAGCAGATGGCGGAGGATGCGATGTTTTGCAATCTTAATGAGGAATCATTTGCCGTGCCATTTCTGCGAGTGGGGGATAAATGTTATACAAAAGAAGCAGATATTATCAATTTTTTTGAGCAAAAAATAAATGGAATTTCTTAATGTTTTAATTGACCAATATAACATTCCTTTAGTCTCAGCTTTTGCTTTGGGAATCATGACATCTATCAGTCCTTGTCCTTTGGCGACCAATATTACTGCCATCGCTTATATCTCCAAGGAAATAAAAACCGCCAAGCATACGCTTATGAGTGGCTTAGTATATACATTAGGGAGGGCTATCAGCTATACATTTTTGGCTATTTTAATTTATTTCGGTTTTTCCTCATTTGAGATTGCTAAAATTTTTCAAGGTTGGGGTGATAAAGTTTTGGGCATAATTCTTATCCTTATTGGTCTTATTATGTTTGGAGTGATTAAGATTAATTTTGGCGGCAATAATCAAAAAGTAGAACAACTAAAAAGCTGGCTGGCGAGTAAGGGATATGTGGGGGCATTGATATTGGGAATGTTGTTTGCTTTAGCTTTTTGTCCTTATAGTGGAGTATTGTTTTTTGGAGTGCTTGTTCCAATGATTTTTAATTCAAATGAGAGTTTATTGTTGCCTCCGATATTTGCTTTGGGAACGGGATTACCAGTGATTATTTTTTCTTTTCTTTTGGCTTTTAGCGTGGGTAAAATAAGCAAGATTTATAATGCCCTTGGAAAAATAGAAAAAATAATGCGCTATGGTGTGGCAACTGTTTTTCTACTAACTGGAATTTATTATTTACAATATCTTATTAAATATCTCATAAATCTATGATACAACAATTTTCCGATTGGCTAGTCTATGCAATTTTAAATTTATATCCGCAGAGTCGCTTGGGAGAAGCGATTAACTTTTTTGTTTATGATAGTGTTAAAATAATTTTTCTTCTCTTGATGATTACATTTTTTATGAGTGTTTTGCGTTATTATCTGCCGATTGAAAAATTGAGAGATTTTTTGGTTAGCCATAAATTTTTCGGCTTGGATTATTTTATGGCGACAATCTTTGGAGCCATCACGCCCTTTTGTTCTTGTTCATCGATTCCGCTTTTTGTAGGATTTTTAAAAGCGGGCATTCCCTTGGGAGTAACCTTTGCATTTTTAATCACTTCTCCGCTGGTTAATGAAATTGCAGTGGCGATGTTTATCGGGCTATTCGGCTGGAAAATTACTTTATTTTATCTAGGTGCAGGAATTTTAATTGGAATGCTGGGCGGCTGGGTTTTGGGAAAATTAAAAATGGAAAAATATGTGGAGGAGTTCGTCTGGAAATTTGAAACACGTGGTGGCGTGAATGTTGAAAATAAAAAAAATAAATTTTCTGTTGGAGTTTTAAAAACAGTTTCAAAAGAAGCTTGGGGTATTTCTAAAAAAATTATGCCTTATGTTTTGGCTGGAGTGGCGCTGGGGGCAATGATTCATGGCTATATACCAGAAGGATTTTTTGAAAAATATATAACCAAAAGTAATCCCTTGGCTGTGCCTGTGGCAGTAATTTTAGCGGTGCCGTTTTATTCTAATGCCAGTGGAGTAATCCCGATTATTGAATCTTTAATTGATAAAGGTATTCCCATTGGAACAGCTTTGGCTTTTATGATGGCGATTGTGGGACTTTCTTTGCCGGAGGCTTTGATTTTAAAAAAAGTAATTAAATTAAAATTATTGGTAGCTTTTTTTGGAGTTACAGCCTCGGGGATGATTTTAATCGGTTACATTTTTAACTGGATACTGTAATTATTTTTCTCCGTCTCTGCGAGTAATTTTTGTACTCAAAAATTGCGTGGCCCCGCCTGCCATAGCCTGGCACTGGCGGGCAGGAGTCTAGGAAAAATGTAATTCTGGATTGCCACGTCGGAGTACCAACTCGCAAAGACAGAAGACTATATTTTATTTTATCTTTGGAAAAAAGTGAGTGCTAATTATAGGGGCATAGTTTTTAAAGTTAACATCGTATATAATGAAAATATGATGCTAATTATTTTAAAAAATTATGAGTAGTCGAGAGTATTATACTTTTTCCTTAAAAGAAATTGAAAATAAATTTAAAACATCTTGCTTGAGTGGATTATCTAAAAATGAAATTAAGGAACGGCTTGGAGAATATGGCAAAAATCAACTCAATAAAAAACAAAACTGGCGTTGGTTTAAGTTAGCGCTTAATCAGTTTAATGATGCATTGGTCTGGATCTTATTGGTAGCCGCTGGATTGGCTTTTGTTTTTGGAGAGTATCGAGATGTGATTATTATTTTAATTATTGTTGGCATAAATTCAATTATTGGATTTCTCCAGGAATTTAAAGCGGAGAAAATTTTAGATAGCATAAAGAAATTAACTACCGATCAAACTCAGGTTATTCGCGATGGCAAAAAGCAAGAAGTAGATGCTCGACTTATCGTACCGGGAGATGTGGTTTTTGTGGTGGCAGGCGATAGGGTGCCGGCCGATGGATATATCGTAGAGAGTTATGATTTTAAGGTAAACAGTTTTATCTTCACCGGGGAATCTGCTCCGGAAAGTAAATCAGCTAAAATCTTAGAAGGCAAAAATATTCCCCTTGCAGATATTGATAATATGCTTTTTATGGGTGAGACTGTTATTCGCGGAGAGGGGAAATTTATCGTTACCGGAACTGGAGCAAATACTCAATTAGGAAAAATTGCCCATCTGACCGGAGAGATGCAAGAAACCATGACTCCAATGCAAAAGCAGATGCGTCTTTTGGGGAGACTAGTTACTATTTTTGCCCTGCTAATAGGTTTGGCAATAATGATTGTGGGGCATTACTTGGGAATGTCTCTTTATCATAATTTTATTTTCGCTCTAGCGCTATCCGTTTCAGTGGTGCCAGAAGGTTTACCTGCTGCTATTTCAGTGGCTCTTTCTTTAGGCATGAAGAGACTTCTGAGGCATAACGTCTTGGCTAAGAAATTAAACGCAGTGGAAACCCTTGGTTCAGTTTCGATAATTTGCAGTGATAAAACGGGAACAATTACCAAAAATGAATTAACTGTTACTAATTTAGTGATAAACAATCAATCTGTAGATGTAAGCGGAGTGGGGTATTCTTCAGAGGGACATTTTTCGTTAGACAATAAAGTAGTTAATCCCTCGAGCATAAAAAATTTAGAATTACTTTTTCGCATCGGGACTCTTTGTAATGATGCTAGTTTAGTTATTAAAGAAGGTGTGCGAACAGTAGTGGGTGATCCGACTGAAGGCGCAATTATTGTAGCGGGAGAAAAATTCAATCCCAAGGAAAATTATTATGAAATTGGTGAAACTAAAATTACAGAAAATCCTTTTTCTTCAGATAGAATGAGAATGAGTGTGGTTTATAAAAATGCTCAAACTTTATCAATGGTAAAGGGCTCGCCTGATGTGATGATTGATTTGTGTGATTTTATAAAAGTTGATGATGAAATTTTACCTTTTGCCCAAGAGGATAAAAATAAAATTAAAAGTATGTACAATGATATGTCAGCCCAAGCTTTGCGCGTGCTGGCTTTTGCTTACCGCAATTTAGAAGATGTAAGTGAGGATAAATATTTAGAGGAAGCTGAGAAGAGTCTGACGTGGGTGGGAATGATGGCTATGATTGACCCTCCGCGCGCTGATGTGGCTCTAGCTATAGAAGAATGTAAACAATTGGGCATTAAAGTCGTGATGATTACGGGGGATTATGAAATTACCGCTAGTGCTATTGCTAAAAAAATCAATTTAATTAGAGATGAAGAGGAATACGAGGTAATTAATGGAAAGAGGTTGAATGAGTTAAGTGATGATGAGATTTATAAAAAAATTATTAAAAAAGATATTGTTTTTGCCCGCATTGCCCCAGAACAAAAACTTAGAATTGCCACAATTTTAAAGAAAAACAATGAGATAATTGCCATGACGGGAGATGGCGTGAATGATGCGCCAGCTTTAAAAAAGGCGGATGTGGGAATTGCTATGGGGATAGTTGGAACTGATGTTTCCAAAGAGGCTTCGGATATGATTTTATTGGATGATAATTTTACTTCCATCGTGCGAGGAATAAGGGAGGGGCGAACGATTTATGGAAATTTAAAAAAGTTTGTTCATTATGTTTTTACTTCTAACGCCAGTGAATTATTGACGATAATATTTGGAGTAATTTTGCAAATTCCTTCTCCTATTATTGCGGTTCAAATTTTATCTATTGATTTGGCGACTGATGTGTTGCCCTCCTTTTCTTTAAGCTTGGAGCCAGCTGAAAAAGGAATGAATAAAAAAATCAAAAATTCTAGTGGCTCGATAATGACCTGGAGGAGGTTTCGCCGCATAATGTATCTGGGAATCATTATGGCTGTAGGCGCTATTTCTGCTTTTATTTGGTCGATGATGCGCGGAGGCTGGAAATGGGGAGAGGCTTTTGATGAAAATAGTTTGCTATATATCCAATCCACAGCTGTTACTTATGCAGTTTTGGCCATGAGCCAAATGGCTAATCTTTTGCAATCTCGAAGTGAAAAATTGACTCCTTTTGAATTGGGATTTTTCAAAAATAAATTTGCAATCGGTTCAATATTTATTTCTTTTGGAATTTTATTGGCTTTTTTGTATCTTCCTTTTTTCCAAAAATATTTGCGCCTAAGTCCGATTGTTTGGCAAGATTGGCTAGTAGTGGGTCTTACGACGTTGGCAGTTTATATTTTTGAAAGTGTGAGAAAAAAGAGAACTCGCTAAATAAATGTAGAGACGTCGATTTATCGCGTCTCAGATTTACATCGTAGAAACGAGGCTCGCCTCGCTTGAGCTCAGTGAAGCTGGCACTGCCTCGTCTCTACATTTGAGATGCAATGAATTCCGTCGCTCGACCTATCGTTCGCGAAGACAAATGGGGAGTCTCATCTCTATTTGCACATCTAATTTTCCATGTTAAAATTAAGCTACATTTAACTAACTTTATAAAAATGAAATTATCTTCAACTAAAAACAAAAAATCAATAGCTATTATTCCAGATGAAAGAATAATTGGGAAAATTTATCTTATCCGTGGGGAGAAGGTTATTTTTGACCGCGATTTGGCTGTGCTTTATGATGTAGAGACAAAGGTGCTTAATCAAGCAGTTAAGAGAAATATAAAAAGATTTCCAGAGGATTTTATGTTTAAGCTTAGCCAAGAAGAGATGCTAAATTGGAAGTCACAAATTGTGACTTCCAATAGCGATAAAATGGGATTAAGAAAACCTTTATCTGTTTTTACCGAGCAAGGCGTAGCCATGCTCTCTAGTGTACTTAATAGTAATAGGGCTATTCAAGTTAACATTCAAATCATGCGAACGTTTACGAGAATGCGAAAACTTTTGTCTACTCATAAAGAGTTACGCGATAAAATTGAAAAAATGGAAAAAGAAAATAAATCCAATTTTGATACTATCTTTAAGATTATAAATAAACTCATTATGATTGACCCCAAAGATAAGGAACTTAAAATAATTGGATTTGGAGAAATGAAAAAATAATTTTCCAAATTCAAAGGCTCAACCTTGGGGGCTTTTAAGGTTGAGCCTTTAAAAGAACCAATATTTTTGCACACCTAATTTTCCATGTTAATTAAGCTACATTTAACTAACTTTATAAAATAAAAACAACCCGCATCTCCTCCTCCCCTTTGAAGGGGAGGGTAGGGAGGGGTTAGAAAAAATAAATATGAAAAAAAATAATCTCAAAAACATCTGGGGGGGGGCTTAAGAGATAATTTAAAAATAAAAAGAATATTTGTGCTAGGGTTTTTCGTCCTGGTTTTTTTATTGGCGCCAAAAGCAAACGCCCAAAGCAGTTATTGGAAAAACTATTTTTCCACTGAGGAAAGAAAAGCTGTCCAAAAAAATGCCGAGAAATATACTCGAAAGCAAATAGAATCAAAAAGTTCATCTTGGAAAGAATTAATCAGAGGTTACAACATTAAAAATGGTTCCATTACAGATGAAGATATTAAGGAAAATGGAATCAGTACTGATAAAATCAGCGGGCTAGGGGATTATATTGATGAAAAAATATTAAATAGTTCAACTACTCAAGATTTCTCAGCTGATAAACTAACAGGAAGTTATGCAGCGCTGGATGGTTCGCAAATTACAGGGATAACTGCTGGTCAAATTGGCGCCATTTCATATTCAGGGGCTACAGGGGTAGTTGATTTAAATGGTAAAAATTTAGTTAATGTGGGAAATGTTGGGATTGGGACGACTGAACCTATTGCTCCATTGCATGTTGGCAATAGCCCTATAAGCAATAGTTCGGATGCGGTAATTCTTATTTCAAGATTGGTAAATGATACTGGCGCAGGTTCTGGTATAAACGGGCATGCTTTTTCCGATAGTTCAACGATAACAAGAGGCGGTGCAATAGGGTATAATTCTTTTGACGGTAGGGCAATAATTTCAGGTTCAAATGATTTTAATCATTACGCCGTATTCCAAAACGGAGCTACCTACGGTTCATCTGGGACAATGGGAATTATGTATGGATTTATAAATGCGCCAACAATTACAGCCGGAACAATCACTAGTATGTATGGTGCGTATACTGCTGATCCCATTGGAGGAGGCACAGTAATTAATAACTATGGCGTATTTGTCCCTCAACTAAGTAAGGGAGTAACAAAAAATTATGCAATTTACACTGCTGGAACAACACAGTCATGGTTTGGTGGAGCAGTTGGAATAGGTGGCACAACAACTATTGGATCAGTATCGACTTTGGGGACACCTTTGTCTGTTGCGGGTTCAGGAGGAGGTATAGCCACTTTAAACAGTGCTTCAAGCGGCGGTCCGTATTTAACATTGCAGTCATCGGGAGCTACTATCGGATATGTAGGTGGAGCCGGAGGAATATTTTCAAGTACTTATAATGGAGCAATTGGTATAAGATCGCAAGATGCGTTATATTTTGGCACTAATGGCGCGAACATAAGAATGACAATAGATAAAAACGTTGGCAATGTCGGTATTGGGACAACGACTCCAGTAGCTACATTGGACATAAATGGAACAGCTAAGTTAAAAAAATATTCTTCTCAGCCTTTTGCTTGCGATGCGACCCACGATGGGACAACAGCTCTTACTAGTGGATATCGAACGTGTGTTTGTAAAGGTGGCACAACCATCTGGGTTTTTACAACCGATGGAACGACTACTTGTACTTGGTAAATAAAGCGGCACAAGGCTCAACCTTAAAAGCTCCCAAGGTTGAGCCTTGAAAAATAATTTATGAAAAACAAGAAATTAATTATAGTCTTAGTTGGAGTAATTGTTTTAATCGTATTAGCTTTGGGGGCATGGAAAGTTTTAAATACCGAAAAACCAATTTCCAAAAAATCTACTCTTATAGAATATAAAGAACTTACTCAAGAAGATAGGCAGTCTACGGCTGAATGGAAAACTTATAAGAACGATAAGTTTAATTATCAAATAAACTATCCCAATGATTGGTTTGTTTTTGACGATGAAGCCAAAATGGATTTTGCAGAAATAAAAATAAATGACGAAGCAAATGCGAAACAAGGTGGAACAATTTTCTGGTCTAATAAAGATAATATCAATTATACCCAAGAAAACAAACTGGATGATTTTCTTTTACTGGGTTTAATGATTTATGAAAAATCTGAAACTAACTTGGATAATTTTGCTAATCTCTTAGGCTTTACCCCAGAACTGCAAAGCAGTAGCGTTATCTTTAAAGCAGATAATATAGAGGGCAAGGAATATATTTCCCTGGGAACCACCGACGCCAATCCCCGCATGGCTATTATATTTAAAAAAGATAATAACTTTTTCGTTTTCCACTTAGGCTTCGTCGGAGACAATCAAGAGAACTTGAAAATTATGGAAAAGATGGTGGGAAGCTTTAAGAGTTTATAAAGTTTTTAAAGTTTACCCTGTTAAATCCGCAAAGGCGGTGCAAAGCAATTTAACAGGGTGAATAAGGTTTATAAAGCGGAAATAATTTTCAATGATAAAATTTTAAAATTATTAAATTGATTATTGTAGAGACGTCGATTTATCCTGTCGTTCGGGAACGACAGGATTCATCACGTCTTAAAATGTATAGACGAGGCAGTGCCCGCTTCGCTGAGCTCAAGCGAGGCGAGCCTCGTCTGTATGATGTAAATTCGAGACGCGATAAATCGACGTCTCTACGGTTTTGTAAACGTGAGCCTCTTTTTCGTTACCTAAAAAAATGTTACTATTAAAATATGAATGAAAAATCTAAAAATATATCTGTTATTGTTGCAATAGTACTCATGTTATTTGTGGGTGTTTTTGTGGCTGTTAAAAATAGAAAGGCGCCAGCCACGATGGATGATAGAATTATGGTTACTACTAGTTTTTACCCTCTTTATTTTTTAACTACTCAAATTGGCGGAGACTTGATCAATGTACAAAATTTAACTCCCGCCGGGACCGAACCGCATGATTATGAATTAACTGCTCAAGATATTACCAAAATTAGAAAAAGTAAATTGTTGGTTTTAAATGGTGGCGGGTTAGAGATCTGGGGCGATAAAATTAATATGAATGTAAGGGGTCCGGTAATTTTAAGTTTAGCTAATGAATTGGGCGACGGAAAAGATCCTCACATCTGGTTGAGTCCAACTTTAGCAATAAAAATAGCGGAAAGAGTAGCGATTGAATTGATTAAAATAGATCCCAAAAATCAGCTTTATTATGAGTCTAATTTAAGTGTTTTAAAAACCGAATTAATTAATTTGGATAACGCGTATAAAATGGGATTAAAAAGTTGCCAAAAGAAAGACTTTGTTACTTCGCATGACGCTTTTGGTTATTTAGCTCAAGGCTATGGATTGAACCAGGTTTCTATTGCCGGACTTTCTCCTGATGAGGAACCTTCTAGCAAACAATTGGCTGATGTGGCTAAATTTGCTAGAGATAACCAGATTAAATATATATTTTTTGAAAGCTTGGTTAGTCCAAAATTATCAGAAACTATTGCTCGGGAAGTGGGGGCTCAAACTTTAGTTTTAAATCCTATTGAAGGTTTAAGCGAGGACGAGTTGAATCAAGGCAAAAATTATCTGACTGAAATGAAAAATAATTTGGAGAATTTGAAGATAGCCCTCGATTGCAATTAAATATTTTTTAGTTAACGAGTTAGCGGATTAACGAATTTATTTTTTCTTGGCAACTCGTTAACTCGTTAATGCGTTAATTATTCAATAAGAAATAATAATTCATATTACTATTCCAAGAAAGAAATTATATAAATTATGGCAAATAAATTAAATAATGAATTAAATAAAGTTGATCACACTAAAAACATCATTGAAATAAAAGATGTTTCTTTTGGTTATGATAGAAATAAAGATATCTTAAAGAGTATCAATTTAGAAATTCACAAAGGCGATTATATCGGTTTTGTGGGTCCCAATGGAAGCGGAAAAACGACTTTGATAAAAGTTATTCTTGGTTTGCTTGAATTTAGAGAGGGTTCTATAAAAATTTTTAATCAAGATTTAAAAAATTTTAAAGATTGGAATAAAATTGGATATGTTTCTCAGAGAATGGCAAATTTTGATAATAATTTCCCTCTAACTGTAGAAGAAGTGGTGTTAATGGGGAGATATTCGGGTAAAAAATTAGGAGGAAGAATCACTGATGAAGACCGGAAATTAACTCAGGAATCTTTGCGAGAAGTTGAAATGTGGGATTATCGGGATAGTTTAATTGGCGATCTTTCGGGCGGACAAATGCAGAGAGTTTTTATTGCCAGAGCATTGGCTAGTAAGCCAGAGATAATATTTTTGGATGAACCTACAACAGGAATAGACGAGAAGAGTGAAAATGATTTTTATCAGTTGCTGCAAGAATTAAATAAAAAGATGGGGATTACTTTAGTTATAGTTTCTCATGATATCGAAAGATTAACTAGGGAAGTGATGCATATAGTTTGCATTAATCAAACGCTTACTTGTCATACTACTCCCGAGGAATTTATTAAAGAAAGTCAGACAAGTAATATGTTTGGCGAGGATGTAAAAATAATAACTCATCATAAGCATAATTAATACTAAATTTCTTAAGGCTCTAAGAGCCCAAATTCAGAAGGGCTCTTAGAGCCCGGAGAAGACATTAATTTATGGAAATTTTTCAATACGATTTTATCTTAAGAGGATTGATAGCTGGAATTATCATAGGACTAATTGCTCCAGTAATTGGTATTTTTTTAGTCTTAAAGAGGTATTCTTTAATTGCCGATACCTTGGCTCATGTTTCTTTGGCTGGAGTAGCCCTAGGGCTGTTTTTTGGTTTAAATCCAATTGTGACTGCCTTGGGCAGTTCAGTAGTGGCTTCAGTGGCGATTGAAAAACTGAGAACTACCAAAAAAATACATGGAGAATCAGCCCTGGCAATATTTCTCTCGGGAAGCTTGGCTCTGGCGGTGGTGATTTTGAGTTTAGCTAGAGGATTTAATGCTAATTTATTTAGTTATCTTTTTGGAAGCATTGTAACTGTAGGCGCTCAAGACATATATTTGATTTTAATTTTTGCTGTTATTACTGCAATTGTTTTATTCATATTTTTTAAACAACTTCTGTATGCAACTTTTGATGAGGATGCGGCTAAGGTAAGTGGCATCTCAACTCAAAAGATTAATGTTATTTTAATTGTTTTAACCTCCTTAGTTATTTCATTATCAATTCCCATTGTGGGCGTTTTATTAATTTCAGCCTTGATTGTAATTCCGGTTATTACTGCTTTGCAACTCAAAAAAACATTTCTCAGGACTATTATTTGGGCGGAATTATTTTCGTTACTTTCTATAATAAGCGGGATATTTTTAGCCTTTTATTTGAACCTCTCCACCGGTGGAACGATTGTGTTGATAATGCTCTTTATTTTTATTTTGGTTTTTATTTTTAATAACATGAAACATAGAGCATAAATGTTTTAGCATGTTGATATTAAAGCAAATTAACATTAAAACATGAAAACAATATAATATTAAACATTGACCATCGGAAATCAGTTGTTTGATTTATATTAATATTCTGCTAATTTTAAATTCTTAAATCATAAATTATACATCCTAAATCTTAACTATAAATTCGTTAACTCGTTAATGCGCTAACTGAATAATAAATAATCCAATTACAAGAATGCAACAGAAAATAAAAAATAAAACACATACCCTAATTATTTCTGATTTCCATCTGGGTTCAAAGGTGAGTCGCAGTGAAGATTTGATAAAATTTTTAAAAGATTTTAAATTTAAAAAATTAATTCTTTTGGGAGATATTTTTGAAAGTTTAAATTTTAGAAAATTAAACCAATTTGATTGGAAACTACTGTCTTTAATTGGGGATATTTCCCGAGAATGCAAGGTGATTTGGGTGGCCGGCAATCATGATGCCGGGCTGACAAATTTTTTTACCAGCCTGACAGATGTGCGGGTTTATAATGTTTATAAGTGGAAATATCAGGGTAAAAAATATCTAGCTATTCATGGGCATCAGTTTGATAATTTTTTAGTTAATAATGCTATTATAAGTTTTTGGGCCAATCAGTTTTATAAATTAATTCAATTGATGGACTTTAAAGATAAGCGAATTAGTCGGGCAATTAAGAGAAAAAGTAAGGGTTGGCTTAGAATTTCCAATAAAGTTGCTTCTCGCGCGATTATATATAGTCGGGTAATGCAAGTGGATTATATTTTTTGCGGACATACTCATAAATCCATGGAATTAAATAGGGGTGATGTGCATTATTATAATTGCGGTTGTTGGACTGATATTCCGGCCACTTATATTACTTTGGATAAAAATGATATAAAAATTGAGCAATTTATATAAAATTTTGATAAATTGTTGATTTCTAAGTTTTTAACTAAAATATCGAAGCTTAATGTCTCGGTCCGTTTTTGCTATTGATTTTTTTATTGTTTTATGTTATAATTAAAAATACTGTTAAGAATAGTTGTTTGAATAAAAAACCTTATTTTTCAAATAAAAAAGAGGAAAAAGGATATGGAATTGTTACACATTGATGAAAAAGGAATTATCTGTCCTATTTGTAAGAAGTGTGGTAATTATCAGGATAAAGAATTGCCACAAAAAATCCGTAAAAATATTCGCAAAGTAGCATGGACATGTCCTATGTGTGGAACAAAAAATCTGTTTGAAGTCAATAGGAGATTTGGTAGTAGAAGGAAGGAGTACGGAAAAATGGCAAAGATAAGGAGCCAAGAAAAAGAAATCCCTATTTTAATCGATGATTTATCGACGGGAGGATTATCCTTTCGTAGAAAAATAGGAGTCAATGCTGGAGATAAGCTCATGCTATTGTTTCCAGTAGATTTTAGGAAAAACATAGAAAACTTAAAGGTTCCTGTTCGAATAGAGATCGTTTCAGTATCTCAGAGTGGGAGATGCGGGGCTAAATTCCTTAACTTGGACGAGGAAACAAAGAAGAAGATTGGTTTTTGGCTCATGGTAGCATGATGCCTGGAGGCATTGCGTAATATTTTTATGCAATGCCTCATTTTATTTAGTTAAATAAATATTAAAAATAAAAATCTCTCGTTTAGAAAAAATAAAATCAAAATATTTGCAAATTTCTTATTTTATAATATAATTTAATTTCATATTGGATAGTTATTTTTTATATATTTCATGAAAAAGGGTGAAATGGATGAAGGGTGAACTGAAAATTGTGGACGGAGAGATAGAGACTTTGGTTGTTGATGAGGATGGGAAAATTTGTATCAAGTGTCTATATTGCAAAATAAATCGCAGAGTTGAGGCACATAAAAATAAACGCATCATAACCGTGAGGTGTAATAGATGTAAACGGGAAGTTTTTTTTAAGATTGATTGGCGCAAAAGCAAACGCAAAAGCTATAGGGAAAAAATATATATTAGAGGCACGCAAGTTTCAATTCTCGATCTTTCTTTGGGGGGTCTATCATTTAAGGCCGGAGAAATGGATATTCCTGTGGGAACTGAAATAATCATAGAACTTCCCGTGGTTATGATAAGAAAGGATATATTGTATCAACCTCTGATCATAAAGATTGTTTTTAAGGGGAAGAGTCATTATGGTGCTAAGTTTCTTAATCTTGGAAATGAATCAGTGGCCAAGGAGCGCATCGGAGCTTGGCTTGTGAAAACTTGATTTTGAATGAGGGGTGTCGTGTAGAAAATTCCGCATGACACCTTGTTTTTACTTGAACCTCTTTTCAAAATTAAATAGTTCGGTTATGATTAAAAACGTATTGGAGATTAGCCCGCCTCGGCGAGCCTCAGCGAGACGGGCCAAGCGGTAAGGCATCCCGATTTTTATCGGGACATATGGGGTTACTTAGCTTTTAAAGTAAGGTTTTCTTTGGATGGGTTGAAGAATGGTGAAATACATAAATGAGTATTGGAGATTAGCCAAGCGGTAAGGCAACGGGTTCTGGTCCCGTCATCGGGGGTTCGAATCCCTCATCTCCAACAAATTAAATTTAAAAGCACTCCTAAATGAGGGGAGTGCTTTTAAATTTAATTTTTTAAGGTAGAGAGGGATTCGAAGGGTATTTTTAAAAAGCAAACGGCTTTGCTTTTTTAAAAACCCAGGCTCTGAAGGAGGAGTGGAGCCTGTGACAGCAGTCACGTGCGGAGTGACGGATGAAGAGGAATCCCTCATCTCCAACTAAAAAATTCAAGCCTGGTATCCATTTGGATCCAGGCTTAGTTGATTTCCTTATAGTATTTTTTTTAAACAAAAATGCCCAGACGAGCAGGCACATCCGCCAGAGAATTTAAAATCATTTTCCTAGAAACTCCAGCATTAAGAAAATCTTCTCGCGTGCTGATTCCTCCGCAGGTTACTCCAACAAAATGAACTCCTGCTCCATGAGCGGCTTGCTGATCAATAATATGATCGCCAATATAGAGTGTCTCATCGGCTCTGTAGGCGGTCAAGAAATCATCGAAAACCCTTGGATGAGGCTTGGCAAAAAAAGTATCATCTCTGCTTTGAATTCGCTCAAAAAGATTAGGCTTTATTTTTAGTTTACCTATGTCTGCCATGAGAGTGTCCTTTCTTCTGTTGGTGAGAATCGAAAGTTTGCGGTGTCGCGAAATCTGATTAAGGGCCTTGAATGTTCCTGGAAAAATTGGAGGAGTAATTAGATGAAACCCCAAGCGCACTCTTTCTTTAGTGTATTCTTCTACGCTTATTTCTGGATAGAAAATTAGAAGCAGACAATGTATGCTTCCTCCCCACTTACTGAAAATATCTTGGATAGAAACATTCTTTCCAGTTAAATTATTGCCAATGGTGGTGAATTCTTCGGCAAAAGCCAGATTGGAATCAATCACTACGCCATCAAAGTCTATAATTACTTTCTTTATTTTTCTTCCCAGCATTTAAGCTCCTTTTTCGTTGAGGTTACAATAAGAAGTGCTAAAATTAAATTTCTTTGGTATTATTGTTTTAACATATTGCAAGGGTAACTGTCAAAAATATCTAAAGAACAGTTTTTTATGTCTTTGCGAAGAAATTTAGTGCTCTAAATTTCTGTGGCAATCCAGGACTAAATTTAATCCTAAGATGTTTAAAATTACTGGATCGCCACGCAATTTCTGAGTACATAAATTACTCGCGAAGACGCTGTTTTCTTATTTTGAATGAGCATTTTTTGTGTTAACGTATTAATATGCTAGTATGTTAGTATGCTAAAATGCTAATATGCTAATATAACTATTTATGAAAATTGCGATTCAGGCGGCGGATTTGGATAATAAGCGGATTGATGGAACAAGGGTTTATCTTTTGAATGTTCTTAAGTATTTAGGAAAGCTTGCTCCAGTAGATGAATTTATAATTTATCACAAGAATAATTTTAATCCCGAATTGACTCCTCCTAATTTTAAAAATTATATTGTGCGAAAATTGAAATTTTTTAGACTTTGGACTCAAACTAGGTTTGCCTATAATATCTGGAAAGATGATGTGGATATTCTTTGGATGCCGATGCATAATATTCCATTGATAAGAAAAAAAAGACTAAAAACGGTAGTGACCGTGCATGATTTAGCCTTTAAGCAATTTCCCAATACTTTTCCTAAAAAAGATTTATTCCAGTTGAATTTACTCACTGATTTGGCGATAAATAAGGCGGATAAAATTATTGCCGTTTCAGAGTCGACTAAAAATGATATTTTAAAATTTTATCCAAACATTAAAGCAGAAAATGTAGCAGTTATTTATCACGGATTTGACAGGGAGCTTTATCAGAAAAAGTTTTATAGCGAAATTGAGGCTAAAGTTTTAAAAACATATAATTTAAAATCTAAAAAATATTTATTGTATGTTGGGGCTATCCAACCCAGGAAAAATCTGATAACTTTAGTGAAAGCTTTTGAGAGTTTTAAAAAAGAAAATAAAAATAATATTAAATTAGTTTTGGCTGGAGGAAAAGCTTGGAGTTGGAAAGAAACCATTGAAACCATTGCAAATAGTTCTGTGCGAGATAGTATTATTTTGACTGGTAGAATTTCCTTTGATGACTTATCTGTTTTGCAGCAAAATGCTTTAGTTTTTGTATTTCCCACGCTTTATGAAGGATTTGGAATTCCTGTTTTGGAAGCTTTCGCTGCTAATGTGCCAGTTATCTCAGCTAAAAATTCCAGTTTGGAAGAAGTGGGGGGCGAAGCAGTGGAATATTTTGAAAGCTTAAATGTCGAAGAATTATTTCAAAAAATAGCTAAGGTTGTAGATAACACAGAATTGCAAAAGGAGATGATAGAGAAAGGAAAAAAGCAATTGGATAAATTTTCTTGGGAAAAATGTGCAAAAGAAACTCTTGAATTTATTAAGACCTAGACTGTAATTTTAAATTATAAAAATTGTTTTAAACCGGTAATTGTGATAAAAATTTCCAAGTTACGAGAAACAAGGACGCAAACAAATTAAAAATCAAAAATTAAAAATACAAGAGAAGGTTTGAAATTTGATAATTGGGTATTGTCTGGAAATTGTTTCTTGGAATTTGTATCTTATATAAATCATTAATTAATCAGGTGACGATTTATTTTGTTTATTTACTTCAATCGATATTTAATTTTCATGATTAAACATTTCTTTATAAAAATAAAATAGTATCAAAAGAGTTGTTAGGGTTATAACAACATTTGAGAAATAACTAAATTTTAGAAGGGCTAATCCTGAGATTATAATTAAGAAAAATATTGTGATAAATAAGGTGGGTTTTGATAATTCGCTTTTGTGTAATGTTGGTTTTTCTATTTTTGTGCTTATGAGATAAACTGACAAAATAACAGAAAATATTAAAAGTATTAATTTTAAAAAGCTAATATTGGTTGAAATAAATCCTGGCAAAAAAGCTTCTCCTAAAATAACGAAAAACCAGATAACCAAAAGGGCAATCAGGATATTTATCAGAAGTTTATAAAATAAAATATGTTTTTTAAAAATATCTTTTAGCATAGTGTGAAATTGAATTTATTATTCTCCTTGTCCAAATCGATATAGTACCTTCTTCTTTAATTCACTTAAGAAAAATTGAAAGTTATCTTTATTAATTGATTTTTTGAATTCTAAATCTATTTTTTTTATTTTTACATCGGAGGGGAGGTTATCTATCGTAAAGCGGTAATCTTTGCCAATAATTTCATTTAGTTGAGATAATGTGGCTGTGCAAGAATATTTTTTTCCAGATAACGTATTTTTTTGCAAGTTGCAGAGCTCATGGGTGAGCAAGCTTTTTTCTTCTACGCTTATTGGATTTTTTATTTTTTCAACAGAAGGGCTAAGAATTCTTTTTTTTGTCATATCTTCTATGAAATAGTAGCTGGATTTTTCGGTAGTTTTTAATATTGTGCCAGTAGGGTGAGCGGCGCTAATATCTGCCAGTTTTTGCTTTTCATAACTGCTTAAATCTGCGGTATTGAGATTAAGATTATCCCAATTATACCCGAGACTTTCAAAGGTGATAGTGCTATCAATAGGAGTCTTCTTTTGGTTTCCAATTATAAAAACAGATTCATCAACTGAAACTAATATGTTTTCCTCTTTGTTTTCTAGGTTATTTAGAGGCGCAGATTCCGGATAGAAAAATACTTTATGAGATTTTTGAATATCAATTATTCCGTTTTCAATTTTCGTCTCAGCGTTGGTATCATAAAATTCTATATTTATTTTTACATGAGAAAACTCCAGGGGGGTAGAGGCAAAAAAGTTTAAAGAATCATTTTTTTGGGTCACCTCTGTGATTGTATTTTTTAAGCTGTTCATGTTGGCAAAGGAAAAGGTAAAGAATTGTGAAGGAAAAATTGTTCTTATTAACATGAAAATAAAAAATAATAAAAATAAAAGAGAAATGAAAATATTGGCAAAGATATAAATTTGCTTATCTTTTTTATTTAATTGTAGGGAATTTTTAGCTTTCATTTTTTTTTGGGTGATTCGTGTGTGATAAATTAAATTTAAAGAATTATCTGAAAAATCTTACCTTTGGTTATTTTAACCTCTTTGGCGGGTAAAGAAAAGCTTTTTCTCTCTAAATGCAAGGTATCAAATTTTATCGAGTATTCTTTTATGAAAATCATTTTATCTTTTAAATAAGTTTCTTTATAGTAATTTTCTTTATTTTCTGGAATAATTAAATATATTTTTTCGTATTTGGTCTTGTCTATTTTACGCAAATCTTCGATATTAAAGAAATAGACGGCGTTTTTGCCAAATATAGAGCTCATAGGATCGGCAATCATCGCAAAATTATCACCACTGGCTAATTGATCAATGAGTACTAGATCTTGATCAGAAAAATTTTTCCCAATTTCTTCAGTTTCCTGGAGGAGATTTTTTTCCGGTATAAAAGTAAGATATTTATTGAAGGCTTGATAATTAAAAGAAATTATAATTAATGTGATAAAGGCGCCTAGAAGAATATTTTTTTTGGAATAAGCTTTGCTAATTAGGATGATGGAGTAAATAAGAAATATGGGGAGAATGGAGAATGTGAATCTTCTAAGCATCCAGGGATGCTCCATAGTTATTTGGGGACTTAATATATAAAAGAAAGAGGGAAAAATAATAAACAGTGGAATCAATGATTTATATTTTTTTGTCTTAGCTAGATAAAATATCCCCATTAATCCTATTATTATCGGCAAGAGTAATCCATATAAGCCAAAGATTTTAAACAAATTCAAGATGGTCAAAAGGCTATTGTTTTTAGCGATATCAATATTGTTTTCATTGATATTTTCCCAAGTGGCCTTGGCTATCGATTTGTAGAAATAAATATCTACATTTAAATTCCAAATAAAGATTGTTCCGATTATAATAATTGGAGGCAATATTATTTTCGTGAAATTTTTTCTAAAATATTCTTTAGTATTTATATTTATTAGTAAAAATAAAATAGTTAAAAAGAAAAAAATTATTCCTTCAATACGGGTGAAAATAAGCAATCCTAGGCTAGCTAGTAATAAAAAGAAAATAGATTTTTGAGAGTCCAGTTTCTTTATTCTGGATTCAGCTAATAATAGCAAGGACAAAATTCCGGTCCAGAGAATGGGGGTGGCAATATTTTCGGTTAAAGTAAACTTACTAAACCACATAAAGCAAAAAGAGGTCAGCATGATAGTAAGCGTGGAGACTTGGGTAAGAAATTTTTCTTTAAGAGAAAATTTTTGCAAGTTCGATAATTTGTAAATTACCAAATAAAGCGCCAAAAAAGAAAAATAAAGAAGAAAACCATTGGCAATTTTAAATCCTAAAATTCCTAAATATGAATAAAATAAAGCTAGCCAAGCAGTGTAGACAATTGGAAATTGAGTTATGAGATTGCCTTGGGAAGTATAAAAAAATCCAGGAAAATTAAAAGCCTTGGCAGATGTTTTGGCTTGGCAGTAGATATTGTAAAACTTTGATTTTAGGGAATTATTATTTTGAAAATCATCAAGATTGTCTATGAGGCAGTTTTTTAGTCTGTCCTTTTGGGTGATATTGATGTTAAAAAAGTCGATTGATGCAGGTGTTGAAAATTCGAGTTTGCCGTTTTCGGCAAGTCTTATTGCAGCTTGACTAATAGAACCTTGATCGCGACCGGAAAATACGGTGGGGCTGGAAAAAAATATGAATACGGCAGTTATTGGCATTAAGACAAGGTTGATTATCAGGAAATTTCGAGATATTTTAAATGCGTTAGATAGTATGAATCTGGCGCCCCCGGTGGTTACAATAGCTATAAGTAATGCAGTACTCCACCAGTAAAAAATTCCAGACAAGGCCAATAAAAAAAGCCCCCAGGCGATGGTTATCCAAAAAATTGATAGGTATATAAAAAAGATGTAATCGTGATTATTTTTTGTAACTCTCATAACTAAACTATAAAGGTAAAAGGCTTGGTTGGCAAGATTGTTTTTTTGAAAGGATTGAGTTAATATTTATATATCCTTAAAATAAATTTACAATTTACATTTTTCAATTTACAATGAATTCGCAATGTTTCAATTTTCAAGCATATTTGGGGTTTGAAAATTTAGACATTGATAATTTAATGAGTATTGATTATTGAATATTGAAAATTTAAAACCATGTCTTTAAAAGCTTACATTTGGAGTTTAATATTTATCACGTTTCTGGCACTTGGTGCTTGGCTTTTTGTTTTATTTAATATTGATCCTTACGAATCTGGAATAATCGGTCAGATTTTCTTTTATTTAAGTTTTTGGATTTTTTTGATGGGGTTTTGGATGAATATCTTATTGTGGCTGAGGATAAAATTTTTGGGAGGAGAAACTGCTATTGAAACTATGAGTCTTACTTTTCGCCAAAGTTTTTTACTGGCTTTGATGATAATATTAATTATCGTATTAAATGCTTATGGTTATTTTACTTGGTGGATTGGACTTTTGGTGGTGGCGGGAATATTTTTGGCAGAGTTGTGTTTTTTGAGCAGAGAATAGGATTATGGAATATTAATTATAAGATATAAGATAGGTAATGTAGGATATATAATTATTTTAAAATAATGTAAAAATATGAGTAAAGATGTGAAAAGCGAGGAAAAATACAAAAGACCTTCTTGGGATGAGTATTTTTTGAAGTTAGTGCAATCAGTGCGAACCAGGGGAACTTGCGATAGGGGGAGGTCAGGCTGTGTAATTGTTAACAATAATAGAATTTTATCTACAGGTTATGTCGGTTCTCCAATTGGAACAGCTCATTGTGATGATGTGGGACATGAAATGCACACTGTAACTCATGCGGATGGCACTCAAACACAGCATTGCATAAGAACTGCACACAATGAACAAAATGCAATTGCAAATGCAGCTAGGTTTGGAGTTGCTCTTGATGGAGCAACTATTTATTGTCATATGACCCCTTGCTATACTTGCGCAAAAATGATTATTAATGCTGGTATTAGGCGTGTTGTATGTGAGAAAGATTATCATGGAGGGGATAGAAGTCGAGAAATTTTTAAAGAAGCTGGTGTTGGTTATGAGTTAGTGAATAATGAGATGGAAACTTATGATAATATGTAATTTTAAAATAATTAAAAATTAGAGCCCCTCTCCACCTTTGTACTCAAAGGGGGAGATGTCCAGCAGGACAGAGGGGGTTTGAATCTGGATATAATAAAAAACAGTATGCAAAAAATAATCTTAGGAATTGCTGGCGAAATTGCCAGTGGAAAAGGAACAGCTGCAAAGTATTTAATTGATAGATATGGTGCTTCAACGCATCGTTTTTCCACATCACTTCGAGATGTAGCTAAGAGAATGTATTTGGATGAGAGTAGAGAAAATCTACAAAAAATTTCAACTATGATGCGAGAAAATTTCAGTGATGATATTTTATCGATGGTTATTTACCGAGATGTGGCCAATGACGATAATCAAGTTGTAGCCATTGACGGAGTGCGTCGATTGGCGGATATTGAGTTTTTGAAAAAAATATTGGAATTTAAATTGGTTTACATCAATACTTCCATGGAAAACCGTTATGAGAGAATTACTAAGCGCGGAGAAAATGTGGATGATAATGCCAAAACTTTTGAAGAGTTTAAAAAGGATCATGAGCGCGAGGCGGAATTACAAATCAAAGATTTGAAAGATATGGCTGACTATGTGATTGATAATAACGGAACACTGGAGCAACTTTATGCCCAACTCGACGAGATAATTCAAAAATAAAAAACATTTTTAGTTACACCAAAATCCCCCTCTCCCTCTGGGAGAGGGTTGGGGAGAGGGGCAGAAGACATATTTGAAAATGTGTTCAAATAAAGCAAAAAGAGCGTTTAGCTACCTAAAGCCTACATCCAAAATATTTAATGTGCTAAAATAATAATCCAATTAAACTTTATAAAAATTATAAATATAAAAGTAATGGAAGACAAAAAAAATAATCATGTAGTTAAAGAATTAAATCAAGATGGTGGATTTGTTTTGGTTTTAAATAATGAGGCGAAAATCGATGCCCAGGCGGAGGCAATGCTTCAAGCTCTTCATTCTCGTTCTACGGGCGGAATAAAAAAACATCTGGAAGTTCTGGCTGAAAAGGGGGCGGAGAATTTTATGGAAAGATTTTATGTGGGATATGGACATAAATCTATTGGAGATTGTGGGAGTGCAACGGTTTTTGTGGAGGGAATTTCAATGTTGGCAGCCAAAGCTATTCAGGATTGGAGACTCTACTCTGGACAAGAAGCCTCTACTCGTTATGTAGATTTTTCAGCTCAGAAATTTATTAATCCACTTGAGACAAAAGAAGGCGAAGAAATCCAAGAGGCCTGGAGGGCGTTTTATCTTAAGGCTCAGTTGCCCATTCAAGAACATCTAAAAAAACAATTTCCCAAAAAAGAAGAGGAGGATGAGAAAATTTACGATAAGGCGATTGTGGCTAGAGCTTTTGATATTACTCGATCTTTTTTGCCAGCCGGTGCAACTACTAACGTAGCTTGGCGGATGAATTTTCGCCAATTAGCCGATCAAATAATGCTTTTGAGATATCATCCCTTAGAAGAAGTAAAAAACATAGCAGAGGTGACTGAAGAGGCGCTTAAGGAGGCTTACCCAAATTCTTTTGGTCATCAAAGATTTGAAAATACGGAAAATTATAATAATGAATGGATGACAAATGATTATTATTATACAAATAATGAGGCGGTTGATTTTGCTTTGCTTAAAAATGGGATAGATAAAGAATTTTTGCTTAAGTATAAAAATTTAATTCAGACTCGTCCGTTTAAAACTGAGTTACCGCCAATGGTGGCTGAATGCGGAATGCTCCATTATGAATTTTTATTGGATTTTGGATCATTTCGTGATTTACAAAGACATCGAGCAATTGTGCAGCGCATGCCTCTTTTGGTGAGAAATCATGGATTTAATGAATGGTATTTTGAGGCTATGCCAGAAGATTTAAGGAAGGAAGCTAGACAGTTTATTAAAGAACAATCAAAAAAGATTGAAAAATTAAATACCACTGATGAAATAAAGCAATATTATACAGCTATGGGATTTCAAGTACCTTGCCGAGTGTCGGGAGATTTAAAAGCTTTGATTTATTTGGTGGAATTACGCTCTACAAGATTTGTGCATCCGACCTTAGTTAGACAAATGTTAAAAATGATAGAGAGTTTGAAGGAAACTTTTAAACATATTGGTTTGGTAATTTATACCGATGATGAGCCCAATCGTTTCGATGTGCGTCGAGGAGAGCATGATATTGTGATGAAGGATTAATTTTTTATTTTATTTTTTTAAGCATTCAACATGAGTGATATTAAAAAAGAATATTATTTGGAAGAGACCGATAAGATTAAAGAGTTTCATCAAAGCAGAAGAATGTTTTGTATTTACGATGATCAACTTCGTATAGCTGATGATAATGTGCCGTATTCACATGCAACTTGGTTTCAAAATGAAAACTGGATGACCAAGGAAAAAGATGGATTAATGAATGAAATAGTTAGGGGTATTGTAGATAGTAAAGGTGATATCTACTTTTATGTGGGCTATAATTTTGAAATAAATGATATCATTGAGCTTATCTTTTTCAATCATCTTGCCGAGCTTGTAAAACGATTGAATTTAGATACTAATGCCAAAATATTCGGAGGTTTAATTAAATCAGAGCCTGGTAAGATATGGACACCCATTAAGTCATACGGAAAAATAGCAGATAAAATAAAATAAAGTTTTTTAATTCAAGATAAATTTACTGTGTAAGATAAAATTTACCAGATAAAACAAATATGAAAAAAGGGAAATTTATAGTTATTGATGGAACTGATGGGAGTGGAAAAGCTACTCAAGTAAAAGAGTTGGTTAAAAATTTAAGAAAGAAAAAAATAAAAGTCAAAACCATAGATTTTCCTCGTTATTATAATAATTTTTTTGGTAAATTTATCGGTGAATGTTTAGTGGGCGAAAATGGAAATTTTGTAAAATTAAATCCCAAATTAGCTTCTGTGCTTTATGCAGCGGACAGATTTGAATCATCGGCCCAAATTAAAAAATGGTTAGATGTCGGGTTTAATGTGATTGCAGACAGATATGTGAGCTCCAATCAGATTCATCAGGGCGGAAAAATAACTGATAATAAAAAAAGAAAAGAATTTTTAAATTGGTTGGAAAAAATGGAGTTTGGAGTTTTTAAATTGCCCAGACCCAATGTGATTATTTATCTGGACGTGCCTATTAAAATTAGCCAAGAATTGCTAGCTAATGAGGGAAGCCAAAAAAAGAAAAAATATCAGCAGGGTAAAAAAGATTTAGTAGAAAATGATTTGAAATATATGGAAAAATCCCGTCAGAGTGCGATAAGAATGATAAAAGAAAATAATCATTGGACAACTATTGATTGTATGCAAGGTGAAAATTTAAAATCCATAAAAGAAATTAGCGAAGAAGTATTTAATAAAGTTTTGAAAATTATTAAATAAATTTGAGTGATAATCTCGTTTAAGTTTTATGAAAATTCAAATTAAAAAAATAAATCCAGAAGCTAAAATCCCAATTTATGCAATTAAGGACGATGCAGGCATGGAATTATATTCAGTTGAGGATTTGATTGTGGAGTCGGGAAAAATATTGGCTTGTGGAACAGGAATATCAGTGGCTATTCCAACGGGATATGTAGGATTGATTTGGGATAAAAGCGGAGTAGCTTTTAAAGGTGGAATTAAAACAATGGGAGGAGTAATTGATAGTAGCTATCGTGGGGAAATAAAAATAATTTTGACCAATTTATCAGATAAGGAATATGTTATTAATAAAGGTGAAAAGGTGGCTCAAATGCTCATTCAAAAAGTAGAAATTCCAGCAATAGAAGAAGTGCAGGAATTAGATAACACTGAAAGAGGAGAGGGAAGATTTGGCAGCACAGGAATAAAATAAATTTTATGAAAAGAAAAAATATTGAAATCGAAATCAGAAGTTTAATTGATGAAGAAAAATATAAAAAACTTTTAAAATTTTTTAAAAAAGAAGGAAAGTTTATAAGTAAAGAAAATCAAACTTCCTATTATTTTTCGGGAAAAAATGATTTGCGAATCCAAAAAAGTGATAAATATGCCAAGATTTGGTTAAAAAAGGGCATGATGCATGATGATTTTAGGGAGGAAATTGAGGTAATGTTGAATTTAGGGGAATTTGAAAATGCTAATAGGCTTTTTGAATCTTTGGGATTTAAAAAGGAGATAATCTGGCTCAGGACGCGAAATGTTTTTTCTTGGAAGAATATAAAAGTCATGTTGGACAATACCAAAGGTTATGGGTATATCTTGGAGTTAGAAAAGATGGGTGATTTAGCGGATAGGGATATGGTAATTGAAGATCTTAAGCGCAAGATGGATCTTTTGGGAATTAAAGAAACTTCAAAAGAAGAATTTGGCAAGAAATTTGAATATTATAAAAATAATTGGGAAAAATTAATTGCCCAATGATTTTGTATCAATTTTTATTTCATGGATAATTTCTTGCTTTCATATAGATGTTATATTATTATAATTAAAGCTTAAATCTAAAAGAAAATACTTTTATGCCAAAATATTTAGCCACTATTGGAATGGAAATTCATGTTGAACTTAAGACTAAGTCCAAGATGTTTTGCAGTTGTAAAAATGATATGGAGTTGGATAAAAAACCAAATTCCAATATTTGTGAAGTTTGCACCGCTCAGCCTGGAACTTTGCCAGTGCCAAATAAGGAGGCGATTAAATTTGTACAATTAGCTGGGCTTGCGATGAATTGTAATTTACTTAAGGATACTAAGTTTGATAGAAAAAATTATTTTTATCCTGATATTCCCAAGGGTTATCAAATTTCTCAATATGATCAACCTCTATGCGAAAAAGGAGAACTCGCAATTAACGGAAAGAAAGTGGGAATTACTCGAATTCATCTTGAAGAAGATACTGGTAAGTTAACCCATCCAAAAGGGACAAGTTATTCTTTGGTAGACTTTAATCGAGCGGGGGTGCCCTTGATGGAATTGGTGACAGAACCTGATTTTGAAACTGGAGAAGAAGCGAGAGAATTTTGTCAAAAACTACAACAAATTTGCCGATATATTGGAATTTCAGATGCAGATATGGAAAAGGGACATATGCGTTGTGAGGCAAATATTTCTGTTTATCCAGAGGGTGTAGATAAATTGAGTGGAACAAAGGTAGAGGTTAAAAATATAAATTCATTTAGATTTGTGCAAAAAGCCATTGAGTTTGAAATTGAGAGGCAGATTGAGGCTTTAGAAAGCGGAGAAAAAATTATTCAAGAAACTCGTGGTTGGGATTCCGTAAAAAATATTACAGTTTCTCAGAGAGTAAAGGAAACAGCGGCTGATTATCGTTACTTTCCTGAGCCCGATATTCCTCCGATGCTTTTTGATGATAATTATATTGAAAATCTCAAAAGAGAATTGCCCGAACTGCCAGCCAATAAAAAGGAAAGATTTATTAAGGAATATGGACTAGGGGAAAGTGAGGCAGAGCTTTTGGTGTCTGAAAGAGATTTGGCCAATTATTTCGAGGAGACCGTGAGTGAACTGGAAGAAAAAATTTCTTGCGGAGAAGTAAAATCTGCTAAAGAAAAATTATTTAAATTAACCGTAAATTATCTTAATACAGAAATTAGAAAGCATTTAGTGGAATCGCAGGAAAAAATCAGCGATATAAAAATTACGCCTGAAAATTACGCTGAGCTTATTGGAATTTTAGCTGATGGAAAAATTAATTCCAGTGCAGCTCAGGTAGTACTCGAAGAAATATATAAAAACGGCGGTGATCCCTCTCAAATTATAGAAGAAAAAAATCTAGCTCAAATGAATGATGATGGCGAGTTAGAAAAAATTGTGGATAAAATTTTAGCTGATAATCAAGCTTCTGTTGATGATTACAAAAGTGGAAAAGAAAATGCTTTTAAATTTCTAATGGGTCAGGTAATGAAAGAAACCAAAGGAAAAGCTAATCCGCAATCAGCCACCGAAATGCTCAAAAATAAACTCTCACAATAGGATAAAAAAGACTTTCTCATTCTTGACAGAAGGTCTTTTTTGAACTATTGTAACTTGTTATTTGGTGATGGGCAGGAATTTATTTCTGCTAAATATAAAATTTACCCAATGAGGTGAATTATGCACTACAACACAGACCGTCCTTTGTTGGAAAGAACGTTGCGTGGCAATGCTGCGAGAATCCCAACCGGCTTTGGAACAAGTAAGGGAATCTTGATTCCAGGCAAGAAAAATATTACTGCCGCAAAAGCACGTCAAGCCATTGAGCAATCTGCAGTTTGTGCAGCTTGCCGTGGCGGTTGTCGTTCTCATCAGGCCGATGGCGTTCCGGTTGGAATGAATTTCGGTAAATCTTCTGATGAAAAATAGACAAACAATCAAACATCAACGAGGTGGTTGGCTTATCATAGCTACCACCTCAAATTATTTTATTCTTATTTAACTATCAATTTTATTAAATCAAAAATAGATCCGTTATTTTACGATCGTGTAGCTAATGGATTTGTTTTGTGGTATAATTCTTTTAATTAATAGCTTGTCTTGATATTTTAAAAATTAAATAAAAAACAAAATGTCAATAATCAAAAGAGATACAAGAGATAAAATTTTATTGCTGCTTTTAGCAGGAGTCGCCTTGGGATTAAGCACTTCTCCCAGGGCGCAAAGAAGAGTTTTTCGAAATTTGTCTTATGATTGGGGGGAAATAAATAGAAAGAATTTATATAGAAACATAGAAAGTTTAAGTAATGATGGAGTTGTTAAATATAAAAAAGATAATGAGTGGTGGAATATTGAATTGACAGTAAAAGGTGAAAGAGAAGCTAAAAAAATAAAACTCAATGAAATTAAAATAAATAAGCCTGAAAAATGGGATAAAGATTGGCATTTAGTGATTTTTGATATTCCCGAAAAAAAGAGGGTGGCTAGGGATGCTTTGCGTAAAAAAATGAAACAGATTGGATTAATAGAAATTCAAAAATCTACCTTTATTTACCCTTATTCATGCAAAAAAGAAATTGATAAAATAGCTAAATTTTTTGAAGTGGATAAATTTGTTTTACAATTAAAAGTAATTAATATTGATAAATCAATAGAAAGTAATCTTATAAAAAGATTTAAATTATAAGCAGCACTTTCTTTAAATCAAAAATAGATCCGTTATTTTACGATCGTAGATATAATGGATCTATTTTTGTTTTGGTTTTATTTATTTGATAGAAAATTTATTATTTCTTTTTCGGTTTCTTTGTAATTCTCGAGCCATTTGATGCGGGGGTCTTTTTTGAACCATGTCACTTGACGTTTGGCGTAATTTTTTTCAGCTAAATAAATTTTTTCTAAAAGTTCTTCTTCGGTTTTTATTTCTCCTTTTAAATATTGGGGGATGAGTTTGTAGCTTAATCCAAAGCTTTCTAATTTTTCCCAACTTAATCCAGATTCTTTTAGCTTTTCCACTTCTTCAATCATGCCACTTTCGAATCTTTTTTTGACATTTAATTTTATTCTTTTGTGTAAAATTTCCTTCTCTCTTTTAATTCCAATCTGTAAAAATTCATATTTTTTGTTTTCTGGCTTATTTTGAACTACTGGAACTTGTCCAAGGGTTTGGCAAATTTCAATAGCTCTGATTAGGCGAACCTTATTATTTATATCTATTGTTTTAACCCTTTCTGTATCAAGATTTTTTAATTCTTTTAATAATTCTCCCAGGTCTTTTTTATTTAATTCTTCTCTTAATTTCCAGTTGGGTTTTACTTTTGGATAAATCACATCATCTACAATGGCCTTTATCCAAAAACCGGTGCCTCCGCAAAGAATGGGTAGTTTTCCGCGCCTTAAGATATCTGCTATAATTTTGTCAGTTTTTTTCTTGAATTGAGCAGCGCTGAAATTGGTTTTGGGGCTAACAATATTAAGCATCCAGTGGGGTATTATTTCTTGCTCTTCTTTTGTTATTTTGCCACTTCCAATATCCATCCCTCGATAAATTTGTCTAGAATCAACAGAGATTATTTCGCCATCAAATTTTTGGGCAAGTTTAATAGCGGTAGATGATTTACCGCTGGCAGTGGGACCAAGAATGACGATTATTTTTTGGCTATTATTCATAAAAGTTATTTGGTATAATATGCTTATAATAGTTTTTAGTCAAATGTATGAATATTTTTGAGGGCAATGTTCTTCATGGTCAGAAGGAAGGTCGAACGCTTGGTTATCCAACTGCAAATGTCGAATTTAATGGAGATATGGAAGAGGGAATTTATGCCGGGCTTGCTATGGTTGAAGGGAGGAGGTATAAGGCTGGAATATTAAGTAGGCGCGGAACGGGGATTCTCGAGGCTCATCTTTTGGATTTTTCTGGTGATTTGTATGGTAAAAAAGTGGAACTGGAAGTCGGCAGAAAAATGAGAGAGCTCTTTGATGAGGGTGATAAAGATAAATGGATAAATGATATTGAAGAAATAGTTAATGAAATAAAAAATTTGGAATAAAATTTATTTATTTATTTATTTATTTATTTTAAATATTATTTTATATATATTTTTCCTTCCAAATTCCAAATGTTGGCTTTAGTTATTTTTACAGAAATAATTTTACCTATCAAACTCTTAGATCCTGAATCAAGTTCAGGATGACAAATGTTAACATTTGTCACTTTTACATTTTTGAGGGTGCGGGTTTTGCCGAAGTAAGTGCCTCCTTTTTGGCTTTCAATTAAAACATCAAAAATTTTATCTAAATATTTTTGGTTATTTTCCAAGGAAGTTTTTTTGAGAATTTCATTGAGATATTTTTCGCGCCTTTCTTTTTCCGGTTTACTTACATTATCTTCCATGAGCCAGGCAGCGGTTTGGGGGCGAGGAGAGAACTGTCCGAAATAAACCATATCATATTTAACTTTGCGCATCACTTCGGCTGATTTCTCCAGTTGAGTTTTAGTTTCACCTGGAAAACCCACAATAACATCGGAAGATAAGGAAAATATGGCACCAGGTTTATTTTTTGCAAAACTCTCTTTTATTTTTTTAATCAAACCTAAATAATGCTTGCGGGTGTAACGGCGATTCATATTTTTTAACACGGTATTGCTACCTGACTGAATCGGCAAATGAACAGATTCACAAACTTTGTCTAATTGAGTAATAGGCTCAATTAGCTCATCGCTCATATCTTTAGGATGAGAAGTCATAAAACGGATCCAAAAATTGCCAGGGATATTATTGATCATTTTTAGTAATTGGGCAAAATTTACACCCTCACCCCCAACCCCTCTCCCAGAGGGAGAGGTGGAACGATATGAATTCACATTTTGTCCCAATAAAATTATTTCTTTATAGTCATTTTTAACTAAAGATTTTACTTCATCTATGATTTCTTCTGCGGGGCGAGAAACTTCCCGACCGCGTGCATAGGGCACCACACAGTAAGCACAGAAATTATTGCAACCAGTCATAATTGGCACGTTGGCAGAGAAGTCATTTGTGTATTTGGGCGTGACTGACAAATAAGCGATATTTTCTTGGGTATTATTTGAATTTTTAACCTGCCTGCTGGTAGGCAAGGTTTTTAATTTTAAATTTTTAGAAAAATTTTCGATTACAAAATTTTTAAGCAAATCAAAATCTTTAATAGAAAAAAATAAATCTACTTTATTTTTCAGAACCGTTTGCACATCTTTTCTTTGAGAAATGCAACCAGTTAAAGCTATTTTTATGTTGGGATTATTTTTCCGTAAGTTATGGATCTGTCCAAAAGCTCTATCTTCAGGCATTTTTCGCACTCCACAACTATTAAAAATAACCAAGTTGGCCCTGGCCAAATCTTTGGCAATTATTTCTTTATCAGTTTTAATTTTTAGCGGCGTAAAGCCCGATGAGTTTAAAAAAGAAGCCAATCTTTCCGAGTCGGAAAAATTCATTTGGCAACCAAAGGTTTTTATAAAATATCTTAGCATACTAACATTTCAACAATTTAATAGTTGCAATAACTTTATTATTTACAATAGCAGTATGTTTTAGTTTACCTTATTTCTTATTAAAAATCAACGTTATAATTTTGACAAATAATTTGTTCCATATATGTTTTCGTGTTAGAATATCAGCATAATTATTTAACTTAATTAAAAACAAAAAATATGTTGAAAGTAGCAATTAATGGTTTCGGGAGAATCGGTCGTCCCTCTTTTAAAATAATTTTTGAAAGGAAAGATATGGAGGTGGTGGCCATAAATGATTTGGCTGATGCGGAGAGTTTGGCTTATTTATTAAAATACGATAGTGCTTATGGAGTTTATGGAAAAGATGTAAAATCGGAGAATGGAAAACTGATTGTTGATGGAAGAGAGTTCCCTGTTTTTGCCCAAAAAGATCCGTCACAATTACCTTGGAAAGAATTGGAAGTCGATGTGGTTCTTGAGTGTACCGGAATTTTTATTAATCAAGAAGGTGCAGGAAAGCATTTGGAAGCAGGTGCTAAAAAAGTTGTTATTTCCGCTCCAGCCAAAGATGAAAGTATAAAAACTTTTGTAATGGGAGTTAATGAAAAAGAATTAACTGTTGAGGATAAAATTATTTCTAATGCATCGTGTACCACCAATTGTTTGGCTCCGGTAATGAAAGTTTTAAATGATGAGTTTGGTGTAGAAAAAGCCATGATGTCAACGGTGCATAGCTATACATCTACTCAAACCATAATTGATGTGGCTACTGGGAAAGACAAAAGAAGAGGTCGAGCATCAGGACAAAGTGTTATTCCAACCACCACTGGAGCAGCAGTGGCGACCACTTTGGTTATACCAAGTTTAAAAGGTAATTTTGATGGAATGGCTTTTCGAATCCCGACAATTGTTGGATCTGCTTGCGATTTGACAGCAATTTTAAAAAAAGATGTAACAGAGAATGATATAAATAATGCCCTTGTTAAAGCCTCAGAGGGCGACATGAAGGGTATTTTGCAGGTTACAGATGAGGCTTTGGTTTCCCGCGACATTGTTGGAAACTATCACTCTGCCATTGTTCAAAAAGAATTAACTAAGGTAGTGGGGGGAGATTTGGTTAAAATTATTGCTTGGTATGACAATGAGTGGGGATATTCTTGTCGCTTAGTTGATATGGTTAGCTATATAGGAAAAATAAAATAAAATAAAAAAATCCAGAACCTTTTGAGTATTCTTTTTAGCTTTATGCCAAAAATAATATCTTAATTTTATATTTGGCAATTTTCTCAAAAAAATACTGGGTAAAAAAGTCTTATGTTTGATATCATTATTAAAAATGGAGTAATTATCGATGGAACTGGTAATTCTATGCAAAAGGAGGATATTGCGATTAAAGAAGGCATGATAGTTGAAATTGGAGATTTGTATAATGAAACGGCTGACAAAATAATTGATGCAAAAAATAGATATGTGACACCTGGATTTATTGATGTAAATAATCATTCCGATACACGCTGGAGAATATTTTCTAATCCTAAATTAGAAAGTCTTATTTATCAAGGTATAACAACAATTATTGGGGGGAACTGCGGATCCTCTTTGGCGCCTTTGCATAATTCGGAAATGATAAAATCTATTAGAAAATGGTTTGATATTAACAATATAAATGTTAATTGGGTTACGGTAGGTGATTTCCTTGAGGAAGTCCGAAAAGCAGAGTTATCTGTTAATTTTGGAACAATGATTGGGCACAGTACTTTGAGGCGAGGGTTGTTGGGAGATTCTACTAGAGATATGACAGAAGAAGAATCGACCATAATGGAGGATATGACAAGTAAAGCGATGAAGGATGGAGCTTTCGGTATTTCTAGCGGACTTGTTTATTCTCACGCCAAGCTTGCTCCCAAAAGTGAAATTGAGAGATTGGGTAAAATTGTAGATATTTTTAGCGGAGTTTATACTACTCATATTAGAGATGAATCTGATAATATTTTGGAATCTATAGACGAGGCTATTGAAACAGCTAAAAAATCAAATAAAAATATTCACATTTCACACCTTAAAATAATGGGAGAGAAAAATTGGGAACTCGTAGATAAAATTTTAGATAAAATAGGTAAGGCCTATGCAGATGGTATTAATATTAGCTTTGATGTCTTTCCCTATACAGCAACTGGATCAGTTTTGTATACATTTTTACCCAGTTGGGTTTCAAAGGGGGGGAGAAAAGCTATGATTTCGAGATTGAAAGATGATAATTTGAAGGAAAAAATAATAAGAGAGATGAGGGATGACAGTATTGATTACGCTAAAATAATTGTGGCTATGTATTCGATGGGAAAAACTTTAACTCGCAGAATAATTGCAGATATCGCTCAATCTCAATGCAAGAGTCCAGAGGAAATAGTGATTGATTTATTGGTAGCAAGCGATGGTAGAATTATAACAATTACCGAGGCGCTGAGTGAAGAGAATTTGGAAAAGTTTATACAACATCCATTAAGTATAATATCTTCTAATGGTTCCGGATATAATCTAGAATATAAAAACACAGGAGAGTTGGTACATCCTAGGGATTTTGGATCATTTCCCAAAGTGTTGGCTCACTATGTTAAGAAAAAGGGAATTTTAAGTTGGGAAAAAGCCATATATAAAATGAGTGGTGCTCCGGCAGAGAGATTTGGAATTGAAAAAAGAGGTGTCATTAAAGTTGGTAATCATGCCGATATTGTTATATTGGATCCGGAAACTGTAAATGATATAGCCACAATTAATAAGCCTTATCAGTATCCGGTTGGAATAAATTATGTTTTGGTTAATGGAAAAATAGCATTGGAAGAGGGTTTGTTTGTTGACGCCAAAAATGGTAGTGTTATATTGAAAGGTAGATATTGAAGGTAATTGAAGCATAAATAACGTGAATACTAATTATTTTAAGAACAAAAAAATAACAGTCTTTGGACTTGGTCTTTTAGGTGGGGGACTAGGTGTGGTTAAATTTATAGCAAAACATGGCGCCCGAAAGATAATAGTTACTGATATAAAAAGTAAAGAAGAATTGAAGAGGTCAATTGAAAAATTAAAAGGCATTAAAAATATAGAATTTGTTTTGGGTTATCATAGAATAGAAGATTTTACGAAGGTGGACATGGTAATAAAAAATCCGCAAATTCCCTGGACTAATAAATATATAAAGGAGGCATTAAAAAATAAAATTCCTGTAGAGATGGATTCCAGTTTATTTTTTAAGCTTTGCAAAAATAAAATAATAGGTATAACCGGAACCAAAGGAAAGACCACCACCTCCTCGATGGTTTTCGATTTATTAAAAAATTCAGGATTAAATCCTATGAAGGTGGGTGTAGGCGAGGAATCTGTTTTGGATAAATTGGAAATTTTAAAGCACAATTCAATTATTGTATTTGAGTTATCAAGTTGGCGTTTATCTGCTTTGAGTCAAGCAAAATTGAGTCCTCAAATAGCAGTATTTAAAAATATTTTCCCAGACCATCTTAATTATTATAAGGGAATGAAAGATTATATAGATGATAAAGAAAATATTTGCCGGTATCAGAAGCCCAATGATTGGTTTGTATATAATAGCGAAGATGAAATTGTGAAAAAAATTTCTCAAGGAGTAAGATCTCAGGTTGTAAGTTTTTCTTTTAATCGCGAAAACAGCGGCAGATCTGTTTTTTATGAAGATGATAAAATATACTTAAATGATGGTATCGACATAAAGCAGGTGATGGGCAAAGATGATCTTTTAAATTTTAGCAAGCATAATATTTCAAATCTTTTAGCTGCCGTGGGAGTAGTTTTCGCATTGGGGGTTGATTTTGCTAAGATTAAAAAAGCAGTCCTAAAAACTCATCCGGTCAGTCATCGATTAGAGTTTGTTGATGAAGTGATGGGTGTGAAGTATTATAATGATAGTGCAGCAACAATTCCAAATGCTGCAATTGCAGCCTTAGAATCTTTTAATAGGCCGATTATATTGATTGCGGGAGGATCTGATAAAAATCTTGATTTTACTGATTTTGCTAAAGTGATTTCAGAAAAAGTTAAAGGGATAATATTTTTAAGGGGAGTGGCTACTGAAAAATTAATTGAAAAATTGTCAAAAAATATTCCCAATAGAGAGCATCGAAGATTTGAAGTATTTGATTCCATGAATAAAGCAGTGGAAGAAGCAGCGCGAGTGGCTGACAGTGGTGATATAGTCTTGCTTTCTCCTGGAGCAGCTAGTTTTGGATTGTTTGAAAATGAATTTGATAGGGGTAATAAGTTTAAAAAAGCGGTTAAAAGTTTAAAGAGTTAGTTTGTCTTATGAATAATTATTGTTATTGGAATGGTGAGTTTGCTAAAGTGGATGAAATAAAAATAAGCCCCTATGATCTGGGTTTTATGCGAGGATATGGAATATTTGATGCTATGCGAACTAAAAATAAAAAACTCTTTTGTTTTGATGAGCACTGGGATAAATTTGAAAAATCAGCCACAGAACTTGATTTGAAAATAGGCATTTCCAAGGAGGAATATAAAAATGCGGTCAGCGTTCTTTTAGAAAAAAATAATCTAAAAGAAGCAGCAGTTAAAACTATATTGACTGGGGGAGAATCGGAGAATGGTTTTTATAAGTCAGACGATGTTACGTTTTTGATTTTGGTTGATGATTTGGAAAAACTTTCTTTTAGTAATGATATCTATGAAAATGGTTGGAAGTTAATTTCTTTAGAATTTAAAAGATATCTGCCTGAAATTAAAACTTTAAATTATTTATTTCCCATAAAAAATCAAAAAGAAAAGGTAAATAATAATGCCCAGGAAATAGTCTACAAAAAAGATGGAAATATACTTGAGTGCTCCACGAGTAACTTGTTTATAGTTAGGGAGGGTAAAATAATAACCCCGCTTAATAACGTTTTTTTGGGAACAATTAGAAATTTGGTTATCAAGCTTGCAAAAGATAATGATTTTGAAATAGAAGAAAGGGATGTTAGTGTTGAGGAATTTTTCTCTGCCCAGGAGGTATTTATAACGGCCACTTATAAAAAAATTATTCCAATTGTTAATGTGGATGGCGTATTAATTGGAGAGGGAAAGGTTGGTGATAAGACTAAAAAATTAATGAATTTATTGGATGAGTTTATAAAAAATTACGCTTGATTTTTTGGGTAGGATTTCTAAGAAATATTATCTTTTAGAAATTAGAATTATATTAATTTAAGTTTAATTTTTTATAACAGAGTATTATTATGATAAAATTTATTTACGATTTAATTATTATTGGAGCAGGTCCAGCAGGACTAAACGCTTCTTTATATGCTTCTCGTTATGGTTTAAAAAATGTGATAGTGGGTGGTGTGCCGGGGGGATTAACTTCTCAGATTCATGAAATAGGAAATTGGTTGGGTTCTCCGGAGATTTCCGGTTTTGACTTTGCAAAAAAAACCACTGAACATGTAAAAAAATTTGGCGCAGAAATAAAGGGCTATTTGGTAGATGAAATAAATAGAGATAGTGAGGGTATATTTGAGGTTCTTTTATCGAACGGGGAAAAATTAAAATCCAAAACAATTTTGGTAGCCACTGGTTCAAAGCATCGCAAATTAGGAGTAGAGGGCGAAAAGGAATTTTTGGGAAAGGGAGTTTCCTATTGCGCTACATGTGATGGATTCTTTTATCGAGAAAAAATAGTGGGCATAATAGGAGGAAGTGATAGCGCCGTCTCAGCAGCTGTTTTTATGGCAGATATTGCCAAAAAAGTATACTTAATTTACCGGGGAGAAAAATTACGTGCGGAAAATTTTTGGATAACGGCAGCGGAAAAAAATAAAAAGATAGAAATAATTTACAACACCAACGTTAAAGAAGTTAAGGGAACTGTAACACTAGAGGAAGTGGTCTTGGATAATATTTATAATGGTGTGGATAATTTAAAAATAGACGGTTTATTTGTGGAAATTGGTTTTATTCCTAGTTCCGAAATTGTCAAAGATTTGGGAGTAGAGTTGGATGAAGAGGGTTATATTAAAATAGAAAAAGATGGCAAAACCACCGCTACTGGGATTTGGGCAGCGGGTGATATTACTACCGGATCAAATAAATTCAAGCAGATTATTACTGCTGCCTCTGAAGGTGCTATTGCAGCTAGCAGCATTCAAGAATATTTAAGAAAATAATTTTTTATAATTTTAGTTATTTAAAATAATTAAATTATTTATAGAATCTATAGATTTGTGTAGTTAAGGGTGATTTGACTTAACCAGGAAGGACTTCGTGTAATAATTTAAATCTAAGGTATTCTTGTAGGGGTCCGACCCACTATAGGGGGTCGGACCCCTACATCTAAAATATAAAATTGTAATTTTATGCGAATTGGAATTGACGCTCGGTTTTATGGCAGTGTAGGGAAGGGCTTAGGGCGGTATGCTCAAAAATTAATAGAAAATTTAGAAAAGATTGATAAAGAAAATCAATACTTTATTTTTTTATTGAAAGAAAATTTTGATGAGTTCCAACCTAAGAATAAAAATTTTAAAAAAGTTTTAGCTGATTATCGCTGGTACACTTTTTCAGAGCAGATAAATATGCCCAAACTTTTAAATAGGTATAACTTGGATATAGTTCATTTTCCTCACTTTAATGTGCCACTTTTTTATCGTAAAAAATTTATTATTACTATTCATGATTTAATTTTATTGCATTTTCCAACGCTTAAAAATACTACCCTTAATCCTATTTTTTATTGGATTAAGTTTATGGCATATAAGCTGGCAATTGGAAATGCGATTCGCAGGTCAAAAAAAATTATTACTGTCTCTCGATTTAGCAAAAATGATATTTTGGCTAAGTATGCATTTTTAAAAAAGGATAAAATAGCAGTTACTTACGAAGCTTGTGATTTTAAAAAAGAAACGGAACCAGCGACTAAAAACAATGGAGATATTTTAAGAAAATATGGTATAATTAGACCATATTTGATTTATGTAGGAAATGCCTATCCTCATAAAAATTTAGATAGATTGGTTGATTCTTGGAAAATTTTTTCAACCAAGATTAGGAATGGTAAAAAATTTACCAAAGTGCCTTATTTGGTCTTGGTGGGCAAAAGAGATTATTTTTATAATAAGCTTTTGAAAAAAATAAAGAAAGATAATATAAGAAATATTATTTCAACCGGATTTGTAGAGGATTCTGATCTTAAATTCATATACGAGAAAGCAGAGGCTTATGTTTTCCCCTCTTTGTATGAGGGATTTGGTCTTCCACCGCTAGAGGCTATGGAAAGAGGTTTGCCAGTGGCATCCAATGGACATGGGTGCATGCGGGAAATTTTGGGAAAAAGCGCTTATTATTTTGATGGAAAAAAGACCGATTCAATTATTGAAACAATGGAGAAAATGTTTTTGGATTCTGAGCTGAAAAAAGATTTAGTAAGAAGAGGAAGAAAACAAATTCTTAAGTATAGCTGGAAAAAAATGGCCCAACAAACAAAAAATATTTATAACGAGATCTGATTTTTGTAAAGTATAAAAATATTTCAGATATTATGATAAACAAAAAGCAAAACAATAGAAGTTTTGTGGATAATTTTTCTCAAAAAAGAAATTTGGAAATTCTTCCCAAAAAAGAAATTAAGTGCCAACTTTATAGATTTGGACAAGCTTTTGATGTCGATGCGGGGGGTGAAATCGGCTTAAGACATAATTTAAATAAAAATAAAACTTACAAAAAAAATATTAAGGAGAAGGTTTTTCCGGAAGTGCCTCAGGGAACTGACTCATTTGTGCCCAAGGAAAACATTTATAAGAATTCTTATAAAAAATCAAAAACAGTTAATAAGGAAAAAAGAAATAAAAGTTTTTTTCTCAATTGGATGGTTTTATCTCCTATAGCTCTTTGTTTGATAGCTCTTGGAATAAGCTATATTCAAAAAGGAATAAATACGCAGGAAAAAGTGCTGGGAGTGAGCAGGGAAGCTTATGATAATATTAATCTTGCCCTAGATGGAGTTAAGGAAAAAAATTTCTTAGTTTCAATGAATAAGTTTAGCGAGGCTTATGAAAATTTTTCTGAAATTTCCACTTCATTGGAAGGTTTGGGGAAGGGGGTTATTTCTGTTTCACGTTTTATTCCCGGGGCTTCCAAACTTTCTTCAGGTTATTACGTAACAGAGGCTGGCAAGGATCTTTCTTTGGCTGGAGAAAAAGCCAGCCAGATGGCCGACAATGTTAATAAAATAAAAGAAAATAAATCTGATGGAGGTGATAAAATTTCGTTATTGGATTTTTTCGTTTCTTTTAGTAATGATTTAAATGAAATTAATAATCATTTAATTAGAGCTCAGGAGAATTTAAATAAAGTTAAAATAGATGACATACCTGAAGAAAGTAGGGATAAAATATTGACTTTAAAAAATAAGCTTCCCATTATAACCAAAACAGTGGAGGATTTTTCTGTTAATAATAAATTGGTGGCTGATTTAATCGGAGCCAATGGCCCGAGAAAATATCTGTTTTTATTTCAAAATAATCAAGAAATGAGAGCTACGGGTGGTTTTATTGGTAGTTATGGAGTATTGGATATAGATAGTAGCGGAAGGGTGCGGAACTTTTTTATCGATGGGATTTTTAATCCTGACGGGCAATTGTTGGATAAGATTATTCCACCCAAGCCAATTCAAAAAATAAGCACATCTTGGAGTTTGCATGATAGTAATTGGTTCCCTGATTTTCCGACTTCTGCCAAAAAAGCAATGTTGTTTTATGAAAAAACCGGCGGCCCAACGGTAGACGGAGTTATAACCCTAACGCCCACTGTAATGCAAAAAATGTTAGGAGTTACCGGTCCGATTGAGATGAAAGATTATGGCGTGGTACTAACTCAGGAAAATTTTATACAAAATATTCAATATGAGGTTGAAGAAGATTATGACAAGGTAGAAAATCGTCCTAAGAAAATTTTATCTGATTTAGCTCCGATAATCATGGATAGACTTTTAAATTCAGCTGATGTAAAAACAATATCGGATACATTGAATATTTTTAGTGATGCCTTGGAAGAAAAGCATATTTTAATTTATTTTAGCAATGGTGATTTGCAGAGGGTGGTTTCTGATTTGGGATGGTCAGGAGAAGTATTGCAAAACTCAAATGATTATCTAAGTGTGATAAACAGTAATATCAATGGTTATAAAACGGACGGGATTGTGAGCGAAAAAATTGAGCAAACGGTGGATATTTCTTCTGATGGAGATATAGTTAATACAGTTTCTGTTATCAGGAAGCACAATGGCGGAAATTCGCAGTACCAATGGTGGAATAAGGTGAATGCTGACTACATGAGAATCTATGTTCCACAAGGATCAACTTTGATTGAGGTTGAGGGACAAACCAGGGAAATAAATAGTGATGTAGTGGATTATAAATCTCTAAATTTTGAAGAAGATCTTGATGTTAAGATTGAGGAATCTCAGATGAAAATTGATGAAAAAACAGGCACGCGAATTTATAATGAAGCAGGCAAAACTGTTTTTGCAAATTGGGTTTATGTTAGTCCCCAAGAAGAAACTACAATTACATATAAATATATCTTGCCATTTAAAATTAATAAAAATAAGGAAGCTAATTCTTATTCGCTTCTTAATCAGAAACAATCTGGCAGCATAGGAAGTGAATTCAAATTTTCTTTGAATTATCCCAAAGTTTGGAAAGAAAAATGGAAAAGTGAAAAATTAAAAGACTGTTCTTCAAATGAAAATGAGTATGTCTCTTTGTGCTTTGAAGATAAGTTAAAAACAGATAAATTTTCAGGAGTAGTTTTGGGGAATCAGTAGAGACGAGGCATGTCTCGTCTGTACATTATTCTATAAACCCCCAGCGCAGCTGGGGTGTACGTTTGAAGGCGACGCCGTACACTAAAGCTGTCCCGGCAGGGCGGCTTTAGTGGGGGGTGTAATATCTATATAATTTTTAACATTTAAAAATACAACCCCGTTTAAATATTTGAGCATAAAAATATAAAGATAATTTCAAGCAATCAAATTGATCAAACTTTAATTATAATGTAGATTATTTCGACATAATGAAAATGCCTTGCCGGCGATTAAGCCGGCAAAACCAAAGCCACCGGACCTCAGTCCGGTGGTCGTTTACTTATACATATAAAATTTCCAAGGCTCAACCTTTAAATGCACCCAAGGTTGAGCCTTTGGAATTTTGGGAAATGATAATCATATCTTTACGCTTGGGAGAAAAGTGGAGTAATAGAATTTGATTTTTGATGGGGTTTGTGTTAATTTATAGGAGTTAGAGTTATTGGGCGATGATGGTGAATTGCGTTTATGTGTAAGAAGTTGTCAGAATGGGCGAGAAAATAAATTTAAATTTAGGCTCTGTAATAAAATAAATTGTGCAGTTCGTGTTCAGGTTTGCATCAGATTTATTTAAAAAAATTTGAAAGATATTGAAATATTTTGAGAATTTTTTAAAGAAAAGATGATGTAAAAATGGATGTGAAATGTGTAAGTTATTTTGTTACAGTGCCTCAAATACTTTGATTCAAAAAATTATTAACAATAAAGTTTTAAACGGAAGTCCCACTAAGACAATTGCTGGGGCAGCTTTGATAGTTTCTGTGGCTGGAGTTTTAAGCAGAATTTTGGGTCTTTTTAGAGATAGAATCTTGGCATCTAAATTTGGGGCAGGAGATGAATTGGATATTTATTACGCCGCTTTTCGAGTGCCAGATTTGATATATAATTTCCTAATAGTGGGGGCGTTGAGTGCTGCTTTTATTCCAGTTTTTACGGGCTTGATAACCAAGAAAAATAGAGATAAGGCTTGGGATTTAGCTTCAGGGTTATTAACTTTGCAAGTAATTATTGTCATAGCTATCTCTCTCATCTTTTTTTTATTTGCGCCAGTTTTAATGAAACTTATTACTCCAGGCTTTAATCCAGATAAAATAACGCAAGTAGCAAATTTAACTAGAATAATGTTTCTGAGCCCATTATTTTTAGGAATCAGTGCAATTTTTGGCGGAATACTGGTTTCCTATAAAAGATTTTTAGTTTATTCAATTGCTCCTATATTTTATAACATTGGAATAATTATAGGGGCAGTTTTTTTTGTGGAATTTTGGGGAATTGCCGGTTTGGCCTGGGGAGTTGTCCTTGGGGCATTAATGCATTTCATGCTACAATTTGCGGCAGTTAAATTTGTAGGTTTCACTTATCAATTTAGAAAAATTGGTGAGATAATTAAAGATGCAAATATAAGAAAAGTTATTCGATTAATGATTCCGCGAAGCATGGCAATGGGAGTGAGTCAGATAAATCTTTTGATTGTAACTATTTTTGCTTCAACTTTGGCATCTGGATCATTGGCGGTTTTTAATTTTGCCAACAATCTGCAAAGCGTGCCTTTGGGTATCTTTGGTATTTCTTTTTCCATTGCCGCTTTTCCTCAGTTAAGCTCCTTGGCTGCCAAAGAAAATATAAATAAGTTTAATTATGTTTTTACTCGAACTTTTAAAAGAATATTATTTTTTGTCATCCCGGCGAGTTTAATAATTTTTTCCTTGAGAGCGGAAATCGTTAGGGCGGTGTTGGGAGGGGGAGAATTTGATTGGGAGGATACTACTGCGACTTTATGGGTTCTTGGGTTTCTTTCACTCAGTTTATTTGCGCAAAGCACCATTCCTCTATTAACTAGATGTTTTTATGCATTGGAAAATACCAAAACTCCTTTTTATGCAGCGCTCATAAGTGAAACAATAAATATTTTATTGGTTATAATCTTAATCGATAGATTTCAAATTTTGGGACTGGCTATCGCTTTTTCTTTGGCAAGTATTGTTAATATGGCAACGCTGTTCTTTTTGTTGAATAAAAAATTTGAAAATATAAACAAGCGAAAAATGGCTGATTCCGTAGTTAAAATTTTAATTGCCAGCGCTTTTTTAATGATAGCCATTTATTTAACACGACACACTTTGGCTAACTTTATTCAATTAAAAACTTTGGGAGAAGTTTTGGCACAGTTAATAATTTCAGCAGGTATGGGAGTTTCAACTTTTTTGATTGCTTGCTATTGGCTACAAATAGAGGAATTTAATGATTTTAAAAAATCAACTTTTGAATACATTTTTAAAAAACCCAAAGCGCTTGAGGAGGAGAATAATCTTTAGTTTATAAAAACAATAACTTAAAAAGTGCTCACAAGTATTTAGGCACTGTCATGAAATAATTTGTGTAGTTCGTGCTTAAGTTTGCATTAGATTTGTCTAAAAAATTCTGAGGAATATCGAGATATTGTGAGGAATTTTTTAAGCAAAGATGGTGTGAGGATGAGTGCGAAATGTATGAATTATTTTGTAACAGTGCCTGGGGTGAGTTTTTTGTATTATTGCCTAATTTGAAATTTTAGGGCAAGATTAGATATGGGATAAAATTACGATTCCTGGAGGAATTAATTAGTTGAATAAAAATTGAAATGAGTGTGGCACAAAAAAATATTAGAAATTTCTGCATAATTGCGCATCACGTAAAATTGCTCTCGCAATCACTTGATTGCTCTAATTTTTTATTTTAAATTTATACTCTACATTTTATTTATATTATGAAAAACATAAGAAACTTCTGCATAATAGCGCATATTGATCATGGCAAGTCGACTTTGTCGGATAGAATTTTGGAAATAACGGGAACGGTAGAAAAAAGAAAAATGAAAGAACAGCTCTTGGATCAGATGGATTTGGAAAGAGAGAGAGGAATTACCATAAAACTGCAACCGGTAAAAATGAATTATGAGCAGGGCGGCGAAAAATATATTTTAAATTTGATTGATACTCCCGGTCATGTTGATTTTGGCTATGAAGTTTCTCGCTCTTTGGCGGCGGTAGAGGGGGCAGTTTTATTGGTGGATGCCACTAAAGGGGTTCAAGCACAGACTCTTTCTAATCTTTATTTAGCTATCGAACAAGGTCTGGAGATAATTCCAGTTTTAAATAAAATAGATTTGCCCAACGCCAATATTGAAAAAACTACTAAAGAAATAATTCATATTTTGGGTTGTAGTGAAGAGGATATTTTGCATGCTTCTGGAAAAACAGGTCAAGGTGTGGATAAAGTTTTGGAGGCGGTGGTAAAAAAAGTTCCCGCTCCAGTGGGAGATATCGATAAGCCCTTGCGAGCACTTATCTTTGATTCAAAATATGATACTTATAAAGGAGTACTGGCAGATGTGAGAATTATTGATGGAAGAGTAAGAAGGGAAGATAAGCTTTTAATGATGGTTACAGACAAGGAAAGTATTGCCATTGAGGTGGGAAGCTTTCGCCCCATGTTAACAGTGGAAGAGTTTTTGACCGCAGGAGATATTGGTTATATCGCCACAGGATTTAAAAGCGTGGAACATTGCAAGGTGGGAGATACGATTACTTTGGCTTCTACTCGCGAAGGAAAGGAAAAAGTTGAGCCCCTAGCCGGATACAAAGATGTGCGCCCGATGGTGTACGCCAGTTTTTATCCATTGGAGGGGGAAGATTATACCATAATGAGAGATTCTTTGGATAAATTAAAATTAAATGACGCAGCTTTCGTATTTGAACCGGAAAGCAATCCAGCCCTAGGACGAGGTTTCCGTTGTGGATTTTTGGGGATGCTTCATTTGGAGATAATTCAGGCTCGACTAGAGAGAGAATTTAATCTTTCTCCAACCGTTACTACCCCAAGTGTAGTTTATAATATTAAATTAAAAGATAGAGAGGAGATTAAGCTAGTATATTCTCCAATTGATATGCCCGATCCTGCGACAATTGATAGTATTATGGAGCCCTATGTAAAATTGGATATAGTTACCCCTTCTGTTTATTTGGGCGCAGTAATGGAGTTATTAAATAATGTTCGCAGTGAATATCGAAATACTGAGTATATTGATGCTGAAAGAGTTTTGCTTCAATATGATGCGCCACTTACAGATGTGATTATAAATTTCCATGATGATTTAAAGAGTGTTTCATCGGGATTTGCCTCAATGAGTTATGAAATGGCTGATTATCGTGCTTCTGATTTAGTTAAAATGGATATTTTGGTAGCAGATGAAAAAGTAGAAGCTTTTTCTCGCATAGTGCCCAAGAAGAATGCTTTTAAAGATGGCAAAGCGGCAGTTAAAAAATTAAAAGAATCAATTCCTCGACAAAATTTTGCTATCGCTATTCAAGCCGCTATAGGCGGAAAAGTTATTGCCCGAGAAACAGTTAGTGCTTATCGCAAGGATGTTATTGCCAAGCTTTATGGAGGAGATGTAACTCGAAAAAACAAACTTTTAGATAAACAGAAAAAAGGAAAAAAGAAGATGAAAAATATTGGAAAAGTTTCTATCCCGCCAGAAGCATTTTTGGCAGTGCTTAAGAAGTAATATTCATATTAATATATTAGCATTAAAGCAATTCAACAATTCAATTTAACTTTATAAACTTTAAGAACTTTACAAACTTTATAACTTATTTATTTTTAACAATTTAATGAAATTTAAAAATATTATTATGTTAATTATCGTATTAATTTTAGTTTTATTTAGCATAGTGATTCTTACTAAAAATCCTAGTCATAATCGAGATTGGGAATTGGGTCAAGAAAAGTTAGCTAAGTTGGAAATTCAAGACTCAAAAATTAAGGTAATTAATTTTAGAGATTTTGATTGGAAGCAAAATAATGTAGCTGGCATTAATTATATCCAGAAAAATTTCGATTTAGATAAAATAATGGGAGTAGATGTGGCAATTTCTCATTTTTCTGAGTTTGAGGGCATGGCGCATATTTTTATTATTTTTCGTTTTGAGGATAATCAAAATATGGTTATATCAGTTGAGACACGCCGAGAGAAGGGGGAATCTTTTTCTCCAATATTGGGAGTATTAAGAGAATTTGAGATTATTTATGTGGTGGGAAGCGAGAGAGATATTGTGGGACTTAGGACGGATTTGCGCAAAGAAAGAATGCATATTTATCCAATGACATCCAGTGCCAAAGAGGCACGGGAATTGTTCCTATTAATTGCCAAAGACATTAATAATGTTTACGATGAGCCTATTTTTTATAATACTCTTTTTAATAATTGTACTAATGTCATTACTCGCAGAATGGGAGATGTCTTTGACATAAAATTTCCATTTACTTATAAAATAATTTTGCCAGGGCTTATGCATGAAGTATTTTATAAATTAAAATTAATTCCCGTTGATAAATCTCTTGCGGAAATTAAAAATTATTACTTAATTGACAATAACAAGGTAAATAAAAATAGTGTTGATTATTCTAGTCAGATAAGAAAGCATTAAAAACAAAAGTATATACCTAGGTATATACTTTTATTATGTGATAAATTTGTGATTATTCGAGAAAAATTAGCGTCGATTAGTGTTCCACATCATCATTTTTTTCTAATAACCAATTTTGGATCAAGGCAATTGAAGTTGCACTTGGCATTGTCTATTCCTTGGTGTAATAAATCAGATTGGCATTCTTTTAGTTTTTCTTGGCAATCACTTTTTCTTTCTTTGAAATAATTTTTATTTATTTCGTAGCCGAAATAATCCAGGACAAAACTGCCCACGACCACAAACCCCACTATCCAGATAATGTTTTTTAATATATGAAACATGAATTAATTTTCTTAATAATAAGTCACCATTGATGCTATTTTAACAGAAAAGTGGGGAGAAATCAAATGCATATATAGTAACTAGTATAAAAATAATTTTAATTTAACGAACTTTAACAAGAGAGGGTGTCGCCAAAAGAATTTCTTCTATTGCCGAAATATTGTCTTCCGAAGAAGATGAGAAATCAGTTCATTATTATCTGCTTGATTTGGCTGGCCGGATATATTTGTCAAATTAAAGATGAAACAAATGGATTTTAAAATCTCCACGCGGAATTGGCACGTGGAGATTATTTTATTTAAAAGAATTTTAACTGAAATTATTATTTTTTAATTAAAATATAATTTTTCCGCCAGCTTATAAAAAGCTTTTTCTTGTTGGTTTTTATTTAGGAATTTTTTTATTAATTTAATATATGGTTTTACGAGACTGAGGGCTGATTCATTGCCAGCAAAATCTGTCCCAAACATTATTTTTTCTTTGATGATAGGGTAATAAGTAAAAGATCTTTCCAAATCATAGTAACATTGTTTTTGAATTTTTTTTGTTTCTTTGGAGGTGCTAAATTTAACCATAATTGCAGAGATGTCTGCGTATACGTTGTCATGATTGGCTATCATATTGGTAGTTTCCATGTAATAAGGAAAGCCGAAATGAGAAATTATTATTTTAGTTTTTGGACATCTTCTAGCTAATTCATCAATATGAATGGGGTGGGCATATTTTAAAATAGATTTATTGTCAGGATCAAAAGTGTCGCCAGAATGAAAGACTAGCGGTTTGTCATATTTTTCGCAAAGTTTGGCGATTTTAATAACTTTTTCTTCATAGGGATAGAAATGTTGGTAACCTGGATAAAGTTTGATGCCTACGATTCTTTTTTCTTTAAATAATTCTTCGTGACGGATTAATTGTTTTTCTAATTCTTCATCCATATCAATGCTTCCAAGTGCATATACGTCAGGATTATTATCGGTAAATTCCAAAAGCTCCTCAATGTCTGGTATTTTGGGAATATCATGGCTATCTTTATTAAAATAAGGTATGGATATTATTTTTGTTACTTTGTTTTTGCTTTTTTTCTTATAATCAAACAAAATATTTTCATTGGAAACATGTGTATGAATATCTATCATCATAAATATAAATTTTAATTTGAAAAAGATTTAAGTCATTTAAAGTGTAGCATTTTTCTTTATTTTTTCAAGTAGAGACGCGATTTATCGCGTCTAAAAATTTTGCAATTGATGACACGCGATAAATCGCGTCTCTACGTAATTCCTCGCTAACTCCTTGTCTGTGCCTCAGTAAGAAAATAAACAGCGCCCCCTCTCCTCGTACTCGGGAGAGGGTTGGGAGAGGGAATAAAATACATAAGCCCTCTCTGTCATGAGTACATGACATCTCTCCCAAAGGGAGAGAGGGGGATTAAATCTTTCATGCATTGACAAAGAGAGGGCACAGGAAGTAAAATTGTAACAGTTAAATAGGGGGATAACTAGGTAGCAATGTTCTTTTAAATTAGTGGAGGATGTTGCTTTTTTATTGTGCTCAACTCACGAACTGGGAGGATAATGTCATGACGGCGAATATTTTTAGCAGTTTGATTTTTCCTGATGTTGTTGAGGAAAAAACGGTGGCCAAGGAGGAGATGTCGGCAGCATGGGGATCCTTGGATTTCGGCCTTGGTATGCTTTTTCAGGGTCGCAGAGTGTGCGAAGCGAGTGCTAAATTCGCAGCCGATGTATTGGGCATTAAGAATAAGCAGAAATCACCACTTGTGGCCGTTATCGATTTGATGGCGCAATAAAGTTCTTCTTGATCCCCGTGCGGAGATTTTATCCGCATGGGGATTTATTTTTGTGCTAATTGAGATCTTTGCGCCACCGCTAAAGCTATAGCGACACGCGGTCGATTCCACTGACGTTCCACTCAAGATGACATGATTGGAGAGTTGCGAGTTATTTTTAGAATAACAAATTGTGGGTTAAGCAGAAAGAGCATTTATTTTGTCATGTTTAAATTTCATATATTGGCGAGTATGTTCCCTGGGTACACAGTATTATTCCGAAAATTCCCTCCTTCTATTTTCAAGTTCTTGGCGGGCGATGTCGCGGGCAGAATCAAAACAAAAATAATTTTTTCTATCAATATTTTTGAGCATTTTATTATAAAGAAAATCGAAAGTGAAATTGTTTCTACTTAAATCTGCCTGAAAGCCTTTCTGAGAATATCTCCATAATTTATCTGCATCTCTCATGACACCATCTTCTGACGAGAGGAAACCTTCCCTGGTATCATGCTCGGAAATTATTTCAAAGATGTCTTTAAAATAAATTATTGGATATTTTGCGGTATTTAGTATTTTTTTTGCTAGTTTTACGCTTTCATTTTGATGCTTGAGGCGTATTTCGTATTCCGCTTCGGGAGTTATTTTGGAACCAAATATGTTTAGGCGCTCTTCTTGAGAAAGTTTACTCCAACCGATATCATGCAAAATTGCCGCAGCAACAGCAACTATCTCGTTAGCTTTTTCAATTTGGCATAATTCAAATGTATATTCAGTAACTATCTTGGCGTGACCTTTATCATCACGCTTATCTTGATAGGGGAGAGCTAGCTCCCAGATTTTTTTGTATTTGTCTTTCATGATTTGTGTTGAGAAAAATAATTTAAACACTTAAAAAAGAAGTTTGGCACTTCTTTATATAATTATATTTCAAAAATAGAAAAACGCAAAATTGGAAATAAAATAAGCTTTGTATAATATTGGTAATATTATGATTTTTGTTATTTTTCTTTCTTAATAAAATTACGAATAAAAAATATAATTTTAATTTTATTTTCGTTTGTGTTAATTAAAAAATCAGAATTGAGCGTGCGTGAAAATAGGTAATTTCACGCACATTTTTTGAATAAAACGATGTTACTCATTGATTTCTTCTTGCCTGTGGCTAGCTAAATACATTCCACATAGGGTGGGGAATAATCCTAAGGCGAATAGAGGCCATATCATTTTCCCCGTACCTCCTGCTAGTAAAAATATCGCTAATGGTGCCCAGAGTAAAACACAAATTAAAGAACAAACTATTTTAGTTTTTCTGCTCATTTTGACCTCCTTGCTTTTTAGTAATTATTAGTTAGCCCAGTTCTGATTTTTTAATGTTAATATTTTAAGAACAAAAATAAACTTATCATTTCTCGTAGTCTCATATCATTTGTTAAGTGAAGTTGACCATTGAATTGCGGATATACTATTTGATATCTGATGACTTAAATTAGCAGAAATACTTATAAAAGTCAACGCCAATTTCATTTAACTCATTTATATGCGAAGTATTTTTGTGTAGTGTGTATAATATTGTAAATTTTGTGAATATTATGTACTCTTTTATAATATGCTTTTATTGTATATGATAAATAAGTAGATGCCTATTTGAGAATAATTAAGAGTCCGTTGAAGTCATATATTTTATCACCCCCTCCTTAATTCTCCCCCTCAGGGGAGAGAGAGGAAAATATTAGTTGGTATGTCCCGTAAAATTTCGACGAGTATTTCCGAATCAGGGGTTAGTTAAATATAAAATTTAAAAGTATGTCAGAAAAAAATTTAAAATTAAAAAAGCAGCGAGTGCTAGTGGGAATGTCTGGCGGAGTGGATTCGTCAGTGGCGGCTTTGCTGTTGCAAAAAGAGGGCTACAAAGTGGAGGGAGCCTTTTTGGATTTTACCGGAGGTGAAAAAGGCGAACGAGATTTTGCGTCAGCTCAGAAAATAGCTAGAAAGCTAAGCATTCAAATTTATAAAGTAGATGCTCAAGAAACTTTCAGAAAAAAAATTGTTAATAAATTTGTATCAGATTATAAAAAGGGGATTACTCCCAATCCCTGTGTTCTTTGCAATCCTCAAATGAAATTTAAACTTTTGATTGAAGAAGCAAATAGGCGGGGGATTGAAAGGGTGGCTACGGGACACTATGCCCGCGTTGGGCGGGAATTTCCAATTTCCAATTTCCAATTTCCAAATAAATCTCAAATGACAAATTCTAAATCAGAAACGAAATCAAGTCATCAGTCAGCAGTCATTAGTCATCAATTATTTGTGGCAAAAGATTTAAACAAGGATCAGAGTTATTTTCTTTACCGTTTAACGCAAAAGCAATTAGAGAGAATTATTTTTCCTTTGGGAGGTTATCTAAAAACCCAAGTGCGAGAAATTGCCCAAGAAAATAACTTTGAGATAAAAAATGAAGAAGAATCTCAAGATGTTTGTTTTATTAATGATAATGATTTTAACAGATTTATCAGCGAAAAAATTCCCAATAAGCCTGGAAAAATTGTGGACAGCGATGGTAAAGTTTTGGGTAAGCATAATGGTTTGCATTTTTATACCATTGGCCAGAGAAAGGGAATCAATTTGGGAGGAGATGGTCCATATTTTGTAGTAAAGAAAGATATGATTAACAATGAATTGGTAGTGGCCAATAATCCAGTTGAAAGTTTATGGCGAGATGAATTTGAAATAAATGACGTGAACTGGATTGAGTCAGATTTGCAATTTCCTTTAGCGGCAAGAGTAAGGATTCGTTATCGAACAGAAGAAATTCATGCTATAATAGAAGAGCTAAATGCAAAGAAAGATAAGAATTATAGGATAAAATTAGATCAGCCGCAAAAAGCCATTACCCCGGGACAATCAGCCGTTTTTTATTTTGATAGTGGAGAAGTTTTGGGAGGTGGAATAATTTTATAAATGTTGGGAGGTTAGGATTTAAAATTTAATTGATTATTATTTAGTTAACGAATTAACGAGTTAACGAATTGAAGTATAAATAAAAATGTTAGTTAATTACTTCTCTTTAAATATTAACACTAATAATCACAAATTGGAGAAGATTGGTGAAATAATTAGTGTGTATTAGAGAGTTATATAATTATGAGTTACAGTTCAATATCACAAGATGACATGACAGTGGATGAAAAAAGAATGAAGCGCGCTACATTGACTCGCGATTTGATCTCCCTTAAGGAAGCGTGTCAAAAAATAAAACATCAGATTGAAAAAATGGATTTAGATAATAGATATTTAATTGGAGATAAAAATAATTTGGGTGAAGAAGTTGAAAGTAAGCGAGGGAGAATGCGAGCAATTGAAAATGAAGTATATCAATTGGAAAGAGAATTGGATGAAAAAAAGAAAGAAAAGAAAACAACCTTACTGGAGATGGCTCAAATGGAAACTAAATCTGCTGAAATTGAAGGTACGGTTAAAAAAAATGAACATGATAAAGAAAAACTCCAAGATGAGATAAGAGAAATGGATAGAGAGATAAAAAAGTTGGAGGTTCAGATAAGAGAAATGTAGCCGGAAATGTCAAAGTCCAAATTACCAATGTCAAATAAATAATTAAATGTTTAAAACCCGTCAGTTGCGACTGACAGGTTAAAATTAAATCTTTGAAAATTATTTGAGATTTGTTTATTGGTTATTGTTTGGAAATTGTTATTTGATTATTGGAAATTATTAAAAATTAATTTTTAATCTATATGGGTATTAAAAATGATATTGAAAAATTTGCCTCAGATCATAAGATAGCGCTTAGGGATTATCAAAAATCCAATCTTAGAAACATTGAAAGAGAATATGATGGTGGAAAAATTGATAAAGATGGGGTGGTTAATAAAGTAGCTTTTGAATTAAAAAAAGAGGGAAGGCTACTAAGTTCGGGGGAGATGAGGGAATTGAAGGGAAAGTTGCATTAAGAATTGGAATTTTTAAAGTTTATAAATCGCGGATGAGATCCTGAATAAATGAATTTCTAGAGCTCATGAATTCGCTAAGAAATTTAATTTTTCAGGATGACAAGTGGTGGGTTTGGAAAAAAATTGGCGAGCATGTCATACTGAACTTGATTCAGTATCTATAAATATAAAGGAGTGATTGTCTTATTGTAATGCTCAATTGTTTTGATGACCGATTACTGATGACGGATGACTTCCTAATATATTGCTAAATTGTTATATTGTTGATATGTTAATATATTGATATGGTTTTATTATCGAATTAATGATTTCTAAGAAATAACTCGTTAACTCGCTGATTCGTTAACTATATAATAGATAATTTTTTACAATTAAATGAACGCTAGAGAAATACGACCCTCCTTCGCTATGGCTACGGCGGGCGAGATATTAACGAGGTGGATTTTTTAATTAAGTAAAATTTAACAAATTTATTTTATGCAAGCTAAAGAAATAAGACAAAAATATTTAGAATTTTTTAAATCAAAAGGTCACGCCATTATTCCTTCGGCTTCAGTGGTGCCGGAAAATGATCCAACAGTGCTTTTCACGACCGCTGGAATGCATCCCTTGGTACCTTATCTAATGGGTGAAGTTCATCCTCAAGGAAAAAGATTAGTGGATAGCCAGAAATGTATTCGCACCGGAGACATTGATGATGTGGGCGATAATCGTCATCTGACTTTTTTTGAAATGCTCGGGAATTGGTCGCTGGGAGATTATTTTAAAAAAGAAGCCATTGAGTGGAGCTTTGAATTTTTGACTGATGAAAAATGGCTCGGGCTTGATCCAAAAAGAATTTATGTCACGGTTTTTGCGGGCGATGAAAATTCACCTATTGATAATGAATCAATTGAAACTTGGAAAGAACAATATAAAAAAGTAGGAATTGAAGCAGGGGTGTGCGGAGAAAATGAAAAAGCCCAGAGTGATTCTCGAATTTTTCTTCTGGGCGCCAAAGATAATTGGTGGGGACCAGCTGGAGAAACGGGACCATGCGGACCTTGCAGTGAAATGTTTTATGATGTGCGACCAGAGGAGGGAGAACTGATTGGCAAAACTCATGAAGAATGGGTGGATGAATTTCGCATTATGGAAATTTGGAATGATGTGTTTATGGAATTTAATAAAGTTGCTCCAGGGAAATTCGAAAAAATGGAACAGCAAAACGTGGACACAGGAATGGGACTTGAGAGAACCATTACAGTTCTGACTGGCAAGGAAAATGTTTTTGATACAGATTTGTTTTTGCCGATAATTGCAAAAATTGAAGAATTATCTGGAAAGAAATACTTATTTACAAAAGGTGATTTGGGATATGATGAAATGCCGGAATGCTGGAGCGAAGATATGCGTTCTATGAGAATTATTGCTGATCATATCAAAGCGAGTGTGTTTATAATTGCCGATGGAATCGAACCATCTAATACTGAGAGGGGATATGTACTGCGTCGTTTAATTCGTCGTGCTATTCGCCAAGGGCATATGCTCGGAATTAAAAATAATTTTACGATTGAAATCGCGAAAGTTGTTCAAGAAATGTATGGAGAAGTTTTTTCAGAAGTATTGAGTGAAAAAGTTTTAATTGAATTACAAAAAGAGGAGGAGAAATTTAGAAAGACACTGGAAAGAGGGTTAAGAGAAATGGATGCCATATTTGATAGAGATCCAAATTTATATCCTAATTCAATTAGAATTGTTACTGGACATCACGCATTTGATTTGTATCAAAATTTTGGATTTCCTATAGAAATGTTTTTTGAGGAGTTGGATAAGACAGGAATAGAATATTCTAAAAATGAAATTGAAAAAGATTTTAATGAAGAATTGAAAAAACATCAAGACCTTTCTCGCACAGCTTCAGCTGGAATGTTTAAGGGTGGGCTTTCTGATAATAAAGAAGAAACAACTCAGCTTCACACAGTCGCTCATTTGATGCTAGCAGGTCTTCGCAAAGTCCTGGGTAATCATGTGCATCAAAAAGGATCAAACATTAATGGTGAGAGATTGCGTTTTGATTTTTCACATCCTCAAAAAATGACTGATGATGAGAAGAAAGCCGTGGAAGAATATGTTAATGAAGCAATTAATGCAAAAGTGCCTGTAGAAATGAATGAGATGAGTTTGGATGAAGCTCGCGCACAGGGAGCAGAAGGCGCATTTGAAAATAAATACGGTGAAGTGGTTAAGGTATATAAAATTAATGGATACTCCAATGAAATCTGCGGCGGTCCACATGTGGCTAATACCGGCGACATCAAGGGGGTCTTTAAAATCAAAAAAGAAGAAAGTTCTTCTTCTGGAGTAAGGAGGATTAAAGCGGTGATTGAATAATTTCCAAATTTTAATCGATTTTTAATTTTAAAATAAAAATAAAAATATGAAAAAGTTTTTACTAGTCTCGGTGATTGTTGTTTTTTTACTTACAACACTGATTGCATTTCTTTATGCTTACAAAAATATTGAAGAAAATAAAAAGATTATAAGAAAAAATTATAAAAGTGTTGATTTGGATTTGGGTGAGGGGGAGATGTTGTCGTGGATAGATGATGAAAATATTCTTGTGAACAAAAACAACTATTTAACATCTCTAAATCTGGATAGTAAAAAAGAAAATGTTATTTTTTCTGAAAGATACAAAAGTGATGGAAATTTTGATTGTTTTTTGCCAAACGGAGGCATATTTAATAGAAAATCAGTGTCTAATTGGAATAATCCGATAGTTTTGGGAAAATTTAACATAGAAGAAAGTGACAGCGTTAATCGTGTTGATTGTAGCGTTAGAAAATATGGCATAGATATGCCTAAAGAAATTCAATTTGATGGAGAAACATATGATACGGATTTCGGTAATGAAAATATTTTCAGTAATCAGCATGGGATATCGCGATCTTATCATAAATATTTCAAAGAAAGAATAGGGAAGGTTATTTTTATAAAAAACGGTGATAGTGAGAAGTATGTTGATTTAGGATTTTTTAGAGATAATCCTGGTATTTTATCTACTTTTGATGACTATAAAAAAGAATATCTTTTATATACTGGGGGTGATGATGCTTTCGGTATTGATAAAGCTTGGATTGTTGATTCAAATCTTAATATTATTAAAAAAATAGAAATACCTTCTGGGCCATGGATGGAAGACTACTCTTTTATTGAGGATATGTTTTATGATATGAAATGTTTTTCTTGCGGATGTTCTTGCTATAGAAATGCGGATATTTTTATGAGAAATGGTAAAATTTATATCCAGGTTTGGGGCAAAGCGGTAAAAAAGAAATATCGGGGAATATATCAACTAAATAAGGAAAACAGTGGGTGGAAAAAAATTATCGATATGGAGATTTATGAAGATGCTTTTTTCTCTCCAGATGGATGCAAAATAGCTTACGTTAACAAGGGAAAAATGAAGCTTATGAATACATGTAAATAACAATATCGTGGTAGCGGGGTGAAGAGAATTGAAGTGGTAATTGAATAGAAGGTGTAAAATAAAAATTTGCAGGATATAATTTTATAAAAAATAAATTATGAAAAACAAGTATGTTTTATGGGGGTCAGTAATTTTTTGCGTAATAATTGTAACTATTATTTGTGTAGAATTTTTTATTTCTCAAAAAAGTAATAAGGAGATTGTTTTGGTGAAAGATGCGGAGAATATTTTTTTGGAAAGGAGTTATTGTTATATGTGTCCTTCCGCAGATTGTTGCATTACTGATGAAGTATACAATTCTGGAAAAATAATAACAAAAGATAGAGATAAAATTATAGAGAGGCAGATTAGTTTGGACATTGTTAATTCTATTATTTCGACAATACAAAAAGAATCCCTTATGTATAAGAGTTGTAAATCAAAAACATTAATTATGGATTCAGGAACGGAGTACAAATTTAACTTATTCGGCAAAGAGAAAATCATTCACTCTCCAGGATGCGATGAGGCGACTAAAAAAATTGATAATTTAATAGATGGAAATACTGCTCAGGCAAGATGGGTATTGCTTTTTAAGAATATCTTTTCTTTTTTATTCTGAAAATGCACTGCAATAGGTATATTGGTGAATTATTTAAACAATATGCGTCTTTAATATCTTAAATTATAAATTGGTTATGGAATTAGGAATTACAAAAGAAAAGGCGGAAGAGCTATTGGATAAGTATGTGACTGATCCAACTATTAAATTGCATATGATTGAATCGGAAGCGATTATGAGAGCTTTGGCAGAGAGATTTTATAAAGAAGAGGAACCCGCCGTCGCTGAAGCTATGGCGGACAAGTGGGGAATAATCGGACTACTTCATGATATTGACTGGGAGATTGTAAAAGATAATCCATCTGAGCATTGTGCGCGGGCGCAAGAAATTTTAAAAGAAAATGGCGCCAGCGAATTTTTAATCGAAACTATAATTTCTCATGCTTATGGGATGGAGCAGATCCCAGCTTTTAAAGATAGAGAAAGGAATTCAAAAATCCAACATTCTTTAGTGGCGGCGGAAACTTTAACAGGATTAATCATAGCTTCCGCTTTGATGCAACCGGATAAGAAATTAGCCAGTGTCAGCTTGGAGTCTCTGAAAAAGAAATTTAAAAGTAAAAATTTTGCCGCCAGATGCAATCGTGACTTGATTGCTGAATGTGAAAAAGCTGGTATTTCATTGGATGATTTTTTGGCGCTAGGGCTCAAGGCGCTTCAGAATATTTCTGGCAGATTAGGGCTTTAATATCGGATTAAGAATTTGGGAATCTGAGAATTTAAGAGTAGAGACGCAAAATTTTGCGTCTTTATTTTATTTTAGTCGCAAAGTGTGTGGCTGCATTTGATGTGTATTTAATTTAAAGCCCGCTCGAAGCGAATAGGTATAGAAACTATTATAGTTGGTTGGTGACTTTTATTGACTTCTGGAATCTAAAAATATAAAATTAATATATCAGTAATGGGCGTTAAGGGAGAACGCTCCACACACTTGTTAGTTCTCAGATGAGAACTAATTCAGGAAATGGAGTGGTAATTTCATTCAAATTATAGAATGGATTATCACTCCTTTTTTATTGACCAAGGGATTGTATATATATTTAAATTATATAAACTTTAAAAAATAATTTACTTACATATTTACGTAAATTTTTTGCATATCCAGACTGTTAACCAAGAGTAGGGCATCGCCTTGTTTTTATAGAGGTAAGTTTTATAGCGACACGCGGTCGACTTCATTATTATTGCGCTCAAGATGACAAAATTGGTGAGAACTCTAAATTTGAAAGCAATAATCCAAAATGTCATTTCGACCTTGTGGAGAAATCTCTAAATTTATATTTTTGTACTATAAAAAATGGGATTGCAAAAAGAAAGTACTTACTCTTGCAAGAAAAAAATACTTATGCTAATTTTATAAGGCGTTGTAATAATTCTTTTGATGATAGATAGGGGAAGTTCGTCGTATAACTATAAATGCTAAGGTAGCTAGCGAAACTAAAAGGAGGAGAGAAGAAAGTGCTACCAAAACAATTCATTCACCTAACTTAACTAGTAAGGAGGTTGTATGAAAAAATCGACCATTGTGTATATCTTGGCTATTGCCATGATAGCAGCGAGCGGAATCGCGAATGGTGCCCAGGTGAACTTGTCGGTGGACGGTCAATATTCTCAGGTGATGACGGCGATGAATACAGGAGGTACCCTTTCCACGGAAATTGTGGTTGGCCAAACCAATCTGCAGGATGTCACCCCGGCCGATGATGCCGTCACCGTAATCGCGCAACAAGAGGCTTCCCAGACCGACAGAGGAAGTGGCGCACAACCATTCGCAAGCGTTCATCTCATCGATGACACGGTCAACGTTGGTCCCGGAGGTGACAATTCCCACGTCGGAAAGTACTTTGCCTCTGCTGACACCGGCATGGCCATTGCTCTCATCGACAACTCCGCAGACCTCGTTAACCTTAAAGGAGGTGGCTCTTCTCACGTCGGAAAGCGTTTTGTTGCTTCCACCCCCATTGAGGCCGGCTTGATAACCATCTCTTCTGTCGCCGCATAGCCCATCAAAGCGCGCTAGGTGATTTAAGGGGCAACGGACCCGGAGTGTAGAAATTCTACGCTTCGGGTTCTTTTTATTTATTATGCAGAGAAATTGTTTATTGTTTAGTTAACGTATTAACGAGTTAACGAATTATTGAAGAAAATACTAATTTTTATTTTTATGAAAAATATGGTTTTTTATTTTGCACACTAATTAGCTAAAAAACTACAAACTACAAGCTAACAAGCTAATTCCATTTGACAAAATCCAATCTTTTGTATACTATTATTTTGTGCTATCTAATAGCAGTTTTTTTAATCCCATTACGCCCAAAGCCCTAGGAACGAGGTTGCTTTCGGACATTTTTTAAATGATTTGCTTGTGAGGAGCATTTTTGTTTTTGGGGTTATATATTTTTATCAGTGAAATTAATTTTTTATTGTAGTGTATCTATTCTTAAAAAAATGAAAGTTATACTATATAAACAGAAGTAATGCCAACAATAAACCAACTTAAAAAGAAACCAAGAAAGATTGTAAAAAAGAAATCAAAGTCTCCTGCGATGTCTTATGTTTTTAATACTTTGCAAAACAGACCGACTGATTCACAAGGACCTTTTAAAAGAGGAGTTTGTTTGAGTGTTAAAACTACTACTCCAAAGAAACCGAACTCAGCGTTAAGAAAGATTGCTCGTGTTAGACTTACAAATGGAATGGAAGTAACTGCTTATATCCCAGGAATTGGACACAATTTACAAGAGCATTCAATCGTTATGATTCGTGGAGGAAGAGTAAAGGATCTTCCAGGTGTACGTTATCATATCGTGAGAGGTGTTTTGGACACTGCTGGAGTTGATGGCAGAAATAGGGGTCGCAGTAAATACGGAGCCAAGAGACCAAAGAAGACTGAATAATAATAATTTAAATCACGAAACAACTCCAATCTTTCCCGAATAGTCACGAATTTAATTTTAGAGAAAATTAGAGATAAATTTGAGTAAGATTAGAGACTTATATAATTATGCCAAGAAGAAAAAGAAAATTCCCAAGCCATTGGAAAGCTGATTCTAAGTACGGTAATATGTTACTTGGAAGATTTATCGGTTGTATTATGAATGATGGAAAAAGAAGCGTAGCTGAAAAAGTGGTCTATGATGCTTTTGATATTATTCATGAAAAAACTCAAAAAGGAGGCTTAAATGTTTTTGAACAAGCTGTAAAAAATGTTTCTCCTCTTTTAGTGGTTAAATCAAAAAGAGTTGGAGGAACAAATTACCAAGTACCGGTTCAAGTTTCTGGAAACAAAAGACAGGCTCTTGCTATGACTTGGATTAAAGATGTTTGCCAAAAGAAAAAAGGTAAAAGTATGCCAGCCAAATTAGCTGACGAACTACTTGAGGCTTCTGAAAAAACCGGTTTGGCTATCAAGAAAAAAGAAGATGTTCATAAGATGGCTGAGTCCAATAGAGCTTTTGCACATTTCGCGTAGTCAATTTAGGAATATAAGAATTTAGGAATTTATGAATCTGAGAATTCCTAAATTCAAAAAATGATAAAATAAAATTTTTAACTTCCCTTGGAAGTAATTTTATTTTTTTATTATAAAATTTAGTCATTTAAAATTTATTTAAAATTAAAAATTTAAAATTAAAAATTTTTATTAAAATATGGACATAAAAAAATTAAGAAATATTGGAATTATTGCTCATATCGATGGAGGTAAAACTACCACCACTGAGCGTATTTTGTATTACACCGGAATTACTCATAAAATCGGTGAGGTGCATGAGGGAGAAGCGACTATGGACTGGATGGAACAGGAAAGAGAGAGAGGTATTACTATTACTAGTGCTGCCACTACTTGTACCTGGAAAGAGCATCAGATTAACATTATCGATACTCCCGGACACGTAGACTTTACTGTTGAAGTAGAGCGATCTTTGCGTGTGCTTGACGGTGCGGTGGTTATTTTTGATGGAAAAGAAGGAGTAGAGCCTCAATCTGAAACAGTTTGGCGCCAAGCTGATCGTTATGGTGTGCCAAGAATGTGTTTTATAAATAAAATTGATAAAGAAGGTGCTGATTTTGGTAAAGCTTTAAAATCAATTCACGATAGACTTAGTCCTAAAGCAGTAGCTATTCAAATGCCAATCGGAGAAAGAGGAGATTTTAGTGGAGTGATTGATTTGGTCAAGATGAAAGCTTATGAATTTGAGGGAGCAATGGGTGAAACTGTAGTGGAAAAAGAAATTCCAGCTGAATTGATAGAAAAAGCGCAAGCCCAAAGAGATATTTTAGTAGAAAAAATTTCTGAAACTGATGATGAATTAACAATGAAGTTTCTAGAAGGTGAAGAAATTTCTCAAGAAGAATTAAAATCAGCTTTGCGAAAAGCTGTGATTGATGTAAAATTAATCCCTGTTTTAACCGGAACTGCTCTTCGTAACAAAGGTGTTCAATTAGTTTTGGATGCAGTTTTGGATTATCTTCCATCTCCTTTAGATCTTCCTCCAGTAAAAGCTGAGGATGAAAAAACCGGAGCGGAAATGGATATTCATCCAACAGAAGAGGAGCCATTTGCTGCTTTGGCTTTTAAAGTTGCCACTGATCCGTTTGTGGGACAAGTAACTTTCTTTAGAATTTATTCTGGTTCACTTAAATCCGGTTCCTATGTTTATAATTCTACCAAAGGAGAGAAGGAGCGAATCAGTCGAATTTTAAGAATGCATGCTAATCATCGCGAAGAAATTGAATTTTTGGGAGTAGGAGAAATTGGAGCTTTAGTGGGACTAAAAAATACGACTACTGGAGATACTCTTTGTGATATGGATAGAAGGGTGATTTTGGAAAAAATGACTTTCCCAGAACCGGTTATCGATATTGCTATTGAACCTAAAACTAAAGCGGATCAAGAAAAAATGGGTATCGCTCTTCGAAAACTTTCCGAAGAAGATCCAACTTTTAGAGTAAGAACTGACGAGGAAAGCGGACAAACAATTATTTCCGGAATGGGTGAGCTTCATTTGGATGTTTTGGTGGACAGAATGAAAAGAGAATTTAAGGTGGAAGCTAATATTGGTAAACCGCAAGTAGCTTACCGTGAAACCATCAAGGGAACTTCTGAGGCTGAAGGTAAATATATTAAACAATCCGGAGGTCGCGGACAATACGGACATTGTTGGATTCGTTTGGAACCGTTGGTTAAAGTTGAAAAGACTGAAGAGGAAAAAGAAGCCGAAAGAAAGTCTGGTAAGAAAAAAGAAGATGCTATATTTGAATTTGCTAATGAGATCAAAGGTGGAGCGATTCCGCAGGAATTTATTCCTCATGTTGAAAAAGGTATTAAGGAAGCAATGGGTAATGGTATTTTAGCTGGATTTCCAATGGTGGACGTTAAAGCTACATTGTATGACGGAACTTATCATGATGTGGATTCCTCCGAAGCCGCTTTCAAAGTTGCCGGATCAATGGCGTTTAAAGCAGCTGCTAAATTGGCAAAACCAGTCATACTTGAACCGATAATGAAAGTGGTTATCTCTGCCCCTGAGCAATATATGGGAGACGTGGTGGGAGACATCAATTCTCGCCGAGGTATCATTAAGGAAATTAATGACAAAGGTGAGGGAACTGCAATTATTAAAGAAATTGAAACAGAAGTTCCATTGTCAGCTATGTTTGGTTACACTACTCAACTTAGAAGTATGACTCAGGGACGAGCTTCATCTGTGATGGAATTTGCAAAATATGCAGAGGTGCCATCCAATATCGCTCAAGAAATAATAAGTGGAGACAAGAAATAAAGAATAAAATCTTTTATATAAAAAAATCTCGGCAGTAATGTCGAGATTTTTTGTTTTTTGTAATTTTCTACGAATTACGAATTTGTCCGAAACTATGAATATGAAATATTTAATGTGGAGACTAAGATACTATCAGGTCTCTATAATTTGACAACCATTCTTATTTTAGATAGTTTTAAGTCATGACTTCCAAGTGTAGTTATTTTTTTATTTCATTTTCCTAAAAGGAGGGAATATGAATCAAATACACGGCGTTGTGGATTATTTGAAGTTTTTTCCTCAAGGACGCATTTCATTTGAATATTTGATTAATGTTCTCCACGAGGCTGACTCGCGGTTAATCTTTGTTGCCACGAGAGCGGCAGGGAGAGAAGGTGGCATAAATATTGATGTTTATTGTGCAAAAAAATATATAATACCGCCCAATATTTACAAAAAAGAAGATGCACATTGCTCAAGAGAGGTGCTGGACTGCAAAGAAGAAGAAATATACTCTTTTTGGAGGAATCCCCTTACTAAAGAAGAGTTGCTTTTGATGATTCAAGAGCCCTCCAAAATGGAAAGAATAATTGTTCTTGATTGGGGAAGCATTCAATCTCAAGAAGATTTGAGGTTGGTAGTAGAAGAAAATTTATTTAGTTCTTAAACATGGATTATTTTTTGGGAGGCTGGCTAGAGTTTTTAGTCAACCTCCTTTTTATATTTTCAATAAATTCACTCTAGGTAAGTACTGACAAAGCTCAAGAAAATAGGACGAGGTTTTAATTAGAACTTCAGGAGCTCAATTAGTCCCTGAAGAGATAAGCTAAATGCCTTATAAATAGGCTATTTCCCTTATAATTTGCACATTCGTATAAATTCGTAATTCGCAGAGAACCTAACTATTGACAAAAAAAATAAGAGTGCTATTATTATTGAGTATCACAAAGAAACAAGTAAATGTGCTTTTTGTGTTGCATTATTTTTTTATAAGAAATTTATTTTTAAATAGTAATTAATAAAATATAAAAATTTGCGAAGGTGGATTTTCTTTCGCAGCCCAAAAGTTATGGCAGCAGAAAAATTTGAAAGAACTAAACCGCATGTTAATGTGGGAACAATCGGTCACGTTGACCATGGTAAGACTACTTTAACAGCGGCAATTTTACACGTGCTAAGTCTAAAAGGTTTAGCAAAACCAAAAGATATTTCAGAAATCGATAAAGCTCCAGAAGAGAGAGAGCGAGGTATAACCATCGCTACAGCTCACTGTGAATACGAATCAGAAAAAAGACATTATGCTCACGTTGACTGTCCTGGTCATGCTGACTATATTAAAAACATGATCACTGGTGCTGCTCAAATGGATGGAGCAATTATCGTGGTTAGTGCTACAGATGGTCCTATGCCACAAACCAGAGAACATATTCTTCTTGCTAAGCAAGTAGGTGTTCCAAATATCGTTGTTTTCATCAATAAAATTGATATGGTAGATGATCCAGAATTAATCGACCTTGTGGAAGAAGAAATTAAAGAGCTTCTTTCAAAATATGAATTCGATGGAGACAATGCTGCTATCGTTAGAGGATCAGCTGTACAAGCTTTGAATGTAACTGATGCTGATGATGAAAAAGCTAAACCAATTTGGGATCTTATGAATGCATTGGATGAAAAAATTCCAGATCCAGTTAGAGATACTGAAAAACCTTTCCTTATGCCAATTGAAGATATCTTCTCAATTGAAGGAAGAGGAACAGTAGTAACCGGAAGAATTGAAAGAGGTGCAGTTAAAGTTGGTGATGAAGTAGAAATCGTGGGACTTAGAGATACTCAAAAAACTACAGTGACTGGAATTGAGATGTTTAATAAACAACTTGATAAAGGTGAAGCTGGAGACAATGCTGGAGTATTACTTCGTGGAACTAAGAAAGAAGATGTTGAAAGAGGACAAGTTTTGGCTGCTATCGGTTCCATTACTCCTCACAGTGAATTCGAAGGAGAAATCTATGTACTTACAAAAGAAGAAGGTGGAAGACATACTCCTTTCTTTAAGGGATATAAACCACAATTTTATATTAGAACCACTGATGTTACCGGAGAAGTAGAACTTCCAGAGGGAACAGAAATGGTTATGCCTGGTGATACAGTTAACCTAAAAATCAAACTTTCATCAAATGTAGCTATGGAAGAAGGAATGAGATTCGCAATTCGCGAAGGTGGAAGAACTGTAGGAGCTGGTATTGCAACAAAAATTATCAAATAGTATAATTTGAGCGAACTTTACCCTGTCTCGTCCGCTTCGGTGGACGGACGGGGAATAGTTCTCTTAAAAAAGGAGAATAAATTAAATTGATGTAGATTTATTACTACAATGAATAAAAAAGACGAAGCACAATCTAGAATTAGAATTAAGATCAAGGCTTATGACAATAAGGTTATTGATCAATCAGCCAAGAAAATAATTGAAACAGCCCTTCGATCAGGTGCTCAAATAGCTGGTCCAGTACCGCTACCAACCGAGATTCACAAGGTCACTGTTAACAAGTCGACTTTCGTTTACAAAGATGCTCGTGATCAGTATGAGATGAGAGTTCACAAGAGATTGATTGATATTCTTGACCCTAAGGCTAAGACAATAGATGATTTGACTAACCTAGATTTACCAGCAGGAGTTGATATAGAAGTTAAAATGTAAAAATACAACTAGTTAAAGTCTTGCGTTATTTTAAAAAACGTAGGATACTGAACTAGCCAGAAAATTTAAAAACTAATATTAGTTTTTACTGGCTTGTGAAGACCAGTTTTTTTGTTTGTTAAAATATTTAAGAATTTTAAGAAAATCAGATGGCAAAGTTTATAATAGGAAAAAAAGTTGGAATGACAACCATTTACGATGACACAAAGGGTGCTTTAAATATTACCTTAGTTGAGTGTCTTCCTAATAAGGTTGAATTAATAAGAAATGAGGAAAAAGACGGTTACAATGCTGTGTGTTTGGGATTAGCAAATAAAAAAGGTAAAGTTACCTGCAAAGAATTTAGGATTAATTCCGAAGAAGCTGCAAATTTCGAATTAGGAAAAGAAATTGGAGTAGATATTTTCGAAATAGATGAAAAAGTGGCTGTAAGTGGAGTTACTAAAGGTAGGGGATATCAAGGAGTAGTAAAAAGACATGGTTTCAAAGGTTCTCCAGCTAGTCATGGACACAGGCATGATCATCGTGCACCAGGATCAATTGGATGTGCTTTTCCAGAGCATGTTTTAAAGGGAAAGAAAATGGCTGGAAGAATGGGAGGGAATAATTTTACTGTAAAAAATTTGAAAGTAGTTTATATAGATAAAGAAAAAAGTTTGATTGGTTTAAAAGGAGCTGTGCCTGGAGTAGTAAATAGGATGGTTCAGTTGTCGTTAAGTTAATTAAATTAAAAAGGGTTTTGGAAAAGTTTTATTACTCTGAATTATTAAAAAGATGAAAACTATAGTATACAATTTTGAGGGAAAAAAAGTTAAAGATATTGAATTATCAGAATCTGTTTTTAATGTACCCCTAAACGCTGAATTATTACATGAAGTTTATGTTTCAATGGATTCAAATCAAAGATCTGTTATTGCTCATACTAAAGGTAGAGGTGAGGTAGCAGGAAGCGGACGCAAGCCTTGGAAACAAAAAGGAACAGGTAGAGCTAGAGTAGGTTCTGTAAGGAGCCCTATTTGGAGAGGTGGAGGTACTGTTTTTGGACCGACTAAGGATAGAAATTTTAAAAAGAAGATTAATAAGAAAGCTAACAGTAAAGCTATTTTAATGGCTATTAGCGAAAAGCTAAGGGGCGAAAAATTAATTATAGTTGATAGATTTGAAGCAGTTAATAAAAAAACTAAAGACATTGCATCCGGTTTCAATTCATTGAAACTAAAAGGATCAATCTTAGTTAATTTATCAGACAGTGAGAAGGAAACTTTCTTATACTCAAGAAATATTAAGAATGTGAAGTGTATTCCAGTTAATAATTTGAATGTTTTGGATATTTTAAATCACAAGAGTCTAGTATTAAGTGAAGAATCAGTAAAATATTTAGAAAAAAAATATAATTAGAATTTTATGGGTTTATTTAATAAGAAAAAAGAAGAAGATAAAGTTATTGAAGAATCTTCTTCCAAAGAGAAGGTTGCTGATGATAAAAAAGTAGTCAAAAAATCTTCCAAGAAAGTAGCGAAGATTGCAGAGACTGAAAAAGTAGCTGCTTACAAAGGAGATGGACAAATGGCTTACAAATTTATAATCAAGCCTTGGATTACTGAAAAAACACAAGAGTTGATGAGTAACAACAAATATGTGTTTCGCCTAAAAGCCAAAGCAACTAAGAGAGAGGCGAAAGTAGCGGTAGAAAAACTCTATGATGTAAAGGTGGAAAGTGTGAATATAGTGAATATTCCTCAGAAGAAAAGAAGATTTGGAAGATTTAGCGGGATGAAATCAGCAGTTAGAAAAGCAATTGTAACGTTAAAGAAGGGAAATAAAATTGAAATTTTTGAATAATGCGGACATTAATCGCAAATCAATACTAATTTTTCACTAATCTTTTCGAATGCATTCGTGATAATTCGCGAGCGAATTCGAGAAGATTAGAGATTTATATAATCATGTCAAGAAGTTTAAAAAAAGGTCCATATATAGACGAAAGACTATTGAATAAAATAAAGAACAAGAAACCTGGAGATAAGGATGCTATTAAAACTTGGTCAAGATCTTGTACTATTGTTCCAGAAATGGTGGGTTATACCTTTGGTGTGTATAATGGAAGAAAGTTTATCAGTGTGTATGTGGTTGAAGAAATGGTGGGACATAAATTGGGAGAATTTTCTTTTACTCGAACATTTTATAAGCATGGAGGAAAGATACAGAAAGATTTGGAGCAAGCTGCTAAGCAAAAAGAAATGGATGCAGCCAAGGCCGCCAAAAAAGCATAAAGGATTTTTTAATAAAAGTTTATTAGATTTATAGCATATGAAGGTTAAAGCAAAATTAAAGAATTTAAGAGTATCACCAAGAAAAGTCAGAATTTCAGCTGATATTGTTAGAGGTTGCAATATTGAAGATGCCATTTTTAGATTGGATAATACAGTTAAGAAATCTAATGAGCCAATAAAGAAGATGCTTCTTAGCGCAGTAGCGAATGCTCAAAATAATTTTAATTTAGATAAGGAATCATTGGTTATTGTCGATATTCAGGTTGGAGAGGGAATAACTATGAAAAGATGGATGCCCAGAGCATACGGTAGAGCCTCGGAGATATTGAAGAGAAGTTCTCATGTTTATATAACACTAGAAGGCAAAGAGGGTGTTGATAAGAAGGCAACCAAGAAAAAATCTGCTAAAAAATCAGAAGTTGAAGATAAGACGGAAGGATCGGCAGAAACTGTAGAAAAAGTGAGCACTAAAAAAGATGAAACTCTAAAGTTGAATAAGAAAAGTCATTACCGAGTGGATGCTAAAAAGAAAGAAAGTAGAGAAAAAGGTTGGAGTAAAAAAATGTTTAAAAGGAAATCGGCATAAGCGTACATAAGTCGCAAATCGAACTCGAATCTAAACACTAATAATCACGAATCCATTAGGGATAATTAGAGAAAAATTAGCGTAGATTAGAGAATTATATTATTATGGCAATTAAAGTTTACAAAAGAAACGCAGCAGGACGAAGGAATATGTCCATTATTAAGCCTGAAGGCGTTACTAAGAAAAAACCAGAGAAATCTTTGATGACTGTTTTAGCTAAGAAATCAGGAAGAGCGGCTGGAAAAATATCCGTTCGTCACAGAGGAGGCGGTCACAAGAGAAATTATCGCCTAGTTGATTTTAAGCAAGATAAATTGGGAATTCCTGGAAAAATTATTGCAATAGAAAAAGATCCTAATCGATCAGCTTTATTGGCATTGATTTCTTATGCAGATGGAGAAAAGAGATATATTATTGCTTCAGAGGGGATGGCGGTCGGAAAGACAATTGTTGCGGATAAAATAGCTAGTTTTGACAACGGAAATAGAATGCAAATGAAAAATATTCCAGTTGGAACAACTTTATGTAATGTAGAAATTACCATTGGTAAAGGTGGACAACTTGCCAGAAGCGCTGGCTCAAGAATTCTATTGATGGGTCTTGATGAAAAGAAAGCTCAATTAAAAATGGCTTCGGGAGAGATTAGATTGGTAAACAGTGAATGTTATGCAACTATCGGACAAATAAGTAATTTTGAACACGGTGTGGAAAAAATCGGTAAAGCCGGAAGAAAGAGATGGTTGGGATTTCGTCCAGCTGTTAGAGGTAGTGCGATGAATCCAGTTGATCATCCACATGGAGGAGGAGAAGGCCGACAAGGTGTAGGTCTTAAATATCCAAAGACTCCTTGGGGAAAGATTGCCTTAGGTAAAAAGACAAGAAACAAGAAGAAGTATAGTAATAAGTTTATTGTAAAAAGAAGGACTAAAAAATAATAAATAGCTTATAGCCGAAAGGTTTATACAGCGTTTAGGAAATATAATATGGGACAAAAAGTTAATCCAAGAGGTTTCAGAATCGGAATTACAACAACATGGCGTTCTAGATGGTTTGGCGGAAAAGATGTGGCCAAAAATCTTAGACAAGATGTTAGTGTTAGAAATTTTATCATGAAAAAATGGAAGCAAGCTTCTATTGCTGATGTTGAAATTGAGAGATCTGCAAGCGATATAAAGATAATAATATTAACTTCTCGCCCTGGAGTTCTAATCGGAAGAGGTGGAAGCGGAATTGAGGATATAAGTCGAGCAGTTAAAAAAGAATTTTTCCGCGGAACTAAGACTGCTATTAAAATAGATATTAAAGAAGTGAAAGATTTTGAGGCTAATGCTTCAATTGTAGCTCAACAAGTAGCAGAGCAATTGGAAAAAAGAGTAGCTTTTAGAAGAATTCTAAAAACAACCTTGGACCAAACTGATAAAAACAAGGCTGTAAAGGGAATTAAGGTTGAAGTTTCTGGAAGATTGGGTGGAGCAGAAATGTCTCGAAAAGAATGGTTATCTAAAGGAACTATTCCACTACAAACCCTAAGAGCTGATATTGATTTTTCCAGAGCAACTGCCAGAACTACTTATGGAGCAATTGGAGTGAAGGTTTGGATATACAAAGGAGAAGTTTTTGAAGAAAAAGTTAAATAAAAGATTTATTTTAGATAATATTGTAAGTGAATTATAGAAAAAATATATGTTGTTAATGCCTAGAAAAGTTAAACATAGAAAAATCCATAGAGGAGGACCAGTAAAGGGTAAGACTACCAGAGGTAGTAAGGTTAGTTTTGGTACTTATGGACTTAAAGCTATGACTGGAGGACTAATTTCAGCAAGGCAAATTGAGTCAGCGAGAAGAGCGATGACTAGACATATTCAGAGAGGTGGAAAAATTTGGATTAGAATTTTCTCTGACAAGCCGATGACTAAAAAAGGAGATGAGGTGCCGATGGGTAAAGGTAAGGGTTCAGTTGATCATTATGTTTCCAAAGTTAGACCCGGAAAAGTAATGTTTGAGATGGACGGAGTGACTAGAGAATTGGCTAAGAAAGCTATGGAATTAGCTTCTCATAAATTGGGAGTAAAAACCAAATTTGTAGAAAGAGACTAATGATTTAAATCACAAATCGAGCTCAAACCCACTCGCTAATAATCACGAATAAATTCGAGAGGATTAGCGAAATAATTAGTGTGGATTAGAGATTTATATAATTATGAAGACTAAAGATTTAAGAGAAAAAAATATTAATGAATTAGCTAAAGACCTTGGCGAGAAAAGAATTGAGGCTCAAGCTTTGGCTTTTGATATCTCTGTAAAACAAGCTAAGAATAATAAGGCTCTGAGAAACGCAAAGAAGGACATCGCTAGAATTTTGACAGTTGTAAGAGAGAAAAATAATATATAATAACAATTATGACAGAGAAAAAAGTAGAAAAATTGAATAAATTAATTAAGGGCGTAGTAGTAAGCGATAAAATGGATAAGACTATTGTTGTTTCTGTTGAAACATTCGAAACTCATCCAAAATATTTAAAGAAATATCGCTCAACTAAAAAATATCATGTTCATGATGCTGAGAATAAATATAAGGTAGGAGATAGGGTGGAATTTTTTAGTACTAAACCAATAAGTAAAAGCAAGACATTTCAAGTTTTATAAAATGATTTAAATCACAAATCGACTCGAATCTAATCGCTAATAATCACGAATCTATTGGAGATAATTAGGGAAAAATTAGTGTAGATTAGAGATTTATATAATTAAAAGTATGATACAAGCAGAATCAAAATTGAAAGTGGCCGACAATACTGGAGCCAAAGTAATTGAATGTTTCAAAGTTTTAGGCGGATCTCGCAGGAGATATGCTTATGTAGGAGACATTATCGTAGCTTCTGTAAAATCTTCCGAACCAAGAGGATCCGTAAAAAAGGGAGATAAGGTTAAGGCTGTTATAGTAAGACAAACCAAAAGCCTAAAAAGAAAAGACGGTTCCTATATTCGATTTGATCAAAATGCTGCTGTTATCGTAGATGGGATTGAGCCAAAGGGAAGTAGAATTTTTGGTCCGATTGCGCGAGAGGTTAAGGAAAGGGGATTTAATAAAATTGCTTCATTGGCACCAGAAGTGTTATAGAAGTTTAAATAAGATTTAAATTTATGAGAATTAAAAAAGATGACAAAGTAAAAATTATTGCTGGCAAAGACTCTGGGAAGAGCGGTAAGGTTTTACGCGTTATTAGATCAGTCGGAAAAGTTACGGTTGAAGGAATGAATATAATCAAGAAACATGTTCGACCAAAGAAAGATGGTGAAAAAGGTCAACGAGTAGAAATTGCTGTTCCCATGGATGTATCTAACGTTATGTTAGTTTGTCCTAACTGTAAAAAAGAAACCAGAGTGGGATATGCAATTGATAAAGATGGAAAGAAAAATAGAGTTTGTAAAAAATGTAAGAAGAATATATAAGAGGTCCCTACGAAGTACGAATTTGTACGAAACTACGAATTAGTACCGCAAAGGAATTTGAAATAATTTTAATATAAGAAAAAAGAATCTGAATAAACAATTACAATTTATACAAGCCGTTCGTAATTTCGTATAAGTTCGTAATTCGTAGAGAATCACATGAAAATCGTTAGCTCTAAAACTAAATACAAGGAAATTGTAATTCCAAAATTAAAAGAAACTTTTGCTTACAAGAATCCTTTGGCTATCCCTTCTATAAAGAGAGTAGTAGTTAATATTGGAATTGGAAAACTTGGAAAAGAAAAAGAGAAAATCAATGAGATGGTGGAAGTTATGAGAGCTATTACCGGACAAAAACCTCTTATGACCAAGGCAAAGAAATCAATTGCTGGGTTCAAGGTTAGAGAGGGTTCAGAAGTTGGAATCAAGGTAACTTTAAGAGGCAAGAGAATGTGGGATTTTATTGACAGATTGAATAATGTGGTTTACCCAAGAACGAGAGATTTCCAGGGCGTGAAGGTAAGTAGTGTAAGTAAGGAGGGGGATTTGAATTTAGGAATCAAAGAACACATAGTTTTTCCTGAAATTTCCGCTGAAGATGCTAGATTTATTTTTGGATTACAGATAAATGTTGTAACGAGTGCTAATACTCAAGAAGAAGGAGATGTTTTATTCAGAACACTGGGATTTCCTCTTCAAGATAAGAAATAGTTAAAAAATTAATTAATTTTATTATAAGAATAATTTAGATAAATAATAGTATGGCAAAAAAATCAGTAATTGCTAAATCTCTAAAAACCCCAAAATTTTCTACACGAGAAGTTCGTCGTTGTTGGAAGTGTGGAAGAAAAAGAGGGTATATGCGCAAATTTGATATTTGCCGAATTTGTTTCCGCGAGTTGGCAAGTAATGGAGAGATTCCGGGAGTGAGAAAGAGTAGTTGGTAAAATAATTAAAAGCAAGAAAGTTAGAATATAATCATTGAATTAACTTTAAATTAAAAGAAGAATATGTTAGATCCAATTAGTGAAATGTTAACTAGAATAAGAAACGCTCAGGCTGCTGGACACAGTGAGGTTGTTTTAGCTAGCTCAAAAATTAAAAAAGCGATTGCTAACGTTCTTTTAAAGAGCGGATTTGTCGGAGGAGTTAGTGAAGCAAAGGATGAAAAGTTTGATGTGATAAAAATTGATTTAAAATATAAGAGCAAAGAGGGAAGCAAAACTGTTATTCCTGCTATAAGATCAATTAAGAGAATTAGTAAAGAAGGACAGAGAATATATATAAGCCGAGAGAATATCCGCAGTGTTAAAAATGGAGCAGGAATATCTATTTTATCTACCTCTAAAGGTGTAATAACCGGTGAAGAGGCGAGAAAAAATGGAGTAGGTGGAGAAGTGATTTGTGAAGTTTGGTAGTCTCTACGATTTTGGGAATTTAGGAATGTAGGAATTTGGGAATATGATGTGAATGCCCAAAAAAGATATGGGGTTGCTAAATAATGAAAATTAGTTTAGAATGAAAAATTGATTAAAATTTATATAATACACACATAGGTATGTGGAATAAAAGATGTTCCATAGCATATGTTTCATGATTAAATGAGTAGAATAGGCAAAAAACCAATTGAAATACCACAAGGCGTAACAGTTGAGATGAATGCTAATAAAATTACTGTTTCCGGTTCCAAGGGAAAAATGGAACTAGTTATTACGCATGATGTTAAGGTTGAGATTAAAGATAACCTTGTGACCGTTGACAGAGCCAATAGCAGTAAAAAAGCTAGCGCAATGTGGGGAACCACCAATAGACTTATCGGTAATATGATAACCGGAGTTTCTGAAGGTTTTTCAAAGGTTTTGGAGTTAAACGGAGTGGGATTTAGAATGGAAGTTAATGGAAAGAAATTAAAAATGGCTTTGGGATTTTCTCATCCAGTAGAGGTAGAGGTTCCACAAAATTTGGAAGCTAAAGTTGAAAACAATACCTTGGCTATCTCTGGAATTGATAAGCAAGCTGTGGGTCAATTTGCAGCTGAGATTAGATCACTTAAACCAGTTGAACCATACAAGGGAAAAGGATTTAGATATTCAGGAGAAATTGTGAGAAGAAAAGAAGGAAAGAAAGCTTCCGCCTAAAGACTAAAATTATTTAGATTTTAAATTATTATATATGATTATAAGTAGAAACAATAAAAGATTGCACAGAAAAAGAAGAGTTAGGGCTAAAATTAATGGTACTGCCAATTGCCCTAGACTTTCTATTTTCAGAAGTTTAAAAAATATTTACGTGCAGCTAATAAATGACGAAAAAGGAATTACATTGGCTTCAGCTAGTTCTTCAGTTTTGGGTATTAAACCCAACATGGAAGGAGCTGTTAAGGTAGGAAAAGAAATAGCTGATAAATGTAAGGAATTGAAAATTAGTGAAATCGTTTTTGATAGAAGTGGTTACAGATATCACGGAAGAATAAAGGCTCTAGCTGATGAAATGAGAAAAGAGGGTCTTAAATTTTAATATAACGAATATACTTAAGACTATAAAAAAATTATGAATGATGATAAATCAAAAAAATTTAGATCCGATAAGAAGAGGCGAGAAAAGCCTGAGTTTGAACAGAAGCTTTTGGATTTAGCTAGAGTAACTCGTGTAGTAAAGGGAGGTCGTCGTTTTAGCTTTAGAGCTACGATGGTGATTGGAGACCGAAAAGGACGAGTAGGTGTGGGAGTTGGAAAGGGTTCAGACGTTTCAAACGCAATCGGTAAAGCAGTTAATGACGCTAAGAAAGATATGATCAATGTGGATATTAGCCGAGGAACAATTGCTTATGATATGAGTGTAAAAATGGGAAGCGCTAAAATTATGATAAAGCCAGCTAAGGAAGGGCGAGGAATTGTGGCTGGTGGAGCAGTGAGAGCAGTGGTTGATTTGGCTGGAATCAAAGATATAGTTTCTAAATCATTGGGAACATCTAATAAGTTGAATGTGGCGAGAGCTACAATCAAGGCTTTGAAAGAGTTTGAAGTTAAAGCCTAATCCATAAGAAATAATTTTAAAAGGTATGCAGATACATGAATTAAAAGTTAAACCCAAGAAAAACCGCAAAAGAATCGGACGCGGAGGAAAACGCGGAACTTATTCTGGAAAAGGTAATAAAGGACAAAAAGCTCGTTCAGGTGGAAATGTTGACCCATTGTTCCAGGGAGGAAGCACTTCTTTAATGAAAAGATTAAAGAAAGTGAGAGGATTTAAAGCTATTGTTCCTAAGAAAAACATTTTAAATCTAAATACTATTGATGAACAATTTGAAGATGGTAACGTAGTGAATTTTGAAACTTTGGTAGAGAAAAAAATATTTAGAAAAAGTGAAATTAAAAACGGAGTAAAAGTTTTAGGAAATGGCGAACTAAAGAAAAAAGTTACTATTTCTAAAGATATCACGGTTTCTAAATATTCTGTCGAAGCTATTCAAAAAGCAGGTGGAAAAATCGAAGAAAAACCAGCTAAGAAAAAATCTAAAAAAGAACTTAAGCTTGAAGGGAAATAATATTTAAAATCTTTCAATAAAAAACACGCAATATAAATGCGTGTTTTTGTTTATATTATTTTTAATTGTAGAGACGCCGATTTATCGCGTCTCAATTTAAAATGTAGATACGTAGCACTGCTACGTCTAAAATATTTCTCACGTAGAGACGCAGCACTGCTTCGTCTAATCCATGTAGAGACGTGGCGGCGGGGCGTCTCAAAAAAAGACGTGTCACCGCCACGTCTCTAGAAAATTTAGAAAAAGACAAAAATTCATCGCGATTAAGATTAAATACACATCAGATACATAGTCCACGCTTTACCTGCCCGAAATGCAATATCGCTGCAGGCGAGCGACTAAAATAAAATAAATCAACCCCGCCTGCCTTGCCATTATCAACTAATATTTTATTAAATAAAAATTAATACAATATCGGTTTATTTCTTACTATTAGCCATTAGGCATTGGCGGGCAGGTCGAGAGGGAGCGTTAAAAAACTGACACCGAGCGAGGTGTCATCCCTGCCCGCAAAGCTTTGCTTGCATTGCAGGCGGGCCAGAAAGTAAAATTTCTTAGCGAAGCAATGAGCTATAGAAATTTACTTATGTGGGATCTCAAAAAAACACTAACAGTACTTTTGGTAGTGATGCCCCGAGGCGAATGCTTTTCAGGGTTTTTGCCCGCCTGAAACGTTGTGGAAATATGGGCAGGTAATTTTTATGGTTAACAAAAGACGCAGCAGTGCTGCGTCTCTACTACGTAAAAATTGAGAGAGACGCGATAAATCGGCGTCTCTACGATTTTATTTAAACAACCCCTTGATAATCGGGACGACGATGTTTTTTTGCGGGTAGTTATTTTTCTGGGCATCAATGACTGGGAATACTAGGGCAGGGATCAATAATTCTTTGGTTTTATAATCTTTATAATGATCATATCTCACTAATTCAAAAGAGGGCGTGTCTAATTCAATGGTTTTCTTTTTGGATTCGTTTTCTTTTTCTGATTGAGGAGCATCAAAAACTTTTACATCTCCCATAGGGGTAGGGTAATAATTGTTTTGATTATTTCCTCTTTCGGCAATTTTTACCAAATGACCAAAATCGGTTTCTGCTTCATAGAGAGAGCTTTCATATTTTTGAGTAGTTAATCCATATAGACCACTTACGCGCTTATGTCTTATATTAACGTTTACCATTACTCCATCTTTATTTCCTCCATAGAGATTGTAAACAGTTTTGTTTTGAATTTTGCGCGGATAAGTAACGGTTATATCAGTGGGGATATAGGGCATAGCGCTGGAAAGTTCTGGCGCAAATCTTTGCCATTCTTTATTTACCTCTCCTTTTGTGAAATTATCCATGTTGATCCCGTGCTCTTTGATAAATCCGTCAGCCAGAGCAATTATTTCTTCATCGCTAGGCATATCTTTTTTTTCCAAAGGTTTTTCCTCACCACAACCATAGTTTGTGCAGTTAGGATTCCATTTGTACCAATTTTGATCAATTGAAACAGTGCCTTCTTGCGTATTAACACTTATATTATAGCCGAAGGGTTTGTCTTGAGAAAGAGTGAATGACTGCAACTCAGCTTTGGCAAATGAAGAAAGATTTACTAAGTTGGAATGGGATGAAATCAGATTATTAAATGAATCGATTTTCATTTCTTTTATCCTTCTTAAGACAGTGGCTTGATTTTCATTGAGAGTAAGGGGTTGGCCCTTGTAAGCGATGATGAATTGATTAGGAAAACCCATATCCATATAGGCTCCGCCTCGTCCCTCTACTTTGACTGCTTCACGAGCATTATAAGATAAACTCCCTTGGGTGGAAATTGGCTGATTGACATCTGCGGGGATACTGCCCAATTCTCCAAAAGCGTTACTGCTAATTTCTTTGACGGTTACTTGTTTATTATCGGACAAATCGGATTTTTTAAAAAATACAAAACTAGAGATTGCGATTATAAATAAAAGCGCACTTCCCACAGCCAGATTTCTGACTGCAAAAATATTTTTCCACGTAGAACTTTTTTCTATCGGGGATTGGTTAATTTTTTCAAGAATAAGTTCTTTTAGTTTTACTTGAAAATTTTCGTCATATTGGATAGTGGGTTGAGAGTCTAGTAGGTTTCCGATGGTTTTTATAAGTTCAGCTTCTTTTTCTCGAAGAGCGGGATCTAATTCATATAGATCATTTAAGATATTTTTTATGATAGTGTTTTTTTCCATATTTTTAGATTAAATTTAATTAATTGCTAGGCATTATGCCTAAGTGTCATCCTGAAAAGTAGATTTTATCAAATGAACGAATGTGAATTTGTATAAAATCACTGGTTCAGGATCTCAGGTATTAAGCAAGAGATTCTGAACCCCAGAAGAACAATAAATTGCCTACGGGGCACAGTAAATGATTTTTATCTACTCTCCGCCAGTTGGCGTATCGCAGTAAAAATCTATTTTTCAGAATGACATACTAGAGATAAATTTGAATATGATTTTAATTATTATTGATTATATTATTTAAAATTATCATCGAAAGCAATGTGGAGGCGCGCAAATTTTTTATCGTTCTGGAAAACATCATTTTTAAACTTGATTCGCTTTTGCCGGTGATTTGGGAGATTTCGTGGTAACTCATATTTTGCCAGACGCGCATTATGACAAGATCGCGGTGGAGGGGTTCAAGCTTGCCAAGCTGATCTTTTATTTGTTTTATTTGCTGTTGATTGGAAACGTTTTCAAAAATATTTTCTCCCGAGGGTAGATCCCAAAAATCATTGATATCATAGGTGTTTTTATGGGCGCGGTATTGGTCTATAATGATGCGGTTGGCGATGGTAAAAATCCAAGCAGCAAAGTTTCCTTTGCGGGAATCATAAGCTTCTATGTTTTCCAACGCTTTGATAAAAATCTTGCTTACTAAGTCTTCTGTGATTTCTTTGTGCAAAGTTTTAAAAAAAACGAAATTATATATTTTTTTAAAATAAGCATCATATAAAAAACCAAAGGCCTGTTTGTCGCCATTTTTGATGTAGGCCAAAGCATCTATTTCACTAGTGATCATTGTTTTATTTGTTATTTTTAGATTTTGGTATCACCTCTACTATTATAATACGAAACAGAGAAAAAAAGGTAACATTTTACCATTCTTAAAAATCTTCCCCGCCCTCTTTGCTTGCCTCGTCAGATATTATTCTGACTGGGGTACTCAAAAGGGAAGGGTCAGGGAGGGGGTTGAAAATGTAGAGACGTAGCATCGCTACGTCTAAAACATCCCCCCTTACGTAGAGACGAAGCACTGCTTCGCCTAACCCACGTAGAGACGTCCCAGTGGGGCGTCTCTCAAAAAAAGACGTAGCACTGCTACGTCTCTACAAGAGAGACGCGTCACTGCCACGTCTCTACATAAAATTTATATGGTAAAAATAATTCAAAAGATGTAAAATAAGATAAATAAATAAAATACTTAAAATAAATTATGAAAAAGAAACAACAAAAAAACATTATTATTTATCAGGCAAAATCTGGAGCTATTGAGCTTCAGGGGGATTTTAAGCATGAAACATTTTGGGTATCTCAAGCTGAAATGGCAAGGATTTTTAATGTTACTTCGCAAAACATAACTCTTCATTTAAAGAGTATTTTTAAAGAAGGGGAACTAAATGAGGGTTCAACTTGTAAGGAATACTTACAAGTTCAATTGGAGGGAAAAAGAAAAATAAGGCGAAAAATTAAATATTACAATCTTGATGCTATTATATCGGTTGGATATAGGGTTAACTCTAAAACTGCTACAGAATTCCGCCAGTGGGCGACAAAAACTTTAAGGGAGCATATTGTTAAAGGTTACACCATTAATCGCAAGCAAATTGCTAAAAATTATGAGGATTTTATGCAAACGGTGGCTAGTATACAAAATCTTTTGCCGGAACATATTACTCTTGATCCCAAGATGGTTTTGGAGCTTATTAAAGAATTTGCAAGCACTTGGGTGACTCTGGATGCTTATGATAAAGATAATCTAAAAACAGTTGGAGCAACCAAAAAAACAATCAAGCTTTCCGGAGAAGAATTAACAAATGCAATTACTAATTTGCGTAGCGAATTAATGAAAAAAGGGGAGGCAACCGAATTATTTGCGCAAGAAAAAAGAGCTGGAAGTATCGAAGGAATTTTAGGAAATGTAATGCAATCTTTTGGCGGGAAACCGGTTTATGCTACAGCTGAAGAAAAAGCGGCGCATCTACTTTATTTTATGGTAAAAAATCATCCATTTAGTGATGGCAATAAGCGAAGCGGTGCTTTTGCTTTTATTTGGTTTTTACGAAAAACAAAAATAAAAGGAATGAGGAATATAAATCCTAGCGCTCTTACCGTACTTACTCTTTTAATTGCCGAAAGCAAGCCAAGCAGTAAAAATCAGATGATCGCCTTGATTACAACTTTATTATCAGTAAAAAAATAAAAATATGGCAAAAATAAAAAATTTGTCCAAGCATGAGATGCCGAGAGAAAAGATGTTGGAAAAAGGGGTGGAGTGTTTGCGAGATTATGAATTGATGGCGATATTGTTGCGTACCGGACTTAAGGGGAAAAATGTGCTAGAAATTTCCAAAGAAATATTAAAAAAATTTCCCACTAAAAAATTATTAGCTTTGGATTTAGAAAATTTATCTAAAGTCAAAGGTATTGGCACGGGGAAAGCTTGTTTGCTTTTGTCCGCTTTTGAATTGACCAAGCGCGCCTTGGAAGTAGAGGATAATAATTTACCAGTGATAAGCTCCGCTAAAGATGCAGTAGCGCAACTCCAAGAATTAAGAACCGCTAAAAAAGAAAACTTTGTAGTTTTATATTTAAATGCCAGAAACCAACTTATTTGCAAGGAAATTATTTCTGTAGGGACTTTGAATGCTAATTTGGTACATCCGCGAGAGGTTTTTAAACCGGCTATTGATAATTTCGCCGCCTCGATAATAATCGCCCATAATCACCCTTCAGGAGGGGCTGAACCTTCGGACAATGATCTGAGTACCACCAATCGGCTCAAAGAAGCTGGGAAAATAATGGGCATTGAACTCCTTGACCATATAATTATAACCAAAACCAGCTTTTTTAGCTTGAAAGAGAAGAAAATGATATAATTTACTTTGAATACGTGCTTGACAAATTCAAAGTAAATTGCTAAACTTTGAATATGAATAAATTAAATTCAAAGATAACTACAACTAAATTTAAGGCGGGTATATATAAGCAGCAGGAGCAATACAAAAGCTTTATGCCTTCTTTTATTAATAAACCTTTTGAATGGCAAGATAAAAGAATCGATTTATTATTGGCTGATTCCATGAGATATTTGGGTGAGTTAAATGCATATTCAACCCTTGTTCCAGATGTGGACTTTTTTATTCAAATGCATGTTGCTAAAGAGGCTACTACATCAAGTCGAATTGAAGGAACTAGAACAAATTTGGATGAAGTTCTTCTTTCAGAGGAAGATGTTAAACCTGAAAAAAGAGATGATTGGGAGGAAGTACATAATTATATAAAAGCGATTAACTATGCTATTGAAAAAATGGAAGCTCCCAATGAGCCACCTTTTTCGATGCGTTTAATAAAAGATACTCATAAAATATTGCTTTCTGGAGTAAGAGGTTATGCTAAGCAACCGGGAGAAATTCGTCATAGTCAAAATTGGATTGGTGGAGCAACTTTAAAGGATGCATATTTTATTCCACCGCATAATTCTGATTTGCCAGAACTTCTATCTGATTTGGAACATTATTGGTATAATAAAAATTTAGAAATACCGGAGTTAATAAAAATTGCTATGGGACATTATCAATTTGAAACTATCCATCCATTTTTAGATGGAAATGGTAGAACCGGAAGATTGATTATTACTTTGCAATTAGTAAATTTAGGAATTCTTAAAAAACCCACTCTTTATCTCTCTGATTTCTTTGAAAAAAATAGAACCAAATATTATGATGCTCTTTCTCTTGTGAGAGAGAATAATAATATTGAGCATTGGATAAGATTCTTTTTGGCTGGGGTTTCCGAGACAGCAAAAAAAGGGAAGGAGACATTTGAGCAAATAATAGAGTTACGCAAAAAATACGAGGACACAATTGAATCTGGAATGGGAATTAAGCGTCAGAAATTCGGTAAAGCATTGTTATTAAAATTATTTTCTCAACCAATTGTCAGTGTGCGAGATATTGAAAAACTAATTCCAGTAACATTTCAAACAGCTAGTGTGATTGCTAAGGACTTTGAAAGATTGGGATTGTTTATCGAAAAAACAGGTCAATCTAAAAATAGAATTTTTTATTTGCAAGAGTATTTGAACTTATTTAATCAAGAAAATTTAAAATAAAAACAATGAAAAAAAACGACATCAATGAAAAAAGTAATTCAATTTCAAAAGCGGGACTAATTTGGAATATTGCCGAGCTCTTGCGAGGCAGTTGGAAACAATATGAATATCAGGATGTTGTTTTACCATTGGTTGTCTTAAAACGTTTGGATTCTATTTTGATAGACACAAAAACAAAAGTATTAGAGCAGTATAATCAATTTAAAGGGAAGGTGGATGTGGATCCTGTTTTGAAGGCAGCAACTAAAACTGGATTTTATAACATCTCCCAATATGATTTAAAAAAATTGCTAGAAGATCCTAAGCATATTTCTAAAAATCTAAGAAATTATATTCATGGTTTTAGTGATAATATTCAAGAAATTATTGCTAAATTTGATTTTGAAAAACAAATTGATCGACTCGAGGGTGGCAATTTGCTTTTTCTTATTCTAAAAGAACTGGATAAAGTTGATTTGCATCCCAGGACAACATCTAATCATGACATGGGATATATTTTTGAGGAATTAATTCGCAGATTTTCTGAACAATCCAATGAAACAGCTGGAGAACATTATACCCCGCGCGAAGTTATCGAGATGATGGTGGAAGTTTTATTTTCGCCTGATAAAGAAGTCCTTAAGAAAAAACATATTATCAAAACAGTTTATGATTGTGCTTGCGGAACGGGGGGGATGCTTTCTACTAGCAAAGAACATATATTAAAGACAATTAATCCAGATGCGGATATCTATCTTTTTGGACAGGAGCTTAATCCAGCCACTTACGCTATTTGTAAATCAGATATTTTGATTAAGGGTGATGAAGCAGATAATATCAAAGGAGGAGACAAGGATCATTCTAAAGCCAGCACGCTTTCCAACGATCAGTTTCTTTCGGAACACTTTGACTATTTACTGACAAATCCACCCTTCGGCGTGGATTGGAAAAAGGATAAAGAGGCAGTCACAAGAGAAGCGGAGAGGGGATTCGCAGGAAGGTTTGGCGCAGGGTTGCCTAGAATTTCCGATGGACAGTTTTTGTTTTTGCAGCATATGATTTCTAAGATGAGAAATGAGAGCGAGGGCGGTTCGAGACTGGCGATTGTTTTTAATGGTTCGCCATTGTTTACCGGAGATGCGGGCAGTGGGGAAAGTGAGATTAGGCGTTGGATTTTGGAGCATGATTGGCTGGAGGCGATCGTGGCTTTGCCTGATCAGCTTTTTTATAATACCGGTATTAATACTTATGTGTGGTTTTTAACTAACAGAAAAGTAAAAGAAAGAAAAGGCAAAGTGCAATTAATTGATGCTCGAACTTTTTCTAAAAAAATGCGAAAGAGTCTGGGCAGCAAGCGTAATGAAATTTCCAGTGAAGGAAGAAATCATATTTTGAAAATATATGAGTCTTTTGGAAATAGTGAGTATTCTAAGATTTTTAATACTACTGATTTTGCTTATCGACAACTTATTATTGAAAGACCTCTTAGATTGAATTTCCAAGTTAGTTCCGAAAGAATCGAGAAACTAAAAGAGACAGCTGCTTTTAATAAAGCAGATGAAAAAACACAAAAAATGGTATTGGATATTTTGGAAAATTTTCCTAATAAAAAAATGTTTAAAAACCGAGAAAAATTTCTGGAGCTTTTGAGAAATCAATTTGCTATGAAAATAATGCCAGTTCAATTGTTAAAAGCTATCAAAGATTCACTTTCTGAGCGAGATGAAACGGCGGATATTTGTACAGATAAAAATGGTAATCCTGAATCGGACAGTGAATTGCGTGATAGTGAAAATGTTCCTTATCATCAAGATGTTTATGAATATTTTGAAAAAGAAGTGAAACCTTTTGTGGCAGATGCATGGATAAATGAAAACGTGGTGGATGTAAAAGATGGGAAAATTGGTAAAGTGGGCTATGAAATCCCGTTAACTAGATATTTTTATAAATATCAACCGCCTAGAGCTTTGGAAGAAATTGAAAGTGATATTGAAGAAGTGGAAAATGAATTATTAGAATTATTAAAAAAATTATAATTTATGCAAAAATTAAAAATAAAAAAAGAATATAAAAAATATCCAGAATATAAAAATTCTGGCGTCGATTGGTTGGGTGAAGTTCCAAAAGAGTGGGAAATAAATAAAGGAAAAAATTTTATTACAAAAATCGCTAGTGGAGTTTGGGGTGAAGATCCCAAAGGTGATGAAAACGATTTTCCGTGTTTACGAGTGGCAGATTTTAAGTATGACAAATTTTCATTTAAAAAAGTCGGAACCGTTAGAAATATTCCTAAAAATCAACAGAATAGAATCTTAAAAAATAATTCAATTTTGATTGAAAAATCAGGAGGTGGAGAAAAACAACTTGTGGGGCGAGCTATTTTTTTTAATTCTAGTGAAAAAATGGTTTGTGCTAATTTTATTGACTCAATTGATGTGAATTCTGAGATTGATCCAAAGTATTTTACATATCTTTTATCTAATGCTTATAATGTAAGACTTAATTTGAAATCGATTAAACAAAATACTGGTATTCAAAATTTAAGCACAAAAAATTATTTTGGTGAAATGTTTCCGAAGCCGTTAAAGCAGGATCAACAAAAAATCGCTAAGTTTTTGGATGAGAAGGTGGATTTGATTGATGAGATTGTGAAGAAGAAAAAGAAATTGATTGAGCTACTCAAAGAAAAACGCACAGCGGTGATTAATCAGGCGGTAACGAAAGGGTTGAAAAAAAAGTTTATGTTTGATACTAACATTTTTGACGCTTTGCTGGATGGAAAAATTGATTTTGATTCTTTGCCAAAAAATCATAAATATTATATTACTCATATTCAGAAGGATGAAATTGAAAGAATAAAAGATGAAAATAGAAAGGAAGCTTTAATTGAATTATTTTATGATTTTAATGGAGAAATTAAACCCACAGAGGCGAGTGTTTACGGAGTTTCAAAATATGGTCAGTGTAAATACGGGAAAGGTGTAAAAATTTCTACGGAGGCTGCAGTTCGGGGTGTTTCAAGATGGGATGAATGCAAATGGGGAAGGGGTGTGAAAATACCGACTGAAAGTTTCGTTTTAAATACTTCACGTTTGGATGATGAGGCAAAATTGGGAGATGCAACATATTTTGAAGTTTTAAGAAATGGAAATTTAAAACATACAGAAGATGCTTTGATCGGAGAAACAGCGATAGTTAATAATCTGGCTTTAGTTTCCAATGATATAAAATTTAGGAGAAAGGTAGAAAAATTGGGTGGAGATACTATGAGTTTCGATGAATTCGTGAATTTAAAGGATGATGAAATGAAAGATAGTGGAGTTGAGTGGATTGGTAAAATCCCAGCCGAATGGAATGTTAGAAAATTAAAATGGGTTGCAAGATTTAGCTATGGGGAAAGTTTGGCAGAAGAAAATAGAATAGATGGCATATTTAATGTTTACGGTTCCAACGGTATTGTTGGAACTCATGCTGTAAATATTACCAATGGTAAAACTATAATTATTGGAAGAAAAGGATCTGCGGGGAAAGTTTTATTTTCAGAAAAAAGTTGTTTTCCTATTGATACAACTTTTTTTATTGATAATAAAAAAACAGACAATAATTTGAAATGGCTTTTTTATGTTTTATCAATCTTGGGCCTTGATAGAAAAGGAAAAGATAGCGCTGTTCCTGGATTAAATAGGGAGGATGCTTATTTAAACATTGTTCCATTGCCAAGCAGGGGCGAACAAAAGATAACTTCTGATTATTTGGATAAAAGAACAAGTGTGGCGGACTTTGGCATAGCAAAAGTTGAAAAATCAATTAATTTATTAAATGAATTTAAATCTTCTCTGATTTCAAATGTTGTTACGGGGAAGGTGAGAATTTAAAAATATGGGTCAAATTTATAATGTCTACTGTGACGAAAGTTGTCATTTGGAAAATGACCATCAAAAAGCCATGGTTCTTGGCAGTGTTTGGTGCCCATTGGAAAAAGCTTCGGAAATTATGAAAAGAATTAGAGAAATAAAAAAACAGTATGGTCTGAATGAAAGGTGTGAAATAAAATGGACAAAAATATCTCCGTCCAAAGTAGATTTTTATCAACAATTAGTAGACTATTTTTTTGACGATGATGATTTGCATTTTAGATGCTTGGTTGTTCCCGATAAATCAATTTTAAATCATGAAAATTACAACCAAACTCATGATCAGTGGTATTATAAAATGTATTTCGATTTATTAAAAACAATTTTTATTCCAGGTGATCGATATAGAATTTATATTGATATTAAAGATACTCTTGGCGGGAATAAGAAAGAAAAGCTTCACAAAGTACTTTGTAATAACATGTATGATTTTGACAGAAAAACAGTTGAAAGATTGCAGATTATTCGTTCACATGAAGTTGAAATAATGCAATTAACTGATTTGCTATCGGGGGCAGTTTCACATATTAACAGAGAGATAAATAAAAGCGATGCAAAGAATCAAATAATCTCCAGAATCAAAGATCGTTCTGGGTATTCTTTAAAGAAATCAACATTATATCGGGAAAATAAGTTTAATATATTTATTTGGAAAGCAAAAGTATGTTAAAAATGCCAAAACTTATTTTATTGGAGGATCATGATGGAAACTGGGAAATTTATTTCGAGAAAGTGTTTGGCATTTTTAAAAAAGATTTTATGGCGGGTAATTTGAAATGTAATGGCATTAATGTTATTTATATTCATAATCCAGAATATAAAGGAAAGCCATTTAGTTTTTGGCATCTTATATCAGAAGGCAAGATTGAAGATCAAAGACTGCCAGAAATTAGGAGATGTGAAAGAATCGGCTGGCCAAAAGCTATAATAGAAAATTCAAATGACAATTCTGTTAAAGCTTGGGTAGTTAAAAGACATAATAGAAAAGGTAAGAATCAAAATAGATTATGTCTTTGTTTTGGTGAATGGGAATATTTGGTTGTTCTAACGGTACGTAAGAATCTCTATGTTTTATGTACTGCCTATCCGATAACATTTGAAAGGCGAAAATATCAATTAAGGAAAGAGTACGAAGAGTTTCGAAAAAAACAAACACCGCCCCGAGAGGCGGTATCCGATGCTCCTTCTACAGCATGGTAGATGAGCTAAAAAATCACTGAATTTTCATTGTAATATAAATAAATCGTTCTGTCAATGGAAATAATGTTAATAAAATGTATGCTATAATTATAATAACATAATTCAGATTTTTTACAATAAAATCAAAGATCTTGTAAAAAATAAAGCCAGTAAATAAAGGAAGAAATAAGATTTTTATAAGAAAATATATGACAACAAACACGCGTGAAATTGGTTTTGAGGAGTTTATTGAAAACTATCTCATTGATAAAAATAAATATATCAAACGTTTACCAAGTATTTATGATAAAGCTCTTTGTTTTGATAAAGAGTTAATTTTGCAATTTATAAAAAAATCTCAAGAAAAATCTTGGGAAAAATTAACTGAGCAACATGGAGAATATACAGAAGAAAAATTCTTTAAGCGTTTAGACGAAGAGATTAAGAGTCAAGGAATTTTAGATGTTTTGCGCAAGGGAATCGTGGATCATGGGGTAAGATTTGATTTGGCTTATTTCAAACCTGAAACCAAGCTCAACAAGGAAAATCAAAGATTGTATGATGCTAATATTTTTAGCGTGATGCGTCAAGTAAAATATAGCGAGAAGAATGAAAATTCTATCGATATGGTTTTATTTTTAAATGGTTTGCCGATTTTTACAGTAGAACTTAAAAATCAATTAACCGGTCAATCAATTAAAAATGGAGTTTCTCAATATCGCACTGATCGTGATCCGCGAGAAACTTTGCTTTCGTTTAAAAGATGTTTGGTGCATTTTGCTATTGATACAGACTTGGCTTATATGACCACTAAGCTGAATGGACTAAAAACTTATTTTTTGCCATTTAATAGGGGTGATAATAATTCCGCAGGCAATCCTGTTAATTCGGAAGGATATAAGACTGCATATATGTGGGAAGATATTTGGCAAAAAGATAGTATCTTGGAAATCATCAGTCAATTTGTGTGTTTACAAAAAGAAGAAAAAGAAGATGAAAAAGGTAGGAAATACGAAACCGAGACTTTGATTTTTCCGCGCTATCATCAATTGGATGCAGTGCGTCGCTTGGTAGCTGATACCAGGGATAATGGGATGGGTAAAAATTATTTAATTCAACACAGCGCCGGCAGTGGAAAAAGTAATACCATTGCTTGGGTAGCTCATCGTTTGGCAGAGTTGCATAATGAAAAAAATGAAAAGGTCTTTGATAGTGTAATTGTGGTGACCGATAGGCGAGTTTTAGATAGACAATTGCGAATTACTATTATGCAATTTGAGCAGGTGAGCGGGGTGGTCAAGCCGATTATTGAAGGCTCCAAAGAACTAAAGAAGGCTCTGGAGGATGGTGAAAAAATAATCATTACTACTTTGCAAAAATTTCCAGTGATTGTGGAGAGTATTGATAAAATTCAAGGCAGTAAATTTGCTGTGATTATTGATGAAGCGCATTCATCACAAACAGGAGAAAGCTCTAAGAGCTTAAAACAAGTCTTGGAAACTTCTTCATTGGATGAGGCTGCTAAAGAAGAGAATTTTGAAAAAGAAGAAACTCTGGAAGATAAAATTATCAAAGAAATTCGTAGTCGAAGATCTAATACAAATAATATTAGCTTCTTTGCTTTTACTGCTACACCCAAACAAAAAACCTTGGAAATATTTGGTATGAAAAATGCATTGGATGGCAAATTCTATCCCTTCAGCTTATATTCAATGAAACAAGCCATTGAGGAAAAATTCATTTTAGATGTTTTGAAAAATTATACCACTTATCAGGTTTATTTTTCTTTATTAAAAAAGATTCAAGATGATCCTGAATTCAAAAAGAAAAAAGCTCAGCGATTAATTTTGGAATATGTGGAGCGCCATGAGCACGCTATCGAAAAAAAGATTGATATTATCGTTAAGCATTTTGCGGCTATTATCACAGATAAGATAGATGGCCGAGCAAAAGCCATGATCGTCACTAAATCCCGTTTACATGCAGTTAAGTTTAAACTTGCAATGGATAAATATCTAAATGAAAATAATTATGGTTATAAATCTCTGGTGGCTTTTTCGGGTATAGTAAAAGATGGTGAATTGCAATATAGTGAAGCGCAGATGAATGGAATACCGGAAAAAAACACAGCTGAAGAATTTAAAAAAGATGGCTTCAGATTTTTGATTGTAGCTGAGAAATTTCAAACTGGCTTTGATCAACCATTGCTTTCAGCTATGTATGTGGATAAAAAATTAGGTGGCGTAAGTGCGGTGCAAACCCTAAGTCGTCTCAACCGTACCCATGTAGACAAGGAAGATGCTTTTGTTTTGGATTTTGTAAATGATACGGAGGAAATTAAGGAGGCTTTTCAGCCTTATTACACAACTACAGTTTTATCAGAGGCAACTGATCCAAATATTTTACATAATTTGCAGAGAGATATTTTGAGTTTTAAGATATTTTCTGAGCAAGAGATAGATGTTTTCGTGGAGGAGTATTTTAATAATGCTACTCCAGCCAAGATTAATAGTTTTTTGGACGATATTGTCAGTCGATTTGATAAACATTTGCCAGAAGAAAGACAAGATTTTAAAAGTAAAGCCACAGATTATCGAAGAAAATATTCTTTTATTTCGCAAATTATTTCTTTTGAAGATACTAGTTTAGAAAAATTATATATTTTCTTACGTTTTCTAATCAAAAAATTGCCTATAGAAAAAAGCCCATTGCCCATAGAAGTATTGGAAAGTATTGATATGGAATCATATAAAGTTGTAAAAAAGAAAGAAGGCAAAATTGAGCTTGAAAATGAGCAAGGAGAACTTTATCCAATGGGTGATGGAGGTGGAGCAATTAATAATGATGAAGAAAGTGCTCTTTCCAAAATTATTCAAGATGTGAATGAACGTTTTGGAACTAATTTTAGTGATAGTGACAGGGTAATTCTTAATACTCTTAGCACTAAATTAATGCAAAATAAAGATTTAGAGGGTTCTATAAAAACTAATTCCAAAGAAGCGTCGCGCATTAAGTTTAATCAAATTTTTCAAGATGAATTAATTACAATGCTCAATAGTCATTTCGATTTATATAAAAAGCTAGATGGCAGTGTTGAATTAAAAGAATATGTTAATCAGAAAATGTTTGATTATGTCCATAAAAAAGTGAACAGCGAGAAGCTGGAAGTGTAAAATGTGCTTAATTCATAAATAAAATTATGTTAGGTAAATTTGAATGGATTGAAATATTGAGCGGATTATTATCAATAAAAACAAGACTAAATATTGGTAGATTTTTTATTGTGTGCAATGCGTTGTTTTTTGTATTTTTTCCTACTCAATATATAAAATATGTCGGAATAGCAACTAGTATATTTATTGAACAATATCAAAAAGGAAAAATGGAAGCGCTTAGTCCTGTTATTGATAATTACATTAACTCAATAAAGCATTAAAAATTTTAAAATAAAGATAGCTCGAAAACAAATATTTAAAAAATTTGATAATAAAACCTAACTTCGTCACTGCATAAACATAAAGTATTCTGAAATGACGGCCGTCATTTCGCGACACCTTTTCCAAAAAGGCACATGCTGTCTAATTACAGAAACACCTGTTGATTGCAATCCCTCAATCAATTCGACAAGGTGTTCTCTCGTGACGGCCGTCACCAGAGAATACATACGTTTTACCCGCATTTTGTGCTATGAATAGTTCTATCTGTGTATTTTTTCGTGTTATAATAAAAGAGTAGTTTAACATTAACAAAAGTTAAAAATATTATATTAATTAATTAAAATTATTATGAAAAAAATAACGATAGTTATAGTTGGAGTCGCATTCGTTCTTTTAGTTGGAGCCTTCTACTTTTTTAATAAAAATAAGCCGAGTCAGGCACAAGAGCAAGCCTTACTACAACAAACATATGCAATTTCTATAGAGTATATTTCTTTGCGTCAGCAGGCAGAAAATGTTTTGGAAAAAGCCGAGAGCTTTGGCAGTTATGATAGTTGGAAAGCAGAAATGGAAGAAGTTACAAAAAATTGGAATAATTTGGAACAAAAATCAAGCGAACTGGAAAAAATAGCTAATGAAATTGCGAATGAAAAAATCGGAATGAAAATTATTCCTTCGGCCTTGGCTTATGACAAAGAAGAAATTAATAAAATTATTGATAGTGCTCCCATGGGGAAAAAGATTATGACTTTGGCCAAGCATCTGGGAACCGACGCAAAACACGCTCAATTAATATTAAATCAAGCTCAAGATGAAACATCCAGAGAGGCCTATGGTGAAGAGGGAGATGTTTTTGAAAAATGCGAACAAAATTCAATGAGAATTAAAAATGGTTGCAAAGTGGCTGGTTTTGTCGGCGGAGTGGTTTTAAGCGGAGGAGCTTCGGCCATAGTAGCTTCAGGAGCTTTGGCAACTACCGCCACAGTAGTAGTTGGAGCAGATTTAGTTTTGGAAGTGACTGATGATGAAGCTCGAATTGCTCTTGGTGATAAAAATAAAGTTTCGGAAATGGTTAGCAGTGTTCGAACAGTCACTGAGCCAGCCGCTGCTATTTTGACATTGACTAATATTCCAGGAAATTTAAGCAAAGGCATTGATCAGCTATCAGCGATTAGTTTCGGAGCTGATCAGGTTAAATCAGTAATTCAAGATGAAAAAGTTCTAGGAATAAGTATTAAAACAGATGAGAAAGGCGAAGCAAAAGCTGAAATTGCAGGACTAGCTAAAGAAGAACTGTCAAAATGGCGAGAAGAAAATAAGGCCATAAAAAGCAATGAATCAGCAGAAGAAATAGTAAATAACGCCAAAATGGCTACTGAAAAAAAAGTCGCAGACAAAGAAAGTGAAGCTAAGCAAGTAGAAGAGAAAGAGGAAGTAACTGAAAAATCTGATAACAGCACAGAAAATAGCGTTGCAGGTTCGGGATGGGAAGGAGAATTGAGTAGTATGTCAGGAGGAGATAATGAAAAACGCACCATCGATTTTGATTTTACATTGAATCAAGATGGCAGTGTTAGCGGTGATTCGTTTAAAAAATGGAAACAAGAAGGAGATAGAATTAAGCTGTATGGCGAAGACGAATCTGCAGGTTATTATGAATTCAAAATTGGAAAAAAAGACCTTCTGTTAACTAAAATTGTCATTGGAGATGAGATAATACAACCGGGAGAAGAATATATGGGAGGGATTGCTCCGGGAGGTTTTCTAAAGAGAAAATCAGATTCAAAACCAGAAAATGAAGGCTCTCAATCCAATAAAAATGCCATGTCTCTTGCTGAATACAATGAAATGGAGGATAAAGGTATATTAAAAAACATTTCATCAGTAGAAAAATATTTAGGTAAACCGGATGTTAAAACGACTGATGACAAAGGTCGAATTATTTATATTTATTATGATCTAGTTGAATATGAAAGCGGAAATCTTGGGAGTGTAAAAATGGCATTTTATAATGAAGAGGATTACAAATCATATATTGAAAATATGGAGGGCAGCTGGGAATCGAATAAAGAGAATTGGGACGAATCAGGCGGAGGCATTAGAGCGACAAGCGAAATAAAAAGTGCTGATACTTTTAAGCAACAATATGGTGAGTAAATAAAAAAACGCATCGTCTATTTAATCCAATAGAGTGTTCTCTGGTGACGGCCGTCACCAGAGAACACCTTTTATTTATAAAGATCATTAATTATTCCCCCAGGTCACGAAACCACGGCCGTGAATTGGCGACTGCATTTTTAATAAATTTTTATTGGTGGCATAATCTAAATATGAAATTTAGTATGCGCTGACTAACCAGAAGTGCAACCTCTCGGGGACAAAAGAGAACAGGCATCTTTAGATGAAGGTAACTTGTTTAGTTTCTTAGTAATTGAAGCAAAAACATAAAACTATTTTTAATGCTATGAAAACTTTTTTCTCTGGATACGTATTAATGAGGTTGCATTAAATAAATAACATAAAAAAAATGAAGAAACTATTGAATGTGCGTACGATTAGTCAGTTAGCGGTTTTAATCCTGGTGCTGGTGCTGACAGTCCGTCATATGGAGCTGGGCGTAGAAAAAGCCGCCTCCATTGATGCTTTTTGTCCTTTTGGGGGAGTAGAGAGCTTTTTGACTTATGTGACTACAGGAGAGTTTGTTAGAAGAATTAATGTGAGCTCATTTATTCTTTTGGCTATTGTTTTGGCTACAACTTTATTTTTCGGCAGAGTGTTTTGCGGATTTTTTTGTCCATTGGGAACCTTGCAAGAATGGATGCGCGCCTTAGCTAAAAAAATGGGAATTAAAAACGAGATAGAATTGCCTAAAAATATTGACCGTTTTGCCAGATATATTAAATATGTAGTTTTGGTGGTGATTATTTATTTTTCATGGAAAGTAGAGGATTTGGTTTTTAGAAATTATGATCCATATAATGCCCTGATGCATCTGGGTAATGAATTTGAGGAAAAGCCGGTGGGCTATAGCATTTTGGGCGTGGTTTTGGCGGGATCATTGTTTGTAAAAAATTGGTGGTGTCGATATTTCTGTCCATTGGGAGCTTTCCTTTCAATTTTTAGAAAAATGAGCCCTTTTACGATAAAAAGAAATAATAATACTTGTGTGCATTGTGAGACTTGTGATGATACGTGTATCGCCGGACTGGAAATTGAAAATCAAGCCGAGATCAAATCCGCTGATTGCGTGAGTTGTCTAAGATGTGCAAAAGATTGTCCCAGCAGCAGCCTTAAACTAAATGTGGGTAAAAAAGAATTTTCCAAAAAAACTTTTTCTTGGATTGTAGCTTGGGCTTTTGCTTTGCTTATCATTGTGGCGGTGATTTCTCCTTTGTGGAAAACAAAAGAAAGTTTCAATATCGTTACAGAAAAAACCGGAGAGGTAAACATGGATAATTTGCGCGGAAGCAATACATTGAAACATGTTATCGAAACCACGGGTCTTCCACTGAGTGTTTTTGTAGAAAAATTGGGAATCCCTGAAAACATTGATCCAGAAATAAAACTAAAAGATATCGGTCTCAAATATCAGATCAAGAACTCCCAGGGCGCCCTTATAGAAACTGAGGACTTCAGAATAGTTATTGAGGAAGAATTAAAGAAATAATAATTTCTCTGACTCTTAAACCTTCCAGACTCTTAAACTCTCTAACCCCCTGATTTCTCGCATGCATTATCAGTCACCAATTCACGGCCGTGAATTGGTGACTGATAAAAACTATCTGTAAAAAATATTTCAAGAGAGCTTTTTGAAGTATTGTATTATTAAAAAATTATCTTTAGCATTGAAATATCACATAGTGTCAGAGAAATCATCTTTTAATATTTCCAATCTCTATCATTCCTTATACTCAGCATTTATTATCCCCACTATTCTTTATCTCCAATAGTTATTATTTTTAGTATTTTTTTTATTCCTTTTGCTATTCATTCATACTATCCACATTTTAGGTCACTAATATACGGCCGTACATTGGAGACCTAGATATTGAGAGAAGAAAATGGTATAATATATTTATATTTAATAGCGTAACTTGCATCATTATGAGTTCCTATAGAATTGGTCCAGTTCAAAAAAAGATACTGCTGACAGTTTTGGGTGGGGTAGCTTTGGGTCTATCTAATTCGCCTAGCCAATATTTCCACACTTTTTCCAAAATTCAAAAAGATTGGCGAGAAATAGATGAAAGCAACTTTAAGCGTTCAATTAAGAGACTTTCTCAAAATAAATTAATTGAAGAAAAGAAGATGCACGACGGATCCTTTAAATTGTTTTTAACTAAGAATGGCAGAAGAGAAGTTTCCAGATTTGTTTTATTTGAAAATACAATAGATTTTAAAAAGCCAAAGAAGTGGGATAAAAAATGGAGAATTGTTACTTTTGATATTCCTGAAGTTGATAGAGTTTTTCGAGATATTTTACGACGACATTTATCCACTCTTGAATTTTACAAGCTACAGCAAAGCGTTTTTGTTTCCCCACATCCTTTTGAAAAACAAATCATGAGTTTGGCTAAAATTTATTCCGCCACCCCCTATGTCAGAGTGATTACAGCAGTAAGTATAGATAATGAAACTAAGCTCAAAAAACATTTTTTCAAAACCGTTTAAGAATTTATAAGTATTTCTCAAATAGTCTGGTGACGGCCGTTATATAAATGTATGTAAATTTTTTAGATAAGGAAATAAAAAAATGAAAAAAATATACAAACTAATCATTGCCCTTATTATTCCTCAGCTAGCTGGAGGCTTAGGTAGTCTGTTTACAGCTAGTTCAGTCAAGGGTTGGTACACAACCATCCAAAAGGCCCCGCTTAATCCTCCAGGTTGGATCTTTGGACCAGTTTGGACGGTCTTATTTTTATTGATGGGTTATGCTTTGTATATAGTTTGGATTAGCCAGGACACAGCCAAAAAGACATTAGCTTATGTGGCCTTTGCGATTCAGCTGACTTTAAATGTATTATGGTCAGTGATATTTTTTGGCTTAAAAAATCCAGGTTTGGCTTTTGCGGAGATTGGGATTTTGTGGTTGGCTATAATTTTTAATATCTTGGTTTTTTATCGTATTTCTCGCTCCAGCGCTTGGCTTTTGATTCCTTACTTGCTCTGGGTAACCTTTGCCGCTTATCTCAATTATTCTATTTGGATTTTGAATTAAAAATTAATTTAAAAAAAATATGTATGAAAAAATAATGGATCGCATTAGTTATTCTGATGGAGGAATACTTAGTAAAGAAATTATTAAAAAAGATAATTTGAATGTTACATTGATGAGCATGGCCCAGGGCACAGAATTATCTGAGCATACTTCGACGCGCCAAGGAACTGTGTATGTAGTGGAGGGCAAGGGTGTATTTAATCTTGAAGGAGAGGATATAAAAATGGAGCCTGGAGTACTTATTTATATGAAAGCCAATATGCGCCATTCTTTGATAGCCGAAGAAAATACTAGTTTTATTTTGAGTTTGGTGGAGTAATTAAATATTGTTAGGTATTTATTTGAGATCCCACATAAGTAAATTTCTAACGCTCATAAATTCGCTAAGAAATTTTACTTTCTGGGATGACACCACCAGGTTGTCAGTTTTATAACGCTCATGCTTGAGTTGATTTATTAAATTTTATTCGTAAAGTGTGGGCAGTGTATTTGATGGGTATTTAAAAATACACAATCCCTCCTCAGTCCTCCCCTTTGAAAAGGGGAGGGGGGGAAGATGAGGTGAGAATGTTGGTAAGTTAGTAACTAAGTAAGTAAATTTGTTTGACATAGTAACTGAAAATTGATATAATATAAACATAAAAAGCTGCTTAAAAATGTCTAGTGATGTGAGCAAAAGATTTGTATCTTTTTATGCATCTTAAAAATTAAAACTAGATTTATAAAAACAATAATGCATAAACAGATTATTAATTTAATTAATTATTTAAGATTAATAATATGGAAATCATTACTTGGATAATATTTGGAGCAATTGCAGGTTGGATTGCTTCCGCTTTTATGGGAACACGAGAAGGGTTAGTTATGGACATTGTCGTGGGTATTGTAGGTGCATTATTAGGGGGATGGATAATGAGTCTTTTTGGCGCAGAGGGAGTTACCGGTTTTAATTTTTATAGCCTAGTTGTGGCTGTAATCGGCGCCATAGTACTCATCGCTATTGTGAGAGCGATACGCTAAAATAATATTCCATTACTTTCTTGTGTTACCTTATATTTAAATTTTTAAAAATAAATATATGAACATGGAGAGAACTAAGCCACTTTACTTTGGTATTAGAATCATATGGTATATTGTGGGTATCATAGAATCTTTGTTGGGGTTGCGTTTTTTGCTCAAGCTTATGCAAGCAAATCCGTCAGCTGCGTTTACTGATTTTATTTATTCTTTCAGCGGGATATTTGTGGCTCCTTTTAGAGCGGTGTTTCGCAATACTAGGGTGGATGATAGCGTGGTTGAGTGGTCTGCTCTTTTGGCCATGATAATTTATTGGTTGCTTGCGATTGCCATTATTAAATTATTTGTGATGGGAAAGCCGGTAAGCCGTACAGAGGCAGGAGAAAAAATTGATAGACAGGATAGATAAATATATTTTAATATTACTATTTTTTTAAATACGCTCTTTTGGGGTGTATTTTTTTTGAATTTGATTAATTAATTTTATAACCCCTCCTCCAACTCCTCCCCTTTGAAAAGGGGAGGAGAGTGAGATGACTTGACACAAATGGGATTTGGGAGTATTTTATAAAAAAAACAAAAGGGCTTAGATGTATATTGAATATATATAAAATCTATGACAAATACGATCAAGTCAATTCGATCAACCCTAAGTTTCCTTTTAGCCATTTTGGAATTATTTATCAGTATAATTTTGGCGATAAAAGTTTTTGAAAAAGATGTAGCTTCAGATGATGGTCTAGTGGGATATATCTTGGAAATATTCGGAATAATGGATGGCGGATTTAGTTGGTTTGCCCAGGGGATAGAATTTGGCGGAGCAGTATCTTTCTTGGTGACAGTTTTAATTTTTATGATATTTGGACAGGTTTTAATTGGGGCAATTCCCATAATGATGGAGCGCGATCAGCGAGATACTGTCAGAATAAGAAGACAGCAATACTTTAGATATAGGAGAAAACGATTCAGTAAGAATCGTTTTTTTAAAAATCAAAATAGGTATTATTGATAAACCCTCTCTCATTGGAAGAGTCTGTCTGCCGGTAGGCAGGAGTTGGGGAGGGGGAAATAATTTAAGCCCTCTCTGTCACTGGGTACAGTGACATCTCCCCCAAAGGGGGAGAATGTGTATCTAATCAGTCATATGCCATATCTTGATATATTGTAATATTTCTGATATAATATTATGATTGTAAATAGATTATAATTATATGTATAAAATAAATATTATGTCTATCATGAAAGAATTTAAGGAGTTTGCAGGTAGGGGAAATGTTATAGATTTAGCGGTCGGAGTTGTGGTGGGAACCGCTTTCGGCAGAATCGTTAGTTCATTTGTGTCAGACATTATAATGCCTCCAATCGGTTTGTTAACCGGCGGAGTTGATTTCGCTAATTGGTCCTTTGTATTAAAAAAAGCGGTTAATGGTACCGCCGAAGTGACGGTAAACTACGGAGCCTTTCTTAATAATGTACTCGATTTTCTTATAATATCTTTTTCGATTTTTATTGTGATAAAGCAATTAAATAGATTTAAGAAAAAAGAAGAAAAAAAACCCCTGGCTACGCCAGAGGATGTTAAGCTTTTGACAGAAATTAGAGACCTCTTAAGAGGAATTAATAATGAAGAATTAACAATTAAGAATCAAGGGAAAAAGAAGGGGGGGAATAATTAATAATGAAGAATTAATAATTAAGAATTGCTTTTAGTGGTTTTGATTGAGATCCTGAATCAAGTTCAGGATGACAAGAATCGTGTGATTATACTGGTTTGATTGATTTGTCTTTATATTTTGAATTGAGACGAGGCGGTGCCTCGTCTCTCTCTTTTTGTTAACCAGAAAAAACTATCGCTCTTAGGCTCTGCTACCAAATTTTTCTTACTAACTTTTTGACAGCAAAAAGTTACAAAAACTGCCACACGTACTCCTAAAATAAATAAATCTAACTCTCGTTCCGCTAAAACTTCAGACTCCGCATCCGCTACGTAACAAAGTTTCTTAACGCTCCCTCTCGAGTAGATTTATTTTATTTTAGTCATAAGGTGTGGAACCTGTATCTGATATGTATTTAATCTTAAAGACCATAAGGTGGACAAAAAGACATCAGCATTGCTGGTGGTTTTAATTGAAATCCTGAATCAAGTTCAGGATGACAAGAATCGTAAATGTGAAGAATTTTGATTTGATTTTTGTTTTTATGAATAGTGAGGTTCCTGCGGGGAACTTCATTATCTGACTACTGGTGTAAAATTTACATAATACGTTTTATGGATATTGAGTTAAGCATAATTATGATTTTTAAAATTTTTAAAATGAAGTATCTGGAGGGAACTTCACTATGGCGTGAATAATTTTTAAAAATATTTAATTACGTAATAATTTACGTAAATATGTAAGTAAATATAATTTCTTGATTGGATTCGGGATTTATAAAAAGACGAGGCGGTGCCTCGTCTCTACTTTTTTATGAATGAATTAACTAGTTACTAGTTACTGATTACTAGCTACGCTTTTTTTATTCAATTGGAGAATTGGAACCGTTTAAGAGTTCTTCGGTTAAGCGAGTTTTGCAAGATTCTTGGATTTTTTTATCAAATATGTTTTTGCAGAAATTAAAGTTTTTTTCAGCGATAGCTTTATTTTTCCAACAATAATCTTTTTCCAGATCTTCCAGTTTTTCACAATCATCGGTTACTGTTGTGTCAGATTTTATTCCACAGTATTCCATGCAATATTTTTTATCATCTGCGTCTTCAAATTGCTCACAGCCTCCTTCACAATCTTCTTGATCAATCTCGATAAAAACATCTTCGTCAACCGGTTGCTCATCTGGCAAAGTTTCCGAATCGTCTTCATCAGCACTAGATGATTCATCGTTTTCTTCTTCAGTTTCTTCATCTGTGGATAAGTTTTCTTCTTTTATATCTGTTTGGGATGATTGAAAATATCTGCTTTTGATTACAGGGTAGGCGAATATAGCTACTCCGCCAATAAGAATGAGAAAAATAATTATTAATATTTTGTTGTTCATAATGTGAATGAATTAAGAATCATGAATTAAGTATTATGAATTATGCCAATTCATGAAACAAATTTTCATCTGCTTAATTTTTGAGGTTAGTAAACTTTTACAATGTCTATATTATTGTAGTAATATCTTAAAATTCTGTCCCAATTCCAATCGTGTTCATCGGCCAAATTTAGCGCTCCATGAGCCGAAAGTCCCACCATATGATTTCCTTCAGCTTCTAGGGTTGCTGTACTTTTGGAGGGATGTTTGCCATACGGATCACTGACTGATTGACACCATGGATAATCATCGCTTCCCCAGCGTTCTTCAAAGCTTCTGGTTCGGCCATCAGTCCAGGAACTATATGGGGTAATAGCGATTTGTTTTTTGTACATCACAATTTTTCCCTGTGTATCTATGGCAGCATCTCTGATTCTGGTATGCCCGGTTTCCCAGTCGTAGCCATAGTAAAGTTGGTTACCGGGAGTGGCATTAACTTTGAATCCATCGGATGCATATTTTGTGCTGAATTTTAATTTCCAATATCCATAAGTTCTAAAGGAGGTGGTCATTACTCGATTATAATCAGTGTCTCCGGTACCGGTGATTTCTCCCATTCCCCAGACATAGTGTTCCATTGGAAGGGTGTTAATGACCCATATTATATGACTGGATGTATTGTAGCGTAATTTTACTTTTCCACGATATTGATCAAAATCCGAGTCAGGGCGATAAATATCAAAAATAATTGCTGAATTATCTCCGGCTGCATCTTCGAAAAATACTTCTCGATTAGAAGTGGCTATAGTATTACCAGTGGCGGAATCATAAATTCTCATATTTCCATCTGATTCATAGGTCACTCGAGTAATAGTTCCGGCAGCTATCTGTCCTACTAATGCACCATCCCCATTTAAAATTTTATAATCTCGGTTAGCTTCAATTTTGAAAGGAGAATTTCTCATATCATCTCGACTGTAACTCCATAATCCAATAGTGATTTCCGGTCCCAATGGTCCTCCTCCTAAATTTGCTTCGCCCAGATCTCCACCGCTTATTCCGCTATTGTTTAAATAATTTTTGTATCGATTGTAGCCATCCTTGTATTCATTAGAGCCGTATTTTTTGTAACTACTCTTGTTATATTTTTTATACTTGCCGTATTTGGCGTATTTTTTTAGAGGCTTATATTTATTTTTGTATTTTTTATATTTATTATAATCTTCGTAATATCTCGGATTATTGCTGGATTTATATAAATCATAAGCTTTTTTAGCAGCAATCCTTTGGGTTGAAGTTTCGAAAGCGTATTTTTCTTTGGCTTCTTTGTATTCCTTATACTTTTTATACTTTTTATACTTTTCGTATTTTTGATACTTTTCGTATAAATCGGCATCTCTTTCTACTTCTTCATTACTGCTCATTGAGGCTTCTTCGGCCTCAATTTTGCTAGGAATTAGATTTATAAATATGGCTACGATAAGTAGAGATATAAGTAATTTTGATTTTATTTTTTTAGCAAACATTTTTTGATGAGGAATTAATTTTTTAGTGTTTAGTTTGATGTTCTAAATTTTGACGCCTTTAATTTTTAGTAAGTTTGAATCCTTCGGATGTATCTTCGATTTCATAACCCCTTTCTTTAAGTTTATCTCTGAGACTATCGGCTTCTTGGAAGTTTTTATCTTTTCTGGCAGTCTCTCTGTCTTTGGCTAGTTGCATAATTTCTTGAGGAATTTCTTCTTTGTCTCGGGGCATTATTTCAAGGCTAAAAATTGAATTTACTTTATTCCAAAAAGATAAAATATTTTTCAAGTCCAAGGCGGTTATCTTGTTTTCTGTTTCGAGTTTGTAAGTTTGGGTTATCAAATCATAAAAGACGCTCAGAGCCAACGGAGTATTAAAATCATCATCCATCGCTTCTTTGAATTTTTCTTGGTAATAATCAAAATCAATAGTAGCCAAATCTTCATTGGTAGAATTAATTTTAGCTAGTTTTTCTTGTACGTGATTTATGAATTTAGATATTTTTTCTAAATTTTTAGTGGCTTGATTTAATGAATTCTCATTAAAATCCATAACACTACGATAGTGAGAGCTGATTATCCAAAGTCTTACTGTCCCAGCACCATATTTTTTGATAGCTTCTTTGGGATTAGTGGCGTTGCCTAATGATTTTCCCATTTTTAAGCCATTGGTGTTAACCATATTCCAAAGCACCCAATAATTAGCCATCCTCTGACCAGTTAAAGCCTCACTTTGAGCAATTTCATTTTCATTGTGCGGAAAAGCATTTTCATTGCCTCCGCCATGGATATCAAAAGTATTTTCTCCCAATAAATCACAACTCATTACACTACATTCGATATGCCATCCTGGGTAACCGATGCTCCAAGGACTGTTCCATTTTAAAATATGATTTTCATCCGCTTTTATCCAAAGGGCAAAATCAAGCGGATTTTTTTTGTCGCTATCAATTTCTACTCTCGCACCTGCCAAAAGTTCATCGGTTTTTCGACCGGAGAGCTTGCCATAATCAGGGAATTTTTCTACTGAAAAATAAACCGAACCATTGGACTCATAAGCAAAGTCTTTTTCAATTAATCTTTCGATAAAATTTATCATTTTATCAATATACTTTGTCGGACGAGGATAAAAGATAGCTGGTTTAATGTTGAGTGCTTCAAAATCTTCTTCACAAGATTGAATGTAAAAATTAGCAATTTCAATGGGATCAATTTTTTCTTTTTTGGCTCGTCTTTCAAGTTTATCTTCTCCCACTTCAGCATCATTTACTAGGTGACCAACATCAGTGTAATTCATTATGTACTTAACTTCGTATCCGGAAAACTCCAAATATTTACGAATGACATCCATTGAAACATACCCACGGCCGTGTCCTAGGTGACAATGATCATAGACTGTCGGACCACAAACGTACATCCCGACCTTGCCTGGATTTATTGGTACAAATTCTTCTTTTTGATTTGTGAGTTTATTGTATATTAGCATAGTAGTTTTTTAGAGATTTAGCTTTTTAGGTTCTTAGGGTTGATAATAATTTATTTAGCATTTTCATAGTTTCTAAAAGTAATTCGTTAGTTTTTAAAAATTCACTCTCGTTTACAAATTTTAACCTTTTTGAAATTTCAACTTGAGTTTCTAATTCTGCTCCAGAGCCATAAGCGATAACCAAAAATCTTCTAAACTCTTTTTTGCTGTCACGCCTTCTTCCTTCTGCGATGTTTGAGGGGATTGATATAGCACATCTTTTCATTTGAGAAATAATTCCGTAAATTTCTTCTTTTGGAAATTTATAGGTTAACTTGTATATTTCAGTGACTAATTCCATCGATCTTTGCCAAACTATTAAATCTTTATATGAATTTAAGCTATTGCTCATAAAATATTCAGAGTTATAATGCTAAAAAGCTAATAAATACAATCTGATCTCATATTCTTCTCTCCGCTAAAAAGCTAATAGTTACAAACTACAACCTAATACCATACTCAGCTGTCTGCTAAAAAGCTAATAACTACAAGCCACAACCTAATTCTAAATCCATTTCTTCACCTTAAATGCAAATATCGTAATCATGGAGAGTATTATCATTATGCCCATGTGGATCCAAAATCCATAGGGATGATTTCCGAAAGGAATGCCGGCGCTCATGGCTAAAATATTAGAATAAACTGTCATGGGGAGCATTACAGCAGAAAAAATAGTCAAAACTTTCATGGTCATGTTTAGTTTATTGGAAAGCAAAGAATTATTTGTTTCCTCCAATGATTCGATAGTTTCTTTGGCGCTTTCTAGAGAACTCCAGAGTCTCATATTGGTTCCAACCAAATCTTGGTAATAGGCTTTAAGATCTTTGCTAATAAGCAGAATATCCATTTGAGCTAAGGATTCTAAAATTGAACGTTGTGGCTTTAGAGCTCGCCTAAAATTTAAAATATCTCTTTTGGCAATAGAAATTTCTCTTACCATCTTTTTTTCATTTCCGTTAAAAACATGATTTTCTATAACATCAATATTTTTGTGAATATGATCGAGCCTTGGAAAACAGGAATCTATCAAAGTTTCTATGAGGTGGTAGAGCAGATGGGCGGGAGTTGCATTCATATAAACTCTTTTTTTGCCCTGGCTGTTTTCAAGTTTTTCAAAAAAAGAAGTCAATTGCAAGATTCGGTGATCATGACCTGTAATAAGATGATCTTTGGTGATAACAATGTCTAATTCTCCCGGATAAGTGGTTCTTTCTACTGTATCATAAAGCGGAATATGCAAGGTAAGGAAAATACAGGTAGGATAAATAGTCGCCTTGGGTCTAATGGTAGGCGTGACAAATTCTTCGATTGCCAGAGGGTGAATATTAAAATTTTCTTGCAAATACCTAGTACTTGAAGAATCTGGATTTTCAAAATCTATCCAGGTGACATTGTTAAAAGAGATTTTTTTCATTTTTGACCCTGTTAAATGTTGTTTAATGCAAAATTAAAAATTCATTAAGTTTTTGTGCCTCAATCAAAATATTATTCTTAAATAGAATAGATTTAACGGGTTGAATTTTTATTTTTATAATTTATGTTTTTGTAATTGTTATTTTATTTAAAAACATATATCATTGATATTATATAACTAATTTGATGTATTGACAATGAAAAAAATAATATTAATATTGATTAAATTTTACCAAAAAGTTTTATCTCCTGATCAGGGATTTTTGAGCTATTTTTTTTCGGAAAGATTTTGCCGTTTTCATCCTACTTGTTCGCAATATACCTACGAAGCTATTGATAAGTATGGAATTATTAAGGGGATTTGGCTGGGTCTAAAAAGAATTATCAGATGCCATCCTTGGAATGATGGGGGGTACGATCCGGTGAAATAGTTGATTAGGTTTTAGTTTGTAGATTTTAGTTTGAAACATTAATCATTGATTGTTAAAATATGTTAAAAAATAATCAATGATCAATTTTCAATAATCAATAAATTCTCAATATTAAAATTTTCAATTCGTTAACTCGTTAATTAAATAATTAACAATATAGTAATTTAACAATTTTACTATTTGATATTATACTAGAGGAAGTTGTGAATTGTGATTAAATCTTTTATGAAAAAAATATATAAGTTAATAATTATATTGATTTTATTTTTAGTACTAATGTCTGGTGGTGTATATATTTACGCTTTTTCTTCTTATTTTGTATTGTCTCCCAAAATAGAAAATAAAAATTTTTCACAATTTTCACCCAATGATTCTTTGGTAATTAATTTTTCCCAGCCGATCAATGCCAAATATTACAAGAACTCAATTAAGATAGCTCCCCAAACCCCCATGGATGCCACGGTCGATGAATCGCTAAAGAAAATAACCATTACTCCCAAAACCGCTTGGAACGTGGATACTCAATATAAATTAAATCTTGAAGATGGCCGAGCTAAGAACTTTATGCCCATCAAATCGGATGAATTTAACTTTAAGACAGTGGGATATCCCAAGATAATGGAGGTTATTCCCAAAAATGGAACAGTGGATTTGCGCCTAGATATCGAAGATCCAATTGTAGTAAAATTTGATAAATCAACCAGGGATTTTTTTGTTGATTTTAGATTTTATCCGGAGGTGGGAGTTAAATATAGAAATAATGAAGAAAAAACTCAGTTTGAAATTCTTCCGAAAGAAAGTTTAAAAGATGATACTTTGTATGTTTTGAAAATTTTTGTCAAAGCAAAAAAAGCCAAAGATGAAGACTATCAGCAAGCTTATGAAACATCTTTTACTACTTTGCCACCCAAGCCGAAAACTTGGGCTAAAGATTTGGACGAGAGGTTGGTTCAGTCCAAAAGATTTACTTTTGCCAGAGTGAGGAGCGGTAAATATATTGATGTTAATCTCAGCACCCAAATCATGACAATTTTCCAAGACGGGAAATTACTGAATTCATTTTTGATTTCTTCAGGGAAAAGAGGAATGGACACACCCAAGGGTGAACATCAGATTTATAATAAAAGTTTAAAACCTTGGTCAAAAAAATATAGTTTATTTATGCCATTTTGGATGGCAATTACACAGGATGGAAAGTTTGGAATTCATGAGCTTCCCGAATGGCCAGGCGGATACAAGGAGGGAAAAAATCATTTGGGTATCCCGGTTTCTCACGGATGCATGAGGCTAGGAGTGGGAGCGGCGGAATTTGTGTATAATTGGGCGGAGGTGGGAACACCAGTTTTAGTTTATTAATTTTTTATTATTTAGTTAACGAATTAACGAGTTAACGAATTATTTTAAAAAATTTCAAATGTCAAATTTTAAAATTATAAAAATACCAGTTTAATTGTTTTTTTTGTATATATTAAACTCGTTAACTCGTTAATGCGTTAATTATTTAATTGTTTTATATTATGGATTTTATTCAATCAATTACATTGGGAATTGTGCAGGGTTTGGGGGAATTTCTACCAATTTCTTCTACGGCGCATCTTATTTTGGTGCCATTTTTTACGGGCTGGGAAGATCCGGGCTTGGCTTTTGATGTGGCGATGCATGCTGGAACATTACTAGCCGTGATCGCTTACTTTTGGCGGGATTGGTTAGATATTTTTAAACTTGCCTTTTGGGGAAAAAATTACAAGAGTGAAAAATATAATTCAAATATTTTGTGGTTACTTGTAATTGGGACAATTCCAGGCGCATTAATCGGTTTTTCTTTAGAAGATTTAGTGGATGGAATTTTTAGAAATCCTTATTTAATTGCTTTTACTTTGAGCTTATTTGGTTTAATTTTATTTCTCTTGGATAAATATGCCTCCCACAAAAGGGAACTTGATAAAATAAATTTAAAAGACGTTTTAATTATCGGCCTTGCTCAGGCAGTCGCGATTGTGCCTGGGGTCTCTCGATCGGGGGCAACCATTTCTGCCGGTTTGGCCCTTGGATTAAGCAGGGTGAGTGCGGCTAGGTTTTCTTTTTTACTCTCAACCCCGATAATTTTTGGTGCGACTTTGAGTCAGACTCCTGATTTAATAAGGGGGGGCATTGATTCCGTACTAATAATAGGAATTATTTTTTCTGCCTTTAGTGGATACTTAGCCATAAAATATTTAATTAAATTTGTAGAAAACTATAGTTATAAAGTTTTCTTTTGGTATAGGCTGTTGTTGGCGTTCATTATAATATTGGCAATTAATTTTAGATAATGGATCCTTACGTTATGGACAAGCCTTAATCTAATATGTATAATAAATCTGTTATAAAAATCTTGCTTATGATCGAAGTGCAGTTCGGATGATTATTTAGTTTGCAGATCTTAGTTTTTCCAAAATTTCAATTTAAAATATACAGTCATGCTATTCTAGGGTGGATTTATTTTTAATTTTTCGTTTTTTAAATAATTTTTTAAGAATAAAAAATATGCAAAGACAAGTTGAAAGAATGATCCTTACTCTTTTTGGAGTTTTAATTTTTCCTGGAATCGCTTCCGCAACTGTTCTTTTTCAAGACAATTTTGATAACTGTACGTCAAATTGTAATTCAACCAACTTGTCACCTCCCAATAGTGCTTCTTGGGATCAATGGTTTATTGGAGGGCCTGTTTCGGTAGGAGGAGTTTCTCATTATGCAGGTGAAATAACTTCTCCAGGTAGAAATGGAATTGGAAAGTCTTTAAAAGTATGGAGAAATGGAAATACTTACGGATATCAGGGAGAATATGCGGGTCCGCTCCATAAAAATGATTTTATAGGCGCAGGTAAAAATAATCTTTATTTGAGGTATTATATAAAGTGGCCCTCTGCTATGTCTACCGATAATAATACTTTATATTTAAAACAGTGGAGAATAACCACAACGAACCCTGATACATACCACAAGGAGCTATATCTTAATATAAATCCTTGGTATTCAAGTATTCAAAATGGGGAGCTTAAGCTTGTAACTTCTGATGGTCAGTGTGTCCATGTGCTGTTAAATTCTTCATCTGTAAGGGATTTGTTTGATAATGAATGGCACAGTTGGGAATTTAATATAAATTTAGCTAACGATGATCTTCAGTTTTGGGTGGATGGCGTTTCTAGATATCATGATACCAATGCTAATTTGGGTGGATATACTTTTGATGATTTTACCCATTTTCCTTTAGGAAATACTAATGGCCATGATGTAGGAATTGCATGGCAAAGTTCTTGGCAAGCAGTGGAGGTGGACGATCTTATAATTAGTACTTCATATGTTGGTCCAGATAGCGGAGATGATATCATCCCTCCAGTAGCACCGACTGGATTGAGTGTCGAATAATGTTTTACAAATAAAAAAGACAGACAAATTGAATTGTTTTTTAATTTTCTGCTTGACATAAATGCTATGTATAAGTATATTTATTTGAAGTGTCTAGGGTCTACTTTTTAGTTGTTAAATAACAAATAAAACAGGAGTCAATGAGATGGATTATAGTTTAGCACTGCTAGCAGTCGGGGTGTTTGCTATTATTGGGTGGTTAGTTATGTTTTGTTTTAGCAGTAGAGCGAAGTATTCCAGAAAGGGATTGGCGCGCTGGTGGCGAAGAAAAAGAAGATATTATATTAACTCTTCAGAAAAAATAAAATCTCTTCCATGATTTTTAGATGTCCAGCCAGATGTGAATTTCACATCTGGTTTGTTTTTTTATATTTTGTAGTGGGTAGAAACGTGCCATAATCCTGTATAAAAACAGAGCAGAGATTTTTAAAATTAAAAAACGGGAATTCAATGATTTACATTGATTCCCGTTTTTTCCTGAATTTTTCAGGAGTTTATTTCAGAGAAGAGGTTGATCATGCTTGATTATATCTGCCCAAGCTTCATCTGTTATGGCGTTAACCAAACAATTTTGCCGCAAAAGATTGTGTGCTTCACTACGTAAACACTCCTCTTTGTCACCGCCTCTTGAACGAGTGATCCACCAGTGACCATTTTCAAATGATAATATATCGCCACTTGGCAACGTGACAGCATTGGTTTTTTCTGTTTTCGATTTTGGCAACGCAGAAATTCTGGTGAATTTTTCGCTCCATGTAGAAAGAACTCCATTTGGTCCGAAATCGTTATCCAGATATCCTTCTGAATTTGATGAGATTGTGAAGTGGCACAAATCAGAATCTTCCTCACAGGGTTCTATTGATAATTTCGCGGGGCTTCCATGATATATAAATGCATTTAAGGAAACCGGAATAAATGACCGCAGGTCATCTCGGGTCAATAATCCCTCATAGCTCACGGTTTTTTCTGCCGTTTCTTTCTGCGCCAGCACGCTTGCGATTGTCTCTCTGAAATCGCCTTCCCAACGTTCTTGATCGGTTAAGCGGGCGAGAGTTTTTTCAAGGGCTGCAATGATGGATTCATGATTTTTTGGTATATTTGTAATGCGAATGAAGTGAAATATGGTACGAAGTATAGTCTCGTCCGGATTTTGTGGGATGAAATGGATGACGGGTAGGATGGTTTCATGAAAAGGTTTCTGATCGGCCATGGTTTTCTCCTTATTTGAGGGTTGGTTGGTAAAAAACTATCCATTTGCTACGATTTTTAATTATACACCAAAATTGACAAAAAGTCAAAGGTTGGCGGGATGCTTAATTTGCGGTATTATATAAAGTGTTATTAATTATATTTTTTTTATTATGACAACAGCAATAATTTTTATTTTGATTTTGGGAGTTTTGATTTTTGTACACGAACTGGGACATTATTTAATCGCCATTCGAAATGGCATCAAGGCGGATGAATTTGGTTTTGGCTTCCCGCCCAGAATTGTGGGTGCGGTAAAAAATGATCAAACTAAAAAATATGAAATAATTTGGGGCAACCGAGAAGTTAAATCTAAAAATACAATTTTTTCTTTAAACTGGATTCCGCTGGGAGGATTTGTAAATATCAAAGGGGAAAATGGCGGAGCTAAAAAAGAAAAAGATAGTTTTGTGTCTAAGTCCGCTTGGATAAGAATAAAAGTTTTGGCTGCCGGAGTAACAATGAATTTAATCTTAGCTTGGTTTTTGTTGGCAATAGTTTTTGCTCAAGGCGCCCCTGAAGCAATCAGTGATAATCAAAAAGTAAAAGATGCGAAGGTTCAAATTTCTCAAGTAGTGGAAAATACTCCGGCCAAAGAAATGGGACTTGCAATCGGGGATCAGGTTTTAAAAATTTGCACCAAGGGACAAGCATGTCAGTCTATAAGCAAGGTGGAGGAATTAAAAAAATATATTGATAATAATAAGGGAAAAGAAATAGTTTTGACCGTCAAAAGAGGGGGTGAAACTTTAGAGCTAAAAGGAATTCCTCGAATAGAATTTCCAAGTGATCAGGGAGCTTTGGGAGTGGGACTCGCTAGAACGGCTTTAATTGATTATCCGTGGTATGAAGCAATCGGCAAAGGCCTGGAAGCAGTTTTTACTATAACTATTCTTATTGTAACTACCCTGGGATCTCTTCTTGGACAGTTTCTCTCTGGCAGCAAGCCAGCCATGGATGTAGCAGGACCGATTGGAATCGCCATTATGACCAAGCAAGTGAGTGCTCTCGGGTTTACATACGTTTTACAATTTGCGGCGATGCTCAGTATTAATCTGGCTATTATTAACATATTGCCCTTTCCAGCCCTGGATGGAGGAAGAATATTTTTTATCTTAATTGAAAAGCTCAAAGGTTCTCCGGTAAATCAAAAATTTGAAAACATGGCTAATTCAATCGGAATGTTATTATTGTTACTTTTGATGGTGGTGGTAACTTTTCATGATTTTATCCAGTTTGAAATTATAGATAAGATAAGAGGATTATTCTAGTTTATTAAAAATAGTTTCAAATACTTTTATGAAACTCGGAATATTGATAGGGAACTTAATTTTGAATTTCTAATTTTGAATTTTGAATGAATGTTAGAATGACTGAATTATGACCTAAAAATAATTTAAAACTTATTTTAAATATTTAAAAATTAAGAAATTAGAATTTGAATCAAAATTCAAAATTAGAAATTCAAAATTGTCTACAAATCATCTGAATGTTCAATTGACGGCAATTTACAATTAGAATATTATTAAATCATATGAAACAATCAAAATTATTTACTAAGACATCTAAGGATTTTCCTAAAGATGAGGTGTCAAAAAATGCACAGCTTTTGATCAAGGCTGGTTTTATTAATAAAGAAATGGCGGGAGTGTATGCTTATTTGCCATTGGGACTGCGTGTTATTGAAAAAATAAAAAATATCGTTCGCCAAGAGATGAATGCTATTGATGGCCAAGAGATAATAATGTCATCTTTGCAACCTAAAGAAGTTTGGCAATCAACTAGTCGTTGGGATGATAATGTAGTAGATGTTTGGTTTAAATCGAAATTAAAAAATGGTACAGAAGTTGGATTTGGCTGGTCGCATGAGGAGCCGATTACGGAGATGATGAAAAGATTCTTATCTAGTTATAGAGATTTCCCAGCTTACGCTTATCAATTTCAGACAAAACTGAGAAATGAACTCCGAGCCAAAAGTGGTATTATGCGAGGGCGCGAATTTGTCATGAAGGATTTGTATAGTTATGATGTTGATGAAAAAAGGCACCTAGCTTTCTATGAGAGCGTTAAGACTGCTTATATGAATGTTTTTAAAAGAGTGGGGTTGGGCGATATAACTTATATTACTTTTGCAGCGGGTGGAGCTTTTACCAAGTACAGTCATGAGTTCCAAACAATTACCGAGGCGGGAGAGGATTTTATTTATATCAACAAGGAAAAGGGTGTAGCGGTTAATGAGGAAGTTATGAATGATGATGTTTTGAAAGAATTGGGAGTTTCAAGAGATGAATTAACCAAGGTGAAATCAGCCGAAGTAGGGAATATATTTAATTTTGGCACATCCAAGTGTGATGATATGAATTTTTTTGTTACCAATGAAGAGGGAAAACAAATATCAATTTATCTTGGTTCTTACGGTATTGGAGTGACGAGATTAATGGGCGTAGTGGCAGAAATATTTTCTGATGAAAAAGGAATTGTGTGGCCAGAAAGTATCGCGCCTTTCGCTGTCCATTTATTAGTTCTTGGTTCAGAGTCCACAGTTCGAAGTCAAGCGGATAAAATTTATGATGATTTAATTTCTCAAAATATAGAAGTTCTTTATGATGATCGAGACGCGCGAGCGGGAGAAAAATTTGCCGATAGTGACTTGATCGGAATTCCATACCGCATCGTGGTGAGCGATAGATCAATCCAATCCGGCGGAGTAGAGTTTAAAAAAAGAAATAGTGCTGAAAGTGAGATTGTTAAAATTGAAGAGTTGATGGATAAAATAAGGAATAGTTAGACAACAAGAGATTTCCTCCTCCCCTTGGAAGGGGAGGTGCCCGGAGGGCGGAGGGGTTCGAAACTTACTATATTCTTAAAATAGACTTTATGGAACTAAAAAATCCAATAAAACAAATAAGAAAAAAATTAAGGAACAACCCAACGCCTCAAGAAACAATATTGTGGTCCAGATTAAAAAATAACCAATTGGGTTTTAAATTTAGAAGGCAACATTCTTTTGGTAAATATATAGTGGATTTTTATTGTAAAGAAAAAAAGTTAATAATAGAATTAGATGGTTGGCAACATAAGGAAGAATTTAGTGGAGAAAATGAAAAAATAAGAGCAGAATTTTTAGAAAGAAAAGGATTAAAAGTTTTAAGATTTTGGAATAATGAAATAAATAATAATTTAGCGGGAGTAGTATTTGAAATTAAAAAATATTTTTAAAAAAGAAACCCCCTCCCAGCCTCCCCCTTGAGTACAAGAGGGAGAGAGGGAGAGAGGATTTAAATTTGTATTATGCAAGAAATAATTATAAATGCTTTTACTGGTATGCCAAAGGAATTGGCGACTTTTCTTATTGCTATGATGCCAGTGACTGAATTAAGAGCCTCTATCCCGGTCGCAATCTTAAAATATGAAATTTCTCCTTTTTTGGCTTTTACTTATTCAGTATTGGGTAATACTTTGATGGGAACTTTAGTTTTGCTTTTAATCGAGCCTGTAACTAAATTAATCATTGAGAAAGTTGGTTTTATCCATAAGCTTTGGACCAAATACATAGATAGGCTTCACAAGAAGCATAAAGATAGTTTTGAAAAGTGGGAAGCAGTGGCTTTGATTATTTTTATTGCCATCCCGCTTCCGATGACAGGGGCTTTTAGTGGGGCAGTGGCAGCTTCTATTTTTCAGATTCCACCCAAGAAGGCGATTTTGTACATTTTTCTAGGCTGTTTTATAGCCGGAGCAATTGTTACTGGCATAACTATTCTTTTTTAATCATAATTTTTATAAAAATAAAAATGAAAATAATAATCGGAAACATAAAAATGAATATTGTCTCTCAGATTGAAAGAGAAAATTATTTCAAAGGAATGGAAAATTGTCTGGCAGGTAAGAACTTTAAAAATATTAAAGTTGTATTATGTCCACCCCTTATTCATTTAGAATCTTTTAAAAATAGAATTAAAAATGAGGCTGTTTTTTTTGGCGCTCAAAATATTCACGAAGAAGAAATGGGAAGATTTACCGGAGAAATTTCTGCTCCAATGGTTAAAAATTTCGGTGGAGATTACGCGATAATCGGGCATAGCGAGAGACGTAAATATTTTTCAGAAGATAATGGATTGGTTAATGAAAAGGTTAAAATGGCTCTGAAAAATAACTTAATTCCAGTAATATGTATCGGAGAAACAGAGGAGGAGAGGGCAAATGGCCAAATCAAATCAGTAATAACGAACCAGCTTTTGGAAAGTTTAGATGGCATTGCTGATAAAAAAATTTCTCAACTGATTATAACTTATGAACCTGTTTGGGCTATTGGAAGCGGAAGAGTTCCCACTTCAGATGAGATTATGGAAATTAGAATTTTAATGCAAAAAATATTAACTGATAAATTTAATTTAAGTCTCGATGAGATGCCGCAAATTATTTACGGAGGGTCTGTTGAGTTTAAAAATATAAAGGAAGTTTGTCTGGAGTCAGGAATGAGCGGAGTGTTGGTGGGGGGAGAATCCTTGCATCCTATGGATTTTATTAAAATGGGAGAAGTTTTAGAAAATAATTAATTACTACAAATATACAAGTCTATTAAAAATACAAAACATCTCACTTCTTTTTTAGTTTATAAAATTATAGGGCCTGATTATTTGGGACAATAATTATAAATTAAAAAATGGAAATTAGTTCGTATTTTCGTATAAATTCGTAATTCGTAGAGAAAAACAATGATAACAGAAGTAAAAAAAATATTGGATAACGCCAATAAAGGAAATTATGCGGTAGGAGCTTTTAATACGGTAAATTTAGAATTTACTATGGCTATTTTAGAAGCAGCTAAGGAAAAAAACTCTCCGGTTATAATTCAGGTAACCGAAAAAACAATGGATTATGCCGGAGGAAGAGCGATTTTTGGTTTAATTAAAACTTTAGTTGAATGTTATTACCCTCAAATTCCAGTTGGAATCCACTTGGATCATGGCAAGGATTTTGAAGTAGTGCAAAGAGCGCTTGAGATTGGATTTACTTCAATTATGTATGATGGTTCTAGAAAAAAATATGCAGATAATTTGATGACAACTAAAAAAATTGCTCAATTTTGTCATGAGCGAGGAGTGAATGTGCAGGGAGAGCTGGGAAATGTTCCTTATCTTCGGGAAATCGGTTCAGAAGAGGTCAACTGGGATAAATATATGACAGATCCTGATCAAGCGGAGGAATTTGTGAGGGAAACCGGCGTAGATGCTTTGGCTGTGGCAGTAGGGAATGCGCATGATTTTGCCAAAGAAAGACCTGAGCCTGATTATGAAAGATTGGGGAAAATAAATGAAAGATTAAATATGCCCTTGATCATGCATGGCGCTTCAGATTGGGAAGAGGAAAAAGTTACTGAAGCAGTAAGAAGGGGAATAAATTGTTTTAATGTAGATACAGCTTCCAGAGTAGCTTTTGTCACAAGTCTTGGTAAAACTATCGATGGCAATAAATCAGTTTCTTTTGACGTAAGAGATCACTTGGGTCAGGCCAAAAGTGCAATAACTGAAATGGTTAAGAAAAAAATGGATATGTTTGGAAGCAGTGGGAAAATAGAAAAAAGTGAATAATAATATTTTTTGTTACGTATAACTTTTAGGTATAATAATGCAAGCGTCACAAAGTCATCAGTCATCGGTAAAGAATATTTTTGATGACTGTTGACAGTTGACTGATGACTCTGATATATAAATATAAAAAATTTTGTAGATAGTAAGGATTATATTGTGGAATAAATTATGAGAATACTAATGGTTGCGCCAGTACCATTTTTTGTAGATAGAGGGACTCCAATGAGAATTTTGGAGGAGTCTTTGGCTTTGGAGAAAAAAGGAATAGATATTGATATAGTAACTTATCACTTGGGAAGAAATATAAGCGAAATAAGAGACGATTCCAAAATAAAAGTTTATAGAATCGCCAGACTTCTCTTTTGGTACAACAAAAAAGAGGCTGGGGCTGATTGGCAAAAAATACCGCTAGACATTTTGCTCATCTGGAAAACTTCTAAAATAGTTTTTTTAAAAAAACCTGATATCATTCATGCTCATTTGCACGAAGGCGTTTTAGTTGGCTGGATAGTGAAGCATATATTTTTTTGGAGAAAAATTAAGTTAGTGGCTGATTTTCATGGAGAACTAGTAAGCGAAATGGAGTCGCATGGTTATTTAAGTGGGGGCTTTATCAGAAGCATCTTTGATTTTTTAGAAAAAAATATTTTCAAGTTGGGTGATTTTACGATTGCCAGTTCTGATGAATTAAAAAATAGAATAAGTCGGCTAGATAGCGGTGATAATTTGGAGGTGGTTTTGGATGGCGTAAATGTGGATAAATATTCCCAAATAGTGGTGGATAAAAAAAATAACAATGATTTAACCATTATCTACTCAGGTGCCTTTGTGGCAAATAAGGGAATTGATGCTTTGTTGGAAGCTATTTTAAAAGTTTCTAAAATGAATCTTGGCGGGATAAAATTTATTTTAGCCGGAGGACCGCGGGAGAATATTGAAAATTTTATAAAAAATAATAAACTGGATGAATTAGTGACAATAATCAGTCCATTGAATTATGTCGACCTGCCTGCTGTAAATAAGCTGGGAGATGTGGCCATAGATCCAAAAACTTCCCAGGTGGGTCAAGCAAGCGGGAAGATTTTGCAATATATGGCAGCTGGTCTTCCTGTAATTTGCTTCGATAGGGAAAACAATAGAAATTATTTGGGAGAAGCTGGTTATTATGTAAAAGAGTTCAATGCAGACGGTTTAAAAAATGGGGTTTTGTATTTTTTTGAAAATAGAGATAAAATAGAAGCGATGTCTGAAATCTCCAAAAAATTAATTAAGAAATTTGCTTGGGAAGCGTCAGCAGAAAAAATTGTAAATATTTATAAGAAAATAAAAATAAATGAGTAAAAAAACTAAACTGATTATTGTTGGAATAATTATTATTTTAATCGGAGCGAGCGGATTTTATCTTTTTAAAAAGAGTGATAAAGTTTCCATGGTGGTTAATTCCATCTCGGTGGCCAAAAGTGTTATTAATTTGCTTCCCATCAAAGAAGATACCAAAAAAGAAGTGCAAGCTATTGATGCTTTAGTTGGTGAATTTACTAAAAAAGATGGAGTGGAAAAAAGATTTTTATTGTTGCTACAAAACAACATGGAGCTTCGTCCAGGGGGAGGATTTTTGGGTCAGTATGCGGTACTTAAGATAAAAGATGGGGAAGTAACTGGACTTACTTTTGAGGATGCCAATTTATTGGATCAAAGAATAACCGCAAAAATTCCTACGCCTTATCCGTTTGAAAAAATGATGAGTTTGAAAAAGTGGAAATTTAGAGACTCTAATTTTTCTCCGGATTTTCCAACCAATGTGGAAAAAGCTAAATATTTTTATCGTTTAGCGGGGGGGAATAATAATTTTGACGGAGTAATTGCAGCTAATGCTACTACTTTTGGGAGAGCCTTTGAATTGACGGGACCAATGACTGTTAATGGTGTGGAATTAAACAGTGAGAATGCAGTTTTGAAGCTTGAAGAAATGGTGGAGAAAAAATATATTCTTAATCCAGATATTGATACACAGAATCGCAAAGATATGATGAAAACTTTAGCAGCTCAGATGACAGAAAAAATAACCAGCCTAAATAATATTCCCAAACTATCTTCTTTTGTTCTAGAAGAACTTCGCAATAAGGATGTGATGTTGAATTTTGTGGATGAAAAATTGCAGTCTCAAATTAAAGAAGTTCATTGGGATGGAGGCGTTACCACTGATTGGGGAGGAGATTATTTTATGATGGTGGACGCCAATATGGGAGCTTTAAAATCGGATTATTACATTAAGAGAAATATAGAATATAATGTGGATTTGACTGGTGAAAAACCAATTGCTGATGTTTTTATCACTTATAAGCATACCGCTACTTATGGCGATTGGAGAACTAGCGATTATCATTCATATTTGCGAATTTATACTCCCAAGGGAACAAAATTGTTGGAACGGGAAATGGTGAGTTATCCTCTTGAAAATGAGGAATTTGGAAAAACTTATTTTGGATTTACTTTGCATACATTGATTAATCGAGAAACAAAAGTAAGGTTGAAGTATGAGCTTCCTGAAAGCGTGAGGCAGGGAGATTATAAATTACTTCTCCAAAAGCAATCAGGCGTAGGCGAGGTTCCGGTAAAAGTTAAGGTAAAAAACAAAGATGGAGAATTTACTAAAGAAGATACCTTGAGAAAAGATTTGAAATTTGAAGTGGGAGAGACGATGGAGTAAAATATTCAATGCTCAATAACCAATATTCAATACCTGCCTGTAGACTATGGGATTTTTAAATAAAAAAAGTCATCTGTCATCAGTCAAAAGTCATCGGGATAATTTTAAATTAATAAATGATAGTGATGACCGTTGACGGGTGACTTGATGACTAAATCTTTCTCTATAAATTAATAATATTAAATTCCTGAAATTCTATTTTTTTTCTTTATCTTTTATGAAGCTTCTACTTATAAAATTTGGCAAGGCTATTCATACTATCAAAAGGGATGGAATTTTTGGCGGTGGAAAAAGAGTTTTGAAATCCTTTTGGGCATTATTTGGTCGGGTTAAGAAAGGAGATATTCTCTTTATTACCGGCGGAGTGGGAGATAGTGCTAGATATCGGACAAAGCATGTGGCCGAGGAATTGGAATTGCATGGTTTTAGGTGCGCTACCACAATTCAGGATAACCCCTTTCTGACTAGTTATGCTAAAAAATTTAAAGTTTTTATTTTCCATAGAACTCTTTTTTCTGGAAATGTAATAAAATTAATCCAAAAAATTAAAGAGCAAAATAAAGAGATTATTTTTGATACGGATGATTTGGTTTTTGACAAGAAATATCTGGAACACATGGATTTTTTTAAGAAGATGAATCTTTTTGAAAAGAAGCTTTATGAAAACGGAGTGGGAGGAGAAATCGTCAAAGACGATTATGTAAAAGTTTGCACTACCAGTACGACTTACTTGGCTGATAAATTGAGAGAAGAGGGTAAGCGAGTGATTTTGGTGCGAAACAAAATGCCAGAAAGTGACTTAAAAACAGTGGAGGAGATAAATGAAAAAAATTTGGCACAAAAATATTTTCCCTTAGAGAGAATTGTGATCGGTTATTTTAGCGGCGCGCATGGGCATGACAAGGATTTTTCAACCATTGAAGATGTGCTGATTCGGCTGATGGATAAATATGAAGATTTGAGACTTTTTTTGGGCGGACCCCTAGAAATTAGCGACAAGTTTAAGAAATACGAGAAAAGAATCAAAAAGATGTCCTATGTCCCAAGATATGAAAATTATCGAAATATGGCAGGGGTAGATATCATAATCGCACCACTAGAAATTGATAATCCTTTTTGTGAATCCAAATCTGAACTTAAATTTTTTGAAGCTGGTATTTTGAGTGTGCCGGTAGTGGTCACTGCGACTCAAACATTTTGTGAAGCGATTGAGGATGGGGTGGATGGATTTACCGCCAAAGATAGTGACGAGTGGATTGAAAAATTGGAAAAATTAATCTTAAATAAAAATGTAAGAGTATCAATAGGTCAAAAAGCCAAGGAAAAATCTTTGCGTGATTACACCACTAAAAATGGTCAAAGTGAAGAATATTATGATTATTTGAAAGGGAAGATTGATTAGTTTTGATAATGGTTTTATATGGTTTAGAGAATAAATTATTTTTTTAGTATAAATATGGAATTAAAAGATTTTTACTCTCGTATGCGGGAAGAGGTATCTGAGTTTTCAGTTGGAAGAAATGATTCTGCTGCATTTTTGGTTTGGTTTTTGGAAAATTATTTTAGGCTCGATGTGCAAGATGCGATTGATAATGTTTCTGATCAGACTAATGATAAAGGAGTTGATGGTATATATGTCGATGATGAGGAGGAGGTGATTTTTTTACTTCAATCCAAATTTTCCCCCCTTAATGATCAATCGCAAGGTGATAATGATTTGAGAAACTTTATTGGTGCTAGGCAATGGTTTCTAAATGAGGAGGCAGTTAATAATCTGTTAAATAGTACGGCTTGCAGAGATTTAAAATCTCTTGTGGAAAGTAAGGGAATAAAAAATAAAACTCATTACAAATTAGTTTCTGTTTTTGTTACAAACAAAGGATTTAATGATCACGCAAGAGAATATATTCAAACTGTTGATTATCTTGAAGCTTATGATTACAATGATTTATTTGATAAATTTACATATTTTGCAGATGATGAAAATACTTTTCCTGCAAAAGAAATCCTCGTAACTGAACATACTAAAATTGATTATAATCTACCCGATGGTACAATCTCTAGGGTTTACTCTATAAAAGCGAAAGAATTGGTTAAGTTAGATGGTATTCAGGATAGAACTTTATTTTATAAAAATGTTAGATATGGGGTTGGAAAAACCCGCGTAAATGAGTCAATTAAAAAAACAATTGACAAGCTAGAAGATCATAAAAATTTCTTTCTTTATCATAATGGAATTACAATTATTTGTCAGGATTTAAGGGAAGATTTAGCGAATAATAAAATTTTTCTTACTGGATATGCTGTAATAAATGGATGTCAATCTATGCTTACATTTTATGAAAATAAGGAAAAACTCTCTAATAATTTATTTATTCTTGTAAAAATAATTAAATTAAATCTTTCTTCTCAAAGGGTGAAAAATATAACATATTATGCAAATAATCAAAATTCAATTAGTTTAAAAGATTTGCGCTCTAACGATTCGGTTCAAAAAACATTACAGAGACAGTTCGCAGAATTATTTGGCACAAAAGTCCTATATAGAAGGAAGAGGGGGGAATCTGAGGAGGGCTATGATATAGTAATTGAAAAAGATTTTGCAGCTCAATTAGTTGAGGCTGTTTACCTTAGCAAGCCGCATAATACTCACTTAAAGCAAAAATTATTTGGAGAAGATTATAATATTATTTTTTCAAGAAACATCAATGCAGAAAAGATTTATTTAGCATCATTATTGTATGGAATTGTTAAAGAAAATTCTAATTTGTTAGATAATGAAAAAATTAGAAATTATGGCTTGTCGTTGTTTTTCTTTTCGCATATTTTAGCAAGCATAATGAAAGAAGATGCGTTGGGTAAAGATATCTTAAATGATCCAAGGGACTTTGTTACTAAAAATGAAATTATAGTGTTAAATACTTTGAAGCGCATATGGGAATTGATTACGCCGGACATTAATTTTGAGATTGAAGAATATGCTACTCAAAATGAGAATTTTTTTGATTATAAAAACTTATTTAAAAATACCAACTTTATTCAAACCATGACAAATAAAATTAAGTCTGATTACACCAGGTTAATTAGAAGAAATACTGCGGATTCGCTTTTAAATATATACAATGGATATAGTCAAAGCTAGAATTATTGCTTTATTTTGTTTAGAGTATGCAGTGTGTTTTATGGGTATAATTTTTGAATATAAAAATCATTTTAAATTCATGATTCATAATGCTTAATTCATAATTCATCCTAAAATATCTTCCATATACTATAAATTAATAATTGCTAGTTACTAGTTACAGATTACTTTCTGAGAGAGGGTTGTTTTTTTGCCAATAATTAGTTAAAATAGGGAATATGAGAAAATTAAGAAAAAAAATAAGAATAGTTTGGATAATCATTTCAATTTTAGCGGTCATTTCGATGGTGGGCTTTTTGATTGCTCCAGCTTTTGGTGGGGGATATTAATTATTATTAATGCCAAATCATAACATCATTTGAATTTGGTATAAAAACAAAAAATGAAATTTTTTTATTTTTTATCATTCTTTTTGATTTTGGCAGGAGCTCTGGCTTTTCTTTTATTTCCTACGCTTAAAGAAATCAGAAGATCAAAAATTATTGAAAACGAAATTGCAAATTTGGAAACGGAAGCTGAGAAATTAAGTGCCCAAAATAATTTTCTTAAAGAAAAAATAGAATATCTGAAATCTGATTATTACAAGGAAAGCGTGGCCAAAGATAGGCTTAGTTTGAGAAACGTGGGTGAAAAATTGGTAATTGTTCAGCCTAAGCAGAAAGTTTTGGGTGCGTCTGATGATAAAATAGAGGAAAATAATATTGAGATAGAAAAGGGGAGTCAACGAAACAATCTTCCCAACTACCAAAAATGGTGGGAAATTGTCAGAGGGGAGGGAATATAATAATGTATATAAATTAATGGTTATGAAAGCAAAGAATAAAAGCGAGGAAAAAAAAGTTGAGAAAATTAAAGTTACAACCCTATTATATGGCATTGGTGCTTTTATTTTGACCTTGTTGTTAATTGGGATAATTTTTATTTATAGATTTAACAATCCAAATAAAATTCCCAATTATATTTATAATCGAGTTTTCTTTCCAGCAGTTGCGATTGAGGGAACTAATTTTATATCAATAGGTTCGATAAATCAAAACCTGATGTCTATCAGGAGATTTTATGAAAATCAGGATTTTTCTTCTTTGGGGCTTAGGTTTGATTTTAATACAGATGATGGAAAGAAGAGATTAAAAATAAGAGAAAAAGAACTGATAAATAAAATGATTGAAGATAGTGCTGTTGAAATATTGGCTCAAGAGAGAGGTATTAATATTTCAAAAAAAACAGTAAAGGATAACGTGGATAGAAAAATGGATGAATATGGAAATAGGGAGATAGTGGGGGAAAATTTAGATAATTTATATGATTGGACAATAGATGATTTTAAAGATAAAATAGTGCGTCCAAGCCTATATAAGGATGCTCTGGAAAAATGGTTGGCGGAAAATGAAGGTAAGGAAAAGAATGATAAAGCTAAAAAAACAGCTCAAAACACTTTGGAAAAATTAAAGCAAAAAGGTGATTTTGAAAAAATAGCCCAGGAGATTTCCGAGGGAGGTACGGCAGATACAGGCGGAAAACTAGGATGGTTTCGAGAAGATCAGGTATCTTTGGAAATAAAGGATAGCGTAATTGATATAGAAAAAGGAAAGTTTAGTGATGTCTTGGAGAGTAAAATGGGCTATCATATAATAAAAGTTGATAATACCCGAGAAATTGATGGAAAAAAAGCTTATGAAATAAGCCAGATATTTTTCCCTAAAGTATCTTTTGCAAATTGGTTAGATGGTAAGATAAAAGATATGAAAATATCAGTGTTACTGGCGGATTATCAATGGGATAAGGAAAAAGGATTTGTTAGATTTAAAGATAAAAATATGGAAAAATTTGAAGAAGAGTCACTTAAAAGAGCCGAAAAAGATGCTTCCTTGATAGCTTTGTAGATTTATTTTTAATAATCTGTTATGATATATTTTGAGTAATTAATTTTTTAAGTTTATTTTTTTTAAGAAACAAATATTGTTTTTTGAAGAAATATAATATTACTATGCCGAAAGTTAAGATTAACGAGGATTTATGTATTGGTTGCGGAACATGTGAGGCTATTTGCTCCACTGTTTTCAAGATGGATGCAGAAAAGGGGAAATCAGTAGTTATTGCTGATGAATGTGGGGATTGCGATTGTCAGGAAGCTATTGATAGTTGTCCAGTTAACGCTATTTCATTTGAACAATAGAAAAAGTAACGGGGTTTTTTCTGAATAATGTGTTTTCTGATTTTTAACAACAGAATATTTTTTCGGGAATTAACTCCTTTCCCTTGTTTTTCAATTAGGAATCGGGGCCCCGTTTCTATCTCTGTTTGGAGAAAATTTGTTTATGTAGTTGGATAAATAAGCATCTATGCTTTTTTAAGATTATTGTTTTTTAATTTTTTTCTATTTACCTGTGTTTCTATATCTGCCAGCAATATTTCAATCAATTGTTTTTGTCCTCTTTTTAGAATCAATGCTTCTCTATAGAGGATCTTTTTGGTTTTTATTTTTTGCTTTTTTGATTCTTTCGCTGGCATCTTTTCGGATTTATTGCAAAGTGTGGTCTGGATGGTTTATCGTTACAATATTTTATACTTCCATTTGGACAATTTTACATTTAATAGACTACGATACTGAAAAGCATATTTTTATATTAATTGGCGGATTGGTTAATTATTTTTTATTGTTTGGTATTTACAGGATATCGAGAAAACCTGAAAGTGAAACTGCTAAAAGCGTGATTGCTATGTCAAATATGGCTGTTATTTTTCTGTTTTTTTCAGCATCTTATGGGGTTTATTTGAACTTCGATATCTCTTCCTGGATATTGATGACATTTTATTTTTTTAATATAGCGCTAATTAGTTATCAATATTTCTTATTAATTGGAGAGGAAAACAAGCAGAAAATATTGGTGTATAGTTTAGTTTTGGGTTTTGGGGTTTTGGAAATGGGATGGGTGATAAATTTTTGGCCATTTGGCTATTTAACTACCGGAGTCATTTTATTGATGTTTTACTATATAATTTGGGATCTATCTCAAAACTATTTTAAAAATATTTTGTCAGTTAAAAAAGTTTTAGTAAATTTAATATTTTTTATAATAGCAAGTGGTGTTATTTTGCATAGCTCAATATGGCTACCTAATATTTAAATTTAATATTAATCAGTATAATTATTTATATCTTAATTAAAAAAATGAAGAAAAAAGTTTTAAAAATAATTTTAATTTCCGCGATGGTGATGTTTTTGGGATGGGTTGGTAATTTATTATTGGGCAGGTATCTAACTCCTGTACTTGTTAAATCAAAGTTATTTTCTAGAATGGAGATTTTTAGCAATGATAATAAGAATACGACTATAATTAATAAAACAGAGAAAGTTATCGTGAGAGAAGATAACTCCATGAGTGAAATAGCTTCAAGCGCAGTTTATGCGGTAGTGAATATTCTTTCGTTTGAAAAAAGGGAGGATGCTAAGAAAATTAATCTTTCGAGCGTTGATGAATTAGAAAAATACTCAAAGGGGATGAGTGGGGCAGGAACTATTCTTACTAACGATGGCATTATTGTTACTTATCGAACAAACATAATAGAGGAAAATGCTGAGTATAAGGTGGTTTCTCTAGGTGGGAATGTTTTGGACGCAACTCTTGTTGGGATAGATGAGTTTACTAATTTAGCTTACTTGAAAGTAGCGGGATTTAATTTGACCACTATTCCGTTTGCGGGCAGCAGTATTAATAACTCCGGCAAGAAGGTTATTGTTATAGGTAACTTATCAGGATTACAAAGGGTTCATATTACGGACGGGATAATAACCAGTTTTGATGAAAAGTTTAATTTATCAGGCGGAGAAATATCTTCTTCTGAAAAATTGGAAGGTGTTTTAAATGTTGATTTTACAAAAGATGACAACTATGTCGGTGGGCCGATTATTAATTACAGTGGAGAATTGATGGCTATAAACGCCAAACTTGAAATTGATGGGGAGAAAAAATATTTTCAAATTCCTGTTGAGGTGATTAAAGAGTCAATGCAAAAAATTGTGGAAAATAAAATTAAGCAATCCGCTAAATTGGGGATTTACTATATTTCAGTTGATCCATTTTATAAAAGTTTAAAAAATCTTTCATCTGATAAGGGAGCTTTAATTTATTCTTCCACAGGAAAACAGGGTTTGGCTATTTTGGCAGGAAGTCCGGCTGAGAAGCATGGGTTAAAAATTGGTGACTTGATCTTATCAATAGATGGAAATGAGATAAATTCACTTCATCCGCTTTCCAATTTTATTAACCAATATGAGGAGGGAAATTCAGCCACTCTGGGAATATTGCGAGATGGGAAAAATATGGAAATAGTGGTAGAGTTTTAATGTTATCAATAAACTGTTTTTTGTGTTAGAATTAGGGCATGATTGCAAAAAAGAAATGGAAAAATAAATTATATTATGAAAAAAAAATCAAAAGATAAAAATACCAAAGAAAATCAAAATATCGGAGATGAATTTAACTTAAATCTGAAAAACAGCGTCAAAAGGGGGATAGCTGTTGTGCTTTTATTTTTATTGACCATTTTATTTTCTTTTGGTTTCTTGGGTTCAGGTGGATCATTTGGTGCATTTCTGGATAAGACGGGCGGTCTTATTTTTGGTTGGGGAAAATGGCTTTTTCCTGTGACATTATTTTTAATGGCCGTGGTGTTGCTTTATAAGAAGAAAACTGTTTTTTATGTGGTAAAAATAATTGGTCTAGCTATTGCCTTTTTTAGTTTATTGGGATTTTCTCATATTTTTTATGAAACTGATTCACTTTTAGCCATAGCCAAGGAAGGACAGGGCGGTGGTTACATGGGTTACATTATATCTTTAGCTTTAATAAAATTGACAGGGAAAGCTGTGGGAGTTATCTTTTTGCTGGCGTTTTTTGCAATCGGTGTAATGATTGCTTTCAATTTTTCAGTAGTTGAGTTTTTCATTGATTTAATTAAGAAAAATAAAACTGAAGCAAAGGAAGTAGAAGAAATAGAGATGGAAGATGGAAATGATGAGAAAATTGAAATTGAAAAAGAGGATGATAGTGAGGACGATACCACTATGCCACTTGATGAGGAAAGTTTGGCTTGTAATATAAAAGAGGTTAAATTTGTAGATGGTCCTAGCAAAGACGAGGTCCAAGAAGATGATGATATCTCCGATGATGAAGAAAATTTTAATATTAAAAACGCATCCTTTGAAAGCAATATAAAAAATGCTAAGCCCAAAAAAAATGTTAATAAGATTTCCTCTGATTCATGGAAACTGCCGCCCCTATCTCTTTTGGATGAATCTATTGGAGAAGCGTACAGTGGAAATATAGATGAAAATATTGATATTATTAAAGATACTTTTTCTAATTTTGGAATTGCTTTGGAAGATGGCGGTGTAAAAATCGGACCCGCCGTTACTCAATATAGTTTTCGTCCGGCAGTGGGAGTAAGACTGAGTAGAATTGTTGCTCTAGGAGATGATTTAGCCTTGGCTTTGGCTGCTCACCCAATTAGAATTGAAGCTCCTATCCCAGGAAAATCTTTAATCGGAATAGAGGTTCCAAATAAAAAATCTATCATGATTAGGTTAAAGAATGCTCTTGATAGTGCTGAATTTAAAGAGAGAAAATCAACCTTAGCCTTAGCTTTGGGTAAAAATGTGGAAGGAAATTTTGTAGTAGCAGATTTGGGTAAGATGCCCCACTTATTGATTGCAGGAGCTACTGGAACCGGAAAGAGTGTATGTATTAACTCAATAATCTTATCCTTGCTTTTTCAGAATTCCCCAGATGAGCTAAAAATGATATTGGTTGATCCCAAGAGAGTAGAACTTTCTCTTTATAATAAAATCCCACATTTATTATCACCCGTTATAACGGATAATAAAAAAGTGGTCAATTCTCTCAAATGGGCAGTGCGGGAAATGGAGGAACGCTATAAAATTTTAGAATCAGTGGGATCTAGGGATTTGGAATCTTATTCTCAAAAATTTAAAAAAGGAATGACTCGAGATGTGATTGATCCTGATACTGGTGAGGTAGTGAAAGAGGAATTGAAAAAGCTCCCCTTTATCATTATTGTTATAGATGAGTTGGCGGATTTAATGGCTTCTCATGGTAAAGATATTGAGGGGGCGATAATGCGTTTGGCTCAAATGGCTAGAGCGGTTGGAATTCATCTTATTATTTCCACCCAAAGACCAAGTGTGGAAGTTTTGACGGGTATTATCAAGGCTAACATAACAACCAGAATTGCTCTTCAAGTGGCAAGTCAAATCGACTCAAGAACAATTATCGATATGCGAGGAGCGGAAAATTTATTGGGTAAAGGTGATTTGCTTTTCTTATCTTCAGAATCTCCCAAGCCAAGAAGATTGCAAAATTCTTTCGTATCAGAGCAGGAAGTAAGAAGAGTAGTTGATCACATAATAGAGCAGGCTGATAGAATTTACAAAAAAGATGAAGATGATGATATCGAAGATGAGTTAAGTGATGAATCAAATTTTAAAGGTGATATGGCTCGAAATTTTGACCAAGTTGATTTTTCAGTTTCTCATGAATCTGAAGATGAGGACGCTATTTACGATGATGCTAAAGAATTTGTAATGAAAGTGGGAAAAGCTTCGGCTTCACTTTTACAAAGAAGATTTAGGATAGGATATAATAGAGCGGCTCGCTTGATCGACAGTTTAGAAAGAGATGGTATTGTGGGAGCGGCTGATGGCTCTAAGCCTCGCGAGATTATGGCAGCTGAAAATAATTCTGGTAGCAAAGAAAATGCCGATAATAAAAACAAGGATGATGGAGATGATGTGTCTCAGGAGCAAAGAGATAAATGGCAAATATAGCTGACATAAATCACGAAGCGACTCTGATTAATCTCAAATAATCACAAATAGAGTTCGAGAATATTAGGGAAAAAATTCGTGTCGAATAGCGATTTATATAATTATGAACGGATTTAAAGTAAAAAAAATTCAATCTTTGACCCTTGGGGAGAAAATGCGAAGAGCAAGATCTGAAAAAAGGATTGGGTTGCCAGAGATAGCTAAAAATACCAAGATCCAATTGGAATATCTTGAATATTTAGAAAGTGGAAACTATAACGGCTTACCTGCGGATGTTTATGTAAGAGGTTTTTTGAAAAGCTTTGCTGATTATTTGGGAATAAATGAGGAGTATCTGATAAAATCATTTAATAAGGAAAAAAGTATTCAACAAAACATAGCTGGCAATAATAATATTAAAGAGAAGAAAAAAGCAAATAACATAAATTTATCCAGAATCTCAGTAACCCCTAAGATAATCTCTATTTTTTTTATTTCTCTTTTTTTTATAATGCTGTCTTTTTATTTATTTAAAAATTTGAATAATTTCGTTTCTAATCCGGAATTGTTAATAATGAATCCAGCAGCTGATTCGGTAATTAACGATACGAAGGTGTTGGTAAAAGGTAAGACAGATGTGGGTAATGATTTATTTATCAATAATCAACAGGTTTTAGTTGATGATGAAGGCATTTTTTCTGAAAATATTATACTTAGAGAGGGAAAAAATGTTATAATGGTAAAGAGTATTAATCAGTTTAATAAGGAGGTTACCGAATCAATTTCCATAGAGGCTCATTACAGTAATCCAGAAGAGGTAAAGCCTCCAGAAGTGGTTAATTCCCAGGATGCTCCCCCAACAGAAGAAAACAATCAAGATAGTAATAGTACTCAGGGAGTTCAACAAGTAGAAGAAGTTAAAGCTGATGAAATAAAAGAGGCAGAAGGTGCGGTTTTGGGAGCAGAAACGATCCAAAAAAGCGAAGCGGATAATAAGGATAAGAAGAAAAAGAAGGATTAGAATGATACATTGATAATTAACAATTGGTAGTTTATTAAAAATAAGATTTTATAAGATTAAAGTATAAAAATGTAATTAACAGCACATAGATTGATGGCAATTAGTTGATAGAAATGTTCGTAATAATTTTTTCTAAAAAGCTAAAAAGCTACAAACTAAAAAGCTAACTAAATATATGGCAACAAAAAGTAAACCTAAAGAATTAAAAGCTCCTAGTACTGATTCAATGGAAAAAAAATTAGATGTGGTTGTGGATGAAATAAGGCAAAAGTTTGGCGATGGAATGATAATGAAATTGGGAGATGTTAAAAAAGTGGATGTGGCTTCTATTCCGACCGGATCAATATCTCTAGATATTGCGCTGGGTATCGGAGGAGTTCCTCGCGGACGTATAATAGAAATATATGGACCGGAATCATCTGGTAAAACCACGCTATCTCTTCATATTGCCGCTAACGCGCAAAAGGCGGGGGGAGCAGTGGCGTTTGTGGATGCTGAACATGCTATGGATCCGTCTTATGCTAAGAAAATCGGAGTGAATATTGACGAATTATTAATTTCTCAACCAGATTCAGGAGAGCAAGCTTTGGATATTGTGGAAACCTTAGTTAGAAGTAATGCGATTGATTTGATAGTAGTTGATTCCGTGGCAGCTCTTGTTCCTCGAGCTGAAATTGAAGGTGAAATGGGTGATCATCATGTGGGTCGCCAAGCTAGACTGATGTCACAAGCTTTGCGTAAATTAACTCCTATAATGGGAAAATCAAACACAGTAGTTATTTTTATCAATCAGATAAGAATGAAAATCGGAGTGATGTTTGGTAACCCTGAAACAACGAGTGGTGGTCAAGCTTTAAAATTTTATTCTTCAGTGAGAATAGATGTGCGTAGAAGCGCCCAAATTAAATCAGGTGAGCAAGTGGTGGGTAATCGAGTAAAAGTTAAGGTAGTAAAAAACAAAGTAGCTCCGCCATTCCAGACAGCTGAATTTGATATTATGTATAATGAAGGAATTTCTCGAGCAGGGGATTTGTTGGACACAGGAGTAAGATTGGAAGTGATTAAAAAATCTGGAAATTCTTATAGTTTCGGAGAGGAAAAGCTCGGAACCGGAAGAGAAAAAGCCAAAGCTTATTTAAAAGAGAATCAAAAAACATTTGATACCGTGGCCAAAGAGGTAACCAAAGCCGCTACAGCAATTAAAGAATAACTTGTTTTGCGAGACAGATATGGTATATACTTAAAAGGTGCTAATAAGCGCCTTTTAATATTATTTATTTATGTTCACAAAAAATTTTAAAGAACTGGATAAAAATGATGCTCCGATTGCGGGAGGAAAAGGGGCTTCTTTGGGTGAAATGACCAGAGCAGAAATTCCAGTTCCACCTGGTTTTGTGGTGCTCTCGGATGCGTTTGAAAAATTTTTGAGCGAGACGGATTTAACTGTGGAGATTGAAGCATTGCTCGGAACTGTGGATAATCAAAAAATGCACACAGTTGAGAATGCTTCAGAAAAAATTCAGGAACTTATTCTTGATGCCAAGATGCCAGAGGATATTATTAAAGAAATCGAAATAGAATTCAAAAAACTGGATACTAAATACGTTGCAGTACGTTCCAGTGCTACCGCAGAAGACGGAGCAGAGCATGCTTGGGCGGGACAACTTAATTCTTATTTAAATACTACCAAAGAAAATTTATTGGAAAATATCCAGAAATGCTGGGCGTCACTTTTTACTCCCCGCGCTATCTTTTATCGTTTTGAAAAATATTCCGCTCAATCCCCCTCGCCCATTGGGAGAGGGGTTAGGGGAGAGGGTGGGAAAAAAGAAGTGCAATATGGCGATGAGAAAATATCCGTAGCTGTTGTTATCCAAAAAATGATTCAATCTGAAAAATCGGGCATCGCTTTTTCAGTTCATCCGGTTACCGAAGATTATAATCAACTTATTATTGAAGCCGGTTTTGGTTTGGGCGAAGCGATTGTGTCTGGATCAATTACGCCTGATAGTTATGTGGTAGATAAATCTAGAATTAAAAATGAAGAATTAAGAATTAAGAATGAAGAATTAAGAAATAAAGAGGCTATTATTGATGTGAATGTAAATATTCAAAATAAAGGACTATACAGATCTTGTCATCTCGCTCGCCGCGGCGAGGGAGGGATCTCGGGAAACGAATGGCGAGACATCCCTGAGCCCCAATCCTCTTCCCAAGTATTGAGCGAAAAAGAAATCCTTGAACTTTCAGATTTGATAATCAAAATTGAAAATCATTACGGTTTCCCGTGCGACATTGAATGGGCTGAGGAGAATGGAAAATTTTATATCACGCAGAGTAGACCGATAACGACATTGAAATCTTTCGATAAAGATAATATTAAAAAAGAAAATGAGGGCACTGAGATAATTCTGTCAAATGCTCAATCAAGAGAACATTCTCTTTTTTATGCTTATGTATGGACAGAAAGTGATCAAAATAACATAAAGAAATATTCTGGGAAAACAGTTAAGAATTTATTATTCAAAAGAGAGTTTAATGATCCAAGATTACATGTTTTCTATGATTCCGGTGAAATGCAAAATATTATGCAAGATATTGCTGATAATTTTAGAAAAAACGAAAATCTATTTGAAAAGATTGAAAGAGATATTCAGATTCAATCTGAGAAAATGTTACTATACATCAATAATGTTAAAAAGATAAAAAATATTGATGAATTGATGGAATTTAAAAGCGAGTGGCTCGAGTGGTGGTCAGCAATGGCAATGATTTTTATTATTCCCAATATTGATGGTATTTCTAACGATATTCATAAAAAAGCATTGGCTATAAGAGGGAAAATAGAAAAATATTCTGATGATATAGATAGGATATTTGTTAATTTTTTTAAAACAAAATATCCTAGGTCTGTTGATTTGGTGAACGTTATTACTCCTGAGGAACTTTTCAATTTTGAAAATCTTTCTAATAAAGAAATTGATAAAATAAAATTAAGAAAAAATGGATTTGCGTTATTTAATGGAAATATTTTGACATTAAATGAGTTAGGGGAGGATTTAAAATTGAAAAATATTATTTTAGAAAAAATGGAAATAACATCTGGCATAGAGGAAATAAGTGGAATATGCGCTTACTCAGGAACAGTTCACGGTAAAATAAGAAAAATTATATTAAAAAATGATATTTCTAAAATCAAAAAAGGAGAAATACTGTTAACTCACATGACCTCTCCAGATTTTCTTTCGGCCTTTAAAAAGGCTATCGCTGTTATAACTGATGAGGGTGGCGCAACTTGCCACGCTGCGATAACTTCTCGAGAACTTAAGAAGCCCTGTATAGTTGGTACCAAAATCGCCACTCAAGTTTTGAAGGATGGGGATTTGGTAGAGGTGGATGCGGATGAGGCAGTGGTGAGGATTTTGAAGAGAGCAGATGAAAATGTGAAAGAGGTAGATGTTTTGAAATCTACAAAAGACACGGTTTTTTCTAAACAAATTACTTATACTTTTATTCCAGTGATATGTTTTGAGTCAGCTATACGAAGTTATCATAATAATCCGTTACAAAAAAAGTTAAAAATAAAAAATTTCCCAAAGATTGTTGAAATATTAACAGATAAGTTTGAGGGATGGGATGATCAAAATATCCAAAAGATAACAAAAGCAGAAGATATAAAATTTGTCATCCAAGAGAGCCGATCTATAATAATTCAATACAAAGCATCATTGCAAAAGTTTTTGCAGTTAGATTACATACAATTATCCAATCATGACCTTTTACAAAATGTAAAATTGTTAGACGAGATTTGTATGGAAGTGTACCAGCGATACATCTTTTTTATTCATGAGTTTTTTGAAACCGATGATTCTGAAATGATTGAATTATTGCCCAAAGTAAGAATAGAGCTCTCGGAGTTCGTGAGTGATATCTATAAGTGTTGTGATTATATTATTGAAGCCTTAGCGAAAAGATTTGATTCTGTTTCTTGGCAAACGTTTACTTATGCAACATTTGATGAAATTATTGATCTGTTGGATGATCCTCAAAAAATAGATGAATTTAAAAAAATCAGTGGTCGTTCCATCGCTTTTATTTATAATGGAAAAGACCTTGCTACTATAAAGAAAAAAGAACTGGTAGTGGAAATTATTAATTATTTAACAAATCAAGAAATAGTAGCTAGCGGAAACTGTAAAATAATTAAAGGAAATGCAGTTTCTGGTGGTACGGCAAAGGGACTTGTTATAAAAATATTGGAGTATGATTATGAAAAAATAAATGATGCTCTCTCGGGAAAAAGTGATTATATTTTGGTGACACCTATGACCCGCCCAGAGATCGTTTCTTATCTCAAAGATGCCAAAGCGATTATTACCGATGAAGGTGGTATCACTTGCCACGCTGCTATTGTTTCACGTGAATTAAAAATCCCTTGCATTGTTGGTACCAAAATCGCCACTCAAGTTTTGAAGGATGGGGATTTGGTTGAGGTGGATGCGGATCGAGGAGTGGTAAAGATTTTAAAAAAAATAGAAATCAATAACTCCGAAAAAGAAAAATATGTAAAGATTTTTAATCGTTCACTTTTTTTAATTGGGTGCCAGAATTATGATTTGGGGGAAAGGGTGGAGACTAAAAAAATAACTCCAGTTAAATATTTCATGAATCCAGTTTTCAATAATCTTCCTAAAAAAGGAACTGATGTCTTTTATAATTTTACCGACCCAGCTCAAAATCCCAAATGGATAGTAGATTATTTTAATAACAATAGAGATCAATTGTTAAAAATAAAAGAAACTTATTATAGGGATTCTGATTTGCTTAGAAAATTAATTAATGATCCAACTTATAAAGACTATCAAAAGTTATTTGATCTCACTATCAAGATATGGCCAATGGTGGCAATTAGTAATATGCTTGGGGACAATAGAGATAATATACAAGGAGTGGACGAAGATCTCTTGGGATTATATCGAGAGATGCGAAAATATAGTGACGGTTTGATTCACAATTCTCATTTAAAGATTGCCAAGATAATAAAAGAAATTGTTCCTCAAAAATATAAAAAATATTATAAACATTTACAATACGAAGAAGTGGTAAATGGTAATTATCCTGAGATAGAGGAGCTTGAAAATAGAATGAAAGGTTATATTTTTCACAACGGTAAATTATTTACTAATTTGAGTCTGGAAGAGTATGCTCAGAGAAATAATTATGTATTTGTCGGGTTTGAGGCAAATAACAATATCTCTGAAAATTCAATCTCTGGACAAATAGCCCATGAAGGTAAAGTTAAAGGTTATGTTAAAGTTATTTTTGAAGTAGAGGAGGTTGATAAAGTTAAAAAAGGAGATGTTTTGGTAACTTCTATGACTACCCCAGACTTTATCGTAGCTATGAAAAAAGCTAGTGCTTTTGTAACAGATGAGGGTGGGATAACTTGCCACGCTGCTATTGTCGCTCGGGAAATGGGCAAGCCTTGCATCATCGGAACAAAAATCGCGACGCAAGTTTTGAAAGATGGCGATTTGGTGGAGGTGGATGCAAATGAGGGGGTGGTGAGGATTTTAAAAAAAGCAAATGAAAAGAAAGAGATAAATTTTGAAAAAGTATTTGTCAGAGATTTAACTTTTTTATTAGCATCTTCTGGTTTTTATAATTATCCTGGCTTTGAAAAAAAATTTGATAATGTGATTTTGAATAGTCCTGTGTTAAAGCAGGCAAATGGAAATATTGTTGAGTTTTGGATACAAAAGAAAATTGCAGACAAGCGGATCCGACAAATAGGCAGAGAATTAATGGATGACCCTAAAAAATTAAAAGATACGATGGATAAATATGAAGAAGTATCAAAAAAAATAAAAAAATTATTAAATAAAAAAGAGTCAAAAATCTCCGATGTTATAAATTTGTGTAAATTATTTATAGAATTTAGATTTCCCAACTATGTAATGTTTGAATCTTCAATAGAAACTGGATGGTCTCAGAGGGTTTGTGATTGGAGTAAAATCCAGCGTAAAAAAGATGAAAAATTATGGAGTCAAAGCGATGATTTTATAAGGAAAGCATTACATTCGAAAGGGTTTTCTTTTAATCAGGCTAAAAAAATTTCATTAAAGGAGTTGATTGAATTTGAAAAGGGTAATTTTGAAATTAATTGTTTAGATGACAAAGAGGTTTTCGTAGAAGATTGCGCGTCTAATACTTATTTGGGTACGATGTCAAATATAGCAGATGAGAATAATTTCACTTTAGTGGAGCATGATACAGAATTTGTTGATGAGATAAAGGGAGAAATTGCTTATAAAGGAAAAATAAAAGGTCATGTAAAAAAAGTATTTACTAGGGAAGATATTACTAAAGTAGAAAAAGGAGATATTTTGGTTTCTTCAATGACCACCCCGGATTTTATTTTGGCCATGAAAAATGCAACTGCGATCGTAACAGATGAAGGAGGAATTATTTGTCACGCTGCTATTTTTTCCCGTGAAATGAAAAAACCTTGCATTATCGGTACCAAAATCGCTACGCAAGTTTTGAAAGATGGGGATTTGGTGGAGGTGGATGCGGAGAAAGGGATAGTGAAAATCTTAAAAAGAGTGTAAAATTATTTGTAATTAAGATTTTGTAAATAAATATAAATCATATGCAAATACTTCTCAAAAATATTTACTTATTGGATATTAAAAAATAGACCGATAAATTAGCTAATAAATCTGCTATTGCTGTTAGGTGTAAAGATAAAAGATTTTAAATATAGGTTAAAATATGCTATGATTTTAAGTAACAATCAATCAATTAGTCCAGTATGCTATTAGTGTTAATTTTTAATTATTAAAGATGAATCCCAAATTTATGTTTTCACCTGAGCAAAAAATTCAAAACGTAGTAGCTCCAAGACCCGCTATTGAATTAATTGCGGATCAAATAGAACGAGCTGAAGAAGTAATGCCTATTGAAGTTATCAGGATTAAAGATAATCCACATATTAAACCTAAAGAAAGAAAAGATTTTTCTTTTGATTTTTCTATGGGTTCAGGAGGGGATAGTTATAGCAGTTATGATTATACAATCAAAAAAGATTCAAAATTTGAAGTAAAAGGAAAAACTATAAAACTGAAAGTAAGCTTTGGTGGGACTCCTTCTATTGCTAGTTATGAGCCGAGCATAGATATGTATACCATCGGCCCCGAGGGACTTAAGCACCTAAAGAATAATCGTGAATTATTTTTTTATGATGTAAATCATGAAGCAGCTCACGATGAATATCTAAGCCTTAGTCTAAACGACCAAAAAGCACTTAATGATTTATTTATTCAGGATAAGGGGTTAAATGAATTACTGAGGAAGTTTGCCACCGCTTTATATACGGATAAGGCGGTTTCAAAAGATGCAAGCGGAAAATCAGTAGGAGATAAATATTTGCGAGCCCATGACATGAGTACTCCTGAAATTGCTGCACATATCTCGGTAGAAAACCAAAAAGGGGTAAAGGATGTACGAAGCATGGAAATATTGATAAATGATCAAGAAAAAGATGTTTTATTCGGCGCTCTTGTTACGGAGTGCATTTCCTTTCTGGCTGCATTCGAAAGAGGCGAAGAATATTTTATTAAAGTTGCGGCTAGTTATCAAAATGAAAGAAATGGGGAAGATCCACGTTTTGATGTTATAAGTGCAGTCCATGAGTATCTAATGAGTAATCATGAGTTAAAGAAAGAATTTGATAAATATGGTTTATATAAAAATAATAATCCGGAATTTTTGGAAAGTTTTGCAGAAGAAACTAAAAAAATTGAGTGGCAGTTTTGTTAATGTTATATGAGCAGAAATTTAATTAATTTTTTAAAATAAAATATTATGGGTGGTGGATTTGAATCTCCATTTGGAGAACAACAAAAATCTGTTATTAAAAAAATAGAGCGGTCTGATATTTCAAGGGAAGCGCTCAAAGAAGAGGAAACAGAGATAATTATGCAAAGGCACGAAGCTTATATTCGTGACGTTGAAGATGAAAGAGCGGGAAGCTTGAAGGAGGAAGAGGCAAAAAAATCTTACGATTTAGCAGTTGAGGTTTTTGGATCAAAGCTTGAAAATTTGTCAGAGGATGAACGGAACACTGTAGATGTGTTAGTCATTGCTAGTAATACTCAATACGTAAAAGGCAGGAGAAGTTTTGAGACAGCGGCACAAGTTTTGAAAGGTGCAGAGGATGTTTTTAGAAAATATGGCATTGATGAGAAGCAGATCCTTAATTCCGGAGCAAGTCGCGAGGGGGAAGAAAATCGCCCAACAAAAAACACAGCCATACTGGAACCTCAATTTATTGATCAATCTCCAGAGTTCAGGGAATTTTTAAAAGAAAAATATGGGGATGGGGCAATGAATCAAAAATTTTGGCAAGCTTTTGAGGAGGATTGGGAAAAAGAAGAGCGTGAAAAAGTGGGAGCTGAAGGTCCGGATGATATTTTAGAACGCTATACTAAGTTTATGAATGTTTTGGCTAAATTTTCCGAAGTATATCACAAGAAACATCCCGGAAGACGTCTTATTATCTGGCCGGTATCACATTATGACACCATCAGTCCATATGTTAAAAAAATGACTGGTATGGATACGAAAAAAGATTATTTAGCTGTTGATTATGGTGCAGGAATAAGCTTGAAAATAGATAAAGATGGAAAAATGACAAGTAAAATAAAAGATCAGGAATTTACTGTTGAAAAAAATTAAATTAAAAAATAGTGAAGAAGAAATTAATTTAGAAATTTAATAAAAATAATACATGATAAGAGATAAGAATTTAATACCATCAAAGACGCCCTTGATGTTTTCTGATGGTTCAACTGTTTATAATAAATTCAAAAAAGAATATAAAGTGCACAGCAAAGGATTTTTTATTTTAGCTCCTTCGGGTGCTGGAAAGACATATTATATCAAGAATCAAAAAGCAAAACACTGGATAGATGGAGATTTATTGTGGGAAGCAACCAACGCACACCCAAGGGAAGAGTGGTGGTTAGATATTAATTTAATAATTGAGGCCGATCAAAAAAGCGACATCATAACTTCACAGGCAAAGAAAATGGGATTTTGGATCATGGGAGCATCAAATTATTGGCTTAAGCCTGATGCTATAGTTATACCAAATTGGAATAAACACAAAAAATATATAAAAATTCGCGAAGAAAATCACTATGATGGAGGTGCCAAGTTGGATAAATTGCAACAGGTAATTAATCATCGCAATGAAATATTAAAATGGGCTAAAAAAGGTGTGCCTAAATTTGATTCGATAGAAAAAGCAGTTAAATATCTATGTTCATTATAATTTAAAATATTTTTTGTATATTACTACAAACAAGGTTTTTTGTATTGGCTAAATTTAGGTCATTTTTAAGTTTTAAGATATGGAGATTTAGTAGAGATGGTTTATTTTTATTTATAAATAAGCCCATATTGATTCTGTTTTCGTTTATGTTATGCTTATGTTATTAATGAAATGCGGAGATTTTATGGTAATATTTTTTAAATAATTAGAAAATTATATGCAAATACTTCTTAAAAATACTTATTTATTGGATGTTAAAAAAATCGAGAAAAGATTGGATAAATTTTGGTTTAAGTATGAAAAGATTTTAGTAAAACCTACTTGGAAAAGTTTAAATGAAGCTAGGGCGATATTGTATTTAATCGGACAAATTTATTGTGAAAAAATTGCACCGGAAGCTATTGAAAGAAGACTCCATTTATTACAGCAACCGATGGCGCTTCTGGATTTTTTGTCTGTCGTTGATTCTGGTTCAAGGGAGGAATTAAAAAAATTAAGGAAGGATGCTTTATTTAAAAAATTAGAAAAATATTATGTGCTGGTTAAGGGTTTTAAAAACAAATTTAATGGCGGGAAATATTATTTGGATGAAGAGAAATTTATTGATTTATATAACAGCTATAATCCTGATAAAAAATTAAAGATTGGGTACAGAGGGAGATATAAATCAAAAATAAATTGAAACTATCAAAGGCTCAACCTTGGGGGCTTTAAGGTTGAGCCTTTTTGTGCTTTTTGATAAAATGTGGGGTATAAAAAATAGGGTTTTGACAAATTTCGTCAAAACCCTATTTGAATGCACAAGAAAATATCTTAGCATTCAGGATGGAAATATCTTATGTGGATTCTTGAGGAGGTTTCTCGAAGAAACCCTCGAAAATGACTTCTGACGATAAGATTAGCCCTTTTCCGTCAATGATGTATTTGATGATTCCGCATTCGCCGAGGAGTTGAGTATTTTCCGGATCGGTTGTGGCGGATTCAACGATTGGCGAGCTGGATATTGCTAAGACAGTATTCATTTTCCTGGGAATTCCTCGAAGGAAATTTTGAAATTGCTCGAAGCAATTATCCATAAGTATTGAGTCTGCCTCAAGCCAGGTATCGACTCGGAATCCGACGGCCGGGCCATCAGGATGATTGCGACCCTTTATGGCGCACTCATTGGCGTCATCGTTCATATGGTGTGTGAGCGAAAGTGCCGGGGTTTCAAGGATATCACACGAAAGTCTTAGTGTCACTTTGACGATTTCCGCAGTTTCCACGTGGCGGGCTTGAGCGCCACGGTAAATGGCATCAAATTTAATCTCTGTCAGATATTTTTGTGCCATCTCCATTGCTTGCATTTGACCCCTCTCGGTCAATGACGGATTAGCCGATCCAAACTTTTTCTGTCCATGACGCGTTACCCAGATTTCACTGGCTATTGGCATTGTTCCAATGCCACTACCGGTTTCTTCACCCATAATACACCTCTTTCTTTGAATGATTTTTTGCCCTTATGGCTTTAAGAAACTGTCCGTTACTAGCTTTCCACCATAGCATATTTTAGGGTAAAAGTCAATGGCGGGATTTTGGGGTTTGTGATAATATTGAGGTATTGAAATTGTAAAATAAAAAAACCTTCACCTCAACCCTCTCCCTTGATTACAAGGGCGAGGGGGTATTAGATTATGCAGTTGATAAAAGGAAAAGAAATAGCGGATAATATTTTAAATGATATTAAAAGTAAAATAAAAGATTTAGAAACCAAACCTACTTTGGCGGTTATTTTAATTGGAGAAGATGAAGCGTCTAAAATCTATGTGGGATTAAAAGAAAGAGCGGCCAGGGAGATTGGTTTTAATTTTCTTCTTTATAAATATGAGGCAGATGTGAAAGAAGAAATTATTTTAAATAAAATTGAGGAGATTAATAATGATGATAATATTCATGGTTTGATTGTTCAATTGCCGTTGCCTGAAAATCTAGATAAATACAAGGTTATAAATGCTATTAGTCCAGCAAAAGATGTGGATGGTTTTTGTGAATGTAATCAAGACGTTTTTTTGTCCGATAAAGATTGTCATTGGCCAGTTTTCCCGAAGGCGATTGTAAAGATGGTGGAGGGTGTATTTCTGTTGTCTTGTCATTCTCGCCCGCTTCGCCAAAGCTTCAATGAGGCGAGTGAAAATGGGAATCTAGTTTGTGAACAAGGAGATCCCCGCATTCGCGAGGATGACAACTTCGATAGAATGGAGTTGTTTGGAGGTAAAAAGGCGGTGATTATTTGTAAATCTGATGACTTTGGCGTAGTTATGCAAAGAGCCTTTGAAAGAATTGGAATGGGGGCGAAGTATGTTTTTTGTAATGACTTGAACTCTTCTTTGGATGAAATAAAAAATGCAGATATCGTGGTGAGCGCATGCGGGCAGTTGAATTTGTTAGATAGTGAGATGGTTAAAAATGATGCTATAATTATTGACGGAGGAATCATAAAAAAAGACGGAAAAGTTTTTGGTGATGTCAAATTGAGTGGTTTTGAAAAAACTGATTGTTTTATTTCGCCAGTGCCAGGAGGGGTAGGACCAGTGACGGTGGCGTGTTTGTTGGAAAATACTTATTTAGCGTATTTGGAAAATAGAAATATAGGAATTTAATAATTTAGGATTTTGGGAATGTGGGAATTTGAGAAGTTAGGAATTTCAGAATAGTAAGATGTGGACTTGCTGATGACAAATTGGAAGTTTAGTGGAAAATTGGCGAGCATGTCATGCTGTCCACCAGCTAGTGGATTGATTCAGTATTCATGAGATCCCACATAAGCAAATTTCTATCGCTCATTACTTCACTAAGAGATTTTGCTTTCTGGGATGACAAGATTGGAAGGTGTGAAGTGAAATGTTTTTATTTTAATTGTTTTAATTAATGATGACCGATGACTGATTGCTGGTGACTGGTGACCTAACTTATTTTTTTAATTGATTGTATGGAAGAGATTTGTAAATTCGTATTTAATTCGTAATTCGTAGTAATATGAAGATAGCTTTAGTTCATGATTATTTGGTGCAGTATGGGGGAGCTGAAAGAGTGCTGGAATGTTTTACTGAAATATTTCCCCATGCCCATATCTATACCATCATGTATGATAAAAAATTAATGCATGGTGTTTTTGAGGACAGAAAAATACATACTTCTTTTTTGCAGAATTTTCCTTTTGCCAAAAAAAAGCATCGCATCTTTCCGGTTTTTATGACCAGTGCTATTGAGCAGTTTGATTTTTCATCTTACGACATTGTCCTATCTGATTCATCTAGCTATGCTAAGGGAATTATTACTTCGCCCGATACTTTACATATTTGCTATATGCACACTCCGATGCGTTATGCTTGGGATGATTGCCAAAAATATACAGATGACTTTGGGTTGCCGTCTTTTATTAAAAAATTGGTTCCTTTTTTTATGAACTACATTAGAATCTGGGATTCGGTAAGTGCTCAGCGGGTGGATAAATTTATTGCCAATTCTAATTTTGTGGCTAGAAGAATTAAAAAATATTACAAAAAAGATTCCGTGGTAATTAATCCGCCAGTGAATGTGGATAATTTTTATGTAGAAAAAAATAAATCAAAAAGAGGAGATTATTTTTTGATTGTAGGAAGATTAATAACTTACAAGCGACACGATATTGTAATTGAGGCCTTTAATGAATTGGGCTTACCTTTGAAAATTATCGGACGAGGACCGGAAATGAAAAAGTTAAAAAAAATTGCCAAGGATAACATTGAATTTTTGGGGAGGGTAGATGATGAATATTTGCCAGAATATTATGCTGCTTGCAGAGCCTTTGTTTTTCCGCAAGAGGAGGATTTTGGAATTGTGGCTATCGAGGCGATGGCGGCTGGACGGCCTCTGATTGCTTATCGGGGTGGAGATATCGTGGAAAATATGGAAGAGGGAAAGACAGGTGTTTTTATCGAAAAACAAACTGCCAAAGATGTCAGGGAAGCGGTACAGAAATTTTTAAGTTTAGAATTTGATAGCGATTATATAAGATCAAAAGCGTTAAAATTTAATAAAGAATCTTTTAAAGAAAAAATAGGAGTTTACATAGAAGAGGAATATGGCGAGTTTATAAATAGAGCTTAGTATGATTTCGTGAATTTGGTATAATATTGAAATAGTCAACAGTCATCAGTCATCGAGTCATCGGCAATAAAGTGTTTGTCATGATGACAGTTGACTTGATGACTGATGATATAATGTTTATTGTTAAAATGCTAATATGATACTAGATTTATATCTAATTCCATTTTTACAAGCTTTTTTCATAAGCGTGATTTTGATTTTGATTATAAGGTATCTGAGTGCTAAATTTTTTGTAGCGGATAAGAATACTCGAAAAGGAAACCGACATATTCATAATAATAAAATATCTCGCTGGGGTGGAGTTGGAATCGTTCTTTCTTTTTTGATTGTAGTTTTTTTAGATAAAAATTTAGTTTTGACTAAAGATATTTTTGGAATTATCGTGGGAGGATTGATAATTTTTGGATTGGGAATTTGGGATGACCTAAAAGAAGTAGGTTGGAAAAAACAGTTGTTTTTTCAAAGCATAGCAATAATCTTGATTTTTGTTTGCGGAGTCAAGATGTATACTGTTTCAAACCCATTTGGCGATATCATTTCGCTCGATAGCACATTTAAAATTTTAATTGGGATTCTGGCGGCAGTTGTGTGGTCCCTGGTTCTTATAAATTCCATGAATTGGTTAGATGGGATGGACGGACTGAGTATGGGAGTTTATTTTATTGGTGCGTTGGCTATGCTTTTTTTATCTTTAAAACCCGAAGTTAATCAGCCCCCAGTTGGAATAATCTCCATGGCCTTAGCTGGCGCTATTTTGGGATTTTTGACATTTAATTTCCCCCCCGCTAAAATAATGGTTGGGAGTAATGGGATTTTTTTTGTGGGATTTATTGTGGCGGGATTGTCAATTTTCGCTGGAACAAAAATTGCCACCACTTTGTTGGTTTTATTTATACCCCTGGTTGATTTCTTTTGGGTTATTTTCAAGAGATTGAGAAATGGAAAATCTATTTTTGCTGCTGATAGCGAGCATCTTCATTATAAACTAATGAAAATAGGCTGGTCTCATTGGCAAATAAATATATTTTTTTATTCTATCACCGCGGCGGTTGCTTTTACGGCCTTGAATGCTAGCGGTTTAGAGAAAATTTTTATAATGTTTTGTTTATTGTTCTTAACGCTTGCATTCTATTGGTTTATTAGTAAAAAAGAACAGGCGTTAGGGTAAAAAATATGAGTAAAAATAAAATTGTATTAGGAATAGGTCTTTTAATAATATTTTTATTTTTAGAATTGTTTTTTTATTTAAAAAAGGAAAATGAAGATTATAAAAACGAAAAAAAAGCTTCGTTGGGGGAGTGCGCTATTAACTTAGAAATTGTTAGTGAGGATGAGAAGCGGAAGCGGGGTCTTTCAAATAGAGATTCTTTATGCGACAATTGTGGAATGCTATTTTTGTTTGATAAAGAGGGGGATTATTTTTTTTGGATGAAAGATATGCGTTTTCCTATAGATATAATTTGGCTAAGGGATAATGAGGTTGTATATATAGCTCAAAATGTCAGCCACCAATCAAAAAGTGTTTATTCTTCAAGGGAAAAGGCAGATAAGGTTTTGGAGCTAAATGCTAATGATGCTAGTCGTTGTAATATTAAAATTGGCGATAAATTAACTAAAAAACAGTAGTTATGTACCTCCAATTATATTAGGCGATAAATCAGAGTCATTGTTTTAAATCTATAAATTACCGCAAATCTACAAATACCGAAGAAATAAAAATAGTTCACATTTGTAAATTTGTAGTTGATTTGTAGATTTGCGGGGTATAAAGTTAAAGTTATAATATAATAACTCATTTAATTCTTAAGATAAACTAAAATTCAAAATGAGTAATATTTGTAAAAAAATGTTAACTAAAAAATTTCAAAAGAAAAAAGAGGACTTTATTTGTGACAATTGTGGTTTCGAAGTTTTTGGAAATGGATATACTAATCATTGTCCAAAGTGTCTTTGTAGCAAGCATGTGGATAAAAATCCTGGCGATCGATTGGAGAATTGTGGCGGACTAATGGTTCCATCTAAGGTAGAATTGAGAAAAGGAGGGAGATATTTCATACTTCATAAATGCAAAAAATGCGGTTTTGAGAGATATAATAGCGTGAGGGATGAAGATGATTTTGATGCTGTGATAAAGATTTCGAAAATATGATGCAAATAATATAATGCGAATACGCGAATGAATGCGAATGATGCAAATGTGAGGATGAGATTTGTTTTATGTCATCAGTCATTAGGTCAATAGTCATCATAATAAACATTTGATTGCTGATGACTCAATGACTGATGACTTTTTATTGCTTATTGTTTTTATGCTAATATGTTAAAATGCTAACATGTTTTTTGAAATTTATGATATAATGTAATTATATTTATTAATATTATCTTATGGAATTAAATAATTTATTGGCAGCTTTTTATTTTGCGGGTGGTATTTTTACTGTAGTTCTTATTGTGGCTTTTTTATTTGAGGAGGTAAAAAAAGTTAATCTTATTTCTGTAGCGATATTAATTCTTTTGAGTTGGTGGAGTTTCGGTTATTACTTATGGCTTACCGACAGTCAACATAGTTTTTTGAGTTTCTATTTTGGTATTTATAATGTAGCGCTGATTCTTATCCCCGTTACTTATTATTTTTGGATAACAGTTCTTTTCAACAAAAAAAGAAATAAAACGGTTTTTGCTGGTTATTTGCTCGCACTTATTTTTAGCTTATTTTATTTGATTAACCTGGAGGAAAGAAGCATGGATATCTTTAATCTTTTTTCAAGCAAGGGTTTAGTTTTTATTTCTCTTTTAATTCTTGCATACATTGGATTTTACATTTTGTCGATTGTTGAGCTGACTAGAGCAATGATGCAAAGCAGAAGCATGGGCACCAGATTTGTTAACAGGAATATTTTATTTGCATCTTATTTGATTGCCATATTAAGCATTTCGAGCGTACCTGTCTTTTACGGAGCGGAATATTTTCTTTATGGTGGAGTGGTGTCTATATTTATAATTGTTTTTTTGTTTGTTTATGTCGCTGTCAAAAAGAATTTAATAGATATAAAAATATTTTCCGCCCAGGCGTTGATAGGTCTTATTTTAACCATGAATATGGTGGAAATATTTTTTTCTGAAAACTTTATGGGTGTTGCTTATCGCATGGTAATGCTACTGTTTTTATTTATGTTCTCGAGCCTTTTAGTTAAAAATTACAGACAAGATGTTTTTCAGAAAGATGAATTGGAAAAAATGGGAAAGAAGCTGGAGGCTAACAATAGAAAGTTAAAAGAATTAGATGATGCTAAGAATGAATTTATTTCAATTGCCGCTCATCAACTTAGAACTCCCCCTACGGTTATAAAAGGCTATTTGGCTTTGGCCAAAGAGGATCCTAATAACAGTTTGGATTTGGAAACCAGAGATTCTTTGTCTCGGGCTTTTGCTTCTAACGAAAGACTCATAGAATTGGTTGAAGATATTCTCAATATCTCTAGAATTGAGTCAGGAAAAATGCAATATGATTTTCAGCCCAACCAGTCTTGCGAAAAAATAATAAGAGATCTTAAAGATACATTTGAAATAAAAGCAAAAGATAGGGGCTTAGAGATGGAGTTGGAAATAGCCAGGGGCAATATCCCCAATATAACCATGGATTCGGGAAAAATCAGAGAAGTTATTTCAAATCTTATCGATAACTCCATAAAGTATACTATTAAGGGATCTATTACATTGAAATTAAAGAAAACAAATTATGGTATGATTAGGATAGAGGTTTTGGATACCGGAATGGGTATCTCAAAAGATGAGATAGGAAACTTATTTAAAAAGTTCTCTCGAGGAAGTAATGCTGATCAGCTGGCAGCCGGAGGGATTGGATTGGGCATTTATGTGGGAAGAAAAATAATAGAGGCTCATAAGGGAAAAATTTGGGCAGAATCTCCGGGTGTTGGACAGGGATCAACTTTTGTTGTGGAATTACCAATTGAATTTTCCCAATCTAATTCATGATCCTAAATATTGAAATCATAAAAAATCAAGCATGAACCATGAGAGATATTTAACGTTTATTATTTTCGGAATTCTTGCTTTTTTATATTTATGGTTTACATTCTTGGATGACGATAATAAAAGTAATATTAGTGAAGGGGATGAAGAAGATTTAATCGCTCAAGCAATACCAAAGCCAGTGTTTGCATGGAAAGCAAAAATAGAAACGCAACAAGATTTAAAGATTGGAATTATTACAGATACTCATATTAGGGCAACTCGTTTTAATAAAAAAGACAAGAGTCCAAGTGCTCTTAGGTATATTAAAGAAAAATATCTAAAGGATTTTGTTAATTTTAATAAACAAATGAGCATTTTGGGTCCGGATTTTATCATTCATCTGGGAGATATTGTCGAGGGAACGGATGATCCTGATTTCGTAAGTTTAAATGGAATTGCGCTTGTAAAAAATGAATTGTTAAAAAATAACGTACCCATTTATTGGCTTATTGGAAACCATGAATTAAGAAGCATTACCAAAGAGCAATTTAAAGAAGTTTTAGATTTGGATAGCCTCCAATATTATAAAGATATCGGTGATTATCGTTTTATATTTTTGGATGGCAATTTTAATCCTGACAATATCGATACTGACTTTATGGGACAAAGTTATCTTCCTGGATTTATTCACCCCAAAACTTTGAATTGGCTAGAGGAATTATTAAAAACCGAAAAAAGAGTTTTCGTTTTTATGCACCAGGCAGTATTGGGAGCAGATTTTTTTCAAAGTGATGAATTTTTTAAGTCAGCTGTGGCTAACTGGCGCCAAGTTATGGACTTATTTGAAAAATACGATGTGGAAGCTTTTTTTAACGGACATATTGAAAATCGATACTATAAGGAAGTAAATGGCGTAAAATATTATTCTTTAACTGGTACTAAAAAAAGTGTACAGTATCCAGCTTCATATTATGAGCTTGTTATTGAAAATGGCCAACCAAGAGTAACAATGTATTACACCGAGCCTGAAATCAATCAGTCCAAAACAATTGATTTTGAAACAGGCAAGGAAATAAAAAAACAATCCGAATTTAAATAGATTTTTTATTACATCGCTTGATTTTGCGCTAGGTAGTTTTTGACGTGTTTTTAAGATAATTGTTAAAATTTTAAGAATAATTATGAAAAAGATAATGATCTTTGGCACTTTTGATATATTTCACAAGGGTCACATTAGTTTTATAAAACAAGCTAAGAAATATGGAGATTTTTTGATAGTGGTAATTGCGCGAGATAAAACGGTGGAAAAAGTGAAGGGGGTACAATCTTATAATAACGAAAAAATCAGAATGAAAATGATTATAAATAGTGGACTGGCGGAAAAGGTGATTTTGGGTGATTTAAAAGATAGATATGCAGCTATAAAGAAATACAAGCCTGAAATTATTTGCTTGGGCTATGATCAGAAATTTTTTATTGATAAATTGAAAAATAAACTATCTGAATTTGGCCTGAATAAAACTAAGATTATTAGATTAAAATCTTATTATCCGCAAATATACAAGTCATCAAAACTTAAACAGAAGTTGTTAAAATTTCAAGATATTTCTCGAGAGATAAATAAATATAAAAACAAAGAAAAAGCAATTGTTTTGTCTGGTTTTTTTAAGACTGGCAAGGGGCAATATGGAGAAGGGGATAAATTTTTGGGTTTAGTGATGCCGATTCAGAGAGTGCTGGCTAAGAAATTTGTGACACTTGATTTTAATGAAATTAGCAAAATGCTAAAAAGTGAATATCATGATTTTAGGATGATTGGACTTTTGATTTTGACTTATAAATATGAAAAGGCTAGCATCACAGAGCGTCAAAAAATATACCAGTTTTATTTCCGAAATTTAAAGGCTGTTAATAATTGGGATTTGGTTGATTTGACTGTTCCGCAGATTGTGGGTAGATACCTATGGGAGAGCGGGGAAAGCAGAAATATTTTATATAAATTGGTCGGGTCAAAAAATCTTTGGGAAAGGAGAATCTCAATTTTGGCTACTTTTTATTTTCTAAAGAATAAAGATTTTAAAGATACCATAAGATTATCCGAAATTTTACTAAGAGATAGGGATGATCTCATTCATAAAGCTACAGGCTGGATGCTTCGAGAAATGGGTAAAAGAGATGAGGCAGCGCTGATAAAATTTTTAAATAGGCATCATACTGTGATGCCTCGCACAATGTTGCGTTATTCGATAGAAAAACTATCCAAAGAAGAAAAATTTTATTATATGAAAAAGTGATAACTTATCATAAAGTTTTTCTGGATAAGGAGTTCCTTCGCAGAGATTAAAACACGGATGTCTTTGCGAGGAGGTATTCCGATGTGGCAATCTTGCATAGCTTATATTTCCAAGCCGATAAGACTGACATGTAATTTAAGAGTGCTTAAATTGCCCACAGAAACGAGTTAATTTAGATAAAATATTTTTCCCCACATTAAAACCCCGGGCGTTGCCGGGGTTTTAATTATATAAAGTTCTTAGTGTTCTTGTTTGTTCTTTGGTTTATCTGAAGATTCTGGAACTAGAAATTAACATTAGCTGAATACTTTTGTAAATTCTTCAATTGTGCATCATTTAAATTTTTTGAAGCATCAATTGCTTGTTTGATTAAGCCCTTAGAAAATTCAACTGATGTACCTAACGAAATACTTCCCCTTTGGGATATATTTTTTCTTAGATAATCTTCAATATAAATTTTGTGTTCAGCTGTAAGACTAGAATCAGCGTTCTTTTCTAGATAATTTGCCAATGCTTTTCTGGCTAAGTGAGTTGTTCCATCGCCCTGTTGAGCCACTTCGACAAAAGAATTTTCTGTTTCTGTGGATTCTGTTACTTTAGGCGCGCTCTCTTGTTTAGGAGCTTCTACTTTTTGTTCCTCCACTTGTGGAGTTTCACTTTCTTGGGTATTTGTAGCTACTTCCTCTCCCTCATTTTCTTCTTCAGCTGGAGCTTCTTCTGATGTTTCTGTGCTCTCCTCAGAAGATAAGTCAGTTAAGATATCTTCTATCTCATTATTTTCTTGAGCTACTTCAGTATTTTCAGCACCCCTTTTTGAATAGGAGTAAATTGAAGAAGCAATTAAGAAAACAATCAAAACACTAACTATAATTCTGAGATTTTCTTGTACCCATTCTTTGAATTTTTGCAAAGCAGTTGGCTCTTCTGTTTCATTTATATCATCTTGATCAAAATCATTATTCATATTTTTCACCTACCTTTCTAGTGGTTGCCAATCAAGCAACATTTAATTGTTAAAGTGCAGCTTACATTGAAGCTTTTAGTTTTGTTTTTAAAAACAAAACTAACAATTGATAGGAGACTTTTTTGTGCGTCTCTTTATCCTATTGTCTCTTTATTTTAATTTAATAGCAAGGCATAGTCAACTAGACAAAAACCCTATTTTAGGGCGTAATATGGGGATTTTTCTTAAAATAATATATAATTTTTATGTTATTTTTCTTTTCAATTTTAAAAATAATTACGTACCTCTCTTTATTTACAAATGGTTATTTGTGTGCTAGAATTTTTAATTAGATAATACCTAAATTATTTAAATCACCCTTGGCGTAATTTAAATTAAAAATAATGAAAAAAAATAAGGTAAAAGATAAAAACAAAAAAGATTTTATTTTAGTTAGAGGTGCGAGAGTGAATAATCTAAAAAATATTGATGTTGATATTCCTAAAAATAAATTTGTGGTAGTCACAGGACTTTCGGGTAGTGGGAAATCTTCTTTGGCTTTTGATACAATTTTTGTAGAAGGCAATAGGCGCTATGTTGAAGGAATGAGTTCTTATGCTAGGAGTTTTTTGGACGTTTCATCTAAACCTGATGTGGATAGTATCGAAAACCTTAGTCCGCCGATTTCAATTGATCAAAAAAGTGTAGTGAGGAGTCCTCGTTCAACCGTGGGAACTTTAACGGAGATATATGATTATTTGAGAATTCTATTTGCAAACATTGGGGAACCCCATTGTCCGATTTGTGGCGCTTTGTTACAGAAGAAAAGCAACAAGGATATCTTGCTCAATGTTAAAAAAATGCCAGATAAAACAATGTTATTTATCCTTGCTCCTTATAATAAAAAAGAAAAAAATATTATAGAAAATTTGAATCACATCAGCCAGCTTGGCTATGCTAGGGTAAGAATAGACGAAAAAATATTAACCATTGATGAAGCTTTTTCTATGATTAAAGAAAGAGAAACCTCTTTTGAAGTGGATATTGTTATCGATAGAATAGTTTTGAATTTAAAAAATTTAGATGAGGAGAGGATAATGGATTCTATCGAAACAGCGATGCGAGTTGGCGGGGGTTCCATGAAAATTGCGGTAGATAATAAAGATATATCTGCTTATAATAGAGATTTTGTTTGCGGTGATTGTGGAGTAAAAATAAAAGAAATAACTCCTAGACATTTTTCTTTTAATAATCCCGAGGGTGCGTGTTCGGAATGTTCTGGATTGGGCGTGAAGATGAAAATTTCTCCAGAATTAGTAATTTCCAATAAGAAGTTATCTTTAGCGGAAGGCGCCATAAAGCCTTGGGGAAGTATAAAAGGAAGGAACGGCAATAGCGGACAAGGGATGCAGTTATTGGAAAAAATATCTAAAAAAATAGGATTTTCTTTGCATGTTCCGGTAAATAAGTTATCAAAAAAACATCTGGATATAATTTTATATGGAGATGACGGCTTGGAATTTGATGGAGTTATTGGAATGATGGAGGATAAATATAGAAATACAAAATCAGATCATGCCAGAACGGAAATTGAAAGATATATGACTAGTGAAACATGTCCAGTTTGTGAAGGAAAGAGGCTCAAAAGCGAATTTGTAAATATTTTTATAGACAATAAATCTATCGATGATTGGGTAAGCATGGACATAGAATCATTGATAGAATATTTGAAAGAATTTAAAAGTAAGAACTTGGGCAATAAAGTAGTTTCTGCTCTTGTCAATGAAATTTTTAGCCGATTGTTGATACTGGAAAATGTAGGGTTGGGATATCTTAGTCTAAGCAGAGGAACTCAAACTATTTCAGGAGGAGAGTCCCAAAGAATTAGATTGGCCACCCAAATAAAATCCAAATTAACGGGAATTATCTATGTCTTGGATGAGCCTTCAATAGGTTTGCACAGCAGGGATAATAAAAGATTGATTGATACTATCAAATCGTTAAGAGATAGGGAAAATTCCTTGATAGTGGTGGAGCATGATAGGGATTTCATTAAAGAAGCGGATTGGATAATCGATATGGGAAAGGGAGCTGGCGAAGAGGGTGGCGAAGTTGTTTTTAGCGGACAATTAAGTAAGATGCTAAAAAGTAAAACTGAAACATCATTATATTTAACAGAAAAGAAGAAAGTTTTTGAAAGAAAAATCAAGCGAAAAAAATCTGATAAATTTATAGAAATTATTGGAGCAACGGAGCATAATTTGAAAAATGTTTCAGTAGAAATTCCCCTAGAGAGAATGGTGGTTATATGCGGAGTTTCAGGTAGCGGAAAGTCGACTTTGGTAAATGATATTTTGGCGCGCGTTCTTAATAAATATTTTTATAACTCTAAGGCTCAACCAGGACAGCATAAAATGGTTAAGGGATTAAAGAATATTAACAAAGTGGTAAATGTAACTCAGGCGCCCATAGGTAAAACCCCAAGATCCAATGCAGCTACATATACAGGAGTTTTTTCTCATATTAGGGAATTATTTGCACAAGTGGAGGAAGCGCAAACTAGAAATTATAGCGCTAGTCGTTTTAGTTTTAATATGAAGGGCGGACGTTGCGATGTGTGTCAGGGAGATGGTAAGAAAAAAATTGAAATGCATCTTTTGCCGGATATGTATGTTGAATGTGAGGCTTGCGAAGGTACGCGTTACAATAAGAAGACACTTGAAATTGAATATCAGGGAGCTAACATTGCAGAAGTTCTGGAAATGAGTGTTAGTTATGCTTCTAGGTTTTTCAAAAAACATAATTTAATTTACGAAAAATTAAAAATCATGGAAGATGTGGGGTTGGGATATTTAAAATTAGGACAGAGTGCTGTAGAACTTTCCGGAGGAGAAGCTCAGAGAATCAAACTAGCCACGGAATTAGCTAGAAAATCAAGCGGTAAAACATTATATATCTTAGATGAACCAACAGTTGGTCTTCATTTTGATGATATTAAAAAATTATTAAATGTCTGTGATGCTTTGGTAGAAAAAGGAAATTCTGTTTTGATAGTAGAACATAATACGGATGTAATCAAAGGTGCTGATTGGGTAATAGAATTGGGACCAGATGGCGGAAAAGATGGTGGAAAAATAATTTTCGAAGGCTCTCCTGAAAAATTAAAAAGTAAAAAAAATAGTCCCACTGGAAAATTTTTGTAGTATTTAAAATAGATAGGCGCATTTATAAGCATTATTCTTTTAGTATAAAATAATTTTATGGGAGACAGTCTCAAAAGAAATATCTTAAATACTATTTGTTATTATGATGTTTTAAATTATCCGTTGACTCTTTTTGAAATTTGGAAACATCTTTTGTCCAGCGAAGATCTAAACAGAACAACTAAAAATAAAATTACTTTAAAAAATGTTTTTTTGAGCCTAGGCGAATCTGATTTAAAGAGATTCGTTGAGAGCGAAGATGGATTTTATTTTTTAAAAGGCAGGAATCATTTGGTGAGAGAAAGAATAAAAAGAAGTAAACTTTCCATTTTAAAAATAAGGAAGATGAAAAAGATTGTGAATTTATTGCGGATATCTCCTTTTGTTAGAATGATCCTAATCACAGGCAAGTTAGCTATGAAGAATGCTCACCCCAAAAGTGATTGGGATGTATTGGTAGTTTTAAGAGAAAATAGAATCTGGATAGGCAGAACTTTTATAACTTTACTGGCTCATTTTTTCGGGAAAAGAAGACATCATGATAAAATAACCAATAGGGTATGTTTTAATTATTTTATCGCTACCAATTCTTTGGAAATTAGAAATAAAGATTTTTATTCAGCCAATGAATACTTTTTTTGCTTTCCACTTTTTGACGCCAAAAATTACTTTAAACGATTTCAATTGCGAAATCACTGGATTAAAAATTATAAGCCTAATTATTATTTATCTCCCAAGGAAAATTTGCACACCTCTAAAGATAGCGGACTAACTAAATTTGTCAGAATTTTGCTAGAAAATTTATTTGATCATGATTTTTTGGAAAATTATTTAGAAAAAATAGAAACAGAAAAAATCAAGAAAAATCCCAAGACTAATAATGAAAATAGTTTTGTTCAGGTAGATAAGAATGCTCTTATTTTTCTTCCTTACCCGAAAGGTCCCGATGTTTTTGAAAAGTTTAAAAATAAAATGCAGGAATTTAGATTTTAATTTTTTACGGTTATGCAGAAAGTGGCTTCCGAGTTAAATTAAGAGATCCCCAATAAGTAAATTTCTAAAACTCATAACTTCGTTAAGAAATTTTACTTTCGAGGATGACAAGGCCGACGATTTTGTCATCCTCGCGGATGCGGGGATCTCAGATTTTTAAAATAAGATATAATAATATTAAGTTAAGTTAATTTAATTTAATTTAATTTAATTTAATATAAATTTTTTTCGAGAGCTATACTATAATTTATTGATTTTTTATAAATATGTTAATTTTTTTAGATTTTGATGATGTTTTATTTAATACTAAAAAATTTAAAGATGCTTATTTTAGTTTGTTTAAAAAAAGAGGAGTAAGTAGAGATATTTTCGATAAGTTTTATTATACTCCTTCTGATAGTGGTATTGATAGATATTGCCCAGTAAATCATGTAAAGAGAATTTGCAAGGAATTAAACTTGAATTATTCAGATTTTAAAGATGATGTGTTGGAATTTGTAGGGGATACAAGCAGGTATATTTTTGGAGATTCTGTAAGTTTTTTAAATAATTTTTCCAAGAATGAATTATACTTAGTTTCTTTTTCAAAAACTGATTTTCAGAAATCAAAAATATTTAATTCTGGTATTGCCAATCATTTTTGCAAAATAAAAATAGTAAACGAATTGAAGGGTGATGCAATAAATGAAATTATTAAAAATAATAAAATAAAATATAACCAAAAAAATTATTTTATTGATGATAGGGTTGAGCACCTTACGGACGCAAAAATAAAAAATCCAAATTTGACCACTATTTTTCTTTTGAGAAAGGAAGGCAGATATAAGGATAGAAAAAATAAATATTGCGATTATAAGGTCTCAAATTTCAATGAAATTTTAAAAATAATAAAACAAAAAAATGTTAAAAAAATCAGCTAAAAATCATAGTAAGGAAAAGTTTTTTACTCTTTCTGAATTTCGTCATAAGGCGGGAATACCATTAGTTTTGGCCAAAAAATTAATTTCTATTAGAGAAGTGGAATCCACCAAAAATGAAGAAGGAATCACTGTTGTTGCCGAATCTGAGGTGATGAGGTTTATTAAATTAATGGAAAAACCTTGGATTAAAAGTTATTATTTTTTTCGCGCTTTGGGTCCAGGTTTCATTACGGGAGCTTCAGATGACGACCCAAGCGGAATTGGAACTTATTCATCTGTGGGCGCTAAATTTGGACTGGGGATCATTTGGATGGCAGCATGGCTTTTGCCGATGATGATGGCCATTCAAGAAGTTTGTGCCAGAATTGGAATTGTAACTAATCATGGGCTGGCTGGAGTTTTGCAAAGGCATTACAAGAAAAAAATAGTGGCTTCAATCGTGGTGATGCTTATTATTGCCAACGTAGTTAATATTGGAGCTGATTTGGGGGCAATGGCGGCTTCTTTGCAAATGCTAACTAATATAAATTTTTATTTGGCTGCAATCTTGTTTGCTGTTTTAAGTATAGTGCTTGAAATATTTATCGGTTATTATATTTACGTAAAAATTTTAAAATGGTTGGCCTTCTCAGTTTTGGCTTATGTAGTGGCTGGAATTATTATTGATCCCGAGTGGAGAGAAATTTTTCATTTTACGATTATTCCCAGATTTACATTTAGTCAGGAGTATATTTTTGCCATAATTGCCGTTTTCGGAACAAGTATTACTCCTTACTTATTTTTTTGGCAAACCTCAGGAGAAGTTGAAGAAAATAAATTTAAGAAAAAAATGCAAAAGTTGATGCACAAAAAATTAAGAATCAATAATCATAATAGAATTAACAAGATGCGGTCCGATGTGGGAACGGGCATGATTTTGGCCAATGTGGTTTTTTTCTTTATAGTTCTAACTACGGCGCAAGTTTTATTTAAAAATGGCGTAACCAATATTGAATCCGCCCATCAAGCTGCTGAGGCATTGCGACCCTTCGCCGGAGATCATGCTTATTTGTTATTTGCTTTTGGAATAATTGGAACTGGTCTTTTGGCAGTGCCAATATTGGCCGGAAGCGGAGCTTATGCCTTGGCAGAGGTGATGAAGTGGCGCGAAGGACTTGATAATAAATTTTCGCATGCAAAGGGTTTTTATTTGGTGATAATATTTTCGATTCTAGTTGGATTAAGTTTGAATTTTTTTAATATCAATCCGATAACCGCACTTTATTATGCTGCTTTTTTAAATGGAATTATTTCATTGCCACTTTTGATTGCCATTATGGTGGTGGGAAATGATAAAAAAATAATGGGGAGAGAAACAAATCCAGGGTGGGTTAAATTTTTTGGTTGGTTAGCGATAATATTTATCACGAGTGCCATTATGGCCGGAGGGATTTTATATTTTGTAAAATAAATTTATGAAAAAAAAGAGAGCTAAGAGAATTTTGGAAAAAGTATATCTCCCCAAGGATTTGAAAAAACTTTCAGAAAAAGAGTTGGTTTTATTGTGTGAGGATGTGCGGAATTTTTTGATAGAAAGCGTGGCTAAAACCGGCGGACACTTTGGATCAAATTTGGGAGTAGTGGAGCTTACCGTGGCTTTGCATAAAGTTTTTAATACTCCCAAAGATTCTTTAATTTGGGATGTTGGACATCAATCCTATCCTCATAAAATTTTAACCGGCAGGAAGGATAAGCTACATACTATTAGAAAAAAAGGAGGATTGGCACCTTTCCCCAAAAGAGAGGAGAGTAAATATGATGCCTTTGGAGTGGGACATTCCAGTACTTCTATTAGTATTGCAACCGGTTTGGCGATTGGAAATAAGTCTCAAAAAAAATCCAGACAAGCGGTGGCAATTATCGGGGATGGAGCATTGAGTGGTGGGATGGCTATGGAAGCTCTTAATCACGCAGGAGATGCAAGAGCTAATATTTTGGTGATACTTAATGATAACAAGATGTCTATTTCTCCTAATGTGGGAGGAATGAGTAAATATTTAACGCGTTTGATTTCCTCTCCTTCTTATACTAAATTTAGAAAGAAAGGAAGGGAATTTTTGGGAGTGATACCTTCTTTGCAGGAATTTGTCAGAAAGGCAGAATTGTATGCCAGGGGAATGATTACTCCGGGAACGTTTTTTGAAGAATTAGGCTTTGCTTATTATGGACCCATTGATGGGCATGATGTTTTAAATTTGGTTGAAGTTTTGGAAAATTTAAAAAAAATTAAAGGTCCGAGGTTTTTACACATTATAACTACCAAGGGGAAGGGATATGCTCCAGCCGAAAAAGATTGTTTTTCACTCCATGCTGTAAAGCCATTTAACTTAGTAACAGGAGAAAAAATACCAGACAATAAAAGCAAATTAACTTTTTCTAAAGTTTTTTCGGATTGGATTTGTGATAAAGCCCAACAGGATAAAAACCTGCATGCTGTTACCCCAGCTATGTGTGATGGTTCAGGATTAGGGGAATTTTCTAAAAAATTTAATTCTCGCTATCATGATGTGGGAATTGCCGAGCAACACGCAGTGACTTTTGCGGCGGGTCTTGCATGTGCCGGCCAAAAACCAGTGGTGGCAATTTACTCTTCATTTTTGCAAAGAGCTTATGATCAGGTGATTCACGATGTAGCGCTTCAAAACCTAGATGTATTATTTGCAGTAGACAGAGCGGGAATCGTGGGAGCAGATGGGGCAACGCACAATGGAAGTTTTGATTTGTCTTTTTCTCGTTTGATACCCAATTTGGTTATTATGGCTCCTTCCGATGAGGAGGAATGTTATAATATGCTGGAATTTGGATACAATTATAGTGGACCGGTTGTGGTGAGGTATCCGCGAGGAGGAGTTTCTGCTTCGTATGATAAGAAAAAAAATAAAGAAATAAAATACGGTAAAGCCAGAGTTGTGAAATCAGGGAGTAAGATTGCTATATTGTCTTTTGGAACAATGCTTGGGAGGTGTGAAAATATTGCCGAAGAATTAAATGCTACACTTGTTGATATGCGCTTCATAAAGCCTTTGGATGAAGAGCTGCTTAAAGAACTTTCGAAAAATCATAAATATTTTATTACCATTGAAGATAACGCGATTAAGGGTGGAGCAGGAGGTGCGGTAAATGAATTTTTTATGAATAATAAAATAGAGGTTTTTGTAAAAAACTTAGGTTTACCGGATAAATTCCTAGAGCATGGCTCACGCGATGAAGTTTTGTCCGATGCTGAGCTTTCAGAAGAGGGGATTAGAAAATCGATAGAGGAGTTTGTAAAAAAATAAAATATTGAAAATATTTTTATTACCCACTTCTTTTTATAATTTTTTTGCAATTATCACTTCCGCAATTACACCTCAGAAAAACATTCGGGGGCAATGCTTCGGAGTAATCAACCGTAATTTCTTCTCCAATTGAAATATCTCTTTTTGCAATATCGTAAAAATTTTTTGCTGTTGTGTTTGCATTGCAGGAGTGATTTGCGTATTTTTCAGGTTCTGCCATTATTCCATATCTATCATCCATAAGAAATATATTTGTTTTCTCTTGATCTGTCTTCTTCTCAAATTCTTCTTTTGTTATTAGATGTGAAATATCCCAATGTAAAACCACTTCACCCTCCTTGAAATTTTTGGTTGCAAATACTCCTTTGCCATTAATTAAGGAATCTTTTACAATTACATCATCAGATTTCATGTTTTAAGAAGAATTATTTTAATTAATAAATATTTGTATATTAATAAATGCTTTATTGTAATTTTTTTGTGAACTTATGGTTATATAATACTTTTAGGTTTGATTGTTATTTAAGCTTTGGATATGATGCATTTGTCGTTAATTTATGGTATAAATATAGCATATGTTTGGGAAATGTTCAAAAAATTAATTTCAAAAGTAATTCCACCCCCTCTGTCCTAACGGACATCTCCCCCTCAAGAAGGGGGAGATGTGATGTATTTGTTAAATTATGAAAAAATTAATAATTGATTTTGATAGTACGTTGGTAAAGATTGAGACTTTGGATAAGTTAGCCGAGTTAGCATTGGCTGAGAATGAAAATAAAGATGAGATTGTGGAAGAAATAAAAAGAATCACAGAAATGGGAATGAATGGAGAAATTACTTTTCCAGAATCGCTCGAAAGAAGAATTAGCTTAATAAACACCCATAAAGACATAGTAGAAAGTTTGGCGCGACTTATTAAAGAAGAGTTATCAGATTCAGTCTTGGATAATTTGGATTTTTTTATGAAGAATAGAAATGATATTTTTATTATTTCCGGTGGATTTAAAGATTTGATTTTTCCGACTGCTGAGATACTGGGAGTTTATCCAAAAAATATTTTAGCCAATGATTTTGTTTTTGATGAAAACGGAGTTTTGGCGGGAGTAGATAAAGAAAATTTAATGGCCAAGGAAAATGGAAAAGTTAATCAACTAAAAGAGTTGAATCTGTCTGGGGAATTAATAATGGTAGGGGATGGTTGGACGGATTACCAAGTCAGGGAATTTGGAGTAGCGGATAAATTTATTGCCTATACGGAAAATGTTTCACGTGAAAAGGTTGTTCGAAAAGCGGATATCGTGGTGGATAATTTTAATGAGGTAATTGGATATTTTTATAAAAAATAGATAGAGGCTAGTTTTTTTGATTGACTAAATGTCTATAGTATTATATGATATTAGGTCTAAAAATTTTTAGATAAAAGAGGGAAGTAACTTGAAAAAATAGAGGAGGAGAGCATGCATAAATTGGTTATCTTAATAACTGTAGTATGGTTTGGCTTTTGTGGATGTACTATTATTCCCAATGACGCCAATATTTCCTTGTCCTATGAAAAACGTAAGCAGATCCTTGATAAATGGATTGGATCAATGGATTCTGATAATGCGGCTGTTGCCAATATTGCTGAAATTTTGAGAAACGTTCTTTACGTTGCTGAGCCAGCTCCTTCCCACAAAGATTTTGACTTAGGAATTAGAGTCTTGGAGGAGGTTGGTGAAAATAAGTTTATTCCAGTTGTAGTAGTATTGGCGGGCGATGAGGATATCGGGTTAGCTTGGGAGGAAAAAATTAGATCCTTCTGGGGATTACTATTTGTTGCAGATTATCCATTGGCAATAATTAGAGATGATAAGGTTTCTGATTTTTGGCGAGGGATCATTATGCTTTACCAGGGGAGTCATGTAGCTTCTTATTTATTGGGATCATTTGATTCTGTTGAAGACTCTGTGTCGAGGATAGTTGTCGGTGAGTACTGTGCATACAAATTAATTTCCGATGTTCTTGATCAAAAAGGAGGTCAGAAATATCAAAAAATATTAGACGAAAAAGTTTCGCTTATTCAGTCTCAATTTCAGGAAAACGGTATTTATTTATTGCCTGACTTTTCTGAAGAAGAGCGATTAAATGATGTATTTGCTGAAGCGCCGCTTTCTACTGAGGAAATTCATGTGCGCTGGAAAATATTTTGGATTCATGCTGTATTTAAATCCATTGAAAGTTCCGATATAGATGCAGATAAGAGGAGTCAAGAAAAAACAAAGATCAATTATCTGTTTGCTCTTTTCGGTGAGTAGCGTTTTTAAGGCAGGCAATTAGCTAAAAAGCTGATTGCCTGTTATTTATTTTGTATTTATTTGTAGAGACGTCAATTTATTGCGTCTCAAGATGTTAATCAATTAAATTTATATGTAAAAAGACGCGATAAATCGCGTCTCTACATTTTAGTTTTATGCTGTTAGTATGTTGAAATGTTAACATGTTTGCATAATTGACTTATTCCATTTCTATATTTTTCTCAGAAATTATTTCTTTAACTTTTTCCATTATACTGCTATCAAGCTCCAGACTATAAGAAGTTTGTACTTTTGTATCATTGATATAAAGAAATATTTTAGTTTCTCCCAGTTTTCCAGAGTCAAATATTTGAGACAGTTTTTCAATCACAGATTTGTCGGTGGTGGGAGAAATCGTGATAGTTAATTTTTTAGCTTTAATTTTTTTAACCGGTCGATTATTTTTTTCTTGAGTTACTACAATTCTTCTAAACTTAGCCATCTCTTCCTCGTTTATTATTTGGGCATTATCAACAATCAGTTTAAAGGATCCATCTTTGTCAGACAGCTTTCCGTCGGCTAAGATTATTTTTTCTTCTTGCCAAACGGCGCCAGTTGTTTCCAGAGCATTTGGGAAAACCAAGAGTTCAATTCTTCCGCGTAAATCTTCAATGGTCACAAAGGCCATATTTTGTTTTCGTTTGGTCATTATTCTTTGAACTTTGGTAATCACTCCTCCCACTTTTACACTTTTTCCTACCATAGAATTATCCAATGACGAGATGGGGGTGGTCATTTTTTCAAAGAAATATTTGTATTCAGAAATAGGGTGGTCAGAAACGTAAAGCCCCAAAAGTTCTTTTTCCCAATGCAGTCTCTGATTTTTGGTGGCGGCGATAGTTGGCTTCAGTTCAATGGTGGGAGTTTTGATTTCCATTGTTCCGAAAAGGGTGTCTTGACTGGAGTTATTTATCTTTTGAATATTTTTAGAAAAAATTAAAATTGTTTCAATGTTTTCTACGATATGGTTTCTCTCCCCCAAGTCATCCAAGGCGCCCACCTTAGCCAAGGCTTCTATCGATTTTTTATTCAGATCTTTGGTAACCACTCTTTCTAAGAAGTCGGCTAATGATTGGTATTTTCCATTTTTCTTTCTTTCGCGCACGATTTCATCTGCCACTGTGTGACCTACATTTTTAATCGCCTTTAAGCCAAAACGGATATTAACTTTATCATTTTTATCCTTGATGACTGCGAATTCTCCAAAGCTTTCGTTAACATTTGGAGGCAAAACCGCGATTCCGATATCTTGAGCCTCTTCAACTTCAATAGCAATTCTTTCGATGTTTCCTTGGTCAGATGTCATTAAGGCGGCCATAAACTCAGCAGGATAGTGCGCTTTAAGATAAGCCGTTTGATATCCAATCAAAGCATAACAGGCTGCGTGGCTACGATTAAAACCATAGCCAGCAAAAGGCTCAATAAACGCAAATATTTTTTCAGCATCTTTTTTATTTACCCCATTGGCAACTGCACCATCGATAAATTTAATTTTCTCTTTTTGAATCAGTTCAGGAATTTTTTTACCCATGGCTTTTCTAAGCATATCAGCTCCCCCCAAAGAATAGCCGGCTAGTCCTTGCGCCATTTGCATAACCTGTTCTTGATAAACGGCTACTCCATAAGTTTTACTTAAGATTGGCTCCAGTTTAGGATGGATATATTCTATTCTTTTGCGTCCATGTTTTCTATCGATAAAATCAGGAATCCAATCCATCGGACCCGGTCGATAAAGAGCCACCATAGCAATTACATCTTCAATGTTATTTGGTTTCAATTGTTTGAGATATCTTTTCATACCTGAAGATTCTAATTGAAACACTCCGGTTGTGTGAGCGGTTTGCAATAATTTGTATGTTTCTTCATCATCCAGTGGAATGTTGTCAATATTAATTTTCACTCCCTTGGTTTTTTCTATGATATTGATAGCATTTTGGATGATAGTTAAATTTTTAAGACCCAAAAAGTCCATTTTTAACAAGCCGATTTTTTCTACATAACTGCTTTTGGTAGAAGAAGAGTATTGAGTTACTAATCCATCTCCTTTGCCGGTAATTCTTTGAAGAGGAGAGTAATTAGTAACCGGTTCTTTGGTAATAACTACTCCGCAAGCATGCATGGAGGCATGACGGCACACTCCTTCTAATTTTTTAGCGCTGTCGATAAGTTTTTTGGCATCTTTATCTGAATTATAAAAATTGCTAAATTCCGGCACATCTTCCAAGGCTGCTGCGATAGTAGAAAACATCGGAATCATTTTGGCGGTTTTGTCGCAATAATCATAAGGATAATCAAGTGCTCTTCCTGCATCACGGATAGCAGCGCGAGCTGCCATTGTTCCAAAGGTAATAATTTGAGCTACGTGGTCATTGCCGTATTTTTTTCGCACGTATTCAAGCACTTCATCCCGTCTATCATCAGCAAAATCCATATCAACATCAGGCATGGAAATTCTCTCTGGATTTAAAAATCTTTCAAAAAGTAAATCATATTTAATAGGATCAAGATTGGTAATACCCACTAAGTAAGAAACGAAACTCCCGGCTGCGCTTCCTCTTCCTGGTCCCACCACAATTCCTTGCTGTTTGGCCCAGTTAACGAAATCTTGTACGATTAAAAAGTAAGAAGGAAATCCCATTTTTTCGATAATTGAAAGTTCATATTCCATTCTTTCTTTATGCTCTTTTGTGATAGCGGAACCATATTTTTTTTCTAAACCTTGCTGGGTCAGATGTCTTAAATAACTTTTATCATCATAACCTTCTGGCACTTCAAAATGGGGCAACTGAGTTTCTCCAAGAGGAATATTATAGTTACATTGCGCAACTATTTCTTGAGTATTGGAAATAGCTTGAGGAGTATCTTTAAAAAATTCTTCCATTTCCTCTGGAGATTTCATATATAAGTGAAAATCCATTAAGCTCAACCTATCTTTTTCATGAACCTTGCGATTCATTTGAATGCAAAGAAGAATGTCTTGGGTTTCTGCATCTTCGGCTCGAGTATAATGAATATCTCCCGTGGCTACCACCGGTATGCCTGTTTCTTGAGATATTTTTATCATTCCTCCGTTAGCAAATTTCTGATCGCTTTGCCCAGGATGATGTTGAAGTTCCATGTAGAAGTTTCCGCGACCGAAAACTTTATCATACCAGAGAGCTGCATCTCTGGCTTCTTCGTAAGTTTTTTTGTTGATAGCTTGAGGAATTTCTCCCTGAATACAGCCGCTCATACAAATCAATCCTTCTGAATATTTCTCTAAAACTTCTTTATCAATTCTAGGTTTGTAATAAAAGCCTTCCAGGTGAGCAATGGAAACTAATTTCATCAAATTTTTGTAGCCTTTTTCGTTTTTAACTAATAATGTCAGATGGTAACGAGTTTTATCTTCGGCGGTGTTATTTTTGCTAGTCCGGCTGCCGGCTGTCAGATACATTTCGCAACCAATAATTGGCTTAATGCCAGCCTCTTTGGCTTTTATAAAAAATTCTACTACGCCATACATTACTCCATGATCAGTGAGGGCTAGTGAATCCATGCCTAATTCTTTGGCTCTTTTTATCAAATCATCTATTTTAGCTAATCCATCCAAGAGGGAATAGTGACTGTGCACATGAAGATGGGTAAATTTATTGGCTGGTTTGTCGGATGTATTGATTTGAGTATTGTTTTCCATAAAAATCTGAATTATTTGATAAAAATTAATCCCGCAATAAAACCAAATATTGGCTGGAGACTTGCGCTTTGTTTATTTTCCAAATCGCCTTCGGCTTATATTGTGCAAACTTGGTTATTGCTACTGGGTTTTGTGCAGGGATAATTTTTTCTAAAAATCTGCGATTATATTATGGTAAAAATATCCCGCAACAAAACTCAATATTATTTGAAGCATATAGATTGTTTTGCTTTTCAAAAATCGCCTTCGGCTTAGTTGGTGTTAACTTGATTATTGCTACCTGGTTTTGTGCAGGGATAATTTTTCCTAAAAATCTTTGATTTTTAGGAAAAATTAAAAACCACAACGTAAAGGCAGGGTTTTAAATATAATATTTTATTATTTATAAACATTTTTTTATCCTATCTTCATACACCAGATTTCTCTATGGCTTTTGCAAGTTAGAATTAAGTTCTTATTTACCAAATTATATTAACATGGAATGTTTAATTTGGGAAGAGGGGTGGTTAAAATTATCAATTATCAATTTTCAATGAATTTTTGATACTTTAATTTTTAAAAATATTGTTTCTGTCTTGACTTTTCTATTAAAATATGATTAAATTTTAAGTCGACAAACAAGGAGGAGCTATGAATGATTACGGAATAGTAGTGGGCAGTATTGGTAATCACTTGATTACGAGTTCTGAGGTTTGGGATGTTTTGGTTGGAGGATTTGCTTTGTTGGGAGTTGTCCTTTTTGTGGTGGGGATATTTAAGCCCAGTATTCCCAAAAGAAAAACCAATATGGTTTTGGGTGGATTAATGGCAGTGATTGGATTTTTTAATATCATATTCCATCATATTTTTTAGTTGTCGACAAATTTTTTGCAATAAGCCCTGAAAGGATATTTCCAATCGGGGTTTAAAATTTCTTAAATTAATATTTATATTTACATCATATTATGCTAACGTGTTAAAATGCCAAAATGTTAATATGCTAATATGATTTAGGATTTAAAAAATGTACGTAAATATGTAAGTAATTTTTTTATTGGCGTCATTGCGAGTCAGTATTCTGATGTGGCAATCCGTGATGAGATTGCCACGCAAATTTTGGGTACCCCGAATATGCAATTGTAACGGGGCGGGCATAATTTACTCGCAAAGACGATGAAAAAATAATGTTTTTAAAAAATAATGGACGAAAGACTTGGTCTTTCGCCCATTGGTATAGACAAGAAAACTGGTTATTTCTTGTTTTCATACTTGAAATAAGACGGTTTATAGGCAGTGGAGGCGCAAAGATTTTTGAGCCAATCCAGGACGGCTGTTGAAATTGATGATCCGACTCCTCTGAACAGTTGAGTCACTCCGTTACAATATTCCGGAGCGGATTTACCCACTACGCAACTGTCATAATGAACGGGAGCAAAATTTATATCTGCACCCATTTCAAATTCTTGAGTTATCAAGTGCTGGACATTCGAATCTTTAGAGAGTTTTTTGGGCAGAGAAAAAGGGGATTTCGAAATTACGAGCGCAACGTAGTATCTCATAGGAAGACCTCCTTAAGGTTGAGTTTTTTTATACTTCCAAATATTCTCGGATAAAAGCTAGTTCAATGGCAGGCTCATTCGGGTTTTCGAAAATACTTTCGATGATAATGGGAACGTTCGGTGAAAGGTATTGTAATGATTTTACAATTTCTTTGGCACCTGGAGTTTTGAAAAGCGGTTCATGAAACCCAGTTCCGCTCAGATGAATTCCAACCAACTTAACTCCATTGGATAAGAATGTTTCAATTGTATTAGCAATTGATGCAATGCTATTGCCATTTGTAATCCAATGATTGACATCAAAGACTAGACCAATAGCTGGGTATTTTTTAAAAAATTCTAGCAAGGAATGCAAATCTCGGAAAGATTTTTTGCGATCATCCATATTTTCAATGGCTAATGGAAGAGAAAAATTGTGATTAAACATCTGATAAAATTTATCCCATCCAGCTATCATATTTGGATGTATTACTGCATATCCAAATGATTTACATCGGATAAAAATTTCGTAAGTTCGATTCAGGATATCAATTGTTTTAAAAATTCCCCCTCCGTCAGACATGTCGACTGGCAGGTGTAAAGATACATGTTGAAAGTACCTGTCTATTATTTTGCTTAGATTCTTGCTAGGAGGTTGAGATTTTATGCGATGCCAATTGACCTCAATAGTTTCACATCCCAAGTTTTTCACAAAATTAATAGATTCTTTTGCTAGGGGATCTGAAAATTCAAAGAATGTTCCAGTGGAAAAACCAATTAGTCTTTTTGGCATAATCTTTTCTCCTTGAAAATTTTCTATTTAATTAATAAAAGGTGCTGTTTAATCGTTAACAACTTTATAAGTTGTTTAAAAAGTGTATAATTAAAATACGGAAAAAGCAAGAAGAAGTTAGTTTATAAAGTTTTAAAGTTCATAAGGTTTATAAAGTATGAATTTTGAAATATATTGCTAAATTGTTTTAATGTTTTCTTGTTTTTTGTTAAAGTGTTAATATGCTAACGTGTTAAGATGATGCCAAGTATGAAAAATAAAGTTATAATCGAATCTACGTTTGAAGTTGAAAAAAGTCTTTTGGGTAAAGATTATGATTTTATTATTGGAGTAGATGAAGCGGGAAGGGGACCGCTAGCTGGCCCCGTAGTTGCTGCGGCAGTAGTCTTACGAAATTCTAAAATTCCAAACTCTAAATTCAAGATAAATTCAAATGATCAATTAACCCCTCCTCAGTCCTCCCCTTGGGAAGGGGAGGAGGATGTATTTATGGAATCATGTCAAGAGGGAGAGGAGCGGATGTGGGATTTGATTAAAGATTCAAAAAAGTTGAGTGAAAAAAGAAGAGAGGAAGTTTTTGATTTTATCCATAAAAATTTTTATGTGGGAGTGGGGATTTGCAATCATGAAACAATTGATCGGGTAAATATTTTAGAAGCCACATTTTTGGCGATGAAAAAAGCTGTCGGAGAACTAAAAAAGCAAATTAAAAACCAGGGAGAAAAAATGATAATTTTGGTTGATGGTGATAAAATAATCCCCAATTTTTCATGTGCGCAAAAATCAATAGTGAGCGGAGATAAGCTAGTGAAGTCAATTTCGGCTGCTTCAATTATTGCCAAAGTTACGAGGGATAGGATGATGGATGAATTTGATAAAAAATACCCAGCCTATCAATTTGCTAAACATAAAGGATATGGCACTCAGATTCATGTCGCAGCTCTAAAATTAAACGGTCCTTGCGAAATTCATCGGCGCACCTTTGCACCCGTCAGAAACGCGATTAATGATAGATGGAAGAAGTAAAATTTCCAAATTCTAATTTCCAATTTCCAAATAAAACTCAAATATCAAAATCCAAACAATGTCTTTGCGGTTTAAAAATTCAAAAATTAGGGCTTTATTTGATATTTGACATTGAGATTTTGAAATTTATTATCCTCCTCTTGCCAAAAATAAAAAGAAGTGATAAATTAAAACAGCAAGAGTTTAATCAGTAAATACGTTTAAGTTATAGCAATTCAAATATATGCCAGTACCAAAACAACGACATAACACTGCTCGAAAAGGACGAAGAAGAGCCGGTCAAGTTATCAAAGTAAAAAATATCATCAAAGTCCAAGCTGCTAAATGCAGTAACTGTGAAGAAAAAATCCTTCCTCATCGTGCTTGTCCCAAATGCGGTTTTTACAAAGGAAGAGAAGTTATAAAGACATCAAAAACATCTAAAAATAAAAAATAAATAATTTTTCAAAGAAAATTAGTTCTTTGAGATACAAATTAACATGGCAAATAGGCATCTTCAAAGGTCAATAGCGATGCAGTCTTTGTTTGAGTGGGATTTTAATGGCTCAAATAAAGATAGTGTCTTAGGTATTGTTGATAAAAATATTAAAGAATTAGCAATTGGAATAGAAGAGACGGATCTTGTTTTGAATTTAGTAGAGGGTGTTTTAAAAAATCAGACTGATATTGATGAACTTATCGAGCAATGTGCTCCTGAGTGGCCGCTTAGTCAGATTACCATAGTAGACAGGAATATTCTAAGAATAGGAATATATGAGTTGCTTTATGGAAATTACGAAAATGTTCCACCAAAGGTGGCTATTAATGAAGCCATTGAATTAGCTAAAACTTTTGGCGGACCTAATTCGGCTAAATTTGTGAATGGAGTTTTGGGTACTATTTATAGAGAGATGGGGGAGCCGTTGAAAGATGACGACAAAAAAAAGAAAGAAGCTAAGCAGGAAGAAAGAAAAAAGCAGGAAGATGCTCAAAAAATTATTCAAGAAAATAATTAATTATTTTTTTAAAATAATTTTTAATTAAAAGTTTTTAATCTTTCGTCTGATAAAAAGGCGATTTTTTAAAAGTTTGTAATTAGAAATTCTTAATTGAGATGACAAAAATCGACTTTGCAAAAAGTATTGGAATAAAGTTTAATAACCCTGATTTGATTCAGGAGGCTTTGACGCACCGTTCTTATTTAAATGAAAATAAGAAATATAAATTGAATCATAATGAGAGATTAGAATTCTTGGGTGATGCAGTTTTGGAATTAGTGGTAACTGACTATTTATTTAAAAATTATAAAAATAATCAAGAAGGTGAAATGACCAGCTGGAGAGCCGCTTTGGTAAATGGAGAAATGCTAGCAAAAATTTCAGCTGACTTGGGAGTAGATGATTACGTGCTCATGAGCAAGGGAGAATCCAGCGATAAGGGTAGAGCTAGGCAATATCTTTTGGCCAATGCGCTAGAGGCTATTATTGGAGCAATTTATCTTGACCAAGGGTATGCGGTGGCGGAAAAGTTTATTTTAGAAAATATTGTAGTTAAAATTGACGATGTTATAAGTAATAAATTATATCTTGATCCCAAAAGTTATTTTCAAGAAAAATCTCAAGAACATTTTAAGATGACGCCTTCTTATCGAATATTAAAAGAGGAGGGCCCTGATCATGATAAGAATTTTACTGTAGGCGTTTATATCGGAGATGATTTAGTAGCCAAAGGTAATGGCTCCAGCAAACAAGAAGCTCAGCGAGAAGCTGCTCAGGCAGGATTGACGGCGAAGGGATGGATGTAAAAATTTCAATATTCAATAATCCCGCCTGCAACGTTGTAGCACTGCGGGCAGGCAATACTCATTCAATTTTCAAATACTTCAATTTAAAAAAATGTAAAGTATATACCTAAGTATATACTTTTTTAATGCCAAAATCCCAATTTCAAATATCAAATGAATGACTAAATGCTAAACTTGAAATAAATTTGGATTTTTAAGTTTTTTAGTAGGTAATGACAGCTTGTTATATTTTAATCATGAGGGTGTTGAGTTAAACTGATGAAGATTGTTTTTTATTAAGCATACATTTGAAGTTTATTTGAAATTTGGTATTTGGATTTTGTTATTTTTCGAGATATTTCCTAATTTTAATATTTGTAGTACAATTGGTTTATAGCGTGTAACATCTTGTTTAATGCTGAATGTTTTATTGTGTGTTTAAAATACTATGTATCTAAAAAAACTTGAAATAATTGGATTTAAATCTTTTGCCAATAAGACTGTTATAGATTTTATGCCTTCAGATTCGATCGGGGAGGTCAATGGTACAAACAAAAGTGGTGAAAGAAAAAAAATGGGCATTACGGCAATTGTGGGTCCTAATGGAAGCGGTAAATCTAATATCGCTGATTCTATTCGTTGGGTGATGGGTGAGCAGTCGATGAAAAATTTGCGAGGTAAAAAATCGGAAGATGTTATTTTTGCTGGAAGTGGAAATAAAGGTAAATTGAATTATGCCTCAGTTTCTCTACACTTAGATAATTCTGATAAGAAAATCCCGTTAGATTTTTCAGAAGTAATTATTCGAAGAAAAATTTACAGAAGCGGTGAAAGTGAGTATCTTATTAATGGCTCCAAGGTAAGATTGGTAGATATTACTGATTTATTGGCTAAGGCCGGAGTAGGAAAAGATAGTTATAGTGTGGTTAATCAGGGAATGAGTGACGCTGTTTTGAATGCTTCAATAAGCGAGAGAAAATCAATTTTGGAAGATGCGGCTGGAGTAAAGCAATATCAAATTAAAAAAGAAAGAGCACTTAAAAAACTTGAAGCAACTAGTAAAAATCTTTTGCAGGTCAGTGCACTTTTGGGTGAAATCGAGCCTCACTTGAAGATTCTAAAAAGACAATCTGATAAAGCTCAAAAAGGGGCAGAAATAAAAGCTAAGCTAAGAGAGCTTCAGGAGAAGTATTTCGCTTTTTTGTGGCATTCTTTTCAGACTGAAAGAGAAGAATCTTTTAGACAAAAAGAGGATTTAGGTAGGGAGGTGATGCTGATTCAAAGAGATTTGGATAAGCTTAATGATTTTGTGGAAAGTGAATCTCAAAAAATGAGACAAAATAAAAAGCAGGATGAATTAAAATTTGAGAGAGATAAAGTTTACAGAGTTATTAATATTGCAGAAAAAGAAATAATGATGACTGAGGGAAAGATGGAAATTTTAAGAGATAGAATTAGGCAGCAGGGAATTATAAAAGAGATTTTAGTAGATAAAAGATATATCCAGGAGGAATTGGAAAAAATTCACCAAGCTCAAAGAGAGTTAAGCGATAGAATAGGGAAGATTACAACCTTGGAAGAATTGCAGGAACTGAAGGAGTTTATTATAAATATAGAAAAAAATATTGTAGTTTTGAAAGGAGATATCGGCAAGGGTAAGGTGGAGGGAAAGAAGACTCAAGAGCAGATAGAAGAGGAAAAGAGGGGCAATAAAGAATTGGTAGAAATGAGCGGGCATTTGGAAAAATTAAGAAAAGAAGTTCAGACAGCGAGAGAAAAAATTGCTCAGATAAATGCGCAGATTCAACAAGAGGTAGAAAAAGACGTTAAGGCTCGCGAAGAATTCTTTGTAGCGGAGGAAAAATTAAGAGAAGGACAAAAAAGAATAGATATTGCCAAAGATAAATTTAATGATGCCAAGGTGTCTCTGGCTCGAATTGAAGTGCGCGAAGAAGACTTGATTGCAGAGGCTAAAAATAATTTAAATGCGGATATTAATAATCTTAACTTTGATGGCGAGAAAATTGATCGTTATGATACAGAACAAAAAATTTCCAGATTAAAAATTCAATTGGAGCAAATTGGAGGAATTGATCCCTTAATTGTACAGGAATACGAAGAAACCAATAAGCGTTACGAAACTTTGCAACAGGAATCAAAGGACCTGGAAAGTGCGATTACCTCCTTGTTGGAAATTGCCAAAGAGATGGATAAGAAAATTGATGTTGTTTTTGCTGAGGCATTTGGAAAAATTAATGATGAATTTTCTAAATACTTTAAGATAATTTTTGGGGGAGGAAAAGCCAGTTTGGTAAAGACTAAAAAGAAAAAATTTGTAAAAACTAAAGAAATCGAGAATGATGGTTTGGATGTGGAAAAAGGTGATAAGTTAGATGAGGAAATTGAGGATTTGGAGAATAATGACAAAGATGAAATCGGAATAGATATTTATGCTTGTCCTCCAGGAAAGAAAATTTCCAATCTATCCATGCTTTCCGGTGGAGAAAGATCCCTGACTTCTTTGGCGTTGCTTTTTGCGATTATTTCATATAATCCACCTCCTTTTTCTATGTTGGACGAAGTTGAGGCTGCACTGGACGAGGCTAATTCAAGAAGATTTAGTAAGATTTTAAAAACCCTATCAACTCAGACTCAGTTTGTGGCTATCACTCATAATAGGGAAACAATGCGTCAAGCCTCCTATCTTTACGGAGCTACTATGAGTGAAGATGGAGTGTCAAAATTATTATCGATAAAATTAGAGGATAAGGAAGGATAAAACCAGGGTTTTTGTCATCCTCGAAAGTAAAATTTCTTGACGATTTTACGAGTCCTAGAAATTTACTTATCGGGGATCTCCAAAAAATAAATCAAAATACAATTGCGAAATATATGAAAAATTATTATGTTTATATATTAACCAATAAAAAACAAGGTATTCTTTATGTGGGAATTACAAATAATTTAGAAAGAAGAATATATGAATATAAGAATAAAAAAATCAAAGGTTTTACGGAAAAATATAATTTAGATAAATTGGCTTTTTATGAGGATACAAGTGATGTATCGTTTGCTATTCAAAGAGAAAAACAATTAAAAAAGTGGAACAGACAATGGAAAATAGATTTGATAGAAAAAGATAATCCTGAGTGGATAGATTTGGCAAGCAGTTGGTATGGAGAATAAATATTAAGATCCCCGATAAGTGAATTTCTATCGCTCCTTGAGTCGCTAAGAAATTCTACTTTCGAGGATGACAAGTTCGATAATATTGTTATCCTTATCTCTATTAGCAGTGAATTTTAATTGATCAATTATTGTAATCTAATAAGGTAATTAAAATGAAACAAAAGAAAAAAATATTAATCGTGGAAGATGAGGCTCCATTATCAAGAGCCTTGAAAGATAAATTTGAGAGTGAAGGCTTTGAGGTTATGGTAGCGGAAAACGGGGCAGTTGGATTGGAAGTGGCACTCAAGGAACTACCTGATATGATTTTATTGGATATCGCAATGCCAGTCATGGATGGACTGGAGATGCTGAAGTTGCTTAAGGAAACCGAAGCGGGAAAAAAGATTAAAGTGATAATTTTAACTAATTACGGAGATATGGATAAATTTGTCCTTGCTAAAGATTTGGGAGCCGATGATTATTTGGTAAAGGCCGATTGGGGGATGGCGGATATTGTGGCAAGGGTGAATAAGTTTATCTGGTACTAAGTAAAATTAAAAGTTAAAAATATTTCTTATTGTAGAGACGCAGCACTGCTGCGTCTTTTATGTTAACTAGAAAAACCAAAGCCCTCGGACAGGTTTTGAAATTGGCATTTTGACATTTAAAACTAATGTTCTTTG